>Ga0182741_1000033_pt1 | contig 230014 bp, 207 predicted proteins | sample eDN5th37CBELigOP_FD_128874 | JGI IMG/M metagenome (GOLD analysis project Ga0182741, IMG submission 128874) | Enriched Organic Plus compost microbial communities from Emeryville, California, USA - eDNA 5th pass 37_C BE-Lig OP (version 2) (version 2) ...
AAACGTTCACCCAGCTGCTCGACCGGCTCGACCGTGCGATCGAGCTCGCGGTGAACGAAGAGACCTTCACCGATGAGATCAACCGCTGACCGATGTCAACGCGGTGATCTCCGGACGCTTACGTATGATCCACGTGGCGCCGTCTAGATTGAATTCGGACCAATCGGCTAGGCGCAGCTCCTTGGGACGGACGAAAACGAGCGGCGCGAGTCTGAGCGCGTGCCGTACTACTTCCCATCGGTCGCGGTACGCATCGATAGCGACTAGTAGCTTGCCGATCCCTTCGGGGTCGGTAATCGCTGCATGGTGCTTCGTCTTGACCGGAACGAGCACGTCGCGACCGCTCAGTCCCGCGGCCGGATTCGCCCCGCGGCGCTTCCCGGTATTGATCGCGTATTTGAAGATACGCCCGGCTAGCTGCGCGGCGCGATGCGCCTTTTCGTAGGTGCCTTCCTTCTCGATGGCACGGAGCGCGGGAAGGATATCGGCCGGCTCGATTTCGGCGACGTCGAAGTTATGCAGCGGCTTTAGGGCGTCCAATAGCCAAGCCGCTTTGGCTTGCGTCGCGAACGACGTGTCATGCTCGCGCAGCTCCAAGTATTCCTCGCCGACGGCTTTAAACGTTGTCGCCGCGGAGCGCTTCTCATCCTGTCGCGCGCGGCTCGGATCGATACCGTTTTCTAGCTGCGTCCGCGCCGCGTCGCGTTTCTTCCGTGCATCCTTAAGCGAAACGGTGGGGTAGGGGCCGAGACTGATTCCCTTCTCGCGGCCGTGCCATCGATACTTGAAGCGCCATCCGCGAGCGCCGCTCGGTTTGATGAGTAGATATAGGCCGTGACTGTCGTAGAGCTTCGCAAGCTTTCCGGTTGCCTTCGTGGCTTTGATTTTGGCGTCCGTAAGGGGCGCATTTCGTTGTTTTGTAGCCGTTGCCATGTCGGGGGTACCTCCATTGCGACGGCCCGAGAGTACCCCGGAAAAGTACCCCCAAGCAAGGAACGATGCGCCCCGCCTACAGGACTCACACTAGAACGGCGAAAACGGCTGTCCGGCGCGTACGTATTAGGGTTTATGGGACAGGGCAGGGGCGGGAAACTGGGGGTACCTTGGCTAGTTCGAGTCCCGCTGGTGCCGAGGAGAGGACTTGAACCTCCACGGGGTCGCCCCCACTGGCACCTGAAGCCAGCGCGTCTACCAGTTCCGCCACCTCGGCAAGGGGTCGGAAGGCGCACGAATGTACTGGCCGCTTTCGGCTCTGTCAAACGGTTTCGGCGCTCGCGGCGCGTTTCGTTATAAGATGCGTCCCCGATGAGCCCACGAGCCTTGCCTGTGCGCCGGACGACGTCCTGATGGCGCCACGAGACCGGTCTTCCGGCCCCGACCGGGAGCGCCGCTACGAGCATCCGATCCCGAGCCGCGACGAGATCTGCCAGACGATGGAGCGGGCGGACGGTCCGCTGACGCTGAAGGCGTTGGCCGGGAAGCTGGGCATCCACACCGACGCACACCGCCGCGCGCTCGAGAATCGGCTGAAGGCGATGGTCCGGGACGGACAGCTGATCCGCAACCGCGCCGGACAGTTCTGTCTGATCCGTCACCTCGATCTCGTGACCGGCGTCGTGCTCGCGCACCGCGACGGCTTCGGCTTCGTCCGTCCGGACGACGGCAGCGCCGACGTCTACCTGCCTCCGCGGCAGATGCGCTCGCTGTGGGACGGGGACCGGGTCGCGGTCCGCGTCAGCAGCGACCGGGCGGGCCGGCGCGAGGGCCGCGTCGTCGACATCCTCGAGCGCAGCAAGACGACCCTCGTCGGCCACTTCCGGACCGAGCGGGGCATCGACTACGTGCTCGAGGAGGGCGAGGCTCGGACCGAGGTACTGATCGCCCGCGGCGAGCGGCGCGGCGCGAAGCCCGGCGATCTCGTGCAGGTCGAAATAGTTCAGCACCCGACCGAGCACAGCCTCGCGATCGGGCGCGTCGTGCAGGTCGTCGGACGCGTCGATCAGCCGGGCATCGAGACCGAGGTCGCGATCCTCGCCCACGGCATCCCGAACGAATGGCCCGAGGCCGTGCTCGAGGCCGCGCGCCGGCTGCCGCCGCACGTGCCGCCGCGCGCGAAGCAAGGGCGCGAGGACCTGCGCAAGGTCCCGCTCGTCACGATCGACGGCGAGGACGCGAAGGACTACGACGACGCGGTCTACTGCGAGCCGCACGCCGAAGGCTTTCGGCTCCTCGTCGCGATCGCGGACGTGAGCCACTACGTCGAGCCCGACACCGCGCTCGATCGCGAGGCGCAGCACCGCGGCACGTCCGTGTACTTCCCGGACCGCGTCGTGCCGATGCTGCCGGAGGAGCTCTCGAACGGCCTCTGCTCGCTGAATCCGCAGGTCGATCGGCTGTGCTTCGCGTGCGAGATGATCGTGTCGCCGCAGGGCCAGGTGAAGCGCTCCCGCTTCTTCACGGCGGTGATGCGCTCGGCCGCGCGCCTCACGTACAACGACAGCGCCGCGCTCCTCGAAAGCAAGAGACCGCGCGGGCCGCACGTGAAGCTCCTGCCGATGCTGATGTGCCTGCGCGACGTGTACCGGGCCTTCGCGCGCGCGCGCCGCAGGCGCGGCTCGCTCGACTTCGACCTGCCCGAGACGAAGATCGAGCTCAACGTGCACGGCAAGGTCGAGGCGATCCATCCGGTCGAGCGGCGCGAAACGCACCGGCTGATCGAGGAGTGCATGATCGCGGCGAACGTGGAGGCGGCGAAGATGATTCGCAAGTCGCGTCTGCCGTCGCTGTATCGCGTGCACGAGGGCCCGGACGCCGAGCGGCTCGAGGAGCTCACGCTGTTCCTGCGCAGCTTCGGCTTCAAGGTGCCGCCGCCGGGCAAGCTCACGCCGAAGCACCTCGCCAACGTCATCGACAAGGTCGGCGGCAAGCCGGAGGCCGAGCTCGTCGAGACGGTCGTGCTGCGCTCGCTGAAACAGGCACGCTACCAGCCGCGCAACATCGGGCACTTCGGCCTCGGCCTCGCCGCGTATGCTCACTTCACGTCGCCGATCCGGCGCTATCCGGACCTGCTCGTGCATCGCGCGATCAAGTGGGCGATCGAGAAGGGCTCGCCGAAGGGCTACCCGTACTCGCTGCCCGAGATGGAGCAGCTCGGCGAGCGTTGCTCCCGCTACGAGCGCCGCGCGGACGAAGCCGTGTGGGACGTCGAGGAGCAGTTGAAGTGCCTCTACATGAGCTCGCGGATCGGCGAGGATTTCCGCGTCATCGTGAGCTCGGTCGTGCCGTTCGGGCTGTTCGTGCGCGTGCCGGAGCTCAAGATCGACGGCCTCGTTCACGTCTCGTCGCTGCCGACGGACTACTACCGGCGTGATGCGACCGGCACGAGGCTCGTCGGCGAGCGCACCGGCCGGGCCTACCGGCTCACCGATACGCTCGACGTGCGTCTGGTCGGCGTGAACGTCGAGGAGCGCAAGATCGACTTCGTGCCGATCGAGCGGACCGGCGACGGGTCGGCCGCGACGGCACCGCGCGGCCGGCGATGACGGCACGGCGCGTCTACGGCGTGCACGCGGTGCGTGCGCTGCTCGATACCCGTCCGGAGGCGGTCGTCCGCGCGCTCGTGCTCGACGAGGCGGCGGGCGGGCGGCTCGCGCCTCTCGTCGCGGAGCTCGAGGCCCGCGGCGTCGACGTCCGGCGCGTGAGCCGCCGCGAGCTCGATCGGATCACCGGCGGCGCCGTGCACCAGGGCATCGTCGTCGAATCCGCGGCCGAGGCGGAGTTCTCGCTGACCGACTTCGAGGAGCTCGTCGTCGCTCGCGGCAGCGACGTGCGTCTCCTCGTGCTCGACGGCGTCGAGGACCCGCGCAATCTCGGCGCGTGCCTCCGCACCGCCGATGCCGCAGGCATCGACGCCGTCGTCGTGCCGCGGTCGCGGGCCGCGAAGCTGACGCCGGCCGCCCGCAAGGTTGCGACCGGCGCGGCAGAGACGCTGCCCGTGCTGAGCGCGCCGAGCCTCGGCAAGGTGCTCCGCTGGCTGCGGAGCGCCGGCGTGCGGGTCGTCGGTGCCGATGCGGGCGGTCGGCCGCTCTTCGAGCTCGAGCTCGCGCCGCCGATCGCGCTCGTCCTCGGCGGCGAGGGCAGGGGGCTCAAGCCCTCGACCCGCGACGCGTGCGACACGCTCGCCGCGATCCCGATGTACGGCCGCGTCCAGAGCCTGAACGTGTCCGTCGCCGCCGCGATCATGATGTACGAGGTCGTGCGGCAGGTGCCGCCAGGCGGCGGGTCCGGCCCGGCTTGAGGTTCCCCGCCGCGTCGCGTAGCATGGCGCGCCCGGCCGGCGACACGGCCGATTCGCTCCTTGCCTCACCGCACGACGGGAGGCTGTAACCCGAGAGGAGTCCGATGAGACATTACGAAGTCGTATTCCTGGTCCATCCGGACCAGAGCGAGCAGGTTCCGGCCATGCTCGAGCGCTACCGATCGATGATCGAGGGCGCCGGCGGCAAGATCCACCGCCAGGAGGACTGGGGCCGCCGTCAGCTCGCGCATTCGATCGCGAAGGTCCACAAGGCGCATTACCTGCTGCTCAACATCGAGTGCGACAAGCCGACGCTCGACGAGCTCGTCGGCGCGTTCCGCTTCAGCGACGCGGTGCTGCGCCACCTCGTGATCAAGCGCGACCGGGCGATCACCGAGCCGTCGCCGATGGCGAAGGCCCAAGAGGAGGACAAGTCCCGCGAATCGCAGGGCGGGCGCGGCGCGCGCCGCGATTCGGAAGAGGCGTCCGGCGGCGCAGGCGAGCGCTCCGCGGCGAGCCCTGCCGAGACGGAAGAAGAGTCGGCGTAAGCGCGTCCGGGATCTAGGAGACGGAATATGGCACGTTATTTTCGCCGCAAGAAGTTCTGCCGCTTCACCGCGGAAGGCGTCGAGGAGATCGATTACAAGGATCTCGCGACGCTGAAGGCGTACATCACGGAAACCGGCAAGATCGTCCCGAGCCGCATCACGGGGACGCGCGCGCCGTACCAGCGTCAGCTCGCGACCGCGATCAAGCGGGCACGTTTCCTCGCGCTGCTGCCGTACACCGACCAGCACTGATCGGCGGCGCCGCGCTGCCGATCGAGCGGCAGCTCGCGACGCGTCGCGCATGCCGGAACGCCGGCTTCGGCATGCGTTCGGACGCCGGTGAGTCGAGCCCGCTTCACCCGGCCGCCGCGCGGCGCGGCGGCCGTGGATTGCTTCGCCGGCCGAGACGCTCATGAAGGCATTCGTCGATTGGCTCGTTGCGCGCCGGTGGAGGCCGATCCTCGTCGCCGCCGCGACGCTGCCGCTCGTGCCGATCGTTCCGACCGCGTTGGTCGCGCTCGAGACGGTGCGGAGCGGCGTCGGCCCGACGCTGCCGCTCGCCGCCCTCGTCGGCGGGCTCTTCGTGCTGATGTGGACGATCATCGGTCCGCTGCTCGGGCTCGACCCGCTGCTGGCGTCGGTGTACGGCGGAGTCGCGATCGTCGTCTTCGCGGTGGGCGTCGGGCTCGGCGGGCTGCTGCGCTGGGCCGGCCGGCTCGTGCTCGCATTCGAGGCGATCCTCGTGCTCGGCATGGGCGCCGTCGTCGTGCTGAACCTGTTCGGTCCGGGCGGCAGCGACCTGTTCGCGCCGGTCTTCGATCGGCTCCTCGCGGCGCTCCAGTCGGAGCAGCAGATGACCGCTGCGCAGCTCGAGGCGTTCCGGCAGGCGCAGCCGCTCGTGCTCGGGCTCCTCGCCGCGGGGTTCGCGACGACGCTCGCGCTGTCGCTGTTCGTCGCCTACTGGCTCTGCGGCATCGCCGTCGGCGAACGTCGCTTCGGCGCCGAGTTTCGCGAGTTGCGCCTGAGCCGCGTGATCGGCATACCTGCGACGATTCTGATCACCGTCGGTCTGGTGCTGCAGGCACCTCTGGTTCAGAATCTGGCGGCGCTGGCGCTCGTCGGCTTCCTGTTCCAAGGGCTGTCCGTGCTGCACGCATGGGCCCATGCGCGGAGCTGGCACCCCGGGTATCTCGCGCCCGTGTACGTGCTGCTGCTCCTGACGCCGCTGCGAGTCTATATCGTGCTCGTGCTCGCGGCGGCGGGATTGATGGACAATTGGTTCGATTTGCGTGCGCCGCTGCGCCCGCGAACGTAGTTGGAGACGACCTGATGCAAGTCATTCTGCTCGAGAAGATCGAAAACTTGGGCGGCATCGGCGACCTCGTGAAGGTCAAGCCGGGCTATGCCCGCAATTTCCTGATCCCGAAAGGCAAGGCGACGGTCGCGACGCCGGAGAACATTGCGAAGTTCGAGGAGCGCCGCGCGGAGCTCGAGAGAAAGGCGGCGGAGGAGCTCGCGGCCGCGAAGGCGCGCGCGAAGAAGCTCGAAGGCCAGGCCGTGCGGATCAAGGCACAGGCGGGGCCCGAGGGCAAGCTCTTCGGCTCGATCGGCACGCTCGACATCGCCGAGGCGGTGTCGGCGCTCGGCGTCGAGGTGGAGCGCAGCGAGGTGCGGCTGCCGGAAGGCCCGATCCGCGTCGTCGGCGATCACGAGGTCGAGCTCCACCTGCATAGCGACGTCAGCGTCACGATCACCGTCGCCGTCGAGTCCGCGGACCAGGTCGTGGAGTGAGCGCATCGCGCAGATGATCTCCGCCGGGATCCGCTTCGCTGCCGTCGATGGCTGAGTCGTTCTCGAGGCTCGGCCGTCGCGCGTCGGAAAAGCTCCGCCTGCCGCCGCATTCGGTCGAGGCCGAGCGCTCCGTGCTCGGCGGCCTGATGCTCGATCAGCGGGCCTGGGATCAGATCGCCGACGCGGTCGAGGCGGCCGACTTCTACCGGGCGGACCACCGCCTGATCTTCAACGCGATCGCGACGCTCGTCGAGCGCGACGAGCCGCCGGACGCGATCACCGTGGGAGAGCTGCTTGCGCGGCAGGGCGAGCTCGAGGCGGCCGGCGGCCTCGACTATCTCGCGCAGCTCGTCGAGGAAACGCCGAGCGCGGCGAACATCCGCGCCTACGCGCGCATCGTCCGCGAGCGCGCGATGCTGCGCCAGCTGATCGAGATCGGCGGCGACATCGCAGCGAGCGCGCACGAGGAGTCGGGCCGCACCGTCGAGGAGCTCGTCGATCTCGCCGAGCAGCGCGTGTTCGAGATCGCGGATCGCGGGCAGCGCCGCGGCTCGGGCTTCGTCGCCCTGAAGCACATCCTGCCGAAGACGATCGATCGCCTCGACGTGCTGAGCCACACCGAGGGCGAGATCACCGGCATCTCGACCGGCTTCACCGACATGGACCGGATGACCGCGGGCCTGCAGCGGGGCGACCTGATCATCATCGCGGGGCGGCCGTCGATGGGGAAGACGACGTTCGCGATGAACATCGCCGAGAACGCCGCGATCGGCGCGAACGTTCCGGTGGCCGTGTTCAGCATGGAAATGTCCGCGGAGCAGCTCAGCTTCCGCATGATCGGCTCGATCGGGCGCGTCAGCCAGAGTCATCTGCGCACGGGACGGCTGACCGACGAGGACTGGTCACGAATCGAGTCGGCCGTCTCGATGATGTCGAACGCGCCGATCTACATCGACGACAGCGCGGGGCTCACGCCGACGGACGTTCGCGCGCGGGCCCGGCGCTTGAAGCGCGAGCACGGGCTCGGTCTCGTCGTCGTCGACTATCTGCAGCTGATGCAGGTGGCGGGCACGACGGAGAATCGCGCCACCGAGATCTCGGAGATCTCGCGGTCGCTGAAGGCGCTCGCGAAGGAGCTCGACGTGCCGGTCATCGCGCTGTCGCAGCTGAACCGAAGCGTCGAGCAGCGCACGGACAAGAAGCCGGTGATGTCCGATCTGCGCGAGAGCGGCGCCATCGAGCAGGACGCCGACCTCATCGTGTTCATCTACCGGGAAGAAGTCTACGATCCGGACACGCCGCGCAAGGGCATCGCGGACATCATCATCGCGAAGCAGCGCAACGGCCCCGTCGGCGAGTTCCACCTGACGTTCCTCGGCGAGTTCACGAAATTCGAGAACCTCGTCGCCGAGGCGTACGGGGAAGGGGTGTTCTAGGTCCGGGTGCTCGAGGCCGGCCGAGCGTCAGGCCCCGCGGGCGACTCGTGTCGCCCGCAGCGTCACTCGAGGAAGAACCCCATCTTCACGCCGGCAAGCTGAATCACGTCGTTGTCCTCGAGCTTGCGCGCGACCTGGCCGATGCTCGAGCCGTTGACCAGCGGGTAGTCGCCCGCTTGTCCGCTCTCGACGTGGACGATGAAGTAGCCCTCCGCACGCCGCGTGATCGCCGCGACCTGGATGCCGGGGCGGCCGAGCGTCGTCAGCGCCTTCGTCAACGTGAGCTCTCGCCCCGCGAACGAGCCGGAGAGCACCTGCAGCTTCGCGAGCGGGAGCGGCGCCGATGCCGGATCGATGTCCTGCGTCATCGTCGACGAGAGGCTCGCCGTTCGGGCGGCCCGATAAGACGCGGACGCATTCGGCGTGCGGGCGGCCGCCTCGTCCGTCGCCCGCGCGACCTTCGCGAGCTGCCGCTGCATCTGCCCGCTCGGCTCGATGACCATCGTCTTCTCGAACTCGTCGTCGACGGCCTGCTCGACCCGGTCGTCGATGTACCGGAGCTGATGATGCCCGACGGTGATGATGTCCCCGTGCTGGAGGGCGTGCTTCTTGATCAGCTTGCCGTTGACGTACGTGCCGTTCGTGCTGTTCAGATCCTCTAGGAACGAGTCGTTGAGGATGTTGATCAACAACGAGTGATGACCGCTGACGGCCGCGTTGTCGATGCGAATGTCGTTGTCCGGCAGGCGGCCGACCGTGTAACGCTCCTTGGTCATGTTGTATTCGGCCAAGGTTTGGCCATCCAGGCTAAGGATCAAACGTGGCATGGCTGTCGTCCCGGTTCATCCAAATAGGCTGCGAAACTTCCCCAGCAGGCCGGCGTCCGCGGGGAAACTGTCGATCACGTGTACGAGCCCGACAGAAACATTGTCTCGCCCGCCGTTGTCGTTCGTCAGCTTGATGAGCTGCTCGGCGATCGTTTCCACGTCGTTCTCGAACGTGCTGATCGTCAAGTGTATGTCCTCGTCCTCGACCATGTCGGGCAGGCCGTCGGAGCAGAGCAGGAAATAGTCGCCCCGCTCGACCTCGATCTCCTGCACCTCGACGTCGACCGTCGCCTCCACGCCGAGCGCTCGCGTCACGTAGTTCCGGTTCGTCGAGCGCTGCGCCTCCTCGGGCGAGTAGAAACCGCGATCGACCAGCTCCTGCAGCAGCGAATGGTCCATCGTGATCTGCTCGAACTTCGTGCCCCGGAGCCGATAGAGGCGCGAGTCTCCGACATGGGCTACCGATGCATGATTATCGTAAAAAAGGCAGGCCACGAGTGTAGTGCCCATGCCTTCGCATTGCGGCTGCGTCTGAGCCGTCTGGTTGATGATCTTGTTCGCACGTGCAACGGCGTCGCGAAGCGCGATCGTTTGTCGCATCAGGCCGGTCTCCGGCTCGATGTCGTTGCGCTTCTCGCGTTTGCACGCCTCCGTGACCAGATCGACGACGGTCTTCACGGCGATGCCGCTTGCGACCTCGCCGGCGTTGTAGCCGCCCATCCCATCGGCGAGGACCCAGAGGCCGATGTCCGGCGCCGCGGCGATGGCATCCTCGTTGTGGTCGCGAACGCGGCCGACGTCGGTCATCTCGACGTGGGCGAATTTGCCTCTGAGACTCATGTTTGCTCGACCGAACCGCGGGAATCTGCGGTTACGCGAACGGAACGTCAGACCCATCGAGCCGCGGCATCGCCCATTGCTCTTGCCGTCGTGGTGCCGTCGGAACGACGACGTGCCGGAGCCTTCGCGAGCACGGTGTCGACGATCGCGCCCACCGCATCGGGCAAAGCGTTGCGGATGGAACCGAAGGGCCGATACGGCTCGTTCGCGATCACGAACATCAGATCTGTCATCAAGGTTCCCCGGAAGGGCAGTTAGCCGGTCAGCAGCCGGGAAAGGCTAACACGTGGGGTAAATAAGTCCGTGTGCCCGTTCACGTTTCTGCCCTGGAGCGCGGGACACGGAGACATCGAGAGGCCGAGCACCGTCCCCGCCCGCGTGCGCGGGGGCCCACCCGCCGGGCCGTCACGAAGTCCGAGAGCTCCACCGTGTTCGAGGGCAAATAATACTCGACCGAGCGGGGCGGGAGTATGCCATCCGGGAACGAAGGGCCGTTGTGAAGCGGGGCGGATTTCGCTGCACCCGGCGCGAGCTGCACCGTCGTGGCGCATGACGTCGCTCGCGGCGTTCCGCGTGAGTCCCGTGGTCGTGCGATCCGCTATCCTCCCTGCATGGCAAAGGTGAAGTCGGTCTACGTCTGCGAGGCGTGCGGTTCGCGTCAGCCGAAGTGGCAGGGGCAATGCCCGGATTGCGGCGCATGGAACTCGATCGTCGAGACTGCCGCGCCCGATCGCCGGTCGGCCCGCGCCGAGCGCGCGCAGTACGCGGGCCGAGTCGAGCTCGCGCGGCTCGATACGCTCGAGGCTGCGAGCGTCGAGCGGCTCGAGAGCGGGCTCGGCGAGCTCGACCGGGTGCTCGGCGGCGGGCTCGTGCCGGGATCCGTCGTATTGATCGGCGGCGACCCCGGCATCGGCAAGTCGACGCTGCTGCTCGAGGCGGTCGCCAATCTCGCGGCGACCCGCCCGGTCTGTTACGTGACCGGCGAGGAGTCACTCGATCAGATCGCACTGCGCGCGAAGCGGCTCGGCGTCGGCCACGCGCCCGTCCAGCTCCTCGCCGAGACCTGCGTCGAGGCCGCTCTCGCGCAGATCGACGCGGCGCCGCCGGCCGTGCTCGTGATCGACTCGATCCAGACGCTCTACAGCGACGCGCTCGAGTCGGCGCCGGGCTCTGTGACGCAGCTCCGAGAGTCGACCGCGCAGCTCGTGCGCTTCGCGAAGACCCGGCAGGTCGCGACGCTGCTCGTCGGGCACGTGACGAAGGAGGGGACGCTCGCCGGCCCGCGCGTGCTCGAGCACATGGTCGACGCCGTCCTCTATTTCGAGAGCGACGCGGGCAGCCGCTTCAGGATCGTGCGCGCGGTGAAGAACCGGTTCGGGGCCGCGAACGAGCTCGGGTTCTTCGTGATGGGCGAGGAAGGGTTCAAGGAGGTCAAGAACCCGTCCGCGATCTTTCTCGCGCGGCGCGCCGAGCCCGTGCCGGGCAGCGTGACGCTGATCAGCCGCGAGGGCTCGCGTCCGATTCTCGTCGAGGTGCAGGCGCTCGTCGATCAGAGCCTGTCGGGACATCCGCGAAGGCTCGCACAGGGCTTCGATCCGCAGCGCCTCGGCCTCTTGCTCGCCGTGCTGCACCGTCATTGCGGGGTCGCGATCGGCGACTGCGACGTCTACGCGAACGTCGTCGGCGGGATGCGCGTGACGGAAACGGCGTCGGATCTCGCCGTCGTGCTCGCCGTGCTGTCGAGCTTCAGGGAGCGGCCGTTGTCGGAGGGCCTTGCGGTGTTCGGCGAGATCGGCCTCACGGGCGAGATCCGCCCGGTGCCGTACGGGGAGGAGCGCGTCGCCGAGGCCGAGAAGCACGGCTTCCGGCGAGTCGTCGTTCCGAAGGCGAACCGGCCGCGGCGCTCGGGGCTCGACGTCGTCGCCGTGGACAAGCTCGTCGACGCGCTCGATGCGCTGTTCGACGGCTGACGCGGAGCGCAACCTCGCGCGCTCAGCCGTGCGCGGCACGGAGCCGCGGCGCTTCCACCGCGTCCGGCGTCATCACGCGGACCTGCTTGATGCCGTGCTCGGTCGTGTCGAGGATCTCGATCGGGTAGCCGTTCACGACGAGCGCGGTGCCGGACGGCGGGATCGTCTCGAGACGCTCGATGATCAAGCCGTTCAACGTCTTCGGGCCGTCCGTCGGCAGATCCCAGTTCATGATCCGGTTCAGGCGCCGGATGTTCGTGCTTGCATCGACGAGGTAGCTCTTGTCGTTCTCGCGCGTCACGCCGACCTCGGACAGCACGGGCTCCGACTCGAGCTCGCCGACGATCTCGCGCAGGATGTCCTCGGTCGTGATGAGGCCCTGCACGTCGCCGTATTCGTCGACGACGAATGCTGAGCGGCGCTTCTGCTGCTGGAAGTTCAAGAGCTGCTTGTTGAGCGGCGTGCCTTCGGGCACGAAATACGCCTCGCGCGTATGCTCGAGCAGCCGCTGCTCGGTGAGCGTGCCCTTGGCGAGATCCGGCAACAGCTGCCGCACGCGCACGACACCGATGATGTTGTCGATGTCGTCGCGATAGACCGGCAGCAGCTGGTGCTGCGCCGACTGGATCAGCGCGAGGTTCTTCTGCCAGTCACGGTCGAGATCGATGCCGACGATCTCCTGCCGCGGCACCATGACGTCGTCGACCGTGATCGTGTCGAGATCGAGGACGCGTAACAGCATCCGTTGGTGCCGCCGCGGCACCATGACGCCGGCCTCGGCGACGACGGTCTTGAGCTCCTCCGCGCTCAACGCGGACGGTCCGCTCTTCTCGGGCCGGAGCCCGAGAAGGCGCAGCACGCCGTTCGCCAACAGGTTGATCAGCCAGACCGCCGGGTAGGCGATCCTCAGGAGCGGGTGGACGACGACGGCGGCCGGTATCGCGATCTTCGCGGGGTGGAGCGCCGCGAGCGTCTTCGGCGCGACCTCGGCGAAGATCAGCACGACCACCGTCAGGATCACGGTGCCGGCGAGCACGGCGCTTTCCCCGCCGACCCTGAGCGCGATCATCGTCGCGAGCGCGGCGGCGGCGAGATTGGCGGCGTTGTTGCCGAGCAGGATGAGCCCGATCAGGCGGTCGGGCCGCTCGAGAAGCTGCTCCGCGAGCTTGGCGGAGCGGCGGCCGGACCGGGCCTCGTGCCTCAGCCGGTAGCGGTTGAGGCTCATCAGAGCCGTTTCGGTGCTCGAGAAGAAGGCGGAGAGGAGCAGGAGAACGATCAGCAGGCCGATCAGCAGGCCTAGAGGAACGTCGTCGTTCAAAAAGGGTGAACCTCCACGAGGTTAGATGCGTCCTAGAGTGACCGAACGGGAAACGGGGTGTCAAGGAGGCGTATCCCGCTTCCGGACCGGGTTTCGGACGGGGCGACGCCGGGACAGCCTCGCCTGCCCGTGCTACGCTGGCGCACCCTCGCACCCACCAGTGCCGCAAGCATGTTCGAGACTTTGAGCGAGCGCCTGAACGGCGCATTGCAGCGCGTGACCGGCCGCGGCCGGATCACCGAGGACAACGTACGCGACACGGTCAGGCAGATCCGCATGGCCCTGCTCGAGGCCGACGTCGCGCTGCCGGTCGTGAAGCGGATCGTCGAGCGGGTCCGCCAGCGGGCGCTCGGCGCCGAGGTCGCGCGGAGCCTGAATCCGGGCCAGACGTTCGTCAAGATCGTCCACGACGAGCTCGTGATCGTGCTCGGGCGGGATCAGGCCCCGCTCAAGCCGAAGGGCCGCCCGGCCGTGCTGCTGCTCGTCGGGCTTCAGGGCGCCGGCAAGACGACGACGGCCGGCAAGCTCGCGAAGTTCCTGTCGAACGGGACGCCGTCCGACGTGCTCCTCGTCAGCACGGACGTCTACCGTCCGGCCGCGCGGGAGCAGCTCGAGACGATCGCGCGGGACATCGGCGCGGGCTACGTCCGTCCGGAGGGCGACCCGCGCTCGATCGCGGTGGCGGCGCTCGAGGAGGCGCGCCGGCGCGGCTCCCGCTGGCTCATCGTCGACACCGCGGGCCGCTTGCACGTCGACGACGCCATGATGGCCGAGGTTCGCGAGATCCATGCGGCCGTCGACCCGGCCGAGACGTTGTTCATCGTCGACGCGATGCTCGGCCAGGACGCCGTGAACTCGGCGAAGGCGTTCCACGACGCGCTGCCGCTGACCGGCGCGATCCTGACGAAGGCGGACGGCGATGCCCGCGGCGGCGCGGCGCTGTCCGTGCGCGAGGTGACCGGCGTCCCGATCAAGCTCGTCGGCACCGGCGAGAAGCTCGACGCGCTCGAGGCGTTCGTGCCGGAGCGCTTCGCATCGCGGATCCTCGGCATGGGCGACGTCGTCGGCCTCGTCGAGCAGGTCCAGCGGCAGGTCGACCGCGAGAAGGCCGAGCGCGTCGCCGCGAAGGTCAAGAAGGGCCGAGAGCTCGATCTCGAGGACTACAAGGATCAGCTCGAGCAGCTGCTCGGCATGGGCGGGCTCGCGTCGGTGCTCGAGAAGCTGCCCGGGATCAAGCCCGAGGCGCTCTCCGCGACCGGCTTCGACGACCGGCAGCTCAAGCGCCAGATCGCGATCATCAACTCGATGACGCCGAAGGAGCGGCGCAACCCGGCGTTGATCGACGGCTCTCGGAAGCGGCGGATCGCGAGCGGCTCCGGGCTCCCGGTGCAGGACGTGAACCGACTTCTGAAGCAGCACAAGCTCCTCGCGAAGACGATGAAGCGGGCCTCGAAGGGCGGGCTGCAGCGCGCCCTCGGCGGGATGCTGCGCGGGCGCGGCGGACCGGTCGGGCCGTTCGGCCGCTAGCTCCGGCGGCGGACCCGGCCGACGGCCGCCCGGGGCGCGTACCGGCGGCAGTCGGGTTTACACTTTTGCGCTGAAACGAAGTAAAATCCCGCGCCTCACGGAGCGGTCCCACGGCCGCTCTTGGTTTTTATACAGGTCGACGAGGACCCCAGGATTCGAAGCTTATGGTCACGATACGTCTGTCGCGCGGCGGAGCGACGAAGCGTCCTTTCTATCACATCGTCGTGACGGACCGCCGGAACCGCCGTGACGGCCGTTACATCGAGCGCCTCGGCTTCTTCAATCCGATTGCCGCGGGCGGCGAGCGGGAGCTCGAGATCGATCTCGCGCGCGTCGAGTACTGGCGCTCGAACGGCGCCCAGATGTCCGAGCGCGTCGAGCAGCTGATCAAGCAGTACCGGAAGACCGCGCAGGCGTCGGAGCAGTCCGCGGCTGCGTGACGTCGGCCCGCGCCCGAGAGCGCAGGCGGAGATCGGCGTCGACGCCGTTCTCGGCGGGAAATGTGTCTCTAGCCGATTTCCGGTCGAAGCGCGTTCGAGTAGGCCGCATCTGCGGTCTGTTCGGCGTCAAGGGGTGGGTCAAGATCCTCTCCTATACGGAGCCGCGCGAGAACGTCGTCGGCTTCGCGGAGTGGATCGTCGAGCACGAAGGCACCGAGCGGCGCGTCGAGGTCGAGGCCGGCCGGAAGGCCGGCAAGCACGTGATCGCGAAGCTCAAGGGCGTCGACGATCGCGACGACGCGCGGCGGTGGATCGGCGCGGAGCTCTCGGTCGAGCGCGCGGCGCTGCCGCCGTGCGAGCCGGGCGAGTACTACTGGGTCGATCTCGAAGGGCTCACGGTGCGGAACGTCCGGGGCGAGACGCTCGGCGAGGTCGACCACATGATGCAGACCGGTGCGAACGACGTCCTGGTCCTGACCGGCGGCGAGGATCGGCTGATCCCGTGGGTGCCGAGCGTCGTGCGCGAGGTCGACGTCGACGGCGGCTACATCGTCGTCGACTGGGAGAAGAGCTTCTGGGAACCGTGAGATGTACCGCTTCGGCGTCGTTTCGCTGTTTCCGGAGCTGATCGAGCCGGTCGTCCGCTACGGCGTCGTCGGGCGCGGGCGCGAGCGCGGGCTGCTCGCGGTCGAGCACCTGTCGCCGCGGGAGTTCGCGTTCGACCGGCACCGCACCGTCGACGATCGTCCGTACGGCGGCGGGCCGGGCATGGTGATGAAGTACGAGCCGGTGCGGGACGCGATTCGCGCGCTGCGCAGGCGCATGCCGGCCGGCTGCCCGGAGTTCGTGCTGAGCGCGCAGGGCCGAGTGTTCGATCAGGCGCTCGCGCGCGAGCTCGCGGCGGCGCCGGGCGTGCTGCTCGTCGCGGGCCGGTACGAGGGAATCGACGAGCGGATCGTCGAAGGCGAGATCCGCGAGGAGCTGTCGATCGGCGACTACGTGCTGTCCGGCGGCGAGCTCGCGGCGGCGGTCGTGATCGATGCGGTCGCCCGGCTTCTGCCGGGCGTGCTCGGCCACGAGGACTCGTCGGTCGAGGATTCGTACAGCGAGGGCCTGCTCGATTGTCCGCAGTACACGCGGCCGGAGCAGGTCGACGGCATGCGCGTGCCGGAGGTGCTGCTCGGCGGCGACCACGGCGCGGTACGCCGCTGGCGATTGAAGCAGTCGCTCGGGCGCACGTGGCTCAGGCGTCCGCGGCTGCTCGAGGGGCGGGCGCTGACGCCTGAGGAGGCGGAGCTGCTCGAGGAGTTCAAACGGGAGCTCGCGGACCGCTGACGGCCGCGGCGGCACGCGGCCGGAGCAGGCCGCGAGGCGGCCGCGAGAGGATCAAGTCGGACCGACGAGGTGCCGAGCGATTGGGGCGCCGGAACGGGTAAGATGACGCGCGGAGCGCAGGCGCCGGTTCGAAAGTCGAGGTGTGACAATGTCGAAAGTGATCGAGGAAATCGAGCGGGAACAACTCAAGAAGGACATCCCGTCGTTCGCACCGGGTGATACCGTTGTCGTGCAGGTCCGCGTGACGGAAGGGGACCGCGAGCGTCTGCAGGCGTACGAGGGCGTCGTGATCGCGAAGCGCAATCGCGGCCTGAACTCGTCGTTCACCGTGCGCAAGATCTCGCACGGCGAAGGCGTCGAGCGCGTGTTCCAGACGCACAGCCCCGCGATTGCGGAGATCAAGGTCAAGCGCCGCGGCGACGTGCGGCGTGCGAAGCTCTACTACCTGCGCGACCGCAGCGGCAAGTCGGCTCGAATCAAGGAAAAAGTCTGACGCTGCTGGGCGGATCCGGCGCGCGGCGCGACGGAGCGGCCGCGACGCCGGGGCGGGATCGGGTCATGAGAGCCGTGACGGCGTGGCGGATCGCGTGCGCCGCGTTCGGCGTCGCGCTGCGCCGCGTCGGGTGCGTTGCCGTCCTGATCGGCGGCGCTTCGGCGAGCGGCTGCTCGGGCTTGATCGGCTCGATGGCTGCCGACACGCTTTCCGCCGCGATCCTCGATCAGGAGGACCCCCAGCTGATCGAGGAGGGCGCGCCCGCTTATCTGCTCCTGCTCGACGGCTTCATCAGCCGAAACCCTGACGACGCCGCGCTCCTCGCGGCGGGCGCCCAGCTCTATGCGCTCTACGGCTCGCGCTTCGCCGAAGACTCCGAGCGGCGAATCGCGCTCACGACGAAGGCCCGCCGCTACGGCTCGAGCGCGATGTGCCGCTCCTATCAATGGGCCTGCAGCGCCGAGCTCGGGGATTACGAGACGTATCGCGAACAGTTGAGCCGCGTCACAAGACGCGACATCGACTTGCTGTACGCTTATGCGGTGAGCTGGCTGAGCCATCTGGACGCGACCAGCGAGGATTGGACCGCGGTCGCGGAGCTTCCGTGGGTCGAGGCGGCGCTCGAGCGCGTGCTCGAGCTCGACGAGACGTACTCGCAGGGCGCGGTGCACGGCTACCTCGGCACGCTGAACGCGCTCCGGCCGCCCGCGCTCGGCGGCAGGCCCGAGGTCGCACAGCGGCATTTCGAGCGCGCCATCGAGCTTTCGGGCGGGCGTGATCTGTCCGTGAAGGTAGAATATGCGCGTCGCTACGCACGTCTCGTGTTCGATCAGGAGCTGCACGATCGGCTGCTCCGCGAAGTGCTCGAGGCGCCCACGGATGCGCCTGGCCTGACGTTGTTCAATGCGTTGGCCAAGGAGGAGGCGGAGCAGCTGCTCGCAACCTCGGAGGATTACTTCTGATGGGTGAGGCGAAGATCGCGGCGGGCTTGCGCAGGCTGTCGATACTGCTCGCCGGCATGCTCGCAGCGCTGCCCGCCGTCGGCGACGAGCTCAAGGTCGCGACGATCGCTCCCGACGGCTCGCATTGGATGCGCGAGATGCGCGCGGCCGCCGCCGAGATCAAGGAGCGCACGGGCGGCAGCGTCGAGATCAAGTTCTATCCCGGCGGCGTGATGGGCAACGACGCCCAGGTGCTCCGGAAGATCCGGGTCGGCCAGCTCCACGGGGGCGCGTTCACTGCCGGCGGGCTCTCGGAGCGCTACAGCGCCCTCAATCTCTACGGCGTCCCGTTGCTGTTCCGCTCGCTCGACGAGGTCGATTACGTCCGCGAGCGCCTCGATCCCGTGCTGACAAAAGGCCTCGAGGAGGCCGGCTTCGTCAGCTTCGGGTTCATCGAAGGCGGGTTCGCGCAGCTCATGGCGAATCATCCGGTGCGCAGCATCGAGGACATGCGCCGGCGCAAGGTCTGGGTGCCCGAAGGCGACCCCATCAGCTTCTTCACGATGCAGGAGCTCGGTCTCTCGCCGGTCGTGCTGCCCGTCACGGACGTGCTGACAGGGCTTCAAACCGGTCTCCTCGACATCGTCGCTGCGTCGCCGGTCGCCGCGCTCGTGCTGCAGTGGCATACGAAGGTCTCGTACATGACCGATGTGCCGGTGTCCTATTCGATGGGCCTTTTCGCGCTCGACAAGCGGGTGTGGTCGCGCCTTTCCGAGTCCGAGCGCGAGATCATCGACGAGGTCATCACCCGCACCGTGGCACGGCTCGACGAAGCCGCGCGCGAGGACAACCGCCGTGCGCACGAGGTGCTCGAGCGCTCCGGCGTGAAGATCGTTCATGTCGACGCGCAGGACGTCGAGAACCTGCGGAGCGAGATCGAGGCGATCTTCCCTCGCATCAGGGCGCGAGCGGACGTCGACGAGGCGCTGTTCGACCGGCTGCTCGGCCTGCTCGAGGAGTATCGCGCGTCGCACTCCGTCGCCGAGGCCGAGCCTTCCCGTTGACTCCATCTCGCCGCGTCCCCTGGCTCGAGCGGCTCGAAGCGTTCGGCCGTGCGCTCGAGGACGGCCTGCTCGTCCTCGGCGTCGGCGCGCTCGTCGTGATCGCGGCCGGCCAGATCCTGCTCCGCAACGTCTTCTCGATCGGTCTCGTCTGGGCTGACGGCACGCTGCGGCTGCTCGTCCTGTGGCTCGCGCTGCTCGGCGCGATGGCCGCGAGCCGCGACAACCGGCACATCGCGATCAACGTCGTCGACCGCTTCCTGCCGTACGCTTTGCGCCGTGCGGCGTTCGTCCTGCGGCATCTCTTCACGTCCGCAATCTGCGCCGTGCTCGCCTGGTATTCGTGGGTCTTCGTGCGTGACTCGCGCGAGTTCGGCGACACATTGCTCGGCGACTGGCCGGCGTGGTGGTTCCAGATCGTGATGCCGATCGCGTTCGGGCTGATCGCGTACCGTTATCTGCTCCGCGCGCTGGGCGCGCTTCGCCGCTTCGACTGAGGCTCGACATGGCGGCGGGCTCGAGCGTTCTTCTCGTGCTGCTCGCGCTGATCGGCGCGCCGCTCTTCGCGATCATCGCGGCCGGCGCGATGATCGGCTTCTCGCGCGAGGAGATCGATCTGTCCGTGCTCGCGATCGAGTTCTTCGGGATCGCCGAGACACCGGTCCTGGTCGCGATTCCGCTCTTCACGTTCGCGGGGTTCCTGCTGAGCGAGGGCAAGGCGCCGCACCGTCTCGTGCGCCTGTCGCAGGCGCTCCTCGGCTGGCTGCCCGGCGGGCTCGCGATGATCTCGCTCGCCGTCTGCGCGCTCTTCACGGCGTTCACCGGCGCGTCGGGCGTGACGATCATCGCGCTCGGCGCCTTGCTCTTTCCGGCGCTCGTCGAGGCGGGCTACGAGCGGCGCTTCAGCCTGGGACTCATCACGGCGTCGGGGAGCTTGGGGCTCCTGTTCGCGCCGTCGCTGCCGCTGATCCTCTACGGCGTCGTCGCCGAGACGCCGATCGACGATCTGTTCCGCGCGGGGCTCTTGCCGGGGCTCCTGATGGTCGCGCTCCTCGCGGGTTACGGCTTCATCCGCAACCGCCACACCGCGATGCCGGCAGCCGGGGCGCGGGAAGTGGTCGCGGCCGTGCTCGATGCGAAGTGGGAGCTGCCGTTGCCGTTCGTGGTGCTCGGCGGCATCTACAGCGGCTACTTCGCCGTCTCCGAGGCCGCCGCGGTGACTGCGCTCTACGTGCTCGTCGTCGAGATGATCGTGCTGCGCGAGATTCGCTGGCGGGAGCTGCCGCGGATCGTGCGAGAGTCGATGGTGCTCGTCGGCGCGATACTGACGATCCTCGGCATGTCGCTTGCATCCACGAACTATCTCATCGACACGGGAGTGCCGCAGCGGCTGTTCGAGCTGACGAGCGAGTACGTGTCCGGGCCGCGCACGTTCCTCGTCGCGCTGCTCGTCTTCCTGCTGATCCTCGGGGCGATACTCGACATTTTCTCCGCGATCGTCCTCGTCGTGCCGCTGGTCGTGCCGGTCGCGATCGGGTACGGCGTCGACCCGATCCACCTAGGTATAGTCTTCCTCGCCGCGATGGAGCTCGGCTACCTGACGCCGCCCGTCGGGCTCAACCTTTTCATCGCGAGCCACCGCTTCCAGAAAGACATCGTCGACGTCTATTTGGCGACCGTGCCGTTTCTTTTGGTATTGTTGGTCTCGGTCGTGATCATCACGTTCTGGCCGGCGCTGTCGCTGTTCCTCGTCGACTGACGTCGCTCGTGTCCCCCGCTCGTTACGGCAAAGCACCATGAGTAATCGTTTCATCTTCGGACGCGTGATCGGAACGGCCTGGTCGGTCATCGACGGTTTCCGCAAGCTCCTGCACCTGTTCCTGCTGCTCATGCTCGTGCTGATCGTCGTGGCCGCGGTCTCGAGACCGGGCCCCCGTGTGCCGGGCGCGGCGGCGCTCGTGATCGCGCCTCAAGGCCTGCTCGTCGACCAGCTCTCGGGTGATCCGTTCGACCGGGCGCTCGCGAGGGTGCAGGGCGAGGCGATGCGCGAAACGTTGCTCAAGGACCTGATCGACGCAATCCGCGCCGCGAAGGACGACGACCGGATCAAGGCGCTCGTTCTGCAAACCGACGGGCTGGCCGGCTCGGGCCTGAGCAAGCTTCAGGAGCTCGCGCAGGAGATCGCCGCGTTCAAGGAGAGCGGCAAGCGCGTCTTCGCAGTCGGCGACGGGTTCGATCGCGATCAGTATCACCTCGCGGCGCAGGCCGACGAGATCCTGATGCATCCGATGGGCTTCGTGCTGATCGACGGCTACAGCCGCTTCCAGCCGTATTTCAGGTCCGCGATCGACAAGCTGTCGATCGACTTCAACGTCTGGACGGCCGGTGAGTACAAGTCCATCGTCGAGCCGTACACGCGCGACGACATGTCGGAGGAGGACCGCGAGGCAACCTCGGAATACCTGAGCGCGCTCTGGGCGAGCTACCAGGAAGACGTCACCGCGGCGCGCCGCCTGCCGCCGGACGCGTTGCAGCGCTATGCCGACGAGCTTCCGTCGCTGCTGCGCGCCGCGAGCGGCAATTCCGCGCAGCTCGCGCGCGACTACGGTCTCGTCGACGACCTGCTGCACCGGGACGGCATCCGCGAGCGGATCCGCGAGGCGATCGGCGTGACCGAGGACGACGAGAGCGACTTTCCCGTCATCGGGCACGAGGAGTATCTGAGCGCGGTCCGTACGCCCCTTCCGCCCCGCGCGGGGGGAAGCCGCGTCGGCGTGATCGTGCTGTCCGGCGAGATCATGGACGGCCGGCAGCCGCCGGGCACGATCGGCGGCGACTCGGCCGCGAAGCTGATTCGCGATGCGGCCGAGGACGAGGATATCAAGGCGCTCGTGCTCAGGGTCGACAGCCCCGGCGGCAGCGCGTTCGCGTCGGAGATCATCCTGCGCGAGATCGAGGTGTTCCAGCAGAGCGGACGTCCGGTCGTCGTGTCGATGGGCAGCGTCGCCGCGTCGGGCGGATACTGGATCTCGATGTCGGCCGACGAGATCTGGGCGAGCCCGACGACGTTGACCGGATCGATCGGCGTCGCCGGCATCGTGCCGACGTTCCAGCGCACGTTGAGCCGCCTCGGCATTCACATCGACGGCGTCGGCACGACGTCGCTCGCCGGGCAGGACGACGTGCTTCAAGGTCTCGGTGAGGACATCCGCGACGTGCTCGGGCAAACGGTCGTCGAGACGTACGAGCAGTTCATCGGCAGGGTCGCGATGCACCGCGGCCGCAGCGTAGAAGAAGTGGATCGCGTCGCGCGCGGACGCGTGTGGACCGGCGCCGCGGCGCTCGACCGCGGTCTCGTCGACGCGCTCGGTGACCTCGACGACGCGATCGCGTCGGCCGCCGAGCTCGCGGGCCTCGAGGAGGGACGCTACGGCATCCATTACTTCGAGCCGCGGATCGGCTTCGCGGAGCGGCTCGCGCTCGGCATGGTGAAGGTCGCGGCGCCGTTGATTCGTGCATTCGATTTCGCGCCGTGGCCGAGGGGCGTTGAGCGGCTCGTCGACGGCGCGAACGCGACGTTCGACGCGACGCTCGACGTGCTCGGCCGCTTCAACGATCCCCGCGCAACGTATGCGCATTGCTTCTGCGAGGTGCGCTAGTGTCCGGCCGAAGAGGTGACCGGCATCGCGCACGGCGGTGGGCACCGTGGATCAGGACTCGCTGCGCATAGACCGCTGGCTCTGGTGCGCCCGCTTTTTCAAGACGCGAAGCCTCGCGGCCGACGCGGTGAAGGGCGGACACGTGCGCGTGAACGGTCAGCGTGCGAAGCCGTCGCGCGACGTGAAGGTCGGCGACACGCTCGAGATCCTGCAAGGCGGTATCGAGCGCGAGGTGACGGTCGCCGCGATCCCGGTCAGGCGCGGTCCCGCGCCCGAGGCGAGCCTCTGCTACGTCGAGACCGAAGCGTCGATCGCGCGGCGCGCCGAGGCCGAGGAGCGCCGCAAGGTCGAGCGAGAGCTCTATCGGGCACCGACCCCCGGGCGTCCGGACAAGCGGACACGCCGCCTGCTGCGTGCGCGGCGGATCGGCGACGAGTGACACCCGCACGGCGCCGTCCGTGCTCGGCCGCTCGGCTCGCGGCACCAGCGTGACGACGGCAGCTTCCGGCGCCTAACGGCCGACCGTGTTCTTCGGATAGTCGTAGTAGAGCAGCCGGCACGCGGTCGGGCCGAGGTCCACCCAGCGGTCGACGTCGACGGCGATCGCGACGACGGCCGACGTCGGCAGGTTGTCGCACACGAGGGTCGGCAGCAGGCGGTTCGCGGTGTCGGTCAGGCCCGGATTGTGGCCGACGACGAGCACGTGTTGGTCGGCGTCGTCCTGCTCGCGGAGCACGTGGAGCAGGGTCTCGAGCGGCGCGAGGTAGAGCCTTCGTTCGATCCGGACGGCCTCGTCCGCGCAGCCCAAGCCGGCGGCGATCACGCGCGCGGTCGCGGTCGCACGCAACGCGTGGCTCGTCAGGATCAGGTCTGGGCGCTCTCCGCGCGCGGCGAGCCGGGCGGTCATCGCCGGCGCATCGCGCTCGCCGCGGCTCGATAGCGGACGCTCGTTGTCGGGAAGCCCCGGGTCGTTCCAGCTGGATTTCGCGTGCCGGAACAGCGTCAGTCTCTTCACGCGGTCCCTCGCGTCAGAGCAGGCCTGCCTCGAGCCGTGCGGCCTCGGACATCATCGACTGATTCCACGGCGGATCGAAGACGAGCTCGACGTCCGCGCGCTCGACGGTCGGGATCAGCTCGATCTTCTCGCGGACGTCGGCCGCGAGGATGTCGCCCATCCCGCAGCCCGGCGCCGTCAACGTCATCTTCACGTGCACGATTCGCCCGCCGTCGTCCGTGCGCTCGATCGTGCATTCGTAGACGAGCCCGAGGTCGACGATGTTGATCGGAATCTCCGGGTCGAAGCACGTGCGCAGCTGCTCCCAGACCACCGCCTCGACGTCGCTCTCGCTCGCATCCTCGGGGATCTCGGGCGCCTTCAACGGCTCCTTGCCGATCGCATCGGCGTCGATGCCGGCGACGCGGAAGAGGTTGCCCTCGATGTAGACCGTGAAGCTGCCGCCGAGCGCCTGCGTGACGAAGCCGTACGTGCCGGACGGGAGCGTGACTTTCTCGCCCGACGGGATCAGCACCGCGTCGCAGTCGCGGGAGAAGGTGACGGGTTCGTTGTGCGCGAAATACATCGGTGACTCGGCGAAATCGGTTCCTGTATGGCTCGGCTCACTCCGTCGAGACGCGGTCGTCTTCGCCCGACAGCGCGGTCTTCAGCGCGTGCCAGCCGAGGCTCGCGCATTTGACGCGCGCCGGATACTCGCGAACGCCGCCGAGCGCGGCGAGCTTGTCGAGCGTCTCGGGCACCGCGCCGCTGCCGGTCAGCATGTCGTGGATCTGCTCGAAGAGGCGCATCGACTCCTCGACGGTCGCGCCCTTGACCCGCTCGGTCATCAGCGACGACGACGCGACCGAGATCGCGCAGCCGGTGCCCTTGAACTTGATATCCGCGATGCGGCCGTCGCCGAGCTTCACGTAAAGGGTCATTCGGTCGCCGCAGAGCGGGTTGACGCCCTCGACGACGCGATCGGCGCCCTCGATCTCGCCGAAATTGCGCGGCGAGCGGTTGTGGTCGAGGATCACCTCCCGGTAAAGCTCTCTGAGCTCGTTCACGAAAAGATCTCCAGCGCCCGCTCGAGGCCGACGATCAGCCGGTCGACGTCGTCGCGGTTGTTGTACAGCGCGAAGGATGCGCGCGCGGTGGCGGGCACGCCGAACCGGTCCATGACCGGCATCGCGCAATGATGGCCCGTCCTGATCGCGACGCCTTCGCTGTCGACGACCGTCCCGACGTCGTGCGCGTGCACGCGGTCGAGGACGAACGAGAGCACGGCGGCCTTGTGCTCGGCCGTGCCGATGATCCGCGCGCCGGGCAACGCCGCGACGCGCTCGGTCGCATAGGCGAGGAGCGCGTGCTCGTGCGCGGCGAGCGCGTCGAAATCGATCCCGTCGAGGAAATCGATCGCGGCGCCGAGCGCGACCGCCCCCGTGATGTTCGGCGTGCCGGCCTCGAACTTGTACGGCAGCACGTTGTAGACCGTCTTGTCGAAGCTCACCGACAGGATCATCTCGCCGCCGCCCTGGTAGGGCGGCATCCGGTCGAGCATGGCGCGCTTGCCGTACAGCACGCCGATGCCGGTCGGCGCGAACATCTTGTGGCCCGAGAACGCGTAGAAATCGCAATCGAGCGCCGCGACGTCGGGCTTGAGATGCGCCATCGCCTGCGCGCCGTCGACGAGGACGCGCGCGCCTGCCGCGTGAGCGAGGTCGATGATCCGGTCGAGCGGGTTCACGGTGCCGAGCGCGTTCGAGACGTGCGTGATCGCAACGATGCGCGTGCGCTCGGTCAAGAGGCGCTCGAACGCGGCGAGGTCGAGCTCGCCGCTGTCCGTGATCGGCGCCGGCACGAGCCGCGCGCCGGTGCGCTCGCACACGAGCTGCCACGGGATGATGTTCGAGTGGTGCTCCATGTGCGAGATGAGCACCTCGTCGCCTTCGCGAAGGAGCGCAGAGCCCAGGCTCGACGCGACGAGATTGATCGACTCGGTCGTGCCGCGCGTGAACACGATCTCGCCCGCGTCCGACGCGTTCAGGTACGCGCGGATCTTCTCGCGCGCGCCCTCGTAGGCCTCCGTCGCGCGCTCGCTCAACGCGTGCACGCCGCGGTGGACGTTCGCGTGATTGGAGCGCTGCTGCTCCAGCATCGCGTCGAGCACGACGTCCGGGCACTGCGACGACGCCGCGTTGTCGAGATACGCGAGCGGCTTGCCGTGCACCCGCTGCGCGAGGGCGGGGAAGCGGCTTCGCAGCGAGGCGATGTCCGTGATCTTGCCGTGCTTCGCAGGCTCGGCGACGGATACGCTCATTCGACGTCCTCCCAGGACGGCGGTGCAGGAAGCTGGCCCGCAAGGAGCCTGACGGCGCGCTCGCGGAGCCGTTGGGGCGAAAGCCGCGCGAGCAGGCGGTTCGCGAACGCGAACGTCAGAAGCGCGCGGGCGTTCTGCTCGTCGACGCCGCGCGATCGCAGATAGAACATCTGGTCCGGGTCGATCTCGCCGACGGTCGCTCCGTGGCTGCACTTCACGTCGTCCGCGTAAATCTCGAGCTCGGGCCGCGTGTCGATCTCGGCCTGCTCGGCGAGGAGCAGGTTGTCGCTCTTCTGCCGCGCGTCGACCTTCTGCGCGTCGCGCTGCACGAGCACCTTGCCGCGGAATACGCCGCGCCCCGTGCGATCGGCGATGCCGCGGAACGCGGTGTCGCTCACGGTCTCGCGCGCGGCGTGCTCGATATGAACCTCGTCGTCGACGTGGCGGCCCGGCGCGGCGACGAACACGCCGAAGACCTCCGCGCGCCCGCCGGGCGCGGCGAGGCGGACGTCGATGTCGTTGCGCGTGACGCGGCCGCCGAGGTCGACGTAACCCGTGACGAACGTCGCGTTCCGGCCGACGTCGACGCCGAGGAGCGACGTGTGATGGAGTCTCGCGCCGTGCTCCTGCAGGCGATGAAGCGAAAGCTCGGAGCCCTCGTCCTGCGTCACGTCGAAGACGACGTTGAGCCAGCCTTCCGCGTCCCCGGCGTCGAGAGCGTGCACGACGACGTCGAGCTTGGAGCCCGTGCCGAGCTCGATCGCTATCCGCGGATGCTGTGCGACTCGGCCTTCGCCGCTCGCGACGATAAAGAGCTCGACCAGGCCCGCGACGTGCGCACGGCCGGCCGTGCGAAGCAGTACGCCGTCGCTCGCGAACGCGCGATTCAGGAGCGCAAGCGGATGCGTCGACGCGGCGCGCCGGCTGCCGACCGGCTGCTCCGGCGGGACCCTCGTAATCTCGAGGCCCGCAGGGGCGCCGAGCCGCGACAGCGTGCCGTCGAGCCGGCCGTCGACGAAGACGATGCGCGCCGCGGCCTCGCCGGCGTCGGCGGACGCGACGTCCGCGAGGAGCGCCCGCACGCGCTCGCGCACGGCGGCGCTCGGCTCGCGCGGCGGGCCGTCGAAGTCGGCTTCGGCGATGGGCTTCAGGTCCGTGTAGCGCCACGCCTCGTCGCGGCGCGTCGGAAAGCCCGCCGCGACGAACGCGTCGAGGGCGCGGCGCCGCTCGTCGAGCGGGCCCGGCGCGACCGCGTGCTCGCGGTCGAAACGGCGGTGGAGCACGCTCGCGGTCATGATGCCGCCGCCTCCGCCTGAACCCAGTCGTAGCCGCGCTCGTCGAGCTCGCGGGCGAGCTCGTGGCCGCCGGACTTCACGATGCGTCCGTTCGCGAGGACGTGCACGTGGTCGGGCACGACGAGCTCGAGCAGCCGCTCGTAGTGCGTGACGAGGACCATGGAACGCTCCGGGCTCCGCAGGCTGTTGATGCCGTTCGCGACGACCTTCAGCGCGTCGACGTCGAGACCCGAGTCGGTCTCGTCGAGCAGCGCGAGGCGCGGCTCGAGCATCAGCATTTGCAGGATCTCGTTTCGCTTCTTCTCCCCGCCCGAGAAGCCTTCGTTGACGCTGCGGTGCAGGAAGTCGCGCGACATCTGCATCAGCTCGAGCTTCGAGCCGATCAGCTTCATGAACTCGAACGCATCGATCTCGGGCTCGCCGCGCGCACGGCGCTGCGCGTTCATCGCGGCTTTGAGGAGATACGCGTTGTTGACGCCCGGGATCTCGATCGGGTACTGGAACGCGAGGAAGAGGCCCGCCGCGGCGCGCTCCTCGGGCGACATCGCAAGCAGGTCCTTGCCGTCGAAGAGCACGGTGCCCGCCGTGACGACATAGTCCTCGCGGCCCGCGAGCACCTGCGTCAGCGTGCTCTTCCCGGAGCCGTTCGGCCCCATGATCGCGTGCACCTCGCCAGCGCGGACCTCGAGGTCGAGGCCCTTCAGAATGGGTTTCGACTGGACCTCGACGTGCAGATTCTCGATTCGTAGCATGCCGTTCCCTCGTTGCCGGCGCCGCGGCGCCCGCATCACTCCGATGCGCTCGTCCTTCGTGACCCCCCGAGCTATCCGACCGCGCCTTCGAGGCTGACGTTCAGCAGGTTCTGAGCCTCGACCGCGAACTCCATCGGCAGCTCCTTGAAGACCTCACGGCAGAAGCCATTCACGATCATGTTGACCGCGTCTTCCTCCGAGAGCCCGCGCTGGCGGCAATAGAAGAGCTGGTCCTCGCTGATCTTCGAGGTCGTCGCCTCGTGCTCGACGCGCGCGGTGCGCTCGCGCGACTCGACGTACGGAAACGTGTGCGCCCCGCAGCGGTCGCCGATCAGGAGCGAGTCGCACTGGGTGTAGTTCCGTGCGTTCTTTGCGGTCGGCATGATGCGCACGAGGCCGCGATATGCGTTCTGCCCGTGTCCCGCGGAGATGCCCTTCGATACGATCGTGCTGCGCGTGTTGCGGCCGATGTGGATCATCTTCGTGCCCGTATCGGCCTGCTGGTAGTTGTTCGTGACCGCGACCGAGTAGAACTCGCCGACCGAGTTCTCGCCCCGCAGGATGCAGCTCGGGTACTTCCACGTGATCGCGGAGCCCGTCTCCACCTGCGTCCACGAGATCTTCGAGTTCGCGCCGCGGCACTCGCCGCGCTTCGTCACGAAGTTGTAGATCCCGCCTCGGCCTTCCTCGTCGCCCGGATACCAGTTCTGCACCGTCGAGTACTTGATCTCGGCGCCGTCGAGCGCGATGAGCTCGACGACCGCGGCGTGGAGCTGGTTCTCGTCGCGCATCGGCGCGGTGCAGCCCTCGAGATACGACACGTATGCGCCTTCGTCGGCGATGATCAGCGTGCGCTCGAACTGGCCGGTGTTCGCGGCGTTGATGCGGAAGTACGTCGAGAGCTCCATCGGGCAGCGGACGCCCTTCGGCACGTACACGAACGAGCCGTCCGAGAACACGGCCGAGTTCAGCGCGGCGAAGAAGTTGTCCCGATAGGGCACGACGGTGCCGAGATATTTGCGCACGAGCTCGGGGTGGTTGCGCACGGCGTCGGAGAACGAGCAGAAGATCACGCCGGCTTCCGCGAGCTTCTCCTTGAACGTCGTCGCGACGGAGACGCTGTCGAACACCGCGTCGACTGCGACGCCCGCGAGCTTCGCGCGCTCGTGCAGCGGGATGCCGAGCTTCTCGTATGTCTCGAGCAGCTTCGGATCGACCTCGTCGAGGCTCTTCGGCGCGTTCTCGCGCCGCTTCGGCGCCGAGTAGTACGAGATCGACTGGTAATCCGTCGGCGTGTACTTCACGTGCGCCCATGTCGGCTCCTGCATCGTGAGCCAGTGGCGATAGGCCTTCAGGCGCCATTCCGTCAAGAAGTCGGGCTCGCCCTTGATCGCGGACAGGCGCGTGATCACGTCCTCGTCCAGTCCGGGCGGGAACGTTTCCTGCTCGATGTCCGTGACGAACCCGTGGCGGTACTTCCGCTGGACGAGCTCTTGCAGTTCCTTCGATTCGGTTGCCATCAGTCCTTCCCTAGGCCGACTTCTTCAGCGCGCGGGCGAGCGTCGCCGCCGGCAGCGGATCCTCCGAGGACTTGAGATCCGCGAGCGTCACGGACTCGAGGGCGGCCCGGATGCTGAAGTTGATGCGCTGCCAGGCCGCGCCGACGCGGCAGTGCGACTCGAGGTCGCACGCGCCGGAAGCCGAGCTGCATGCGGTGATCGCGACCGGCCCCTCGAGCGCGTCGAGGATGTCGGCTGCGGTGATCTGCTCCGGCGAGCGGGCGAGCGCATAACCGCCCTGCGCGCCGCGAACCGATACGACGAGCCCCGCATGCGTGAGGAGCTTCAGCAGCTTGCTGACCGTCGGTTGGCCGAGGCGCGTCGCCTCCGCGACCGCGCTCGACGTCGTGAGCCCCGTGCCGTTTGCAGCGAGCTGCGCGAGCACGAGCGTGCCGTAATCCGTCAGCTTGCTCATCCGCAACATGGCAGGTGTCCCCGGCGATATGGGACCATTTTAGTCCTGTTTGCTGCCCGCGAAAAGCGCCTGGCGATCCGCGGCCGCCGTGGGGCGGGCGCTAGCCGGTCGGGCGGCGGCGCCGCAGCGCTTCGCCGCGTTGCTCCTCGGGCATGTACTCGACGAGCTCCTCGAGCCGCGCGTTCAGGCGCGCGCGGTCGACGGCATGGGCGTCCGGAAGCTCGAGCGCCATCTGCAGCTGATTGATTGCGAGCGGCAGGTTGCCGATCGACACGTAGTACTCGCCCATGTAGTAGTACGCGTTCAGCGTGTCGCCCTCGGCGTTCGCCGCGCGTGCGATCAGCCGGATCTGCGCCGGCGTCGGCGGCACGTTGTTCAAGAGGTCGAGCAGCAGGCGATGCGCTTCGGCCGCGCGTCCCGCATCGAGCAACGCTTCGGCGTAGCTGATCGTCAGCGGGACGTTGCGCGGGAAGAGCCGCACCGCATCCGCGAAGACCTGGAGCGCCTCGTCGCTCGCGCCCGTCTCGGCGAGGGCCTCGCCGAGCCCGATGCGGTACGCGATGACGCCGGGGTTCTCCGCTACGAGCGCGCGGAAGATCCGCTCCGCCTCGTCGTGCAGCCCGAGCTGCGCGAGCGCGAGAGCCTTGCCGTAGCGCACGGGGGCCGAGTCCTGGTTCGGCTTCGTCTCGAACGATCGGAGCGCCATCCGCGGATCGTTCGCTGCGAGCACCTCGATGCGCGCCTTCGCGAGCTCGTAGGAAATGCTGTTCTCGCGGCGGACCTGCGGCAACCGGCGGGCGCGGTCGCGCGCCTCGGCGATGCGGGCCGACGTGACCGGGTGGGTTTGCAGGATCTCCGGGACTTCCTGCCCGGCCAGGCCGTAGCGGCGAGAGATCTTCTCGAAGAACGTCGCCATCGCGGTCGGATCGTAGCCGGCCGCCGCGAGGACTTCGATGCCGACGCGGTCCGCCTCGCTCTCGTGCGAGCGCGTGAAGTTGATCTGGCGCTGCAGCGCGGCGGCCTGCGTGGCGGAAACGACGCCCGTCAACGCGTCGCCCGGCATGTCGGCCGCGGCGCCGAGCAGCACGGCCGCGAGCATCGCGGCCATCGACATGATGCTCGTGCGCTGCTGGTCGTACAGCGAGCGGGCGATGTGACGCTGCGTGACGTGCGACACCTCGTGCGCGAGCACGCCGGCGAGCTCGTTCTCGTTCTCGCTCGCGAGGATCAGCCCGGTATGGATCCCGATGTAGCCGCCGGGCATCGCGAACGCATTGATCCGCGGGTCGTCGACGACGAAGAACTGGAAGCGGTGAGTGCCGTTGTTCGCGTGGCTCGCGATCTCCGCGCCGATGGACTGGACGTACTCGTTGAGCAGCGGATCGTCGACGATGACTCCGGCGTTGCGGAGCTGCAGCATGACGCTGCGCCCGAGCTGTCCTTCCCGGCTCTTGTTCAGGATCGCGTCTGCCGGACTGCCGAAGTCGGGCAGCTCGTTGCCCCACGCCGGTGCAAGCGTTTGCCCCACCAGCACGAGCAAACACAACCACTTCCTCATCGCGCCCCCCGATCCGCGCGAGCGCGGACTGACCTGGCTATAGAGACCGCGCGGCCTGCAAAACGTTCTCGACGTGGCCGCTCACCTTCACATTCCGCCATTCCCGGACGAGGGTTCCCGCGGAATCGACCAGGAAGGTGCTCCGGTCGACGCCCATGTACTTGCGTCCGTACAGGCTCTTCTCGCGGATCACGTCGAACAGACGGCACAGCTTCTCGTCCGGGTCGGAAATCAGGTCGAACGGCATCCCGAGCTTCGCCTTGAACCGCTCGTGGGACGCGAGGCTGTCGCGCGAGACGCCGAAAACCTCGACGCCGAGGGCACGGAACTCGTCGTACCTCGCGGCGAAGTCCCGTCCTTCGGTCGTGCAGCCCGGCGTGTCGTCCTTCGGATAGAAGTAGAGCACGTAGGGGCGCCCGGCGAGCGACTGCGACGACACGGTACGGCCGCCGGTCGCATCGGCGCTGAACGGCGGAACCGGTCTGCCGACGGCGGCGACGCGGCCCGGCGGAGCGTTCTTCGTCGCCGCGGCCGCCTTCGCTGGTTTCGTCGCCGCCTTCGTGGGCGTCGCAGCTTGGGCGGCCGACTTCGTCGTCACCTTCGCGGAAGATGTCGCGGCCTTCGTCGTCGCCTTCGCGGTCGACTTCGCGGCGGGCTTCGTCGTCTTCGCGGACGACTTCGCCGTCGCCTTCGCGGCAGTCTTCGTCGCCGCGGCTTTCGCGGCGGACCTCGTCGTCGCGCGAGTCCGCTTCGGGGCCGCCTTCGACGTCGTCTTCGCGGTGGTCTTCGTCATGCTCGATCCGGTTTCACTGCGGCGCTGCGGGCTCGGCGGACGGCGCTCACGAATGCTTGACGGGCTCCATGATCGCGTCGACGTTCAGCTGATCGCAGAAATCCATGAATTCCTCGCGCAGCGCGGAAATGTGAATCGACGCGGGAATATTGATGTACATCTGCACCGAGAACATCGGCGTCTCGGTCTGCGACGCGACGTAGCTACGCGCGGACAGCTCGCCGATCTCGACCTGCCGGCTCGCGAAGAAGCCGGCCAGGCTGTGCACGATGCCGGGCTGGTCGAGGCCGACGACGTCGACCGCGTAGGGCAGAAGCTCCTTGCCGAAGTGGCGCGGCTCCGTGCGTCGAAACTTCATCGTCAGGCCGTTGCTGTTGGCGAATCGCTCGAGATCTCGCTCGAGCCGGCTGATCGTGTGCCAGTTTCCGGCGACCAGAAGCAGCATCCCGAACTCGGAGCCGAGGGCCGTCATACGGCTCTCCTTGATGTTGCCTCCGCAGTCCAGGATGGTCCGGGTGAGATCTTGTACGACGGCCGTCGGGTCGCCGCCAACGGCGGATATGACCAACAGTTGTTGCATTAAGAGATGGATCCTGCTGGACGAATAGGGCCGGTCCAGTGTACCCCGAAGTCGTGCGGAGGCAATGGCAAGTTGCGGGCGCCTCCGGGCGCCAGTACTATCCTCGCCTTTCTTTTCCGGTTGGGCGGTCGATGTTTGCAGGCAGCATGACGGCGTTGGTTACGCCGATGGACGGCGACGGCGCGCTCGACTACGCCGCGCTCGCCGCGCTCGTCGAGTTCCATGTCGAGGCCGGCACGGACGCGCTCGTGATCGCCGGCACGACCGGCGAGTCTCCGACGCTCGAGCGCGACGAGCACATCGAGCTGCTCGAGAAGAGCTGCGAGATCGCCGCCGGACGTATCCCGATCGTAGCGGGCACCGGCTCGAACTCGACGGCCCAGACGCTGAAGCTCTCTCGCGCCGTCGATCGGCTGCCGCTCGCGGGCTTCATGATCGTGACGCCGTACTACAACAAGCCGACGCAGGAGGGCATGTTCCGGCACTTCTCGGCGATCGCCGACGCCGTGAGCCATCCGTTGATCCTCTACAACGTGCCGGGGCGCACCGGCGTCGACCTGAAGCCTGCGACCGTCGCCCGGCTGTCCGCTCACCCGAACATCGCGGCGGTCAAGGAAGCGACCGGCGACCTCGAGCGAGTACGGGAGCTCCGCGAGTCGTGCCGCGAAGGCTTCAGCCTGCTGAGCGGCGACGACGCGACCGCGGCCGAGTTCATGCTCCGAGGCGGACACGGCGTCATCTCGGTGACCGCGAACGTGGTCCCGAGGCAGATGAAAGCGCTTTGCGACGCCGCCCGCGCCGGAGACCGCGCGCGCGCCGAGCAGCTCGACGCGCCGCTCAGGGCGCTCCATCGCGATCTCTTCATCGAGAGCAACCCGATCCCCGTCAAATGGGCGCTCGAGGAGATGGGGCTGATCGGCCCGGGCATCCGTCTGCCGCTGACGCGGCTGTCGGAGCCGTGTCACGACGTCGTTCGTGCCGCGTTGGCCGCGGCAGGCATCGCTACCCGAGGGGCGGCGTGACGCGACGGCTTCTCGTCCTGCTGCCGATGCTCGCGCTCGCCGCGTGCTCCGGCGAGCGCGAAATCCGCTGCGAGAGCACGGAGCGTTACCAGAGCGCCCGGTCGGTCCAGCCGATCCGCGTCCCCGACGACCTGAGCGTGCCGGACGAGTCGGGCGCGTTCAGGATTCCGCCCCCGCCGGATCGGGGGCAAAGCTCCGCACGCGAAGGGTGCCTCGAGCACCCGCCCGAGTACTGACGCCCTCGGCTTTCGGCCGAGACGCTTCGGCATCCGCCCAAACGACCGACGCCGCGCGTCCTGCGTCAGACCCGGCTCGCGCTCGGCGTCTCGACGTGCCGGCCGGGCGCCACGAAGCCGAAATAGGCGGCGACGACGCTGAGCACGAGATGCAGCCAGACGTCGTGCCCGTAAAGCGGCACGAGCCCGAACAGCGTGTGCAGACCCGGAATCAACCCCGCGATGAACAGGATCGCGTAGATCACCGCGACGGCGCGCGCATACGTGACGGCTGCAGAGTGGCCGCGATAGGCGGCGAGACCCCAGATGCCGAACACGATGTGCACGATGTTGTGCAGCGAGTTCACCGGGAAGAGCCCGAACAGACGCCCGGTGCTGCCGTTGATCGCGACGGCCGGGTCGCCGGCGCCGAGCGGGGAAAGCAGACCGGGGATGAAGCCGGCAATGCCGACGACAAGGAACACGAGACCGTAGACCAGAGCGAAGTATCGAGTCGCCATCGCATCCCTCCTGTGCACTAGGCTGGACGAGGCTCGAGGATCGCGGTGCCGTGCACCGCGTCCGAAGTCGTGCAGCGTTCATGCCATGTGCGGGCCGCGCGTCCGTACGCTGGACCGACGGTCGTCCGCCCAGGCCCCATCCGCCGCTCCGCCGGTCATGCGCCGCGGAGCCGGTCCTGCTAGATTCACGCGATGGAATCGCGGCAGACCCGGGAGGACGGGACGGGGGCTTCTGCGGCCGGGAGCCTGTGCTTCAAGACGGAAGGGCTGACCAAGGTCTACGGCTCGGGGCATAACGCCGTGCACGCGCTGCGCGGCGTCGATCTCGAGCTGCCCGAGCGCGAGCTCGTCGTGCTGCTCGGCGCGTCCGGAAGCGGCAAGTCGACGCTCTTGAACATTCTCGGCGGCCTCGACCGGCCGACGAGCGGGCGGCTGTACTTCCGCGGCCAAGAGCTTACCAACGCGTCGCAGAAGGAGCTGACGCTCTATCGCCGCCGGCACGTCGGCTTCGTGTTCCAGTTCTACAATCTGATGGCGAGTCTCACCGCGCGCGAGAACGTCGCGCTCGTGACCGAGATCGCCGAGGATCCGATGACGCCGGAGGAGGCGCTCGAGCTCGTCGGGCTCTCGCCGCGGCTCGATCACTTCCCGTCGCAGCTGTCGGGCGGCGAGCAGCAGCGAGTCGCGATCGCGAGGGCGATCGCGAAGCGTCCGTCGGTGCTCCTCTGCGACGAGCCGACGGGGGCGCTCGACAGCGCGACCGGCGTGCGCGTGCTCGAGGCGCTCCAGAACGTCAACGAGACGATGAACGCGACGACGCTCCTGATCACGCACAACGCGTCCGTCGCGGACATGGCGCACCGCGTCATCACGTTCTCGGACGGCCAGGTGCGCGACGTGCGGATCAATACGCGCCGTAAGGCGCCGTCGGAGCTCTCCTGGTGATCGGTCCGCTCGGACGCGTGATCTCGGCGCTCGATCGGAAGCTCCTGCGCGATCTCTTCGGTATGCGCGGGCAGGCCCTCGCGATCGCGTTCGTGATCGCAGGGGGCATCGCGGTTCATCTCGTTGCGGCGGGCCTTCTGTCGTCGCTCGAGGAAACGCGGCGAGCCTACTACGAGCGCTACCGCTTCGCCGACATCTGGGCGCCGGTCGTCCGCGCGCCGAACGCGTTGCTCGACGAGATCCGCGCGATCGAGGGCGTGCAGGCGGCCGAGACCCGCGTCCGCTCGCCGGCGCTGTTCGACATGCCCGGCATGGAAGAGCCGGCGACGGGCGAGATCTTCTCGCTGCCGGACTCGGGCGAGCCTTCCGTGAACCAGATCTATCTCGTGCGCGGCCGGCTGCCCGCGGCGGGGCGCCGCGACGAGGCCGTCGTGCTGCAGAGCTTCGCGGACGCGCACGCGCTCGAGATCGGCGACACTATCCCGGCGACGATTTACGGCGGCCGGGAGACGATCACCGTCGTCGGCGTCGCGCTGTCGCCCGAGCACGTCTACTCGATCGCACCGGGGCAGCTCGTGCCGGACGACCGCCTGTTCGGTGTGCTGTGGATGGCGCGCGACGCGCTCTCCGAGGCCGTGAATCAGGAGGGGGCGTTCAACGAGGCGGTCGTGCGGCTCGCGTACGGCGCGAGCGAGACGGCCGTGATCTCGGCGCTCGACCGCCTGCTCGAGCCGTACGGCGCGGCCGGTGCGTACGGCCGGGACGAGCACATCTCGGACGCGTTCATCTCGAGCGAGATCGAGCAGCTCCAAACGATGGGCCGCGTGCTGCCGCCGATCTTCCTGCTCGTCGCGGCGTTCCTCGTCAACGTCGTGATCTCGCGGCTGATCGCGACGGAGCGCAACGAGATCGGCCTGCTGAAGGCGTTCGGCTACTCCGACGCCGCCGTCGTCGTGCACTACCTGAAGCTCGTCGGCACCATCGGTCTCGTCGGGATCGTGCTCGGCGCCGCGCTCGGCACGTGGCTCGGGCGCCTGCTCGCGTCGGTCTACACGGACTATTACCGTTTCCCGTTGCTCGTGTTCCAGGCGAATCCGAGCGTGTACGCCGTTGCGCTCGCCGTGACCGGAGTGGCCGTCGGCGGCGGCGCGGCGTTCGCGGTGCGACGCGCGGCGACGATCGCGCCCGCCGAGGCGATGCAGCCGCCGCCGCCCCCGGACTACTCGAAGGCGCTCGGCGCGCGTATCACCGCGCTTCGCGTGCTGGACCAGCAGACGCGGATCATCCTGCGGCAGATCGTCCGCTTCCCGCTGCGCGCCGCGTTCACGAGCGTCGGCGTCGCGGTATCGGGCGCATTGCTGATCGGTACGCTCTTCTTCCTCGATGCGATCGAGGAGATGATCGACATCTATTTCAACGTCGCGAACCGCCACGACGTCGAAGTGAGCTTCGTCGAGCCGCGATCGCGCGCCGCGTATTTCGAGCTGCTGCGCGCGCCCGGCGTGCTCGGCGGCGAGCCCTATCGATCCGTCTCCGTGCGGCTTCGGAACGGTCATCTCGAGGAGCGGATCGGCCTCATCGGCGTGCCGCTCGACGCGGAGCTCTCGAGAATGATCGACACGGCGAGCCGCCCCGTCATCCCGCCGCCGGGAGGGCTCGTTCTGTCGCGCGACGTCGCGGACGAGCTCCGCGTCGACGCGGGGGACACGCTGACCATCGAGGTCACGGAAGGACGACGGCCGGAGCTCGAGGTGTCCGTCGCCGCGGTCACGACGACCTTCATCGGCTCCGGCGCGCGGATGCGGCTCGACGACCTGAACCGGCTGCTGAAGGAAGGACCGGTCGTCTCGGGCGCATTCCTGACCGTCGACGAAGACGCGACCGACGCCCTCTATGCGGAGCTCAAGGGCCTGCCTTCCGTCGCGAGCGTCGGCCTGCAACGGCTCGCGCAGCGCAACTTCACGGAGCTCATGGATCAGAACATGGGCATGTCGATCTGGGTGTACACGTTGTTCGCAGGCCTGATCGCGGTCGGCGTCGTCTACAACAGCGTGCGGATCTCGTTCGCCGAGCGCGAGCGCGAGCTCGCTTCGCTGCGCGTGCTCGGCTTCTCGCGCGGCGAGGTCTCGTACATCCTGCTCGGCGAGATCGCGTTCCTGACGCTGCTCGCGCTGCCGATCGGCGCCGCGCTCGGCACCGGGCTCGCGTGGTCGCTCGCGCAGGCCGTGAGCTCCGATCTCTTTCGGCTGCCGTTCGTCATCGGGCCTTCGACGTACGGTTACGCAGCTCTCGTCGTGATCATCGTGACGGCGGTGTCCGGGCTCCTGGTCCGCCGCAGGCTCGATCGAATGGATCTCGTCGGCGTGCTGAAGAGCCGCGACTGACGACGGCACGGAAGAAAGGAAGTCGGATGAAGCTCAGGTTCCGCACGGTGTTCTGGATCGCCGCCGCAGTGATCGTTGCGGCGCTGCTCGTGAACGCCTTCCGGCCGCAGCCGGTGCCGGTCGACGTCGCGGAGACGTCGCGCGGTTCGATGATCGTGACGGTGCGTGACGAGGGCCGCACGCGCGTTCGCGACGAGTACATCCTGTCGGCGCCCGTGGCCGGGCGGCTGCTGCGGATCGACCTCGATCCCGGCGCGCACGTGCATGCGGGCGACGTCGTTGCCCGCATCGTGCCCGGCGCGCCGGCATTTCTCGATGCGCGAGCGGAGGCCGAGGCACGCGCCGCGGTCGAGGCTGCGGAGGCGGCGCTCGCGGCCGCGCAGACCGAGCGCACGCGAGCCGCTGCGCAGGTCGAGTTCGCACGCGAGGACCAGCAGCGGATCGAGAGGCTGCGCGGGCAGGATCTCGCCTCGGCCGAGGCGCTCGACCGCGCACGCCTCGAGCTCCGCATCGCGGAGGCGGCGCTCGCGGCGGCCGAGGAAAATCTACGGGCGCGCGCCGCCGAGCTCGAGGCGGCACGGAGCCGTCTGCTCCAGCCCGGCGGCGAAGGGGGCGTCGCATCGAGCATCGAGGTGCGGGCGCCGGTCGACGGCCGCGTGCTGCGCGTGATCCGCGAGAGCGAGGGTGTCGTCTCTGTCGGCGCGGAGCTCTTGAGCATCGGCAATCCCGATGACCTCGAGATCGTCGTCGAGATGCTTTCGACGGACGCGGTGCACGTCGAGCGGGGCGCGAAGGTGATCCTCGAGGACTACGGACGCGATACGCCGCCGCTCGAGGGCCGCGTGCGCCTGGTCGAGCCGTACGGGTTCACGAAGGTCTCGGCGCTCGGCGTCGAGGAGCAGCGCGTGAACGTCATCGTCGACTTCGTGTCGCCGCCCGCGGAGCGTCCGACGCTCGCGCACGGCTTCCGCGTCGAGGCCGCCGTCGTCACGTGGTCGGCGGACGACGTGCTGCGTGTGCCGGTTTCGGCGTTGTTCCGGACCGGCGGCCGGTGGGCCGTGTTCCGCGTCGTCAACGACACCGCGCGGCTCGCGCTCGTCGAGGTCGGCCGCAGCAACGGCGAGCACGCAGAGGTGCTGTCCGGGTTGGACGCGGGGGAGACGGTCGTGCTCTATCCGGGCGAGCGGGTCACGGACGGCACGCGGATCCGGCGCCGCAACTGACGCGGCGCTCGGCTCAGCGCTCGGTCCACCACGCGATGAACTCGTCGAGGTCGATCAGGCCGTCGTCGTCACTGTCGACCGAGTCGAAGCCCACCCGGGCTTCCTCGTTCCCGCCGAACGCGTCGAGCTGTTTCAACATCGCGACGAACTCGTCGAAGTCGATCTTTCCGTCCGCGTTCGCGTCGTTGTAGTCGAAGCTTTCCTTCAGCTCGGCGAGCTGGTCGGCATCCAGCGGCATCTTCGCTCCTCGGCGGTTACGTGCCGGCGATTGTAGCCGAACGGCGCGGCCGCGAGCCGAGCTCCGCGGCCGCGCCGCGCGGTCATGGCGTGTACGGGCGGGACGCCGACTCGAGGATCTGCCTGAAGACCGGCACGTCGTCGATCGCAGGCGCGTCGAGCTCGAACGACGCGACATACGCGTAGAGGTGGCGCGCGTCCTCGTCGCTCAGCGCCTCGACCGGATAGTTCGGCATCCTGGTCGACGGCAGCACCGGCGCCTGGTCGGCGCGCAGGCGCAGGAACGTGATGAAGGTCTGCTCGTCAGCGATGATCGGGCTGTTCGTGCCGACGAGATCGCGGGCGCCGGTCTCGCCGTTGAACCCGTGGCAACCGTAGCAGCCGTGCTCGTAGTAGAGCCGCTTGCCGATCGCGGGGTCCGGCGCGGGCGCGTCCTGGCCGACCGCGAGCGGCGCCGCGGCGCATGCGACGAGGAGGGCGGCGCCGACGACGACGCGGCGGGCGCCGTGGAAAGACATCGAATGCAACATCATCGCGTGCTCCGGGCTCAGCGAGGCTGGGTGATCACGTCGATCAGATACGGCTCGCCGCGCTTCACGGACGCGACGCCGCGCTCGAGCGCAGCCGCGAGCTGCGTCGGGTCCTCGATCGGACCTTCGCTCGCCATGCCGTAGGCCTCGGCCATCTTCGCGTAGTCGATGAACGGATCGCGCAGCGTCGTGCCGATGTGGCCGCGATCGGTGCCGCGGCCGCGGACGCCCGCCATGTAGACGAGGAACATCAGCTCCTGATGCCACGCGCGGTTGTTGTGCATCACCGTCAGCATCGGCAGCCTATGATGCACGGCCGTCCACAGCGCGCCCGGCGCGTAGTTCAGGTCGCCGTCCGTCTGCACGTTGATCACGATCCTGCCGCGCTCGCGCGCGGCGAGCGCGGCGCCGGTGCACGCGCCGAGGCCGTAGCCCATGCCGCCCGCGCCCTGGCCGCCGAGATAGCTGTATGGCCGGTTGTGCTCCCAAAGCTCGCGGTGATGGGCGCCGGAGAAGTTGCTCGGCGACGCGAGGCACCAGTCCTCGTTCATGATCAGCGGCCAGAGCTCCGCGTAGATGCGCGCCGTCGCGATCGGGCTCGAGCTCCAGCCGTGGCGCTTTTCCGCGAGCGCGTCGCGCACGGCGCGAACGTAGGCGTCACGATTCGCCTCCGCGTGGCGCGCGCTCCGCTCCTCGATCGTGCGGCGCCGTGCCGCCGTCGCTTCGCCGGTCACGGCGTCGATCAGCGCATCGAGGCTCGCCTCCGCATCGATGTCGATGCGGCGCGCGATCTGCGGTCCGCGGCCGCCGGCTGCGGCCGCCGCGCCGGTGTCGCGCAATCCGCCGAAGCCGATCCCGGCCGTATCGCGGCTCTGCGCGATATCGGCGATGCGGGGGCCGATCAGCGCGACGTCGGCGGGACCCGTCTCGAGGCCGAGCCGGTAGTCGTAGCGCGTGTCGGCGCCCGGGCCCGCGAGGGGGTGCCGCTGCGGGAAGCTCATCGGTGCCGACGTCGCGCTCGTGCCGACGGACGCGCCGACGAGCTCTGCGAGCCGCACGGCCTTCGCGACGCCCTCGGGCGTTCGGAGCCTGCCGACCTCGATGCGCGGATTGTTCGCGCCGAGGAGGGCACGTGCGATCTCCCGCGCCGTCGTCGCATCGATGCCGGGGATCGTCGGCGGAACGTACTTGGGTACCTCGAGATCGCCCGCTTCCTCCTTCTGCAGCTCGATGTCGAGGACGACGAGCGTCGGCCCGGTCGGCGGCGTGATCGCCTGCCGATACGCTTCCTGCAGCGCCTCGAGCGCGCCGCGCAGCGTCGTCGGCCGCGCGTCCCACTTCGTGAAGCTCCGCACCATTGCGGCCATGTCGTTCGCGGTGTGGGCCTGGATGAAGCCGTCGTCGCGGCCGGCAATGATGAGCATCGGCGTCCCGGAGTAGTACGCCTGGTAGATCGACATCGCGGCGTGCTGCAGCCCGATCGTGCCGTGCAACAGCGCGCACATCGGCCGGCCTTCCGCCTTCGCGTAGCCGTTCGCCATGTCGACCGCCGACTCTTCGTGCAGCGCCGTGATGAACTCCGGCATCCGGTTCGGCGGATTGCCGTAGTTCACGATCGACTCCTGCAGCCCTTCGAAGCTCGATCCGGGGTTCGATGCGACGAACTCGATGCCGAGCTCCTTCAGCACCTGCACCATCAGGTCCGAGCCCGGGCGGACCGCCGCGCGCGGCGGCACGGCCGGCGGCCGCGCATCGCCGGCGTCGCGCTCGATTTGGCGGGCGGTCGGTGCGGGCACCGCGGGCGCGGTCCCGCCGTCGGCCGAGCTGCCGGTCTGCGCCTCCGCACCGACGACGGCGAACGCCGCCGCGCCGGTTGCTGCACCCTTCAGGAATCCGCGTCGATCGATGCCGATCCGCGTCGTGTCGATGCCGTCGGCCAAGGGCCGACGCCGTTCGCGCGCGTCGCGCGCCGTGTCGTCTCGGTCCACTCGAGCCTCCCCCCGTTACCGACCGGCCGAACGGCCGGCGTCCCTACGCTCGTATGGGCCTAAGTTTGTCACCCGCGCGGCGGGTCGTCACGTTGCGCCGCCCGGAAGGGCCAGTCGGCCCATCGGGGCGACGTCATTCGCTCCGCCGGTCGATCTGCTCGGGCGTGACGGGTCCGGCCGCGTTGCCCCACGCATTCCGCACGTAGGTCAGCACCGCCGCGGCCTCGGCCGCGCTCAGCCGGTGGGCGAACGGCGGCATTCCATAGGGCCGCGGGTTGCCGGCCGTGCTCGGCGGGTAGCCGCCGAGCAGCACGTTGCGGATCGCGTTCGTCGGCGACGGCGAGGTCACGAGCGCGTTGCCGGCGAGCGGCGGGTACTTGTAGGCCTCGCCCTCGCCGTCGTCGCCGTGGCACTCGGCGCAGTGCTCGGCGTAGAGGCGAGCGCCGAAGAGCATCTGGTTCTGCATACGGCCCGGAGCGAGCACCGGCCCTCGCGCGGAGGCGGACGCCCGGGCCGGAAGCGTTCGTACGTACGAGACGATCGCGCCGATGTCGTGCTCCGTCAGGTACTGCAGGCTGTGGAAGACGACCTCGGCCATGGGCCCGGTCACGGCGGTCCGCTTCGAGACGCCGGTCGCGAGGAGCGTGGCGAGATCCGCCGCTTCCGCATCGCTCATCTCGCCCCGCGGGTTCAGCGGCGGCGCATCCCACTCGAGCCCCGGCAGCTGCCCGCCGGCGTACGCCTCGTCCGGATCGACGGCGCCGAGGCGTCCCCGGGGCGAGTGGCAGGCCTTGCAGTGGCCGAGCCCCTCGACGAGGTACGCGCCCCGGTTCCATTCGGCGTCGCGCGTCGGGTCCGGCTCGAACGTGGCCGGACGGAAGTAGAGGGCGCGCCAGACGCCGAGCGCGAGCGGCAGGTTGTACGGGAAGCGAAGGTCCGGCTCGATCCGCGGGCTCGTGACGGGCTCGAGCGACATCAGGTACGCGAAGATCGCGTCCGAGTCCTCGCGCGTGACGTACGTGTAGCTCGTGTACGGGAACGCGGGATAGAGGCGTCGACCGTCCTTCGAGCGGCCGTGGTGCATCGCGCGCCAGAAGTCGGCGGACGTCCACGCGCCGATGCCGGTCTCGTCATCCGGCGTCAGGTTGCTGCTGTACACGTCGCCGAACGGCGTGCGTACCGCTCGACCGCCCGCGTAGGGCTCGCCTCCGCGCCGCGTGTGGCAGCCGATGCAGTTGCCGGCCCGCGCGAGGTATTCGCCGCGTGCGACGATCTCGCGCGTCGGCTGGATCGACGTCGCCTCGATCTCGGCGGGCTCGAGGAGATCGGGCCATGCGAGCCACGCGGCCGCGGCGGCGAGGGCGGCGACGAGCGCGCCGCCGAGCAGACTCCCGCGCTTCATCGGACCACTCCGCATTCGAGCGGGAGCTCGGGCGGCGACGTCGTCGCGGGGTGCGGATCGTCGGGGTAGGGCCTGCTCGCGATCCACGCGGTGACGGCGAAGATGTCGTCGCGATCGAGGCGCCGCGCGACTTCCGCCATGCAGTCCGGCTCGGCGGCACGACGAGCGCCCGTGCGCCATGCGGCGAGCTGAGCGCTCAGGTACTCGGGCCGGAGGCCGACGAGACCCGGGATGTTCGGCGCGAAGCCGGTCATCTGCTCGCCGTGGCAGGCACGGCACGACGGCACGCCGAGATCGGCATCGCCGTCCTCGACGAGCTCGCGGCCTCGCGCGAGCTCGTCGTCGCTGCGAGGCTGGCGCGGCGGCGTCCACTTCGGCTCCTGCCGCGCGTAATAGGCCGCGATCTCTTCGAGAAAAGGCTCGGAGAGATGCGCTAGCAGGTTCTCCATGATCGTGTGGCGGCGCCGCCCCGCGCGATAGTTCTCGAGCTGCGCGTACAGATAGCCGGCCGGCTTGCCGGCGATCGACGGGAAATAGACTTCGCTCGCCGAGCGGCCGCCCTCGCCGTGGCACGCGGCGCACGGGGCGAGGCGTTCTTCCAGGCTGCCGGCTTGCTCGTCGATCGTATCGGTCAGCGCGGGCGCGCAGAGCGCGAGCAGGCAGAGCAGCAGCAGGCGCTGCGTCCAATGCAACACGGCGTGATCCTTCCTTGAATCAGCCCGCGCGCATTATCCCAGCTCGGGCCCGGGAGTGGTACGACGGAATGTACGACCTCGAGCTTGGGGCGTGAGCGCGGGACGGAGAGGCGAGGCGGGCGGCGCGAGGGCCGCCCGCCGGGGACGAGGTCAGGAGTTCATCGACTGGAGGACCGCGTCCCTCCTCAAGCTCAGGAACTGATCGAAGCTCTTCAGTCCGGGATGGAGCTTGCGGGCTTCCTCGACGCTGCGGGCGCCGAGCACCTCACGCTCGAAATCCCGATAGATCTGGAACATGTTGCCGAGCTCGTCCGCGCCTGGGAAGCCGAACGCGCGGTACGCGTCGGGCTCGACCGGGTTGTACTTCACGGACGAGAGCCCGTACGCGCTCTGGATCTTGCGGCACATCTCTTCGAGCGTCAGGGCTTCGCCCATGATGCCGACGGCCTTGCCGACGTACGCGCCGCCGGCCTTGAAGATGCCGTACGCGACCGGACCGATGTCGTCGGCGGCGATGCCGGCGAGCTTCGAGTTGCCCATCGGCAGCGTCCACGTGTAGGTCCCGTCCTCGCCCCTCTTCGGGCCGAGGCCGAACATGTAGAAGTTGTCCCAGTAGAACGACGCGAGCAGCCGCGTCGTCGGCAGGTCCGCGAAGTACGCGTCGGCCTCGGCCTTCGCGTCGAAGTGCGGCACGCGGTACTTCTCCTGCAGCATCGGCATGCGGGTGTCGCCCGCCGGCAGGAGCTTCCGCGTGTCCTCGAGCGTCGACCAGATCACGTGCTGCACGCCCGCAGCCCTCGCGGCGTCGGCCGCGTTCTTCGCCTGGGCCTTTTCCTTCTCCCCCGAGAAATGCTCCCAGAAGTTCGTGACGACGAAGACGCCGTGCGCGCCGGCGAATGCCTTCTTCAGGCTCTCGACGTCGTCGAGGTCGGCCTTGACCACCTCCGCGCCGCGGTCGGCGAGCGCCTTCGCCTTGTCCTTGCTCGGGTCGCGCGTGATCGCACGGCACGCATACCCGCCCGAGGGATCCGCGAGAATCGCCTGACAGAGGCCTCCGCCCTGAGCACCCGTCGAGCCTAGCACCGCGATGATTTTCTTATCGGCCATGTTTTTCCCTCTGTGAAACGGGGTGGAGTGAAAGGGGGTAGCATAAACGTTCTTCAGGCGGGGCTGCAGCTTCCGAGCGGTCGACGTTGAGCGAAATCTTCCAATGCCCGGCCGATGCGGTCGCAGTGCTCGTGCTCGCGCACGGCGCCGGCGCGGGCATGCGCCATCGCAGCATGCAGGCAATCGCGGACGCGCTCGAGCGGCACGGCATCGGCACGTTGCGCTTCGACTTCCCGTTCATCAGGGACGGACGGAAGCGCGTCGATCCGCCGCACGTCGCCGTCGCGGAGATCGAGCGCGCGTTCGCCGCGGCGTCCGATCGAACGAGCCTTCCGGTCTTCGTCGGCGGCCACTCGTTCGGCGGCAGGACGGCGACGCATGCGGTCGCCGAGGGCCGCGTCGATCCGCGCGGCCTCGTGCTCTGCTCGTTTCCGTTGCACGCCGCGGGGAAGCCCGGCACGGATCGCGCGCGGCATCTCTCCGCCGTCCGCCGGCCGATGCTCTTCGTCTCGGGGACGCGCGACGCGCTCGCGCAGCGGGAGCTCCTCGCCGAGGTCGTAGGCGCGCTGCCCGAGGCGGAGATTCACTGGCTCGAGACGGCCGACCACGGCTATCGCGTCCGGCGCCGCGAGCGCGCGTCGCAGGAGGACGTGTTCGACGAGCTCGCCCGGGCGGTGCGGGCGTTCGTCGACCGTCATCGCTGAGCGCTTCCAAAGCCGATTGGCCGGGCACGTATCGTCTGCGTAATCCCTCGTATGCTACGGTGCGGCGAAGCCGCCCGCCCCCGAAAGGATTCCGATGATTCCGCTACGCGACGACAACCCGCATTTCATCACTCCGTACGTGACGTACGCGATCCTCGCGCTGAACGTCGCGGCGTGGGTGTTCCTGCAGGGCTTCGGCACGGAACCGATGCTCTCCGGGTCCGTCTGCCGGCTGGGCCTGATCCCGGGCGAGCTCCTGCAGACCGTGACGCCGGGGACGCGGCTCGAGATCGGTCCGAACACCTACTGCGTGCTCGGCAGCACGCCCGGATGGCACACGCTCGTCACGTCGATGTTCATGCACGGGAGCTGGTTCCATCTGATCGGCAACATGTGGTTCCTCTGGATCTTCGGTAACAACGTCGAGGACTCGATGGGGCACGCGCGCTTCGTCGCGTTCTATCTGCTGTCCGGGTTGGCGGCGGCCGCGGCGCAGATCCTCGCCGACATGGATTCCGCGGTGCCGATGGTCGGCGCGTCGGGCGCGATCGGCGGCGTGATGGGCGGATACATCGTGCTCTATCCGCGCGTGCGCGTGCACATGCTGGTCCCGATCGGCTTCATCCTCACGACGTTCGCGATGCCGGCGTTCCTGATGCTCGGCTATTGGCTTGCCGTGCAGCTGATCAGCGGCTTCCTGTCGCTCGGCGCGGAGGGCGGGGGCGTCGCGTTCTGGGCCCACATCGGCGGCTTCGTCACGGGCGCGGTGCTCGCCTTTCTATTCAAGGACCCGCAGCTCGTCGCGCGGCACCCGTACTACGGCTGGAACCGGCCGTCGCCGACCCGCGGCTGGCACCGGTACGGCCGCTAGATTGAGCCGCCTTGGCAGCGGGCTGCGTGATTCGCTGTCCAGCCCGCCGCTGACTCGGCCGGCGCGCCGCCGACTGCGGCGATGAGGACGCAGACCGGGGCGGGGTGCGGTGTCGGACACCATTGTCGGGCGAAAAAGGTGTCTGACACGATTTTCTCCGACGTGGCCTTGACACGGCCGAAGCCGCCCCCAAAATTTCCTGGCACTCTCTTGGCGAGAGTGCTAACAACAGCCGAGAAAGCGCTTAGCTTCAAATACTTAGAATTTAGCTAGGAGGTTGCAAGGATGAAGCTTCGTCCCTTGCATGATCGCGTGGTCGTCAAGCGCGTCGAGGAGACTCGAACCTCTCCCGGTGGGATCGTCATTCCCGACACTGCGGCCGAGAAGCCGAGCCGCGGCGAGGTGATCGCCGTCGGCAAGGGCAAGATCCTCGATTCCGGAGAGGTCCGTCCGCTCGACGTGAAGACGGGCGACCATGTGCTGTTCGGCAAGTACTCGGGCAACGAGGTGAAGGTCGACGGCGAGGAGGTGGTCGTCCTCCGCGAAGACGACATCCTGGCCGTGTTCGAGAAATAGACGTCACTGGATTGGTCAGAGGAAGCTGCAATGGCTGCTAAGCAACTCGTATTCGCGCAGCAGGCGCGCGAGGAGATGTTGAAGGGCGTCAACATCCTGGCGAACGCCGTGAAGGAGACGCTCGGCCCGAAGGGGCGCAACGTGCTGATCGAGAAGAGCTGGGGCGCGCCGACCGTCACGAAGGACGGCGTCACGGTGGCGAAAGAGATTCAGCTCGAGAACAAGTTCCAGAACATCGGCGCGCAGATGGTCAAGGAGGTCGCGTCGAAGACCTCCGATACCGCGGGCGACGGCACGACGACGGCGACCGTGCTCGCGCAGGCGATCTTCCGCGAGGGCCTGAAAGCCGCGTCGGCCGGCATGGACCCGATGGACCTGAAGCGCGGCATCGACAAGGCCGCCGCGGTCGCGGTCGAGGAGCTGAAGAAGCTGTCGCGGCCGTGCACGGACCGCAAGTCGATCGCGCAGGTCGGCACGATCTCCGCGAACGCCGACGAGGCGATCGGCAACATCATCGCGGAGGCGATGGACAAGGTCGGCCGCGAGGGCGTGATCACGGTCGAGGAGGGCTCGGGCATCGAGAACGAGCTCGAGCTCGTCGAAGGTATGCAGTTCGACCGCGGGTATCTCTCGCCGTACTTCATCAACAACAAGGAGTCGATGTCGGCCGAGCTCGAGAACCCGTACGTGCTGCTGCACGACAAGAAGATCTCGAGCATCCGCGACCTGCTGCCCGTGCTCGAGGCCGTCGCTAAGGCCGGCAAGCCCCTGATGATCATCGCCGAGGACATCGAGGGCGAGGCGCTCGCGACGCTCGTCGTGAACAACCTGCGCGGCATCCTGAAGGTCGCTGCGGCGAAGGCGCCGGGCTTCGGCGACCGTCGCAAGGCGATGCTGCAGGACATCGCGATCCTGACGGGCGGCAAGGTGATCTCCGAGGAGGTCGGCCTCTCGCTCGAGAAGGTGCAGCTCGATGACCTCGGCACGGCGAAGCGCGTCCGCGTGTCGAAGGAGGACACGACGATCGTCGACGGCGGCGGCGACAAGGCCGCGATCGAGGGCCGCATCAAGGAGCTGAAGCAGCAGATCGAGGAGACGACGTCCGACTACGACCGCGAGAAGCTCGAGGAGCGCGTCGCGAAGCTCGCGGGCGGCGTCGCGGTGATCAAGGTCGGCGCGGCCACCGAGGTCGAGATGAAGGAGAAGAAGGCGCGCGTCGAGGACGCGCTGCACGCGACGCGTGCGGCCGTCGAGGAAGGCGTCGTGCCGGGCGGCGGCGTCGCGCTGCTCCGCGCGCAGAAGGCCGTCGAGGCGCTCAAGCTCGACAACGACGATCAGCAGGCCGGCGCTCGGATCCTGCTTCGCGCGATGGAGGAGCCGCTGCGTCAGATCGTGCGTAACGGCGGCGGCGAGCCCGCTGTCGTGCTCGCGAAGGTCAAGGAAGGCCAGGGCGCGTTCGGCTACAACGCCGCGAACGAGACCTACGGCGACATGCTCGAGATGGGCATCATCGACCCGACGAAGGTCACGCGCATGGCGCTGCAGAACGCGGTCTCCGTCGCGGGTCTCCTGCTGACCGCCGAGTGCGCGATCACCGAGGTGCCCGAGGAGAAGAAGAAGAGCTCGATGCCCGCCGGCGCGCCGGAGGACATGGAGGACTTCTGATCTCCGCGTAGGGAGACGACACGCGGGGGAAATGGCGTTCGGCGCCATTTCTCACCGCGGACGAGATGCGTCCCGGGGGCGAGCCCGCCTCCGGGACGATGCTTCGATAACGGCTCCGGAGGACCGGAGCGAGGAGGCTTTGGACGTAAAGACCATCGGGCGCGCCACGATTGCGACCCGCGTCCGATTCATGACGGAGGACGAATCATGCGAAGTCGAAAGACATGCGCATCCAATGATCCGTTGGACGTCATCGACGAATCGCTCCTCTACGACGACTTCGACGTCGAGCGATTCCTTAAATCCGTCGAGCAACTCGACGTCGCCGCGAAACGCGCTCGCGGCGTGGATGGAGCAGCCCTCTGGGTAAGGAGGGATGTTTCGCCAGATCGCTACCGCCCCGCGCAACGCGGAGCGTGAGCGCGGGCCGACGGACGGGCCCGCGGTTGCTGCGCGGCTCGTCCCCCCGAAGAAAAGGCGAGAGAAGTGTTCGACACGATCCTTTTCGCGGTCTACGGGAGGGCATGACAATGAGCGCAGATTCGAACGGTGCGGCCGTGCGCCGCCTGCGACCGTATAGGCACGAGGGCCGCACGCGCGTCGCGATCATCGGCAGCTACGTGCCGAGACGTTGCGGCATCGCGACCTTCAGCGCGGACCTCGCCGCCGCGATCGCGGGCACCGGTGACGCAGCCGTCGACATCGTCGCGATGAACGACCGCAGCGACGAGTATGCATATCCGGACGAGGTCAGGTTCGAGATTCCGCAGAACGTCCTCGACGGCTACGTGAACGCGGCCGACTTCCTGAACATGAACCTGGTCGATGCCGTGTGTGTCCAGCACGAGTTCGGTCTCTACGGAGGCGCGGACGGCGCGCATCTGCTGAAGCTTCTGCGCCAGCTGCGCATGCCGGTGGTGACGACGCTGCATACCGTGCTCGAGAAGCCGTCGGAGCGGCAGCGCGACGTGATTCGCGAGATCGCCGACTTGAGCGACCGACTCATCGTGATGACCGATACGGGCCGACGGTTTCTCGAGGAGGTGTATGCGGTGCCGCCTTCGCGGGTCGACGTGATCCCGCACGGCATTCCGGACCTGCCGTTCGTCGATCCGAACTTCTACAAGGATCAGTTCGGCGTCGACGGCAAGAAGGTGATCCTCACGTTCGGGCTGCTCGGCCCGAGCAAGGGCATCGAGACGATGATCCGGGCGCTGCCTGCGATCACGGCCGCGCATCCGGACGCGGTCTACGTCGTCGTCGGCCAGACGCATCCGCATGTGCGCCAGGCCTCGGGCGAGTCGTACCGGCGGGGCCTGCAACGGCTCGCGGCCGAGCTCGACGTCGACCGTCATCTGATCTTCCACGAGCGCTACGTGGACCTGACCGAGCTCTGCGAATGGCTCGGCGCGGCCGACGTGTACGTGACGCCGTATCCGAACAAGGACCAGATCGTGTCGGGCACGCTCGCGTACGCGATGGGCGCCGGCAAGGCTGTCGTGTCGACGCCGTATTGGCACGCCGCGGAGATGCTCGCCGACGGCCGGGGCACGCTCGTCGGATTCAACGACCCGGACGACCTCGCGCGCGCGATCGTCCGGCTCCTCGACGACGAGCGCGAGCGTCATGCCGTGCGCAAGCGCGCGTACATGTTCACGCGATCGCACACGTGGCCGACGGTCGGCCGGCGCTACATGCAGCTGATCGAGCGCGTGCGCCGCGAGCGGGGCACACGGCCGAGAGCCACGTTCTCGGCGAAGACGGAGCGCGACCGCAGCCAGGTGCTGCCGGCGATCCCTCTCGCGCACCTCGAGCGGCTCACCGACGACGTCGGCATCCTGCAGCACGCCAAGCACTTCGTGCCGCGGCGCGAGCACGGGTATTGCACCGACGACAACGCGCGTGCACTGATCGTCGCGCTGAAGCTGAGGCGCCATGTCGAGAACCCGTCGGCCCTCGATACGCTGATCGTGCGCTATCTCGCCTTCCTCGAGCATGCGTTCAACGCCGAGCGGGGCGCGTTCCGAAACTTCCTCGGTTACGACCGTCGCTGGCTCGAGGAGGTCGGCGCGCCGGATTGCCACGGCCGAGGCATCTGGGCCGCCGGCGTCGCGGCCGCGGAGGCGGACGATCGGCGCATCAAGGGCGAGTGCGTGACGCTGCTGCGTGCGGCGCTGCCGCACATCGAGACCGTGCCGGACCTGCGCGCGCACGCGATGGCGCTGCTCGGCCTCGCGGCCGCGCACAAGGAGTTCGACGGCGACCGCGCGCTGAAGGCGGCGCTGAAGCGCCTCGGCGGGCGGTTGCTCGCCGCGTTCGACGCGAGCCGCGGCGACGCCGAGTGGCCGTGGCCCGAGGACAAGCTCACGTATGCGAACGCGGTCCTGCCGCACGGCCTGCTCGCCGCCGGCACCGCGCTCGGCCGCATCGACATGGTCGAGGCGGGCACGGCGGCACTGCGCTGGCTGATGGACGTGCAGACGATCGACGGGCGCTTCGTGCCGATCGGCAACGACGGCTGGTATCGGCGCGGCGGTTCGCGCGCGCGATTCGCGCAGCAGCCGATCGAGGCGGACACGTCCGTCAGCGCGTGCATCGCCGCGTACCGCGCGACGGGCGATACGGCCTGGATCGGCGAGGCGACACGCGCGTACCGCTGGTTCGTCGGCTACAACGATCTCGGCGTGCCGGTCTGCGACGAGAGCACCGGCGGCTGCGGCGACGGTCTCGGCCCTTCGGGCGTGAACGAGAACCAGGGGGCCGAGTCGATGCTCGCGTGGCTGCATGCGCTCGCGGAGATGCACGAGCTCGCGGCCGCGCGCGAGCTCGAGTGGCAGCACGGCCGCGCGCAGGTCTTCGCCGCGCGGCTCCGCAGCGCATCGTAGACGTATCGACGAGGCGAGACGAATGACGGAAGCGAAAGCGTTCAAGGAAGGAGCGGGCAGGATGGTCGCGCGCACGACTCCGGAAGTGTTCAAGCGTCATCCGAATAATCCGATCCTGACGGTTGACGACCTCGAATACCGCGCGAACAGCGTCTTCAATCCGGCGGCCGCGATCGTGAACGGCGAGACCATCCTGCTGCTGCGCGTCGAGGACAGGCGTGGCTTCTCGCACTTCACGGCCGCGCGGAGCGCCGACGGCATCACGGCGTGGCGAATCGATCCGACGCCGACGCTCGAGCCGTCACCGGCAACGCACCCGGAAGAGATCTGGGGAATCGAGGACCCGCGGATCACGTACCTCGAGGAGCAGAACCGCTGGGTCATTGCGTACACCGCGTTCTCGCGCGGCGGGCCGCTCGTGTCGCTCGCGGCGACGTCCGATTTCCGGAGCTTCGAGCGGCTCGGTCCGGTGATGACGCCGGAGGACAAGGACGCAGCGCTGTTTCCCGAGCGGATCCAGGGACGCTGGGCGCTGATCCATCGGCCGGTGCCGGGCGGCGCGCTGTCGCTCGGCGCGCACATTTGGATCTCGTTCTCGCCGGACCTGAAGCACTGGGGCGATCACGAGATCCTGCTCCGCGCGCGTCAGGGCGGATGGTGGGACGCGAACAAGATCGGTTTGTCGCCGCCGCCGCTGAAGACGGACGAGGGGTGGCTGATCCTGTATCACGGCGTGCGCAACACGGCCGCAGGCTGCCTGTACCGGCTCGGCCTCGCGCTGCTCGACCTCGAGGATCCCCGGCGTGTAATCAGGCGCTCGAACGAATGGGTGTTCGCGCCGCGGGAGAGCTACGAGCGCGCGGGCGACGTGTCGGACGTAGTGTTCCCGTGCGGCTGGACGCTCGTCGACGGCGAGATCCGCATGTACTACGGCTGCGCCGACACGTCGGTCGGGCTCGCGACGGCGAGCCTCGACGATCTGCTCTACTGGCTCAAGACTCACGACTCGCCGTCGCCGGAGTGACGCGCGCCGTGGCGCGCGTCCCCTGGCCTACGGTCATACGGCATCGCCGTTGTCGCGCCTCGGTCCGGATTCGCGTTCCGCGACCGGAATCTGCAGCGTCATCTGCTGCTGGTGACGCATGATGTTGAGCTCGATCGTCTCGCCGGCCTCGAACGTGCCGAGAATCCGCATCGCATGCTCCGGCGAGTTCGGCGCGCGGCCGTTGATGTCGAGGATCACGTCGCCGTCCTCGAGCATCAGGGACTCGTCGTCCGGTGCGCGCACGACGAGCAGCCCGCGCTCGGTCCCGAAGTAAGCGCCGAGCTCCGGTGTCAGCGGCACGAGCTCCATCGACGACCAGCGGTCCGGCCCGAGCCCGAACAGCCTCGTGAACGTCTGTACGCGCGGCGCCTCGAACACGAAAAAGCGTTCGCCGCGCTCGCGGGTCTCGACGTCGATCGAACGCGTCTCGCCGTTGCGAACGACCTGCAGCGATACGGTCGCACCGGGCTCGACGTCGCGCAGGCGATCGACCAGGACCCGCGAGGGGCCGCGGCCGTTCGAGTCGAGCGTGCGGCCGTCGATCGAGACGATGACGTCGCCGGTCTCGATGCCGGCCTCGTCCGCCGGACCGCCGGGGCTCACCGCCGAAACGCGTGCTCCCTGCGGGTCGTCCTCGACGACGACGCCGAGCAACGCACGCTGACCGGCGCCGAGCCACTGCACTCGGAAGTCCTCGACGATCGGCGCGGCGGCTCTCGCAGACAACCGCGCGACCTCGCGCGCGGCTTCCTCGAGATTGCGGCGCGCGGCCTCGAGCTCGCGCCTCGCGCGCTCGAGCTCGCTGCGCGACTCGTCGAGCGCGGTCTGCCTCTCGCGTTGGCCCGCCGCCTGCGCGAGAACGCGCTCGCGCGTTTGCGCGTTGCGCTCTCGTTCGCGCTCGGCATCCTGCGCCGCGGCTTCGAAGTCGCGCTGGGCCGACTCGAACGCGCGCCGCGCGTCGTCGAGCTCGCGGCTCAGGTCGTCCGGCGACTGCGGCGTCGGGGGCGGCGGCGGAGGCGGCGGCCCGTCCGGCGGCTGAGCGAGGGCGGGCGTGCCCGCCGCGAGGATGCCGGCGGCGCAGAGCAGCGAGACGCACCGCCGCGCTTTGTTATGGTCACGCATCCCTGGGTGTCGCATTACGTCGTCCTCCATCGCACGAAGACCAGGTCAATAGGTCGGCCTCTGCGCCTGCGCGTACCGCACGTGCAGGAGCGCATTCATCACGTCGACTCGCTCGCGCCAGAGCGCCTGGCGATAGCGCAGGTCGACGCCGCGTGCTTCGGCGTAGTTCAGCTGCTCGTCGACCAGTCCGATGTAATCCTCGAGGTCGGCGATCGTGCGTGCCGTGCCCGCGTTCATCAGCTGCGGCGTGTGGTCGAGCTCGGCCAGCATCAGCTCGAGGCGGGCCGACTCGGCGACGAGGCGTGCGTAGTCGTCGCCGGCGTCGCCGTCGTCCGTGCCGCCATCGCGCTGATCGGGCTCGGCCGCGGGCTCGAGCGGCAGCGCACCTCGAGCCGCGTCGGACGGCACCGCGGCAATCTCGACGCGATCGCTCGTCTGCCACGGCGTCAGGAGAGCGAGCGCCGCCACGGCGACGATCGCGGCGGCGGCCGCGGCAACGCGGTAGCGCAGGCCGATGCGTGCCTCCTGCCGCCGTTTCGCGGTTTCCGCCTCGATACGCGCCCATACGCCCGGCGGCGGCTCGAGCACGGGCAGGCGCCTCAGGTCTTCCGCGATGCGGGTCAGCCGCTCGATCTCGCGCGCGGCGTCCGGATCTTTGGCGAGACGCTCGCGCAGCTCGGCATCGATCGGCCCTCCGTCGCGAAGGGTCAGCAGGTCTTCAGTACGGGCTCGCATAGCTCGAGTTCGGTTCTCGTCACGTCGTCGTTCAGCAGCTCTCGCAGGCGATCGTGCGCGCGCGCGAGCTGCGATTTCGAAAAGCTGGCCGTGCGACCCAGGAGCCGGCCGATCTCCTGGTGCGTGTAGCCCTCGACGTCGTGCAGCAGCACGACGACGCGGGCGGTCGGGTGCAACGCCGCGAGCGCGCGCTCAAGCAGCAGGCCGTCCGCGGCATCGCTGCCGGCCGGCGCGCACGGCTCCACGTCGAGGGGCGCCTGCCGGGACACCCAGCACGAGCGCAGGTGCATGAGGCACTTGTTCACGGCGATTCGTCTCACCCAGATGCCGAACTCGCCGTCGCCGCGCCACGTGTGGAGCTTTCCGATCACCTCAATGAACGTTTCCTGCAGCACGTCCTCGGCATGCGTTCTCGAGGCGAGCATCCTGCACGCGAGCGTGTAGACCATCGGCGCGAAGGTTTCGTAGAGCCGCGCATGCGCGTTCATGTCGCCGCGCCGCGCGCGCTCGAGCCATTCGGGTTCGGCTGTCGGAAATCGGCTGCTCATCGTCGCGTGTATAGATGCGCGCGCGGGGCAAAGGGTCGCACGGCCTATAATCCGCCTCCGGGACCCCTGTTGCGAGGTCGGACGAATGGCCGTGCTGCATTACCTCTACGATCCGCTCTGCGGCTGGTGTTACGGCGCCGAGCCGCTCGTCCGCGCCGCGCGCGGCGTCGACGGGCTCGACGTGCGCCTCGGGGCCGGCGGGCTTTGGCCCTTGCCGACGAGCTTGCCGGACGAGATGCGCCGTTACATCCGCGAGGCGGATGGGCGCGTTGCGGCGCTGAGCGGGCAGCCTTACGGCGCCGCGTACCTCGAAGGCCTTCTGCTCGATCCCGATCTCGTGCTGCATTCGCCGCCGGCGATCGCCGCGGTGCTCGCTGCGGAAGCGCTCGAGGCCGGGCGCGCGTTCGATATGGTCTGCGGCATCCAACACGCGCACTACGAGGAGGGCCGGCACGTCGTCCGTCGCGACGTGCTCTGCGACATCGCCGAGCGGCTCGGCTTCGATCGGGACGCGTTCGCGGACGAGATGGACCGCGCGCCGGTCGACGAGCACGTCGCCGACACGCGCCGGCTGATGAATGCCGTCGGTGCCCGCGGCTTCCCGACGTTCGTGCTCGAGGTCGACGGGCAGCGTTTCACGGTGCCGCATCACCGGTTCGCGTCGTCGCCTCCGGCATTCGCGGCCTGGCTGCGCGACGAGGTCGATCGGCTTTCGGGGTTACCCCTCAGGTCCTGACGTGCGATGACCGGGCGTTCCGCGTCACCGCAGCTCCATCTGCCGGGCCTTTCGCCCGAAGGGTCGGGTCGTGCTGGCGAGGGGGGCGGGGCCGTCGACGTGCGTCGCGAGGTGCTCGCGCCGGGCGCCGTCGTGCTGCGCGGCTTCGCGTTCGATCTGGCCGACGAGATCGGCCGCGCGCTCGCCGATATCGTCGCCGCTGCGCCCTTCAGACACATGACGACGCCGGGGAACCGGCGGATGTCCGTCGCGATGACGAACTGCGGTCCGCTCGGCTGGGTTTCCGATCGTCACGGCTATCGGTATGTGCCGACCGATCCCGAGTCGGGCCGCCCGTGGCCGCCGTTGCCGTCCGTGATCGCCACGCTCGCGGCCCGCGCGGCGGAGGAGGCCGGCTTCCCCGGCTTCGAGCCGGATGCGTGTCTCGTCAATCGCTACGCGCCCGGCACGAAGCTGTCGCTGCATCAGGACAAGGACGAGCGTGATTTCGCTGCGCCGATCGTGTCCGTGTCGCTCGGCGTGCCGGCGACGTTCCTGTTCGGCGGGCTGAAGCGCAAGGACGTGCCCGTGCGCGTGCGCCTCTATCACGGCGACGTCGTCGTCTGGGGCGGGCCGGCGCGGCTGCGCTATCACGGCGTTGCACCGCTCGCGGAGGCCGAGCACCCCTTCGGCGGGCCCTACCGCATCAACCTGACCCTCCGCCGCGCGTCGTGGGGTCAGAGCCCGTTGACCGAGTCCAAGGGCTCTGACCCCAATCTCGGGGAAAAGGGGTTCTGACCCGATTTCGCGGCGCGTCAGTCGAGGGGGGCGGGGGCGATGCGGAGCAGCGCGCCGTCGTCCTCGTCCGTGATCACGTACAGGAGGCCGTCGGGTCCTTCGCGAACGTCGCGGATGCGCTGCCGCAGGTCCGTCAGCAGCGACTCCCTGCGGAGCTCCTCGAGACGCTCGTTCAGCACGACGCGCTCGAGCCCGCCGGTTCGCGGAATCTCGCCGCGCCGCGCGCTCCCGACGAACAGATTCCCGGACCACGCGGGAATCCCGCGGCCGCTGTAGAACGTGAGGCCGGTCGGCGCGATCGACGGGATCCACAGCACGAGCGGCGACGCTATGCCCTCGACGATCGGCAGCGACGAGATCGGCGTGCCGTCGTAGTTGCGGCCGAAGGAGTACGTCGGCCAGCCGTAGTTCTGCGCCGGCCGGATCAGGTTGACCTCGTCGCCGCCGTTCGGGCCGTGCTCGGCGGCGAGCACGGCGCCGGTCTCGGGATGCACGGTCAGGCCGAGCTGATCGCGATGCCCGAGCGAAAAGATCTCGGGACGCGCGTCCGCGCGCCCGACGAACGGATTGTCGGCGTGCGGGCGGCCGTTCTCATCGAGCCTGAGCACTTTTCCATACGGGCTCCCGAGCTGCTGGGCCTCGTCGTCGAACGGCGCGCCGGTCGTGACGTATAGCGATCCATCCGGCGCGAACGCGAGCCGCGAGCCGCTTCCGCTTGCGCGCTCGCCGGCCGAATAGAGCTCTTCGAGTGCCTCGAGACGCGTGCCGTCGAAGCGGCCGCGAAGAATCTTCAATGCGATCCGCGTGGGGCCGCCGCCGGGACCGGAACCGCCGGGCGACGGGACGGCTTCGTTGTACGTCAGATAGACGAAGCGGTTGCGCTCGAAGTCCGGGTGCACGGCGACCTCGTGCAGGCCGGCGCCGCGGACGGAGGACGGCGGCGGCGCACCGGCGACGGGCTCGGCCACGAGCGTGGCCTGCGCGCCGGTCGCCCCGCGAACGAGCCTGAGCGCGCCGCCCCGCTCGCTGATCAGCGCGTCGCCGTTCGGCAGAAACGCGAGCGAGAACGGATGGGCGAGGCCGCGAACGACGACGTCGACGCGAATACCGTGCTGCTCCGCGGTATCGAACAGGTACGATTCGGCATCGAGCACGACCGGCGCGACGCCGATATCCGTCGGCTGCGCGATCGCGGCGGGCGCCGCGGCGACGAGCGCGGCGGCGAGCACGACGGACCGGGACGTTGCCGCGCGCGGCGCGGCGCGGAATGCGCGTGAAGCCATGTCTCCCCCGGAAGGCGTGAACCGTTCGCATTTACGGGCGTCGCCGACGGCCTGTCAAGCACGCCGCGGAGCGCAGGGTCGAATCACGTGCCATATCGTCTACGATGGGCACGGAAGGTGCCGTCGGACCTCGGCCTTGGCACGGAACGCAACGATGACCGCACTATCGATTCTCGACCTGGCTTTCGTTCCCGAAGGCGGGTCGGTGCGCGACGCGCTCTCGAACAGCCTCGATCTCGCGCGGCACGCCGAAGCGTGGGGCTACACGAGGTTCTGGCTCGCGGAGCACCACAACATGCCCGGCATCGCGAGCTCGGCGACCGCGGTCGTGATCGGCTATATCGCGGGCGGCACGCGCACGATCCGCGTCGGCGCGGGCGGGATCATGCTGCCGAATCACGCGCCGCTGATCGTCGCCGAGCAGTTCGGCACGCTCGAGTCGCTGTATCCGGGGCGGATCGATCTCGGTCTCGGCCGCGCTCCGGGCACCGACCAGCTGACCTTGCGCGCGTTGCGCCGCGATCCGATGAGCGCGGAGACCTTTCCTCAGGACGTGCTCGAGCTCAAGGCGTTGCTGGGCCCGGAACGTTCGGACCGGCCGATCCAGGCCGTGCCGGGCACGGGCACCCGCGTGCCGCTGTGGATCCTCGGCTCGAGCCTCTTCGGCGCGCAGCTCGCGGGCGAGCTCGGGTTGCCCTATGCGTTCGCGTCGCACTTCGCGCCGGATGCGCTGCACGATGCCCTTGCCGTGTACCGGTCCCGCTTCAAGCCGTCCGAACAGCTCGACCGCCCGTACGTGATGGTCGGCGCGAACGTCGTCGCCGCGGACGACGACCGGGCGGCCGCGCGCCTCTTCACGTCGGCCCAGCAGAGCTTCGCGAACCTGCTGCGCGGCGCGCGCGGGAAGCTGCCGCCGCCGATCGACGACATCGAGTCTTACTGGTCGCCTGCGGAGAAGGCGCACGCGTCGCGCATGCTCGCGTGCTCGTTCGTCGGCTCGCGGAACGCGGTGCGCGACGGGCTCGCGCGCTTCGCCGAAGAGACGCGTGCGGACGAGTTGATCGTGGTCGCGGCGATCCACGAGCATCGAGCGCGGCTCCGCTCGTACGAGCTTCTCGCGGAGTTGCGCGAGGAGCTGCCGACCCGGAGCACGACATGATCGGACATGACCATTCGCGCAGGAGGCTCGTGCCGAACCCGCCGATTCTTTACGGCACCGCGTGGAAGCAGGAGCGCACGCAACCGCTCGTCGAGCGCGCGATCGAGCTCGGCTTCCGTGGCATCGATACCGCGGCGCAGCCGAAGCATTACGACGAGGCGGCGGTCGGCCGTGCGCTCGCGGCAGTGATCGCGCGCGGCATCGTCTCGCGCGAAGCGCTCTACGTGCAGACGAAGTTCACACCGTATCCGGGACAGGATCCGAACCGCGTGCCGTACGATCCTAAGGCACCGCTCGCGGCACAGGTCGCGCAGTCGTTCGCGAGCTCGCTCGCGAACCTCGCGACGAATTACGTCGATTCGCTCGTCCTGCATTCGCCGATGCGCGATGCCGCATCGCTCGCCGAGGTGTGGAGCGCGATGGAGACGATCGTGGAGGAGGGCGGCGCGCGCCAGCTCGGCATCAGCAACTGCTACAGCGTCACGTACCTCGAGCACTTGTGGTCGACCGTGAGGATCAAGCCGGTGGTCGTGCAGAACCGCTTCTATGCGGCAACCGGGTACGACGCCGACATCCGGAGCTTCTGCGCGGAGCACGGCATGGTCTACCAGAGCTTCTGGACGTTGACCGCGAACGCCGAGCTTCTCGCGTCGCCGGAGCTGCATGCCCCCGCCAAGCGTCTCGGACGGACGCCCGCGCAGATCTTGTTTCGCTATTTGACCCACGAAGGCGTCGTGCCGCTGACCGGCACGCAGAGCGAAGAGCACATGCGCGAGGATCTTGCGATCTTCGAGTTCGAGCTGCGCAGAGACGAGCGGGAGGCGATCGCGGTGCGGCTCGGCGACGAGAATCGCTTCTGACAAAAATCGTGTCCGAGAAAAATCGTGTCTGACACTTTTTCTCGAAGCGATGCGTCACGGAGACCGAGGTGCCATGGTTCGGAAGTGTCAGACACGATTTTTCTCGGACACGATTTTTGTCGTCCGCCGACGTTGACAGCCTAAAGCCGCGTTCCTAGCATCGAACGCCCGCAACGACGAGGCCGATCCGGCACATGGCCTTCTCCGGCAACAGCTCTCCGAACGCCGTCATCGAGGAGATCTACCGCCAAGAGTCGCGGCGCGTCCTCGCGACGCTGATCCGGCTCCTCGGCGACTTCGACCTCGCGGAGGAGGCGCTGCACGAGGCGTTTCGCGCCGCCGTCGAGCAGTGGCCCACCGAAGGCGTGCCGGAGAACCCGCGCGCGTGGCTCGTCTCCGCCGGACGGTTCAAGGCGATCGACTCGATACGCCGCCGCCAGCGCTTCGATGCGTCGGAGACCGACATCGCGGAAACCTTGCACGGCGGCACCGAGGAAGCCTTCGCGCCGGACCTCGATCGCGAGGGACCCGAGGACGACCGTCTGCGCCTGATCTTCACGTGCTGTCACCCGGCGCTGCCGCAGGACGCGCAGGTCGCGCTGACCCTGCGCGAGGTCTGCGATCTCACGACCGAGGAGATCGCGCACGCGTTCCTGACCTCACCGGCGACGCTCGCGCAGCGGATCGTGCGCGCGAAGAACAAGATCAAGGCGGACCGCATCCCGTACGAGGTGCCTTCCGGCAACGCGCTGAACGAGCGCCTCGACAGCGTGCTGCGCGTCGTCTATCTCGTGTTCAACGAAGGCTACCTCGCGTCGACCGGCGGCTCGCTGACGCGGCGAGACCTGTCGCAGGAGGCGATCCGGCTCGGCAGGCTGCTCGTCGAGCTCCTTCCCGAGCCGGAGGCAATCGGTCTGCTCGCGCTGATGCTGCTGCAGGAGTCGCGCCGGGCCGCGCGCACGTCGCCGACCGGAGAGCTGATCCTCCTCGACGACCAGGATCGCTCGCTGTGGGACCGCGAGATGATCGCCGAGGGCCTCGCGCTCGTCGATCGCGCGTTCGCGTCACGGCGATTCGGCCCGTACACGCTGCAGGCGGCGATCGCCGCGGTGCACGCGCGCGCCGCCACGGCCGATGCGACGGACTGGGCCGAGATCGTCGCGCTCTATGATCTGCTCAACCGCGTGGAGCCTTCGCCGGTCGTCGAGCTGAATCGGGCCGTCGCGATCGCGATGCGCGACGGGCCGGAGGCAGGGCTCGTGCTCGTCGATGCGCTGATCGAGCGCGGCGAGCTCGACCGCTATCAGTTCGTGCATGCCGTGAAGGCGGATCTTTGCCGGCGCCTCGGGCGGAACGACGAAGCGCGGCGTGCGTACGAGCGCGCGCTCGAGCTCACGCGCGTCGAGCCGGAGCGACGCTTCCTCGAGCGGCGCATCACAGAGCTCGCGGACTGACGACGCTCTCGGACTCATCCGCGCTCGACAAAAAGAGAGCGGCCCACGCGCCGAGACGCGCGGGCCGCGAAGCGAGCGCGAGCCGCGCAGTGCGCGGCCCGCATTTCGACATCAGCCGAGTGCGACCGACTCGCCGGCCGGTGCGGTGATCGGCCGCCCGCCGGTCGAGGACGGCGGCGCGATGCCGGTCGTCTCTCGGGCCGAGCGGAACTCGGGGTAGGCCTCGAGACCGCATTCGCCGAGGTCGACGCCCTCGTACTCTTCCTGCTCGGAGACACGGATCCCGATCGTCAGCTTGATGATCAGCCAGCAGACGAACGCTGCCACGAAGACCCAGCCGAAGATCACGACCATGCCGAGGAGCTGGGCGCCGAACGATGCGTCGGGGTTCGACAGCGGCACCGCGAGCAGACCCCAGATGCCGACCACACCGTGCACCGAGATCGCGCCGACGGGATCGTCGATCTTGAACACACGGTCGAGCGTGACGATCGAGCCGACGACGATCAGGCCGCCGATCGCACCGACGACGGTCGCAAGCAGCGGCGACGGAGTCAGCGGCTCGGCGGTGATTGCGACGAGGCCCGCGAGCGCGCCGTTCAGCGCCATCGTCAGGTCCGCCTTGCCGAACCACAGCCGCGCGAGCGCGAGCGCGGCAACGAGGCCGCCTGCCGCCGCCATGTTCGTGTTGACGAACACCGCCGCGACCGCGTTCGCTTCGCCGACATTCGAGACCTTGAGCTCCGAGCCGCCGTTGAACCCGAACCAGCCGAGCCACAGGATCAGCGTGCCGAGCGCCGCGAGCGGGAGGTTGGCGCCGGGGATCGCCCGCACCTCGCCCTGCGGTCCGTACTTGCCGCGCCGAGGGCCGAGCAGCAGCACGCCGGCGAGAGCCGCGGTCGCGCCCGCGAGGTGCACGACGCCCGAGCCCGCGAAGTCGAGGAAGCCGGCCTCGTCGAGGAAACCGCCGCCCCACTTCCAGTAGCCCTGCACCGGGTAGATGAACCCGGTCATCAGCACCGCGAACAGGAAAAAGGACCAGAGTTTCATGCGCTCCGCGACGGCGCCCGAGACGATAGACATTGCCGTCGCCACGAACACGACCTGGAAGAAGAAGTCGGCCATGCTCGAGTAGTACGGCGCATCTTCGCCGCCCGCGAGGACGTCGGCGACCGCGTTGTCACCGGCCGTCAGCATGCTGATGCCGGGGATCACGCCGTTGCCGTCGCCGTACATGATGCCGTAGCCGCAGAGCATGTACATGATGCTCGCGATGGAGTAGAGCCCGACGTTCTTCGTCAGGATCTCGGCCGTGTTCTTGGCGCGCACGAGCCCGGATTCGAGCATCGAGAAGCCGGCGGCCATCCACATCACGAGCGCGCCACACACGAGAAAGTAGAACGTGTCGAGCGCGTACGACAATTCCAATACGCTATCCATTTGCCGAAAACCTCCGCTGGGGCTGATGTTGTTTGCTGGCTGGCGGTTAAGGTCAGACCGCGCCCTCTTTTGCAGCCTCCGTGCCATCTCTTTTTCTCTTTCAAGATCAACGCAATGCGTTTTCATGGCCGGGCGTGGGGTACGCGCCGTGCACCATCGTGCGGCACCGCTCACCGAAGACGTGCACCTCAATGGGGCTCCGTATTGATCCCGGCCACCGTGCACGGCAGCATGCGTCCAACAAGAAGAGGAGCGTCGTCATGCCGAAGCGCCTATCAGCCGTTGCCGCCGCGCTCGGGGTGTGCGTGTCCCTGGCGGCCCTTGCGCAGGACGTCGTCGTGTTCGACGACGTCAACGTCGTGCCGATGGACGAAGAGCGTGTCCTCGAAGCGCGCACGGTGATCGTGCGCGAGGGCCGCATCGAGTCGATCGTCGAGGCCGGCGAAGCGGAGATTCCCGCGGACGCGCTCGTGATCGACGGCGGCGGCCGCTACCTCGTTCCCGGCCTCGCCGAGATGCACGCGCACGTGCCGCCGACGAACGATTCGCGCTATCTCGAGGAAGTGCTTTTTCTATATGTCGCGAACGGCGTCACGACCGCTCGCGGAATGCTCGGCGAGCCAGGACATCTCCCGCTCAAAGAGCGCATCGCGCGGCACGAGGTGCTCGGGCCGCGCCTCTACACGTCGGGTCCGTCGTTGAGCGCGCAAAGCGTCCGAAGCCCGGAGGAGGCCGCACGCATCGTGCGCGAGCAGGCGGCCGCGGGCTACGACTTCGTGAAGCTCCATCCCGGTCTCACGCGCGCCGAGTTCGATACCGCGGTCGAGGCGGCGCGGGAAGCGGGGATCGAGCTCGCCGGTCACGTGTCGGAGGACGTCGGTGTCGAGCGGGCGCTCGAGGCCCGGCAGGCGACGATCGATCACCTGGACGGCTATCTGCAGTACTTGGTGCCTGAAAGCGAGCGCGATGCGGCGGCCGCCGGTTTCTTCGGCATCGGGCTCGCGGACCGCGTCGACGATGCGCGCATCGCGCAGGCGGTCGAAGCGACGCGCGCCGCGCGCGTCCACGTCGTGCCGACGCAGACGCTGCTCGAGCATTGGGCGGCGCCGAGCCCGACCGCCGACGAGCTCGCGGCGCGTCCGGAGATGGCTTACGTGTCGCCGCAGACGCGGCAACAGTGGCTGCAATCAAAGCGGCAGATCATGCAGGCTCCGGGCTATACGGAGGAGAAGGCACGTCGCGCGATCGACGTCCGTCGCCGGCTCGTGAAGGCGCTGCACGACGTGGACCCGAGCCTGTTGCTGCTCGGCTCCGATGCGCCGCAGGTCTTCAACGTGCCGGGCTTCTCGCTGCATCACGAGCTCGAGTCGATCGTCGCGGCGGGGCTCACGCCGTACGAGGCGCTGCGCACGGGCACAATCCATCCGGCCCAGTTCTTCGATGCCGAGGACGAGTTCGGCCGCATCGCGCCGGGGCTCGCCGCCGACCTCGTGCTCGTCGACCGCAATCCGCTCGAGGACGTCGCCGCGCTGCGCAACCCTGCCGGCGTGATGGTGCGCGGACGCTGGCTCGATCGCGGCGAGCTCGACGCGCGTCTCGCGCAGATCGCAGAGCGTTATCGTTGATCACGGGCGGAACACGTTGCTGATCGTCGTCTGCGCTTTCGTCGGGCTTCTGATCGGCGGCGTCAAGGGACTCGTCGTCGGCGCGCTCGTCGGCTGGGCGCTCGGTCTCGTGCTGCGCAACGCTCTGCGGAGCGGCCTCGCGAGCGTTCAGGCGCAGTTCCTCGACACGACGTTCGCCGTGATGGGTGCGCTCAGCAAGGCGGACTCCGTCGTGACGCGCGAGGAGATCCGCGCAGCGGAAGCGCTGTTCGCGCGCCTCAATCTGTCGCCTGCGCAGCGCGAGGCTGCGAAAGCCGCGTTCAATCGCGGCAAAGCGCCGGACTTCGATCTCGACGCCGAGGTCGACCGATTCGCGCGCGCGGCTCGGGGGCGCATCTTCCTGCTGCAGCTCTTCCTGCAGGTCGAGCTGATGGCCGTCGCCGCGGACGGGCGCGTGCATCCGGCCGAGCACGCAATGCTCGTCCGTGTCGCGCGCAGGCTAGGTCTTTCCGAGCGCGACGTCAGCCAGCTCGAGGCTCTGCTCAGGGCGGCGGGGCAAGGCCCGTTTGCCGAGGACGGGTTCGCGCGCACGCCTGGACCCGCGCCGAGGTCGAAGCTCGACGATGCGTACGCGGCGCTCGGCGTGACACCGTCGGCGACGGAAAGCGAGATCAAGCGGGCGTATCGAAGGCTCGTGAGCCAGAACCATCCGGACAAGCTCGCGGCGAAGGGGCTGCCCGAGAGCATGCGGGCGATCGCGGAAGAGAAGACACGCGAGCTGAACGCCGCGTACGACGTGATCAAGGAGGCGCGCGGATTCGTCTAAGCGCGAGTGACAAACGAGGAGCATCGACGATGCATGACTTTCGAGCACGGCTCAAACGCGGCGAGACGCTGCTCGGCACGCTGCTGACGCTGCCGCATCCCGCGATCGCCGAGATCGCGGCGGGCGCCGGCTTCGACTGGCTTTTCCTCGACGCCGAGCACGGCGAGCTCGAGACGCCCGAGCTCGCAGCGATCCTTCGCGCCGTCGATCATCGCGTGCCGTGCGTCGTGCGCGTCGCGGCCGCGAGCGAGGTGCCGATCAAGAAGGCGCTCGATCTCGGCGCCGCCGGCGTGATCGTTCCGCAGGTGCAGAGCGCCGAGCAGGCGCGCGAGGTCGTTCGTTTCGCACGCTATTCGCCGCAAGGCGCCCGAGGCGTCGGGCTCGCGCGGGCGCACGGCTACGGCTTCGGTTTCGCGGACTACGTCACGACGGCGAACGAGCGGATCGCGCTCATCGTGCAGGTCGAGCACGAGCGGGCCGTCTCGGACATCGAAGCGATCGTCCGCGTCGGCGGCGTCGATGCGGTGCTGCTTGGTCCGTACGACCTCTCCGCGAGCCTCGGCAAGATGGGCAAGGTCGACGACCCGGAGGTCGTTGCCGCGATCGAGCGGGTGATGGGTTGCTGCCGCGCGGCGAACATGCCGCTCGGCATCTTCGGCGTGTCCGCCGCCGCGGTCGCGCCGTATGCGGCGCGCGGCTGCACGCTGCTCGTCGCCGGAGTCGACACGCTGCTTCTGGGCAATGCAGCCCGCGAGCTCAGGTCCGCGCTCGCCGCGGCGGCGGGCCGCACGTCGTGACGAAACAACGCGTGCACGGCACGGTGTGAGTCGCACCGAAGACGGCTTCGACGTCATCGTGATCGGCGCCGGCGCGGCGGGCCTCGCCGCCGCGTCCGCGCTGACGACGCACGATCTATCGGTGCTCGTGCTCGAGGCGCGAGAGCGGGTCGGCGGCCGGATCCTCACTGAGCGCTCGCCGCGCGTGCCGGTTCCGCTCGAGCTCGGGGCCGAGCTGATCCACGGCCGGCCGCCCTCGACGTTCGCGTGGCTCGCGCGTGCGAACGCGGCGCCGATCGATGTCCCGAGCGTGCGCTTCAGCGGCCGCGCGGGAGCGCTGCGATCCGCGAACGCGGCGTTCGCGGCGATGAGGCGTGATCTCGCCCACGTCGAGCTTCCGGCAACCGACTGCTCGTTCGATGCGTTCCTCTCGGGGCCGGCGCGGGGGAAGCTGAGCGCCCGTTCGTCGGCGCTCGCGCGCGCGCTCGTCGAAGGGTTCGACGCGGCGGACCCTTCGGACGTGAGCGTGCTCGACACGCTCGCCGAGTGGAACGGCAAGAGCAGTGCGGACGCGCCGACGTTCCGGCCCGAGGGCGGGTACGCGGTGTTGCTCGATGCGTTGACCGCGTCGCTCGACCGCTCGCGGGTCGAGTTGAGGCTCGGCGCGGAAGTACGCCGCGTCGAGTGGCGCCGCGGACGCGTGCGCGTCGAAGGGCGCCGGCTCGGCGAAACGTTCTCGGTCGTTGCGCCGCGCGCGGTCATCACGCTGCCGGTCGGCATCCTTGCAAGCGCACCCGACGATGCTGCGGCGGTGCGCTTCGAGCCCGCGCTCGATGCGAAGCGCCGCGCGCTCGCGGCGCTCGCGATGGGCGCGGTGCTCAAGGTGCTGCTGCAGTTTCGTTCACCGTTTTGGGAAACGCTCGACGACGGGCGCTACGAGGACGCGGTGTTCTTCTTCGATGCGGCGCCCGAGTTCCGCACGTTCTGGACGACGCTGCCGGCGCGGAGCGCGCTGCTCACGGCCTGGTGCGGCGGCCCGCGGGCACGCGCGCTGTCCGGTCTTCCAAAGGACGCGATCTCGGAGCGTGCGATCGCGAGCCTCGCGGCGATTCTCGGCAAGGACGTGGTCGCCGCCGCTCGGCTCGAGGGTGTGTGGCTGCATGACTGGCAGTCCGACCCGTGCTCGCGCGGCGCGTACAGCTACGTACGGGTCGGCGGACGCGGCGCCCGGGCCGAGCTTGCCGCGCCGCTCGACGACACGCTCTACTTCGCCGGCGAGGCGACCGACGACGACGGCGACGCCGCGACGGTGGCCGGCGCGTTGTCGAGCGGCGAGCGCGCCGCCCGCGAGATCATCTCGGTCATGAAGCGACGTCGGCGGCCGTGATTGTCAGGCGTCGACGAAGAGACCCAGCACCTCGTTGAGCAGCGCGTAGCCTCGCGGCGTCGTCCGCAATCGCGGCCCGTCGCGCTCGATCCAGCCCCGGTCGATCGCCGCGGCGAGCGGCGCGTCAATCGCGTCGATGCGCTGCCCGGTGCCGGATTGGAACTCGTCGATGGTCACGCCGTCCGCGAGGCGCAGCGCGTTCATCATGAATTCGAGCACGATGTCGGACGGCGCGGTGATGCGCTCGATGCGAACCGCATCGTCCGTTCCTGCGACGTCCATGTACGTTCGCGGATTGCGCGTCTTCGCTCGCCGCACGATCGCGCCGTCCTCAGTCGTCAGCTTGCCGTGCGCACCGGCGCCGATGCCGATGTAGTCGCCGAAGCGCCAGTAGTTCAGGTTGTGGCGGCAGCGGTAGCCGGGTCTCGCATACGCGGAGACCTCGTAACGCTCGTAGCCCGCGCTTGCGAGCAGCGCGCGGCCGGCCGCTTCGATCTCGAGCAGCGCGTCCTCGGCGGGCAGCGGCGGCGGGCGGCGGTGAAACGCGGTGTTCGGCTCGAGCGTCAGCTGATACCACGAGACGTGCGCCGGCTCGAGCGCGAGCGCGCGCTCGACGTCGCCGGCCGCGCCCGCGACCGAGTCGCCGGGCAGCCCGTACATCAGGTCGACGTTCACGTTCTCGAAGCCTGCCTCCCGCGCGGCGTGCACCGCACGTTCGGCTTCGCTTTCGTCGTGCACGCGTCCGAGCGCGCGAAGCTGAGCCGTGCGAAAGCTTTGCACGCCGATCGACAGCCGGCCGACGCCGGCGCAGCGGTACGCCGCGAAGCGTGCGGTGTCGGCCGCGCCGGGGTTCGCCTCTAGCGTGATCTCGGCGTCGTCGGCGACGTCGAGCCGCGCGCGGACGCCGTCGAGGAGCCGCGCGACGGCGTCGCCGGAAAAAAGGCTCGGCGTGCCCCCGCCGATGAAAATGGTCTCGATGGGACGGCCGACGGCGAGACGCGCCTCGGCCTCGAGGTCGCGCAGCAACGCGTCGACGTACTGATACTCCGGCACCGTGCCGTCCGCACGATACGAATTGAAGTCACAGTACGGGCACTTGCGCAGGCACCACGGCAAGTGGACGTACAGCGAAAGCGGACGGGACGATGGGTGCGGCGGCATCGGAGCTTCGTGACGCAGGCGGAGCGGCGACGGACGCCGCTCCGGGGTGCGGATTCTATCAGGCGTGGTGACGTCGGTCCGGGTTCCGTACACTCCGGGATCGATGCTGGGGGACACACTGGGAGCATGAGTTGAGGGGAGTTCGGTTCGCGGTCGGCGGTTACGCGATCGCATTCGCTGCTGCCGCCGCGGCCGCGCTCTGCGCGACGTTGTCGCTGCCGATCGCGCTCGCGCTGCTGGCGTGTCCGCTGCCGGTCATGCTCGCTGCGTTCGTCGGCGGGTTCGCTCCAGGGCTGACCGCGACCGCGCTGACGGTCGCCGCCGTGCTCGGGATGCGGCTCTTGCCGGGCGGGGAGGGGCTGTCGGGTAGCGAGGTCGTCGCGCTCGGTCTCTTCGCACTGCAAGGCGCGGTCGCGAGCTGGCTCGTCGACACGGCCCGAAGGCGCAGGGGCGAAGCGCTGGCCTTGGACCGTATCGGCGTCGAGGAGGCGCTCCGCAGGAGCGAGGACCGCTACCGTGCGATCGTCGATACGCAGGCCGAGATGGTCTGCCGGTTTCGCCTCGACGGCCGGATCCTCTTCGCGAACGGTGGCTACGCGCGCGCACGCGGCACCACGCCGGAAGCGCTCGTCGGCCGCAGCTTCTGGGACTTCATCGCGGACGAAGACCGGCCGGGCGTTCGTGCGCTGCTCGAGCAGCTGACGGCCGAGACGCCGGAGGTCAGGATCGAGAACCACTTCGAGACGGCCGACGGCGTGCGCTGGACGCTCTGGACGAACCGCGCGCTTGCGTTCGACGAGGCGGGACGGTGCATCGAGGCGCAATCGACCGGCATCGACATCACGGACCGCAAGGAGGCGGAGGAGGCGCTTCGGGAAGCGAACCGCCGCAAGTCGGACTTCCTCGCCGTGCTCGGGCACGAGCTGCGCAATCCGCTCGCGCCGCTCAGCGCAGGCATCGAGCTGCTGCAGCAGCCGACGATCGGCTTCGAGTCGATCGTGAAGGTGCGGGCGATGATGAAGCGTCAGCTCGATCACCTGTCGAGGCTCGTCGAGGATCTGCTCGACTTGTCGAGGATCAGCCGCGGCGACGTCGTGCTACGCAAAGCGCCGGTCGACATGCGCGACGTCGTCGACGCCGCCGTCGAGCTCTGCATGCCCGGGATCGTCAAGCGGCAACATCGTCTCATCGTCGAGGCGGGTCGAGCGCGGCTCCCAGTCATCGGCGACTTTCAGCGCCTGACGCAGGTCGTCGGCAACCTGCTGGCCAACGCGGCGAAGTACACCGAGCCGGGCGGATCGATCACCGTCACGGCCGGCGGGGAGGGCGACGACGTCGTCGTGCGCGTGCGCGACACGGGCTTCGGCCTGCCGGCCGATTCCATCGCTTCGCTGTTCGACATGTTCACGCGGGTCGCGGAGCACCGCGAGCGGACCGGCGGCGGAGGGCTCGGAATCGGGCTCGCGCTGTCGCAGCAGCTGATCGTGCGGCACGGCGGGACGATCGAAGCGAAGAGCGATGGGCCCGGCCTCGGCAGCGAGTTCATCGTTCGGTTGCCGCTCGGCTGGGAGGCGCGGCCGCGGCAGACCGTGACGGCTTGAGGCGAAAAGGTGTCCGGAAAAAGGTGTCAGACACCTTTTTTCGCGCAGCTCGCAACGAGTGCTGGGGCCGTCAGGGTGAAAAAAGGTGTCTGACACCTTTTTCCGGACGCTTTTTTTTCCGTTTCAGCGGCGCTGATCGAGCCCCACGCCGGAGCGACGTGCCGTCGTGTGCGCTGGCGTTGCGGGCCTTCTCGACGCCCTCCACGTCGCCGCCGCATAGGGCAGGGCGCGCCGCACTTTCGCGAGCGCGGCCACGAGCTGCCTGAAGCGCCGCTCGTCGCGCTCGGTCCATGCGAAGCCGTATTGCTCGCGGAGCGCCGCGGGCAGCGTCCCGAGCGTGAGCAGCCTGTTCACGAACATGCCCGGCGCGGCCAGCGGACCGAACGGCGGGTACAGCACGGCATTCGCGAGCTCCTTGGCCTGCTCCCCGACGATGATCGTTCCGGATGCATGCATGCGCGCGATGTAGTCGTCGAGCGCGGCACCGGTCGTCGGCACTTCGCGCGGCCTCGCGCCGAGCGCAACGGCGACGGCCGCGGCTTCCGAGCAGTACGCGTCGCGTTGCTCCTCGGTCATCGGCGCAACCAGCATCCGATAGAACATCGGCACCGACTCGATCAACGTCGCGTGAACCCACAAGACGAGGTCCGGGTCCTCGGCCGAGTAGCGCGTGCCGGCCGGAAACGGGCCGACGTCGACGGGCAGACGGCCGTGCACGCGGCGATGGATGGCCATGATCTTCGCGAGCGTGCGTTCCCGGTCGGCCGGCGTGCCGAACGTAAGGTCGAGCATCGCGCGCACGGTCAGCCGTAGCCGCTGCACGGCCGCCGAGGGCCGGGCGCGGAACTGGCTGTGCTCGTAGATGCCCGCGGCGATCAGCGGGTGTGCGAACTGGAGCAGGATCGCGCGAGGCCAGCCGAGCAGGACCAGGCGCTCCGCGTTCACGGCTCGCGAGATCGGTACGCCGGACGTTTTGCGTTCGACGTCGCGCTGCACGTTCGTTGTCCCCTCCATGTGACCTCGTCGAAGCTGCAAGTTTCGGTCCCGAAGGCGCACGCACGTTCGCCCGTCCGGGCGTTGGTCTCGCCGACGGACCCCATCAAGTGTAGCGACTCGGCATCCATTTCGGGCGGATCAGCACCCATTGAATGCCCCCAGCGCGGGTGCGACGCTGCTTTGTTCGAAGGGATGCACTGTGCCCGCGCGGTCAATGGAGGCGCCTATGAGGACGATGCGGCAACGCGCGGCCATGCGGATGGCCGTCCTCCCTGCGGCGGTCTCCTTCGTCATCGCAACCAGTGCGTCCGGTCCTGCAAGAGCCCAGCAGGAGAACATCGAAGAGGTCATCGTCACCGGCTCGCTGATCACGAGGCGCGACTTCGAGGCGAACAGCCCGATCGTCACCGTCGACGAGGATCTGTTCGATCAGTCGACGACGTCCGCGATCGAGACGCAGCTGAACCGTTTGCCGCAGTTCAGGCCCACGTTCGATAACCCCACCCAGGGCGGCGACATTCAGCCGAACGCGCGAAACACGCCTGGCGTCGCGACCGTCGCGCTGCGCGGGCTCGGTGCGAACCGCACGCTCGTCCTGATCAACGGCCGTCGCGGCACGCCGTCGAACGCGTCGATGGTCATGGACATCAATACGATTCCGCCGGCGGCGATCGAGCGAGTCGAAGCGATATCGGGCGGCGCGTCGGCGACGTACGGCGCCGACGCCGTCGCGGGCGCCGTCAACTTCATCATGCGGGACGACTTCCAGGGGCTCGAGCTCTCGATGCAGGCGGGCTCACCGGAAGAGGGCGACAACTTCGAGTATCAGTTCTCCGGCGTGATCGGAGCCGACGTCGCCGACGGCAGCGGCAACGTCAGTCTCGCGTTCTCGACGAACAAGCGGAACGAAGCGTTCCAACGGGATCGGGATTGGTATCGCGATCTCTGGGCGGATCCGACAATACCCGGGACGCAGTTCTTCCCCGAGTTCCCCGGCTTCTATACCGGGTTCGCCAATCTCCCGAGCCCGGCAGTGCTGAATCAGCAAATCGACGGCGCGACCTTCACGGAGCCGCCGGCAAACGCGGTGATCTACAGCGACTTCGCGGGCAATGCCTTCTCGGGCTTCGACGTTGCCGGTGTGCCCGGGGCATCGGGGGCCGCAGGGCTGATCGACGGCGAGAGGTACGTGCAGCTTGCGAACGGACAAGTCGGCGTCAACAACACCGACAACTACCTGATCCTGCCGCTGACCCGGCATAACCTGTATTCGCAGGGCAATATCGCGATCACGGACACGATCGGGGCGTTCGCGGAGGGGTACTTCAGCAGAACGAAGACCGACACGACGCAGGAACCGGTGCCGATCACGGGCGGCTGGAGCGTGCCGATCGATCCCACGATCAACCGCGGAGCGATCCCGGCCGAGTTCCTCGCGATCCTCGACTCGCGTCCGATCCCGACCGCTCCTTTCGACCTGCGTGCGCTCTTGCCGTTCCAGCGCACGTCGGACACGGACGTCTCGACCTACAGCCTCGTGATGGGGCTCGAAGGCGAGTTTCCGCGCAGCGACTGGACGTGGGAGTTCTTCACGTCGCAGGGCGAAGCGGAGACGACCGTATTGCAGGAGGGCTTCGCGTCCCTGCAGCGGCTGCGGGCGGTGATGCAGCAGCCGAACTTCGGGCAAGGGTTCCAGCTCGAGAGCAACGCCGGTCCGCCCGATTTCGGGTTCGGCGGCGCGACGGGGACGTGCACGACGGGCCTCAATCCGTTCGCGTGGGGCTCGGTGAGCCAGGACTGCTTCGATGCGGTGAATGCGGACATCAGCACGAAGCAGGTGATGGAGCAGGACGTTTGGCAGGCGAACTTCCAGGGCAGCCTCGGCAACCTTCCCGCCGGAGAGGCGCGTGCCGCGGTGGGCTTCAACTATCGGGAGAACGACTACACGTTCCAGAACGATACGCTCGTCACGCAGGGCACGTCGTTTCTCGAGCAGGCGGCGGGCCTCTATCCCGCGGGCAGCTCGGAGGGAACGATCAAGGTCAGGGAAGCGTACGTCGAGTTTCTGGTTCCGGTTCTCTCCGACAAGCCGGCCGTGCAGCAGCTCGAGCTCGAGATCGGCAGCCGCTATTCCGACTACAACACGACCGGCGGCAGCAGCACGTACAAGATCCTCGCGGATTGGCAGGTGAGGGACGGGCTGCGGATCCGCGGCGGCTTCAACCGCGCCGAGCGCGCGCCGAACGTGGCCGAGCTGTTCCTCGCGCCGGAGCAGACCTTCGACCTCGCGGCCGGCGGCGACGTCTGCTCGATCAACAACACGCTGCCGTGGTCCGCGAACCCGCAGCAGAATCCCGAAGGATGGGACGACGTCGTGCGTCTCTGCGGTGCGTTGATGGAAGCGACCGGGAGCGTGACCGCGGACGAGCAGTTCTACGGCGTCCCCGCGGAGACGCTCGCTTCGGCCGATCCCGCGGCCGTCGCGGCGGGCCAGGTGACGACGACGCTGCAGCCGGCGGGACCCGCGTTCCTGTTTCCGACGACCGTCGGCAATCCGAACGTCGACACGGAGGAGGCCGATACGTGGACCATCGGCGCGGTGATCGACCTGGCGTTGGGCGAGGGCCTCTTTTCCGACGTGCGGATCTCGGTCGATTACTACGACATCGAGGTCAGCGACGCGATCGGCGAGCAATCCCCCGATATCGTGATGCGTCAGTGCACGGATCCGGCGTTCAATCCGACGTTCGATCCCGCGTCGCCGCTGTGCGAGGGGTTCAACCGCAATGCAACCGGCACGATCGGCGATCTGCAGCGGACGTTCTTCAACAGCGGCCGCTTCGAGACGTCGGGCGTCGACTTGCAGTTGAACTGGACGTTCGACGCCGGGCCGGGGCAGGTCGACGTCACGTCGCTGATCAACGTGCTGTTCGATATGAAGTCGGCGGAGCTGCCGACCGATCCGCTGACGGACTTCGCCGGCACGTTCGGTCCTACGCAGAACGGTTTGAACGGCAGCGCGTACGATTATCAAACGCTGTCGACGTTCACATACGTGCTCGACCGTTTCGACGTGAGCCTCAGGTGGCAGCATCTGCCGAGCATCGACGCGGAGGTGTCGGCGACGAATCCGATTACGACGATCACGGGCGCTTCAGCCTACAACCTCTTCGACCTGCTCGGCCGCTATCAGATCGGCGAGAACCTCGCGCTGCGCTTCGGCGTCGAGAACGTGTTCAACGAGGAGCCGCCGATCACGGACCGCGATCCGGCCGCGCAGCTGCCGAATCTGCCGGGTGGCACGTTCAACACGAACAACTACGACATCAACGGGCGGCGGTTCTACGTGGGGGCTACTGCTCAGTTCTAGGTCTACTCGGGTCTGGCGAGCTGTTCGACGAGGAATCGTGCGCGACGCCAGACGACGCGCAACCTCGTCAGGGGACGATGCCCGCCTCTCGTCGACGTGCCGGGCGCGGACGAAGCGACGTTATCTCACCGGCTCGTCGCGGACGAGATCGAACACCGTGGTGCGTCCGTTGCAATGCATGTGATGCGTGCCCGCGATGCCGGGCCGGAAGGCGGGCTCGACCGTGCAGTAGTGCTGCTCCTCGTAGCCGTTCGCGTCCACGCGGACGATCCGCACGATCGAGCTTGCCTCCCCGTATCGATCGAAGCCTTGTCTTTGCCGTACGCGGAACAGCGTGCCGTCCTTGCCTCTGAGGATGCCTGCGTTGCGGCTGTCCTCGACCGACGTACGAACGGGGTTCGCGGATCGATTTCGCCTGGTGGCTCTCGGGGATCATGAAGAGCTCGCCGTCGTGCTCGAACACGTACGGGAAGGACAGGTGGAACGGCTCCCTGACGACGTCCGGCACGAGCTCGTAGCCGCCGTCGGACAGAACGCGCACGGCGGAGATCGACCCACGGCGCGAGTCGTAGTGGAAGTCCTCGACGAATATGACGGTGTCCCCGCCGCGCGCGACGACGAACGGATCGGCGAGGAAGCGCCCCCGCGGATTGGTCACGACCTTCGCTTTGCCGAGGTCCGCGTCCTGCCACGGCCGCGACGTGAAGGCCACGGACCACCGCTCGCGTACGCGAAGCACCTTCCTCCTGAGCGCGAGCGACGCAAACGTTCGCGCCGTGCGGACCGCATAGCCGGCCGTCACGGACAGCGGCGGCGTGCGCAAGAGGCGATGGGCGAACGGTTCGGCGGGCAGCGGCGCCGGCAACGTCCCGCTGTCCGCGTACGCCGTAATGATCTCCGCCATGAAGGGGTTCGACGCGCGGAAAAGATTGATCAGGTTCGCCGTGTAGCATCGCTTCGTCGGCACCTCTCCGCGGAAGATGACTTCCCCCGCGTCGAGCTGCTCGTTGAGTATTTGCACGACGAATCCGGTCGCTGCCTTGCGATACCAGACCTCCCAGAACGCGGGAGGGCCGCCGCGGTTCCAGCGGTTATCGCCGTGATGGAACGAGATGATGCCGTGCTTCGCGGCGCGGAGAATTCCGCCGCGAAAGATGCCGCTGGCGTTGCCGCGAAGGATCAGGTCGAGGTCGAGCGCGCGGATTCTGCGAAGATCATCCTCCCCGTACTCCACGAGCAAGCCGCTGCGGGAGAAGAGGGGAGTGATCGTCACGGATCCGACGAACGCGTTCTCGTCGACGCGAACGCGACGGAAGTGGCCGCGTAAGGCCGGCGCGAACGCACGCACCGCAACGCCTTCGATTGCTACGAGCGCTTTGAACGCGGCGATGCTGAGGAGCCGGGCGAGCCCGGCGCTCCGTAGCTTGCGCCGGGCGCGGTCCAGGCGACCCGGCCGCTCCGTGCGGTTCGCGAGGAGGTACAGCTCGATACGTGGGTGTTGGGCAAGGGCTTGCAGCGTCGAGTGCAGGTAAGGCGTGCACTCGAGACCATCCATCAGCACGCCCACCCTCATCTTCTTTGCGGTGCGTCGCGCGGCAGGCTGCGGGAAGCGGTCGACGTGCAACGCGGGAGTGGCAGCGCGCGACAGGCCCGCTGCATCGCGTCGGCTGGCACGCGGCGAAGCCGTCGACGGACCACGAGTCCTCCGGCTGCCGGATGGAGGCACGGCGTTCACCTTCTGGCGGGCGCGAGTGGGTCAGTGGGTCGTCAACATCGAGCGGTGAAAGCGATGCAACTTGCCTGCCAATCTGCGACGTGCGAATGGCATGTCGCGCTGAAGACCATGCCAGAGGCGCGACGGTCGAAAGGAAAAGCTAGTTGACGAGCGCGGAATAGGCGCCGCGCCCGCGGGTACTTATTCCGGCGGCGAAGCGCTTTCCACGCTTACGGGCGATCGTGCCCGCGATCCTTCGCCGTCGCCGACCGCCGGTCGCTCCAACCCCGGCAAGCCGAGCAGGCTTCTGATCTTCGGCCTCACGGCATCGACGTTTGCGACGATCAAGTCCTGGAGCCGGTCGATTTGTTCCGCTCGCGACGGCGCCTCCTCATCGAGCCAAACGGCGCCTGACGAGACGAGCACTGCGTCGCGCTCCGAGATCTCGTAGATCGCCATGTGCACCACCGCGATCAGATCGTCCCCGTCCGAAGCGCTGACGTCCCGCGCGAACCTTCGCATGTCGGTAAGGAGCTCGGCGGAGACTGCGTCGCGCACCGACTCGAGAGAAGATCCGGGACCGACCGCCGCGGGCCGAACCATGAGCACCATGCGGACGCCTTCGGAGGCGAGAGTACGGGTGAAACGCCTGTCGTCGATATCCGTGACATCCGGGACGAGGTCGTAGCTCGTCACCACGTCGTAATCGTGCTCGAGTGCCTTCGCGACGAGGCCCTCCTCGAACTCGGCTCTGAGGGCAGGATCTTCCGCGAGCGCGACGACTGCCGACTTGTAGGTGACGACATCCTGCGCAAGCGCAGACATCGACGCCGAAGCGCCGATCAGCAAGGCAAATGCGATGCGATACAGCATGGCTCGCAATCCCCCCGATGGCGAGCCTTTGTTCGCTCGCCGGTCTTGACCGTCGAACGCGCGGGTCTCGGTCGTCTGCAGGCGGCGACCTTGGTTCCCGTTGGACAAGGGTAGAGCTTATCGGTGGGGTCGGCTGTAGGACTAAGGGCTTACGTGCCGAGCAAGCCGAACGCCAACTGCTGCCCGTTTTCGTTGGCAGGCATCTGGCGGAGAGGGTGGGATTCGAACCCACGGTACGGGGTTACCGTACACTTGCTTTCCAAGCAAGCGCCTTCGACCGCTCGGCCACCTCTCCGAGGGGGCGGAGCGTAGCGCAAAGTACGATCGAGATCCAACGGGACCTACCACGGCGCCAATCGAGCCGACGTGAGCGGCGAGGGTCTGATAAAATCTCCGAGGTCCGCGTCGGTCCCCCCGCGACGACCCGTCGTAAACCCCGTCAGGCCCGGAAGGGAGCAGCGGTAGCGGCTCGGTCGGGTGCCGGGGTCGGGCTGACGCGGATCTCGTTTTCCGGCGCCCGCAGTTCCGCCGAGGATCCGGTTCCGAAGTGAGCTATACCGTTCTCGCAGTGAAGTGGCGGCCCCGGCGGTTCCAGGATCTCGTCGGGCAGCAGCACGTGGTCCGAGCGCTCGTCAACTCGCTCGAGCAGGACAAGCTCCACCACGCGTATCTCTTCACCGGCACGCGCGGCGTCGGCAAGACGACCGTCGCGCGAATCCTCGCGAAGGCGCTGAACTGCGAGCAGGGCGTCGTCGCCGAGCCGTGCGGCGTCTGCGACGCGTGCACGGCGATCGATCAGGGCCGCTTCGTGGATCTGCTCGAGGTCGACGCCGCGTCCCGCACGAAGGTCGACGACACGCGCGAGCTGCTCGATAACGTTCAGTACGCGCCGACGCGGGGCCGATACAAGGTGTACCTCATCGACGAGGTGCACATGCTCTCTAACCACTCGTTCAACGCGCTCCTCAAGACGCTCGAGGAGCCGCCGCCGCACGTCAAGTTCCTGCTCGCGACGACGGACCCGCAGAAGCTGCCGATCACGGTTCTCTCGCGCTGCCTGCAGTTCAACCTGAAGCGGCTCACGGTCGCGCAGATCCAGGCCCAGCTCGAGAAGATCTGCGCAGCGGAGGGCATCGAGGCCGAGCCCGAAGGGCTCAAGGCGCTCGCGAAGGCGGCGGACGGCAGCATGCGCGATGCGCTCAGCATGCTCGACCAGGGCATCGCCTTCTGCGGCGGCAGGATCGAGGCCGAACAGATCAACTCGATGCTCGGCACGATCGATCGCGGCCACGTGCTGCGAATTCTCGAAGCGCTCGCGGCCGAGGACGGCAACGCGCTGCTCGACGAGGTCGAGCAGCTCGCCGAGCGGGCGCCCGATTTCGGCTCGGTGCTCGACGAGCTGATGAGCGTGCTGCAGCAGATCGCTGTGATTCAGCTCGTCGGCGATCGCGTGCCCGACGAGGACCTCGAGGCGCTGAAGCCGCTCGCGGAGCGCATTTCGGCGGAGGACGTGCAGCTCTACTACCAGATCGCGCTGCAAGGTCGGCGGGACCTGCCGGTGGCCCGCGATCCACGCGTCGCTTTCGAAATGACGCTTCTGCGGATGCTCGCGTTCAGGCCAGTCGGTGTCGACGCCGGCGCTCAAGGCCCGGGGCCCGAGCGCGTGCAGCCGCGCGCGGCACAGCCGTCTTCGGGGGCGTCCGGGGGCGCCTCTACGCCCGCGCGGCCGAGCGGCGCGTCGGCCGTCAGGGCCCGCCTCGCCGAGCAGCTCGACCGCGGCGGACCGAAGGCCGCTTCGACGTCGGCTCCGGCCCGCGCGAAGGCCCCGCCGAGCCCCGATCCCGCCGCATACGACGGTCCGCCGCCGCCACCGCCGATCGAAGACGACCCCGGGCTCCCCGAGCTCGACCCGCGGAACGCTGCGCCGCTCGGCCCGGACCCTGCATACGACTCGTTCGGCGAAGACACGCGTCCGGAGCGCCAGTGGGACGGCCGGTGGTCGACGCTGATCGAGGGCGCGGACATCCGAGGTGCCGCACGTCAGCTCGCCGACCATTGCGAGCTCGCGAAGGCGTCGGAGCGGCGTCTCGAGCTCGTGCTCGTGCCCGAGAAGGAGACGCTCGCGACGCAGCAGGTCCGCTCGCGGCTCGAGGCGGCGATCAGCGAGTATCTCGGCCGGCCGATCACGTTGTCGATCACGCCCGGCAAGCCTCCGCGGCCGACGCCTGCCCAGGTCCGGCTCGCGAACGAGAACGAGCGCATGCGCAGGGCACGCGAAGCGATAGAGCAGGACCCGAACGTGCGGGCCGCGCAGGAGGCGTTCGGCGCCGTGCTCGAGGCCGACACGATCCAGCCTCGGAACGGCGTCGATTGAACGTCCGCGCCGCGCCATGTCCGGCGTGCGGCGAACCCACAGGTCACCCAACGGGAAGAGGGATCCATGAAAGGCTTGGGCCAATTGATGCGACAGGCGCAGGAGATGCAGGCCAACATCCAGAAGGCTCAGGAGGAGCTTGCATCGACCGAGGTCGAGGGCCAGTCGGGCGGCGGCATGGTCAAGGTGCGCATGACGTGCAAGTACGAGGTGCGGCGCGTCGAGATCGAGCCGAACCTCGTCGGCGATGACAAGGACATGCTCGAGGATCTCGTCGCCGCGGCCATCAACGATGCGAACCGTAAGGTCGAGCGCACGGTCCAGGAAAAGCTGTCGTCGCTGACCGGCGGTCTCCAGCTTCCGGAGGGCTTCAAGCTGCCGTTCTGACGGCCTCCTGCATCGATGTCGAACGTCTACTCGCCGCTCCTCGCGGAGCTGATCCAGGCACTGCAGTGCCTACCCGGCGTCGGCCAGAAGTCGGCGCAGCGGATGGCGTTCCATCTGCTCGACCGCGAGCGGGAGGCGGCCCGCCGGCTCGCGCGGACGCTCGATTCCGCCGCGCAGTCGATCCACCACTGCGAGCGGTGCCGGATGCTCACCGAGGAGACCGTCTGCCGCTTCTGTCGCAGCCCGCAACGCGACGCGACGAAGCTCTGCGTGATCGAGACGCCGGCGGACCTCCTCGCGATCGAAACCTCGAACGCGTACCGGGGCCGGTATTTCGTGCTGATGGGCCATCTCTCGCCGATCGACGGCATCGGCCCGACCGAGCTCGGCCTCGAGCTGCTCGAGCAACGGCTCGCCGAAGGCGAGATCGACGAGGTGATCGTCGCGACGAGCGTCACCGTGGAGGGCGACGCGACGGCGCACCTCGTCGCGTCGCTTGCGGAGAAGCACGGCGTGACCGCGACGCGCATCGCTTACGGCGTGCCGGTCGGCGGCGAGCTCGAGTTCATCGACAGCGGCACGTTGTCGCGTGCGCTCGCGGGGCGCCGTAAGATCGACGCGTCCGACGAGCGTTAGCGCGCCACCGTTGCCCGGATATCGGAGACGACCAGATGAGCACCGATCCCGACTGCGTGTTCTGCAAGATCGTCGCGGGCGATATCCCCGCGGAGAAGCTGTACGAGGACGACGAGATCCTCGCGTTCAAGGACATCCGCCCGCAGGCGCCGTTTCACGCGCTCGTGATACCGAAACGCCATCTTGCGACGCTCAATGAATTCAGCGACGCAGATGCCGCGCTCGCGGGCCGGCTCATGCTGACCGGCAAGCGGCTCGCCGCGGAGAAGGGCCTGCCGGGCTACCGCGTCGCGATGAACATCAACCGCGAGGGCGGCCAGGTCGTCTTCCACGCACATCTGCATGTGCTCGGCGGCCGACAGATGAAAGGGGAGCTCGGCTGAAATCGGCGCTGCGCTCCGGGCGCCGTCAGTGCCGCACGATGAGCTCGACGACGAGCTCGTGCAGCCGAACGTAGCTCTCGTAGCGCAGCTTGCAAATCTCGCCCGCGTCGAGCGCCGCCTTGATCGCACAGCCGGGCTCGGCGAGGTGTCGGCAGTTGTCGAAGCGGCACTCGCCGAGCCGCTGCCGGAACTCGCGAAAGCCGTGCTGCAGGCGCGCAAGGTCCTCGATGTAAGGGGCGTAGGCGCGTACGCCCGGCGAATCGACGATCTCCGCGCCGTTCGGCAGGCGGTAGAGCACCGCGCTGCTCGTCGTGTGCCGGCCTTGCCCGCCTTTGCCGGTGAGCTCGCCGGTCTCCTGCACCGTGTCGCCGAGCAGCGCATTCAACAGCGACGACTTGCCGACGCCCGATTGGCCGACCAGCGCGCTGCGGGCGTGACGCAGCGCCTCCGTCAGCTCGTCGATCCCTCGTCCGTCGAGGGCGCTCGCGATCGCGACGGGATAGCCCGCACGGCGGTAGCAGTCGAGATGAGTGATCGGCGCGTCGCCGAGATCGGCCTTGTTGAGCACGATCAGCGCGCCGAGATCCGCGAGCTCTGCCGCGACGAGGTAATGGTCGACGACGAACCAGTCCGGAGGCGGCGCGTACGCGACGACGACGACGAGCTGCGACAGATTCGCGGCGACGAGCTCGCAGTGGCCGCGGCTGTCGATCCGGGTCAGCGTCGTCTTGCGCTCGAGGATGCGGGTGACCGTGCCGGTGCCGTCGGGCTCGGGTCGCCACTCGACGTCGTCGGCGACGATCGGCTGCAGGCGCCGCTGCGCCGTCTTGCATAGCCGGCGCTGCCCAGCCGCGTCCTCGACGGTCACGTGCCGGCGATGGCGGGCGACGACGATGCCGCGTTCGCTCATCAGGGGCCTCCGCGAGAGGCGGCTACGGCCGCGGCGGCAGGGTGGGGCAGCACCCGGCGTCCGCCGCAGGCGGCGATTTCCCCGCGGCCCACGGAAGGCACTGTTACAATGCTGCGACTGGAGGGCCGTGAGTTGAACCGCAGAAGCAATCTCGTCTGGATCGATCTCGAGATGACCGGGCTCGATCCCGATACCGACCGGATACTCGAGATCGCGACGGTCATCACGGACAAGGATCTGATCGTCTTAGACGAGGGGCCGGTCTGCGCGATCCATCAGCCCGACGACGTGCTCGCCGGCATGGACGAGTGGAACACGCGCCAGCACAACCAGTCCGGCCTCGTCGAGCGCGTGCGCAAGAGCACGATCACCGAGCGCGAAGCCGAGCAGCAAACCCTCGCGTTTCTCCGCCGTTACGTCGATCAAGGCTCCTCCCCGATGTGCGGCAATAGCATATGCCAAGACCGGCGCTTCCTGGTACGCCACATGCCGGAGCTCGCCGCGTTCTTTCACTACCGCAATCTAGACGTGTCGAGCTTCAAGATCGTGACGCAGCTCTGGGCGCCGGAAATCGCGGGCCGCTTCGAGAAGCAGTCGACTCATCTCGCGTTGGCGGACATCCACGACTCGATCCGCGAGCTTCGCTTCTACCGCGAGCACGTGATGAAGATCGGCTCCGCCTGACGCCTCGCTGCCCCCCGATCCGAGTCGAGGCAGCCCGGCCGATCGATGCGAGGGGCCGGCCGCCTGCCTGTCGCCGTTTGGCGACACGGCACGGATCATTTCAAGTTCCGGCGAGATCAGTTAGGCTCCTGCGCCGAATCGGCTGGCCAGCAGCCGAAGCATCTCGCCGAACAAGAAAGCCGACTCGCCCGAGCAGATCACATGATGCGAAGCGCCGCGCTCGCCTGCCTATTTCTCGTTTCCGCCGCCGCTTTCGGGCAAGCCCGTTACGTCTCCGACAATATCCCGGTCCTGCTGCGGACTGGGCCGAGCCTCGAGTACCGGATCATCCGCCAGCTGTCCGCCGGCGTCCGGGTCGAGGTGCTCGGCGAGGAGAAGGAGTACACGCAGGTGCGGGTCGCGGGCGACGGCACCGAGGGCTGGCTCGAGACGCGCTTTCTGCAGTCGGAGCCGATCGCGAGAGAGCGGCTCGCCGCCGCTGAGCGCAATCTGACCGCCGCCCGCGAGCGGGTTCAGGAGCTCGAGGCCCAGGTGGCCGCGCTCACCGAGGAGCTCGCCCGGACCCGCTCCGAGCTCGACGCGACGAAGGCGACGAACAGCGGGCTCTCGACGGAGCTTCAGGACATTCGCAATGCGTCGTCGAACGTGCTCGCGATTCGCGACCAGAACGAGCAGCTGCGCCGGCGCGTCGCGGAGGCCGAGGAGCGCATCAACCGACTCGCGATGGAGAACACGGAGCTCGCGAGCGACGCCCGGCAGAGTTGGTTCCTGATCGGGGCCGGAGTGCTCTTCGGCGGCATCCTGATCGGACTCGTCGCGCCGAACTTCAAGCGCAAGAAACGGTCAAGCTGGTAGTCGTTCGGCGACTCGCCTTCGGCTCCCCGAACCGACGCGGGGGCGGCTTCGTTCCGCCGCTTCCGCCGCGCATTTTCGCTGTGTTTCCCGCGTGCCGAGCGGACTCGAGCAAAGGTTGTCAACCCTTTGTTCTACCGAGGCGCTTATGGCATGCTCGCTCGGAAGGACGACTTGATCATGCAGGCACTGGTCGACAGTTTGATCGTTCCGCAGTGCGTCTATCGGCCCGGCAGCTTCACCGGGCTGATGACGCTCTACGAGAGCAACTACATCAAGCTCGTGAGCTTGATCGAGCCGCTCGCTGCGCAGCGGCCGAAGCGGCTCGGCAGCGCGGTGTCGGTCTCTCCGGAGGACTGCGACCTGCACCTGAAGCCCGTGTCGTTCGAGCCGTACACGACGACGATCAAGCTCACGTACTGGTTCGACGGCGACGAAGGCGAGCCGGTCGCCGATCCGGACCTGATGATCCGGGTCTACCACGACGCGCGGCTCGTCGAAGCCGTGCGTGCGGCGGATGCGCACTACCATCACAAGCTCCGGGAGCTCGCGGCGCAGGAGGCGGCGGCCGTGCATTCGCTCGAGCTCGATCGGCGCTGGCGGAACAACATCATGTTGAACAAGTGGCTCGACTACTTGCTCGACATGGGCCACAAGTTCCGCTGACCGGCGTACCCGCGGGCCTCCTCGGGCCCTAGAAGGCCCGCGCCCGGCCAACTGCCCGGGCCCCCGGAAAAAAGCCGAAAATTCCGCTCCTTATCACGGTTTCGCCCGTCGGGGACGGGTATAGTCGCGCTCGTCGGCGCAAGGAAGACCGAAACCGAGAACGGACACGATCGCCATGATCTTCGGATTCCTCGAAGCACGGCCGGAAAAGAAGAACGAGCAGCTTCTCAAGCTCTACTGGAATCGGGCGGCCGTCAAACGCGAGCTGCGCGATCTGCGCCGCGAGCGTTATGACTTGCTCGACAAGCTGAAAGAGCAAGAGGCGGCGATCGCACGCGCCCGCGAGCAGCTCGAGGGGCTCGAGAGACTGCTCACGAATCCGCTGGCCGCGGCGAACGCCATGGTCTATTTTCAGCTGCGCCATCTGTGGGACACGGCGGCGCAGCGCCTCGAGCAATTTGCGAACGACCTGGAGATCCAGCGGGAAAAGCGCGAGCGGAGGCAGCTACGCGACGCGGCGCTCGCGAAGCGGGGCCGCCGCCTCGAGGCGATCGCAGCGAAGCTGACCGAGCTCGAGCACAAAGCCGCCGGCCTCGAGAGCGAGAAGCGCCGGCTCGAGCAACGACTGAAGCGCTCGAACTTCCTGCTGAAGATCCTGCACGGACCGAAGCTCAAGCGGCGTATCCGCGGGCTCGCGAACGGGCAGGTCGTCCTCGCTCAGCGCATCGACGAGCTCAAGGATCTCGTCGTGAAGATCGAGGGCGAGCCGCTGCCCGAGCTCGAAGGCTTGAGCCTCGAGAGCCGTAGGCTGATCAACACGGCCGTGATCGCGCTCGCCCAGCACTTCGTCGTCCACTTCGCCGAGCACGACCTCGCGTTGCTCGCGAAGGCGACGACCGAGCGGGCCGTGGCCGACATGAAGTTCGGCGACCGGCGCGATTGCGATCGGATGGTCGAGCGGATCCGGGAGAAGCTGAACGAGCTGAAGCAGCAGAACTTCGCCGAGGCGGTGCGGCGGCGGACCGAAGCGCTGATGCTCGACATCCGCTACCGCAACGAGACCGATGCCGTGCCGATCCCCGAGTGCGTCGAGCAGATCCCGGTGAGCCTCGAGGCGGATCAACCGGCGCGCCGCGCGAGCGACGCGCCGATCAAGATCAACGTGCTGACCGACGATTACTGGGACTTGCTCAGCGCGTTGCGCTAGCGGCTTCCCTCGCAGTTTCCTTCACGTCGTTGGCGTTCGCCGCGCTCAGCCGGCCGCGGGTCAAGAGCTCGCGCTTGCGGTCCTCGTCGAGCAGCGCGAGCTGCGCGACGATGCGCGTCGCCTGATCGAGCAGGACCTTGCCGGCGACGTCGACGGTCGTGTCGAGCTCCTCGAGGCTCGTGATCGGCTCGAGACCGAGGGCCGCCCGGCGCGCGTTCTCGCGCGCGAGCTGCTCCTGCTCCAACCGCTCGCGCTCGGCCTTTCGCGCCTCGAGATTCAGCGACAGCGTCTTCTGCTGGCGAAGCTTTTCCGCGGCGGCGATCTCGCTCAGCAGGTACTCGAACTCCGGATCGTTCGCCGCTTCCTGCATCTGGAACTCGCGCAGCGCCTCGATCGCGCTGTCGAGCGCGCTCATCGACTGGAAGCGCGTCGCCTGGATCCGGTCCCACGGCAGCGCCGTGTCTCGGCTGCTCTCGCCGACGGCCTCCGGGTCGACGCGAGAGGGCAGGGGAATGTCCGGGATCACGCCCCGGTGCTGCGTGCTATCGCCGGTGACGCGGTAGTACTTGCCGATCGTCAGCGTCAGCTGGCCGTTATTGTCGCCGCGCATCACGCGGTCGAGGCTGAACAGGTTCTGGACGGTGCCTTTGCCGAACGTCTGCTGTCCGATCACGATGCCGCGGCCGTAGTCCTGGATCGCCGCCGCGAAGATCTCGGACGCGCTCGCGCTGTAGCGGTCGACGAGCACGACGAGCGGTCCGTCGTAGACCACCTGATTCGGGCTCGGATCGTCGAGCTGCTGCACGCTGCCGCTCGTCTCCTTGAGCTGCACGACGGGGCCGTTCTTGATGAAGAGGCCGCTGAGCTCCTGGGCTTCTGTCAAATGACCGCCGCCGTTCGCGCGAAGATCCATCACGAGGCCGACGATGCCCTCGGCCTCGAGCTCGCCGATCAGCCTCGCGACGTCGCGCGACGTGCTCGTGTATTCGGCGTCGCCCCGGCTCCGCGCCGCGAAATCCTGGTAGAAGCTCGGCACGGTGATCACGCCGACCTTGAGCTGCTGCCCGTCGACCTCGATCGTCTCGACGGCCTTCTTCGCCGCCTGCTCCTCGAGCTTCACCTTGTCGCGCACGAGCGCGATGACCTTCTGCGGCGAGCCGGGCGTTGCACCTGCGGGCAACACCTGCAGGCGGACCGTCGTGCCGCTCGGGCCACGGATGATCTGCACGACGTCGTCGAGACGCCAGCCGATCACGTCGACGAACTCGCCGTCCGGACCTTGCGCGACGGCCGTGATGCGATCCTCGGGCTTCAGCTGCCCGTCGATCTGCGCGGGGCCGCCCGGGATCACGTCGATGACCTTCACGTAGTCGCCGTCCGCCTGCAGCGACGCGCCGATCCCGTCATACGACAGGCTCATCTGGATCCGATACTCCTCGCTCTGCCGCGGCGAGAGGTAGCTCGAGTGCGGGTCCATCGTGTGCGCGACCGCGTTCATGTACGTCTCGAATACGTCGTCGGCGGTCAGCTGCGTGATGCGCTTGTAGAGGTTCTCGTAGCGATCGGTCAGCGTTTCGACGACCTCTTCCCACGTCTGGCCCGTGAGCATCAGCGACAGCGCGTCGGACTTGACCTTCTTGCGCCAGACCTCGCGCATCTCGTCTTCGGAGACCGGCCACGGCAGATCCGTGCGATCGAAACGGAACTCCTCGTCGATCGTGAAATCGGGCTGCGTCTTCAGCAGCTCGAGCGCATAGCTCACCCGCTCGTGCGTGCGCTGCATGAACACGTTGAAAATGTCGAAGACCGGCTGCAGCTCTCCGGACTTCACGCGGTCGTCCATCTCGTAGCGATAGCGGCCGAAGCTCGCGATGTCGCTCGCGAGAAAGTACATGCGGCTGCCGTCCAGCGCGTCGAGATAACGGTCGAGAATCGCAGAGGAATACGAGTTGTCGATCTTCGGCCGAGAGAAGTGGAATTCCTCGATCAGCCGTGTCACGTTACGCGCGATCTCGGGATGCTTGCTGCTCATCTCGAGCGGCGGCGGGATGTCTTCGAGGGTCGCCGAGGCGGTGAGGCTCGTACAGAGCAGCGCGGCGCCGATCATGAGCGGACGGAGAATCTCCCTCACAGTACCTCCTCGACCTACGGTTGCCGACATGTTGACCGTTCGTTAAGTTTCGGGCCGATAGCCTGGCGAATCAAGCCTCGACGTTGCCGGGCTCCCGGGAAGGAACGCAGCGGAATCAGGAAGATATGAAGCCATCGGTCGTCGTGCTCGGGTTCGTGTTGGGCACCGCGGTGTCGATCCTGTTCTCGTTGATCGGCGTGGCGGTCATTTTCCTCGTGCTCGGCCCGAGCTATCCGAGGATCGAGGCGGAAGCGGGCTCCCTGGTCGTGAGCCTAGCATTCTTCGCCGCTTTGACTGTATTCGCCGCGCTGAGTTTCTACGGCGTCCTGAAGGGGCGCCCGTGGAGGGTCGCGGCGATCGCGCCGATGATCGTGACGATCGTCCTGATCGGATGGTACTACTGGCCGGAATGACGAGACTGGCCATGGGCTTGCGCCGGCCCGGAGTCTTGCCGTGCCGACCCTCGGAATCGGGCGACCGGCTCGCGTCGTAGACGTCAATCGTGGCTCGACCTTTCGTCGCGCGCTCGGTGATCGCGCGCGCACCCGGATGGCTTTGCCCGGGAAGGTTAACCGAATATCGGCCGCGCCCCACGCAGGACGCATCGATACTGTGACACTCCTCACGAGCGTCGCAGCAGCTTGAACGCAATGCGAAAGAGCTGGATTACGACGTAGGGGCTCAAGACGAGGATCCACGCTGCCGGGCTCCCGCGGCCGAGGTCGTCCCATATCGCGCCGATCAGGCCGGCAACGCCGGCGTCGCTCTCGTATCCGCCGATCACGAGCTGTCCGACCCAGTACACGCCCACCGGCAAGACGAGCATGCCGACCGCGAGCAGCGTCATCGCGAGGACCAACTCGATTTTCAGGGCCGAAGAGGAAGAGGCCATTGGAAAAGCGCTGACGGTTCCGTTCGGGCCGGCAGTATGCCACGGGGCGGCGCGTTGCCGAAAACGCGGTCCCGGCCAGACCGCGGTCTGGGGCTAGACGGACGGCGCGCCGGCCTTTGTTCCGGTCTCGAAGCGGAACTCGGTCTCGCCGATCGTGACGACGTCGCCGCTCTGCAACGGCGCGCGCTCGACGCGCACCGCGTTCACAAAGACGCCGTTCTTGCTGCCGAGATCCTCGATCAAGAAGCGATCCCGCTCGCGGACGATTCGGGCGTGCTCGCGGCTCACGAAATGCGTCGCGACGCGCACGTCGCAGTCGGGGCCGCGGCCGATCACGAGCGGGCTCGTGCCGATGGGGTACGCGTGCGGCGGGTCGCTCGTGAGGCAGACCAGGGCCGCGGGCGTGAAGACGGGGGCACCGTCGTCGGACGTCGGCAGCGCGTCGAGCCTCGGCGCACGCAGCGTCGCGGTCGGCGATTCGTCCGGGCTCTCGGCGAGCTTGGGGGCCGTGCGCCGGGTCCTTCGCCGCGTTCGCGCGCGGGCGAGCTCGGCCTTCAGCGCGTCGGCGCGGCGTGCCTCGGCATCCGCTCGTTCCGCTTCGCGACGCTCGCGCTCCGTGCGCTGTTCGAGCTCATGCTCGAGCTCCTGGAGCCGCAATCGCAGCTCGTCGAGCTGCGCCTCGAGCGCGAGCCAGTGCGCGCGCCGGCAATCGATGTAGGCCGCGAGCGCTGCCGCTTCCTCGCGGCTCTCGGCAAGCGTGGTGTCGGACGCCGGCTTGCCTCGCGCGGGCTCCGTGCCTTCACTCGCGCCGGCCGCCTCGCGGCCGTGGGCCGTGGAAGCGGCCGCGGCCGCCGCTTCGGCTCGTTCCAGCGCCCGCTCGCGCTCGACGACGCGCGCCTCGCGTGCGACGAGCTCCGCCTCGAGCTCGGCATACGCCTTCTCGCGCTGATCGACCTCTTGCTCGAGCGTGCGCAGTCGGCTCGTCAGCTCCGCAACGCGGTCCGCGTATTGCGCAGCGAGCGCGTCGGCTTCGGCGAGCCGCGCTTCGAGCTGCTTCCTTTGGGCCGCGGCGTCCGCGAGGTCGGAGCGCAGCCGCCGCTCCGTCTCGTCCCGCCGCTCGACGGCGATGCGGGTGGCCCGAAGCTGCTCCGAGAGCGTCGCGATCTCCGCGTCCTTGTCGTCCAGGATTGCCTTGAGGAGCTGAAGATGCCGCCTGAGGAACGCGAGCTCCTCGTCGGATTCCGGGAAGGGCTCGATCTCCGGCAAGGCCTCGGGAAGCGGGAACCGCCCCGTCTCGGCGCGCGGATCGTCGTCCTCGTCGCTAGCGAAGAACGCGTCGTCCTCCGTCGCCGGTGGGATCGGTCCGGCATCGAGCTCGACGACGTCGAGCTCGGTCAGCACCGGCAGCTCGTCGGTCGGACTTTCGTCGAGGGGCTCGTCCTGGGTCCCGTCTTTCAAATGGATACGCTCTTTATTTAAAGTTCGTTCGCATCAACGCCGGATCAGTCGGCGGGCACCGTGCGATCGCGGGCCCACGCCCGCAGCGCCTCGATGCGCTCGGCCATCACGACGGACAGCGGCCGCGTCTTTTGCACCTCGACCAGCACGTGGGCGGCCGACGGCTCCTGGCGGAGCGCATGCGCCGCATAGAGCGCCGATACGACCGCCTGCTCGAGCTCGGCCCCGGAGAAGCCGTCCGTCGCCGCGACCAGCCGCGGAACGTCGAAGTGCCGCGGGTCCAGTCCCCGCTTTCTCAGGTGGATCGACAGGATGTCCGCGCGTTGCTCCGGCGTCGGCAGGTCGACGAAGAAAATCTCGTCGAAGCGTCCCTTGCGCACGAGCTCCGGCGGCAGCGCGTCGATGTCGTTCGCCGTCGCAACGAGCAGCACGTCCGACCGGCGCTCCGCCATCCAGGTCAGCAGGCTGCCGAGGACGCGGCGCGACGTTCCGCTTTCGTCGTTTCCCGATGCGACGCCCTTTTCGATCTCGTCGAGCCACAGCACGCATGGGCTCATGGTCTCCGCCAGGCGCAGCGATTCCCGCAGGTTACGCTCGGTTTCACCATGATACTTGTTGTAGAGCGCGCCGAAATCGAGCCGCAGCAGAGGCGCATGCATCGCCGCGGCGGCGGCCTTGGCCGCGAGACTCTTGCCGCAGCCCTGCACGCCGATCAGCAGGATGCCTTTCGGCGGATCGAGGCCCGTCGGGCGCTCGGCGCCGAACAGAGCCTGGCGCTGCTTCAGCCAAACCTTCACGGCGCGAAAACCGGCGATGTCGTCGAAGGCTGCGGTGTCGTACTCGTAGGTCAGCACGCCTCCGGTGTTCAGCAGGCTGTACTTCGCGGCCATCACCGCCGCGACGTCGTCCTTCGTGATCGCGCCGTCCTGGACGATCGCGTTCCGCGCGAGGCGCTCCGTGTCCGAGTGAGAAAGGCCGCTCAAGTTTCTGATCAGCAAATCAAGCGCATGCGAGTCGACATTGATGTCGCGGCTCAAGTTGGCCTTGCGGTATTCGGCGATCACGCGCTCGACGATCGCGCGCCGTTCCGCCGCGTTGGGGAGGCGCATCTCGAAGCGGGCGGCCGAGCGCTGCAGCTCGGGCGGAATCTCGATTGCATGGCTGATCAGGACGACGGTGGTGCGGGTCCGCGGGGAATCGAGGGCGATGTCCTTCAGGAGCCGCACGTTCACCGGATCGCCGAGGAAGGGATGGAAATCGAGCAGCGCGTAGACGCCGGGTTTTCCGACCGCGCGGATGTGGCGCAGCACGTCGGCGGGCGCCGTGTTGACGCGCTGCGGGTCGAGATCGACGTCGAGGCGCCGGAGTCCCTCCGTGATCGACCAGCGGTATAGCGGGCGGCCGCGAGTTTCGATCGTGACGCGCGTCAGCATCTCGAGCGCGCGGCCCTCGTCGGCCGTTTCGATGACGACGATCGGAACGCCGGAGCTCAGGACCAGCTTGAGATCGTGTCGCTCGTTCATCGTCGGCGCCCGAGGAGTGCGCCGAAGTGTAAGCGTCCGGCGCGCGGGCGCAACGATGCGGTCGTCAGCTTGCGCTCGAGACGGCGGTGGACCGCTGCTCAGCGGAATGCGGGATCGGGACCGGCGCCGTAGCCTTCGGGCGTCGTGAGGAACGTGCGGATCTGCTCGGTCAGGCCCCGGCACGCAGCGGCCTGCGGCCTCGCGATGAACGGCAGCGGGATCACGATCGCGGGCATCACCGAGCGGCCCTTCACGTCGGCATGGATCGTCCCGGCCGACGACAGCTCTTTGATGTCCCAGACCGTCGCGTCGTAGCGGGCGTCGTCCTCCCACCACGCGAGACCCATGCAGCCCGCGCCGCCGACGCCCGCCGCGCACGTGATGCCGCCGCCGCTCGCGACTCGGTCGGTCGAGCCGTCGAGCCAGATCACGAAACGAACGCCGGTGGAGCGGATCTGGTCCATGACACCGGGTTTCTCGAGGAGCGCGGTCAGATCCTCCGTGCTGAGCGGCGCCATCGACGGCTCGAACCACGGATACATCTTGTCCTCGAACTCCGTCGACGAATGCACGTTCAGGCCGCTGCTGCCCTTCGCGAGGGAGTCGCTGAGGCACTCGATGAAATCCTGCTCGGCCTCCCGGTTCGCATGATGCTTACGGGCGAGGATGACGACCTGCTCGCCTTCGCCGATGACTGCATCGGTCTGCTTGTAAGGCTCCATCCGCGACGTGACGCCGCAAGACGAGAGCAACGGCACGGCCGTCAGTGCCAACAGCACGCCCCGCAGCGGCGCGGCCCGCTCAACCGCCGAGATCGGCGGACAACGCAGCTTCATTCCGTTTCTCCTGCAGCCAATAGCTCACGTCCGGCTGTTCAGCGAATTTCGTCGAGATCGTCGCGCCGACCTCTCGCATCGCGACGATGGCGGCGCGCCGTACCGAGTCTTCACGACGCCGCCCCAGCTCGGCCTTGCCGTAGCCGCTGACGGGCCATTCGACGACGACGGAGCCGTCGGGCTCGTACAGCGTGAGCAGGTACTGCATCCACACCTCGACGAACTCGTCCCGCTCGCGGACGGGAACATCGAACTCGAACTTCTCGAGCCGAGGCTGCAGCACGCCGTCGAGGCCCGAGGCAGAGCCGTCGACCGGCACGGCGTCGACCCTCTGCGTCTTGACGAACATCGTGTCGAACAGCGGCGACAGCAGCTGGATGTTCGCGTCGCCGAGGTCGATGACCCACGCCGACTGCTGCGGCAGGCTCTCGACGTGCACGTAGTTCATCAGGTCGTCGTCGAAGATGACGCCCATCGTGACCGGCAGCGGCTCGACGAGCGGCGTCGGAAAGTCCGATTCGACGACGACGGAAGATACGCAACCCGAGGCCATCGCGGTCGCCGTCACGAGGAGCGCCGGCCGCGCGAGGGTCCTAGCGGCAATTCGCATGAAGCTCATGTTTCCGGCCCGTTCGTGAGCCTTCCACCGATTTGTCTAGAACACTATCACCGAAAGCCGCGAGCAGAAAGACCGGCGCGGCGCCGGGACGGGACGGACGGCGCGTCCGATCGGACGCGAGCGCCAGGCCCGTCGATCCTGTGACGCTGCTCGTATGTGTCTGGTTCCGTAATGACGGAAACTCAGCGCCTCCGCTGTGAGTTGGGAGGTTCGAATGATTCGCAGTTGCGCGGGCCCGCGTCGCCGGGTCCGTCTCGCCTCATGCGTCGCGCTGGCGACGGCTTCCTTGGCGGCCGGCGTCGCGGGTGCCGAGGATCATGCGCTCGCCGCGAAGGCGGGCCTGCTCGGCCTCGGCGTCGAATACGCCTATTCCATCGGCGACCGATTGGCCGTGCGGGTAGGGTGGAACGGCTCGCAGCTCGGCTTCGAGGCCGAGGAGTCCGACATCGACTACGACTTCGATCTCGTCTGGGATTCGCTGGCCGTCGGGGTCGACTTCTATCCGACCCGAGGGCCGCTGCGCGTCTTTGCGGGGATGCTCCGTAACGACAACCGTATCGAGGCGCAAGGACGGCTCAACGAAGCCGTCACGATCGGCGATACGACCTACGATGCCGACGACGTCGGTGCGCTCGTCGGCCTGATCGAGTTCGACGATACTGCCACCTTTGCCGGCATCGGTTGGGACTGGTCGCGACGTCGCACGAAAGGCCTGGGCGTGTCGTTCGACATCGGTGTCGTGAGCCAGGGGAGCCCACGGGCGTCGTTGCGGGCGACCGGACCGATCGCGGACGTCCCCGACTTCATGGACGACATCACGGCGGAGGAGGCCGACCTCACCGACGAGATCAAGGATTTCGACTTGCTGCCGTTCGCGACCTTGGGCGTCGTGTTCCGGTTCTGACCGTGCGGGGGGCCGCTGCGCGCGGCGATCAGCGGTGCTCCCGCATCGTGATCCGCGGCGTCAGATTCCGCTCGTTCAGCATGCCGCGGATCATCTCGACGTGGGGTGCGTTCGGCCGCATCGCGGCGGCGGCCGCATTGTCGCGCGCCGCCTCCTCGAGCATGCCCTTCTGCAGATACGCGTGCGAGCGGTTGCTGAATGCTCGCCAGTTCCCGTCGTAGAGCTCGATCGACTCGTTGCAGTACGGGATCGCCTTGTCGGGCTCCTCTTTCGCGACATACGCCGCACAGAGGTTCGCCAGTCCGGCCGCGCGGTCGCGCACCGTGCGCACCTGGCGCTCGAGCCCGATCGTCGTCAGCCGAATGCCTTCGTCGTAATTGCCCTGACGAATCGCATCCGCGCCCGCCGACAGATACTCGCTTGCGCCGATGACCACGCCGTGCCGGGGACCGGGCTCAGGGTCGCCGGCGACCGTCGCAGCCCACGCCAGAGCCGTGCCTGCCAAGGCAACGTGCAGGACAGTCTTCATCATGCTCACCTCGGATCGCGGGCCGAAGCGCTGTGACCGTCGCGCTGTGCCGGCCGTCCGGCGAGCGGAGCGGCAAGGCCGAGCGTAGCACCGGCGTTCGGTTGCGGGAAGCGAGCGGCGCGCCTCTACCACGCCTCTGCATTCCTGGAGCCTATCGGCGCCGCGCGGACGATGCGCGAAGCCGGCGAGCATCGCGCGGAACGGCCGTAAGTGCCTCGAAGACAACGGATCGCGCGAGCTCGCAGTGCCTCGGGATTACAAGCAACGTGCGGCGCGTGTCGGTCGGCCCACCCGACCGGCGCAGTTGCACTTTGACGACCACGACGGAATCGTGGTAGAGAAAACCCTGGTATAAGAAGTACAAGAACCCTACAAAACCCGATTCGGAGGTCATCTGTTGCCGGGGGGCGACAGAGACAGGGGAAACGTTCAAGCGGGGGAGGATCACCATGGCATCGCTTCGTGCAGTTCGGCCTTTCGTTCCGGTGCGCGCGAGCGCGCATGTCGAGTGCTCGGGGCGTCACAGGGCTCCATTGACCTTGTCCGGAATCGCGCTGTCCGTGTCGCTCGCGCTCGGTGCGCACGCCCAGGAGTCGCAAAACGCCATCGAGGAGGTCACGGTGACCGGCTCGCGGATCGTGCGCGAGGTCGGCTTCACGTCACCCGTGCCGGTGACGGCCGTGACGACGGAAGAGCTGACGATGCTCGATCCGAATACGACGCTCGTCGATCAGCTCGACGCGCTGCCGCAGTTCTTCCTGACGCAAAGTGCACAGCGCGGCGGCGGCGTGCTGTTCGGCACCGCCGGCGGCAGCTATCTGAACATGCGCGGCATGGGCGATCAGCGCACGCTGATCCTGATCGACGGCGCGCGCACCGTGCCCGCGGACCGCAACAGCAGCGTCAACATCGACAACATCCCGAGCGCGCTGCTGCAGCGGGTCGAGGTGGTGACCGGCGGCGCGTCCGCGGCCTACGGTGCCGACGCGCTCGCGGGCGTCACGAACTTCATTTTGAACCGCGAGTTCGAGGGTCTGAGATTCGACGTGCGGACCGGCATGACCTCCGAAGGCGACGGCGAGAACTTTTCGATCGACCTCGCCGGCGGCACGCGGCTCTCCGACCGCTGGCACCTGATCGGCGCCGTCGGCACGCAGGAGATCAAGCAGATCGATCGCAACCGCAAGCCCGAGGAAGTCGGGGACTGGTTCCAGCGGTGGGGCTTCGTGCAGAACCCCGCATGGTCGCCGGGCGCGCCCTTCGGTGTGCCTCAGCGCCTCAAGGTGCCGTACGTGCACTCGTCGTTGCACTCGCCTGCCGGGATCATCAACGATGCATTCACGCTCGATGAGGACGGTAATTCCGTTGCGGTCCCGTTCTCGCTGGACCGCTACACGTTCCTGCCCGACGGCAGGTCAGTGCGGCCGTTCGTCATGGGCGACCTCGGCTGCCACGGGGGGCCGCCTGCTTGCACGATCCAGTCGACGTCGGGCGGGCCCGAGTATTCGAACGCGAACGTAGCGTTCACGGGTGGCCCGTACGGCGCCGAGGTCGAGCGCTGGAACGCATTCGTCGGTCTGCAGTTCGAGCCTAACGATCGGACGCGCTGGTTCGGCCACGTGCTCGCCGGCGAGACGCAGTCGAATCAGCACGACCGCCCGGGCAACCCGCACCTGATGGGCATCTGGAACGCGACGATCTACCGAGAGAATGCGTTTCTCCCGGCGGTCGTCCGGCAGCGGATGTTCGAGGAAGGCGTTACGCACATCCGTGTCGACAAGCTCGGCCAGATCTTCGGTCCCGGCAACAGCAACTTCGCCGACGCGCAGGACGACCGCAGCTCCTTCGAGACGTGGTCCGTCGCGCTCGGCCTCGATCGCGACCTGTTCGGCGGCGACAACTGGAGGCTGCAGGCGCGGCTCCAGCGCGGCGAGACGGACAAGTTCACCGGGACGCCGAACATTTTGCGTGTCGACCGCATGTTCCTCGCGATCGACGCCGTGTCCGTCGACCCGCTCACGGGCGAGCTGCTCGGCGACGACCCGGGCGAGGACCCGTCCCAGGGCGTCATCATTTGCAACGTGCAGCGCTACAACCCGACGCCCGATCAGCTCAGGGAAGCGGTCAAGGATGTCCGCGTGCCGGCGCCGCAAGGCGACGACTCGCTCGGCGGTCCCGAGGATCTCGTGCCGATTCCGGGGCCGGTCGGCCCCGACGGCTCGATCGAGAATTGCGTGCCGATGAACATTTTCGGGCACGGGAACGTGTCCGACGAGGCACGTCGTTATGTCGTGTCGCCGAAGTGGGGACGGTCCGCGGTCGTGCAAACGTTCGCCGAGGTGCTCTTCCAGGGCGACATCTGGGAGGGCTTCGGCCCCGGACCGTTCTCGATGGCGGCGGGTGCGACCTATCGCGAGGAGTCGTTCTGGCAGCGTGGTTACCCGGTCGAGCTGATGGCATACGGCCCGCCGAGAAACGCCGAGCACCTCGGCATTCGCGGCATCCCCCCCGGTTTCACTGGCGGCAGTGCGAACCTGCACGAGTTCTCGACGGTCCCGGCGATTCGCGGCGAGTTCGACGTGTGGGAGGTCTTCAGCGAGTTCATCATGCCGCTCTACGCGAACGGCGATCGGCGCCTCGAGCTGAACCTCGCCGGCCGCCGTTCCGACTATTCGCTCGGCGGGGAAATCACGTCGTACAAGGCGGGGATCGATTTCGCGGTCAACAGCGCGCTGCGGCTGCGCACGACGTTGTCGCGCGACGTGCGCGAGGCGACGTTCTCGGAGCGCTTCGACCTGCAGGGCGGCGGCGGCAGCGTCGAGGACCCGGCGCGCGACAATGCCCAGTTCCAGATCACCGTCACGACGGGCGGCAATCCGAACCTCGCTCCCGAGGAGGCGGATACGCTGACCGCCGGCTTCGTCTATCAGCCGAGCCGGGTGCCGGGGCTGCAGTTCTCTGCCGACTGGTACCGCATCGAGCTGTCCGACGCGATCGGCACGCTCGGGCAGCAGCGCATCGTCGACGAGTGCTTCGAGAACGGCGTGCTCTGCGATCTCGTCCAGCGGGACGCCGAAGGCATCATCACGAACGTCAAGAACGTATTCCTGAACGTCGATAGGGCGCTGGTTCGAGGCGTCGACTACGAGCTGCTGTACAGAACGGAGCCCGATTTCTTCGACGACCTTTCCGAGTCGCTGAGCTTCCGGCTCCTCGCGGGCGTGATGCTCGACAACAAGGATCAGCCCGCGGGCGGCAGGTCGGTGGAGCGTGCCGGCGGCTATCAGTGGCCGGAGGTGAAGACGACCGCGTTCCTGAACTACGAGATCGGCGACTACAGCGTCGGGCTCCAGCACCGGTACTACGACAGCGGGCTGCTGAACGTGAACTGGATCGAAGGCAGGGACGTCGACGACAACACGGTCGAGTCGCAGTCGGTCCTGAACCTGATTCTCGGCTACAACCGCGACCTCGGCGATGGGCGCGAGATGCGGCTGTCGTTCACGGTGACGAACCTGTTGAACACCGATCCGCCGGTCATCGCTGCCTACGGCGACCGCGGCGGGGCGCAGCTCGTCACCAACAGCTACGACGTGTTCGGCCGCCGCTATTCGCTCGGCCTGAACTACAGCTTTTAGGGGGAGAGCGGGCGCCGGCTCGGGACAAGGATGTCCCGGGCCGGTTGGCTCGTTTGCCGCATCCGCCGAATCTCGATCGGCTCGAGACACGCCGAATCTCGACGCAGGCTCCTTAAGCTCGCGTTCAGCGATCGCCGCGCATGCTTGCGCGCATGCGACGCGCCGCACGAACCGTGCAGCGTGCCGTCGCGCGGCGGAACGCTGCGCGACGCGTGGTAGACTTTCGGCACGTCGACGGCGTTCGCCGAGCTTACGGCCAGGGAGGCCGCAGGAGATCGAGATGCGTGTCCATTGGATCGGAGTCGTTCCCATAGCGTTCGCTGCGGGCCTCGCGCTCGCGCAGCCGGCCGCCGTGCAGGCGCCGGAGCAAGCCGAGCTTTACGAGATCGACGCCGCCGCTTCCGAGATTTACTGGCTCGTCTACAAGGGCGAGGGTGCGATCTCGCAGCGCCTCGGCCACAACCACGTCGTCTCGGTCGGTCGGCTCACCGGTCAGGTTCTCGTCCACCCGGAGCTCGAGCAGTCGCGCTTCGAGATGGAGATCCCGGTCGAAGAGCTCGTCGTCGATGATGCGGAGCTCAGGGCGAAGGAAGGCGACAAGTTCGACAGCACGCCTTCCGCGGACGACATCGCCGGCACGCGCCGCAACATGCTGAGCGAGGCCGTGCTCGACGCCGAGAACCATCCGTTGATCCGGATCAACGGCACCGGGCCCACCGTCGAAGGCGGAGAGCAACGCCTCGAGATCACGATCGAGCTGCTCGGACGGTCGATTCCGCTGACCGTGCCGACCGATGTCACGATCGACGGCGACGTGCTCGAGGCCGCCGGCACGTTCCGCTTGACCCACGAGCAGCTCGGCATGCAGCCCTTCAGCTTCATGCGAGTGCTGTCGGTCGGGGAGCCTCTCGACTTCGTGTATCGGGTCGTCGCACGTCGCGTAGAGTGAGCGCGCTTCTACGGCTCGAAGCGGTCGACGCGGTCCTCGAGCGCGCGGCGGCGGAGCACAGCGTGCCGGGCGCGGTGGCCCTCGTCACGGATCGCAGCGGCGTGCTGCACGAGGCTGCGTGCGGGCTCGCGTCGACGCGCGAGCAGAGGCCGATGCGCACGGATACGGTGTTTCGCATCGCGTCGATGACGAAACCGCTGACCGCGGTCGCCGTGCTGATGCTCGCGGAGGAGGGCAAGCTCGCGCTCGACGATCCGCTCGCGCGTCACCTCCCGGGCTACGAGCAGCCGAAGGTGCTCGAGTCGTTCGACTACGAGAGCGGCAAGTACACCGTGCGGCCCGCGAAGCGGGACGTGACGATCCGCGATTTGCTGACGCACACGTCGGGGTACGGCTACTGGTTTCTCGATCGCGAGGTATTCATCGAGGCGCAGGGCCGCATCGAGTACTTCAATCCGCCGTTCCTGATGCATGACCCCGGCGAGCGCTTCTCGTACGGCATCGGCACCGATGTGCTCGGCCAGATCATCGAGCCGCTGTCGGGCCTTCCGCTCGCGCGCTTTTTCGCCGAGCGGATCACTGGGCCCCTCGGCATGACGGACACGGGATTCGACGTGCCGGCCGATCCGGGACGGCTCGCGTCGCTCCATGTCTGCCGGGATGACCGGGTCGAGGATCCGCCCGCCGAGACGCGGAGGGAGCCTCCCCGCGGCGGCGGCGGGCTCTATTCGACCGCACGCGACTATGCGGCCTTCGTGCGCATGCTGCTGAACGGCGGCCTGACGGACCGCGGCGAACGCGTGCTCACCGTCGAATCGGTAGCGGCGATGACGAGCAATCAGATCGGCGCGCTCTGCACCGGGATACCGCGCACCGTGTTTACGCCGCGCACGCTCGACTTCTCGTTCCTCGACGGCACGCAAAAGTTCGGATTCAACCTCGCGATCGAGACGCGCATCCGACGCGGGCGGCGCGCGCCCGGCAGCTGGGGATGGGCCGGCATCTTCAATACGTATTTCTGGGGCGATCCCGAAGCCGGCCTCGGCGTCGTTCTGCTGATGCAGCTGAGTCCTTTCTGCGAGCCGCGTTGCCTCGGCGTGCTCGACGAGCTCGAGGCTGCCGTCTACGCCGGCTAGGCACGTCCGGACGCGGGCGGCCCCGGCCCGCGTATCGGCGCTCGATTACTCCTCGTCGTCGTCGGCGGCTTCGGCGGCCGCAGCGCCGACGCCGGCCGCTGCAATGTAGCCGCAGCCGTACTGTGCACCCGCGCATGCAGCCAAGAAGATCAGTAACGTCAGTCGCTTGAGCATTTTCATGTGTCCTTCGATACAGGCTGCCGGGGTGCTGCAAGGGGCATGCCATGCTCGAAGGGGTCAGGCGATGGGTCCGGTGACCGACGACATCGCCGTTTACACGATCAGCCCGCAGGGTCATATCACGAACGAGGTCTGGTTCAAGTCGCCTTATCTCGGGATCATCCATGACATCGCGATCACGCAGAAATACATGCTGATTCCGGTCGTCGCCCGCACGACGAGCCTCGAGCGGCTCCAGAAGGGCGAGCCGATGTGGGAGTGGGACGGAAGCCTGCCGACGATGGTCGGCGTGCTGCCGCGTGACGGCGATGGGAAGGACGTGCGGTGGTTCCGCGGACCGGCCCGCAACACGCTGCATTTCCTGAACGCGACGGACCGGGGCGACAAGATCACGATGGAGCTGCCCGTGTCCGACGAGGAGACGTCGCCGTCGCAGATCAAGCGTTGGACGTTCAACCTGAGCTCGAGCGACGACCGGTTCGAGGAAGAAGTCATCTCGACGTCGAACGGCGTGCTCGCTCGGATGGACGATCGATATCTGTCGCTGCCGTATCGCTATGGGTTCGGCGGCCATCGGGATCCTGCGTGGAAGAGATGTGACTCGCCTTACGCCCAATCGACCGAGAAGGGCCCTCCCTCATTAATGGAGAGGGCTTTGATCCCTATCAACGAAAAAGGGCTCCGACCCCAATTCCGGTCGACGACGGTTCGCCGCGGGGGCGCGTTTTGCGTTAAGTTCTGTCCGTCATCCACGCTAGAGGGGGCGGCGGCCATCGTCCGCCGGCGTGGCGGTAGGAGGGAGAACAATATGACGAGCACGAACGAACTGTCGCTGCCGGCGCGCGCGAAGCGCGTCGCCGAGATCGCTCGCGAGCATGCCGGCTACGGCGACGAGCACGGTGCGCTGGCAGAGCCGGTCGTCGAGGCGCTGCATCGCGAGGGTCTGTTCGGGATGTGGGTCCCGAAGGCGGTGCGCGGCGGGCACGAGCTCGATCCGGTGTCATCGCTGCAAGTCATCGAGAATCTGTCGTATGGCGATCCTTCCGCCGGCTGGGTGCTCATGGCGGCCGCGCTCGCGATCGGCACGGGCGCCGCATATCTGAAGGACGACGCGGTCGAGGAGCTCTTCGGCGGCGAGCGGCTGCCGGTGATCGCGGGGCAGGGCACGCGCCCGGGCCGCGCCGTGCCGAGCGACGGCGGTTATCTCCTGAGCGGCGCGTGGAGCTTCGCGTCCGGCATCAAGCACGGCACGCATATCCATACGCTCGCGATCATCGAGACGACGGGCGAGCCGCGCATCTTCGTGCTGCCCGTGAGCAAGGCGAAGCTGATCGAGAACTGGGACGTGCTGGGGCTGCGCGGCACGGGCAGCATCGATTACACGATCGACAGCGCGCACGTGCCGGAAAGCTACACGCACTTCGCGACGACCGAGGAGCCGCTGCGCGGCGGCAGCCTCTACACGATCGGCATCATCGGTTTCGCGTCGATGTGTCACTCCGGTTGGGCCTGCGGAATCGGCCGGCGCGTGCTCGACGAGCTCGTCGATGTCGTGCAGCAGAAGGCGGGACGCCCCGGCACGCTCGCGGACAGTCAGAGCTTCCACGAGCAGTTCGCGCACGCGGAGGCCGTGTATCGCTCCGCGCGCGCGTTCGTCTACGAGACGTGGGGCGACATCGAGGAGACGCTCGCGCGCGGCGACCGGCTCTCCGTGCGGCAGCACTCGCTGATGCGGCTCGCGCTCGCGAATGCGACGTGGTCCGCGCATCACGCGACGACGTTCGCGTACAAGTCGGCGGGCACGCTCGCGCTCCGCGCCGGGACGCTGCAGCGCCTCTTCCGCGACATGCATGCCGGCACGCAGCACATCACGTCGTCGCCACCGGTCTACGGCGCGATCGGCCGCGAGCTCGCCGGGCTCGCGCGCGGCAAGCGTTGGCAGTTCCTCAACCTCGTCGACGAGTGATGCCCCAGACGGTGATTCACGTCGCCGACGACGGACGAAGCGCGAAGGTCAGGTCGCGGATGATGCAGCAGCTGAGCTTCGGCGGTCGGCCGTCGCTCGGCGCGGCGATCTACGAAAACGAGGCGGTGAAGGAGAACGGCGTCTGGAAGTTCAGCAAGGTCCATGCGTTCAACACGTGGACCGCGAGCTACGACGGCGGCTGGGCGAGAAACCCGGGACGCCGCGTGCCCGGGCCGAGCGAGACCTATCCGCCGGACGCGCCTCCGTCGTTCCGCTTCGAGATGTTCCCGACCGTTTACGACATTCCGTTCCACTATTCGAATCCGGTGAGTATGAGGACTTCCGACGACGTTGACGCAGCATCCGGCGCCGCCCGCTCGCGGCGGACCGGCATGCCGGAGGAGATTGCCCGTGCGCTCCGTGAGATCGGGCCCGTGATCGCGCCTGCCGAGACGGCCGCGCTCTACGCGCCGCTTCATGCGGACGCCGCGCTCGATCGCGTGACGATCACGCGGGACGCCCGCTACGGCGAGCACGAGCGCCACGTGCTCGACGTGTTCACGGCGTCGCCGGCCGGCATCCGGCGGCCGGTTCTCGTGTTCGTCCACGGCGGCGGTTTCACGCGCGGCGCGAAGAGCACGGCGGGCTCGCCGTTCTACGACAACGTGATGCTGTGGGCCGCGAGCGAAGGCCTCATCGGCGTGAACGTCAACTACCGGCTAGCGCCGGAGCATCAGTGGCCGTCCGGCATCGAGGATCTCGCGGCGATCCTCGCGTGGATCGAGCGCAACATCGCGGATCACGGCGGCGATCCGCGCCGACTCTTCCTGTGGGGACACTCGGCCGGAGCGGCTCACGTTGCCGACTACCTCGCAAACGCCGAGCGCTCCGGCACGGATGCGAAGGTTGCGGGCGCGATACTCACGTCCGGTTTCTACGATCTCGGCGACGAGGTTTCGACGTGGCAGGCGTATTACGGCGCCGACGTCTCGAAGTACGCCGAGCGCTCGTCGCTGCCCTTGCTCGCCGCGACGGACGTGCCGCTGTTCGTCAACGACGCCGAGCTCGACCCGGAGAGCTTTCGGATCGAGACGCGAAAGCTCTTGCGGCTCCGTGACGAGAAGCGGAAGCCGACGCGCTACGTGCATCTCGCGAATCACTCGCACATCTCCGAGACTTATGCGATAGGCACCGCGGATCGATCCTTGTCCGCGCCCGTGCTCGACTTCATCCGCGATCACTTCTGACGGCAAAGCTGCGCGCGTTCTCGCACGCTGCGCGCGCAGCGCTTCGCCAATCTTGCGAATGCGATGATCCGCCACGTGCTTGGCACGTGGATTGCACACCGTTGCTCCCGATCGAGAAAGCACGAGTTCAACAGGAGCACGCAATGACACGGTTCACGTATACGGGCTGCTTGTTCGCCGTCGCCGTCGCCGCAAGCGGTGCCGCGTTCGGCCAGCAGGCGTGCGAGCAGGACGTACAGCAATTGGAGAGGCAACTTCAACAGCGGCAGGTCGATCAGCAGACGCAACGACAAGTGCGGGAGCTCCTCGATTCCGCGCGGCGCGCGAGCGACCAGAATTGCCAGGAAATCGTGACCGAGGCGCGGGAGCAGATCGAGGGGCTCGGGCAATCGCAGCAGCTTGCGCGGAGCGAGTCGCAGCAACCCTCGACGGCGCAGCTCGGCGCGCGGCAACAGAGCTCGCAGACTCAGGCCGCCGAGCAGCAGCGCGAGCAGCAAGGTGCGCAACAGCAGGCATCGCAGCAGCCCGGGCAGAACGAGTCACAGACGCCGCAGCTCGGCGCACGACAGCAGAGCTCGCAGGCGCAGGCCGCGGAGCAGCAGCGGGCGCAACAGCAAGCATCCCAGCAGCCTGGACAGAGCGAATCGCAGACGCCGCAGCTCGGCGCGCGACAGCAGAGCTCGCAGGCGCAGCAGGCCGAGCAGCAACGCGCGGCGCAAGCCGGTCAGGGGCAACGGGATAGCACGGACGTGCAGGTTCAGCAGCGCGGCGCGCAGATCCAGGTCGACCCGGCGGCGCCTCAGGTCCAGGTGCAGCAGCCGGCTCCGGACGTGCAGGTCGAGCAGCCTGCGCCGGACGTGCGGATCACTCAGCCGCAACCTCAGGTGACCGTGCGCCAGGCAGAGCCGCAGGTCGAGGTCAGCCAGGCCGAGCCCCAGGTCAGCGTGCAGCAGGCCGAGCCGCGCGTGACCGTCAGGCAGCCCGAGCCGCGCGTGACCGTGCGTCAGCCCGATCCCGAAGTCACGATTCGCCAGGCGGAGCCCGAGGTCAGCGTCGAGCAGGCCGAGCCGGAAGTCGAGGTCAGTCAGGCCGAGCCCGACGTGAACGTGCAGCAGGCGGAGCCCCGGGTCAGCGTGCAGCAGGCTCAGCCCGAGGTGAGCGTTCGGCAGGCGCAGCCCGAGGTCGACGTGCGTCAAGGCCAGCCGGGCGTGACCGTCGGACAAGAGCCGCAGCAGGCGCAGCAAGGGCAGCAGAGCGCGCAGTCCCAGCAAGGGCAGCAGAGCGCGCAGTCCCAGCAGCGACAAGCCGAGGCGCGTCGGCAGGCGGAGGCCGGGCAGTCCCGGCAGGCGACCGAGTTCACGACCGAGCTCGATCCGCAGGAGATCGTCGGCAAAGACATCGTCACGCCGCAGGGCGAAACCATCGGTGAGGTCTCGGGCGTCGCGCGCTCCCGGTCGGACAGCGAGATGCACGCGCTCGTCGACGTCGGCGGATTCCTCGGCCTCGGCGAGCGCACGGTAGCGCTGCCGCTCGATCGCCTCGAGCGCAATCAGGAAGGTGACGTCGTGACGCAGATGAGCCGCGAGGAGCTCGAGCAACTGCCCGAGTACGACTCGCAGGACTACGCTGCGATCGAGGACGAGAGCCGGATCCTGCAGTAGCCGTCATCGGCGTTCGGGGCGTCGCGGATGCCGCGTCGTCCCGCGACTCGCGGCGGCGCCCCCATCGGGAGCGCCGCCGTATCCGATCCGATGTGAACAACGACGAACCAGCGCGCCGTAGCATCGACACGATTCGCGCGTTGTCGATGGACGCGGTCCAGGCAGCCCGCTCTGGGCATCCGGGCACCGCGATGGCGCTCGCACCCGTCGCGTACGTGCTCTATCGCCGCACGTTGCGCGTGAATCCCGAGAATCCCCACTGGCCGAATCGGGATCGCTTCGTGCTGTCGGCCGGTCACGCGTGCATTCTCCAGTACGTGACGCTGCACCTCTGCGGCTTCGCGCTCCCGCTCGACGAGATCCGCCGCTTCCGCCAATGGGGCTCGCTGACGCCCGGTCATCCCGAGCACTTCGTGACACCGGGCGTCGAGACGACGACCGGTCCGCTCGGTCAGGGGTTCGCGAACGCCGTCGGCATGGCGATGGCCGAGAAGGCCCTCGCGCAGCGCTACAACCGCCCGGGCCACGACATCGTCGATCATCGCGTGTACGTCATCGCGTCGGACGGCGATCTGATGGAGGGGGTGTCGCAGGAGGCGGCATCGCTCGCCGGTGCGTTCGGGCTCGGCAAGCTCACCGTGATCTACGACGACAACCGGATCACGATCGACGGTCCGACCGCGCTGTCTTGGGATCACGAGGACAAGGTGAAGCGCTTCGACGCGCACGGCTGGCACGTGCAGCGTGTCGCGGACGTGAAGGATCTCGACGCGCTCGAAGCCGCGCTCGCCGCCGCCGCGCGCGAGACCGAGCGCCCGTCGTTCATCGCGGTGCGGAGCCACATCGCATATCCGGCGCCGAACGCACAGGACACGGCGAAGGCGCACGGCGCGCCGCTCGGCGACGACGAGGTGCGGGCGGCGAAGGTGCGAATGGGCCTCGACCCGGATCGCACGTTCGACGTGCCGCGCGATGTCGCGCGCCACATGAATCTGACGGAGCGCGGCAGACGTCTCGAGCAGGAGTGGGTTGAGCGTTTCTCGACGTGGCGGTCGGCGTTTCCGGAGCTCGCCGAGGACTGGGATCGCGCGTGGTCCGGCTCCCCCGCGCACGGCTGGATCGACGCGTTGCCGCGGTTCGATCCGGCCGCCGAGGGCAAGATCGCGACGCGCGCCGCGAGCGGCAAGATCATGCGTGCGTTCCAGCGCTTCGTGCCGACGATGATCGGCGGCGCGGCCGATCTCGTCGAATCGACGAAGACGGTCTTCGAAGGCGCGGGACAGTACGGCAGGCACTACGCGGGTCGCAACGTTCCGTTCGGCGTCCGCGAGCACGCGATGGGCGCGATCGTGAACGGCCTCGCGGTGCACGGCGGCATCGTCAAGCCGTTCGGCTCGACGTTCCTCGTCTTCAGCGACTACATGCGGCCGGCGATCCGGCTCTCGGCATTGATGCGTTTGCCGGTCGTCTGGGTGTTCACGCACGACTCGGTCGGCCTCGGCGAGGACGGGCCGACGCATCAGCCGATCGAGCAGTGCATGTCGTTGCGTGCGATCCCGAACATGTGGGTCATCCGCCCGGCCGACGCGAACGAGACTTCGGCCGCGTGGAAGCTCGCGCTCGAGCGGAAGGACGGCCCGGTCGCGCTGCTCCTGACGCGGCACGCCGTGCCGGTCCTCGCGGGCGCGGACGGGGCCGGCGTCGAACGCGGCGCGTACGTGATCTGGGACAGCCGCGAGCCGGCGCAACGCCCGGCGCGGCTCGACCTCGTGCTGCTCGCGACGGGATCCGAGGTCTGGGTCGCGCTCGATGCGGCACGGACGCTCGCGCGCGACGTCTCGGTGCGCGTCGTGTCGATGCCGTGCTGGGAGCTTTTCGAGAAGCAGCCGCAGACGTATCGAGACGACGTGCTGCCGCCCGACGTGCAGAAGCGCGTCGCCGTCGAGGCCGGCGTCTCGCTCGGCTGGCGGCGCTGGGTAGGGGACGGCGGCGTCACGGTGTCGCTCGATCGGTTCGGCGCGTCCGCGCCGGGAACGACCGTGCTCGAGAAGCTCGGCTTCACGCCGGAGAATGTCGTCGAGCGCGCGAGGGCGCTGCTCTCGTAACGGATTTGCTATGCTCGACCGCGGCTCGAAACGGACTTGGAGAGCTTGACGATGGGCACGACTAGGCTCGAGGAGCTCGCGAAGCAGGGCCAGAGCATCTGGATCGATTACCTGTCGCGCGAGATGCTCGACTCGGGCACGCTCGAGGGATTGATCAACGAAGGTGTCGTCGGTGTGACGTCGAATCCGACGATCTTCGAGCAGGCGATCTCGGCGGGAAAGGGCTACGACGAGGCGCTGCGTAAGGCGCGCGCACAGACCTCGGATCCCAAGGAGATCTTCCTCGCGCTCGCCGCGCGCGACGTGAGCGATGCATGCGACGTGCTGCGCGGCGTCTACGATGCGGGCGTCAGGCGCGCGAAGGAGGCGAGGCGCGCCGGACGGACCGGTGCCGAGGGCGCGCTCCGAGGGCCGCACGTCGACGGCTTCGTTTCGATCGAGGTAGACCCGCTCTTCGCGTACGACACCGAGGCGACGACGGCCGAGGCCTCGAGGCTCCACGCGATGATCGATCGCCCGAACCTGCTCGTGAAGATTCCGGCGACGAAGCCCGGTCTCCCGGCGATCGAAGACATGATCGCGGCCGGCAAGTCGATCAACGTCACGCTGATCTTCTCGTTGCAGCGGTACGTCGAGGTCGCGGAAGCCTACATTCGAGGGCTCGAGCGCCTCGTCGCCGCGGGCGGCGATCCATCGACCGTCGCGTCGGTCGCGAGCTTCTTCGTGTCGAGAGTCGATACCGAGACGGACCGGCGCCTCGACGAGATCGGCGGTCACGACGACCTGAAGGGCAAGCTCGCCGTCGCGAACGCGAAGCTCGCGTACCAACGCTACAAGCAGATTTTCGCGGGTGAGCGCTGGGATTTTCTCGCGTCGAAGGGCGCGGCCTCGCAGCGTTGCCTGTGGGCGTCCACGTCGACGAAGAACCCGGCCTACTCGGACGTGCTCTACGTCGAGGAGCTGATCGGGCCCGAGACGGTCAATACGCTGCCCGAGAAGACGATACGTGCGTTCCAAGATCATGGGCGCGTGCGCCCGAGCCTCGAGGAGGGCATCGACGAGGCGCACGCGCTCTTCGAGCGGCTCGCGTCGGCCGGCATCGACTACGCCGATGTGACTGAGAAGCTCGAGCGAGACGGTGTCGCGGCTTTCGCGGACTCTTTCTCGAAGCTGATGGACGGCATCCGGGCGCGCGCGGCCGCGGCTTGAGCGCGGCGGGCCCGCCCGCAAGCTTTCGGTGTGGCGATCGCTACCGGTCTCGGCACGAATTTGTAGAGCTGCTACGCTTTACGCATCCGTTGATCGAACGAAGGAGCAGCCATGCCGACTGGCTTTTCGGCCTGGCTGAATGGCTACGGGGCGGGCGCCATCGCACTGCTGGCGCTCGTCGTCGTTCTGTTCGTCGCCGGCCTGTGGATCCGGCGGCTGCGGCGGACGATCGCCGCGAAGAATGTGCGCCTCGCCGGCGAGGCGCAGCGCCGCGGGGCGGCCGAGGACCGTACGCGCTGGGTCAGTGATCACGACGTCTATACCGGCCTGCCGCGCCTCCATCATTTCGTCGATCGGGTCAACGAGGAGCTCGCGCGCGGCGGACCCAAGGTGCGCGACAAGCGCGTCGTCGCGCTGAAGCTTGCCGAGCTCGACGAGACGGTTCGCGCGCTCGGCCACGAGGCCGCCCTCGGCATGGCGCGACGTTTCGCCGAGCATCTCATGTCGCTCGGCCTCGATGGGTACGGCGTCACCGGCAGGGACGTCTTCCTCGTCTTCGGTGACAAGGAGAAGCTCGACGCGGAGCTCCGCGGCAGGCTCGCATCGATCGACGATACGCTCGCGGCCGGCGTGCCGCCGTGGCCGCGCGTCCATGCGGGCAGCGCCGCATGCGGAGGCGACTGCAGCGACGCACCGGAGCTCGTGCGGCGCGCGGAGACCGCGCTGGGGCACGCCGTGGTCGCTCGCGAGCCGTGGGTCGAGTGGCACGAGTCGCTCGAGCTCGCGGCCGACGTGCAGCTCCTGCGCCTGTTTCGCGAATCGCGCGCCGAGGGCCTTCGCGCGTTCTTCCAACCCCAGGTCGACGTGCGGACCGGCGAGATCGTCGGGGCCGAGGCGCTCGCACGCTGGAACGCGCCCGGGGTCGGCGACGTCGCGGCCGCGAAGCTCGTGCGGCTGCTCGAGGAGGCGGGCGCGATCCGCTCCCTGACCCGCCGGATGATCCGCGAGGCGGCCAGGGTCGCCGGGGTCTTGCGCGCACGAGGCGCATCCTGTCCGATCAGCGTGAACGTCGCCGCGGCGGATCTGCTCGGCGGCGACATCGTCGACACCGTCCTCGGCGCGTTGCGCGAGCACGGGACGCGCGCGCGAGACTTGAAGCTCGAGCTCACCGAGACGAGCTTCGCGCGCTCGCCGGACGCGATGCGCTGGGTCATGAACAGACTGCGCAACAGCGGTCTCACGCTGTCGATCGACGACTTCGGCACCGGCTTCTCGTCGCTCGCTTACCTGAACGACCTGCCGGTCGACGAGGTGAAGATCGACCGCTCGTTCATCGCCGGGCTTCCGCGCAAGCAGCGCAATCGCAGCATCGTGCGCGCGACGATCGCGATGGCGCACGAGCTCGGTCTCGCCGTCGTCGCTGAAGGCGTCGACGACGACGACGTGATGAGGATTCTGCGCGAGGACCGCTGTGATCGCGCGCAGGGATTCCTGATCGCCGAGCCGCTGCCCGAGGCCGACTTCCTCGAGTTCGTCGCAGACAGACAGCGCCGTGCGCTGCGTATGCGGCGGGATTGAGCGACCGAGCGAGCCAGACCGAACCGCGATGGCGCGCGGCCGAAGAAAGGGTCGAGCGGCTCCTCGGAGGAGCAGACACGAACAGCACACGGAAGGGTGTGGAGCCGCTCGACCTAAACGGGCACGGATGACGAAGCTCTCGTGCTAGCCTGCGTACCTCCGTTTCTCGGCGATACGCGGGGCCAGCTCGATCACTTCCGCCTTCGGCCGGCGCCGCAGCGCGCGAAGCTCCGAGATCGCTGCCGCGCGTGCGAACGGCAAGGGAGTGCCGGTCTCGAGCGCAATGCGCTCGGCCCGCCGGTCGATCCATTCCCATTCCGACTCGTTGAAGACCAACGTCATGGAGATTCCGTAGCAGTTCGTCGCTTGCCTCATCGGGGAACACGCGCGAGCCGAGATCCGGTTCCGCGAATGCGTAACACTACCTAAGTCGCGCGAAGTAGGCGCAGCCTGCTCCCGGACGATCCCGTGACCGGCTCGAGCCAGGCCACGCACGTCGTGCTCGAGTAGTGGTCGCTCCGCTTCGGCATTGATAACCTGTTCGACGAGGAGCCGCGCATGACGACGCTAACCAGGACCACAGCGGCAGCAGCAGGGATGCCGGGTTCTACGACGTACTATCGCGTCTGAGATGTAGGCGTTTTCATAAGTATAAGCAGTCAGTTAGCGGAAAGTGTTGATGTGTTTTCTAGGCGCTGGCCGCCGTGGCCGGCGCCGCTCCGCAAACGCCAGGCGGGTTGCCCGCGCTTCGCCTCCAGCACAAGATGGCCGCCTCGTTGCGTCGGTCTCCGGAGCGCGCCGCGAGCTCGAGGCGAAGAAGAATCGAATCCACTGACGACGATCGAGGAGAGGACCAAATGCAGGAAGCAACGCGAATCGAGCTCGGCCTGCGAGCGGTCGGCCGGACGCGAGCGGCGGCATTGAGCAGCGCGCTTTGCGCAATGCTCGCTGCGTGGCCGCACGGCGCGCTCGCGCAGAGCGACGGCGCGTGGCAGCACCCGGTGACCCCGTGGGGCGACCCGGATCTGCAGGGGCGCTGGCCGATCCGGCACATGACGCTGACGCCGCTCGAGCGGCCCGTCGAGCTCGGCACGCGCGCTTACCTGAACGACGACGAGTTCGCGGAGCGGGTGGCTGCGATCGAGGCACGCAACACGCGCTACGATCGTGAGACCTCCGAGAAGCGGCTCGGTCAAGGCCATTGGGCGGAGGCGGGTCAGATTCCGCAGCGCCAGGCGTCTCTGATCGTCGATCCGCCGAACGGCCGCCTGCCCGCGCTCACCGAGGCGGGCCTCGCGAAGTCGGCCACGATGCGCAGCAGCTGGCAGGACATCCCGTTCGATACGCCCGAAGACTTCGATAGCTGGGACCGCTGCATCACGCGCGGCATGCCCGCGTCGATGTTTCCGATGCAATACAACAACGGCATCGAGATCTGGCAGACGCCGGGCTATGTGCTGATCCGGCTCGAGATGATCCACGAGGTGCGCATCGTGCCGCTCGACGGCCGGCCGTCGCTCGATCCGGCGATCAAGCTGTGGATGGGGGATTCGCGCGGGCGGTTCGAGGGCAACACGCTCGTCGTCGAGACGACGAATTTCAACGGGCTGACGCCGATGACGAACGTCGTCACGCCGGGTGCACCTCCGGAGAACGACATTCCGACGAGCGAGTCGATGCACATCGTCGAGCGCTTCACGCGCACGAGCGACGACCGGCTGCAGTACGAGATCACGACGCACGATCCGGAGATGATGGTGCGGCCGTGGACCGTCGCGTACGAGTGGCGGCTCGAGCCCGATTACGTGATCTACGAGTACGCGTGCCACGAGGGCAATACGGCGGTCCGCAATTACATCGAGGCGTCGCGCTTCGAGCGCAGGCAGCGGGCGAGCCGTTGAGCAGCGCCGGCCTCGAGGCTCGCAGGGGAGCATGCCGTGGGCGGTTCGGGTGACGGGACGACGACGCGGGGCCGCGGGCTCCGCGACGAGCGCTCGCGCCGGAATCGGCTCCCCGCCGCGGTCGCCGGTGCGCTTCGCCGGAACGGCCTCGGCGCGACGAACGACCGGCGTGTCCGCGCGTTCGCTGCGGCGGCCGGCGAAGGGCTCTGGTCCGCGCGGCTCGAAGTGAACGCAAACGCGAATCCGATGAGCTATCTTTCCGCGAAACGGAACGCAGCACGTGGCCGTGATCGCGGGCGACCGGATCATGGTCTACGCGTTGCCATCGCGCGGCCGATCAAAGGTAAGCCGACAGGCAGAGCACTGAGGGGGGAAAGCACATGCGCGACGATCACGATCGATCGTTGATGAGGCACGCGGCATTCGTGGTCGCGGCGATCGGCGGCGCCTTCGCCGCCGGAGCGATCCAGGCACAGGACGATGGAAAGCTGACGATCGACGTCGCCGATTGTGTCGAGATCGAGTCGCCGTCGGAAAGGTTCCGCTGCTACGAGAGCCGCGTCGATGCGGCGCTCGGCGAAGCAGCGGCATCCTCGGCGTCGAGGGCACCCGCCGCGGGGTCATCTTCCGCCGAAGCACCGGCTGCGGCGCAATCGGCGGCCGCTGAAGCATCGGCTGCGACGTCGTCGCCGCGGACGGAAACGCGAGCATCGCGCTCGGAAACCTCGGCGGAGAACGCGTCTCGCGCCTCCCGTGCCGCCAACGTCGTCGCGGAGCGTGAGATCGAGGCGGCGCCGTCGGCGGCGGCGGACGATTTCGGTCTGACCCGAGCGAGCGACACGCAGGCTCGGGAGAATCGTCGGCAGACCGAGGAGCTTTTTGCGACGGTTGCATCCGTCCGCGAAACGGTGCCGAACAGCTATGTCATCACGCTCGACAACGGTCAGGTGTGGCGCCAGATGCGGCCGAGGTTCTATCCGCTTCAGCCTGGTAACCGCGTGCGCATCTATTCGACGAACTGGGGCAGCTCCTACCGGATGTCCGCCGAAGAGCTGAAGGGCTTCATCCAGGTCGAGAGGATTCGCTGAGCCGAGGGCCCCGAGCCGCCGCGTAACCCGATCGCGGCAGTAGCCGCGTCGAGCGGAGCCGACCTGCTGCGTTTCAGTTGGCCGCCGCTCGCTCACGCCGCGCGATGCGGCTCGCGAGATCGCTGCGCTGGGCCCACGGTGCGCGCTCCTGATCCAACGTGTAGAGCGCATGAATGAACGACAGGTCCCAGTCGGTCAGACCCGAATACGCTGCCGGATTCGTGAAGAGGTTCAGGATGCTGTCGAAGGCCGACGGATCCGTTTTCGGGTTGATCTGGGCGAGCGACACGACCGCGAGGTAGTCCCCGAGCTGTTGCCACGTCGTCCCGGCCAGCTTCGTCGTATCGACGATGATGATGACCGACTGAAGGACGTCCCGGATGCCGCTGTGGATGCGGGACGGACCCGCCACGGCGATCTGCGGAGGACAATGCGGCGCGCCGCAGCTCGCCTTCGTCTGCGGCAGCTCGATCGCGGCTGCTCCGGTGCGCGCGTCGACCGGCAGGGCCACGTGCCACCATCGAACCGCGCGCTCGGTTTCCACGAACTCGTCGAGGGCCGCGAGGCCCAGATCCATGCCCGCGTGTCCTCCCGCCGGCCGGAACGCCTCGGGCTGGCTTTCGACGAGCCGTGAGGCCATCTCGCGCGCATCGACCGTGAAGACGATGTTGACGTCGGGTCGGCAGCCGGGCTCGCCGGGCTCGAGGCCGACCTCGAGCGCGAGGCTCGAGACGCGGTCGGCGATGTACTGCGCCGCCGTGTTCTCGAGGTTGTGCACGCCGATGCACACGCGTTGGTGCCAGCGGGCGTAGCCTCCCGACCGTGCCGGGGCCGTGACGGTGTCCAGGAACTCCAAGACGTACGCCTGAAGGTCGAACTCGATCTCGTCGAGCCGACGCCCCCGCACGACGACTTCCTCGACGGGCTGCGGTGCGTCCGTCCGGGGGCGAGCGTCCACCTCCGTCGCAGGCTCCTGCGCGAGCGGGGCGGACATGAGGAGGGCGGCGAGCGCGGCCGAGGAGCCGACGCGAGCGCGAAGGTCGGCCCGAGCCAGATGCCGAAGGACTGCGCGAGTCGTGCTCATACCGTGCTCTCACGATCGTTGTACAGGGTGACGATCTCGTGCCGCGCGAGATTCAGCACCGCGCGCGACACGGCGTCGCGGCCGAGCTGGGGCACGCGCTCGCACAGAGCGTCGAACCGGATCCACCTGCAATCCTGCAGCGCGCGAGCGACCGCGACACTGTCCGGATCGGGGCGGAGCCGCGAGCCGTTGGCCGCGATTTCGCCGCGCTCGAGGTCCGGCGTGTCGAAGGCGGTGAGGCTGACGAGGGTGCCCGGCTGCAACGACACGCCGCGAGGATCGAGAAAGAGCTCCACGTTGAATTCCGACGAGAGCGGCAGATTCCCGATGCGGTGGGTCGTGAACTCCGCGACCGTCCGCTCGTCGAGCAGCACGCGGCGTAGTCTCTCGAGCGCCTCGTCGACTTTCTGCCGATAGTCTTCACGAGATAACGCGCGGCGGACGTCGACCTCCTGCTGCAGGTAGCGCGCCGACGTCCACACGATGTAGTCGTACAACGTCGGCGGATAGATGCCGACGGAGAGGTGGAGGCTGCCTTCGTCGAGCGGCACGACGTGGTGCCACCACCCGCGAGGCAGGTACAGCATGTCGCCCTGCTCGAGGGTGAGCTCGAGGGCAGGCTGGGCTGGACAGGCGTGCCCGCTCATGTCGTGGGTTTGATATGTCAGCGGCAGCGGGAAAGTGGGCGGATAGATCGCCCAGCGCTTCCGGCCGATGAGCTGGATCGCGAAGACGTCGTGCGTGTCCCAGTGCTTGCCGAACGTGCCGTCGCCCCTGAAGCTGACGTAAGCGTTGCCGGTCGCCTCGGCGCCGGTGAAGCGGCCGATCTCGACGCACAGACGTTTCGCGGCGACCGAGTAGTCTTCGACGCGGTTGATCACGAGCGTCGCGCCGTTACGCATGAGCTCGTAGAAGCGGCTCTTGTCGAGCCTGCGGCGGCCCTGACCCATCACGACGGTATCCGTCGTGAAGTGAGCCTCCGGGACGACGCCGTGGTGAAACAGGCGCAGGAACGGCGCCGTGGGCGGCACGACCATGAGGAGCTCGTCCAGGTCCGACCACGAGACGAGCGGCTCGCGCAACGCGTTGCGGAAGAGATGCGGCTCCTTCTCGAACAGAGCCGTCCGGAAGTGTTCCCGCGTGAGCCCGAAATCGATCATGGGACGATTGTATCGTCAGGCCTGCGGCCGCGACGCCGGACCCGAGAAAAAGAGCGGCGGGCTTTCGCCCGCCGCGTGAGTCGGCGTCAACAGCGGAGCTAGAACTCCATCGCCACCGTGACGAATCCGCGCCGTCCGAGCGGATCGTACGTCGCGCCGCCGCTGCGCGTGCCGAGCGTCGGGAACGGTGTTGCGGTCGGGTTGCCGCCCGTGCGAGGCGGAATCCGATCGAACAGGTTCTCGATACCGACCCGCAGCGTGAGCCGGTCGTTGAACCGGTAGCCGCCGCTGAGCGCGAAGAGGCTGTAGCTCGTCTTCACGCCGCCGTAGAGGCACCCGGTGCTGTTCGGCGTCGTGACGCACTGACCCGAGTCGATCTCGGGCCAGAACTGATGACGCAACGAGAGCGACAGCGGCCCGCGGAACCAGCTGAGCGTCGTGAAGATACGGTAGTCGTATCCCATGCACTGCATGCCGAGCGCGCAGCCCTGCGTTCCGACCCAGTCGATCTCGTCCGACGTCGGCGTGGCCTGAGTGACGTTCTCGAGGTTGTAGTTCGCGACGGTGTTCAGGTTGAGGCCACCCCAGCCGAACATCCTCGACCAGTTCAGCGAGAGGTCGATGCCGGAAGTTTTCGCTCTCCCCTGGTTCGTGTAGAACAGATCCATCGACGACGGCTCGCCCGAGTTCGGATTGCGCAGGATCGCGCGGCAGCCCGGGGCGTTCGGATCGCCGGTCGGGTTGAACCTCGAGCTGAAGCAGCGCTCCGACACGACGTCACCGTTCTCGACGGCGATCATGTTCTCGATCTCGATCGTGTAGTAGTCGACCGTGAGCGTGAACCCGTCGAGGAAGTCCATGACCATGCCGAGGGTGAACGTGTCGGCCGTCTCCTCCTTGAGGTTGGGATTGCCCGTTGCGTTCGGCAGGCCGGTGCCGCCGAGCGTCGGGTGATCCATCGGGTCGCGGGCGTCGTAGTACGCCTGCGCACCGGCGGCGCCCATCAGAGCGCGGCAGATCGCCTGCGTGCGCAGCGCCCCTTCGAGCCCGTCGACGTTCGACATCGGGTTCGCCGGGTCGTCGCCGACGTTCGCGCTCCATGGGCCCGTGTTCCGCAGCGAGCACATGTCGCCGAGGACGGCACCCGTGCCGCCGAAGGTTTGCGTTCGCACCGAGAATAGCTCGGCTAGGTTCGGCGCGCGGTTCGCGCGATTGAAACCGCCGCGGAGGCGATAGCGCGGGAAGAACGCCCAGTCGACCAGCGCCTTCCACGTGTCGACGCCGCCGACCGTGCTGTAGTCCGAATAGCGGCCGCCGAGCTCGACCTGGAAGTGCTCGACGAAGGCGGGACCGTTGCTGACGATCGGAATCAGCAGCTCGCCGTAGATCTCCGAGACGTCGAACTCGCCGCTGTAGCTCTGCTGCGGGAAGAGGCCCATGACCATCTCGTTGATCGCCTCGTTCGAGACGAGCGGGTCGACCTCGTAGATGATGCTCGCTTCCCGATACGCGGTACCGAGCGCGTACTGCAGCGGGCCTGCGCGCATCTCCGCGAGCGTGCCGACCAGGTTCGCCTCGAACACGTTCTGCTCGACGGTCTGCGAGTTGTGCAGCGTCGTGGTCAGAGCCGTGATGCAGTCGTCGGAAGGCGTGAAGTTCCGGACGACGGGCAGTCCCGTGGTGCAGCTCGCGACGCCGGCCTGGAAGCCGCCGCCGCTCGGGTTGCCCTGCTGGCGCCAACCGTAGCCGAAGTTCGGCGAGCCGATGATCGCACGCCACGTCTCGAGCTTCGAGACGCCGCGCTGACGGATCACGTTGTCGGTCGCACCGGTCGAGATCGTCGCGTCCCAGAAGTGGTTACCGCTCGGCAGCTCGCCCTCGAGCCCGAAGGTGAGCTGGTACGTCGTCGTCTCGTTATCGCTGCCGCGCGACCTGCCGAGCGCGCTGCGGACGAAGTCGAGCGGCCGGCTGAGCTGGATATCTTCGTTCGGCCGCGGGCGGCTGTTGAAGATGTGCCAGATCTCTGCCGGCACGGGCCACGCCTCGGACTTCGTGCATCCGGGCTGGCCGTCCGCGTACGGCCGTTCTTCCGTCTGCGGTGCCTCGCAGTCGAGCCCGTACGCGCCGCCCGGGAGGTACGCGGGGTTCGTGCCGATGATGTTGCCTTCCTCGTCGCGGATCACCGACGGCTCGTAGATCTCGCTGCCGAAGGGCACGAACGCACCGTGCGAGCCGACCGCGTCCGACGTCAGGCCGAGGCTCGTCTGCGTGCTCGTCTTCGTGAACATGCCCTGCACGACGACGCGGGTGTTGTCGGTGACGTTGAAGAGGCCCCTGGCGAACGACGAGAATCGGTCGAGCGGCGTCGACGCCCACTGATACCACGTGTTCTCCGCGATGCGGCCGTCGGGCTGAAGCTTGCGGAACGGCAGGCCCGGAAAATCCGGGTCGTACTCGATGCCGTTCGCGTCGAAGCCGCCGTAGGTGCCCGCGTACTTGTATGCGCCGGGCGCCGTCTGCGTGTTGCCCATGAGCCCCGTGTACACCGTGCCCGTGCCGTCCGGCGTGCGGTTGATGAAGTAAGGCGTATTACCGAGCGCGGGAATATTGACCTGCTGCCCGGTGGCCGGGTCGATGCGCCGATCCGGGAAGAGCGAGTTGACGACGTCCTGACTCGGATTGTTGGCACTCGGTCCGACCGACGGCACGTCGAAGCGGTTCGTGAACCATGTTTCCGTGCCGAAGAACGCGGTGCCGCCGATGTTCGGATGAGCGGCGTCCTCGACGCGCCAGTCACGCTCGCCTTGCAGCACCTTCGTGCGGGTCGCGTACTCGAGACCGACCATCACGTTGCCGCGCCCGTCCGCGACGTTCGCGCCGAGCAACGTGGAGATGTTGAACGACTGGTTGCCGCCGTGCTGCGTGTCGCCGAACTGCATGTCGACCGTCGCGCCCTCGAAGTCGTCCTTCAGGATGAAGTTGACGACGCCGCCGACTGCGTCCGCGCCGTACACGGCCGACGCGCCGCCCGAAATGACCTCGACGCGGGCGATCGCGGACGACGGGATCGAGTTCGTGTCGACGACCATCGTGCCGTTCACCGGTGTCGCCCGACGCCCGTCGATCAGCACGAGGTTACGGTTCGCGCCGAGGCCGCGGAGGCTGACGACCGATGCGCCGACGGTGTTCGTCGCGGTGTTCTGCACGTCGCCCGTCGTGAACTGCGTGACTGCAGGCACGAACTGCGGCAGCTGATTGAGCACCGTCTCGACGCCGATCGTCGCCGTCTCCTGGAACTGGGCCTGATCGACCGTCGTGATCGGGCTATTGGCGATGTAATCCTGACGGAGGATGCGCGAGCCGGTGACCGTAATCTCTTCGACGGGTTGGTCGGACCGACTTTGCTCCTGTGCGAGAGCCATCGGTGTGACGGCGAGTGCAGATGCGATGATCGCGCTGCCCGATGCTGCGACGACCGCCGGGCGGAAACTTCTGGCGCTACGTAGCGCTTCCGCGACGGCACTGGATAATAGACACGCGCGCGGACGCGCGCCCCCCTGAGCGCTAAGTGCCTTCATTGTCCCTCCCCCTAAAGGCGTTTTGTCGTTCTCGGCCGCCGTCTCGTTTTAGCTACGATCTCGGACAGCCGATGTCGGCGGAAGCTATCACTGCAACTACCACAAATCAATATACATGTTGCATGCATCCCACGTTCGATGGTCATGTGGACCTTCGTGAAGAGCGCGTAACATTCTGTTTTCGTGAATGTTGACGATAGTGCTGTATGAGTCGGACGTATTGTCGCGTTAGCGCCGATTGATGGTGAGCGTCGAGGGCGGCGCAAAACGACCGTAGGTAAGGGGATAACGGAGACAGGAGAGTCGCGGCACGAGACGACAGGGTCGATCGCCCGGGACGTGTGTCTTCAACGACGTCAGACACTTGCCGCGCTCAGCGGGGCGCCGTGCTTTCCGTCTGTCGGAGATTCATCGCGATCGAGATCCGGAGGCGGTCGCTCTTGTTGCATTGGACCGCGTGCGGCAGCCATGACTCGAACATCACCAGACGGCCCGGTCGAGGTTCGACGGCGATCTCGCGCCGCGTCAGCAGATCGCGCCCGACGGTGCGCGTGAACTCGCGATAGCTTCGCCGCGCGCCGATCGGGTCGGGGAATACGATGCAGCCGCAGTTCTCGGGCGCTTCGACGTAGTAGCTGCAGGAGAGAAGGCTGCCGTCATGCGTGTGCTGCGCCTCTTGCGCGCCGGGCCGGAAGAGGTTGATCCAGGCGCGTTCGATCTCGAGGGGCCGCGGCGGAAGTCTCAACGTCTGCTCGAGGAACGCGCGGCCGGCGGCGATGACGAGCGCCTCGAGCTCGTTGAGCTGCGCGTCGAGCACGATCGAGGCTTCGGGCTGGTAGTACGACGTCGCGACGGACTCCTCGGGCGACAATGCGATGTCGCGTTTCGCACGCTCGGAATCGAGGTACGCGAGGACCTTGGCACGAGTGGCGTCACGTACGGCGGGATCGGCGTCGTGAACGAGCAGCGGGACCGCGAAGAAGAGGTCTACGGGCATGGCGATGTCTCGACGAGAAAATAGGCGGCGAGCTTGCGCCCGCCGCCAAATTATCGAGATTCGTCGCCCGTCAAAAGTCCATCGACAACGTGACGAATCCGCGGCGGCCGAGAGGATCGTAAGTCGAGCCGCCGTTGTGTGTGCAGGGAATCGGGAACGGCGATGCCTCCGGATTGCCGCCGGTGCACGGAGGATCCTTGTCGAACAGGTTCTCGATGCCGACGGTGATCTGATACCTCTCGTTGAACCGGTACCCTCCGGTGAGCGCGAAGAGGTGGTAATTCTCCTGCACGCCGCCATACCGACACCCGGTGCCCGCCGGGTTCGTGATGCAGCTCGCCGCGTCGATCTTCGGCCAGAACTGGTGCCGCAACGAGACATTCCACGGCCCACGGAAGTAGCTCGCCGTGGTGAATATGCGGTACTCGTAGCCCTGGCACTGGATCTGCAGAGAGCAGCCCTGCGTGCCGGCCCAGTCCACCGTCTCGAGCTCGGCGGAGTCCTGCGTTTCCGAAGCGAGGTTGTAGTTCGCGACGGTGTTCAGGTTGAATCCGCCGGTTCCGATCGGCCTCGACCAGTTGAGCTGGAGGTCGACACCCTCGACGAGCGCGCGCCCCTGGTTCGTGAAGCTGTTGTCGATGTTCGCCGGGTTACCGTTGGTCGGATCGCGGAAGAGCGTCTGACACGCCGGGATCGTCGGATCGCCCGTCGGATTGAGCTCGATGCTGAGGCAGCGCTGGTAATGCGAGTTCGCGCTCTCGATCGCGATCATGTCCGTGATCTCGATCTGGTAGTAGTCGAGCGTGATCGTCCAGTTGTCGAACGGGCTCATCACGACGCCGAGCGTCCAGGTATCGGCTTCCTCCTCGCGCAGGTTCGGGTTGCCGAAACTGTTCTGAGTGCCGGCGCCTCCCGTTTCCGGCTGCTGCTCGCGCGGCCGATTGTCGTAGTACTCGAACGCTCCGGCGGGCCCCATCAAGTAGCGGCAGATCGCCTCCGTCTGCGCCGCCTGTGCATCACCCAGGTGATTCGGGCCCCTCGTGGCGGGATCGGGATTCGCGCTCCACGGGCTCGAACGATGGTTCTGCGAGCAATGGTCGCCGAATCCGGGGGCGGCTCCGAAGATCTGCGTGCGTGACACGAAGAGCTCGCCGAGGTTCGGGGCACGCAGCGCGCGATTGTATCCGCCCCGGATCCGGTAGTTCGGCGTCACCGCCCAGTCGATGAGGGCCTTGTATGTCGTCACCTTGTCGACCTGAGGCATGCTCCAGTCGGAGATGCGGCCGCCGAGCTCGAAGTTGAAGTGCTGGACGCCCAGCGGACCGTTCGAGACGATCGGGATCAGCAGCTCGCCGTAGAGCTCTTTGACGTCGAACTCGCCGAAGCTGTCCTCGTTCGGGAAGAGTCCCGCGATCGGATCGGTGAAGTTCTGGTTCTGGCTCAAGTTGTCGGGCTCGTACGAGTAGCTGTTCTCCCGATACGCGACACCGAGTGCGTACTGGAGCGGACCGGCCGCCATCTCGACGAGGTCACCGACCAGGTTGGCCTCGAAGTCGGTCTGAGTCACCTCGACCTTGTTCTTGAGGTCGGGCGTCATCATCCTGATGCAGTCCGCCGAGACCGGGAAGTCCTCGATGATCGGCAGGCCCGACGTGCAGGTCGGAATACTCTCCGCGAATCCGACGGTCTGCGGGTTCGGATCGAAGATCGCGTTCCGGCCGTAGTTGGGGTAGGCCATGATCTCGCGCCACGTGGTGAGTCGCGCCGAGCCGCGCTGCACGATGAAGTTGTCGGTGCGGCCGGTCGACACCGTGACGTCCCAAAAGTCGTTGCCGTTCGGCAATTCGCCCTCGACGCCCAACGAGAACTGCATCGTCGTCAGCGTGTTCGTGCTCGAACGCGCAGCGCCGATTGCATCACGAATGTAGTCGGGCGGTCGATTGACCCAGAGATCGGCGTCCGGATTCTGCCGGCTTTGCATCAGATGCCAGATCTCGGGCGTGACGGGCCATGCCTCGGTCTGCGTGCATCCGGGCAGACCGTCCGCCCACGGCCTTTCGGGCGAGTTGGGCGCCTCGCAGTCGACGCCGAATCGGCCGCCCGGCAGATAGGCCGAGTTCGTCGTGCCGTCCGGATTGAGCGGATTGGGAATGCCTCTCGCGGGGTCGCCTTCGTACGGATCGTTGCCGAACGGCAGCAGCGCGCCCCAAACCGTGATCGTGTCCGCGGTCAAGCCGAGGCTGGTCTGGGTCTCCGTGCGCGTCACCATCGCCTGCGACGTGATCCGCACGGTATCCGTCAGATCGAAGACGCCCCTCGCGAACGCGGAGAGGCGCTCGAGCGGAGTCGACGCCCATTGCCAGAAGTTGTTCTCCTTGATGTTGCCGTTCGGCTGGTAGACACGGAAAGGCAGGCCGGGGAAATTGTTGTGGTAGTCGTCGTCGAGCGGACCCGAGTAGCGATACGAGCCCGCGGCGCCGGGGGCGTGCATGAGCCCGGTATAGACCGTCCCGTCATTTCTGTTGATGAAGAAGCGGGCGTTGTTCGGTACGCCGTCGTTGACGCCGTCGCCGTCGTGGTCGCATGCCGTGGGCGTGCCGGGAGGGCTTCCGGGCGGCAGCGGAGGAGGCGAAGCCCACTCGTTCGTGCCGACGTTACACGGTGCCGCCTGGTTGAACATCTCGTTCACGAAGTTCTGGCTCGGGTTGCCGGCGCCCGTCGCCGCCGCGGCGAAATCGTTGGAAAGCCAGGTGTCCGTGCCCCAGCCGAACGCCGTACCCGCCGTGTTCGGGTGGCGCATGTCCTCGACACGCCAGTCGCGTTCCCACGTGTACTGCTTCGAGCGGGTGGAGCGCTCGACACCGAGCATGACGTTGCCGCGGTCTCCGGCCATGTTGGCGCCGATGAGAGCGGAAATCGTGATCTCCTGATTGCCTCCGTGCTGCGTATCGCCGACACGAAGGTCCACCGTCGCGCCTTCGAAGTCGTCCTTCAGCACGAAGTTGACGACGCCGCCGACGGCGTCCGCGCCGTACACGGCGGAAGCGCCGCCGGAGATGACCTCGACCCGTGCGATCGCCGCTGACGGGATCGAGTTCGTGTCGACGACCATCGTCGCGTTGACGGGCATCGCGCGCCGGCCGTTGATCAGCACGAGGTTGCGATTCGGCCCGAGGCCGCGCAGGCTGACGGTCGAGGCGCCGACGGTATTCGTAGCGGTCTGCTGCACGTCCGTCGTCGTGAACTGAGTGACCGCGGGGACGAACTGCGGCAATTGGTTCAGAACCGTTTCGACGCCGATCGACGTCGTCTGATCGAAAATCTCCTCCTCGATGGTTTGAATGGGGCTGTTGGCCACGAAGTCCTGACGGCGGATACGCGAGCCGGTAACCGTGATCTCTTCCTCGATCTGCCGCGTTTGCGGCTCCTGAGCGGAGGCGGGTGCCGACGGGATGATCGCCAATGCAGAGGCCAGAATCGCACTGCTCGAAGTGGCAAAGAGAATCGGTCTCAGTCGTGACTCGGGATGCGGTCTTCTTCGAAGCGCATCGGAAACGGCCGTGGAAAGTCGCCTGGCACGCGGGCGCGCGCCATCTTGCAGGATTGCCTTCATGATTCCTCCCCTAAAAGGCCTCCCCCTGAGGCATCACTCGACAGGCGGGCGGCCGAGATCGATGGCTCGCCTGTAGTAGCAATGTAGAGACTATAACCTAGTGGGAAGACATCGCAAGAATAAGAAATAGAACGAAGAAGGATTGTTTGGCGTCAGCCGGTACGAAGTGTAGGTGTTTGTCGCAATATCGGATGGGGAGAGATGGCAAGAAATCACGAGGGCGTGGGCTTGAGCCCTACAAATGCTGGCTGCTGACCCAGCCATAAGGGGCTCGCGGACCTCGGGTCATTCGCCTATTCTCGCCCCATGCTCGATGCGCTTTCCGGAAGCCGCGTGTACGTCGTCGTCGGGATGCATCGCTCGGGCACTCGCCTCGTCGCGGACATCCTGGCGTCGCTCGGCATCTTCATGGGCTCCGATCGGCAAGGCGATTCGGAATCGATCACGTTCATCGAGCTCAACGAGGCGATCTTTCACCAATGCGGCACGTTCTGGACCGAGCCGCTGCCGGTGCACGTCGCTCTGGGGGATCCGTCGCACGTCGACGAGATCGCGGCGGCCGTTCGCCGGGAGCTGGGTAAGAGGCTGGGCCGCTATCTCGGCGCGGCGGGCCCGGGAGACATTCAGCGCATCGGCTGGAAGGATCCCCGGAACACCTTTACGTTGCCGGTCTGGGAGCGCGTTTTCCCCGAGCTCAAGGTGATTCACGTGCTGCGCCACGGGGTGGATGCGGCCGCGAGCCTCGCGCGACGCCAACGCCGCATGTGCACGGAGGCAACCGGAGCGCGGGTGCCGTCGTCGCTCGCCGTCTTCCGGGAGCATTCGCTCGGTGTGCTCTCGTCACGCCGAGGATGGACCGTCCACGAAGCGTTCGCCCTGTGGGAGCAGTACGTCGAGAAGGCCAGGCTCGAAGGCGCGCGGCTCGGCGAGCGCGCGCTGGAGGTTCGCTTCGAGGATCTGCTCGAGCGGCCGGACGAGGTGATCGACGCGATCGCCCGCTTCTGCGAGACCGAGCCCAAGCGCCAATGCGCGTCGGTCGATCCGGCGCGCGCTTACGCGTTTCGGCGGGACCCGGCGCTCGCGGCGTTCGCGGGCGGCGTCGGCGAAATTCTGGCTCTGTACGGCTACTCGCCTTAGCCGGCACCGCGTCTCTGCGCGCACCACGCGCTCCAGATCGAGCGGTAAGCGGCCTCGAGGTGACGGACGAAACGCGGCAGGTCCATCACCGGGGAGCTCTCGAGGAGCGCGCGCCGCTCCGTTCGCAGCGCGGCGACGCGGTCTCGCTCGCGCATCAGCGCCTCGGCGATGTCGAGGTACGACTCCTCCGTGTCCGCGATCCACTGCGAGAGGCCCGCGTTCGCGAGCAGGCTCGAGCCCGCGCGCGAGACCGGCGTCTTGCCGGTCAGCGTGACGACGGGAACGCCCATCCACAGCGCGTCGCAAGTCGTCGTTCCGCCGCCGAACGGAAACGGATCGAGCGCGACGTCGATGTCGCGGTAGGTCGCGAGATAGTCGCGAAACGGCTGGCGCCCGACGAAGCGGACGCGCGACTCGTCGATGCCGGCATCGCGCAGCACCGCGAGCGCCGCCCGGCATTGATCGCCGGCGCGGGCGTGGAGCAGCAGGTGTGCATCCCGCACGCGCAGCAGAAGCCGTGCCCACAGCCGCAACGTGGCGGGCGTGACCTTGGCGAAGTTGTTGAGGCAGCCGAACGTCGGCGGGCCCGGGCGCCGATCGATCCGCGGCTCGTCGCCATCGACGCGCGGGGCCGCATAGCACCAGTAGCAGTCCGGCAAGCGAACCGAGCGCTCCGAGTAGAGCGAGAGGTCGGTGCCCGGCGGATCGAGGAAGCGATCGGTCAGCCGGTAGTCGATCGCGTCGACGCCGGTCGTGCTGCAGTAGCCGAGGTACGTGACCTGGACGGGCGCCGGCTTGCGGGCGAACACGAGGAGCCGGTTCCTCCCCGAGTGCGCGGCGAGATCGACGAGGATGTCGATGCGGTCGTCGCGGACGCGTCGGGCGAGGTCCGCATCGGTCAGCCCGTAGGTGTCGCGCCATCCGTCGACTCGCTCTTTGACGGCCTCGGTCGTCGAATCCGGCCGGCTTACGTCGGCGTACGCGAGGATCTCGAACGATGTGTGATCACGAGCGTCGAGGATCGGCAGCATGAAGCGCGCGACGGAGTGCTCGCGAAAGTCGGGCGACACGTAGCCGATGCGCAGGCGCCGATCCGGGTCGGGTGCGTTCGGGTGGTCGCGCCTCTCCGCGACCAGCGGGGCGACATGGCGCTCGGCCCAGCGGCGATGCTCGCGAACGAGCTCCTCCGGCGTGCACTCCGCGTGATAGTGCAAAGTCAGGAGCAGGTTGCTGTGGACGGACGACAGGTCGGGCCGCAGCTCGATGGCACGACGGTACGACGCGATCGCTTCGTCGAGCTCCCCGCGGTCCTTTTGAAGGTTGCCGAGATTAACGTAGGGCTCGGCGTAGTCGGGATCGATCCCGATCGCGTTGCGGAAGCAGGCTTCGGCTTCGGTCAGCGCGTCGGCACGCATCAGCAGGTGGCCGAGGTTGTTGTGCGCCTCCGCGAAGCGGGGATCGAGCGCGATCGCGGTCTCGTACGCGCCGCGAGCATCGGCGTCGCGCCGCAGACGCTCCAGGACGAGCCCCAGGTTGTTGTGATAGGGCGCGGCATCCGGGGCGAGGGCGACGGCGCGCTCGATCAGCGCCAGCGCGGGCTCGGGACGATTCACCTGCAACGCGATCACGCCGAGAAAGTGCAGCGCATCGGAATGATCGGGGCAGCGCGCGAGCACGTGTCGATACCCGCGTTCCGCCTCCGCCAAGCGTCCCGCTCGATGACTCTCGAGCGCGACGGCGAAGGTTTGCTCCACGCTGACGTCTCGCATGCGTATTATTCTGCACATTCGCACGGTACGGGCAGCCCGGCGTGAAGACCGTGATCGTGACCGGCGGAGCGGGCTTCATCGGCTCGGCCGTCGTCCGCCAGCTCGTCGAAGAGACGAACCTGCGCGTCGTGAACGTCGACGCGCTGACCTATGCCGCGAACCTCGATTCGCTGGGCCCGGCGCGGAATTCGCCCCGGCACGTCTTCGAGCACGTCGACGTGTGCGATCGGGACGAGCTCGAGCGGGTGTTCCGCGAGCATCGCCCTGCGGCGGTTCTCCATCTGGCGGCGCAGACGCACGTCGATCGGTCGATCAAGGATCCCGGAGTGTTCGTCGCGAGCAACGTCGACGGCACCCTCAACGTCCTCGAAGCGTCGCGACGGCATTGGGAGCGGCTCGACGCGGAAGGCCGGAGCGGGTTCCGGTTGCTGCACGTCTCGACGGACGAGGTGTACGGCGACCTCGGTCGGGATCGGCCGGCCATGGCCGAGGGCGCGCCGTACGCGCCGAGCTCGCCCTATGCGGCAAGCAAGGCGGCCGCCGACCATTTGGTACGCGCGTGGAGCCGCACTTTCGACCTGCCGGTCGTGATAGCCGTTTGCTGCAACAACTACGGCCCCTGCCAGCATCCCGAGAAGCTGATCCCCCTCGTCGTGCTGAACGCGGTCGAAGGAAAGCCTTTGCCGCTTTACGGCACCGGCGAGAATGTTCGCGACTGGCTCTTCGTCGAGGACCACGCGCGCGCGTTGCGGATGCTGCTCGAGGCCGGCCGGCCGGGGCAAACGTATCACGTGGCCGCGCACGAGGAGCGCACGAACCTCGAGGTCGTGACGGAGATTTGCATGCTTCTCGACGAGCTGGCGCCGCGCGAAGCGGGGCGTCACACCGAGCTGATCCGATTCGTCGCGGACAGGCCGGGGCACGACTTCCGCTACGACCTCGATGATTCGCGGATGCGGGACGAGATCGGGTGGCGCCCGCGGGAGACGTTCCGGTCGGGGCTGCGCAAGACCGTCCGCTGGTACCTCGATCATCCCGAGTGGGTGCAGGCCGTCCGCAACGCCGAGTATCGGCGCTGGATGGCGGCGCAATATCAGGACGGCGAGGCAGGAGGATGAGGATCGTCCTGCTCGGCGGCAACGGGCAGATCGGCTGGGAGCTTCGGCGCGCGCTCGCTCCGCTCGGCGAGGTCCTCGCGCTCGAGCGAAGCGGAGACGACGAAATCCGCGCCGATCTCGAGGAGCCCGAGTCGTTGCGGCGCGCGGTGCGGCGGGCTCGGCCCGACGTGATCGTGAACGCGGCCGCCTACACCGACGTCGATCGCGCGGAATCCGAGCCCGAGCGCGCGGCTCGCGTCAACGCGGAGGGGCCGCGGGTGCTCGCGTCCGAAGCCAAGCGGCTCGACGCATGGCTCGTTCATTATTCGACCGACTACGTCTTCGACGGCAGCGGCGATCGGCCGTGGACCGAGGACGACGCGGCGGCGCCGTTGAGCGTGTATGGGCGAACGAAATGGGACGGCGAGGAGGCGGTCCGTGCGTCGGGATGCAAGCATCTGCTGCTGCGCACGCAATGGGTCTACAGCGCGCGCCGGCGCAACTTCGTCGCGACCGTGCTTCGGGCGGCCGCAGAGCGCGACGCGCTCGAGGTCGTCGACGATCAAGTCGGCGCCCCGACGGGTGCGGACCTCGTCTCGGACGTCACCGCCCATGTCCTTCGTGCGGTGCGCGCCGGTGCGCCGTCCGGCACGTATCACGTTGCTGCCCGCGGCGAAACGACGTGGCACGGTTATGCGCGATTCGTCGTCGACTGCGCACGGCGCGCCGGTTGGCCGCTCAAGCTCGGCGGGCGTGCGATCGTCCCGGTTGCGTCGGCTGCGCGGCCGACGCCTGCGCGGCGCCCGTTGAACTGCCGGCTAAGCGTCGATCGGCTCGAGCGAACGTTCGGGCTCCGTATGCCGGATTGGCGGTCGGGCGTCGAGCGCGTGATCGCAGAGCTTCACGAGCGTCGCCGCGACGCCGTCTCGCGCGACGTCCGACCGAATCGCGGAGTCGCGGGGGCATGAAGGTCTTCCCGGCGCGGATTCCCGACGTGCTCGTCGTCGAGCCCGAGGTGTTCCGGGACGAAAGAGGATTCTTCATGGAGGCTTGGCATCGGCGTCGCTTCGCCGAGCACGGGCTCGATTGGGACTTCGTGCAGGACAACCACAGCCGTTCCGTCCAGGGCACGCTGCGCGGTCTGCACTATCAGGTCGGCCGGCCGCAGGGAAAGCTCGTCCGAGTGACGGTCGGCGAGGTATTCGACGTCGCCGTCGACCTTCGCAGGCGTTCGCCGACTTTCGGGCAATGGGTCGGTCACACGCTGTCCGCGGAGAACCGGCTCATGATCTTCATACCGCCGGGGTTCGCGCACGGCTTCTACGTGACGAGCCACGTCGCCGAATGCCAATACAAATGCACGGAATACTACTCGGCGGAGCACGACCGCTGCGTCAGATGGGACGACCCGCAGATCGGCATCGAGTGGCCGCTGAGCGGGACCGTCGTCTTGTCCGAGAAGGATCGGCGGGCGCCTTTTCTCGCGGAGGCCGAGTGCTTCGACTGACGTCTATCGTCGGGTTTGTGCTCTCGCCGCTTCGTTCAAGCGGCTGAGTGCGTCGGAGCACTGGTTGACGTGCTCGAGCTGAGTGCTCGCCTCCCTGAGCATCCCGAGTGTGCTGAGGTTCACGACGTAGTCCATGAACCTGGCAATAGTCTCTTGGCAGACGATGAGCACGGCCGCTTGAGCATCAACGAAGGTCGACAGACGTTCGAGCTCGGCCTGTTGCTGCTCTATCCGTGAGGGAAGCGTGGCAACGTCAGCCTCGAGATTCGGCTGGCAGGCGGCAAGCGAGAATGTGAGAACGGCAATGATGAAGCGCATGACAGTCCGCCCCTTCGGGCTTCAAATTTGGGCGGGGGCGACTGTATGGAGGCGCTGGTGGAGACGCGATGATCGCTATCACGTTTCGACATGGGGCGGGGTTGAGTGCTTCCTCTATGAGGTCCGCACCAACGAAGACGAAACTGGACGCGCACAGGCGGTGAATCGTATCGCATTGAGCGCTTGGAACGAGGCTTCCAAAGCAGGATTCGCCGAGAGGCTCCAGTCGTCAGCGGGGAGCGAGCGGGCAGCTGGAGGAGCGCACAGCCGCAAGTGCGGCTGGAAGTATAAGTTGTTGTTTCGGCGAATTATGGTGGAGGCGGCGGGAATCGAACCCGCGTCCGCAAGCTCTCCGCCCTCGGCTCTACATGCTTAGTCCACCTTTTGTTTTAGCTGCGAGCAACCCGGCGGACGGGGCGCGCTCTGCAGCGAGTCCGCTTAGTGTTTAGCGAATCGGCGGCGGACGCGCGTCATCGCGAGCTTGTGAGATGCGACGCCTGAGGCTGGACGCACAAGCACGGCTCCAGTCAGACGGCACCCTACCGGGTATTAAGCGGCGAGTGCGTAGTTGTCGTCGTTGGCAACTATTTGGTTTGCAGATGGTTTAACGAGGTAATCTGCACCTCGGCATGCACCTCGGGTTTCGCAACCCACGTCGAAACCAGGTCGCCCCCGAAAGTCTCGATCAGTGTAAGGCCGGATTCGGCAGATTCAAGGCCAAAGCGCACGTGGCGTTCTTTCGCCAGGCAGCGCCTACCCTCAGCATGCCGACTCCGGCTCGCCGAGCCTGAGACCTCCGGGCGCAACGATCGTTCCGTCCGGCTCGAGACTCGGACGCTTGCCGACGGCCCTTTGGGCACGGTATCGCCGCTTCACCGACTCTTCAGCACGCGCGCCCGCTCGACCTGCCAATCCCGCTCCTTCTCGGCGGCGCGCTTGTCGTGCTGCTTCTTGCCCCGCGCGAGACCGACCGCGAGCTTCGCGCGGCCCTTGTTCCAGTAGAGCTCGAGCGGCACCAGCGTGTACCCGCGGCGCTCGACGAGGCCGGTCAGCCGGTCGATCTCGTTGCGGTGGAGCAGGAGCCGGCGCGTCCGCGTCGGGTCGGTCTCGACGTGCGTCGAGGCCGAGAGCAGCGGCGTGATGTGCGCGCCGATGAGCCACGCCTGGTTGTCCCGCAGCACGACGTACGCCTCGGTGAGCTGCGCTTTCCCGGCGCGCAGGCTCTTCACCTCCCAGCCCTTGAGCTCGATGCCGGCCTCGAAGTCCTCCTCGATGAAATAGTCGAACCGCGCCTTCCGGTTCTGCGCGATCGTGCGCTCGGCGTGTGGCTTTCCCTGCTTCCTGGCCATGGGAGCGCAATGATCCTAGAATGCAAAACAAAAAACATCACCCGGAGGCTTCCCTTATGAACGAGCGCGCAGCCGAGCGGCGACGCTCGCTGCACGGCGAGTGGACCTCTCGCCTCGCTTTCATCCTCGCCCTTGCGGGCTCCGCGGTCGGGCTCGGCAACATCTGGCGGTTCCCGTACCTCGCAGGCGAGAACGGCGGCGGGGCGTTCGTCCTCGTCTATCTCCTGTTCGTCTTCGGCATCGGGCTGCCGATCATGATGGCCGAGGTGCTGATCGGGCGGCGCGGCCGACGCAACCCCGTCACGACGATGCAGCTTCTCGGCGAGGAGGAGACGGGCAAGTCGGGCTGGCGCGTCGTCGGCGGGCTCGGAGTCGTCACCGGGTTTCTGATCCTGTCGTTCTACAGCGTGATCGCCGGCTGGACGATCGCGTACGTTTTCGAAAGCGCGTCCGGAGCGTTCAGGAACGCGGGGGCGGACACGGTCGCGGGGATCTTCCAGTCGCTCGTCGGCAACGAGCTCGCGACGGGCGGGCTGCACACGCTGTTCATGGCCTTGACGATCGGGGTCGTCGTCCTCGGCGTCGAGCAGGGCCTGGAGCGGGCCGTGCGCATCATGATGCCGGCGCTCATCGCGCTGCTCCTCGTGCTGCTCGGCTACAGCATGACGACCGGCAGCTTCATCGAGGGGCTCGTATTCCTGTTCGAGCCCCGGTTCGACGAGCTGAGCGGAGCCGCCGTGCTCGACGCGCTCGGCCAGGCGTTCTTCACGCTCAGCGTCGGCATGGGGGCCGTGATGACGTACGGCGCATACCTGCCGGAGAACGAGTCGATCCCGCGCTCGTGCCTCGCGGTCGTCTCATTGGACACGTCGGTCGCGCTTCTCGCGGGGCTCGTGATCTTTCCGATCGTGTTCGCGAACGGGCTCGATCCCGCGTCGGGCCCGGGGCTCGTGTTCCAGTCGCTGCCGCTCGCGTTCGGGCAGATGCCGGGCGGGGTCATCGTCGCCGTCTTGTTCTTCGTGCTGCTGATGTTCGCAGCGTGGACGTCCGCGATCAGCCTGATGGAGCCTGCCGTGGCGTATTTCATGGAGACCCGCGGTTTCACTCGCCCGAAGGCGGCGCTCCTCGTCGGCACGACGATCTGGCTGCTCGGGTTCCTGACCGTCATGTCGTTCGGGGCGTGGTCCGACGTCACGTTCTGGAACGGCACGTGGTTCGACAACATCGATTACCTGTCGAACAACGTGTTCCTGCCGCTCGGCGGCCTCGCGATCGTAGTTTTCGCGGGTTGGATCATGGCGCGCAACTCGACGGCCGACGAGCTGGATCCGGCAGCGGGGCGCGGCTATCGATTCTGGCGATGGGCCGCCCGCTACGTCGCCCCCGTCGCAGTCGCGCTCGTGCTGCTGAACGCGGTCGGTATATTCTGACTCGATGCGCACCGTGCACCGGAGCTGCCGTGTGCCGTACACGGCCGAGCAGATGTTCGACCTCGTGAACGACATCGAAGCGTATCCGGAGTTTCTGCACTGGGTGCGCGACGCACGCGTCGAGGAGCGCGGCGACGGCTACATGAAGGCGACGCTCGACATCGGCATCAGCGGGATCCACAAGAGCTTCACGACGCTGAACACGTTCGACCGGCCGCACAGACTCGACATCGAGCTCGTCAGCGGGCCGTTCCGCCACCTCGACGGGCTGTGGGAGTTCGAGGACGTCGGCGACGGCGAATGCCACGTGTCCGTGACCTTGTCGTTCGAGGTGATCGCGTCGCCGCTGTCGATGGTCTTCTCGATGGTCTTCGAGGAGCTCGTCCGCGCGCAGGTCGCGGCTTTCGTGCAGAGGGCGGAAGCGCTCTATGGCCGATGAGACCCCAGCTCGCGAGACGGTCGAGGTCGTCTACGCGACGCCGGACGATCAGCGCGTCGTCACGCTGCCCTTCTCGCCGGGGATGACGGCGCGCGGCGCCGTCGACGCGTCGGGGCTCCTCGAGGCCTTCCCCGAGATCGAGACGAGACCGCTCGTGCTCGGCGTGTACGGCGAGCCGGTCGAGCCGGACCGCACGCTTGCGCCCGGCGATCGGGTCGAGATCTGCCGGCCGTTGCTTCGCGACCCGCGCACGTTGCGGCGGGAGCTCTTGAGGCAGGGGCAGGTCATGGGCCTCGCGGGGCGGAAGCTCGGCGCGGCTGTGAGCGCCGACGACGGCGCAACGACGATCCGGAGTCGCACGCGCGGCGTCTGACCGCGCTCAGCGGTTTCTCACGGCGACTTCCGTCGTATCTTCTATGGCCTCTATGGGATCCGGATCCGTGGGCTCGATGGGCTCGGTCGGTACGTTGCGCGGCGAAATCTTCGTTTCGATGCGGGCGACGCGGTCGTTCTCGAAATGGATCGTCACCCAATACCGCGTGATGTCGCGCTTCCGTCCCTGCCGAAAGAAGTAGGTGTAGTCCCAGCGTTCCGCATGGAAGGGATCGGCAATCAGCGGCGTTCCGAGCAGAAACTGCACTTGGCTCCGCGTCATGCCTTCGCGAACCTGATCGAGATTGTCGAGGTCGAGCATGTTGCCCTGCTGCACGCTCATGCGGAACGCGCATCCGCTCGCCGCAACGGCGACGAACGCGACGCACAGCACGGCGAGCGCCGCGCGCATGCACCGCGCGGCGCCGAGACGTGTCGGCGCGCCGAGCAAGAGGTGGAGAGCTCTGCGTGTATGGGCCATAATTGAGCCGCGGATCATACCCCATTTGACACAGGGGAGTAGAGCAGTGGAAGGGCGGCAGGATCTTCGTAGGGCCGGATTGAAGGTGACTTCGCCGCGGCTCAAGATCCTGGAGGTTTTGGAGAAGAGCGAGGAGCGCCACCTATCGGCGGAGGCGATCTACCGCTTGCTGCTCGACGCGGGTGAGGAGCTGGGCCTCGCCACCGTGTATCGCGTGCTCACGCAGTTCGAGCGCGCAGGCCTCGTGACCCGCCACAACTTCGAGGGGGGCACCGCGGTGTTCGAGCTGGCCGATCGCACGCATCACGATCACATGGTGTGCCTCGAAACCGGTAAGGTCATCGAGTTCTTCGACGAGCGGATCGAGCAGATCCAGCGGGAAATCGCGCGCCGCTACGGCTACGAGATCGAGGACCACAGCCTCGTGCTCTACGTGCGGCCGAAAGCGAACTGAGCGAAGCTTCGTCGGTTCGACTCCGCGTCGCGTCTCGGCGGAGCCGGTGCGCGCTAAGCGTCCGCGCCGGTTCGGCGGCCGCGCTTCGCCGATCGCCGCTGCGGCGTGCCGGACTTCGCCGCGCGCCCGATCATCTCCTCGGCGTGCGCGCGCGTGACCGCGGTGATCTCGATGCCGCCGAGCATCCGCGACAGCTCCTCGATACGCTCCTCCCGCGAGAGTCGCCGCACGGTCGTCCGGCTCGTCTTTCCGTCGGTCTCCTTCGCGACGTGATAGTGGTGATGCCCCTGGCTTGCGACCTGGGGCAGGTGCGTCACGCAAAGGACCTGTCGGTTCTCGGCGATCTTCTTGAGCTTGCGACCGACGATCTCCGCGACGCCGCCGCCGATGCCCGCATCGACCTCGTCGAACACGAGCGTCGGCACCGGCGACGCGTCTGCGCCGACGACCTCGATCGCGAGCCCTATCCGAGAGAGCTCGCCGCCTGACGCGACCTTCGCGAGCGGGCCGAACGGCTGGCCCGGATTGAACCGCACGCGGAACTCGACGCGGTCGAGGCCCGTGCCGTCGGCGCGGTCGACCGGCTTCTCGTCGATCGCGACCTCGAACAGGCCGTGCGGCAGCCCGAGCTCCGGCAGCTGCGCGGTGACCGCGTCGGCGAGCTTTGTCGCGACCTCGCGGCGCGCCTTCGACAACGCCTTCGCCGCCTCGAAGTAGGCCGCTTCGGCACGCTCGGCGGCCGCGCGCAGCGCGTCGATCGACTCCGCGGCGCCGTCGAGCTCCGCGATCCGCGCTCGGAGCGTCGCGAGCACACCGGGGAGCTCGTCCTCGCTGACGCCGTGACGACGCGAAAGCGTACGGATCCGCGAGAGCCGCGTCTCGACCGCGTCGAGCCGTTCCGGATCCGGCTCGAGCCGCTCGCGGTAGTGCAGCAACGCGAGCGCGGCCTCGCGCAGCTCGATCTCGACGCTCGCGAGCATGTCGGCCGGCTGACGGAGCGCGTCGTCGTGCTCGACGAGCCGGGCGAGCTCCTGCGCGGCCCGAGAGACGAGCGCGTGCGCGCTGCCGCCTTCGGCCTCGTAGACCGCCTGGATCGCGAGGTCCAGACCGCCCGCGAGCTTGTCGACGTTCGCGAGCCGGCTGCGCTCCGCATGAAGGCGCGCGGGCTCGCCGTCCTCGAGCGCGAGCGCCTCGAGCTCGGCTGCCTGGAAGCGCAGCAGCTCGAGCTCGGCGTCCCGTTGCCGGTGGCCGCCCTGCGCCGCGTCGAGCTTCGCGCGCGCGTCCTGCCAGTCGCGATAGGCGGCCGCGACCTCGCGCACGAGCTTGTCGAGCCCGCCGTGCGCGTCGAGCAGCGCACGCTGGTTCGTGCTGTCGAGCAGGGACTGATGCGCGTGCTGGCCGTGGATGTCGACGAGCAGCGAGCCGATCTGCTTCAGATCCCCGAGCGTGACGGGCTGGTTGTTCACGAACGCGCGGGAGCGGCCTTCGTGGCCGATGATGCGCCGCAGCGCGCAGCGCCGCTCGTCGTCGAGGCCGAGCTCCTCGAGCCACGCGAGCGCGGCGTGCCCCGGCGGGCATTCGAACAGCACGCTGATCTCGGCCCTGTCCGCGCCGTGACGGACGACGCTCGCGTCCGCACGGTCGCCGAGCGCGAGGCCGAGCGCGTCGACGAGGATCGATTTGCCGGCACCGGTCTCGCCGGTCACGACGGAGAGCCCGTCGCCGAGCTCCACCTCGACCTCGTCGATCACGGCGAAGTTCTTGACGCGGATCAGGCTCAGCATCGCGCGCTCCCGGCGGCGCAACGGCACCCGCGCGGCGTGCGCCGTTGGCTCCATCGGCGGCGGAGGCGGCCGCGATCGGCCGTAGAGCTCGACCTCATCGCGTCGGCAGCGGGCGGACGAAACGGGTCGCGCTGCCCCAGTTCAGCTTCGAGCGGAGCAGCTCGTAGTAGTTGTAGTCCCGCGGGTGCAGCAGCGTGACGCGAGCGTCGGACGCCCGGATGCGCAGCGCGCCTTCCGGCGTGAGGGTCCCGTATTCGTCGCCGTCGCACGCAACGAGGGCGGGGACTTGCGTGCCGGGCTGCAGCCGCACCTCGATCACGCTGTTCGGATCGAGCACGAGGGGCCTGTCGCTCAACGTGTGCGGGCAGATCGGCACCATCACGATCGCGTTCAGGTTCGGCTGGATGATCGGGCCGCCGCACGACAGCGCGTACGCGGTCGACCCCGTCGGCGTCGCGACGACGAGCCCGTCGCCGCCGTGCGTATTAACGTAGCTGCCGTCGACCCACGTCGCGAAGTCGAGAATCCTGCTGCTACCGCGCTTTTGCAGCACCACGTCGTTCAGCGCGATCATCGGGCCCGGGCGCTCGCCGTCGCCGACGAGCTCCGCCTCGAGCATCCGTCGCTCTTCCGCGAGGTAATCCCCTGAGAGAATCGAATCGATCGCATCGAGCGCCTGCTCCGGCAGGATGTCCGTCAGGAAGCCGAGCTTGCCGAGATTGATGCCGAGCAGCGGGACGCCGTGCAGTGCGACGCGGCGCGCCGCGTGGAGCATCGTCCCGTCCCCGCCGATCGCGACGATCACGTCCGCGCGGGTCGCGAGCTGCGCCTCGTCGACGACCTCGACGTCGCCGAGCCGTTGAGCGATCGCCTCGGCGGACGGCGGAGCGACGATGTGGGCGTTGCGTGACCTGACGTGCGAGATGACGCGGGAGGCCGTGTCCGCCACCTTCGCGTCCGACAGCCGCCCCCAGAACCCGACGTGCTTGAATTTGTATCCCATGCGGACCAGGGGTAGATCGGGCCCCCCGGGGGCGCATTGTAGCGGTAAACCCGGACGGAACGGGAACGGCGGCGCGTGTGTCGAAACGGCGGCGCGCATGCTTGACAGTCGCGCGAGCGCGTTGCTAGCTTGCACATCGCGTAAATTCGGGGGATTACAAGGGGTTGCGGCCTAGGGCCGGGTTCGCCCTGGGCAGGCAATGCCGAGGCTATGGCGGTCAGGAAAGGAGACTTACCCGACGAGCGCGCACAGCATCTGCTGAGAGTGCTGGTCGACAAATATATCCGCGAAGGTCAGCCGGTCGGATCACGGACGCTTTCGCGGGACTCCGGCCTCGATTTGAGCCCCGCGACGATCCGCAACATCATGGCGGACCTCGAGGAGATGGGCTTCGTCACGTCTCCGCACACCTCCGCCGGGCGCATTCCGACGATCAAAGGCTATCGGCTGTTCGTCGATACGCTCATCAAGCTGTCGCCGCCGAAGGAAGAAGAGCTCCTGCCGTTCCGCGAGAAGCTGCAGGAGGTCGCCGGCGAGGATCCCCAGGCGCTCGCGACGTCCGTTTCTTCGCTTCTCTCGATGCTGACCAAGCTCGCCGGCATCGTCACGGTACCGCGGCGGCCGCATTCGTCGCTTCGTCAAATAGAGTTCCTGCCGCTGTCCGGCCGGCGCGTCCTCGCGATCCTGGTCGTGAACGAGCGCGAGGTCCACAACAAGATCCTGCATGTGCATCGCGACTTCACCGAGGACGAGCTGCGTAAGGCAGGCAACTACCTGACCGAGCAGTTCGGCGGCCGGGGGCTCAACGAGGTGCGCGTCGACCTCGTGAAGCAGCTCGAGGAGACCCGCGAGTCGATGAATGCGCTGATGGTCGAGGCGATCGAGCTCGCGCAGCAGGCCTTCCCGGACGAGACCGCGCAGACGGGGTATGTGCTCTCCGGCGAGTCGAACCTGCTGCTCGAGGAGCTCGGCGACATGGAGAAGCTAAAGTCGCTGTTCAATGCGTTCAGCCAGCAGCACGACATGCTGCGCCTGCTCGACCAGAGCCTGAACGCGGAGGGCGTCCAGATCTTCATCGGCCAGGAGTCGGGCTATCAGATCCTCGAGCAGTGCAGCATCGTCGCGGCCCCGTACACGACCGAGGACAATACGATGGGCGTGCTCGGCGTGATCGGGCCGACACGCATGGCCTACGAACGGGTCATTCCGATCGTCGATCTGACGTCGAAGTTGCTCGGCCGCGCCTTGAAGTCCGACAACTAGCCCCCATAGCTGCGTTTCACGGTTTGAGGACCTGCGGCCAATGGCCGAGGGAGGAGCTTTTTCATGACCGAAGCCACGGAACGGGATTCGCGTGAAGCCCGGGAACGGGCCGCCGCCGAGCAGGAGAGCACGAACGAGCGCGCCGAAGCGGGCGAGGCCCAAGCCGAACTGGTCCGGGAAAGCGGCGCCGGCGGCTCGGACCGGCCTGCCGACGGCGACGAGATCGAGGCGCTGCGGCGCACCGCGGAGGAGAACTGGAACAAGTACTTGCGGGCGGTCGCGGAGCTCGATAATTACCGCAAGCGCAGCGCCCGCGAGCTCGAGAACGTGCGCCGCTACGCGGCCGAGCGGCTCGGCCAGGGGGTGCTGCCGGTCCGGGACAGCATGGAGGCGGCGCTCGCGTCGGCCGACAACGTCGACGTCAAGACGCTGATCGAGGGTGCGCGCGCGACGCTGAAGCTGCTCGACCAGGCGCTCGAAAGCGTCGGGATCCGGGAGATCGACCCGGCCGGACAGCCGTTCGACCCGACCAAGCACGAGGCGATGGCGATGCAGCCGAGCGCCGAGCACGCGCCGAATACCGTCATCACCGTCGTCCAGAAGGGCTACGAGCTGCACGACAGGCTGCTGCGGCCGGCGCGCGTCATCGTTGCGGCTCCGGTGCCGCAGGGCGAAGCCTGACGAAAAGGGGTTGAATTACGAGGCTCGTCCCCCATTTACGGCCCTGTAACTGGGATTCGGGGCGGCGGGGCCCGAGAAGGGTGTCGAAAAAGTGGTGTCAGACACCTTTTCCTTCGCACCGCAGCGAGACGCCTCGTCGGTCCCGAAAAAGGTGTCTGACACCATTTTTTCCTGGCGCGGGCGAATCGAGCACGGTTTCTTCACATTCTGGCGAGCTGAGGTGTAGCAGTCATGGGACGAGTCATTGGGATCGACCTGGGAACGACGAATTCATGCGTCGCCATCATGGAAGGTGGCACGCCGAAAGTGATCGAGAACAGCGAAGGCGATCGGACGACGCCTTCGATCGTCGCGTTCACTAAGGATGGCGAGGTGCTGGTCGGGCAAACCGCGAAGCGCCAGGCCGTCACCAATCCGCACAACACGCTTTTCGCGATCAAGCGCCTGATCGGCCGGCGGTACGACGACGCAGTCGTCGAGAAGGACGTCCACATGGTGCCGTACAAGATCGTCCAGGCGGACAACGGTGACGCCTGGGTCGAGGTCAACGGCAAGAAAATGGCACCGCCCGAGATCTCGGCGCGGGTCCTCGCGAAGATGAAGCAGACCGCCGAGGACTATCTCGGCGAGAAGGTCACCGAGGCCGTGATCACGGTCCCGGCGTACTTCAACGACTCCCAGCGCCAGGCGACGAAGGACGCGGGACGCATCGCGGGCCTCGAGGTCAAGCGCATCATCAACGAGCCGACCGCGGCTGCGCTCGCATACGGGCTCGACAAGAAGCGCGGCGACCGTAAGGTCGCTGTGTACGACCTCGGCGGCGGCACGTTCGACATCTCGATCATCGAGATCGCCGAGGTCGACGGCGAGCATCAGTTCGAGGTGCTCGCGACGAACGGCGACACGTTCCTCGGCGGCGAGGACTTCGACAACCGGATCATCGGCTACCTGACGAAGGAGTTCCAGAAGGAGAGCGGGATCGACGTCACGAAGGACCCGCTCGCGATGCAGCGCCTGAAGGAGGCGGCCGAGAAGGCGAAGATCGAGCTCTCGTCGCGGCAGCAGACCGACATCAACCTGCCGTACATCACGGCGGATGCGTCGGGTCCGAAGCACCTGAACATCAGCCTGACGCGCGCGAAGTTCGAGTCGCTCGTCGAGGATCTGATCGAGCGCACGCTCGAGCCGTGCAAGATCGCGCTGAAGGACGCGGGGCTCTCGGTCAGCGATATCGACGACGTGATCCTCGTCGGCGGCCAGACGCGCATGCCGAAGGTGCAGCAGAAGGTGCAGGAGCTCTTCGGCAAGGAGCCGCGCAAGGACGTGAACCCCGACGAGGCCGTCGCGATCGGCGCCGCGATCCAGGCGGGCGTGCTGGCCGGCGAGGTCAAGGATGTCCTGCTCCTCGACGTGACGCCGTTGTCGCTCGGTATCGAGACGCTCGGCGGTGTCATGACGAAGCTGATCGAGAAGAACACGACGATTCCGACGAAGGCGACGCAGGTCTTCTCGACGGCGGAGGACAACCAGACGGCGGTCACGATCCACGTGCTCCAGGGCGAGCGCAGCCGCGCGCGCGACAACAAGTCGCTCGGCCGGTTCGACCTGACGGACATCCCGCCGGCACCGCGTGGTGTGCCGCAGATCGAGGTCACGTTCGACATCGACGCGAACGGCATCCTGAACGTGTCGGCCAAGGACAAGGCGACCGGCAAGGAGCAGAAGATCGTGATCAAGGCCTCTTCGGGCCTGACCGAGGAGGAGATCCAGCGGATGGTCAAGGACGCCGAGGCGCACGCGGCCGAGGACGAGAAGTTCAAGGAGCTCGTCAACGTCAGGAACCAGGGCGATGCGCTCGTGCATGCGACCGAGAAGTCGCTCGCGGATCTCGGTGACAAGGTGCCCGCGGACGAGCGGGCCAAGGTCGAGAGCGCGCTGACCGAGCTCAAGGAGGCGCTGAAGGGCGACAGCAAGAGCGGCATCGAGGCGAAGATCCGCGCGCTCACCGACGTCTCCGCGGGCCTGATGCAGAAGGTGTACGGCGAGCAGGGCGCGACCGGGGCCGCCGGCGGCCAGCAGCCGGGCGGCGACGACAACGTCGTCGATGCGGAGTTCGAGGAAGTCAAGGACGACGAGCAGAAACGGGCCTGAAGCCCGCTGCGCCGAATGGGAAGGAGAAAGGGGTCAGAGGCCTTTTTCCTGACCGGCTCCAGCCGCCGATGGCGCGGGGGAAAAAGGGGGCAGCCCCCTTTTTCCCCGTTCGCCGGCGTACGGAACACACCGGAAATAGAGACATCGAACGGCCCACGGACGGCCGATTTCGGCGAAAATCTGCGCCGACCTGACGGGGCATACGCCGACCGCGGCTGGGGACTCAGGGGATGATCGAGGATATGGCCAAGCGCGACTACTACGAAGTGCTCGGCGTGAAGCGCGACGCGAGCGCCGAGGACATCAAGAAGGCCTACCGCCGCTTGGCGATGAAGTATCACCCGGATCGCAATCCGAACGATCCGGAGGCCGAGGCCAAGTTCAAGGAAGCCAAGGAAGCGTACGAAATCCTGTCGGACGACGGGAAGCGTGCCGCCTACGATCGCTTCGGCCACGCGGGTGTCGGCTCGGGCGGCGGCTTCGGCTCGAATGGATTTGGCGCGGACGCGTTCAGCGACATCTTCGGCGACGTGTTCGGCGACATCTTCGGAACCGGACCGCGCAGCCGAACGCAGATGTACCGCGGCGCGGACCTGCGCTACGAGCTCGAGCTCACGCTCGAGCAGGCCGTCACGGGCGACACGGTCGAGATCGAGATCCCGAGCCGGGTCGCATGCGGAACGTGCGACGGCACGGGCGCGGCGCCCGGCACGCAGCGGGTCACGTGCGCGACGTGCCACGGCCACGGCAGCGTGCGCGTGCAGCAGGGCTTCTTCTCGATCCAGCAGACGTGCCCGGTGTGCCGCGGCGCGGGCTCCCGCGTCGAGAAGCCGTGCCCCGATTGCTCGGGCGCGGGCGTGGTCCGCAAGGTCAGGACGCTTTCGGTGAAGATTCCGCCCGGCGTCGACAACGGCGACCGGATTCGGTTGTCGCGCGAGGGCGAGCCGGGCCGCAACGGCGGCCCTCCGGGGGACCTCTACGTCGACATCGTCGTGCAGCCGCACCCGATCTTCACGCGCGACGGCCAGGATCTGTCGTGCGAGGTGCCGATCAGCTTCGCGACCGCGGCGCTCGGCGGCACGGTCGAGGTGCCGACGCTGGACGGCCAAGTCGTGCTGAAGATTCCGCCCGAGACGCAGTCGGGTAAGGTGTTCCGGCTGAAGGGTAAGGGCGTTCGCTCGGTGCGGGCGCCGGGCTACGGCGACCTCTTCTGCCGCGTGCAGGTCGAGACGCCTGTCAATCTCACGCCGGAGCAGAAAGAGGCGCTGCGGCGCTTCGACGAGTCGATCTCGGGCGGCGGGGAGCGGCACAGCCCGCGCGCACGCTCGTGGTTCGACGGCGTGAAGAGCTTCTTCGAGCGGATGGGGGCGTAGAGCCTTGTTGAGAATCGCGATGCTCGGCGCGACCGGGCGTATGGGGCGCGCCATCCTCGGCTGCATCGCGGAGCTTTCCGACGTGAAGCTCGTCGGTGCGGTCACGCAAACCGGCGATGCTGCCATCGGCCGGGACGCGGGCGAGGCCGCCGGCCTCAAGCCCTTCGGCGTGCCGCTCACCGACGATCGCGAGCAGGCGTTGCACAACGCCCAGGTCGCGATCGATTTCACGCTTCCCGCCGCTCTCGACGCGAACGTCAAGGCGTGCAGGGCGCACGGCACCGCGCTCGTCGTCGGCACGACCGGCCTCGAGCCGCGGCATTTCGAGACGATGGAGCACGCGTCGCGCGAGATTCCGATCGTCTACGGACGCAACATGAGCGTCGGCGTGAATCTGTTCATGGATCTCGTGGGCCGGGCGGCTCGCGCGCTCGGACAGGAATACGACGTCGAGATCGTCGAGGCGCATCACCGTTACAAGGTCGACGCACCGTCGGGCACCGCGCTTGCGCTCGGCGAGCGCGTCGCGGAGGCGCGCGGACGTCCGCTGCGCGATCTCGCGGTGTATGCCCGGGAAGGCCGCACGGGGCCGCGCGTGCCGGGCACGATCGGCTTCTCGGTGATCCGCGGCGGGCAAATCGTCGGCGATCACACCGTCATGTTCATCGCCGGCGACGAGCAGGTCGAGCTGACGCACCGGGCCCATGATCGCAGCGCCTTCGCGCGGGGGGCGCTGCGCGCCGCGCGCTGGGTCGCGGGACGTGCGCCCGGCTACTACTCGATGGCGGACGTGCTCGGTATGTCTGCGGAGGGCTGACTCTTCGCAGTTGAACTAACCGGACGCCGCGCCCCTCTGAAGATTCGCGGAGGACGCGGCGGCCGAGCCGACGTCGCCAACGCCGTTGCACGGCCGAGTCCGACCTCCTGCGCGCTCGCGACGTTTCATGTCGGACCACCGACCGGGTACAATGGCGTCCTGAGCCCCCACTAGCTAAACGCTCTCCGGGTTGCCGCGCGCCTGCGGCGAACCCGCGGCCTCGTGCAAGGCGCATACCGTTGAATCAGGAGCTCAGCGTGACAGAGCCGGCGATACTAGCGCTCGAAGACGGAACCGTGTTCCGCGGCATCTCCGTCGGTGCCCCCGGTCGAAGCCTCGGCGAAGTGGTGTTCAACACCGCGATGACCGGCTATCAGGAAATCCTGACCGATCCGTCGTATTACCGGCAGATCGTCACGTTGACGTATCCGCACATCGGCAACGTCGGCACGAACTCGGACGACTTCGAGTCGCGGCGCACGTTCGCGGCCGGCCTCGTCATCCGCGACCTTTCGCGGATCGTCAGCAACTATCGCAGCGAATGGGCGTTGCGGGATTTCCTGATCCGCGGGGAGACCGTCGCGATCGCGGACATCGATACGCGGCAGCTCACGCGGATCATCCGCGACAAGGGCGCGCAGGCAGGCTGCATTCTCACGGGGCCCGACGCGACGCCGGAGGAGGCCGTGCGCGCAGCGCGCAAGTTCCCCGGCATCAACGGAATGGACCTCGCGCGGCTCGTGACGACGAAGCAGGTCTATCAGTGGAACCAGGGCAGCATCTGGCCGCAGCGCCCGAACGTCTACTCGAAGCGCATCGCGAACTTTCACGTCGTCGCGTACGACTTCGGAATCAAGCGGAACATTCTGCGGCTCATCGCGGATCTCGATTGCCGTGTCACGGTGGTGCCGGCGACGACGAGCGTCGACGAGGTTCTCGCGCTGAATCCGGACGGGATTTTCCTGTCGAACGGGCCCGGGGATCCGGCGCCGTGCACGTATGCGATCGACGCGATCCGGCGATTCCTGGAGCTGCGCATTCCGCAGTTCGGTATCTGCCTCGGCCATCAGCTGCTCGCGCTCGCTGCGGGTGCGAAGACCGTGAAGATGAAGTTCGGCCATCACGGCGCGAATCACCCGGTGCTCGAGATCGACTCGGGCAGGGTGCTGATCACGAGCCAGAACCATGGGTTCGCGGTCGACGAGGCGACGTTGCCGCCGAACGTCCGCCCGACGCATCGCTCGCTGTTCGACGGGACGCTGCAGGGCATCGAGCTCGCGGACGCGCCGGCGTTCTCGTTCCAGGGGCATCCCGAGGCGAGCCCGGGGCCGCACGACCTGCGGCCGCTATTCCGGCGGTTCATCGCGATGATGAAGGACTACCGGCGTCAGACCGCTGCCGTGGCGGCGCAATGATCGTCCCTGGTGCGTCTCGCGATCCGCGAGGCTTCGTTCGGTCCGCGGCTGCAGCAGGCTTTGACGCCGCAGCGGGCATCATTCATGAACGATTGGGTGTCGGCGGTGGGCGGAGGCATGCGTGTCTCCGCGTTTTCGGGACCGCCGTGAATCCGTCCATGGAGGCTGCGCGCGCGCCATCCCTGGCGCGCACGCTCCCGAAAACGCGGAGACACACATGCCTCCGCGTCGGCGGCGTGCCGTTCATGAATGATGCCCGGAGACGGCAACGGTTGCCCAAACGCCCTGTGCTCACACGTCGACGCGTGCGACGGCCCGAGCTCGCAACGCGTGCGGCATTGGGCGCGAGGAACTCAGCGGAGTCGGCGGCGAGCGAGGTCATCGCACTGCACGCCGGCTGCGCAAAGAGCGCCGCGGCGACCGTTGGCGTGCGGGAGCGGCGGACGTCGCCGCCGAGCTGTCGGCGACGGGGCCTCAATGCCGCGGCGACGTGTCACCGCATTCATGGACGCGATGCCGCCTGGAAGGAGCGTGTCGTGCGACGTGCGCTTTTCCAGGACCGTGCGCGCCAGGGATGGCGCGCGCGGAGCCTCCAGGGACGGATTCACGGCGTTCCTGGAAAAGCGCACGTCGCGCGGCACGCTCCGTCCGCGCCGACGCCGGATTCGTCCATGAATGCGGGCTGCCGACGTATCGAACCGCTGCGAACGACTGAAACGACACGACCATAAGGACTGTGGAAGCAACCGTATGCCGCGCCGCGACGATCTCGAAAGCATCCTGATCATCGGAGCCGGGCCGATCATCATCGGCCAGGCCTGCGAGTTCGATTACTCGGGCACGCAGGCGTGCAAGGCGCTGAAGGAGGAGGGCTATCGCGTCATCCTCGTGAACTCGAATCCGGCGACGATCATGACCGACCCGGCGAGCGCGGACGCGATCTACATCGAGCCGATCAACTGGCGCGCCCTCGCGAGCGTCATCGAGAGGGAACGTCCGTCGGCGCTCCTCCCGACGATGGGCGGGCAGACCGCGCTCAACTGCGCGCTCGATCTCGACCGTCACGGCATCCTCGAGAAATACGGCGTCGAGCTGATCGCCGCGTCGCGGCAGGCGATCGACATGGCCGAGGACCGTGAGCAGTTCCGCAACGCGATGCAGGAGATCGGCCTCGACGTCGCGCGCGCCGGCATCGCGCACACGCTCGAGGAGGCGTGGGAAGTTCAGAAGGAGATCGGCTTTCCCATCATCGTGCGCCCGTCGTTCACGCTCGGCGGCAGCGGCGGCGGGATCGCGTACAACCGCGAGGAGTTCGAGGAGATCGTCAGCCGCGGCCTCGACCAGTCGCCGACGACCGAGGTCCTGCTCGAGGAGTCCGTCCTCGGCTGGAAAGAGTTCGAGATGGAGGTCGTCCGCGACCGCAACGACAACTGCATCATCATCTGCTCGATCGAGAACCTCGACCCGATGGGCATCCACACGGGCGACTCGATCACCGTCGCGCCCGCGCAGACGCTGACCGACAAGGAGTACCAGCGCATGCGCGACGCCTCGATCGCCGTGCTGCGCAAGATCGGCGTCGACACGGGCGGCTCGAACGTGCAGTTCGCGATCAACCCCGAGGACGGGCGGATGATCGTGATCGAGATGAACCCGCGCGTGTCGCGCTCGTCGGCGCTCGCGTCGAAGGCGACCGGCTTCCCGATCGCGAAGGTCGCGGCGAAGCTCGCCGTCGGCTACACGCTCGACGAGCTGCGCAACGAGATCACCGGCAACGCGACGCCCGCGTCGTTCGAGCCGACGATCGACTATGTCGTGACGAAGGTCCCGCGTTTCACGTTCGAGAAGTTCCCGCAGGCGAACGATCGGCTGACGACGCAGATGAAGTCGGTCGGCGAGGTGATGGCGATCGGCCGTACGTTCCAGGAGTCGCTGCAGAAGGCTCTCCGCGGGCTCGAGACCGGCATCGACGGTCTGACGCCGATCCTCAAGTCCATCGAGACGGACGAAGAGCGGGCGATCCTGAAGCGCGAGCTCAGCATGCCCGGCGCCGACCGGATACGGTACGTCGCCGATGCGTTCCGCCTCGGCATGCCGTTCGACGAAATTCATCAGCTCACGAAGATCGACCCATGGTTCCTCGCGCAGATCGAGGACCTCGTCGAGACGGAGAAGGACGCGGTCGCGAAGGGGCTCGACGCGCTCGAGCCGAAGATGCTTCGAGCGTTGAAGCGCAAGGGCTTCAGCGACAGCCGGATTGCGACGATCCTCGGCGTGAACGAGATGGTCGTGCGCAAGTCGAGGCACATGCACGGCATCCGGCCCGTCTACAAGCGCGTCGACAGCTGCGCGGCCGAGTTCGCGACGACGACCGCGTACATGTACTCGACGTACGAGGACTACTGCGAGGCGGACCCGACGGACCGCGAGAAGATCATCATCCTCGGCGGCGGCCCGAACCGCATCGGACAAGGCATCGAGTTCGACTACTGCTGCGTGCACGCCGCTTTCGCGCTGAAGGAGATCGGCTACGAGACGATCATGGTCAACTGCAATCCGGAGACCGTCTCGACCGATTACGACACGTCGGACCGCCTCTACTTCGAGCCGTTGACGCTCGAGGACGTCCTCGAGATCGTCGACAAGGAGAAGCCGAAGGGCGTGATCGTGCAGTACGGCGGACAGACGCCGCTCAAGCTCGCGCGTGCGCTCGAGGCGGCGAAGGTGCCGATCATCGGCACGTCGCCGGATTCGATCGACCTCGCGGAGGATCGCGAGCGCTTCCAGAAGCTCGTGACGCGTCTCGGGCTGAAGCAGCCGCCGAATCGGACGGCCCGCACCGAGGAGGAGGCCATCGCGATGGCGAAGGAGGTCGGCTACCCGCTCGTCGTCAGGCCGTCCTACGTGCTCGGCGGGCGTGCGATGGAGATCGTCTACAGCGAGGACGAGCTCAAGGACTACATGGGGCAGGCCGTGAGCGTCTCGAACGAGAGCCCCGTGCTGCTCGACCGCTTCCTCGACGTCGCCGTCGAGGTCGACGTCGACGCCATCTGCGACGGCCGCGAGGTCATCATCGGCGGCATCATGGAGCACGTCGAGCAGGCCGGCGTCCATTCGGGCGACTCGGGGTGCTCGCTGCCGCCGTTCAGCCTGAGCGAAGAAGTGCAGCGTGAGATCAGCGAGCAGGTCAAGCGGCTAGCGACGAGCCTCGAGGTCGTCGGCCTGATGAACACCCAGTTCGCGATCCAGAACGGCGTGATCTACGTGCTCGAGGTGAACCCGCGCGCGTCGCGGACCGTGCCGTTCGTGTCGAAGGCGACGGGCATGCCGCTTGCAAAGATCGCGGCCAAGGCGATGGCGGGTGTGGATTTTGCGAAGCAGGGCGTGACGGCGCCGCGCCGGCGGCCGTACTTCTCCGTGAAGGAGTCCGTGTTCCCGTTCATCAAGTTCGCCGATGCGGATCCGATCCTGGGCCCCGAGATGAAGTCGACCGGCGAGGTCATGGGGACGGGACGGACGTTCGGCGAGGCGTACGCCAAGGCGCAAATCGCGTCGGGCGTCGACCTGCCGCGGTCCGGGATCGCTTTCCTGAGCGTTCGCGACCGCGACAAGCCCGCGGCGGTCGAGCTCGGCAAGGCCCTCGTCAAACGCGGCTTCGAGATCGTTGCGACGGGTGGAACGGCCGAGGCTCTGGCCCGCGGCGGCGTGCCCTGCAGCAGGGTCAACAAGGTCCGCGAGGGCAGGCCGCATATCGTCGACATGATCAAGAATCGCGAAATAAGCTTGATCGTGAATACGACCGAAGGTAAACAGGCGATTCGAGAGTCCCATTCGATCCGGGGCGCGGCCGTGCATTACAAGGTGACGTACTACACCACCCTTGCGGCTGCCAGGGCGACATGCGAGGCTCTCGACCATCTCGACAACGTCATCGTCAATCGATTGCAAGACCTGCACGGGGAGACAGCGAGTTGAGCAAGGTGCCACTGACGGCGCGCGGGGCGGAGCAGCTCAGAGAGGAGCTGCGGCGGTTGAAGAACGAGGAGCGGCCCCGGATAGTGAACGCGATCGCGGAGGCGCGCGCGCACGGCGACCTGCGCGAGAACGCGGAGTACCACGCCGCCAAGGAGCAACAGGGATTGATCGAGGCGCGCATTCGCGACATCGAGGCGAAGCTCGCGAACGCGCAGATCATCGACGTCACTCAGCTCGACGCGAACGGCCGCGTCGTGTTCGGCGCGACGGTGCATCTCGTCGACGTCGAGAGCGGCGAGTCGACGAAGTATCAGATCGTCGGCGAGGACGAATCCGACATCAAGGACGGGCTGCTGTCGATCAGCTCGCCGATCGCTCGCGCGCTGATCGGCAAGGAAGAGGGCGACACGGCCGAGGTCGTGACCCCGAGCGGCCGGCGCACCTACGAGATCTCGCGCGTCGAGTACGTCTGAGCTCCGAGTTCTGCGTCGCAGGCTCCCATTTTCGTTTCTTCGAGGTTGGCGCGGCGGGGTGCGTCTTCAACGATGGCTTTCGGGGGGACGCGGGAAGAGCGTCCCTGCCGCTCGGGTGCGGCCATCCATGGCCGCACACGCCCCCCGAAAGCCATCGTTGAAGACGCACCCTTGAGACGTCAGCGGTGCACTGCTGCTCGAAGAGCAGCCATCGAGACGGCGGAGGTGAATCGGAGGTGCGGGACATGTACCGGCAGGGCGCCCAAGACGAGCGCCGTCGGGGGCACCGCCGACGTGTGGGAGGGGACGTGCATGCGTTCGTCTCTTTCAGAGACCGTGTGCGGCCATGGATGGCCGCACGCGAGCGGCAGGGATGCTCTTCCCGCGTGTCTCTGAAAGAGACGAACGCATGCACGTCCCCGGCTGCGATGACCTCGATGAACGGACGGCCAGCGCTGCGACGGCCTCGATGAACCGACGGCCGGTGCTGCGACGACCTCGATGAACGGACGGTCGGCGCTGTGACGACCTCGATGAACGGACAGAGCCCGGCTGCGATGAACTTCACCGTAGCCGCGTCGGCAGGAAAGAGATCAGGTCTGCGGTAGGCGAATGGAGGATGGATTCGCGGGCCGGTACAGCAAAGCGACGTAGCCCGCTTCCTTGACGAGGCACGCGTCCGCCATCGGCGCGAGCTCGGCGAAAATGCGCGCTCGGCGTTGCTTGTCCCCGAACCGGACGCGAACCTTGACGAGCTCGTGATCGCTCAGCGCCTTGTCGAGCTCTTTGCGCAGCGAATCCGTAACGCCGCCGGGGCCCACGTCGATGACCGGTGTCAGGGTGTGACCGAGGATGCGCAAATAGTTGGATTGCTCTTCAGTGAGATGCATCCGGTTCTTATTGTGCGCGCCGCCTCGCCGGCGCCGTCGGACGAGGATAGATGAGTCGTCGCAGCGGGTCCAGTAGCCGGTGGAAGCAGCGGCAGGAGCGAGATCCGTACGTCGAGCGTGCCGCCCGCGAGGGCTGGCGTTCTCGAGCGGTATTCAAGCTCGCGCAGATTCATGAAAAGGAGCGTTTGCTGCGGCCCGGCATGAGGGTGGTCGATCTCGGTGCGAGCCCGGGCGGCTGGAGCCAGTATGCGGCCCGCATCGTCGGGCCGAAGGGGCGCATCTGGGCCGTCGACCTGCTGCCGATGGACCCCATTCCGGGCGTCGACTTCATGTTGGGGGACTTTACTGACCCCGCGGTCATGGAGGCGCTAAAGGCCGCGATCGGCGCCGAAAAGGCGGATCTTGTGATGTCGGACATGGCCCCCAATATCAGCGGCACGCGAGCCGTCGACCAGCCGCGGAGCATGGCGCTCGCCGAGGACGCGTTGTGGTTTGCGATGGAGGTGCTCGCGCGCGGCGGCACGTTTCTTGTCAAGTTATTCCAGGGCGAGGGTTTCCCCGAGTTCGTGCGGCGTTCTCGCGAGGAGTTCGGCACCGTTCGTCTCGTCAAACCCAAGGCCTCGAGGCCTGAAAGCCGCGAGATCTATATGCTGGCCAGAAACTATGGGATGTAGTACGGTCTAACGAGGGGGCGACTATGCCCGCTCCCCGCTGTTGCGAGGTAACGCTTTGAACGATCTGGCAAAGAACGTCATCCTGTGGATAGTCATCGCCGTCGTGCTGCTATCGGTGTTCCAGAGCTTTTCGCCGAGCAGCCCGCGCGTGCAGACGATCCCGTATTCCACGTTCCTGTCGTACGTCGAGAACGGCTCTGTGCAGGAAGTCACGTTCGAGGGCGAGGCGATCCGCGGGAAGCGTACCGGCAACGAGGGGACGTTCCTCACATATAGCCCCGAGACGGACAACACGGCGTTGATCGGCATGCTCCACGAGCATGGCGTCCTCATCAACGCGAGTCCGCCGGAGCAGCAGTCGTTCCTGCTGCAGCTCTTCATCTCGTCGTTCCCGATTCTGCTTCTGATCGGCGTCTGGGTCTACTTCATGCGCCAGATGCAGGGCGCGGGCGGCGGCCGCGGCGCGATGTCGTTCGGCAAGAGCCGCGCGCGGCTGCTCGGCGAGGATCAGGTCCATGTCACGTTCGCCGATGTCGCGGGCGTCGAGGAAGCGAAGGAAGAAGTCGTCGAGATCGTCGACTTCCTGAAGGATCCGGCCAAGTTCCAGCGCCTCGGCGGCAAGATTCCGAAGGGCGTGCTGATGGTCGGGCCGCCGGGCACCGGCAAGACGCTGCTCGCGCGCGCGATCGCCGGCGAGGCGAAGGTGCCGTTCTTCACGATCTCGGGCTCGGATTTCGTCGAGATGTTCGTCGGCGTCGGCGCGTCACGCGTCCGCGACATGTTCGAGCAGGCCAAGAAGCATGCGCCGTGCATCATCTTCATCGACGAGATCGACGCCGTCGGCCGGCACCGAGGCGCGGGTCTCGGCGGCGGCCACGACGAGCGTGAGCAGACCCTGAACCAGCTCCTCGTCGAGATGGATGGCTTCGAGGGCAACGAGGGCGTGATCGTGATCGCCGCGACGAACCGTCCGGACGTGCTCGATCCCGCGCTGCTCCGTCCCGGCCGGTTCGATCGTCAGGTCGTCGTGCCGCTGCCCGACGTGCGCGGCCGCGAGCAGATCCTGAAGGTCCACATGCGCAAGGTCCCGGTTGACCCGAACGTGAAGCCGGCCGTGATCGCGCGTGGCACGCCGGGTTTCTCGGGTGCGGATCTCGCGAACCTCGTGAACGAGGCGGCGCTCCTCGCGGCCCGCGCGAACCGTCGCACCGTTCGAATGGAGGAGTTCGACAAGGCCAAGGACAAGATCATGATGGGCACCGAGAGGCGCTCCATGGTCATGAGCGAGGAGGAGAAGAAGCTCACCGCTTATCACGAGTCCGGCCATGCGATCGTCGGTCTCCTCGTGCCGGATCACGATCCGGTCTACAAGGTCACGATCATCCCGCGGGGCCGCGCGCTCGGCGTCACGATGTTCCTGCCCGAGGAGGACCGTTACAGCTACTCGAAGCAGCGGCTCATGAGCCAGATGAAGAGCCTGTTCGGCGGCCGCATCGCCGAGGAGCTGATCTTCGGGCGCGACTACGTGACGACCGGTGCATCCAACGACATCGAGCGCGCGACGGAGATCGCGCGGAACATGGTCACGAAGTGGGGCCTGTCGGATCGGCTCGGGCCGTTGACCTACACGGAGGACGACGGCGAGATCTTCCTCGGCCGCAGCGTGACGCGTCACAAGCAGGTGTCGGACGTCACGGCGCACGCGATCGACGAAGAGGTGCGCAAGCTGATCGATACGGCCTACAACGAGGCGAAGGCGCTCCTGCAGGAGAACGAGCCGAAGCTCCACATGATGGCTCAGGCCCTGATGAAGTACGAGACGATCGACGAGCACCAGATCAGGGACATCATGGAAGGCCGCACGCCGCGTCCGCCCGAGGACTGGGACGAGCCTTCGGAAGGGACGCGGATCGCCGAGCCCGAGAGCTCGCCCGCGCCCGCGTTCGGCGGGCCGCACGGCCAGACGGGCCCGGCTGGCCAGCACTGACGGCGAGGCCGACGGGCGTGAGGGGCGCCCGTCGGCTTCGGTTCCAGATCTCATCGCGTCATTTCGGATCCGGGAATCGGGGACGAGCACGATTCGGCCAGGAGCCTTGCGTCGCGTCAGGGGACGCGACGCAGGCGATCGGAGACGAAAGCCCGCGCGAAGCGCGGACGCGAGTCAAGGGAGGAAATCCATGACCAGGCGCTATTTCGGCACCGACGGCATCCGGGGGCGCGTCGGCGAGGTCCCGATGACGGTGGACTTCGCGCTGCGGCTCGCGGGCTCCGCGGCGCAGGTCCTCGCCCCGCGCGGCGGCACCGTGCTGATCGGCAAGGACACGCGCGTCTCGGGCTACATGTTCGAGTCGGCGCTCGAGGCCGGTTTCGTCGCGGCCGGCGTCGACGTGCTTCTGACCGGCCCGCTGCCGACGCCGGCGATCGCCTATCTGACGCGCAAGCTCGGCACGGATTTCGGCATCGTGATCAGCGCGTCGCACAATCCGTACTACGACAACGGCATCAAGTTCTTCGGCAGCGACGGCGAGAAGCTTTCCGACGAGCTCGAGGAAGCGATCGAGAACGGGCTCGATCAGGCGCCGACGACGTGCGAATCGAAGGGGCTCGGCCGCGCGATGAAGGCCGCGTCCGCGCGCAGCGACTACATGAGCTTCGTGCGCAGCACGATCCCCGACGGGATGACGCTCGATGGGCTCAAGATCGTCGTCGATGCGTCGCACGGCGCGGGGTACAAGGTCGCGCCGCGAGTGATCGCCGATCTCGGCGCCGACGTCGTGCCCGTCGGCTGCTCGCCGAACGGCCGGAACATCAACGACGGCTGCGGGTCGACGCGTCCGGATCTCTTGAAGCTCACCGTGAGCGGCGTGCGTGCGCACGTCGGTCTCGCCCTCGACGGCGACGGCGACCGCGTCGTGATGGTCGACGAGAAGGGCCAGCTCGTCGACGGCGATCAGCTCGTCTACATCCTCGCGCGTGACCGGCTCGAGAGCGGCACGCTGCGCGGTCCGGTGATCGGCACCATCATGAGCAATCTCGGACTCGAGCTCGCGCTCGGTGATCTCGGCATCGAGTTCCGCAGGGCGAAGGTCGGTGACCGGCACGTGCTCGCGATGCTGAAGGAGCACGGCGGCATCCTCGGCGGCGAGACGTCGGGCCACGTCGTCTGCCTCGACAAGACGACGACCGGGGACGGGCTCATCACCGCGCTGCAGGTCCTCGCGGTCATGCGTCGAACCGGCAAGAGCTTGAGCGAGCTGGCCCGCGGCATGCCGCAGTTGCCGCAGACGTTGCTGAACGTCCGTGTCGAGCGGTCGGTCGACCTCGACGGGACACCCGAGATTCGCGACGCAGTGGAGGCCGTGCAGCAGGCGCTCGGCGCGCGCGGGCGCGTCGTCCTGCGGGCGTCCGGCACGGAGCCCGTCGTTCGCGTGATGGTCGAAGGCGAGGATGCGGCGGCGGTCCATGCGCACGCCACGCGGATCGCCGATACCGTCCGTGCGGCGATGGGCCGGCAGTGAAATTCGTGTCGGACACCTTTTTCCGCGGGGCAAACGGGGGTCAGAGCCCTTTTTCGGGAGGCAGCCCTCGCGACCGTGACGATGGCTGCCGGAAAAGGGCTCTGACCCCGATTTGCGAACACGTCTTTCGGTCTACGCCCGTTGATTCTCCGGCGGTCGGCACTTAAGCTCTCGGCCCCGCCGATGCCCTGGATGGAGTCATGAACGCTGTGCGGACCAAGCTCGTCGCCGGAAACTGGAAAATGCACGGCTCGCTGGCCGCGAACGCCGCGCTCGTCGACGCGCTGAAGGCGGGCGTTCGGGCGGAAGCCTCGGCGAAGATGCTGCTTTGCCCGCCGTATCCGTATCTGACGAGCGTCGCGGACCGTCTCGCGGGCTCGGGCATTCTGCTCGGCGCACAGGACGTTTCCGTTCGCACCGGCACCGGTGCTTTTACGGGCGAAGTGTCCGGGGCGATGCTCAAGGACGTCGGCTGCACCTATGCGATCGTCGGACACTCCGAGCGTCGCACGCTTTTCGGCGATACCGATCAGGTCGTCGCCGCGAAGTTTCAGGCTGCGCAGGCCGAGGGGCTGATCCCGATCCTGTGCGTGGGCGAAACGCTCGAGGAGCGCGAGGCGGGCCGAACCGACGCGGTCGTCGAGCGTCAAATGTCGGCAGTGCTCGACGCGGCGGGCGTCGGCGCGTTCGCGAATGCCGTCGTCGCTTACGAGCCGGTCTGGGCGATCGGCACCGGCAAGACGGCGACGCCGGAGCAGGCGCAGCAGGTCCACGCGCGGATCCGGCAGATGATCGCGGCTCAAGATGCTACAATTGCCGCCGGCCTGATCATCCTGTACGGCGGCAGCGTCAAAGGCGCGAACGCGGCCGATCTGTTCGCCCAGGAAGACATCGACGGCGGCCTCGTCGGCGGCGCGTCACTGAATGCATCCGAGTTTTTGACCATCTTCGGCGCTGCCTCCTCGAAGTGAGGGGGCGGGCGGAACGAGCTAATGCTGCAATCGATCATTCTCGTCCTCCACGTGCTCACGTGCCTGATGATCGTGGGCCTCGTCCTGCTGCAGCGGGGCAAGGGCGCAGAAGCGGGCACGGGGTTCGGCGCGGGGGCTTCCGGCACGGTCTTCGGCGCGCGGGGCTCGGCGAGCTTCCTGTCGAGGACGACCGCCGTGCTGGCGACGACGTTCTTCATGACGAGCCTCGCGCTCGCGTTCTTCGCGAACGAGCAGACGGCTCCGGAGAGCGTGCTCGAGCGTACGCTGCCGCGGCAGAGCCAGAGCGCACCGGCGCCGACGACGCAGAGGGATCTGGATTCTCCGCCCGCGCTCCCCGACAATACGCCCGCGCCGGGCACCGACGACGTGCCGGAGGTGCCGGACGTGACCGATGCGCCCGCCGAGGAAGCGCCTGCTTCCGACGCACCGGCGGCGGAGGCGCCCGAGACCGGTTCGGCGCTTCCTCCCGCGGAGGAAGGCGACGAGTGAATTTCGCGGATGTGGTGGAACTGGTAGACACGCTGTCTTGAGGGGGCAGTGGCGCAAGCCGTGTCGGTTCGAGTCCGACCATCCGCACCACCTATTACGAGACTCGCCAACGGCGAGTTGATACAATTCGCGCCGGCCGATCGGCCGGCGCCGATCGATTCCGCAGCGGCCGATTCTCCACCGGCCGATTTTTTTGTTGCCGTCCGCGGCGGCGGCGACGGTACGCGAACACGTAAGGTATGCTTGCAAACTACCTGCCGGTCCTGATTTTCGTGGGCGTGGCCGGCGCGCTCGGCGTGGTGCTGCTCTCCCTCGGATTCGTGTTCGGCCGCGGCCGCAAGGACGCCGAGAAGCTCTCCGCATACGAGTGCGGCTTCGAGGCTTTCGAGGACACTCGCAGCCGATTCGACGTGCGCTACTACCTCGTCGCGATCCTCTTCATCATCTTCGATCTCGAGATCGCGTTTCTCTTCCCGTGGGCCGTCTCGCTCGACGCGATCGGCGTGTTCGGCCTCGCCGCGATGGGCGTGTTTCTCGCATTGCTCGTCGTCGGCTTCATCTACGAATGGAAAAAGGGAGCGCTGGAATGGGATTGAGCGCCGACGCGGCCCGGACGGCCCTGAACAGGGATCTGCCGTTCGACGTGCCCGAGGTCATGCAGCGCGGCTTCGTCGTCACGAAGATCGACGCTCTCGTGAACTGGGCGCGCACCGGCTCGTTGTGGCCGATGACGTTCGGTCTCGCCTGCTGTGCGGTCGAGATGATGCATGCCGGCGCATCGCGTTACGACCTCGACCGCTTCGGCGTCATCTTCCGGCCGAGCCCGCGTCAGTCCGACGTGATGATCGTCGCCGGCACGCTGGTCAACAAGATGGCGCCGGCGCTGCGCAAGGTTTACGACCAGATGCCGGAGCCAAGGTGGGTCATCTCGATGGGCTCCTGTGCGAACGGCGGCGGCTACTACCATTACTCGTATTCGGTCGTGCGGGGCTGCGACCGAATCGTCCCCGTCGACGTTTACGTGCCCGGTTGCCCGCCGACGGCCGAGGCGCTGCTGTTCGGCATCATTCAGCTGCAGCAAAAGATCCGGCGCACCCACTCCATCGCCCGCTGAGGACATCGACGGGGCGGGGCGTCAGAAGCGCTCGGCCGGCTCGGCCGCGCGAACCGAACACTGTGACGAGACGACATGCGAACTGAACAGCTTTCGCCAAGACTCGCCGCGCTCGCCGATGCGATCGACGCGCGCTTCGCCGGCCGAGTCGAGCGTGTGCCGGCGTCGCTGAACGCGGGCCAGCTCGCGTACGAGGTCGATGCCGCCGCGCTGCTCGACGTGTGCCGAACGCTGCGGGACGACGAGGCCTTCCGCTTCGAGATGCTGATGGACCTCGCAGGCGTCGACTACCTCGTCTACGGCCGCGACGAATGGCAGACGGAGAGCGCGACCGGCACGGGCTTCAGCCGTGGCGCCTTCCGCGGCTACGCGAACATCCCGCTCGAGCGCGACGACAACGATTCGACGCTCTACCGGCCGAAGCGCCGCTTCGCGGTCGTCTATCAGCTGATGTCGATCACGCACAACTGGCGGCTCCGTCTGCGCGCTTTCTGCCCGGACGACGCCGAGCCGCTGGTCGACTCGGTCACGGGCATCTGGAGCTCGGCGGACTGGTACGAGCGCGAGGCATTCGATCTTTACGGCATCCTGTTCCGCGGCCATCCGGACCTCCGCCGCATCCTCACGGACTACGGCTTCATCGGCCATCCGTTCCGCAAGGACTTCCCGATCAGCGGCCACGTCGAGATGCGCTACGACCCGGAGAAGGGGCGCGTGGTGTACGAGCCGGTCAGCATCGAGCCGCGCACGGTCGTGCCGAAGGTGATCCGCCACGATCACCGTTACGAGCCCGACCTCAAGGACCAGAGCAATGCCTGAGATTCAAAGCTTTACGGTCAACTTCGGTCCGCAGCACCCCGCCGCTCACGGCGTGCTGCGCCTCGTGCTCGAGATGGAGGGCGAGGTCATTCACAAGGCGGACCCGCACGTCGGGCTGCTGCATCGCGCGACCGAGAAGCTCGCCGAGACGAAGCCGTACAACCAGTCGATCGGCTACATGGATCGGCTCGACTACGTGTCGATGATGTGCAACGAGCACGGCTACGTGCTCGCGATCGAGAAGCTCCTCGGCATCACGCCGCCGATCCGCGCGCAGTACATCCGCGTCATGTTCGACGAGATCACGCGGATCCTGAATCACCTGATGTGGCTCGGCGCACACGGCCTCGACATCGGCGCGATGACGATGTTCCTCTACTGCTTCCGCGAGCGCGAGGACCTGATGGACTGCTACGAGGCGGTCTCGGGCACGCGCATGCACGCGACGTACTACCGCCCGGGCGGCGTCTATCGCGACCTGCCCGACAAGATGCCGCAGTACGAGCCGTCGCCGTATCGCTCCGCGAAGGAGCTCAAGGAGATGAACGAGGCGCGGAGCGGCTCGCTGCTCGATTTCATCGAGGACTTCGCCAATCGTTTCCCGGCGCGCATCGACGAGTACGAGACGCTGCTTACGGATAACCGCATCTGGAAGCAGCGCACGGTCAACATCGGCGTCGTATCGCCGGAGCGCGCGATGCATCTCGGCTTCTCGGGGCCGATGCTGCGGGGCTCGGGCATCGTGTGGGATCTGCGGAAGCACCAGCCGTACGAGGTCTACGACCAGCTCGAGTTCGACATTCCAGTCGGCACGAACGGCGACTGCTACGACCGCTATCTCGTCCGCGTCGAGGAGCTGCGCCAGTCGACCCGCATCATCAAGCAGTGCGTCGAGTGGCTGAAGAAGAATCCGGGTCCGGTCATGATCGACGACCACAAGGTCGCGCCGCCGCGCCGCATCGAGATGAAGGACGACATGGAGTCGTTGATTCACCACTTCAAGCTCTTCACCGAGGGATACACCGTGCCGGAGGGCGAGGTGTATGCCGCCGTCGAGGCGCCGAAGGGCGAGTTTGGCGTCTATCTGATCTCGGACGGCGCGAACAAGCCTTACCGCGTGAAAGTGCGCGCGCCGGGCTTCGCGCACCTCGCCGCGATGAACGAGATGGTGCAAGGCCACATGCTCGCCGACGTCGTCGCCGTGATAGGGACGCAGGACATCGTGTTCGGAGAGATCGACCGATGAGCGACGGAAACACCGTGCAGCAGCTCGAAGCGGGCAAGGCCGTGCTGTCCGAGCACGCCCGGCACGAGATCGACCGGTGGGTCGCCAAGTTTCCGGAGGGGCGGCAGCGCTCGGCCGTGATCGCGGCGCTGCACGTCGTGCAGCACGAGAACAACGGCTACCTCACGCAGCCGCTGATGGATGCCGTCGCCGAGTATCTGAATCTGCCGCCGATTCAGGTCTACGAGGTCGCGTCGTTCTACTCGATGTTCGAGACGAAGCCCGTCGGCCGGCATCACGTGTCGATCTGCACGAACATCTCGTGCATGCTGCGCGGCGCCGAGGAGATCGTCGAGCACGTCGAGCGAAAGCTCGGCATCAAGACCGGCGAGAGCACGCCGGACGGGCGGATCTACCTGAAGTGCGAGGAGGAATGCCTCGCCGCATGCGTCGGCGCGCCGATGATGATGGTGGACCACGTCTATCACGAGAACCTCACGCCGGAGAAGGTCGATGAGATCCTCGATTCGCTGGAGTGAGGCGGAGAAACGGTGTCAGGAGGAAAAATGGTGTCAGACACCTTTTTCGATCGATGCCTGCAGTTCCGCGATCGCGTTCAGTCGAAAAAGGTGTCTGACACCATTTTTCCTGACCCCGATTTCCCAGGAGGCAGGGAGTAGGCCGTGAGGGAACAGAACCTCGTCTGCTTTGCGACGCTCAAGTTCGACAAGGAACCGTGGTCGCTCGAGAACTACTACAAGGTCGGCGGCTACGAGGCCTGGCAGCGCGTGCTGAACGGCGAGCTCGATCGCGCGAAGATCATCGAGGAGATCAAGGCGTCGGGCCTGCGCGGTCGCGGCGGCGCAGGCTTCCCGACGGGCCTCAAGCTCTCGTTCATGCCGGCGAGCGCGCCGGGGCAGAAGTATCTCGTGTGCAACTCCGACGAGAGCGAGCCCGGCACGTGTCACGACCGTGACATCCTCCGCTACAACCCGCACGCGCTGGTCGAAGGCATGGCGATCGCGGGCTACGCGATCGGCGCGACCGTCGGCTACAACTACATTCGCGGCGAGTTCATGGCGGAGCCATTCCCGCGCTTCGAGCAGGCGATCAAGGAGGCGTACGAGGCAGGCTGGCTCGGCAAGAACATCAAGGGGTCGGGCATAGACTTCGACCTCTACGCGTTCATCGGCGCGGGCGCGTACATCTGCGGCGAGGAGACGGCGCTGCTCGAGTCGCTCGAAGGCAAGCAGGGCCGGCCGCGCTTCAAGCCGCCATTCCCCGCACAGCACGGTCTCTACGGCCGTCCGACGACGATCAACAACACGCAGAGCCTCGCGTCGATCCCGACGATCATCCGGAAGGGCGCGCAGTGGTTCGCGGACCTCGGCGTGAAGGGCTCGGGGGGCACTGCGATCTTTTCCGTCTCCGGTCACGTCGAGAAGCCCGGCAACTACGAGCTGCCGCTCGGCATTCCGTTCCCGGAGCTGCTCGAGATCGCGGGCGGCGTCCGCGGCGGGCGGAAGCTCAAGGCCGTGATCCCTGGCGGTTCGTCGGTCCCGGTCGTGCCTGCCGAGACGATGATGAAGCTCACGATGGACTTCGACACGATCCGCGCCGCGGGCAGCGGCCTCGGCACGGGCGCGACGATCGTGATCGACGAGACGACCTGCATGGTGCGGCTGCTGCGCAGGATCTCGCGCTTCTACATGGCCGAATCGTGCGGTCAGTGCACGCCGTGCCGCGAAGGCACCGGGTGGCTCTATCGCATGCTGACGCGAATCATCGACGGCAAGGGCACGCGCGCCGACCTCGACACACTCGTCAGCGTCGCGAACAAGATCGAAGGCCATACGATCTGCGCGCTCGGCGACGCCGCGGCGTGGCCGGTGCAGAGCTTCCTGAAGCACTTCCGCCACGAGTTCGAGTACATGGTCGACCACGGCGGGCGCAGCATCGTCGAAAACCTGGGCGTCGCGGCGTAAGGGCTGCCACGAGCGAAACATGAGCGACGACAAGATCACAGTCGAAGTGAACGGCGTGCCGCTCGAGGCGCGCAAAGGCGAGATGCTGATCGAGGTGACGGATCGCGCCGGGATCTACATCCCGCGCTTCTGTTACCACAACAAGCTCAGCGTCGCGGCGAACTGCCGGATGTGCCTGGTCGACGTCGAGAAGGCGCCGAAGCCGCTGCCCGCGTGCGCGACGCCGGTCGCGGACGGCATGAAGGTCTACACGCGGTCGAGGCGCGCGATCGAAGCGCAGAAGGCGACGATGGAGTTCCTGCTGATCAACCATCCGCTCGACTGCCCGATCTGCGATCAGGGCGGCGAGTGCGAGCTGCAGGATCTCGCGATGGGCTTCGGCCGTGACGTGTCGCGCTACGTCGAGCGGAAGCGCGTCGTGAAGGACCTGAGCCTCGGTCCGCTCGTCTCGACCGACATGACGCGCTGCATCCACTGCACGCGCTGCGTGCGTTTCGGCGCGGAGATCCAGGGCATCCAGGAGCTCGGCACGATCGGCCGCACCGAGCGCGTCGTGATTACCACGTACGTCGAGCGGGGGCTCCGGCACGAGCTTTCCGGCAACGTGATCGACCTCTGCCCGGTCGGCGCGCTGAACAACAAGCCGTACCGCTACAGCGCGCGGCCGTGGGAGATGACCTCGAAGCCGCTCGTCGCGGCCCACGACTGCGTCGGCTCGAACATCTACGCACACGTGCTCCGTGGCCGCGTGAAGCGCGTCGTGCCCCGCCACAACGATTCGATCAACGAGACGTGGATATCGGATCGCGATCGGTTCAGCTGCCACGGCCTCTACACCGAGGACCGCCTCGAATACCCGATGATCAAGGTCGAGGGCGAGTGGACGCGCGTCACCTGGCAGCAGGCGCTCGAGACCGCGGCCGGCGAGCTCGTCGAGACGCTCGCGGGCGAGGGCGAGGCGCTCGGCGTGCTCGTGTCGCCGAACGCGACCGTCGAGGAGATGCATCTGCTCCGGCGGATCGCCGACCGGCTCGGCTCGCGCAACATCGATCACCGGCTTCGCCGGCGCGATTTCCGCGACCAGAACGCCGATCCGGTCTTCCCGTGGCTCGGCTGCTCGATCGAGGGGCTCGAGCGGTGTGATTCGATCCTCGTCGTCGGCTCGAACCTGCGCATGGAGGTGCCGCTGATCGCGCACCGCGTGCGTAATGCGGCGCTCGACCGTGCGGACGTCACGTTCGTGAACCCGCTCGACTACACCTATTACTTCGAGCATGCGTACGTCGACGCGCCGGTCGACCGCATGGTGCACGTGCTCGGCGCGATCGTGCTCGCGGCCGCGGAGGAGGCCGGGAAGCCCGCGCCTGCCGCGGTGGCCGGCATCGCCGGCGAGATCGCGATTGGGGACGAGCATCGCGCCGCAGCGAAGCGCCTGCTCGGCAAGGAGCGTGCGCTGATTCTGCTCGGGCACATCGCGCAGCGGCATCCGCAGTTCTCCGACCTGCGCTCGCTGTCGGCCGCGCTCGCCGCGCTCACGGGCGCCGAGCTCGGCTACATCGCGGAAGGTGCGAACGGCGCGGGCGGCTCGATCGTCGGCGTCCTGCCGCATCGCGGCCCGAACGGCACCGACGTCGGCGACCACCCGGGCCTCGACGTGCAGGGCATGATCAGCGCGCCGCGGCGTGCGTACGTGCTCTTCGGCATCGAGCCGGGCGACGACATCGCGAACGGCGAGCGGGCGCGGCAGGCGCTGAAATCGGCCGATTCCGTCGTCGCGTTCTCGCCGTACGTGACGCCGGAGCTCCTCGAGTGCTCGACCGTGCTTTTGCCGATCGGCACGTTCGCGGAGACGGCCGGAACGTTCGTGAACGCGGAAGGGCGCTGGCAGAGCTTCGACGCAGCCGCCGATCCGGTCGGCGAGGCACGGCCGGGTTGGCGTGTGCTGCGCGTGCTCGCGAACTTGCTCGGTATCGACGACGTCGATTACCGCTCCGCCTCGGAGGTCCTCGACGCGGCTCGGAAGGCGGTCGGCGACGTCACGCCGGACAACCGCTACTCCGGGCAGATCGAAGCCGGCGTCGAGACCGCGCAGGTACCGCTCGAGGAGCTCGACGTGCCGATCTATTCCGTCGACGCCGTCGTGCGCCGCTCGGAGCCGCTGCAGCACACCGTGTTCGCGCGCGGCGCGGCGGCCGGGCATGAGATCACCGAAGTCAGAATGCAGAGCGCGGGATGAGCAGCCTGTTGCTGATGTTCGAGCCCTACTGGCTCCTGCTGCCCGAGATCGTTCGGGACATCATCGTGATCTTGCTGAAGATCATCGTCGTGATCGTCCCGCTGATTCTCGGCGTCGCGTACTACACCTACGTCGAGCGCAAGGTCATCGGCTTCATCCAGCACCGCCTGGGGCCGAACCGCGTAGGCCCGCGCGGGCTGCTTCAGCCGTTCGCGGACCTGTTTAAGATGATGTTCAAGGAAGTGGTCATTCCGACCAACTCGAACCGCTTCCTGTTCGTCATCGCGCCGATCGTTTCGCTCGTGCCGGCGTTCGCGACGTGGGCGGTCGTGCCGCTCAACGACGAGTTCGTCATCGCGAACATCGATGCCGGGCTCTTGTACATCCTCGCGTTCACCTCGCTCGGCGTATACGGCGTGATCCTCGCGGGCTGGGCGTCGAACTCGAAGTACGCGTTCCTCGGCGCGATGCGCTCGGCGGCCCAGATCGTCGCGTACGAGATCGCGATGGGCTTCGCGCTCGTCGGCGTGCTGATGGCCGGAGGGAGCCTGAACCTCGGCCAGATCGTGCTCGCTCAGCAGGGGACCAGCATCTTCAGCTGGTTCTGGCTGCCGCTCTTCCCGCTCTTCGTCGTGTACTTCATCGCCGGCGTTGCCGAGACGAACCGCCACCCGTTCGACGTCGCGGAGGGCGAGTCGGAGATCGTCGCGGGCTTCCACGTCGAGTACTCGGGCATGGGCTTCGCGCTCTTCTTCCTCGCCGAGTACGCGAACATGATTCTGATCGCGGCGCTGACGTCGATCTTCTTCCTCGGCGGGTGGCTGTCGCCGTTCGCCGGGATCCCTGGCCTCGACGGCACGTGGCTCGCCGCGCCGAGCGTCGTCTGGCTCGGTCTCAAGATGGCGGCCTTCAGCTTCATCTTCCTGTGGATCCGCGCGACGTTCCCGCGCTACCGCTACGACCAGATCATGCGGCTCGGCTGGAAGGTGTTCATTCCGGTCACGATCGTCTGGATCGCCGTCGAGGGCGTGCTGGTGGCGCTCGAGGTGGGCCCATGGTCGGCGTGACGAAAACGGGGTCAGAGCCCTTTTTCCATCGGGGAAAAATGGTGTCAGACACCTTTTTCGCCCCGGGACCGCCCATACGCGAACGGCGCGAATCGAAAAAGGTGTCTGACACCATTTTTCGCGCGGCCGCCAAGGAGGCGAAATGTATCCGGTAAAGACATTCCTGATGACGGAGCTGCTTGCCGGCCTTCGTCTCACGTTCAAGCACCTGTTCACGCGCAAGGCGACGCTGCTCTACCCGGAGGAAAAGACGCCGAAGTCGCCGCGCTTCCGCGGGCTGCACGCCCTGCGCCGGTATCCGAACGGCCAGGAGCGCTGCATCGCGTGCAAGCTGTGCGAGGCGGTCTGTCCGGCGCAGGCGATCACGATCGAGTCCGGCATCGGCGCGGACGGCACGCGGCGCACGACCCGCTACGACATCGACCTCTTCAAGTGCATCTACTGCGGATTCTGCGAAGAGGCGTGCCCGGTCGACGCGATCGTCGAGACCCGCATCCACGAGTTCCACATGGAGCGGCGGGGCGAGAACATCATGACGAAGGACAAGCTCCTCGCGGTCGGCGAGAAGTACGAGGCGATGATCGCCGCGGACAAGGCGGCCGACGCGCCTTATCGATAAGCTACAACTCGAGAGAAGCACCTTGGCTACGACGGTCCTGTTCTACGCGTTTGCCGCGATCCTCGTGATCGCCGCGCTCGGCGTGATCACGAGCCGCAACCCGGTGTATGCGGCGCTGTTCCTGGTGCTCGCGTTCTTCCAGAGCGCGGTGCTGTGGTTGCTCATCGAGGCCGAGTTCCTCGCGATCGCGCTGGTGCTGGTCTACGTCGGCGCGGTCATGGTGCTGTTCCTGTTCGTCGTGATGATGCTCGACATCAACCTCGAGGAGCTTCGCAGCGGCTTCACGCGCTACCTGCCGCTCGGCATCGGCGTCGCCCTGGTCGTCGTGCTCGAGATCGCGCACGTGATCTGGTTCCGCAGCGACGGACGGGCGTTCGTGACCCCCGAGCGGAATCCGGCCGATTACAGCAACACGAAGGAGCTCGGCGCATTGCTCTACACCGAGCACGTTTACGCGTTCGAGATCGCGGCGATGCTGCTCCTCCTCGCGATCGTGGCTGCGATCACGCTGACGATGCGCAGGCGCGAGGGGCTGAAGGTGCAGGACGTCCCGGCACAGGTGGCCGTCCGCGCGCAGGACCGCCTGCGGGTCGTCAAGGTCGAGCCGGTCAAGGAGCAAGCGGGATGATCACCGTCGCACACTACCTCGTCCTCGCGGCGATCCTGTTCAGCCTCGCGGTGGCCGGCATCTTCGTCAACCGCAAGAACGTGATCCTGCTGTTGATGTGTATCGAGCTGATGCTGCTCTCGGTGAACTTCAACTTCATTGCGTTCTCGCGGATGCTCGGCGATTCGCTCGGGCAGATCTTCGTGTTCTTCATCCTGACCGTGGCCGCCGCGGAAGCCGCGATCGGCCTCGCGATCCTGGTCGTGCTGTTCCGCAGCAAGCGCAGCATCAACGTGGATGCGCTCGATTCGTTGAAGGGATAAGCGGTGGAGTCGATCTATCTCACTATCGTCCTCGCGCCGCTCCTGGCCTCCGCGATCGCCGGGCTCGCCGGCGGCAAGATCGGGCGGGCCGGAGCGCACACCGTCACGATCATCGGTGTCGCGATCTCGTTCGCGCTGTCGCTGTACGTGCTCTCTCGGCTCGCGTTCGGCGGCGCAGAGCCGTACAACGGCAACGTCTACGAGTGGGCGACCGTCGGCGACCTGACGATCGCGGTCGGCTTCCTGATCGACAACCTCACCGCGATGATGATGGTGGTCGTCACGGGCGTGTCCCTCGCCGTGCACGTCTACACGATCGGCTACATGCACGACGACCCCGGCTACCAGCGCTTCTTCAGCTACATCTCGTTGTTCACGTTCTCGATGCTCGTGCTCGTGATGTCGAACAACTTCATGCAGCTGTTCTTCGGCTGGGAGGCCGTCGGTCTCGTCTCGTATCTCTTGATCGGGTTCTGGTTCAAGCGCCCGTCCGCGGTGTTCGCGAACCTGAAGGCGTTCCTCGTGAACCGCGTCGGTGACTTCGGCTTCCTGCTCGGCATCGCGACGTTGCTCTATTTCGCGGGGTCGCTCGACTACGCCCAGGTGTTCGCGCAGGCCGAGCGGCTCCAGGGCGAGACGATCAATATCGTCGGCACGTCGGCGTGGTCCGCGCTCACCGTCGCGTGCATCTGCCTCTTCATCGGCGCGATGGGCAAGTCCGCGCAGGTGCCGCTGCACGTTTGGCTGCCGGACTCGATGGAGGGCCCGACGCCGATCTCGGCGCTGATCCATGCGGCGACGATGGTCACCGCGGGCATCTTCATGGTCGCGCGGATGTCGCCGCTCTACGAGTTCTCCGAGACCGCGTTGAGCTTCGTGATCGTGATCGGCGCGACGACGGCCTTCTTCACGGGGCTCCTCGGCATCGTTCAGCAGGACATCAAGCGCGTCATCGCGTACTCGACGCTGTCCCAGCTCGGCTACATGACGGTCGCGCTCGGCGCGTCGGCATACGCCGCTGGGATCTTCCACCTGATGACGCACGCGTTCTTCAAGGCGCTGCTCTTCCTCGCTGCGGGCTCCGTGATCATCGCGATGCATCACGAGCAGGACATCCGCAAGATGGGCGGCCTGAGGAAGTACATGCCGATCACTTACTGGACGAGCGTCATCGGCACGCTCGCGCTGATCGGCTTCCCGGGCTTCTCCGGCTTCTTCTCGAAGGACGCGCTGATCGAGGCCGTGCACGCGTCCAGCTTGCCGGGGGCGGGCTACGCGTACTGGTGCGTGCTGCTCGGCGTCTTCGTCACGTCGCTCTACAGCTTCCGGCTGCTCTTCGTCGTTTTCCACGGCAAGGAGCGGATGGATCACCACACGAAGGAGCATCTGCACGAGACACCGGCCGTCGTGACCGGGCCGCTGATCGCCCTGGCAATTCCCTCCGTGATCATCGGCTGGCTGACGATCGGCCCGATGCTCTTCGGCGGGTTCTTCGACGGTGCGATTTTCGTACGGCCCGAGCACGACGTGCTCGCGGAAGTGGGCGAGGAGTTCCACGGCTCGGCCGCGTTCATCCTGCACGCGCTGACGCACTCGGTCACCGTGTATCTCGCGGCGGCCGGAGCGCTCCTCGCGTGGTTCCTGTACCTGAAGCGGCCGGAGTTGCCGGCGGTGCTGCTCGACCGGATGGCACTGCTGCACAAGGTGCTCATGAACAAGTACTACTTCGACTGGGTCAACGAGAACGTGTTCGCACGCGGCGCGCGCGGCGTAGGCCGGGCGCTCTGGAGGATCGGGGACCAGTTCCTGATCGACGGACTGATCGTGAACGGCAGCGCACGCGCGGTTGGCGTCGTATCGAGCGTCGCGCGGGGGCTCCAGTCGGGCTATCTCTATCACTATGCGTTCGCGATGGTCATCGCGCTGGCCGTGCTGATCGGCTGGTTCGCGCTGCGGGGTTGACGCGATGGACTGGCCGATCCTGAGCATTCTGATCTGGTTGCCGATCTTCGCGGGCGCCGTCGTGCTCGCGCTGGGATCCGACCGTGCGCTCCTCGGGAAGCAGGTCGCGCTCGGCGCGTCCGTGCTGACCTTCGTTCTGAGCATCCCGCTCTACACGGGCTTCGACACGACGACCGCGAGCATGCAGTTCGTCGAGCGAGTGCCGTGGATCGAGCGTTTCAACGTCTTCTATCACCTCGGCGTCGACGGCATCTCGATGCCGCTGATCCTGCTGACGACGTTCCTGACGCCGCTCGTCGTGATCGCGGGCTGGGAGGTGATCAAGCTTCGCCCCGCGCAGTACTTCGCGTCGTTCCTGCTGCTCGAAGGCATGATGATCGGCGTCTTCGCCGCCGTCGACGGGCTGCTCTTCTACATCTTCTGGGAAGCGATGCTCGTGCCGATGTTCATCATCATCGGCATATGGGGCGGCGAGCGGCGCATCTACGCGACGATGAAGTTCTTCCTGTACACCTTTCTCGGGTCGGTGTTCATGCTCGTCGCGCTGATCTACATGTACCTGAAGGGCGGCAGCTACTCGATCCCGGATCTGCACGCGCTCCCGCTCTCGATGACGGAGCAGATGCTGATCTTCTTCGCGTTCCTGATCGCGTTCGCGGTGAAGGTGCCGATGTGGCCCGTGCACACGTGGCTGCCGGACGCGCACGTCGAGGCGCCGACCGGCGGATCCGTGATTCTCGCGGCGATCCTGCTGAAGATGGGCGGCTACGGCTTCGTCCGGTTCTCGCTGCCGATCGCGCCCGATGCGAGCCAGGCGCTCGACTGGCTGATGATCGGCTTGTCGCTGATTGCCATCGTCTACATCGCCGTGGTCGCGCTCGTGCAGCAGGACATGAAGAAGCTGATCGCGTATTCGTCGATCGCCCACATGGGCTTCGTTACGCTCGGCTTCTTCGTGATCTTCGAGGTCGTCGCGAAGAGCGGGGACGGGCAGGGCGCCCAGCTTGCGCTGCAGGGCGGCATGGTGCAGATGATCTCGCACGGGCTCATCTCGGGCGCGCTCTTCCTCTGCGTCGGTGTGCTGTATGACCGCATGCATACGCGCGAGATCGCCGCGTACGGCGGCGTCGCGAACGTGATGCCGAAGTTCGCCGCGTTCATGGTGCTCTTCGCGATGGCCAACTCGGGTCTCCCCGGGACGTCGGGCTTCGTCGGCGAGTTCTTCGTGATCCTCGGCAGCTACCAGGCGAGCTTCTGGCTCGCCTTCTTCGCGGCGACGATCCTCGTGCTCGGCGCGGCGTACACGCTGTGGATGGTGCGCCGCGTCGTGTACGGCGAGGTCGGAAACGCCCACGTCGCCGAGATGCCGGATCTTGACCGGCGCGAGCTCTTCATCCTCGGCGTGCTGGCGGTCTCCGTGCTGCTGCTCGGCGTGTGGCCCGCGCCGCTCGTCGACGCGATGGACGCGACGCTCGCGAACCTGCTCGAGCAGGTCCTGCAATCGAAGCTGTGACCCTTATTCCTAGCCGGGATTCGCAATGATCGACTATGCGCTTGCCGCCCCCGAGATCTTCCTGACGGCCGCGATCTGCGTCGTGCTGATCGTCGATGTGTTTCTTCGCGACGACCAGCGGCAGGTGACGTATTACCTGTCGATGCTCGCGCTCGTCGGCGCTGCGATCATGTCCGCTGTCTACGGCGTCGACTCGGCGGCGACGACGTTCAGCGGCAGCTACGTCGCGGACCCCGCCGGCAACGCACTGAAGCTCTTCGCGTACCTCGTCGTCGCGCTCGTTTTCCTCTATTCGCGCGACTTCCTCGAGCAGAACGGGCTCTTCAAGGGCGAGTTCTTCGTGCTCGGGCTCTTCGGGCTCCTCGGCCTGATGATCATGATCTCGGGCAACAACCTGCTCGTGCTCTACCTCGGCCTCGAGCTGCAGGCGCTGTCGCTCTACGCACTGATCGCGTTCAATCGCGACTCCGCGCGCTCGGCCGAGTCGGCGATGAAGTACTTCGTGCTCGGCTCGATCGCTTCGGGCATGCTGCTCTACGGCATCTCGCTGCTCTACGGGATCACGGGCACGATCGAGCTGGCGCCGCTCGCGCAGGCGCTCGGCGAGCCGGGCGGCCTCACGGTCCCGGCGATCCTCGCGCTCGCGTTCATCGTCGTCGGCGTCGCGTTCAAGTTCGGCGCCGTGCCGTTCCACATGTGGATCCCGGACGTCTACGAGGGCGCGCCGACGCCGATCGCGCTCTACGTCGGCTCGGCGCCGAAGATCGCGTCGTTCGCGCTGATGTGGCGCGTGCTCGTCGAGGGCATGGGCCCGATGCACGTCGACTGGCAGGGAATGCTGATCGTGCTGTGCGTGCTCTCCCTCGTGATCGGCAACCTGCTCGCGATCGTGCAGACGAACTTCAAGCGCATGCTGGGGTATTCGACGATCGCGCACGTCGGCTTCATCCTGATGGGCTTCATCGCCGGCGACGAGACGGGCGTCGCGAACGCGATGTACTACACGATCGTCTACGTGCTGATGGCGACGGCCGCCTTCGGCATGATCATCCTGCTCAGCCGCCGCGGCTTCGAGGCCGAGAAGCTCGACGACTTCAAGGGCCTGAACCAGCGCAGCCCGTGGTTCGCGTTCGTGATGCTCCTGATCATGTTCAGCATGACTGGCGTCCCCCCGCTCGTCGGCTTCTACGCGAAGCTCGTCGTGCTGCAGAGCGTGATCGAGGCGGGTCTCGTCTGGCTCGCGGCGCTCGGCGTTTTGTTCGCCGTGATCGGTGCCTTCTACTACCTGCGAATCGTCTGGTACATGTACTTCGCCGAGCCGGCCGAGCAGACCGCGCTCGCCGCCGCGCCGGACATGCGGATCGCGATCAGCGTGAACGGGCTCGGGCTGCTCGCGCTAGGGCTGTTCCCGGGGATGCTGCTCAATCTCTGCGCGACCGTGCTCGCTTGACGGCGGGCCGGCCGCGCAGGATGCCACGGCGGGCGACCGCTCAACCGGTGTTGAGGCCGATCTCGCTGTGAACGCGGTTGTTTCCCTCATTCCCATCGATCCCACCGGCACTCTGCATGAGTACACCGGGGTGCTGCCGGAGGCGATGGATGAGGTGCTTCAGGGAATAGTCGGCCTATACAGCGTCGTCGGTTTCGAGAAGCCATGGATCTGCTACTTGGCTTTGGCGGGCGGGACACCCGTTGGCACCTGCGGGTTCAAATCACCGCCGCGCGACGGCCGGGTCGAGATCGCTTATTTCACGTTTCCGGGGGCTGAAGGACGCGGTGTCGCTACGGCTATGGCCGCTGCGCTCGTGGCCATTGCGAAGCCGTTTCCGGTCGTCGTCGCCGCACAAACGCTTCCGGAGCGCAACGCTTCCCATCGCGTTTTGGAGAAGCTGGGTTTCGAGCATGTCGAAACGGTGCTTCATCCCGAGGACGGGCTCGTCTGGGAGTGGAGGTTGTCCGGGGAAAGCAGCGCCTGACGACCGCAGAGGGCAATGAGGTCGACGCTCTTCTGAGGGTAGCGGGGCGGGTCGCCCCGATCTGAAACCGCCCGCATGTGGTCGGCCGCACTCGAGATCGAACTTCGAGCTCGAGCTTCTCCGGTCGCACCGGCGGCTTCGATCGAGCGACGTTGTCGGGGTCCCCAGATTGCCGGGGTTCCCGAAGATGCAAGGAGACGGAAGGGGGTGTTGGTAGCGGGGGCAGGATTCGAACCTGCGACCTTCGGGTTATGAGCCCGACGAGCTGCCTGACTGCTCCACCCCGCACCGGTCAGGGCCACGCATGATACAAATCCGTGACTGATGTCGCAAGTCCGCGCCCGCGCTCAGCAGAGTCGATCGAGGAGCCGTTGAAGCCGGCCGAGATCCAACGGCTTGGCGAGGTGCGCATCCGCGGGAGGCAGGAGCCGCGTGTCCGTGCCGTATCCGGAGACGACGACCAACGGGATGCGCGATAGGCGCTCGCTCTTATTGATCTCCGCGATCAGCTCCCAGCCGGACATCCGCGGCATCAGCAAGTCGACGAGGAGGACATGAGGCACGGGATCGCGCATCACGAGCTCGAGCGCTTCCTCGCCGTCGGCCGCCGTCTCGACGATGTACCCCCACTGCCGCAGAATCTCCGAGAGCTGCTCTCGCGTCGCGGAGTCGTCCTCGACCAGCAGAACCGTGCATCGGTGTCCCAATCGAGCCTCCCGCATCTGGCAATGCAATCGCGGCGAAGCATAGCAGTAACGCTCTTGAATGTAAGAATGTCGGCGTTTGGCAACAATACTGGCCGGTCTCGCCGGGCGCACTTGATGCCGAACGGCGACATGAGTACGAGCGCCGGTTCGCTCGCGGACTGGAACGACTTCTGCATGGCGAGGTCTACTCCTATCCGCGGAATGTGACGAAGGGCTGGATGAACCCGAGGCGCGTGCTGATCATCGATAATTGGGAGGACGGCGCGCGTACGCTGGCGGCGCTCCTCGAGTCCGCCGGATACGAGACGCGCATCGCGAGCAGCGGGCTGACAGGCCTCGAGATCGCCGATGCGGTGTTGCCTGGGGCCGTGATCCTCGATCTCGATCTGCCGGACATGTCGGGTTACGAGGTGTGCCGGCGCCTCCGTGCCCGGCCGTTCGGCGCCCGGCTGCTGATCATCGTCCTGACGGGATGGACCCGGCACAGCGACCGCGTTGCGGCGAGCGAGGCCGGCTGCGACCACTATGTCGTGAAGCCGGCGAGCCTCGACACGCTCGATGCTCTGCTCCGGCGGGTCGAGCGCCGCCGCGGGGGCCGATAGGTCCCCCGGGGAGGCCCGCCCGCTTGCAACCGGCCCCTCGTCACGTCACGATGATTGCGGGCAGATACGCCCACCGGGATGTACCGAAAGAAGAAGGGCCAACCATCATGAAGACTCGCCTACTCGGCTTGTTGTGCTCCACCGCCGTCGCAGTGCCCGCGCTCGCCGCGCTCGGGCCGGGGGATACGGCGCCGTTGTTCGAAGCGAAAGCCTCACTGAACGGCGAGGCATTCGACTACTCGCTCGCCGAAGCACTAAAGGAGGGCGCTGTAGTCGTCTACTTCTATCCTTCGGCGTATACGCAGGGTTGCAATATGCAGGCACACGAGTTCGCCGTGAACATGGATGCGTTCAATGCGGCGGGCGCGACGGTCGTCGGCGTGTCGCTCGACAGCATCGAGCGGCTGAACGACTTCTCCGCGGATCCGGAATATTGCGCGGGCAAGCTGCCGGTCGCGTCGGACGAGTCGGGTGAGATCGCTCGCTCCTACGACCTCCGTGTTTCCGACGCTCGGCCCGGCGCGAGGGATACGCGCGGCCAGGAAATCGACCACGGCTTTGCCGAGCGGACGACGTTCATCGTGACGCCCGACGGCAAGATCGCCGAGACCATCGGCGGCGTCTCGCCGATCGAGAACGTGCAGAAGGCACTCGAAGCGGTGCAGCGGCTGCAGCACAGCGCGCACTGACGACGCGACCGCTCGGCGGCCTGTCGCCGCGTCGACGACGAGGCCATGCAACCGCGTCGCCGGTTGTATGGCCTCGCTTCGGCGATGACGTGAACGCCGATGCGGCCCGCTCGACCGAGAGGGCCGCGACTCGCTACTCCTCTCGCAGCGCGAACACGAGGTACGCGCGCTCGTCCGGGCGCTGCTCGGCGCCCTCGAGCCGCGGCGGGAAGAGGCCCGCACCGGCCGCGGCGGGCAGCGCAATGTACTGCCGTCCGTCGATCTCGTAGGAGGCCGGGATCCCCTCGGAGCCGCTCGGCAGGTCGTACGACCAGACGACCTCGCCGGTGTCACGATCGTATGCGCGGAATCTGCGGTCGGACGCCGTCGCGACGAACACGAGCCCGCCGGCCGTCACGAGCGGGCCGCCCCGGGGCATGTGCGCGCCGGTGTCGTCGCCGAGCGCAGGCACGGTCCCGTGCGGGACCCGCCACTTGATCTCACCCGTGTTCAGATCGTAGGCCGTGAGGTGCGCCCACGGCGGAGCGATCGCGGTCAGGCCCGTCGTCGGGCTGAACATGAAGTCGTACGGCGAGGCGTAGCGGACGTCGCCCTCCCTGGCGGCGGCTTCCGCCTCCGCGCGCGCGGCCGCGGCCTGCTCCGGTGTCACGACGTTGCCGACGACCGTGCGGGCGGACGGCTCCTCGTCGGTCAGCTCGATCCTCAGCATGACCGGCAGGTTTTTCGAGACGATATAAAGCTCGCCGTTGATCGGGTCGACGGCCGAGCCGCCCCAGTTTGCGCCGCCGTTATGGCCCGGCATGCCGATCGACCCCTCGAAGCTCGGCGGCGTGAAGAGCCCCTCGTTCCGGGAATAACGCAGCCGCTCGCGCAAGATCTCCTGCTCGGCTTCCGGCAGGAACGGATTGATGTCGTCGATCGTGAAGGACTGCACGGCGAACGGCGGAGGCGCCGTCGGGAACGGCTGCGTCGGCGACGCGTGCTCGCCGGGGACGTCCGACTTCGGCACCTCGCGCTCCTCGATCGGCCAGATCGGCTCGCCGGTCGTCCGCTCGAACACGAACAGGAAGCCGTGCTTCGTCGCCTGCGCGACGACGTCGACGCGTCGGCCGTCGCGCTCGATCGTCAAGAGCTTCGGAGACTGCGGCAGGTCGTAGTCCCACAGATCGTGATGCACGAGCTGTTGGTGCCAGAGCCGCTCGCCGGTGCGGGCGTTCAGCGCGACGAGCGAATTGCCGAACAGGTTGTCGCCCGCACGATCGCCGCCGAAGAAGTCGTAGCGCGGGCTGCCGAACGGGATGAAGACGATGCCGTTCTCCTCGTCGACGGTCATCTCGCTCCAGTTGTGCACGCCGCCGGCGGTGCGGTGCGCGCCTTCGGGCCACGTGTCGTAACCGAACTCGCCGGGGTGCGGGATGCTGTGGAAGACCCAACGCAGCTCGCCGGTCACGACGTCGTACGCGTGCACGTCGCCGGGAGTGGACTCGTAGCCCGCGCCCTGCGCCGGCAGCGCGACGATCATCAGGTTCTCGAAGATCCGTCCCGGATTGCTCGTCGACAGCGGACGCACGTTGCTGATGTCGTGTCCCTCCGCCGCGAGCGCGTCGCGCAGGTCGACGCGACCGTCGTTGCCGAAGCTCTCGATCGTCTCGCCCGTCACGGCGTCGAGCGCGGTGAGGAAGCCGGCCGTCAGGTAGACGAGCCGGCGATCGGAGCCGTCCTCGCTCTGCCAGTAGTTGATGCCTCTGGGACTGACCGCGCCGTCGTGCGCATGCGCCCAGCGCTCCTCTCCGGTCGCCGCGTCGAGCGCGACGATCTCGTTGCCGCCGCGCAGCACGTACATCACGCCGTCCACGACGATCGGGTTGAACAGCACGTTGCGGTCGCCGACCGGGAACCGCCACACGACCTCGAGCCGATGCACATTCGACTTGTTGATCTGGTCGAGCGCGGTGTACTGCGACGAATGCGGGCCTCCGGCATAGGAGCGCCAGCTCGTGTAGTCCTGCGCCGACGCGCTCGTGGCCGCGAGAGCCGCGGCCGCCGCCGCGATCAGGAGTGTCTTGGGCTTCGCGTGATCATCGCTTCGCATGGAGTCCCCACTCGATTTGCTACCTCGTCGGAGTACGCACCTCGCCGAACGCCCTTTCGCGGGACGCCGCAGCGCGCTCCGAGCGGCTAGAGTGTAGCCCGAAGCGCGAGGGCCGCGCCGTTGCGGACGCCCGCATCGTGCGGGCGCACGGCTCGACCGTCGAAAGGCAGGATGGCCGCTCCTCGGTCGACCCCCAAACAAGGGCTTGGAGCGCCGGCCCGCATGTGGCTCGGGCCGTGCATGGCCCCCGCCGAGTGGCCGCCGATGTGCGTCCATGTGATCCTCTGAGTGAGGTCGTGGATTGTCAGGAGATCGTGATGCGACATCCGATGCTGACCGTATGGGCCGCGGTGCCGATCGTCTTGGCGGGTTGCGCGAGTCAGCGCGACGCGCTCAGCGACGTTGCCGACCGGACGACGACGTCCGGCGTCGGCGGCGATTGCTTCACGGTATCCCTCGCGCGGGACTTCCGCTATCTCGACGACCAGAACCTGATCGTCTATGCGGCCGGCCGCAATCCTTACCACGTGGAGCTGAGCCAGGCGTGCTTCGGTCTCCGGGGCGAGCACGTGATCGCGCTCCGCTCGCGCACGGACCGAATGTGCGGATTCGCGGGCGACACGGTGATCGTCGGCGGCGGCGCGTTCGCCGATCGCTGCCCGGTGCTTTCGGTTCGCCGGCTCGACGACGAGCAGTTGCAAATTCTCCTCGCCGAGTACGGCGCGGAACGGCGAGAGAATCAACCGATCGAGGTCGAGGTGGCGGAGCTACCCGAGGACGAGCCCGACGGCGATGCCGGCAACGACAGCGGCCAAGGCACGGACGAGGGGAACGGCGAGGCGGAGTGACTCCCGGCGGCGGCCTAGAAAGCCCTCGCGCTCTCCGGCGGGCGCCCTCCGACTCGTTCTTTCGGCATCGGAAAGGTGCCGGGCGCCCGCGGCGGCGACCCCGCCGGCGGCGGCGCAGCGATACTGCGATTGAAATGGCTCCGGGGCTTCGAGAGAATCCCGGAAAGTTCGGCATCTCGAGGGGGTCCGTCATGAAGCGCATGGGTGCAGCGGTGCTCGTCGCGGGGGTGCTGGCGCTCGGCGCCGGCGCGCCGGCATGGAGCCATCATTCGTTCGCCGCGTTCTACGACATGAACGATGCGATTTCGGTGACCGGGAAGATCGCGCAGGTGCGTCTTGCCAATCCGCATTCCTGGTTCTTCATCGACGTCGAGGACGAGAACGGCGAGGTCGTGCGTTGGTCGTTCGAGGCGGGCACGCCGAGCGGCATGATCCGCAACGGCTATTCGCCCGACGTCATCAAGCAAGGCGATGTCGTCACGATCAACGGTTTTCGTGCTCGAGACGAATCGAAGCACTCGGGCATGCTGCGCGAGCTGATCACGGCGGACGGCACGAAGTACGGCATGTTCGGTCCGCAGGAAGGGGCCGGCGCGCGCTGAGCGAAGCGCTCGCCGAGGGGGAGTCGATCATGAAAAGAATCACGCGCGGGCGCGCGCTGCCGAAGGTTTGCTCGCTTGCCGTCCTGTCTTGCGGCGTCGCACTCGCGTCGTCGTTCGCCGTCGCGCAGGAGGGCGCCGCCGCCCGTGGAGCGGGTGCCGAGGGGCAAACGGCCGAGATTCCGCGCATGGCGAACGGCAAGCCGGATCTGTCCGGCGTCTGGTGGGGCGGAGGAGACGTCGGCGGTCGGGGATTTCGACCGGGTAGTGCGCGCGGGGGCGGGGGGCCCACGTTCACGGACCTGTATCAGCCGTGGGCGAAGGAGCATGCGGCGACGTTGACCGATGCCGACGACCCGACGCTCCGCTGCGTCCCGACCGCGTTCGGCACGCTGAACGTGCGGTTCTGGGACGTCGGCGCGGTCGGACAGATCGTGTCGACGCCCGATTTCGTCGTGCTGCTGACCGAGACCTTCCACGGCTATCAGCTCGTTCCGACGGACGGACGGCCGCACCGCCCGCACGTGCCGCCTTCGCGGCGCGGCGATGCCGTCGGTCATTGGGAAGGCGATACGTTCGTCGTCGAGACGAAAAACTTCTCCGACGACACGTGGATCTGGGCCGAGGGCCGCGTCTCGTTCCATTCCGACGCGCTCAGAGTCGTCGAGCGCTACCACCTCGCCGACGCGAATACGCTCGTGATCGACGCGACGGTGTACGACGAGAAGGTGCTGACCGAGCCGTGGGTCGTGCCGACGCAGACGCTGCAACGTGCGCCGTTCGATCAGATCATGCCGCTCGATTGCCTCGGCACCGAGACGTACGAGCTCAGGGAGGGCGTCGGCAACTGAGCGGTTGCAGGCGCTCTGCCGCCTCGAGCTCGCGCGCCGATGACGGCGCCGGTCACGGCCAATAACGACATAACGACGGGGGGGGAGAAGCCGATGGTGAAGCGTCTTGGGGTCGGATGGCTCGTGCCGGCGCTGCTCATGTTCGGCTGCTCGGGCGGGGGCGACCCGACGCCGCAGGTCGCGGCGGAGGAGCCGGTCCTGGACGCCGCGGTCGTGCTCGAGAACGTGATCTCCGCGATGGGCACAGCGGACGTCGAATCGATCACGTTCTCGGGGACGGCGTGGCGCGTCCGGAACTCGTTTCGGCAAACCTACTCGGCAAGCCCTCCGTGGCCCGAGCGCGACGAGATCACGAACTACAGGCGCACGCTCGACTTGTCGCAGCCGGCGTCCATCGCGTCCGGTGACACCTTCGCCCAGAACTTGTTCCTCGAGCCGCCCGTGGCCGGAACGTATTCGCAGCACATCCCGGGCGACGAGCGCGCGTGGGGACAGCAGCTCGAGATCTGGCTCACGCCGTGGGGCTTCCTCGCGGGAGCCGAGCGCAACGGCGTCGAGCTCGAGACCGCGACGGTCGACGGCGTCGACTACACGGTGCTGTCGTGGCAGTCGCCCGCGGATCAGACGGCACCTTCGGGTTTGCGGTACACCGTCAACGGCTACGTGAATGCCGCGAACCTGATCGAGCGCGTCGAGACGTGGGTCGAGGATCCGTTCATGGGCGACATGCTCGTCGAGGCGCGCTATGCGGGCTATCGCGATTTCGCCGGCGTCATGGTTCCGACGACGATGGAGCAGTGGCGCGGCGGCGGCGCGATTTTCGGCGTCTCGGTCACCGATGCGGTCGCGAATCCGGTGAACCTCGCCGAGCTGATGACGCCGCCCCCGAGGCCGGCGGGAGGGCCGGGCGGCGGTCCCGCCGGCGGAGACGCGCCGGCCGAGCTTGCGGAGCGGATCGGCGACGGCGTGTGGCTGATCCACGGCGGGTACGTCGCGCTCGTCGCCGAGTTCAGCGATCACGTCCTCGTGTTCGAGGCCGGGCAGTCGGAGGCGCGCGGCGAGCAGATCCTCGCCGAGGTCAAGCGCATCCTGCCGGAGAAGCCGATTCGCTACGTCGTGAATTCGCATCCGCACTCGGATCACACGGCAGGGCTCGTGCCGTTCGTGCGCGAAGGCGTGACGATCGTGACGCACGAGAACAACATCGACTTTCTCGACATGGCGCTCAGCACGCCGCGCACGCTGCTCGGCGAGCCGGCGCTCGAGCCGCAGTTCGAGGGTGTCGGCGAGCTCGGCGTGTTCGAGGACGAGACGATGCGCGTCGAGCTGCATCATGTGCCCAACCTGCATTCGGACGGCACGCTCGTCGCGTATGTGCCGAAGGCGAAGGTGCTGTTCCAGGCAGACTTCACGCTGCCGCGCGAAGGCGCGCGCCCGAACCCGTTCGTCGTCTCGCTCGCCGAGTACGTCGAGCAGAAGGGCCTCGATTTCGAGCGTTACTTCGCGGTGCACGCGGCGCCCGCGCCTCAGACGAAAGCGGACTTGATGGCCGCGCTCGCGGCCCGGGAGGAATGACGATGCGCTCCGTGATCCAGAGCTCTGCTGCGGCGATCCTCGGCCTCGGACTCGCGCAACCCGTCGTCGCGCAGGAGGAGTACGTGATTCCGTCCGACGTTCCGGCGCACATCCGGCGCGCGGTCGAGTCGGACGCGCGCAGCGCCGAGGAACGTGCGCGCGACGTGCATCGCAAGCCCGCCGAGGTGCTGACGCTCTCCGGAATCGACGAGGGCGATAGCGTCGTCGAGTTCGCGTCGTTCGGTCATTACTTCACGACGATCCTCGTCGATGCGGTCGGCCCTTCGGGCCACGTCTACATGGTCGACATGCCATGGACCGATCGCTTTGGCGGAGAGGCCGCGCGCGCTTTCGACGCCGCGCACGACAACGCGACGTACATGCAGGTCGATTACAACGAGATGGAGCTGCCTGCGAACGTCGACGTCGCGATGATGGTGCTCTTCTACCACGACCTGATGCGGAACGATCCCGAGCAGACGGTCGACACGGCGGACATGAACCGCCGGATCTACGACGCGCTCTCGCCCGGCGGCACGTACGTCGTCATCGATCACAGCGCGGAGGACGGCTCCGGCTGGCGCGACGCGATGACGCTGCATCGCATCGACAAACAGACGGTCATCGACGAGGTGACCGCCGCCGGCTTCGAGCTCGAGACGGACAGCGATCTGCTCGTGAATCCGGACGACGACCGGACGTTGAACATGCGGGATCCGCAGATTCGCGGCGAGACGGATCAGTTCGTGCTGGTGTTCCGCAAGCCGCAGTGACGGTCGCGCGCCGGATCGTACCGGCGCCGGTCTCGCCGCGGATGACGCCGCTCGTGCTCGTCGAGCGGCCACCGAGCTTCCCGACGGATTCGACGGCGCGCCGTGCGCGCCGTCGAATCACCCGTCAGTTCGCGCGCATCACCCGTCAGTCCGCGCGCGTCGTCCGCAGGCGCGGGCCGGGACCCGGCTGCACCACCGGGTTCTGGGGGCCGGCGGCCCATTCGGCGATCTGCTCGTTGTAGATCTTCCGCTTGCTGAAATACCACTCGCCGTCGATCTTCACGAGCTCGTCCTCGTAGTGGCCGAACGAGTTGAGCTGCGCGCGGCGCTCGGGGTTGTCGTTGCCCATGTGGAACCAGTAGGCAGTGCCTTTCGCCGTGTCGCCGTCGATCTCGAGCACGATGTTCGTGATGTTGTGGCGCCCGGCGGCCGGGCGGAGCCCGGACGTGTCCTGCTCGCGCTGCGCCTCGGCACTGCGGCGCATGTTCGCGACCATTTCGGCGATCGCCTCGCGGCCTTTGATCTCGCCGGCGCCGTAGTCGAGGATCCCGTCCGGGGCGAACGTCGCCGCGTACGCCTCGGGGTCGCGGAAGTCGAGCGCGAAGAGATAGCGCGCTTGCAGATCTTCGATCTTCGCGCGGTCCTCGGCATAGCTCGCATCGTCGGCGACGGCCGGCGCCGACGCGGCAAGCAGCAACGCGGCGATGCCGCCGGACAGGATCGCAATCGGTTTGCGCATGGCGTGCCCCCTTTCTTTTCGCGTCAGTGAGACTTCGAGCAGTATCAGATCATGCCGGGACCGCTCGTCCAAGTGGAAACCGGAACGGCGATCGACGGGGAAGCTCAGCCAAGCCGAGCGATCAAGAGCTCCGTGCCGTGATGCGCGGCGAGCGTCGCGCCGAGAGTGACCGCGACATAGACCGCCGCGACGAGCGTGGCCGCGACGGCGGCCGGCAGGCGCCTGCCGGGCGCGCCATGCAGAGCCGCGAGACGGTCGCGCAAGGTTTCGGCGGATCCGCCTGCGCGATACGATGCCGGCCGCGCGGCGCGTCGAAAGCCGCCATCGACAGCGGAAGCCCGCTCGGGCACCGTGTGCACCGCCGCGAGGGCCGCCGCGACAGCGGCAGTCCCGCCGGGCCGATCGGCGGCGCGGCGGTCGCAGGCGAGCTCGGCGGCCGCGGCAAGGTCTCGCAGCAGGCGGTGCTTCAGCACGCGCGGCACGGGCCAGAGCGCGATGCCGGCCAGAAGCCCGCGAAGATTGTCGCGGCGTGCGGCGTGCGCGCGCTCGTGCTCGAGCACGACATCGCGCTCGAGCGCAGGGAGCGCCTCGAGCAGCGCGCGCGACACGATGACGCGAGGCCGCAGAAGACCGGCGCAATACGCGAACCGCTCGCTGCTGTCGGCAATTTCGACCGGCACCGCGTCCGGGCGGCGCTCCGGGGAGGCGTCCCGCGTCTCGAGCAGCGCGAGCGCTCGGGCCACGGAGAAACTGCGGCGAAGACCGTTCGATGCCGAGCGGCCGATCGCGGCGAACACGGCGGTCACGAGCAGCACGAGCACGACCGCCAGAGACGCGTCCGCGCGCAGCGTCGGCACGTGCGTGGAGCAGCCGACGTCGGCGTGGCAGTGGGCGTCGACGACGAGCCCGCCGACAGCCGGCGCGAACGCGAGGACGGCCGAGCCCGCCGCGCAGATGACGGGCAGCAGCGCGAGCGAGAGGAGCAACGCGCCGCGCTGCTCCGCCTCGAGCCGGACGAGATGGCGCCGCGCGAGCCGGTGCAGCAAGCAGACGGCGACGGCCAGCATCGCCCACACGGCCGCGAAAGCGACCCACGACAGCACGAGCGGTACGGTCACGACGTTCATTCGCGCTTCCGCCGGCGTTTGACGCAGCTCTCGAGGGCGCCGAGCAGCTCGGGATCGGCCTCGTCGACGAGCTCGACGAAGCCGGAAATCACGGGCTCGAGCTCGCCGTCGGCCACGCGCTCCGCAAGATCTTCGATCAGCAGCGCGATCAGCCGCTCACGCGTCACGATGGCCTTGTACGAGTACGCGCGGCCGATCTTCGTACGGGACACGAGAGTCTTGCGATACAGCCGCTCGAGCGTCGCCTGAACCGTGCTCAACGTGATCGTTCTGCGCGTGAGACGCGCCAGGACCTCGCGGGCGTCGAGCTCGCCGTCGGCCCAGAGCCGATTCATCACGTCGAGCTCGAGCGCGCCGATCTCGAGCCCGCGGCGTCTGCGCCTGAATCCCGGAAAGCGCATGTCGAGGGCCGCTGGAAGAAGGATTCGCGGATTGTAGCCATGCCGGTGCGCGTCGGCGAAGGGGAGGCGGATCCCCGGATCGGGCGCACGAAAACCGATCGCTGCTCGGTTTTCGCAGAAGGTGTTACAAAGCGCCGTCGTCGGATCGGGAGAACGCGCGGCGTGAGATCAACGGCACGGAGGGCAAGAGGCGGTTTCGCGCTCGCCGCCGCGATGCTTGGAGTCTTTGCGTGCACCGCCGCGCTTGCGCAGGCGGAGCGGCGGGAAGGCGTCGAGGAGGTGATCGTGCTCGGGCGTTGGGACAACCCGATCGGCCGCAGCGCGAGTGCGTCCCAGGGCGTCGTCGGTGCGGACGAGATCATGCTTCGTCCGCGGCTGCGCACCGGCGACATACTCGAGGTCGTGCCCGGGCTCATCGTCACGCAGCACAGCGGTACCGGGAAGTCGAACCAGATGTTCCTGCGCGGCTTCAATCTCGACCACGGGACCGATTTCGCGACGTGGGTCGACGGGATGCCGGTGAACATGCCGACACACGGCCACGGGCAAGGCTACACCGATCTCAACTTCCTGATCCCCGAGCTCGTCGAGCGGATCGAGTACCGCAAAGGCGCCTACCACGCCGAGATCGGCGACTTCTCGTCGGCCGGTGCAGTGCATCTGACGACGTTTCGCCGGCTCGACGATCGCCTGATCAAGGTCGGGGCCGGCGAGGACGGCTACTTCAGGGCGCTCGCTGCCGGCAGCATCTCCGTCGTGAGCGGTGACGTGCTCTTCGCCGTGCAGGGACACCGCTACGATGGTCCGTGGACCGACGTCAGCGAAGGGCTCGATCGACGCAACGCGCTCCTGCGCTATTCGCGGAGCGACGATGAGCGGGACTTCGACGTAGCCCTCATGGCGTACGACGCGGCCTGGCGCGCGGCGGACCAGATTCCGCGGCGCGCGGTCGACAACGGCATCCTGTCGCCGCTCGGCTCGATCGACACGACGCTCGGCGGTGACACGTCGCGCTACAGCGTGTCCGGCAGCTGGCGTCGGCCGCTCGGCCGGGGGCGTCTGCATGCGGAGGCCTACGCGATCGACTACGACCTCGAGCTGTTCTCGAATTTCACGTATTGGCTCGACGACCCGGTCGACGGCGACCAGTTCGAGCAGCGCGACGACCGGCGCATTTTCGGCGTCCAGCTCTCGTACGTGCTTCCCGGCGGGAACGCCGGGACGCATACCCTCGGCGCGTCGCTTCGACACGACGAGATCGACGAAGTGGGGCTCTTCCTCACGACCGAGCGGCGCCGGCGGTCCACCGTGCGGCAAGACGCCGTCGAGCAGTACAGCCTCGGGCTCTACTACGCGAACGAGCGTCGTTGGACCGATCGGCTGCGCACGATTCTCGGCGTGCGCGCCGATCGATACGGCTTCGACGTGACGAGCGTCGACCCGGCGAACTCCGGCAGCGCATCCGACACGATCGTCTCGCCGAAGGCGAACCTGATCTACGCGCTGAGCGACCAGGTCGAGGTGTATGCGAGCGCAGGGAAGGGCTTTCACAGCAACGACGCGCGCGGCACGACGATCACGATCGATCCGGTGACGGGAGAGGCAGCGGAGCGCGTCGATCCGCTCGTCGAGTCCCGCGAGATCGAGCTCGGCGTCCGCGCGTTCGCCGCGCAGAAGCTCAACGTGTCGGCGGCCCTGTGGTACCTCGAGCTCGATTCCGAGCTCCTGTTCGTCGGGGATGCGGGTAACACGGAGCCGAGTCGTGCCAGCCGCCGCTACGGAATCGAGCTACCGCTGTACTACCGCTTGAACGATAGCGTGACGTTCGACGTCGAGCTCGCGCTCACCGAGTCCGAGTTCACGGAGGAGGACCCTGCGGGCAACGAGATCCCGGGCTCGATCGATCGCGTCGTCTCCGCGGGCATCGCGTTTCAGCGGCCGCGCGGATGGTACGGCAGCGCGCGCGTTCGCTATTTCGGTCCGCGTCCGCTGATCGAGGACGGCAGCGTCGAGTCCGGCTCGTCGACCGTCGTGAACGCCGCGCTCGGCGTCAGGCTGGGCAGGCTCGACGTGCGGCTCGACGTGCTGAACCTGTTCGATTCCGACGACGAAGACATTGCCTACTTCTACGCATCCCGTCTGCCCGGTGAGCCGGAGGAGGGCATAGAGGACGTGCACTTCCATCCGATCGAGCCGCGCACGGTCCGCCTGTACGTGAGTTACGGCTTTTGACGACATCGAGCGGCGCCCCTGGCTCGCGACGCTACGGCTTCTACGTGTTGCGCTGGCGCCGCGCGTCGCCTCGCCGCACACTATGCGGCCGAGATCGTGAGGAGGCGACGAGGGTGCCGATGCTGTCCCGTAGACGTTTCATCAGCCGCGCCGTCGGAGGCGCTATCGGCGTTTCGCTGGGATCCGCGGGGCTTCGCGCCGGGATTGTGCGCGCGCAGTCCGTCGACGGCACGCTCGAGCTCGGCGGCGGCTTCTACGTGCTCGGCACCGGCCAGACGAACGTGCTCGCGGTGACGGCGGGGGACGGCGTTGCGCTCGTCGACGGCGGAGCGGCGCCCGAATCCGCGGAGCTGCTGCGTCGCGTCGCGCAGCTGCCGTCCGGCGAGCGCGTGCATACGCTCTTCAACACGCACTGGCATCCCGACCATACCGGCTCGAACGAAACCCTCGGCCGGGCCGGCGCGCGGATCGTCGCACAGGTCAACACGCGGCTTTGGCTGACGACGGACGTCACGTGGCCGTGGAACGAGCAGACGGTCGAGCCGCTCGCCGAGATCGGCTGGCCGAACGAGACGTTCTACGACACTGCGGAGCTGACGGTCGGGGAGCGGCGCGTGCTGTGCGGTCATCTCAAGGATTGCCCGCATACGGACGGCGACATCTACGTCTACTTCCCGGACGCGAACGTCATGGCGATCGGCGACGCGATATCGGGCGTCGGCTGGCCCGACATCGACTGGTGGACCGGCGGCTGGCTCGGCGGCATCGTCGGCGGGCTCGACATGATCCTGACCGTCTCGAACGACGACACGCGCTTCGTGCCGGCCCGAGGCCCGGTGCTGACCCGCGCGGAGATGCTCGACCAGTTCGAGATGTACAACGTCATCTGGGAGCGAATGCAAAGAATCCTCTACGCCGGCGGCGGGCCGAAAGAGGCTCTGGAAGCGGAACCTACCAAGGAATTCAACGACATAATGGGTCCGCCGGAGGCTTTCATCATCAGGGCGATGGAGAGCATGTGGCCGTATTTGTCGCCGGATGCGTGATCGGGCCTGTTAACCCTGCGGCGACGACCACGTACAATCGACCGAGTCCAAGGAACGCGTAAGACCATGATCAAAAAGGCGGGAGCGTTCGCGGCGCTCGTGCTCGCGGCAGGCTGCGGGAGGGTCGGGGAAGACGCCTCGATCGCCGAGGCCGGCAAGGAGCACTGGCGGACGATCGAGCGGTACTGTACCGAGTGCCACAACGAGGTCGAATTCGCGGGCGATCTCGCGTTCGACCGGATCGCCGGCGACAAGGTCGCCGATCACGCCGAGATCCTCGAGACGGCCGTGCGCAAGCTCCGCGGCGGGCTGATGCCTCCCGCGGAGGCGCCGCGCCCGAGCGAGAAGGAGCTCACGGGCCTGATCGCGTGGCTCGAGGGCGCGCTCGATAAGGCCGCGGCCGACCAACGCTGGGCGAAATCGATTCCGCCGCACCGGCTGAACCGCAAGGAATACGAGAACGCGATCCGCGACCTGCTCGCGGTCGACGTCGACGCGACGTCGCTCCTGCCGCTCGACGAGGTCGTCGAGCACTTCGACAACATTGCGAGCGGGCTGCAGGTCTCGCCGTCGTTCATCGAGCAGTACATCGGCGCGGCGCGCATGGTCGCCGTGCAGGCGGTCGGGCGGGCCGACGTGCGGCCCGGCAGCGAGACGTATCACGCGGGACCCGGCCTTCAACAGACGCACGTGAAGGGCCTGCCGCTCGGCACGCGCGGCGGCCTGGTCGTCGAGCACTACTTCCCGGCCGACGGCGAGTACGAGATCAACATCGCCGATATGGCGACCCATATCTGGGGCAACGACATGGAGTTCGAGAACCATGTCGTCGTCGTCGTGGACGGTCAGCCGGTCTACGAGACGGTCGTCGGCGGCGAGGAAGACATGCGCGCGTACGACCAGATCCAGAGCGGCGTGATGGAACAGATCAACGCGCGGCTCAAGAAGATCCGCTTCGCGGCGACGGCCGGTCCGCACAAGGTCGGCGTCACGTTCCGCCGCCGCACGTTCGCCGAGTCGGACGATCATGCGCAGATGTTCGTGCCCGGAGGCGGCCAGGATCGCGTCTATCGCGTGAGCTCGTTCGAGATCAGCGGTCCGTACAACCCGACGGGCTTGAGCTCGACGCCGAGCCGCGAGCGCATTTTCTCGTGTCATCCGAGCGAGGGCGCGGATCCGGATCTCTGTGCGGAGCAGATCATCACGCGCCTCGCGACGCGCGCGTATCGCCGTCCGATCGGCGAGACCGATCTCTCCGAGCTCCTCGAGTACTACCGGGACGGCGTGGCGGCGGGCGGCTTCGAGGAGGGCATCCGCAGCGCGCTCACCGGCATCCTCGCGAGCCCGTACTTCCTGTATCGCGTCGAGCAGGCGCCGGAAGGCGCGGCGCCGGGCGAGACCTATCGGATCGACGACGTCACGCTCGCGTCGAAGCTGTCGTTCTTCCTGTGGAAGTCGATTCCGGACGACGAGCTGCTCGACCTCGCGATCCGCGGCGAGCTGAGCCGCACCGAGACACTGCGCGCGCAAGTCGAGCGCATGCTGAAGGATCCCCGCTCGGAGACGCTCGCGAGCGACTTCATGCACCTGTGGCTCGACATGCGCCGGCTCGACGAGGTGGATCCCGACCGCGAGATCTTCCCGTATGCGTCGGGCCGCGGCGATCCGCGCGAGGACTATCTGACCGAGCTCACTCTGTTCGCGAAGAGCATCTTCGACGAGGACCGCAGCGTCCTCGACCTGATGACGGCGAAGCACACGTATTTGAACGAGCGGGTCGCGCTGCTCTACGGCATCACCGACGTGAAGGGCGACCGCTTCCGCCGCGTCGAGCTCGAGGATCCGGTGCGCTGGGGCCTGCTCGGCAAGGGAGCCGTGCTGATGGCGGCCGCGTATCCGAATCGGACGTCGCCGGTCCTGCGCGGCGCGTTCATCCTCGAGCACATCACCGGTACGCCGCCCGCGACACCGCCGCCGAACGTCGAGGCGTTCCCCGAGAACGAGATCGGCGCGGGGCAGAAGCGGACCGTGCGCGAGATCCTGGCGCAGCATCGCGAGAACCCGGCCTGCAAAGGCTGTCACGGCGTCATGGATCCGCTCGGGTTCGCGCTCGAGAATTTCGATGCGGTCGGCACGTGGCGCGACAAGGATCGGTATGCCGGCACGGCGATCGACGCGAAGGCCGAGCTGCCCGACGGCACGGTCGTCGACGGGCCGGAGGACCTGCGCAAGGCATTGCTGCGCCGGCCGGAGCAGTTCGTGCAGACGTTCGTGGAGGGGCTGCTCAAGTACGCGCTCGGCCGTACCCTCGATTACCGGGACATGCCGACCGTGCGCAAGATCGTGCGCGAGGCGGCGAAGGACGACTATCGATTCTCGTCGATCGTGTGGCAGGTCGTGACGAGCGATGCGTTTTTGATGCGGCGGGCGCCCGAGCCGGAAGGCACGGTCGTCGCGCGGAATTGAGAAGCTAGCGGGGAGAGGAGACAGAAATGTTCCTGACGAAGAAGCACCTTTCGCGTCGAACCGTGCTACGGGGCGCGGGAGCCTGTATCGCTTTGCCGCTTCTCGACGCAATGAATCCGGCCGGCGTCGCCTGGGCGAACACGCCTGCCGGCAAGTTGCCGCATCGGCTCGCGTTCGTAGGCTTCCCGCACGGCGCCGTGATGAGCAAGTGGTCGCCCGCGCAGGCAGGCCGCGACTACGAGATGTCGCCGATCCTGGAGCCGCTCGCGCCGTTCCGCGAGCACATGACGATCGTCTCCGGACTGCGCAACAAGCCGGCCGAGAGCCCCGAGCCGCACGAGTTCATCGAGCGGACGTGGCTGTCGTGCGTGTCGCCGAAAGAGGCGGGATCTACGCCCGATGCGGGCGTGACCGCGGATCAGTTCGCAGTGCGCTACATCGGTCAGGACACGCGCCTGCCGTCGCTCGAGCTCACGACCGCGCAGCGCGGCGCGCAGCTCGCGTGGCGTACGCCGACGCAGTCGCTGCCCCAGGAGGTCAATCCGCGCCGCGTCTTCAACAAGCTCTTCGGCCAGGGCGACACGGACGAGGAGCGGCAGGCGATCATGCGCGAGACGGGCAGCATCCTCGACCGCGTCATGGAACAGGCCGCGCGGCTGCAGGCGAAGCTCGGGCCGCAGGATCGAGTCGCCGTCGACGTCTATCTCGACTCCGTGCGCGAGATCGAGCGCCGCGTGCAGATGGCGATGGAGCAGGATACGTCCGCGCTCGAGATTCCCGACGCGCCGATCGGCGTGCCGAACGATCTCGACGCGCACTTCAAGCTGATGTTCGACCTGATGGCGCTCGCGTTCCAGGCGGATCTCACGCGGATCATCACGTTCTCGATGGACCGCGAGGCGAGCATGCGCACGTACACGAACATCGGCATCTCCGAGGCGTTCCATCCGCTCTCGCATCACGCGAACGATCCTGTGAAGCTCGACCGCCTCGCGGTGATCCAGAAGTACCACACGCAGCTCTTCGCCGGCTTCATCGAGAAGCTCGCGAACGCCCAGGAAGGCGACGGGACGGTGCTCGATCACTCGATCATCGTGTTCGGCAGCAACATGAGCGACAGCAACCGTCACAACAACGATCCGCTGCCGACGGCGATCCTCGGCCACGCGCACGGCAAGATCAAAGGCGGCCAGCATCTGATCTACCCGCAGGACTCGCGCTTCGCGGACCTGCTGTTGACCGTGCTGCATCGGGCCGACATCCCGATCGAATCGATCGGCGACAGCGGCGGCGAGCTGTCCGAGGTCTGATTCGCGTCGTCGATCCCGGAGGTGTTGCCGATGAAGATCCGGAAAGCCGCCGCGCTCGGCGCTGCGCTCGCGATCGTGCTGACGAGCGTCGCGGTACGGGCAGCGGATTCCTCGCTGCTCGCGGCCGTGGAGGCAGGCGACCGTGAAGTGGCCCTCGAGCTGTTATCCGCCGGCGCCGATCCGAACGAGCGCGGACCCGACGGCTCGACGGCGCTGATGTGGGCGGCGTATCACGGCGACACCGAGGTCGTGCGCCGGCTGATCGAGGCCGGTGCCGACGTCGAGGCGCGGAACGTGTTCGGCGCGTTCGCGCTCTCGGAGGCCGCGATCATCGGCTCCGCTCCGGTGATCCAGGCGTTGCTCGAGGCCGGCGCGGACCCGAACGCGAAGAACCCCGAGGGCGAGACGCCGCTGATGGCGGTCGCACGCTCCGGAAACGTCGAAGCCGCGCGCCTGCTGCTCGCGGCAGGCGCCGACGTGAACGCGAAGGAAGAGTGGGGCGGTCAGTCCGCGCTGATGTGGGCGGCGTCGCACAGCCAGCCCGAGATGGTGAAGCTCCTGATCGAGCACGGCGCGGACGTGAACGCGCGCGGCGCGGTGCGTCGCTGGGAGCGCAAGGTCATCAAGGAGCCGCGTCCGAAGGACATGAACCAGGGCGGCTTCACGCCGCTCCTGTATGCGGCACGTGAGGGCTGCATCGAGTGCGCGAAGCATCTGATCGAAGGCGGCGCCGATCCGGACCTGCACGATCCGCACCGGATGACGCCGCTGCTCCTCGCGCTCTTCAATCTGCACTTCGACTTCGCCGCGTACATGATCGAGGCGGGGGCGGACGTCAATAAGTGGGATCTGTACGGCCGCACGCCGCTCTACATGGCCGCGGACGTGAGCACGTTGCCCGTGATGGGCAACGGCGCGATGGTCGTGATCCCGAGCCTGGACAAGCACACGGCGCTCGATATCGGCCGCATGCTCCTCGAACGCGGCGCGGACCCGAACATCCAGCTGAAGCGCCGCCCGCCGTATCGCAACGTGCCGCAGGACCGCGGCGGCGATTCGATCCTGTCGCAGGGCGCGACGCCTCTGCTGCGTGCGGCACGCGCGGGCGACGCGCCGTTCGTCGAGCTGCTGCTCGAGCACGGCGCGCTCGTCGACCTGCCGAGCAATCAGGGCGTGACGCCACTGATGGCCGCCGCAGGCGTCGAGTTCGGCCAGCGCGTCACGCGCGGACGCAACCGGACCGACGAAGGCGTGCTCGCGACGATGCGACTGCTGCTCGATGCCGGCGCCGACATCAACGCCCGAAGCCTCGTCGAGCGCCGCGGCGATACGGCCGCTCACCTGCTCGTCATCGAGCAGCGGCTCGACGATTTCACGTTCAACTATCGAGGGCGCCAGGTGCCGAGCCCCCGCGCGGTTCCGAATCAAACGGCGCTGCACGGCGCGGCGCAGCGGGGCTTCAACGCCTTCATCGAGTTTCTCGTCGCGAACGGAGCCGATCTGTACGCGAAGGACGCGGGCGGCCGCACGCCGCTCGATCTCGCGAAGCAGTCCCGGGAGCCGATGCCCGAGACGGTCGCATTGCTCGAGCGGTTGATGGCCGAGAATCCGCCGTCGGGGGAGTTGCGGGCCGGAACGCAGGTCCGATAGGGCTCGGCGACCGAGCATCGATAAGCGGAAAGCGCACGGCAGCGCGGGTCGGTGCTGCCGTGCGCTCTCTGCATTTTCGTCGAGTATCGCGGGCGAAGCTCGAGCGCTTCGCTGCTTCAGTCATCGTTGTCGCTTTGCGCGGCGCGTGAGGCATACGCGCACCGCGAAAGCGAGTGGACACGGCCCTCGTACTCGAAAGCTGCTGTTTTCCCCGAATTGGGCGTCTCGAACGCGGTAGGTATACTGTATTTCGCTCATTGTCGCCTGGAGCACGCGCGGCTCGCACTAGGCGCTTTCCTTCGCCGGTGCCGCGACGCAGGCGGCTTGGGTCCATGAGGACGAGGGGGAGCAAGGACGGAACCGATGACGTTTAATGCAACGTTGGCCAGGATGGTCGCCCAACGATCCCAGGACGGATCGGACGAAGCCGAGCGCGCCGCAAAACCGAGCGACGAGTGTCTCGGTCCCGTCACGCCGAACTCGATGCGTGGACGGCGGCGCCTCGCACGAATCCTCGAAGCGGCAACGCAACTTTTCCTGCGGGACGGCTATGCCGCCACGTCGATCGAAGCCGTCCTCGACGCCTCGGGCGGCTCGAAAGCGACCCTCTACAGCTACTTCTCGACGAAGGACGATCTGTTTCGCGCCGTCATTCAGGAAGCGATCCGTACGCAGCGCCAGCCGACGCTCGAGCTTCACGGCAATCCGAAGAGTGCTCTCGTCGATTTCATCGTTCAGGCCTTCGAGATCATGTCGTCTCCGCGACATCGTGCGCTGCTGCGCGTCGTGGTCGCAGAGCGCGAGCGTTTCCCGGATCTCGCGCGGCTCTACTACGAGGAGTGGCCGTTGCGGAACCGGCGCCTATTGACGAGCTTCTTCGCCGAGCTCGAGCAGCGGAACGTGCTTCCGGCCGGTGGCGCGGAGTCCGCGTCCGATCATTTCGTCGGCCTGATCACACACCCGTGGCTGCTGGAATCGCTGCTCTTCGGCGGCGACCGACTGCCTTCGGTCGACATGATGCGCGCGAAAGCCGAACGGGCGGTCGATCGATTCCTGACTTTCGCGGCGCAGGGCTGACGGCCACCGCCTTGAGCGTCGTGCAGCCGCTGTCGATCTGGGTGACCGGCGAGCCGGTGCCTCCGGCAGCGGCTCGTGCGGGCTCGTTCGCGGACATGATCCGGGTGAGGACGGGCGCCGCGTGGCCCGGCACATGGTCGGTAATCGACGTGACGGACGAGGGGGCTTCGCTCCCAGCGGTCGACGACGTGGCGGGGGTGATCGTGACGGGCTCGCCGGCCCGCATCGCGGACCAGCTTCCGTGGATGCGGCGCGTGCAGGACGCGCTCGCGAATCTCGTCTACGCCGACGTGCCCGTGCTCGGCATCTGCTTCGGCCATCAGCTTCTCGGCATGGCGCTCGGCGGCCGTTCCGGGCCCAATCCGCGCGGCAGGGAGATCGGCACGGTGACGTTGACGCTTCGCGCATCGGATCCGATCGTCGCCGGCCCGCACAGCTTCCCCGTGTCGATGACGCATCTCGACGTCGTCCAAGAGTTGCCGCCGAACGCGACCGTGATCGCATCGACGGCGCTCGATCCGCACGCCGCGATTCGTTTCGCGGAGAACACGTGGGGCGTGCAATTTCATCCCGAGATGAACGACGAGATCATCGGCGACTACATCGCGTCGCTCCGCGACAAGCTGATCGGCGAGGGCATCGATCCCGAGGCGCTGCTCGCGTCTCGCTCGGATACGCCGCATGCGGCCGGCGTGCTCGCACGGTTCGTCGAGCGGGCAGCGGCCCGTCAGTCGGCGAAGCGCTGACGATCTGCCGACGACTCGCGCGCCAGTGCTTGTGGTCGATCAACGACATGCTGTAGCATCCGACCCGCCGTTGGGGGCGCGCGAATCGAGGGCCACAGCGACTATTCCGCGGGGCACGGCGACGTCGCACTTTTGGGGAATTGCGAGCTTCTTGCGAACGTCCGGGTTCGGATGCGGCGACGTTCGGCCGAGTCCCTTTCGTTTCAGCGCATAGCGAGGTCGTAGCGGGTTTCAGATATGGGTGATTTCATCGAATTCATCGAGGGCACGGCAATCGCGGCGTGGGTACGCGAGTCCCCCTCGATCTTTGCGTATACCACCGTGCTCTCGTTGCACGCGATGGGCCTCGCGATCGTGGTCGGCGTCGGCGCCGCCGTGTCGCTGCGTGTAATAGGGCTTTTCCGCAGCATCCCGCTGACGCCGTTGCTGCGGCTCTTCCCCGTCATGTGGATCGGTTTCACGATCAATGCGGTGTCGGGCATCCTGCTGTTGATGGCGAATGCGTCCGGCATGCTGTCGAATTTCATGTTCCTCATCAAACTCGGGCTGATCGCGCTCGCAGTCGTGAACATGGAATTGCTGCGTCATCGCCTCACGGCCGAAGCGCCCGTCGGCGGCGACAGCGTGGGCATCGTCCCGAGCTCACAGGTGCGTATGCTCGCGCTGAGCTCGCTCGTGCTGTGGATCGCGGTCATCATCAGCGGCCGCTTGACCGCGTATCCGAACTTCGTCACCGGCCTTTTTAGCTAGAGGACGGCCTGGACCATGGAAGCGCTATCCAATCTGCTGCTGACACTCAACCTCGACGAGTTCGTCAACGCCTATGACTGGGTGTGGCCGGTGTGTGAGATCTTCCACTTCATCGGCATGGCCGCGCTGATCGGCACGGTGGGCCTCGTCGACCTGCGGATTCTCGGCGTCGGCAAGGGCATTCCGATCGCTCAGCTCGAGCGTCTCGTGCCGATTGGCGTCGTGGGCTTCATCGTCAATGCGACCACGGGCTTCATCTTCGTCGCCGGCAATCCGGTCGGCGGTCCGATCGAGTACCTGACGAACCTTTCGTTGCAGCTGAAGATGCTGCTGGTCCTGATCGCCGGCATCAATCTGTTCATCTTCTACTTCGCCGGCATCGCTCGCGAAACGCATGCGGTCGCGCCGAGCGGGGACGCGCCCCGCTCCGCGAAGATCGTCGCCGCCACGTCGCTCGTCGCGTGGTTCGGCGTCATCTTCTTCGGCCGGCTGATCATGTACAACGACACGCTGCTCTACGCGCTCGGGCTCTGAGCCCGAGCGCCCGCTAGCCGCGGCCGGCGTGATCCGTCAGGAACGCCGTGCACGCGGCACGCGCGTCCGGCTCGTCGTCCGCGATCCGGTCGCAGATTCCCGCCATCCTCGCACGGAGCGCCGCGATCACCTCTGCGTGCGCGCCGTCCGCGTTCCACTCGCGAAGGCTCGCGTCGAGCGTCTCGAGACGCCCGCGGCTCCGCTGATAGAGCCGACCGGGCCCGTCGAGCTCGCCGAGCACCTCGAGCGCGGCCGCGCGGATCGCCGCTTCGTCGTCGGGCGCCATCCGGAGCAGGCCGCGCACGTAGTTCGTCCCCCACTGAAAGCGCGTCGCAGGTCCCCTCGACGCGCGATAGGCCTGCTCGAGCCAGCCGATCGCGTCGTCGTAGCGGCCCAGCATCTCGTCGATCCACGCGAGGTCGGCCATGTGGTAATACGGCGTGGACGAGTGCTCGAGCTCCTGCTCGGCGATCGCACGGGCGCGATCGAGATCGCCGATTGCGACGAGCAGGTTGATCGCCGCGTTCGCCGTTCCGGGGCGTGCCGGGGAGCGGCCGACCGCGGCGAGCGCGTCGTCTGCGCGCCGGCGAGCCTCGTCGGCGATCCTTTCGGGAAGGCCGTCCGGTGAGAGGACGGCCACGGCTTCGACCTTGCTGCGGAGCGCCGCGAGCCGGTCGCCGTGGCTGTAGCGGGTGTCGTTCGAGGCCGCATCCATGACAGCGGTCCAGTCGTCGAGGAGCTCCTCGGCAGCGGCGGGCCCGAGCGCCTGCGCGGCCGTGAAGAAGGCCTCGTCGAGCTCGCGCAGCACGTCGACGATCGAGAGCGCGAGCTCCCGATCCGCGACGATGCGGCGGACGCCGGCGACGAGACGCTCGGCGAGCGCAGGCGACTCGCCGTCGTCGCTCACCGCGAACGACGCGGCGTACGCGACGAGGCGTGCGGGCTCGACGGCGCCCGTGTGCGCGCAAGCCTCGGCCGCGCGCTCGAGCGTGCGGGCGAGATACGCCTGCCGCTCCGCGGAAGCCTCCTCGAGGGGCCAGCCGTTGTACGCCAGCCTGCGGCAGTCCGCAGCCGACAACATGCCGGACTCGCTCGCGGCGAGCACGTCGTCGATCGGGCGGACGTCGCCGAGCACGAGGTCGAGCATCTCCGCGTAGACCGTAAGGTCCATGCCGCCCGCGATGCGAGCGAGCTCGGTGCCGTCGGGCGCGAGCGCGAGCACCGTCGGATAGCCGACGACGCCGAACCGGTCCGCCGAGCGTTGCGCGCCGGGATCGTCGCCGTCGAGATAGACGGGCACGAACAGCTCGAGCTTGCGCCGCACGTCTTCCCGGCTGAAGACGTGCGCCTCGAGGTCCGCGCAGTACGGGCACCACTCCGCGCCCCAGTAGAGCAGCACCGGCTTGTCGGCCGCGCGGGCGGCCGAGAAGGCCGCGTCGACGTCGCCCTCGTGCCAGTCGATACCGGCAGGCGCGCGTGCGTCGGCGTTGCGGTCGGGCTCGGTCGACGCGCGGCCGGCAGACGCGGCGGCGTCAGGGGAAGACCGGTCGCCCGCATCGCAGGCGGCAAGGAGGAGGGCGGAGGCGGCGATCGAAGCGGAAAGCACCTTGAAGCTCATTCGTGCGACTCCTCTCGGGGTGCCCAACGACGTTAGCACACGCCGACGACGGTAGGGAGCGCTCCCGACGCCGCCTTCGGCCCCGCTCCTCAGGCGATGAGCTAGAATGGCGCGATCGGGGCCATTCGCCCGTCAAACCATCCGTACAGAGGACGATCGTGAGCAACTTCGAACGACAGCTGAAAAGGATGCGCAGCGACAAAGGTTTCATCGCTGCGTTGGATCAGAGCGGAGGCAGCACGCCGAAGGCGCTGAAATTGTACGGGATCGACGAGAGCGCCTGGTCCACCGAGGAAGAGATGTTCGACCTGATCCACAAGATGCGCACGCGGATCATCACGAGCCCGGCGTTCAACGGGAACCGGGTGCTCGCGGCGATCCTCTTCGAGCGCACGATGGACAGCGACATCGAGGGCCGCCCCACCGCCGATTATCTGTGGGACGTGAAGAACGTCGTGCCGATCCTGAAGGTCGACAAGGGCCTTGCCGCCGAGCAGGACGGCGTTCAGCTGATGAAGCCGATCGACAATCTCGCGTCGCTGCTCGCGAAAGCGAAGAGCAAGAACATCTTCGGCACGAAGATGCGCTCCGTGATCAAGCAGGCGAACGAGGCGGGCATCAAGGCGATCGTCAAGCAACAGTTCGATATCGGCCGGGAAATTCTCGATACCGGGCTGATCCCGATCATCGAGCCCGAGGTCGACATCAAATGCCCGAACAAGGCGGAGGCGGAGGCGCTGCTCAAGGCCGGGATCCTCGACGAGCTCGACCGCCTCGGAGATCGCTCGATCATGCTCAAGCTCACGCTGCCGGAAGAGGACAACTTCTACCGCGACCTGATCGAGCACCGCAACGTCGTGCGGGTCGTTGCGCTGTCCGGCGGTTATACGCGTGCGGAGGCGAACGAGCGTCTCGCGAGACAGAACGGAATGATCGCGAGCTTCTCCCGAGCGCTCGTCGAAGGGCTGACGGCACAGCAGTCGGACGAGGAGTTCAACAAGGCGCTCGACGAATCGATCGAGAGCATCTACCGCGCATCGATCACCTGACCGCGGGACGCAGCTTCGTCGAAAAAAAGAGGCCCCGCTCTCGGGGCCTCTCTCTTTGCGGGGCTCGCCGCGCGTTTCACTGGTTACCGCGATAGCGGCCGACGTACGCGGACTTGCCGACGACCTTGCCCTCCATCGCCGCGAGCAGCTCGTCGCGCGTCGCGGTTTCCGGCAGATCGAGCATCGCGTTCAGCGCGTAGAGCTCGAAGACGTAGTGGTGGTAGCGCGGTCCCGCGGGCGCGCCCGGGCCCATGTAGTTGTTCTGCTGCCGCACGTTGGCGCCCTGAACGGCTCCCTCGGGCAAACCGCCCTCGGGAATCCCGCCCGCCTCGACGGGAATGTTCCAGACCATCCAATGCAACACGTCGTCCGTGCCGCCGCCGAGCGCGACGTCGATGTCGTGGAAGATGATCGCGAAGCTGACGGTGCCCTCGGGAATGTTCGAGAACCGGAAGCCCGGGGAAACGTTCTCGCCACGGAACACGTACTTGTCCGGGACGATGCCGCCGTCCTCGAACGCGTCCGACTCCATCAGGAGGGGCGAGAATCGCGGCTGAGCGACCGCCAGCCCGGCCGTGAGAACGTGAGCCGCCGCAAGCGCGCAGAGCGCGCCGATCTTTCGAGCCGACATGGGGAACCTCCATTATTGTTGTCTCTTCGAGTATAACAGCGTCCGGACGGTCGGCATGACCAGCGCCCGCTTCGCCCGATGAACGAGCTCAGACGCCTCGCGGATCCGACCCTGATCGTCGTCTCCGTCGTTTACGGCGCAGCGCTCGTCCTCGCCGGCACGGCTCTCCTCTTCGGCATATGGCTCGGGATACTCGTTCTGCTCTCGGTTGCGCGGTACGCGTACGAGGTGCTGCGCACCGCGGCGCAGGGCAGGAGCCACCTTCCCGCGCCGAGCATCGAAACGATGAATCCTGTCGGCGAGCTCTCTTTCGTCCTGCATTTCGTGTTCTTCGCGGGCCTCGCCGTGGTGCTCGCGGATCCGCCGCTCCCGCAGGGCTCGCCTTGGATCCAGGCCGCCCGGCTCGCGCTCGTCGTCGTCGTGCTCGTGTTTCCTGCTTCCGCGGCGCTCTTGGCCATCACACGCGATCTGTCGGCGGCGCTCGATCCCCGGCAGTTCGTCGCTCTGATCCGCGAGATCGGGCGAGCGTACGCCGGGATCCACGTGGTCGGCGCCGGCATCGCGCTCGTCGTCGCGGTGCTCGACGGAGCCGGGAGGCTCGGCGAGCTGCTCGCGGCGCCGATCGCCATATATGGCGTGCTCGCCGTGTTCTTCGCGACCGGTATCGTGCTGCGCTCCGCACGCGACGTGCTCGAGATTCCGGGGGAGAAGGAGCCCGAAAGCGAGTACGCGGAGCGTCAGCTGCATCGGGAGTGGCAGGCACAGCTCGACGCGGCGTACGCGTCGATCAGGAGCGGGCTCGTGGCGCAGGGTTACAGGACGATCGAATCGCTCGTCGAGGGCGCGGGCTCGAGCGACGCGGCCTATCGCTGGGTGCTCCAGCAGATGCTCGACTGGGAGGACAAGACGCACGCGCGCGCGTTCGGCGCGGGCTACGTCGACCGGTTGCTCGCGGCGGACCGCAGGCACGCTGCGCTCGAGCTCGCGGTGCACCTGCGGGACGAGAGCGGCAGGATCGCAGTGTCGCGGGAGGCGGCGACGGCCCTCGCGGGCTATGCGCAGTCCATTGGGCGCTACGGCCTCGCCGACGAGCTCCGCTACAACGTGTAGAGATACCGCACGACGTCTTGCTTCTCCTGCGCCGTGAGCCCGAGCCTGAGGACGAGGTTGAAATACTCCACCGCGTCATCGAGCGTGAGCAGGCGCCCGTCGTGCAGATACGGCGGGCTGTCCTTGATGCCGCGCAGCGGGAACGTTTTCGTCGCCCCGCCGTCGGACATCTTGCGGCCGTTGACGATCTCGTCCTCGTTGTAGAACTTCTCGGCCTGCAGGTCGTGCATGAAGTTGTCGCTGAAGATCGGCGGCGGATGGCACTCCGCGCAGCGCGCCTTGCCGAAGAAGAGCGCTTCGCCGCGCAGCTCCTGCTCGTTGGCGAGCTCGGGATCGAGACGGCCGAACGGATCGAGCTTCGGGGCCGGCGGAAAATCGAGGATCTCCTGAAACTCCGCCATCGCGTGCACTTCGCTGCCCCGCTCGAGGAAGTTCACCCCCTTCTTCTGCGCGATCACGATGTCGCCGTCGAAGTAGGCGGCGCGCTGCTCGAACTCGGTGAAATCCTCGACGGTACGCAGAGCCCGCTGCGAGCCGAAGAGCCTTTGCTGGGCGACGCCGCGCAGCGGAGGCGTATCGATCCTGCGGCGCACTTCCTGCGGCCGGATGTCGCCGACGAGGTGCGTCGACGCGTTCGTATGCCCGTTCGCGTGACAGTCGAAGCAGGTGACGCCGAGGTGCGGCCGCTCGCTCCGCCGATCGTTCGTCATGTTGAACTGCTGCTGAGGGAACGGCGACACGAGCAGGCGCAGACCCTCGAGCTGCTTCGGATTGAGGATTCCGTTGAAGAGCTGGAAGAAGTTCTGCGTCGTGACGAGCTGCCCTTGCGAGACGTCGCCGAGCTCGGGCCGCGTCGTCAGGAAGATCGGCGGCGGAAATTCGGGCAGGAAATGCTCGGGGATGTCGTACTGGACGTCGAAGCGATTCAGGTCCCGCTGCTCCTGCGCGAGGATCTCGTCGATATGGTGCTGTGGGAACACCATTCCGCCTTCTTCCTGGAAAGGATGCGGAAGCGGCTTGAAGCCCTCGGGAAAGAGATCCCGCTCGCGGATCTCGTTGCGTGACATCGCGGCGAGCTCTTCCCACGACGACACGCCCTCCGGGAGGCGCACGCGCACGCCGCCTTGGACCGGCTTGTCGCGGCTCATCGTCACGCCTTCGACGGGGCGATTCGAGAGATCGTAGCGGGCCTCGAGCAGCGCCATCGCGCGCTGCATCACTTCGCCCTTGCGGGCGCTCATCTCTTCGTAGATTTCTTCGAACGGCCGCTCCAGGGCGACCGGCGCGTAGCTCGTCGCCGCGGCGGCGGGCTGAGCGCCGGGAGGCTCGTTCTGTCCTGCACGCTGGGCGAGCGACGACGTGAGCGCGAAGGCTCCCGCGCCGCAGACGCACACAGAGGCGGCGCGGATGCGGGGCGCCGAGCGACGGCTGCTGGCCATGGCATCACCTCCCTCCGGGTTGGCAGAAGGAAGCCGGTGCGAAGTTCGTGCCAACGAGGCGACACTCCGCGCAGGTCTCTCGACGCAAGCGGAATCGACGTCGGCGCGTCGCGGCGAGCACGCGCGACGCAGCAGCGCGGTCGAACCGACCGACTGCGGCGCGGACGTGGCACGCCGATTGCTTCAACGGTCTCTCCCGCATGTCGAGGCCGGAGCGACTTCAAATGGCCCACGCGCACGCAGACAATGGCAGGTACGCCGAAAGTCCCCGTGACTACTCCCGCGCCGCTTGGGGCGACGTCCTTTACCGGGTCAAGGACTCGATCGGCAAGCACAACTTGTCGCTCGTGGCCGCCGGAGCGGCGTTCTACGGCCTGCTCGCGATCTTCCCGGCTCTCGCCGCGCTCGTCGCGCTGTATGGGCTCTTCACCGATCCCGCGACCGTGACCCAGCAGATGGAGCGGCTCGGGGACATCATTCCGGCGGACGCGCGCATGGTCCTCGAGGGCCAGCTGCAGCGCGTCGCCTCCGCCGGCGGGACGGCGCTCGGCATCGGTGCTGCGGTGTCCTTCCTGTTCACGTTGTGGAGCGCATCGAAGGGCGTGAAGTCGCTGATGCAGGCGCTGAACATCGTGTACGGCGAGGAGGAGGAGCGGGGCTTCGTGAAGCTGAACGCGACCGCGCTGCTCCTGACGCTCGTCGTGCTCGCGTTCGTGCTCGTCGCGCTCGTCGCGGTCGCCCTGGTGCCGGCGATCGTCGGCATGCTCGATCTGCCGCCCGTCGTCGAGGGGCTCGCGAGATGGCTGCGCTGGCCGTTGCTCGGCGCGGTCGGGGTCGGCATTCTCGCGATCCTGTACCGTTACGGACCGTCGCGCTCCCGCGCGCAATGGCGATGGGTCGTTCCGGGCGCCGTCGTCGCGATCGTCCTCTGGCTGATCGGCTCGGCGCTCTTCTCGCTGTATGTCTCGAACTTCGGCAGCTACAACGAGACGTTCGGCTCCGTGGCGGCCGTAGTCGTGCTGATGATGTGGTTCTACCTGTCGGCGTACTTCGTGTTGCTCGGGGGCGAGCTGAACGGGGAGCTCGAGCACCAGACCGAGCACGACACGACCCGGGGCAAGCCGAAGCCCCTCGGCCGCCGCGGGGCGTACGTCGCCGATACGGTCGGCGAGCGGCATCGCTGAGGCCCGCCGTCCCCAACCGCGGCGCTCGTCACCGGCCCGGCAGACGGGCCGTGTGCGTCGGATCGGCACCCGTGCTTGCCTCGAGCGGCACCGGCGTTTGCCTCCGAACGGCATCGAGACGAGAATGGCGTCGTGCAGTGGGGAGCGGCGCGAGCCTGCCCAGGCCCGCCCGGCGGCGCCCGGGCTTCGGCCAAAGCCGGTGAGGATGACCGGGCGATGACCGCGGCGCGGCTTCCCCCACGAGGATCAGACCAGAAGGGGGTTACCGAATGCCGATTGCTCGCCCGTCCCGGGCCTCGTCATGGTGTGCCGGGCTCGCGGCCGCCGCCGCGTCCCTGCTCTCGCTGCCGGGCGCCGCCCAAACGACGCATCCGGATTTTTCCGGCATCTGGTTTCCGGCCGGCCAGCGTCCGTCGCCGGCTCCGCAGCTGACGCCGGCCGCGCAGAAGCTCCGCGAGGAGTACGAGGCGCAGTTCACGCTGGACGACGATCCGGGCCGCTTCTGCATCTGGCCGGGCATGCCGCGCGCGCCGTGGGGCGCACCGTTCCCGATCGAGATCATCCATCGCCCGCAGGACGTGACGATCTACTGGGAAGGCTACGGCATGTACCGGAAGATCTACATGGCCGAGCACGCGCCTCCGGCCCCGCCGATTCCGTCCGCGATGGGGTACTCCGTCGCGCATTGGGAGGGCGACACGCTCGTCGTCGAGACGACGAACCTGAAGGCCTATCCGTACATGACGCGCCTCGCGACGACGTCGGACGCGCACGTCGTCGAGCGGCTCAGCCTCGTCGAGAGGGAGATCAACGGCGAGAAGCGCAAGTTCCTCGTCGACGAGATCGTGCTGACCGATCCGAAGCTGTACATAGAGCCCGTGCGGATGCGCGCCGAGGCCGAGTATCGCCCCGATTTGCAGATGCTCGAGTACACGTGCACGGATACGCTTTGGGACGAGTATCTTCTGGAGCGCGGCCTCACGTTGCCCGACGTCGACGCGCTACCCGATCCGACAGAGGACTGAGACTCATGAGAAAGCTGCTACTCGCGCTCGCGGCGATGGTGATTGCCCCGCTCGCCGCTGCGCACCACTCGTTCGCGATCTACGACATGCAGACGGAAATCGAGTTCGTCGGCGTCGTCGACACCGTGAAGTTCCGAAACCCGCACATGTCGATGACGTTGCGGGAAACGAAGGACGGCCAGGAGCGCATCATCGACTTCGTCGAGGGTGCGCCGGCCAACATGCTCGTGCGGATGGGCTTCGATCCGAAGCACCTCGAGCCGGGTCAGAAGGTCACCGCGATCGGCTCGCCTCGACGCGACGATCCGAACGCGTTTTTCCTGAAGGCCGTTATCCTCGAGGACGGCACGCGGTTCGACATGCTGCGGCCGGGCCAGCAGCGCTGAGGCGAAGCCGGACAGCGCGGGCTCGGACCGCGCGAGGCCCGAGTCGACAACGAGAAGAACGGGGAGGGGAGAGGCTATGAGTGCCGCGCGCGCAGGCCTGCTGCTCGTGTTCGCGAGCGCCGCATGCTACGGCCAGGGATCGGGCGGCCTGCGTCCGGTCACGGACGAGATGCTCCGCGATCCCGATCCCGCCGGTTGGCTAATGTGGCGGCGCACGCTCGACGGCTGGGGCTACAGCCCGCTCGATCAGATCGACCGGGAGAACGTCGCGCGGCTCGAGCTCGTCTGGATGCAGCCGATGGGCCCCGGGATTCAGGAAGCGACGCCGCTCGTGCACGACGGCGTGATGTTCGTGCCGAACAACAGCGACTACATCCAGGCCTTCGACGCGGCGACCGGCAAGCTCCTCTGGGAGTATCGCCGCGAGTATCCGGAGGGGCTGCGCGGCGGCACGAACCGCAACCTCGCGATCTGGGGCCGCACGATCATCAACGCGAGCTCGGACAACCGGCTCTATGCGCTCGACGTCGACACCGGCGAGCTCGTCTGGGAAACGCCCGTGCACGATGCGTTCGCACGCGCGCGAGCGACGTCGGGCCCGATCGTCGCGGACGGCAAAGTCATCACCGGCCGCCAATGCCAGCCCGATGCGACGCACGAAGGCTGCGTGATCACCGCGCACGATGCCGAGACCGGTAAGGAGCTCTGGCGCACGCGGACGATTCCGCGGCCGGGCGAGCCGGGCGACGAGACGTGGGGCGACGTGCCGCTCGAGCAGCGCTGGCACGTCGGGACGTGGATGGTGCCGAGCTACGATCCCGAGCTCGGCCTGATCTACATCGGCACGTCCGTCACGATCCCGGCGCCGAAATTCATCCTGGGCGGCGCCGACAAGGAGCACCTCTACCACAACTCGACGCTCGCGCTCGATGCGGATACCGGCGAGATCGTCTGGTACTACCAGCACATCGTCGACCATTGGGATCTCGATCATCCGTTCGAGCGGCTGCTCGTCGACACGGCGGTTGCGCCGAACCCGGACGCCGTGCCGTGGATCAATCCGCGTATCGAGGCCGGCGAACGGCGCCGCGTGATCACGGGCATCCCCGGCAAGACCGGCGTCGTCTATACGCTCGACCGCGAGACCGGCGAGTTCCTGTGGGCACGTCCGACGATCTTCCAGAACGTGCTCGACACGATCGACGGCGCGACGGGCAAAGCGAAGGTCAACCCCGACGTCGTGTTCACCGAGGCCGGGCAGGCGCTGACGATCTGCCCAGGCACGAACGGCGGCAAGAACTGGCCGGCGGGCGCTTACAGCCCGCGCACGAATGCGATGTACTACCCGTTGCAGAATCTCTGCATGGAGGCGCGGGTGCAAACCGGCGAGCGCGATCCGTCGCTCGTCTACGGTTTCGCGAGCGAGCAGATGATCGCTCCCGGCAAGGACGGCGTCGGTGCGATCTACGCGGTCTCGGCCGAGACGGGCGAGACGCGATGGCTCCACGAGCAGCGTGCAGGTGTCATGTCGCTCGTCGCGACCGGCGGCGGGCTCGTGTTCGGCGGCGACGTCGCCGGCCGGTTCCGTGCGTTCGACGACGAGACGGGCGAGGTGCTTTGGGAGACGAGTGTCGGCGGGCCGGTCAGCGGGTACCCGGTGACGTACTCCGTAGGCGGCAAGCAGTACGTCGCGGTGACGACGGGGCCGTCACTCGCCGCCGCGACATCGCGGCGCATGACGCCGGAGCTGCCTCCGGACGATAGTCAGGCCGCCGTGTTCGTGTTCGCGCTGCCGTGACGACGCGCTTCGGCGTCGATGGCAATACAAGCAAAAACTTGGCGAAAAGGGCGAGCCTCTGGGCTCGCCCCGCAGCGGTAGTCGAGTCGCCGCCGGCCAGACGGGCGCCGTCCGCTTGGCCGGACAGGCCCTTCGGCACGCTGGCATGAAATCTGCTTGATGGCATGCGGGCGTTTCGCCGGCTGCCATCCCCCAACGCTGTTTCCGATCCTCCCCGGAAAAATGTCCCCCGAAACAGCGTAGCCGGCGAGACGCCCCTCGCCGTCAGTGCGTCATGGACCAGATGACGAAGTTCACGCCGAGCCGGAAAGCGTCCGCGGCGGGCTCGAGCGGGTACCGCGCGTCGTCATACCAATCCCAGAAATTGGCGAGATCGTTGTTGTGGCCGGCCGCGATCGCGAGCCGACCCTCCGCATCCTCCAGGCCGAAATAGGTGATGCTGCCGCCCGGAACGTAAGGCGACATCCGATCGAGGTTGTGCAGCGTGAAGTGCACGTCGAAGACGGGATGCGTCTCGTCCAGCGTCGAAAAGCTGCGCTCCGGGAACGCGCGCAAAACGTGCGAGCGCATGTTCTCCAGCTGACGAATCCCGTCGAAGTCGTCCATCAGAATGAAACCGCCTCGCTCGATGAACTCGCGGAGATTCGCGATTTCCCGTTCCGTGAGCTCCATCTCTCCGGGCTCGGAGACGTACGCGAACGGATAGTCGAAGATCTCGTCGCTCGAGAGCTCCACGATCCGGAACGACAGCTCGTCGACGTCGATGCCGGTGGCGGACGCGATGAACTCGTTCAGGTTGTAGTCCGAGCTCGGATAGTTGTGCGACCACCCCATGTGGCCGAACCAGCCGTTCGTGCCGTATTTCCAGCGCGCGACGATGAGCTCCGTCGGCGGCGGCTCGTTTTGCTGCACCACGAAGCGACGGTAGCCTTGCGCCGCGGCAAAAGTGCTCGCAAGCGTCGCGAGCAAGAGAAGAGCGGCCGCAGGCGGCCTGGTCAAGAAGGTTCGCGTCATGAGGACATCGTCCGATAGGGCTGTACACCGCGCTCGAAGCGGATCATCAGGCTTGCGGCCGATTCCGTGCCTTCGAGCTCGGGCTCCAAGCTGCCGTCGTCGGGTGCTGGAGCCGCTTCGCGCGGAGCGGGGCTCGCGTTGCCCGGTCTATCGATCCGCCGCGTTCCCGGACTCTGCCGCGTGGCCGGGCGATCGGCTTCCCACCCTCCGAGCGCGATGCCAGCGTGCTCGACGAACCGCACGCCCCACGACGGGTCGGACGGCATGACGGTGGTGAGGAGCAGCAGGATACAGCACGTTACGCTCGCGCCGGCCGCGGTTGCGGCCGTGTAGCGCAGCATCGCAGCCTGGCTCGAGGCGACGATGCGCGCCGGCGCGCGGACGATGAGGTAGACGTGGACCAACGCGCGGAGGAACCGCTCGAGGCATCGCGATCTGTAGACCCAGGACTGGAGCTCCGGCCGCCGCTCGAACTCCTTCGCGATCGCGGAGCAGTCGCCGAGCCTGCGCCGCGCGTCCTCGGCCACCTCGCCGTCGGGCACGCCGAGGCGAGCCGCTTCGGCCTCGAGATCGGCGTAATGTTCCTCGAGCTCGCGGGCAAGCCGCGACACGTACTTCGGAGAAACCCCTGAGTCGAGGAGCTCGGCGAGCAGCGCATCGATCTCTGGGTTCGCTCGCATTTTTCTTCGCTTTCTATTCTCGTCGACGCGACCTTGGCAAAAGTCTCCTCCGTCCATGGACGATACACGGCGTTGGCCCGCTTCGCCGCGTATCCGATCCCCGCGCCCGGCGCCTCGCCGAACGCGGAACCTGCGGCTTCTCAGGCTCGGCTCGGCTCGCCGAGCACCGAGCGCACGCCGCCCGATACGCGGTGCCACTCGTCCATGAGGTGCTGCAGCCGCTTACGCCCTTTGGCCGTAACAGAGTAATACACCCGGGAGCGGCCATTGACTACCTTGCGACGAGCCTTGAGCGCGCCGCGCTGCTCGAGGCTGTAGAGCGCCGGGTAGACGACACCTTCCCCAAGACTAATCGCTTCCCCGGTGGAAGCCTTGATGGATTTCACGAGCTCGTAGCCGTACATCTCGCGTTTGACGAGGAGGCGCAGGACGAGCAGTTCCGGAACGCCGCTCATGAACGGAGGATTCGTTTGACCCACTTTCTTCTTCTGCCTTGATGCCTTGAACAACCTAATGCTAGTGCCGAAGCGCGGGACGCGCAATTGCGGTGATGCCGGTGCGGAAGCGGAACGTGCAACCGGTATGGTTTGGCCTGCTAGAATGAGCCAAAAGGGGAGGATGTCGAGATGAAGCGACGGGAATTCATCGGCGCGTGCTCCGCGCTCGGCGTTGCTGCAGCGTTCCGTTCCGCGCGTGCGCAACAGGGCATGCCGGCCCGGCCGATTCCGTCGACGGGAGAGCTGCTCCCGGTGATCGGTCTCGGCTCGAGCAAGGTCGTCGAGGAGATCGCGACCGAGGGCGTCGAGCCGTTGCGGGGCGTCTTGACCGCGCTGATCGGCGCGGGCGGGCGCATGGTCGACACGTGGCCACGAAATCCGGATAACGACGAGGCGTTCGGCCGCATCGTCAGCCTGCCCGAGTTCGCGGATCGGCTCTTCGTGACGATGAAGATCGACCGCGAAGGACGCGAAGCCGGCATCGAGCAGTTCCGCGAGACGCAGCGGTTGTATCGCAGGGAGCGTTTCGATCTCGCGCAGGTCTTCAGCCTCACCGACGTCGAATCGCACTGGCCGACGCTCAGGGCGATGAAGGACGAGGGTGCCACCCGCTATATCGGCGTCACCGTCGCGGAGTACCGGCTCTACGATCGGCTGCTCGACTTCCTCGCCGCCGAGACGCCGGACTTCGTGCAGGTCAACTATTCGGTCACTGAGCGCCGCGCCGAGGAGCGAATCCTGCCGCTCCTCGCCGAGCGCGGCATCGCCGCGCTGATCAATCGGCCGTTCATGAACGGTGCGTACTTCCGGCGTCTCGAGTCTCGGCCGCTGCCCGACTGGGCGACCGAGATCGGCTGCGAGAGCTGGGCGCAGTTCTCGTTGCAGTACATCCTCGCGAACCCTCACGTGACCTGCGTGCTCACGGAGACGACGAATCCTCGTCACATGGAGGAGAACACGCGCGCCGCGCTCGGCGAGCTGCCGGACGAGCGGACGCGTGCCCGGATGCGCGAGCTGATCGACTCGGTGTGAGCTCGACGAGGAGGCGCGCCGTGGCGCCGTCCTCCGCATTGCGTGCGCAGAGCGGTGCCGGCTTTCGCCTGCTCACGCGTCGGCCGGAAACGCTTCATCAGCCGCGCCGAGCGGCCGCTTGACCGTCCGACGGGCGGGGCAGCATGATCGGGACCGGATCGATCGGCGGCCTCCAGCGCGCGGCCCCGACGGGGAGGAGGATGGGATGAGCGTTCGTTGGATGGCGTTCTGCGCAGCCGCCGTTTTCGTCGCGTCGGCCGCCGCGCAGTCGACCGGGGGCATATCACCGGATGTCGAGCGGGTCGTGCGTGCGGCCGAGGCGCTTGCCGCGTCGGTCGGCGGTCCAGCGGGTCCGATCGAGCAGATGGCCGGCATCAGCCGGCGCGGCAGCCTGCTCCTTCGCTACGACGACGAGAACCGCGAGAGCTGGACGTACTGGCCGACGCAGCGGGCGGGCCTCCCCCTCGAGCTGATGAGCGCGGAGCAGCGCATGCTCGTGCACGACCTCCTGCGCACGGTGCTGAGCTCGAAAGGCCACAATAAAGTGGCCAATATCATGCAGTTGGAGGATATTCTTAAGGTCACGGACGAAGCGGGTTTCCCGCGCGACGTCGGCCACTACACCGTGGCGTTCTTCGGCGAGCCGTCCACGGAGCGGCCCTGGGCCTGGCGCTTCGAAGGCCATCACGTGTCGTTGAACGTCGCGGTTTCGCCGGAGGGCCTGACCGTCACGCCGACGTTCCTCGGCTCGAACCCGGCGGAGATCCGCACCGGGTCGCTCGCAGGCTTCCGCGTGCTCGCGAGCGAGGAGGATCTCGGCCGCGAGCTCGTCCAGTCGTTCACGCCGGAGCAGCGCGCGAAGGCCGTGCTGTCCGAGCGGGCGCCGAGCGACATCCTGACCGGCAACCTGAACAAGCCGCGCGAGCAGTGGGACGCGTGGCGCGAGACGCTGAAGCCGGAGGGTATCCCGGTCGCGGAGCTCAACGAGGTGCAGCAGCATTGGGTGCGACGCATCCTCGACGAGGTCGTCTCGACGTACCGTCCCGAGATTTCCCAGGCTTATCTCGACTCGATAGACGTCGCGACGCTGAGCTTCGCGTGGATCGGCAGCACGGAACGTCGCGCGCCGCATTACTATCGGCTGCAGGGTCCGGATTTCGTGTTCGAGTTCGACAACGTCCAGAACGGCGCGAACCACGTGCACAGCGTGTGGCGAAGCAAGTCGTCCGATTTCGGCGAGTCGCCGCTCGCGCGCCACTACCAGGCCTATCGCCACTGAGCCCGCCGCCGACGGAGGGTCCGCCATGGCCGTGCTGCCGCTGATCGCCGCGAGTCTCGTCGTTGCCCAGGGGCAGGCCGTGCGGCTCGAGGTCGCGCACGAGCCGGGCGTCGAGGCCGTGCACGTCGCATGGGGCGAGCGGCAGATTCCGTTCGTGCGTCGCGGGGACAGCTGGCACGCGACGATAGGCATCGACCTCGAGGCGGCGCCCGGTGAGCACGAGGCACCGATCACGCTTCGCTTCGGCGACGGACGCGAGGCCATGCGCAGCGAGACTCTCGTCGTCGAGCGCGTCAACTTCCCGACGACGAAGCTGACCGTCGAGCCTCGCTACGTCGACTTGAGCCCGGAGGATCAGGCCCGCGCCGATCGCGAGAGCCGCGAGGTCGCGGCCGTGTACGCGACGCTGACGCCCGAGGCGTACTGGAGCGAGCCCTTCATCGTGCCGGTCCGAGGCGCGACGGGCGGCCGGAATTTCGGTCACCGTCGCGTCTTCAACGGTCAGGCAAGGGCGCCGCATTCGGGCGCGGATCTGCGCGCGGCGACGGGAACGCCGATCCATGCGTCCAATCGCGGCCGCGTCGCGCTCGCGAAGGAGCTTTTCTTCAGCGGCAACGCGGTCTTCATCGATCACGGGCTCGGGCTTTATTCGGTCTATCTGCATCTTTCGGAGATTCACGTCGCGCCCGGTGATATCGTCGAGCGCGGGGACGTGATCGGCCTCGCGGGAGCCACCGGTCGCGTGACCGGTCCGCACCTTCACTGGGGCGCGAGGGTGCTCGATGCTCGCGTCGACCCGTTCACGCTGCTCGAGCTCATGCCGGAGGGACGGTGATGACGACCGCGGTGGGCCGCAACGCACCATGTCCGTGCGGCAGCGGCAAGAAGTACAAACGGTGCTGCGCATTGAAGACGCAGCGGAAGATGTCGGTGCAGAGCTGGCTGTTGATGTCCGCAATCGCGCTGATGCTGCTCGCCGGCGCGGTGATCGGGCTGTCGTCGCTCGATGACCTCGACGAGCGGGCGATGCCGGGCAGGGTCTGGCATGGCGACCACTGGCACTGACCGGCGCCGGATTCGGCCGCGCGGCCTTGGCGCTCCGCTCGGCGGGGCAGCGCTCGCCGTGCTCGTGATCGGCGCTGCCGCCCAGACGTTCGATCTGACCGACTATTCCGGCGGGGAGCTGTTCGACCAGTTCTGCGCGGCGTGCCATGGTCCCGAGGGGCGCGGCGACGGTCCGGTCGCGCCGACGTTGAACGTGCTCGTGCCCGATTTGACTCGGCTCGCCGAGCGGAACGGCGGCACGTTCCCCGCGGTCGACGTGCGGGAGGTGATCGACGGGCGGGCCGTCGTCGTCGCGCACGGACCGCGCACGATGCCGGTCTGGGGCTACGAGTTCTGGGTCGACGAGGGAGCGGACATCGAGGCCGAGGCCGCTGCACGCGAGCTGATCGACCGCCTCGTCCAGCACGTCGAGTCGCTCCAGCGGAGCACTGAACCAGGGAGGCTGTTCCAGTGACGCCCGCGTGACGAGGGGCGGTGACGCCGTCGGGGATGCGACCGTGCCGAGTGGTCCGGTCCGGCAACCCGCCGCAACGGCGACCGCTCCGCCCGCTTTTGGCTGCACTTGAGCGAAGCGGCGCAAGTCTCGACCCCGGAAGGGTCTTAGCGTCAAGCGGGGAGCGCTTGGACTCCTACCGCCTGCCCATGCTTTTTGTTAGCATACCGACGGTTTTGGCGGGTTATCCGTAGCTCGGGAGTCGGACCATCGCGTCCGCCCCATAGGTCCGGAGGCTAACCCGGCACGTCAGGTGTGGGCCCCGGTTGGGGCTTTTTGTTTTGGGCAGCGCCCACGACGTGGGCCGGGCGAGGAGGAATCGACCACGAGAATGGGCCCGCAAGGCCCTTTTTTTGTCGGTCTCGGTCGCGTAAGTCGGGAACGAGTGCGAACCACGGCAGACAAACAGCGTCTGATCGAATTGCTCGAGCCCGCGGTGCGCGCGCTCGGGTACGAGCTCGTGGACATCGATCTCCGGCTCGGGCGACACGGGCTGCTGCGGCTCTATATCGACAGGCGCTCGGACGCCGAGGGCGGCGTGACGCTCGCGGACTGCGAGCTCGTCAGCGGGCAGGTCGGCGCGCTGCTCGATGTCGAGGATCCGCTGCCCGGCGCATACGACCTCGAGGTCTCGTCGCCGGGGCTGGACCGGAGGCTGCGAACGCCCGAGCACTTCGAGCGCTTCGTCGGCCGAGACGTCCGGGTGGAGCTCAAGCAGGCCCGCGACGGTCGGAAGCGCCTGAAGGGGCGGCTCGACGCCGTCGCGGGCGGCACGATTTCGATGGACGTCGACGGGACCGCCTGGCGGGTGGAGATCGCGGACATCGCCGAGGCGAGGTTGGTGCCGGCGGAGCCGGCATAACTTAAGGCTGCATGATGAACAAAGAGATCTTGATGGTGGCCGACGCCGTCTCGAACGAGAAGGGCGTCGACAAGGGCGTGATCTTCGAGGCGATCGAAGCGGCGCTCGCGTCTGCGACTCGCAAGCGCTACGGCGAGGACATCGACGTGCGCGTGTCGATCGATCGGACCACCGGCGAGTACGAGACGTTTCGTCGCTGGAAGGTGTTCGCGGACGACTCGACCGAGCTCGAGGAGCCGGCGCGCGAGCTCAGGCTCGAGGATGCGCTCGAGATCGATCCGAACGCCGTTCCGGGCGGCTACGTCGAGCAGCCGCTCGAATCCGTCGAGTTCGGACGCATCGCGGCCCAGACCGCGAAGCAGGTCATCGTGCAGAAGGTCCGGGAGGCCGAGCGCGAGCAGGTCGTGGAGGCCTACAAGGACCGCGTCGGCGAGCTCTTGTCCGGCATCGTGAAGCGGGTGGACCGCCACGGCGCGTACATCGATCTCGGCGGCAACGCCGAAGGGTTCATCCCGCGCGAGGATCTGATCCCGCGTGAGCCGATCAAGCCGCAGGACCGCGTGAAGGCCCTGCTTCGCGATGTGCGCGCGGAGCCTCGCGGTCCGCAGCTGTTCCTGACGCGGACGTCGCCGCAGTTCCTGATCGAGCTTTTCAAGATCGAGGTGCCGGAGGTCGGCCAGGGCCTGATCGAGATCCTCGCCGCGGCACGTGACCCGGGCCTCAGGGCGAAGATCGCCGTGCGCAGCAACGATCCGCGCATCGATCCGGTCGGGGCGTGCGTCGGCATGCGCGGCTCGCGTGTGCAGGCGGTCTCGAACGAGCTCGCGGGCGAGCGGGTCGACATCATCCTGTACGACGAGAACCCGGCGCAGTTCGTGATCAACGCGATGTCGCCGGCGGATGTGCTCTCGATCGTCGTCGACGAGGACTCGCACAGCATGGACATCGCCGTCGCCGAGGACAAGCTCTCGCAGGCGATCGGCCGTGGCGGGCAGAACATCCGCCTCGCGAGCGAGCTGACCGGCTGGGAGCTGAACGTGATGACCGAGTCGGCGGCCGAGGAGAAGAGCGAGAAGGAAGCGCGCGAGGTGGTCGCGCGCTTCATGAAGGAGCTCGACGTCGACGAGGACGTTGCGACGATCCTCGCGCAGGAGGGGTTCACGACCCTCGAGGAGATCGCGTACGTGCCGGCATCGGAGCTGCTCGCGATCGAGGAGTTCAACGAGAACATCGTCAGCGAGCTGCGCTCGAGAGCGCGTGACGTTCTGATCACGCAGGCGATCGTCAGCGAGGAGGTCATCGATCAGGCGGAGCCGGCGCAGGATCTGCTCGAGGTCGAAGGCATGGATCGCGAGCTCGCATACGTGCTCGCGAGCCGCGGTATCGTGACGCGCGAGGATCTTGCGGAGCAGGCGGTCGACGATCTCGAGGGCATCGAAAATCTCGATCCCGAGCGGGCGGCGAAGTTGATCATGGCGGCTCGTGCGCACTGGTTCGAGGGCGAGCAGCAGGCGAGCACGGCCGAGGAGAGGTAATGGCGGAAGTAACGGTCGCGGAATTTGCGGCAGTCTTGAAGGTTCCCGTCGAGCGGCTGCTCGTCCAGCTCGACGAGGCCGGTATCAAGGTCAAGGGAGCCGAGGACAAGATCAGCGAGGACGCGAAGCTCGAGCTGCTGACGCACCTGCGCCGCGCGCACGGACGCGAGGGCGCGGCGGCCGCTCCGCCGCGGATCACGCTGAAGCGGAAGTCGCAGAGCGAGCTCAAGCTTGCGAGCGGGCAGGGGCGTGCGCGCACGATCAGCGTGGAGGTCCGCAGCAAGCGCACCTACGTCAAGCGGGACGTGCTCGAGGAGCAGGCCCGCAAGCAGCAGGAAGAGCTCGACGCAAAGCGCCGCGCCGAGGAGGAAGCACGTCTTGCGGCCGAGCGCGCCGAGCGCGAGCGCCGCGAGGCCGAGGAGGCCGCGCGCCGGGAGGCCGAGGCGCGCGAGGCGGCCGAGCGCGAAGCGCGCGAGCGCGCCGAGGCGGCGCAACGCGAGGCCGAGGAGCGCGAGCTCGAGGCACGCCGGCGGGCCGACGAGGAGGCGTCCCGCCGAGCGGCGGACGAGAGCGAGGCGGCCGTACGCGAGCGCGAGGAAGAAGAGCAGAAGCGGGCGCAGGAGCAGCGGGAGCAGCAGGAGCGCGAGCGGCTCGAGCGGGAACGCGCCGAGCGAGAGCGCGAGGCGAAGGTCCGCGAGCAGGAGCGCGCGCGCGCCGCGGCAGCGCCGAAGCGGGGCAAGGCCGCACCCGATCACACGTTGCACGTCGCACCCGGCACGGGCCGGCGCAAGAAGAAGCGTCCGGACCGCCGCCGCGCCGTGCAGGTCAGCGTCGATTCGCAGCACGGCTTCGCGAAGCCGACGGCTCCGGTCGTCCGTGAGGTCGAGATTCCGGAGACGATCAGCGTCAGCGAGCTGGCTCAGCGGATGGCCGTCAAGGGAACCGAGGTCATCAAGACGCTGATGAAGATGGGCATGATGGTCACGATCAATCAGATGATCGACCAGGACACCGCGACGCTCGTCGTCGAGGAGCTCGGCCATACCGCGAAGCCGTTGAAGGAGGCGGCGCTCGAGGATCGGATCCTCGAGTCGATCGACAGCAGCGCGTATGGCGAGCCGGTGCCGCGGCCGCCCGTCGTGACCGTCATGGGTCACGTCGACCACGGCAAGACGTCGCTGCTCGACTACATTCGCCGCACGCGCGTCGCGGCCGGCGAGGCGGGCGGTATCACGCAGCACATCGGCGCGTACCACGTGCAGACGCCGAAGGGGAAGATCACGTTCCTCGACACGCCGGGCCACGCAGCGTTCACCGCGATGCGCGCACGCGGCGCTCAGGTCACGGACATCGTCGTGCTCGTCGTCGCGGCGGACGATGGCGTGATGCCGCAGACGATCGAGGCGATCCAGCATGCCCGCGCGGCCGAGGTGCCGCTCGTCGTCGCGATCAACAAGATCGATCGCGAGGATGCGGACCCGGACCGCGTGCGCAACGAGCTCGCGCAGCAGAACGTGATCCCCGAGGAGTGGGGCGGCGACACCTTGTTCGTCAACGTGTCCGCGCACACCGGCCAGGGCATCGAGGAGCTGCTCGACGCCCTCGTGCTGCAGGCGGAGCTGCTCGAGCTCAAGGCGCCGGACAAGGGGCCCGCCACGGGCGTCGTGATCGAAGGCAGCCTCGAGCGGGGTCGGGGCGCGGTCGCCACCGTGCTCGTCAACAAGGGCCGGCTCAAGGTCGGCGACATCCTGCTCGCGGGGCAGGAGTACGGCCGCATTCGGGCGATGTTCGACGAGACGGGCGCGTCGATCAAAAGCGCGGGTCCGTCGATGCCGGTCGTCGTGCTCGGCCTTTCGGGCACGCCTTCGGCGGGCGACGACGTCATCGTCGTGCCGGACGAGCGCAAGGCTCGCGAGGTCGCCGAGGCGAGGCGCGGCCGCGAGCGCGACGTGAAGCTCGCGCAGCAGCAGGCCACGAAGCTCGACGACATCTTCACGCAGATGCGTGAGACCGGAAGCGCCTCGCTCGCGGTGCTGATCAAGGCCGACGTGCACGGCAGCGCGGAGGCGCTGCGTGACTCGCTGCAGAAGCTCTCGAGCGACGACGTCAAGGTCACCGTGATCGGCGCGAACGTCGGCGGCATCACCGAGTCGGACGTGCAGCTCGCGGCGACGTCGAACGCGATCATCATCGGCTTCAATGTCCGCGCGGACTCCGGAGCCCGGAGCGCGATCAAGGAGACCGGCGTAGACGTCCGCTACTACAGCGTGATCTACGAGGCGATCGACGACATCAAGGCCGCGATCTCCGGCATGCTCGCGCCCGAGATCCGCGAGCAGATCGTGGGTCTCGCGGAGGTGCGCGAGGTCTTCCGGTCGCCGAAGTTCGGCAACATCGCCGGCTGCATGGTGGTCGAGGGCTACGTGCGGCGCAACAACCCGATCCGCGTGCTGCGCAACAACGTCGTGATCTACGAAGGCCAGCTCGAGTCGCTGCGTCGCTTCAAGGACGACGTGACCGAGGTGCGTGCCGGAACCGAGTGCGGCATCGGCGTCCGCAATTACAACGACGTGAAGGTCGGTGACCAGATCGAGTGCTACGAGCGGACGGAGGTCGCTCGCACGTTGTAAGAAGGCGCCGGGGCCTCGGGTCGGAGGCTCCGGCACCTCGTAAGCCATGGCGCACGACACGAGAAGAAGGCGGGTCGGAGCAGAGCTGCAACGCCTGCTGAACGAATTGCTACGCACGGAAGTCAAAGACCCGCGCCTCGAAGACGTGACGGTCAACGACGTCGAGATGAGCGGCGACTTGAGCGTCGCGAAGATCTATTACTCGACGCTCGATCCGGATGCGCCGGGCGAGGACGCGCAAATGGGCTTCACGAAAGCCAGCGGGTTCCTGCGCGGCCGCATCGGTCAGGCGTTGCGGCTCAGGCGTGCGCCCGAGCTTCATTTCATCCGCGACGAGACCGCGCGCCGAGGCGCCGAGCTCACGCGGCTCATCGACAGCCTGCGCGCGGCCGAACGCGGCGACGAGCAAGACTCGGACGACGACCGAAGCGCCGGCGACGACGACGGCCCGCGCTCCCGGCGCGACGCCGACGAGAACTGAGCATCCCGTCATGGGTTCGAGGCGCGGACGCAACGTCCGGGGCATATTGCTGCTCGACAAGCCGAGCGGGCTCACGTCGAATCAGGCCCTGCAGCGTGCGAAGCGGCTGTTCCAGGCGGCGAAGGCCGGACACACCGGCAGCCTGGACCCGCTCGCGACCGGCATGCTGCCGATCTGCTTCGGCGCGGCGACGAAGCTCGCCGGCTACCTCCTCGACGCGCGGAAGACGTACGCCGTCACCGCGAAGCTCGGTGTCGCCACCGATACGGCGGACGCGGATGGCGAGGTGATCGCAACGTCGGACGCGGCTCCGCCGGACGAGCGCGAAGTCCGCGAAGCCGTCCGGTCGTTCATCGGCGAGATCGAGCAGACCCCGCCGATGTACTCGGCGCTGAAGCGGGACGGCAAGCGGCTCTACGAGCTCGCGCGTCAGGGCATCGTCGTCGACCGCGAGCCGCGCCGCGTCCGGATCGACGCGATCGAGCTCGACGAGTACGCGTGGCCGATCCTGCGGTTCACGATGACGTGCTCGAAGGGCACGTACGTGCGCACCCTCGTGACCGACATCGCCGAGAAGCTCGGCACGCTCGGGCACGTCATCGCGCTGCGCCGCCTCGCGGTCGAGCCGTTCGACCCGGCCGACATGATCGGCTTCGAGCAGCTCGAGCGCGACGCGTCGCAGGGACTCGCGGTGCTCGACTCGCGGCTCCTGCCGGCCGAGAGCGCGCTGGCCGGGTGGCCGAGGCTCGAGCTTCCGCCTCCGAGCACCGAGCGGTTGCTGCGGGGGCAGAGCATTCGGGCCGCCGCGGATTGGCCGGTCGGATTCGTGCGAATCGCCGACCGGAATATGGGGTTCGTCGGGATCGGCGAAGTGCTGCCCGAAGGTCGGCTCGCTCCGCGCAGGATGCTGCTCGGGTGATCGCGATCGTCCAGACGGCACGTCGTGCGCGAGTGCCTCGAGAGCAAGGATTTTCTTGGTGCGGCGCAGAATGTGCGGGTAGAATAGCCGCCCTCAACGGACAAGGTGGAAAAAGGTATAGGGGCCCGAAGCGGGCTCTGGAGTAAGTCAATGGCCCTCAACGCGGAACAAAAATCCGAGATCATCTCCCAGTTTCAGCGCAGTCCGTCCGACACGGGATCGCCCGAGGTGCAAGTCGCGCTCCTGTCGGCTCGGATCAGTCAGCTCTCGCAGCACTTCGATACCCATCACAAGGATCACCATTCGCGCCGCGGTCTGCTGAAGATGGTGAACCAGCGCCGGCAGCTTCTCGACTACCTGAAGAAGGTCGACCAGGACCGCTATCAGGCCTTGATCGGCCGTCTCGGGCTCAGGCGTTGAGCCCGGCATACCGGGAGCCGAAACAGGCTCCTGACGTTCAGAGCCGGTCAAGCCGGCTCTGAACCTTTTGGGAATCCCTCCAAGCCTGGGAGCTTCCGCAGGCCATTAGCCTTTCGTAAGGATCCGAATCGTGAAAGTCAGTAGAACCTTCAAGTACGGCGCCCACGAGGTGACGCTGGAAACCGGCGTCATGGCACGACAAGCCGATGGCGCCGTGGTCGTCAGCATGGCGGACACCGTCGTGCTCGTGACGGCCGTAGGCGAGAAGCGCGACGTCGAGGGCCGCGACTTTTTCCCGTTGACGGTCAACTACCAGGAGAAGACCTACGCAGCCGGCCGCATCCCGGGCGGGTTCTTCAAACGGGAGGGCAGGCCGACCGAGAAGGAAACGCTGACGTCTCGTCTGATCGATCGTCCCATCCGCCCGCTCTTCCCGTCCGGCTTCCAGCGCGAAGTTCAGGTCATCGCGACCGTCCTATCGATGAACCCCGAGGTCGATCCCGACATCCCCGCGATGCTCGGTGCATCGGCGGCGCTGGCGCTCTCCGGCTTGCCGTTCCTCGGTCCAATCGGCGCCGCGAGGGTCGGCTATCGGAACGGCGAATACCTGCTGAACCCTACTTTCAGCCAGCTCGCGCAGTCCGATCTCGATCTCGTCGTCGCCGGCACCGACAAGGCCGTGCTGATGGTCGAGTCCGCCGCGAAGATGCTTCCCGAGGACGTGATGCTCGGCGCCGTCGTGTTCGGTCACGAGCAGATGCAGGTCGCGATGCAGGCGATCAAGTCGCTCGCGGAAGAGGCCGGGAAGCCGCCCATCGAGTGGGCCGCGCCCGCACGCGACGAGGCCCTTGCGCGAGCGGTCGAGCAGGCCGTCGCGGACCGCCTCGCCGACGCGTATGCGATCGTCGAGAAGCAGACGCGGCGCGACCGGATCGCCGAGCTCAAGCAGGAGTGCCTCGCCAAGCTCGCCGATCCGGAGTCGTCGCCGACCTATACGCCGGCACAGGTCGAGGCCGAGTTTCAACGGCTCGAGAAGCAGATCGTCCGCGGGCGCATCCTGCGCGGTGAGCCGCGTATCGACGGGCGTGACGTCCGCACCGTCCGGCCCATCTCGATCGAAGTGGGGATTCTGCCGAGGACGCACGGCTCGGCGCTCTTCACGCGAGGCGAGACGCAGGCGCTCGTCGTCACGACGCTCGGCACGGGCCGCGACGCGCAGATCGTCGACGCGCTCGAGGGCGAGCGCCGCGAGCCCTTCATGCTGCACTACAACTTCCCGCCGTACAGCGTCGGCGAGACCGGCTTCATCGGCTCGCCGAAGCGGCGGGAGATCGGCCACGGCCGCCTCGCCCGGCGGGGCGTCGAAGCCGTGATGCCGAACATGGACACCTTCCCGTACGTGATCCGCGTCGTGTCGGAGATCACCGAGTCGAACGGCTCGAGCTCGATGGCGACCGTTTGCGGCACGAGCCTCTCGCTGATGGATGCGGGCGTGCCGATCAAGGACGCCGTCGCCGGCGTCGCGATGGGTCTGATCAAGGAAGGCGACCAGTACGTCGTGCTGACCGACATCCTCGGCGACGAGGATCACCTCGGCGACATGGACTTCAAGGTCGCCGGAACTCGCGACGGCGTCACGGCGCTGCAGATGGACATCAAGATCGAGGGCATCACGCAGGAGATCATGGCCAAGGCGCTCGAGCAGGCGCGCGAGGGCCGGCTGCACATCCTCGAAGAGATGAACAAGGTGCTGAGCAAGCCGCGCGAGCAGATGTCGGACTGGGCGCCCAGCATCATCACGATCAAGATCGATCCCGAGAAGATCCGCGACGTGATCGGCAAGGGCGGCGCCGTGATCCGCGCGATCACCGAGGAGACGGGCGCGACGATCGACATCGAGAACGACGGCACCGTGAAGATCGCGTCCGTCGATGCGGCGTCCGGCCGCGCGGCCCGCGAGCGGATCGAGCTGATCACGGCCGAGGTCGAAGTCGGCAAGGTTTACGAGGGCAAGGTAGTCCGGCTCATGGACTTCGGCGCGTTCGTCGCGATCCTTCCGGGCAAGGACGGCCTCGTGCACATCTCGCAGATCTCGAACGAGCGCGTCGAGCGGGTCAGCGACAAGCTGCACGAAGGCGACATCGTCAAGGTCAAGGTCCTCGAGGTCGACCGCCAGGGCCGCATCCGGCTCAGCATGCGTGACGTGAGCTGAGTCCGCCGCGGCGGCGGCTCAGTCCTCGCACGGAATCTCGGCGATCCCGCGCAGCGCTTCGATGCGCCAGTGCGCGATCGCCCAATCCCACAGCTCCGCCGGCCTCGCGCCGTAGAGCTCCCGAGGCGGCTCCGCGCCGAGCCGCCGCAGCGTCTCGATGGACGCCCGACTGGGCTCGTGCGCATCCACCGGCCGCGCTCCCGTCTGCTTCGAAAGCTTCTGGCCGGTCGGCCCGATCAGGATCGGCAGGTGGAGATAGGCGGGCTCCGGCACGCCGAGGGCCCTTTGCAGGTGCCGCTGCGCCGGCACGCAGTCGAGGAGATCCCGCCCCCGAACGATCGTCGTGATGCCCTGATAGGCGTCGTCGATGACAACCGCGAGGTGGTAGGCCGGCAGGCCGTCCCGCCGCCAGATGACGTAGTCGCCGAAGCCCGGCACGGGCCGTGGCTCGAAGCGGCCCTGCAGACCGTCGTCGAACGGAGGCCACGGCCCGTCGACGCGCATGCGTATCGCCGAGTCCTCGTCCGACAGCCCGAGCGAGCGGCATGTGCCCGGGTAACCGACGGGGCCGTCGTGCCCCTCCGCGAGCGCGCGGAGCTGGCTTCGGCTGCAGCGGCACCGAAACGCGAGTCCCTGTTCGACGAGGCGGTGGCAGGCCGCCGCGTACGCGTCGAGCCGCGTGCTTTGGCGCAGGACGCTCCGGTCCCAGTGAAGGTCGTACGCTTCGAGGGTACGCAGGATGTCGTCCGTCGCGCCCGGCATCTCGCGGGGCGGATCGATGTCCTCGATGCGGACGAGCCACTCCCCGCCGGCCTGGCGGGCGTGCAGGAAGCTCGCGACGGCGGTCAGCAGCGAGCCGGCGTGCAGCGGTCCGGTCGGCGAGGGCGCGAAGCGTCCGACGTAGGACACCGGGGCACCGGATCAGAGGGGAGTCGACCCGAGCTTACCCGCCGCGCAGGGTGCGCCGGATGCGAACTCGGGTCGGCGATATCCGCCGGCCGTCAGCGGATCGCGGACGACCGGGGAGGGGTCAACGATAGTAGTCCTCGCGGTCGCGGAACTGCCTTTCGGCCAGCTCGCGCCGTTCCTGGGCTTCGACGCAGAGCGTCGCGACCGGACGAGCTTCGAGGCGCCGCAGGCCGATCTCGTCGCCCGTCTCCTCGCAGTAGCCGTACGTGCCGTCCTCGATGCGCTGCAGCGCCGCGTCGATCTTTTTCAGCAGCTTGCGCTCGCGATCGCGGGTGCGCAGCTCGAGACCGAACTCGGACTCCTGCGTCGCACGGTCGTTCGGATCCGGGAAGTTGGCCGCATCGTCCTTCATGTGCAAGACGGTTCGGTCGACTTCCTCCATCAGCTCGCGCTTCCACGCGAGCAGGATGTTGCGGAAGTGCTCGAGCTGGCCCGGGCTCATGTACGGCTCGCCGCGCTTCGGCTGGTAGGGCTTGAAGCCGCGAACCGGCCCGAAGAGCACGCTCGATGCCGTCTTGAGCTGCGTGGTGTCCGTGCTGGCCTTCTCGGCCGGCGCGGCCTCGACGGCCGGCTTGGCCTCGACGCTCACGGCGGCATCTTGAGTCTTGGTCCGCCGCTCGGCGGCGATCCTCGACGATGAAGTCTTTTTCTTCGAACTCGCTGGTTTAGCCACTACTTTCCGTTTCGAAACTGTCTTCGTCTTCTTCGACGTCGACTTCCCGACCGCGACCTTCTTCTTGCCGGCTGCGGCCTTCTTTCCGGAAGTCTTCTTCGAAGTCCCTTTCTTTCCGGACGCGCTCGTCGTCTTACGCGCACTCTTGGATGCCGCCCCGCCGGCTTTCTTGCGGCTCGCGCTCGTCGCGCCGCTCGTCGCCTTCCGCGAGGCCTTCCCGGTGGTCTTGCCGCTACCGGTCTTCTTTTTTTTCTTGGTGGCCGCCTTCTTGCCCGGCATACAACTTGCCTCCAAGAGCAACTTCACGAAACCGGCGATTATACATATGGGGGGCGCTAGCGGAAGTCTAGCCGGCGCGCTCCGTGAAGCCGGCCGGAGCGCCGCTCCACCCCGGCTGGCGGTGCTCGACGACGACCGTCGTGTAGATGCCGCCGCGGACGTTGAACTCCGCCGTGAGGCGCAGGAAACGGGGCGCCAGCCGGCCGACCAGATCGTCGACGATCCTGTTGGTCACGGCCTCGTGAAACGCCCCTTCGTTTCGGTACGCCCAAATGTAGAGCTTCAACGATTTCAGCTCCACGCATTCCGCGTCCGGAACGTACTCGAGGTGGAGCGTCGCGAAGTCGGGCTGGCCCGTCTTCGGGCAGAGACACGTGAACTCCGGAATGCGGATGCGGATCGTGTAATCGCGGCCGCGCTCCGGGTTCGGAAACGTCTCGAGGATCGCCGGCGAAGGCGTTTGCGGAGTCGCAGCGGACACGTTGCTCGATGCTCTCGGTAAGGGTGGCGTCCGACGCGGAAGATGCGTCGTTTTGGCTGGCCTTTTACTTTACACTACCGGCCCCAAGGGGGCTATTGCGGCCTTGAGTCACTACATACCATCGGAGTTGGTCCGAGCGATCATGTATGCGCTGCGGAAATCGGGACCTTTATGCGCCTGAGTAAGATCAAGCTCGCCGGTTTCAAGACGTTCGTCGACCCGACGACGATCAAGTTCCCGAGCAATCTGATGGGCATCGTCGGCCCGAACGGATGCGGCAAGTCGAACATCATCGACGCGATCCGCTGGGTGCTCGGCGAAAGCTCGGCGAAGACGCTGCGCGGCGACTCGATGGCCGACGTCATCTTCAACGGGTCGAGCACGCGCAAGCCCGTCGGTCAGGCGAGCGTCGAGCTCGTCTTCGACAACAGCGACAAGACGATCTCGGGCGCCTACGCGAACTATAACGAGGTGTCCGTGCGCCGCGTGGTCACGCGGGACGGGCAGTCGCAGTACTTTCTGAACGGCGGCCGCTGCCGTCGCAAGGACATCACGCACATCCTGCTCGGCACCGGCCTCGGCTCGAACGGCTATTCGATCATCGAGCAGGGCATGATCTCGCGGCTCGTCGAGGCGAAGCCCGACGAGCTCCGGGCCTTCCTCGAGGAGGCGGCGGGCATCTCGAAATACAAGGAGCGCCGCCGCGAGACGGAGCACCGCATCCGGCACACCCGCGAGAACCTCGAGCGGCTTGCGGATCTCAGGGACGAGGTGGACAAGCAGCTGAATCACCTCCAGCGGCAGGCGAAGGCGGCCGAGCGCTACAAGGAGCTGAAGGCGGAGCAGCGGCGCGTCACGGCTGAGCTCCTCGCGCTGCGCATGAAAGCGCTGCGCGCGGAGGTCGCGACGCAGGACGAGCAGCTCGCCGAGCGGCGTCAGGCCCTCGACGTCGCCGTGACCGCGCAGCGCGAGGCGGACGAGGAATCGGAGCGCTTGCGCCGCGAGATCAGCGAGCGCAACGAGGCGTTGAACTCGGTCCAGGGCGAGTACTACCGCGTCGGCGCCGAGATCGCGCGACTCGAGCAGTCGATCAAGCATCGCAAGGAGCTGATGCAGCGCCAGCGGGAGGACCTCGACACCACCGAGTATCAGCTCGAGGAGATCCGCGCCCACGTCGAGAACGATCAGCTCGAGCTCGAGCAGCTCGAGCTTGCGCTCGAGGAGCTGAATCCGGGCCTCGAGGAGGCCAACCTCGCACGTGCCGCGGCCGAGGAGGCGCTGCAGCAGGCCGAGTCGGCGATGGAGGAGTGGCGGCAGCGCTGGGAAGAGGTCGCCCGCGACATCGCGAACATGGAGAGCGCCGCGCAGGTCGAGGAGGCTCGGCTCGAGCAACTGTCCGCTCAGCGCGATCGCCTCGCGCGCGAGCAGGAGCGCCAGGCCGCGGAGCGTGATTCGCTACGCTTCGAGGAGCTCGAGGCGCGGCTCGAGCAGATGGCGTCCGACGAGGAGACGCTGCAGGCCGAATGCGCGGAAGCCGCGCGGTTGCTCGACGCCGTATGGCAGCAGATCCAGGAGCTTCGCGAGCAGGAGAGGCAGACGTCGGAGCACCTCGATCAGCTGCGCGTGCAGCTGCAGAACGACCGCGGCCGCCTCGCGTCGCTCGAGGCGTTGCAGGAAGCCGCGCTCGGCAAGACGACGAAGCAGGTCGGTGAATGGCTGGAGCGTGCACCGGTCGTCGATCGGCGCAGCCTGGCGGAGCGCCTCGTGGTCGAGCCGGGCTGGGAGCGCGCCGTCGAGACCGTGCTCGGCGGCTACCTGCAGGCCGTGAGCGTGGCGGCGCTCGACGACATCGCCGCGAGCTTGGGCGAGCTCACCGAGGGCGGTCTCGCGCTGTTCGAAGAGTCCGGACACCGGCGCGATCCGCAGGACGGCGGCAAACGGTGGCTCGCCGATCTCGTCAAGGGCCCGCCGTCGGCGCAGCCGCTCCTCGCGGGCATCCGCGCGGTGTCGACGCTCGAGGAGGCCATTCGGCTTCGCGGCGAGCTCGCGGACGGCGAATCGATCATCACCCCGAACGGCACGTGGGTCGGTCGGCATTGGCTGCGGATCAATCGCAGCGACGATCCGGAGATCGGCGTCATCGCCCGCGGCGAAGAGATCTCCCGCCTCAAGATCCAGACGGAGACGATCGCCGCGCAGGTCGAGGAGGCCGCGACGGCGCTCGCGCAGACACGTGCTCGAATCGAGCAGCTCGAGGACTCGCGCAAGCAGGCGCAGAACGACGCGAATCAGAAGCAGCAGCGCTACGCCGAGGCGAAGACGCAGCTCGAATCGGCGCGCGCAGAGCTCGAGCAGCTGCGCACGCGCGCACGCGTTCTCGACGATACCATTGCGGAGCTCGCGGCCGAGCGAGAGGGGCTCGACGCGAAGCTCGAGGAGTGCGTTGCCCGGCGCGCGGAAGCGGCGCGCGTGCTCGAGGAGCTCGGCGGTGTCCGCGAGCAGCTCGACTCGGAGCGTAGTCGGCATCAGATCGTGGTGTCCGAGGCGCGAGCGCGTGCCGAGCAGCATCGGCAGCTCGCCCACGAGCTCGCGATCAAGGTGGAGTCGCGCCGGAACTCGAAGGAGTCCGCGAGCGCGGCACTCGCCCGCGTGCTCGCTCAGCAGCAACACTTGTCGAAGCGTCGCGACGAGCTGCAACGCCAGCTCGAAGCCGCTGTGGAGCCGCTGTCAGCGGAGGAGAGCATGCTGGCGGCGCTTGGGGACGAGCGCAGCTCCGTAGAGACCAGGCTCGTCGAGGCGCGCTCGGCCGTCGAGTCGCTCGATCTGCGGCTTCGCGAGATCGAGCATCGGCGCAACGAGGCGCAGCAGACCGTCGCCGCCGCACGCGAGGCAGTCGACGCGGTCCGGCTCGCTGCACGGGAGGCGCAGGTTCGTCTCGAGACGGTCGCCGAGCAGTTCCAGGAGACGGGCTTCGAGCTCGATCAGGTGCTCGCCGAGCTTCCCGAGGACGCGTCGACGGCCGTCTGGAACGAAACGCTCGAATCCATCGAGCGCAAGATTCAGCGCCTCGGCCCGATCAACCTCGCCGCGATCGACGAGTTCCAGGAGCAGTCGGAGCGGAAGAAGTACCTCGATTCGCAGTTCGCGGATCTCACCGAGGCGCTCGAGACGCTCGAGGAGGCGATCCGGAAGATCGACCGGGAGACGCGCTCGCGCTTCAAGGAAACGTTCGACAAAGCGAACCAAGGGCTCGGACGCCTCTTCCCGCGTCTCTTCGGCGGCGGCCATGCGTATCTCGAGCTCGACGGCGAGGATCTGCTCGAGTCGGGCGTGACGATCATGGCGCGACCGCCCGGCAAGAAGAACAGCACGATTCATCTTTTGTCGGGCGGTGAGAAGGCGTTGACGGCGGTGGCGCTCGTGTTCTCGATTTTCGAGCTCAATCCTGCGCCGTTCTGTCTGCTCGACGAGGTCGACGCGCCGTTGGACGACGCCAACGTCGGACGCTTCAGCGAGATCGTGAAGGAAATGTCCGATCAGGTGCAGTTCGTGATCATCACGCACAACAAGACTACGATGGAGGCGATGCACCAGCTGAGCGGCGTCACGATGCACGAGCCGGGCGTCTCACGGCTGGTCGCAGTCGACCTCGATGAAGCTGTGCAACTTGCTGCAATGTAGAGGCCAAGCCGATGGCCGAGTTGCGCTGGGTGCTGCTGGCTCTGGGCGTCATGCTCGTGGCCGGCATCTACGTTTGGGGCCGCGGACTCTTTCGACGTAGCGGGGCGGAGCGTCTGCGCGGGCGCCGCCGCAGCGAGCCGCGTATCGCCGCCGACGACGAGCCCGTGTCGGACGACGTCCTGTTTGGCACGCCCGGTGGAGGGGCGCTCGTCGGCGCCGACGTCGACGCGGAGCTCGTCGAGAGCGGAGACTCGGATGAGGTACTTCCCGAGTCTATCGAGTCGGCGGAACAGCAGCCTCGAGAGCAGGCGCCGCCACGCATCGAGAAGATCGTCGCGCTCCGGTTCGTGCCACGGGAAGCGGAGCTGCTTGCCGCGGAGGCCGTCCGTGCGCTACGAGACGAGGGCCTCGAGCACGGGCGTTACGGCATCTTCCATGCGTACCACGAGGACTCGCCCGGCGAGCCTCGGTTCAGCGTCGCGAGCCTGACAGAGCCCGGCTCGTTCGATCTCGAGCGTCTCGACGAGCCGCTCGCGGGCATGAGTTTCTTCATGATCCTGCCGGGTGTTGGGGATCCGGTCGACCGGTTCGACGCGATGGTCGAAACGGCGCGATCCCTCGCTCATCGCCTTGACGCGGAGCTCTTCGACGACCGAGGCAGCACGTGGAGCATCCAACGCGAGCGCTACATACGCGAGGAGCTGATCAGCTACCGACTCCAGTCCGCGTCGTCTTGAGTCAACGGACATGGCCGGCTCCAAGAAGCAGGTAGAAGCGGAGATCGAGCGGCTTCGTCGCGAGATCGAGGAGCACAACTACAGGTATTTCGTGCTCGATGCGCCGACGATTCCGGACGCCGAGTTCGATCGTCTGATGCAGCGGCTCCGCGAGCTCGAAGCGGAGCATCCCGAGCTCGTCACACCCGACTCCCCGACGCAGCGAGTCGGCGGAAAGCCGGCCAGCGAGTTCCGACAGGTGCGGCACAGCAAGCCGATGCTGTCGTTGGAGAACGCGTTCAAGACGGAGGATCTGATTGCGTTCGGAAAGCGCGTGGCCGACCGGCTCCGGGCCAACGGCATCGATGCGTCCGAGATCGAGTTCGTGGGCGAGCCGAAGTTGGACGGAGCGGCCATTAGCCTGCGTTACGAGGACGGTGTGCTGGTGCTCGCGGCGACTCGCGGGGACGGCATGGTCGGTGAGGACGTGACGCATAACGTCCGCACGATCCGGGGGGTGCCGCTGCGGCTTCGGACGAGGACGCCGCCCGCGGTCTTCGAGGTGCGCGGCGAGGTGTTCATGCCGAAGCGCGCATTCGAGGCGCTGAACCGCAAGGCGGCCGAGAAGGGCGAAAAGGTGTTCGCGAATCCGCGCAACGCGGCGGCAGGCTCCCTGCGTCAGCTGGATTCGCGGATCACGGCCGAGCGCTCGCTCGACGTGTTCTTCTACGGGCTCGGCGACGTCCAGGGCTGGGATCTGCCCGCGCAGCACAGCGCGATTCTAGAGCTGCTCCAGGAGATCGGGCTGAAGACATGCCCGGAATGGAGAGTGCTAGAGGGAATTCAGGGCTGTTTGGCCTATTACGACACTATCGGCCAAAAACGCGCCGAATTACCGTACGAGATCGATGGTGTCGTCTATAAGGTCAACGAGCTCGCCTGGCAGAGCGTCCTCGGTTTCGTCGCGCGTGCGCCGCGTTGGGCAATCGCGCATAAATTCCCCGCGCAAGAGGAGCTCACCGTCGTGAAGCGCATCGAGTTCCAGGTCGGGCGAACCGGCGCCTTGACGCCCGTGGCGCGCCTGGAGCCGGTTTTCGTGGGCGGCGTGACCGTCAGCAACGCCACGTTGCACAACATCAACGAGATGCGCCGCAAGGACGTTCGCGAGGGGGATACAGTCATTATCCGGCGCGCCGGCGACGTCATCCCGGAGGTCGTCTCGGTCGTGCTGGACCGTCGGCCCGCCAATGCGCGTATCGTCGATTTGCCGCCGAGTTGCCCCGTGTGCGGCTCGGATGTCCAGCAAGTCGAAGGAGAAACGGTCGCACGCTGTGTGGGCGGGCTCTTTTGTGCCGCGCAGCGTAAGGAGTCTTTGCGGCATTTCGCCTCCCGTCGGGCGATGGATATCGAGGGACTCGGCACGAAGCTCATCGATCAGCTCGTGGAGCGGGGGCTCGTCAAGACACCTGCCGATCTCTACTTGCTCGACGTTCCGCAACTCATCGAGCTCGAGCGCATGGGCGAGCAGTCGGCACGCAATCTCGTCGCTGCGCTCGAGAAGAGCAAGGAGACCACATTGGCCCGGTTTCTCTATGCGCTAGGCATCCGCGAGGTCGGTGAGGCCACCGCTGCCGCGCTAGCGAATCATTTCGGTGCCCTCGAGCCCCTGATGGAAGCCACCGAGGAGCAACTCGAGGAAGTGCCGGATGTCGGTCCCGTGGTGGCATCCAAAGTGCGGGCTTTCTTCCGGGAAGCTCACAACAGAGAGGTAATCGAGCAGCTGCGCGCCCGAGGCGTTCACTGGCCAAAGCCGGTTCGATCTCAGCCGACGCAGCACCCGCTGGCTGGGAAGACAATCGTGATCACCGGAACGCTTTCGTCTATGACTCGGGACGAAGCGAAGGAGCGATTGCAAGCGTTGGGGGCGAAGGTTGCGGGGAGCGTATCCAAAAGAACTGATTACGTAGTTGTTGGCGCCAATCCGGGCTCAAATGCCAAAAAGGCAGAACAGTTGAATATCACTATATTGGACGAGCAGCTACTGATGGATCTCCTTACGCCCGGTGCGACACCACAATGACATGGAGAGAAAGTCTATCCTCCAGGCGTGCTATGCCTTCCTAGTCCCAATAGCCAGATTTCTTCTTCGAAGTGGGGTCAGCTTCCGCGAGTTCTCAGACATTGCTCGGCTAGCGTTCGTTCATGTCGCAACAGAGGATTACGGAATTCGTGGTCGTCCTACCAATGTTTCTCGCGTTGCGGCGATGACGGGCATCGCCCGTAAGGATGTGAAGCGACTCAGAACCCTTGGCGAATCTTACTTTGAGGATCCTCGAAGTCACCTGAGTCCGCTTGGTGACGTCTTGCAAGCATGGTGCACGAATCCTCGGTACCTTGATGAAAAGGGACGGCCAAGAGCAATACCGTATTCCGGTGGAGACGTTTCATTCGAACAGCTAGTACAAGTCTATGCCGGAGACGTTCCTGCAGGGGCGCTTAAGGTTGAGCTACTGCGCTTTAAGGCTGTAAGGGAAGACAACGACGGAAACCTACACGTCGCGAAGCGGGAAATTATTCCCGAGAACTTGGATGAGCGTCTTTTCACGTCGCTAGCCTTCAGCCTAAAAGCTCTTGCCACGACCATTGCGCACAACACCGACCCTAACCTTACTGGGCCGCCCCGAATAGAACGCTTCGTTCAAAGTGGGTTCCTGACAGCGGCTTCACGTGAGCGACTAACGCGAATGATCAGGATGCGCATTTCCAATTTCACGGAAGAGATCGACGACGTGTTTTCGAATGGCGAATTGACTGACGAAAAGCACGGCCGGCGGATAGGAGTGGGAGTCTATTTTCACGAGGATTCGGATTGAGAACTTGATTTCTATCCAGTAAAAAGCAACGCGCGAATTTGGCTCAAAAAATGGGAATTTCTCGATTGTCCCTCATCCCGTTTTTGGGTACGCTCGGCCACGCGCAATCACATAACTCATTGATATAATAAGAAAAACCTTCTCATAGGCCCTGCGTTTTCCGCCGGACTCGGGCTTTCTGTATTGCCATAAGCTTGATTCGCTAAGCTTTTTGGGAATACTTTCCCCAAAAGGGGCTATTATGTTAGCCCATGGGACCAGATGAGCTACGGCACCAGCTGCTTAAGGCGTACAGGCGCTTACTTAACCCGCTAATACGAATTCTCATAAGAAACGGCGTGACGGCGATCGAAACAGGCGAGCTTCTCAGGCAGGTGTTCGTCGATGCGGCGACGAGTGAAGAATTCGAGTTGCCTGGACGCCGACTGTCGGACACCAGAGTCGCGATTCTCACGGGCCTCTCTCGAAAGGAAGTCCACCGTCTGAGGCACGAGTCGTCGACTACTCAAGGAGTAGGTACTCAAAGCAGAGTCGCTCGCGTTATTGCAGGCTGGAATCAGGATCCGGATTTTACCGGGCCGTACGGACTGCCGTTGGCTATCCCTTTTGAGGACGATCCGAGAGTAGATGCTCCTAGTTTTACGGAGCTGGTGCGACGGCACAGTGGGGATATGGCTCCAAGGGCCATGCTCGATGAGTTGCTCCGGACTGGCCTTGCCGAGGTGGACGACGATGGCCTGATCCGGAACACCGGGCGAACGTACATCCCAAGCCAGCTGGACCCAGCGGCGATTGAGCGACTTGGCAAGGTTCTCGCGCGGGTCGCAGACACCCTCGACTTCAATAACAAAGTATCTGCACCGCCTCTCGGTCGTTACGAGAGAAACGTCGAAACGGATATCGGCCTGACGGAAGAGCAGTACCAGCAGTTCAACATTTACCTCCGCCAGAAATGCCAGCAACTCCTGGAGACCCTTGATAACTGGCTTGCAATGCAGGAGGGGCGCATTGGCGGTGCAAAGCCGCCCGAGAACCGCGGGCGAGGTGGAAAAAGAATCATGACCGGGGTCGGGATATATCACTACGTCGATGAGAAGCTGCCGTTTGAGGACGAGGACGAGAGCGGCAGTAACTAACTAGGGATAACAACAATCACACGGGTTAAATGGGGAAACATTCGATGTTGAGACTCTTGAGAGCAGGGCTCGGGTTATTGTTGCCGCTCGCATCTCTAGTGGCACCGGCAGCCGCAAGCGACAATGAGCAAGCGGTTCAGTCGATATCTGGTAGCAGTCAGCGAAGCATCTCGGGAAGCAGCCAGCGCAGCATTTCCGGGAGCAGCCAGCGCAGCATCTCCGGGAGCAGTCAGCGCAGCATTTCGGGAAGCAGCCAGCGCAGCATCTCCGGCAGCAGCCAGCGCAGCATCTCCGGCAGCAGCCAGCGCAGCATCTCCGGCAGCAGCCAGCGCAGCATCTCCGGCAGCAGCCAGCGCAGCATTTCCGGTAGCAGCCAGCGCAGCATTTCCGGTAGCAGCCAGCGCAGCATCTCCGGCAGCAGCCAGCGCAGCATCTCCGGCAGCAGCCAGCGCAGCATCTCCGGCAGCAG
>Ga0182741_1000035_pt1 | contig 227520 bp, 218 predicted proteins | sample eDN5th37CBELigOP_FD_128874 | JGI IMG/M metagenome (GOLD analysis project Ga0182741, IMG submission 128874) | Enriched Organic Plus compost microbial communities from Emeryville, California, USA - eDNA 5th pass 37_C BE-Lig OP (version 2) (version 2) ...
CGGCCTCCGCTTCCTTAAGCACCCCGATGATTTGTTCTTCTGTGAATCGTCGCCTCTTCATTCGTCTGCTCCCGATGAGCAGACTCTACTTCATTCCGGGACTAATCTGGGGGAGCAGACCACGACGATCTTTCGGGTGGTGTCGCGGAGATTTCACAACGCCTTGGCAAGGAGCGTGATGAGTTGCTTCGAGCATCACAGGTTTGTGTTTGCCCTTTCGGACCGAAGCAAAGCATTAAGAAAGGCGTTCTGATCGAGGCGCCGAATGGCCAAGCTTTTTCGGTGGCCGAGATCCTGTTCGCCGCCTGGAAGATTCAGCGGCCATACCTTCGTCAGGAGCACTTGACGAAGGGCGTTGGCTTGTATCGCCTCGGGCTCGAGCGGCGTGTGCCTTCCTATAGCTTGTGGGGTGCGAAAAGCCGTCTCGAGGAACTCGCAAGCAAGTGATCGCTCACTGAGCGACGCATAACAAACACATGCAACGGACACGTCAAAAGCGTCATGGCCCTTGCAGAGCAAGGGCCGCGCCGCTTTTGCCGTGCCGCTAATGTGCGCGTTCGGCGTCATAGATGTTGCGCGCGCCCACAGGCAAGCTGCGCTTAAGCGGCGCGCTGCGGTCGGTGGTGCAATACGAGGAGCTGCTGTGGCTCGAGCGCTAACTGGGCATATGTCCGGCCTTCGTCGTCTGAGAACTCCACTTCATATGCGCCGGACAGGAGTTCAACGACAGTGCCGACTTGTCCGCGGACGAGCCCATGCTCCGGGATATCGGTTAGCAGAGCTACGACATCCAATAGGCGCGGTTGGCGGTCCATGGCTTTCTCTACTTTACATAGCAGCTAGTGAGCCGGGGTACAGCTTCACCTTGCCGTATTATCCAGGTGCTCCGCAAGGTTGGCGTGCCGTTCGGGCCCGCTATCGCAGAATCAATAATGTAACGCGTCCCGAAGCGGTCGTTGTTAGCCGGCGTCGCCTCTTCGGTGGCCGCCGCAGTAAGGAGCGCTTCCGGGAGCTTTTCGGCATGCTCTATTGTGAATCCCAGAACGAGCGAGAAAACACGCGCCTTGTGCTTTCCTCGAGGATGATTGGGGTTAAGGCAGTAGCCGGTCAGCTTCTCGCGTTCAACGATCGCCTTGTCGCCACCGGGCATCTTCATGGGTGCAAGGCTACCATAGCAGTGCAATTGCATGCGTCCGCTTGGCGCCGGCAGTGGACGCCGAACAACCGGTTGGAGCGGACCGCCTCATTGTCGACGAGTGCGCGGCGCAAGCACGCCGCGAGATTATGCGCGCTCGCGCCGCGCATGGAACGTTGGCGGGCGGCCGCTCAACCAGAGCGTTAGGCGCAACTGAAGGGAGGTCGCTTTGCAAATCGAGCACAATGATTCAGATACCCTCGAGTTTATCGACGGTGCCGCGATGTCGTTTATGGCGCTGACGGTTAGTCGGTTGAACGAAGCTCTCGTGGCCAATGGCGTGGCCAGCGCGGAAGTGCGGCAGAGTATCTGCGCGTCTTTCCTATTCGATTTCGCGTATCACCATGACGCCGGTTGGCTGGTGCATGATGATCGAAAGTTGTATCCGATCACCTCGTTCGCGGAACGCGCGGCACCGCGCGAGGGAGAGAACCTTGGCGTGATTGCCCGCCTGCACGTGCCCACAGCGGCATCGTCGTGGCACGAGTACGCGCATGGTGTCGTTTCCCAGTTCTTTGAAGACGATCGGGAGCAGGTCTCGGAGATTCAATTCGGCTCATACGATTTGGAATGACACCAAGGACTCGCAAGGCTGTTCTGTGTGCCAGGCGCCTAACAAGCACCCATTAACCAGCCCCGTGCAAGAGCGCGAACGAAACCGTCGGCACAATGAAGGCCGGGGTTAGTCGCAACCGATGCCGTCGCGCTCCGTATCTCTCGTTTAAACGCGCTGCATCGACAAGATCGATGCGCACCACGCACCTATCGGGATCAAAGTTCGGCGACGCTCTGACGCTCTGCTTCATCGCAGGCGCACTTTCAGCGAGCGTCGGGGTTTCTCGTTCTCGATGAGCGGCGGGAGGGGCCTGCTATTTCCGGCGCGCGGCTCAGACGCGGCAGTAGAGCGCCGTTATGAACGTCTCGATCCAGCTATCCGACGAGGCGCGGGGCGACGTGCGTGAGGCCATTGCCGGTCCTCTGATCGCCTATAACACGCAAAAGGCCGGCTTCCACGATTCGCAGCCGCTGGTTCTGACGATCAGTCATGAGGGCGGCGATGTCGTCGGAGGTTTGTGAGGGCGCACAGCCTTTCGCTGGCTGTTCGTCGAGGAGCCACCGTCAGCTCTGCATCCCCCAGCGCTCTACCGTGCGCCGCTCGATCGTCCGGAAGATCAGATTCTCGACGAGGAGTCCGAACAGAATCACGGTCAACAAACCGGCGAAGACCTCCGGGATCAGCAGCTGATTTTTCTTCTCGAACACGTACCACCCGAGCCCGCCGGAGCCCGAGCTCACGCCGAACACGAGCTCGGCGGCGATCAGGGTACGCCAGGCGAACGCCCAACCGATCTTGAGCCCCGTGAGAATGCTCGGGAATGCACCCGGGATCAGGATCCGCGCAATGTAGCCGACCGGCGAGAGCCCGTAGTTGCGCCCGACCATCCGCAGCGTCCCGCTGAGCGACTTGAAGCCCGAGAACGTATTCAGCGCGACGGCCCAGAGCACGGCGTGGATCAGCACGAAGATCACGGCGCCGTCTCCAAGACCGAACCAGATCAGCGCGAGCGGCAAAAGCGCGATCGAAGGCAGAGGGTTGAACATCGCGGTCAGCGTCTCGAGGAGATCCGCGCCGACGCGGCTCACGCTCGCGAACGCGGTCAGGAGCGCCGCGAGCGCGAGGCCCGCCGCGTAACCCTTGAGCAGCAGCGAGATCGTGTACACGGCGGCGCGCGGCAGCTCTCCGGAGATGAGGCCGGACGCGAGGGCGGCGACCGTTGCGGAGAACGTCGGAAAGACGAGCGGATTGCCGAGAACGCGCGCGTAGACCTCCCAGCCGAGCGCGAGCACGACGAGCACGGCCGTCTTGCGCAACGCACCGTTCTCGTAGAGCCGTTGCCAGCTCGTCAGCGGCTGCTCGACGACCGTGAGCGTCGTGCGGTCGATCTCGCGGAAGATCTCGGGTCGCTGTGCTTCGATAGCCATCCGTCAATGCTCCGCTCGGTTGTCGCCGTCGAGGGCTCCGTCGAACAGCAGCGCGTGGATTCGGGCCGTGAGCCGCTGGCCGGACGCATCGAGGACGTCGCTGCCGGTGCTGTTCAGCTCCGCCTTGACTTGACCCGGATGCGCCGAAAGGAGCAGCACGCGATTCCCGATCCGCACGGCCTCCGGGATCGAATGCGTGACGAACAGCATCGTGAAGCGCGTCTCTTCCCAGAGCTTCAACAGCTCCTCCTGCATCCGCTCGCGAGTCAGCGCGTCGAGCGCGGCGAACGGCTCGTCCATCAAGAGGATCGCGGGCTCCATCGCCATCGCGCGGGCGATCGCGACGCGCTGCTTCATGCCTCCGGACAACGTATGCGGATAGTGCGTCCCGAAGCGTTCGAGGCCGACCTTCGCAAGATAGTGGTCTGCGCGCTCGAGCGCTTCCCGTCGGCCAAGCTTGCCGCTCGCGGTCAGCGCGAACGCGACGTTGTCCCGCACCGTTTTCCACGGCAGGAGCTGATCGAACTCCTGGAACACGAGCACGCGATCCGGCCCGGGTCCCGTGACGGCTCGTCCGTTCAGCAGGATCTCGCCCTCGACGGGCGAGACGAAGCCGCCGACGGCCTTGAGCAGCGTCGACTTGCCGCAGCCGGAAGGACCGAGCACGACGAAGCGGTCGGACTCGAGCACGTCGAAGGTCACGCGATACGTCGCCGTGACGATCTGCTCTTTCGTGCGATAGCGCAGCGTGACGCCGCGGACGGAGAGTAACGGGCGCGCGGCAGCTTCGGCGGAAGGCACGTCGACGGCCTCGGCGGCCGCTGCTCCGGCCGACTCGTCAGAGGACTCAGATCCCGTTTGGGGGGCTTTGGAAGCGGGCTCCGACCTCATTTGCGAGTAAAAGGGCTCTGACCCCATTTTCGAGCCGCCGCTCATCCGCCCGGCGCCGAGTGGATCTCCGGGAAGAAAAGCTCGCGCCACGACTCGGGCGCGGCGGAGATCGAGCCGACGGCAAACATGAACTGGGCGTAGCGCATCACGTTCTCGGGTACCGTCGTGAACCGGACCGCGGGATCCGTCAGCACATCGATCAGCTTGTCTCGCGGAAAGCCGGCGCCCGCGTCGGCAGCGATCAGCACGTCGGCGGCGTGCTCCGGGTCGTCGCGAATGATTTGCACGGCTTCCTCGAGCGCGCCGAGGATCGCGCGGTACGCGTCCGGATTCCGCTCGCGGAAGGCGGCCGTCGTCGACAGCATCGTGAACGTCGTCGGGCCGCCGAGCACGTCGTCCGTCGTCATGATCGTGCGGACCGCGGGGTCCTCGATCTCGCGCTGATGGAACGGCGGCGACGTGAAGTGCGCCGTGATTCCGCCCGAGCCCGACAGCAGCGCGACGACGCCGTCCGGGTGCGTCATCGTGACCGTGTAGCGGTCGAAACGCTCGACCTGGGCGTCGCCGTAGCGCTCCCGCGCATACATCTGCATCACGAGCGCCGGGATCGACACCTTCACCGCGGTGAGCGCGATCTTGTCCGCGTCGGTGAGGTCCTCGAGCGCGTTCAGGTGCGGCGCGCGCGTGTTGAGATACATCGGCAGCGAGCTCATCGCGGCGATGCCGCGCACGTCGACGGTGCCGCGCGTGCGGTCCCACAACGTCAGGAACGCCGGCGGGCCGGCGGCGATCACGTCGACGGACCCGGAGAGGAGCGCATCGTTCATGACCGCGGGACCGCCGAGATCGATCCAGCGGACGGTGAGATCGTCGAGGCCGGCTGCGCGTGCGTGCTTCTCGATCAGCTCGTGCTCGCGCATCACGTAGAGCGGGAGGAAGCCGACGCCGCCCGCGCCGAGCGGAATGCGGATCTCCGTCCGCGCGCCTTGGCCGCCGCTGCAGCCGACGACGCCGGCGATGGCGACGACGGCTGCAAAGAGCAGCGCGAAGCGCTTCATTGCGCCGCGACCCGCTCGGCCGCGCCATCCGCGGCGCCGAGCGCCGCCGCGCGCGCGAGCTCGCCGGCGTCCGCCAGCTCGTCGATCCGCCAGCACTGCTCGATCAGCGCGTCGACCCGTGCAGGGGAGAGCACGCGGACGGCCTGGTCGCGGAACTTCTCCTCGAGCATCGCGTCGCTCAGCGGACGCTTCAGGTTGCCGAGCGACTCCTCGACGAAGAGCTCGAGGACGCGGCCGTCATCGAGCTCGACCTCGATGTGCACCTGATCCTCGCCGACGGTCGGATCGCCCGTCGCCGTCGTGATCGAGCGGAGCCGCGCGAGCACCGGGTCGTGAAGCGCCTCGTCCGTGAACTCGGCGAGCCCGCCCTTGCCGCGCGCGAGACCGATCGCGGCCGCATGATAGATCGAGTACTTCGTTTGCAGCGCGCGCTTCAGGTCCTTCTGATTGCAGAGGTCGAGCACGAGCGACGCGACGCGCAGGCGTATCGCGCGGATCCTCGCGGGATCCGGCCTGTCGCGCTCGCGTATCCGGCTGCAGCCGTCGATCGTCGGATGCACGACGAGGCCGCATGCATAGGGCTTGTATGCATTCTCGCGGAGGCTGAAATCGACGCCGAGCCCGGCGGTGATCTTGCCGAGGTCGTAGCGCGCCGCGGTCACCGCCGCGAACCCGCGCGGGCCTTCGAGGCCGCGCTCGCCGGCCGTGAAGTTCGCCTCCGCGAGGAGCGCCGCCGTGTAGCCGTTCTGCGCCGCGCGCCCGGGCTGGAACGACTTGGCCATAGAGCCGAACATCTCGCGGATGCCGGCGGCCTGCGTCGCCGCGAGACCGAGCGCCCAGACCATTTGGTCGACCGTGAGGCCGCGCAGTCTGCCGATCGCCGCCGCCGCGCCGAACACACCCGCGGTCGACGTGATGTGCCAGCCCGCTTCGTAATGCGCCGGATAGACCGCATCGCCGATCCGCGACTCGGCCTCGAAGCCGAGGATGAACGCATGCACGAAGTCCTCGCCGCGGACGGGCTCCGCGCTCGCATACGCGAAGAGCGCCGACGCGACGGGAACGCTCGGATGAATATAGTTCTTCGGCGTCGTGTCGTCGTATTCGTGGACGTGCGAGCCGATGCCGTTCAGGAGCGCGGCATTGAGCGGATCGAAGCGCTCGCGACGGCCGATCACGGTCGCGGTCGGCCGGCCGGAGTAGGGCGCGAGCACGCGGGTCGCAACGTCGAGCGCGGGCTCGGTGCTGCCGCCGATCGCGCAACCGAGATAGTTCAGAAGCGCGCGCTTCGCCTCGGCGCGCACATCCTCCGGGATCGCCGCGTAGTCGCTCTCGACGACGTATCGGGCAAGGCTTCGGGTCGCCGACATGCTCCTCCCTCGCATCGACGTGCCGGCCCGATCATAGCGGCAAACCCCGCGCCGGTTCTACGCGCGCGCGGCGGCTCCGGCCGCGCCCGTCGCGAGGATCCGGTAGGGCGCAAGCTCCGGACGGCGGCAGTTCGCGAGCGGGACGAGCACCGTCGTCACGAACGCGTGCTGGCCGCGCAGCACGGAATGGCTGATCCCGTCCGTGAACACCATCCACGCGGACATCGGCGGGAAGCGGATCTCCTTGAAGCCGGTAGGATCGTCCCGGAAGCGCGGATTCTCCTTCATGTAGTTGTGTATCCGACGCATCGCGCGGTCGTACGGGCTCGAATCGACGACCTTGACGAGCGGATACACCTTGCTCATTGCGCCGACGAAGCCGCTATAGAGCGCATCGAGCGCACCGCCTTCGAGGTGCAGTGCATCCTTGCCGTCGCGCGCGGCGTCCCACAGCGCGTCATACCGCGCCATCAGGTCGGCGAAGCTGCCCTTGGTCCCCCAGACGCGCTCGCGCTCCGGATGCACGTTGACGAAGAAACGCAGGATCCGGGCGCCCTTCGTCGCGCCGTACGCACCCGCGTCGATGTGCACGAGCTCGTTGCTCGAGCGAGGCGGGAGCTTGCGGCCTTCCTCCTCGATCGGGCGAAAGCTCGTCGTGCCGACGGTCCAGCCGTCGACGTAGTCCGGGACCATGCGGCGAAGCCACGCCTCGACGCGCTGGCCGTGCGTGCGCAGGATCGATTCGACTCGACGACGGGTCTCGGGATCGGCCTCGAAGCGAGGCACCGAGTCCGACTCCGGGTGATAGCTCAGGTTTTTCGCCTTGAGCCCCGGCGGAAGGCCATCGCGCAGGAGCGCGAGATCCTCGTCGCTCGGCAGCTCGACCGGGCAGCGCTCGAAGTAGACGACCTCGGAGCGCTCGAGCGCGTCCTCGATCTCCGCCGGGGAGGCGCCGCTGAAGTCCTTGAGAGGGTAGGTCTCGGTCATGGCGTCGGTGCTCGAAGCTCGAGTTCCAGTTTCCTTGTCCCAGCCCGAGATCATACGCCGGGCGCGATCGGCGCGATGCTTCGCTCTGCGAAAGCCGCGTCGAGCTTCTCGACAACGTCCTCCGGCTTGATCAGGCTCATCGCGTTCGGATCGCGCACGCGCCGGCCCCAGCGCAGCGACTCGACCGGCCGGCCGAATTCGCGCTCGACGGCCTCGGGGTACTTGTCGACGACGAGATGCTGGCTGAAGTACGGGCCGGTCCGATGCCGGTTCGACGTCGCATAGAGCCCGACGACCGGCGTGCGGACCGCCGTCGCCATGTGCGCGGGCCCGGAGTCCGGGCAGAGCACGACGCTCGCGCGCTCGAGCACGGCGAGCAGCTGCTTCAGCGACGTCTGGCCGATCAAATTCCGTGGAGAAGCCTTCGACAGGCTCACGATGCCGCGGCCGTACGTCTGCTCGAGCGGCGTGTTGCCGCCGGTCAGCAGGACCTGCGCGCCGTAGCGCCGATGCGCGTAGTCGGCGATCTGCGCGTAGCACTCGACGTTCCAGTTCCGGTAGTTGCGGAACCGCTGCCCGGTGCACGGGCTGATCACGAGCGACGGGCGCGACGCGTCGATCACCTGCGCCGCGAACTCGCGATCCGCATCCGAGACCGGGATATCCCAGCGCGGCTCGCCGCGCTCGATCCCGAGCGCCTCCGCGAACTGGAAGAGCCCGTCCATCACGTGTGCGCCGGGCCGCGGCGGGATCCGGTGATTGCAGAAGAGCCATTGGAAGTCGCGTGCGCGCGCGCGATCGAAGCCGAGTCGAATGTCGGCCTCGACCATGCGGCTCGCGGCGTTCGCGCGCATCGACGCATGCATGTGCAGCAGCACCGGGAAGCGCCGTCCGGCGAGGCGCCGGCGGAGGTCCAGATAGCCCCGCACGCCCTCCGATTTGTCGAGGACCTCGAACTCGACGCCTTCGAGCCCGGCCATCAAGCCGTGCTCGACCTTGCCGATGATCCAGACGATCCGCGTGTCGGGCCACGCGCGCTGGATCGCGCGCACGACCGGCACGGTATGGCAGGTATCGCCGATCGCGGACAGGCGAACGATGCAGAGGTCGGCGGGAGGCGTGCCGACGAGCGGACGGGCGGCATTCATCGTCGGGCCGCGAACCCTTGTTCGTATCGAGCCTTGCGGGAGCGGGATCCGGAGAAGCGACGAGAGGCGGACCGCCGGCCCGCCTCCGCCCCGTCAATCGAACGTCTCGCCCTGGAAGCCCCAGCCGAAGCCGTCCGACGGCCGCAGCAGACTGCGCATGCGGATGCGATGATCGACCGGGTTGCGCCCCGGGTTGCCGGTGATGATCACGTGGTCGCCGGGCTTAAGCGAGTCGCGCGTGACGCCTTGCCCGGCGAGCTGACCGGCGCCGCCCCATTCGACGCCCCAGCGCTGCATCTCGCCGTTCTCGTCGGGCGCCATGACGTGCACGAACGCGTGCGGATTGCGGAACGAGAACTGGACGAGCTCGCCTTCGATCTTGATCTCCTTGCTTTCGTCGTACGTCGCCGTGAACGAGTGGTGCGCACTCGCTCCGAACGCTGCCATGACGAGCACCGCACCTGCCGGAATGACGAGTCTCAGTCTCATCCTTGCCTCCAATCGAGTCGCGAGCGCCGAGCGGCGTTCGCTTCGGATGCGCCGCCCATGTTAGCGAGCGGATTTTCGGCCAGCAACCGAGCCGCCGGCCGAAATCGGGGTCGGAGCCCACGGGCTCGTCGCGTAGAATGGCCGGCGTCGCGGCCGGGCGCTCCGGCCGGGAGAGTGCCCAGCCGCCATGAAGTCGAACGGTTCCGACTCGTCGCATCCCTCCGGCCCGGCGCTGGCCCGTCACATCGGGCTCGCGAGCCTCGTCATCTACGGCGTCGGCGATATGGTCGGCGCGGGGATCTACGGCACGATCGGCGTCGCCGCGGCGAGCATGGGCAATGCCGTCTGGCTCGCGTTCGTCGCGTCCATGGTCGCCGCGATGCTGACCGGCCTCTCGTATGCGTCGCTCGCGTCGAGGCTGCCGAGAGCAGGGGGCGCCTCGTACATCGTGCACCGCGCTTACCGGTTGCCGCTTCTCGCGTACCTCGTCGGCCTCACGGTCGTCGCGTCCGGGCTGACGTCGATGGCGACGAGCAGCACGGTGTTCGGGACGACGTTGGCGGCGTACCTCGATCGAGTCGCGTGGCTCGCGTGGATGGATCCGTGGATCGTCGTCGTCGGCTTCGTCGGCGTCGTTTCGCTGATCAATTTCATCGGCATCCGCGAGTCGATGTGGGCGAACTGGGTCTGCACGTTCGTCGAGGTGACCGGGCTCTTGTTCGTCGTCGCGGTCGGGCTGCGGTATTGGGGCAGTGTCGATTACCTCGAGACGCCGGGCGCGGCCGGCGGCGACGGCTTCGCCGGGCTCGACTTCTCGCTCCTCGCATCGGGTGCGGTGCTGACGTTCTTCGCGTTCGTCGGGTTCGAGGACATGCTGAACGTCGCGGAGGAGGTGAAGCGGCCGGAGCGAACGATGCCGATCGGCATCGTGGCGGCGCTCGGCGTGACGACGCTGCTGTACCTCGCGGTGGCCGTGACCGCCGTCTCGGTCGTCGATTACCGCGACCTCGGCGATCCGTCCCTCGGCGCGCCGCTGCAGCAGATCACGGATCGCGCGGCACCGTGGCTTCCCGGTTGGGTGTTCGGCTTCATCACGCTGTTCGCCGTCGCGAACACGTTCCTGATCAACTACATCATGGGCTCGCGGCTCTTGTACGGCATGGCGAGGCAGAAGCTCGTGCCCGCCGTGCTCGGCAAGGTGCATTCGCGGACACGCACGCCGCACGTCGCGATCGCGACGCTGCTCGCGCTGACGATCGCGCTCGCACTGATCGGCAACATCTCGCAGCTCGCGGCGGCGACGAGCCTGCTGCTGCTCTTCACGTTCGCGATCGTGAACTCCGCGCTTCTCGTGCTGAAGCGACGGCACGGCGAGCCCACAGGGCGCTTCGAGGTGCCGGCAGTCGTGCCGGCGCTCGGCGTGCTGGTCTGCGTCGGCTTGATTGCGGCGCGGGTCCACCGGGCCCTCACGGACCCGGGCGAAAGCGCGCTCGCGCTCGTGATCGCCGGCGCGCTGATCGTCGGGATCGGCATGCTCTACGTGGTGCTTCGACCGGCCGACGTCGCACCGGCCGGCCAGCCGCCGGACTGACGAACGTTTATGTCAGACACTCGTTTTCGAAGTGTCTGACACATTTTCCGGGAGGCGTTCAGCGCGTCTCGAGCGCAGGCGACCCGCTGATCTCGACGGCCGGCGCATCGCCGCGCAGCCGCGCGAGGTGCGCCTCGGGCAGCGGCGCCGTGAAGCGCGAGACGACGACGGTCACGAGCACGGAGACCGCCGCGCCGAAGGTCGCCGCCGAGTACGGATTCGTCGAGTAGAACGCGAACCAGCGTCCCGCGTCCTCGAGCGCGGTCCCGACGAGCCAGTTGCCGTCGATGATCTGGCCGCGGATCAGGATGAACGTCACGGCCCCCGCCCAGAAGCCGCTGATCGCTCCGGTCCGCGTCGCGCCGAGCCACAGCGAGCCGACGACGAGCGGCCCCATCAGCGCCGCGACGAAGCCGCCGACGCCGATCCACATCAGGAGCACGACGTTCATGCCCATCGTCGCCCAGCCGAGCACGGCCGCGCCGATGATCGTGAGCGCGGTCGTCACGCGGCTGATCCTCAAGACGTTCCGATCGAGCTCGGCCTCGGTCAAATGGCGATGGATTCGCGGCGCGATGCTGCGCCGGTAGATGTCGTTCGCGAAGACCTGCGACGTCGAGATCACGAGCCCGTCGGCCGTCGACATGATCGCCGCGAGCACGCCGACGCCGAGGAGGGCGGCGAGCCACGTCGGGAAGATCTCGATGAAGACCGCCGGCAGCGCGTTGTTGACCGCGCCCGCCTGCTGGAACAGCTCGCCGCCGAGCACGACCCGAGCGGTGAAGCCGCCGAGGGTGATCGCGGGCAGCAGGAAACCGAACGCGAACGCGAGCATGACGAACCGGTTTCTCGAGCGCTCGTCGCGAAGCGCCCAGAGCTTGTTGCCGATGTGCGGCAAGAGACCGAGCGGGATGTGCGCGACCGTCACGGCGACCGCGGCCCACACCGATGCCGTGATCGGATCCGCTGGATTGAACGGCGCGAGAAGCTGCGGGTCTTGCGCACGCAGGTTGTCGATCATCTCGCCGAAGCCGCCTGCGCCGACGCCGAGAAAGAAGAGCACGAGGATCAAGGCGGCGAGCGCGAGCATCAGCAGGCCCTGGGCGCCGTCGGTCAGGATGTCCGCATGCGCGCCGCCCAAGGTCACGTACGCGAGGAGCACCACCGTCGTGATCACGAGGGCCCACATCTGCGGCATGCCGAGCATCATCTCGAACATCACGAGGCCGGAGACGAGCTGGCTCGCGAGATAGAACAGCAGGATCAGCGAGAAGACCGCCGCCGAGAGCCGGATGGCCTCGGAGTCGAACCGCTCGCCGAGGAATTCCGGGATCGACCGCGAGCCCGTCGCATTGCCGAAGCGCGCGATCGTGCGCTGGCAGATGAAAATCCCGATGTAGACCCCGACGGGGTAGCAGAACGCAATCCACAGCGTCGACATGCCGTACGTGTATGTGAGCCCGGGCAAGCCGAGGAACGTCGCGCCGCTCGCGGCCGTCGATGCGAACGCGAGCGCGAGCATGAACGGGCCGTAGCCCCGTCGGGCCGTCGCGAAATCGTCGGCGTCGACGATGCGGCGGCTGCCGAGCCAGCCGAGCACGATCATCGCGCCGATATAAAGGACCAGAAAGGCCCACGACCAGGTGTGAAGAGCCATTTCGAGCGTTCCCCCCAAGCGTCCTCGCTCTCGGCACGTCTTGCGCCGGCTCGCGCGATTCTAGGGGAAATCAATGCATTGAACTAGAAAAAGTGGCCTGTGGGATGCTGCCCACTCCAGAGGTGGGAGACGGCGGTGGGACGAAAAAGTTTGCTTTTGCCCGGCTCGAGGCGTATCGTCGGGCCGCTGATCGGCACGCCCGATAAGCAGAGGGGAGGAGTCCGAACGAGAATGTCAGGCGCGGAATCTCTGCTCCTCGAGATCGAATCGTTCTGCCGTCGCTCGGGCATGGCCGAGTCGACCTTCGGCCGGCTCGCCGTCAACGACGGCAAGCTCTGCATGCGGCTACGCAGCGGCAAGGACGTGACGCTCGAGACGGCGAACAAGATCAAGAGCTTCATCACCGAGAACCAACCGCAGCAGGCCGAGGACGGCAAGCTCGAGAGCCCCGTCGCGGCCGAAGACAAGGATCATGCGATGACTGCGAAGACGTCGACGCGCAGAAAGGTTTCGACCCGTCTCGCCGGACGGCCTGTCGAGGCGGACGACTCGCTGGTGCCACAGGACCGTCCGTTTCGTTTCTACGACAACCGCCAGAAGTACCTCGCGTTCGTCAACACGACGAACGAGAAGTGGAAGGTCGCCGAGCGGGCGACCCGCGAGCTCGCGCTGCTGAAGCCGCGTCCGCCGGCGCTCCGCGTGTTCGACGCCGGCATGGGCGATGCGACCGTGCTGACCCACCTGATGCGCGCGATGCACCGCCGCTACCCGATCATGCCGTTCTTCATCGTCGCGAAGGAGATCAGCCTCGAGGACGTGCGCCTCGGTCTCGAGAAGCTGCCGGACCGCTTCATCGAGCACCCGGCGACGGTGATCGTGATCACGAACCTCTATTACGCCGAGGCGCCGTGGCTCAGGCCGCGCGACGTGCGTAACGCCGCGGCGCTCAACTGGCGCGAGGTCGCGCTCGAGGGCGACTCGGCGTACGAGTACGGCGAGCAGCTCCGCGCGATCGATCCCGTGCTCGTCGAGGGCTGGCAGGTCAAGTCGAGCGAGAAGACCGGCAACCCGACGTACGTCCGTCCGTCGGTGCTCGTGATCTACCGCAAGGACCATTCGTTCCTCCTCGACAGCGTGATCCCGAAGCCCGGCCAGGTCGCGGGCGAGTACGATCTTGCCCTCGCGTCCCAGCCGTGGCGCGCGCGGATGAGCGCCGAGTTCAAGGTGAAGAAGGTGCTCGCGCCACTAGTACGCAGTCTCGGTCCCGGCGGGCGGCTACTTGCGGTACAGTCTTGCGGCGACGACCCGGCGCTCGAGCTGGTCCGAAAGGTCTGGCCGAACGAGGATCCGTTCCGGGTGGACCGGCACGAGCTCATCAAGGTGCTGCGCGACGAGCTCGGCCGCGACGCCCGCAACTACAACTTCGTCGCGGGTTCGGACGCGAAGGCTGTGTTCCGCTACGAGATGCACACGCTGCCGAGCGAGGTGCAGCAGAGCATCGGCACGTCCACGCTGTTCGCGGCGTGGAACGCCTCGATCTACGTCGCGCAGATCGAGGACGAGCGGCTCGAGGAGGTCGTCTCGTCGAGCGACTACCTGCGGTACACGGCCGAAGTGCTGAAGAAGCACAAGGGCTTGTGGTTCAACGACGAGAGCTTCGTGGTTTCACGAAAGCACTGACCGCGTAAGGGAGTAATACGCATGCCGTCGACCGACGACTTGAAGCAAGCGATCGTCTCGTTCCTCACGGGATACTCGATCGAGGCGACGCCGCACGACGAGGAGAAGCTCGGCGAGATCGCCGAGACGCTGCCGCCCGGCACCGCGACCTACATGGCTCACCTGCCGGGTTTCAGCCTGGACGACATCGCCCGGCTCTGCGTGCGCATGCAGTCGATGGGCTTGACGGCCGTGCCGCACATCGTCTCCCGCAAGCTCGAGAGCCGCGATCAGCTCGCGCGCGCGCTCGAGACCCTGTCGAAGGGCGGCGTCACCGAGGCGCTCGTGATCGGCGGCGACGAGGCCGCGCCGAACGCCGCTTTCGATTCGAGCCTCGAGGTGCTGCAGACGGGGCTGTTCGACGAGTTCGGCTTCAAGCAGGTCGGCGTCGCCGGGCACCCCGAGGGCAGCCAGGCGATCGGGCCGCAGACCACGCAGATCCTGCGTGACAAGGCGGAGTTCGCGAAGACCTCGAAGGTCAAGCTGCGCGTCGTCACGCAGTTCGGTTTCGATCCCGAAGCCGTGACGGATTGGGAGGCGAGCACCTCCGAGGCGGGGATCGATCTGCCGATCCACGTCGGGATGGCGGGACCGTCGTCGCTGCGCCAGCTCGTGCGGTTCGCGATGCGCTGCGGCATCGGCTCGTCCGCACGTATGGTGACGACGCGCACGGCCGACATCGCAAAACTCATCGGTACGAAGACGCCCGACGACCAGATCGTGCACTTTGCGCAGCATCGCCTGAACAATCCGTCGTCTCGGATCGTGCGAGCGCACTTCTTCTGCTTCGGCGGCGTGCTGAAGACCGCGCAGTGGGCCAATTCCGTGATTGGGGGACGCTTCGAGCTGAATAGCCGAGGGAACGGCTTCGAAGTTGCCTGACCAGAGACGGGCAGGGCACGAGGCGCATTTCACGGCGCATCAATAAAGGAAATCGACGAAGAGTAGGTGTAACAACGATGAGCAAGTCATACCTGTTTACGTCCGAGTCCGTCTCGGAAGGACATCCGGACAAGATCGCGGATCAAGTCTCCGACGCGATCCTCGACGCCTATCTCGCGAAGGACCCGAAGAGCCGGGTTGCGTGCGAGACGCTGACGAAGACCGGTCTCGTGATGGTCGCGGGGGAGATCACGAGCAACGCGACGATCGAGGCCGAGGAGATCATCCGGCAGGTCGTGCTCGACATCGGTTACGACCACTCGGACAAGGGTTTCGACGGGCACACGTGCGCCGTCATCAATGCGCTCGGCAAGCAGTCGCGCGACATCGCCCAGGGTGTCGATCGCGAGAATCCGGAGGACCAGGGAGCCGGTGACCAGGGCCTGATGTTCGGCTACGCCACGAACGAGACGGATACGTTCATGCCGGCGCCGATCATCTACGCGCACAAGCTGCTCGAGCGCCACGCGGAGCTCCGCAAGTCCGGCGGCGCCGATTGGGCGCGACCGGACGCGAAGAGCCAGCTCACGTTCCGTTACGAGGACAACAAGCCGGTCGGCATCGTCGCCGTCGTGCTCTCGACCCAGCACAGCCCGGACATCTCGCAGAAGGATCTGCACGAGGCCGTGATGGAGGAGATCATCAAGCCGGTTCTGCCGCAGAAGTGGATCTCGAAGGACACGGTCTACCACATCAATCCAACCGGACGCTTCGTGATCGGCGGCCCGATGGGCGACTGCGGCCTGACCGGTCGTAAGATCATCGTCGACACGTACGGCGGCATGGCGCGCCACGGCGGCGGCGCGTTCTCGGGCAAGGACCCCTCGAAGGTCGACCGCTCCGCCGCGTACGCGTGCCGCTACGTCGCGAAGAACATCGTCGCGGCCGGGCTCGCGGAGCGCTGCGAGGTGCAGGTTTCCTACGCGATCGGCGTCGCGCAGCCGACGTCGGTGACGGTCGAGACGTTCGGCACGAACAAAGTGCCCGAGGAGAAGATCGCAGAGGCGGTGCGCGAGCACTTCGACCTGCGTCCGTACGGCATCATCAAGATGCTCGACCTGCTGAAGCCGGTCTACCGCAAGACCGCCGCGTACGGCCACTTCGGCCGTCCGGACTTCAGCTGGGAGAAGACCGACAAGGTCGAGGCGCTGAAGGAGCTGCTCTGACGGCGCGGTGCGCGGGGCCATGTCGTCGCCGCGCGGCAGCCGGATTCGCTTCCCGGCCCTCACCGCGCCCCGGCCGGCATCGGCCTCGCAGCACCCGAGAACGGCACGCGGTCCGGAGACGCTTCGCGAGGAGCGCCTCCGGACCGTGAGCGCATCGCGCTCATCGAGCGCGGGCGCGATGGGCCCACGACGGACCAGCCAGAACCACAAAGCGAGCCCAAGAGGCATAAGAGGGAAGGATGACAGCACTGATCTGCGGCTCCGTGGCCTACGACAACATCATGGTCTTCGAGGATTCGTTCAAGAACCACATCCTCCCCGACAAGATTCACATCTTGAACGTCTCCTTCCTCGTGCCGCACCTGCGGCGCGAGTTCGGCGGCTGCGCCGCGAACATCGCGTACAACCTGAAGCTGCTCGGCGCGGATCCGCTGCCGATGGCGACGGTCGGCCAGGATTTCGATCCGTACAAGCATTGGCTCGACGAGTGCGGGATCCGTCAGGACCACATCAACGTGCTCGACGGCGTGCTGACGGCCCAGGCCTTCATCACCACCGACCTCGACGACAACCAGATCACCGCGTTCCATCCGGGCGCCATGAACTTTTCCGAGCGCAACAAAGTGTCGGACGCGAAGGGCGTGACGATCGGCATGGTCTCTCCGGACGGCCGTGCCGGCATGATCGAGCACGCGCAGCAGTTCGCCGAGGCGGGCATCCCGTTCGTCTTCGATCCGGGCCAGGGCCTGCCGATGTTCAACGGCGAGGACCTGAGGCGCTTCATCGACCAGGCCACGTGGGTCACCGTGAACGACTACGAGTGGCAGCTGATGAAGGAGCGGACCGGCTGGGACGTCGCCGAGGTCACGTCCCGGACGAAGGCGCTGATCGTAACCCGAGGCGGCGAGGGCTCGGTGATCTACACGAAGGACAAGACGTACGACATCCCGGCGGGGAAGCCGAATGCGATCGAGGATCCGACGGGCTGCGGCGACGCGTATCGCGCGGGCCTCCTGTACGGGCTCTTGAACGGCCTCGACTGGGAGACGACCGGGCGCATCGCGAGCCTGATGGGCGCGATCAAGATCGAGAAGCACGGCACGCAGAACCACCGCTTCACGCGCGACGAGTTCGAGCAGCGTTTCAAGGCCAGCTTCGGCCGATCGATTTGAACTTCTAGGAGTGACGAGAATGAGCAGAAACGAGGCACTGGCCGCGAGCAACGCCGGTAAAGACTATTTCGTCAAGGACATCTCGCTCGCCGACTTCGGCCGCATGGAGATCGAGCTCGCCGAGCACGAGATGCCCGGCCTCATGAAGATCCGCGAGGAGTACGGGCCGAAGCAGCCGCTTGCGGGTGCGCGAATCTCGGGCGCGCTGCACATGACGATCCAGACGGCCGTGCTGATCGAGACGCTGCAGGCGCTCGGCGCGAAGGTCCGCTGGGCGAGCTGCAACATCTTCTCGACGCAGGACCACGCCGCCGCAGCGATCGCGGCGCGCGGCACGGCCGTGTTCGCCTACAAGGGCGAGTCGCTCGAGGAGTACTGGGAATTCATCGACCGCACGCTCGACTGGGGCAACGGCGAGGTCCCGAACATGATCCTCGACGACGGCGGCGACGCGACGCTGTTCGTGCATCTCGGCTACAAGGCCGTGAAGGATCCGTCCGTTCTGAATCGCGAGCCCGAGAGCGAGGAGGAGCGAATTCTCCTCGCGCAGGTCAAGAAGGCGGTCCAAGCGAACCCGGGCCGCTTCGAGAAGATGGCGAAGGAGATCCGCGGTGTCTCGGAGGAGACGACGACGGGCGTGCATCGTCTCTACCAGATGCACAAGCGCGGCGAGCTCCTGTTCCCGGCGATCAACGTCAACGACTCGGTCACGAAGTCGAAGTTCGACAACCTGTACGGCTGCCGGCACTCGCTCGTCGACGGCATCATGCGCGCGACGGACGTGATGCTCTCCGGCAAGATCGCGGTCGTCGCGGGCTACGGCGACGTCGGCAAGGGCTCGGCGCAGTCGCTGCGTGCCCAATCGGCCCGTGTGATCGTGACCGAGGTCGACCCGATCTGCGCGCTGCAGGCGGCGATGGAGGGCTACGAAGTCCGCACGATGGACGAGGTCTGCGAGATCGGCGACGTCTTCGTGACGGCGACGGGCTGCGTCGACGTGATCACGGAAGAGCACATGAAGCGGATGAAGCACAACGCGATCGTCTGCAACATCGGCCATTTCGACAACGAGATCCAGGTCGACAAGCTCCGCAAGTACAAGTGGGAGAACATCAAGCCGCAGGTCGACCGCATCACGTTCCCGGACGGCAAGAGCATCATCCTGCTCGCCGAGGGGCGGCTCGTGAACCTGGGCTGCGCGACCGGTCATCCGAGCTTCGTGATGTCGAGCAGCTTCACGAACCAGACGCTCGCGCAGATCGAGCTCTACCAGAACACCGACAAGTACCCGCTCGGCGTGTACGTGCTGCCGAAGCATCTCGACGAGAAGGTCGCGGCGCTCCACCTCGACAAGCTCGGCGTGAAGCTGACGAAGCTCACGCCGAGGCAGGCCGATTACCTCGGCGTCTCGGTCGAGGGTCCGTTCAAGTCGGATCACTATCGCTACTGATACAAGAATGGGGTCGGAGCCCATCAAGGACGACTGGGCTCCGATCCTGAATTTCCAGTGAGGCAGGTATGAACGACGACATTACGATAGCCCGTAACGCCAAGCTCGAAAGGATCACCGAGCTGGCCGAGCGGCGGCTCGGCATCGACCCGGCGGACCTCGAGCCGTACGGGCACTACAAGGCGAAGCTGTCCTCGGGGCTCATTCAACGGCTGCAGGACCGGCCGGACGGCAAGCTGATCCTCGTCACCGCGATCACGCCGACCCCGGCGGGAGAAGGCAAGACGACGACGACGGTCGGTCTCGGTGACGCGCTGAACCGCATCGGCAAGAAGGCGATGGTGTGCGTTCGCGAGCCGTCCCTTGGGCCCTGCTTCGGCAGCAAGGGCGGCGGCGCCGGCGGCGGCTACGCGCAGGTCGTGCCGATGGAGGACATCAACCTCCACTTCACCGGCGACTTCCACGCGGTCAGCATCACGCACAATCTGCTCGCGGCGCTGATCGACAACCACATCCATTTCGGCAACCAGCTCGGCTTCGATCTGCGCCGTGTGACGTGGAAGCGCGTCGTCGACATGAACGACCGGTCGCTGCGCAACATCGTGATCGGCCTCGGCGGGTCGGCGCACGGCGTGCCGCGCGAGACGGGCTACGACATCGTCGCGGCGTCCGAGATCATGGCGATCCTGTGCCTGTCGACGTCGCTTCAGGACATGAAGAAGCGCTTCAGCCGGATCATCGTCGGCTACACGCGCGACGGGAAGCCGATCCACGCGGGCGACCTGAACGCGCAGGGCTCGATGACCGTGCTGATGAAGGAGGCGATCAAGCCGAACCTCGTGCAGACGATCGAGCATACGCCGACGCTCGTGCACGGCGGCCCGTTCGCGAACATCGCGCACGGCTGCAACTCGGCGCTCGCGACGCGCACGGCGCTCAAGCTCGCGGATTACGTCGTCACCGAGGCCGGCTTCGGCGCGGATCTCGGCGCCGAGAAGTTCATCGACATCAAGTGCCGAAAGACGGGCTTGCGGCCCGGGCTCGTCGTGCTCGTCGCGACGGTTCGCGCACTGAAGTACCAGGGCGGCACGGACCTCAAGGATCTCAACACGGAGAACCTCGAGTCGCTGAAGCGCGGCGCGGTGAATCTCGATCGCCATGTCTCGAACATCCGCGAGCACTACGGTCTGCCGGTCGTCGTCGCGATCAACCGCTTCGGCAGCGACACGCAGAAGGAGCTGCAGTTCCTGATCGACCACATGGCGTCGCAAGGCGTCAAGGCCGTCGTCTGCGAGCACTTCGCGAAGGGCGGCGCGGGCGCGGAAGATCTCGCGCACGCGGTCGTCGATGCGCTGTCGGGTCCGGCGCCCGAGCTCAAGTTCGTCTACGACGACTCGGACACGCTGTGGACGAAGATCGGCAAGGTCGCCGGAAAGATCTACCGCGCGGCCGACGTCATTGCCGATCCGGCGGTGCGGAAGAAGATCGACAAGTACCAGGAGGACGGCTACGGCCACTTCCCGATCTGCATCGCGAAGACGCAGTACTCGTTCTCGACGGATCCGACGGACCGCGGCGCCGCGAGCGGGCATACGTTCAAGGTGCGCGACGTGTACCTATCGGCCGGCGCCGAGTTCATGGTCGTCCTCGGCGGCGACATGATGACGATGCCGGGTCTGCCGAAGAAGCCGGCCGCCGATCACATCGACATCGACGAGAACGGCGAGACGATCGGCCTGTCGTAACCGAGCGCCTGCGGAAGATCGGTGTCAGACACCTCAGTTTTCCGACGAGCGTGTCTGACACCTTTCTTTTGATGAAATCCGTGACCGACACGATTCGTCGGGGCGTCGTCGCCGCGCTTGCGTCGGCGCTCGTGTGCGGTGCCGTACACGCGGATTCCGAGAAAGCCGGGGACGTGCTGCGACTCGCACTGCCGGCCGCGGCTTTCGCCGTCACCGTGCGACAGCACGATCGGGAAGGCCGCAGGCAGTTCTACCGCTCGTTCGCCGCGAACGCCGGCGCGACGCTGCTGCTCAAGGCCGTCATCGACGACGAGCGGCCCGACGGCTCGGACGACGATGCGTTCCCGTCCGGACACGCATCGGTAGCGTTCCAGGCCGCAGGATTCCTGCATCGCCGGTACGGCGCGCGCAAGGCGTGGCCGGCTTACGTGCTCGCCGGCTTCGTCGGCTGGAGCCGTATCGACGCCGACGAGCACGACGAGGCGGACGTCGTCGCGGGCGCCGCGCTCGGCGTCGCGAGCGCGTTCCTGCTCACGGACCGGATCGGAAACGGCCGGGTCACGGTCAGCGCCGCGCCGACGGACGGCGGGCTCCGCCTGACCATCGCCCGAAATTGGGGTCAGAGCCCTTAAACTTAGTCTAAGGGCTCTGACCCCAACTTCTCCGGCGCAACAAAAAGGGCCCTGACCCCAATTGTGGTCAGAGCCCTCGAGTGGAAGGGGGTAGAGTCCGTGGCGCGCGCAAACGGGCTCTGACCCCGATTTCTTAGGCGCCGATTTCCTTGCGGACGATCGCCGCAGCCTCGGCGAGGTTCTTCAGCTTCAGTTTCGCGACCATGCGCGGCAGCGGCTTCATGCCGCAGTCCGTGCTCAGTGTGACCTGCTCCGGCGACAGCACCTTCAGCGCCTGGCGCACGCGGTCGGCGATCACGTTCGGCGGCTCGATCATGCTCGTGCGAATGTCGAGCACGCCGAGCTGAATGCCCTTGTCCTTCGGGCAGTTCTTCAGGAACTCGACGCCGGCCATGTTGCGGTTCGCATAGTCGAGCACGAACTCGTCGATGCCCGCCGTGTTCCAGTAGTGCGGCAGCACCGTCTGATAGCCCTCGGGGAACGTGCCGCTCAGGATATCGTTACCCCAGGCGTTGCCGAAGCAGAAGTGCCAGCCGATCTTCGCATCGACGCCGTCGCACATCGCCTCGATGCTCTCGCGGACCCACTTGTAATCGTCCGGATTGTTCGTGAACAGCGGCATCCACGCGCCGAGGTCCTCGATCTGGAGGTACTTCGCGCCGAGCTTCACGAGCTCCTTCATCTCCTGGTTGAAGATCGGCACCAAGGCGAAGGTCAGCTCCTTCGGGCTCTTGTAGTGCGACTTCTCATTGAAATAGACGTGCCACGCGAGGTTCGCGGGGCCGGCGCCGATCGATACCTTGACCGGAACGCGCGCGTGCTTGGACGCGATCTGGTAGAGGTCACCCCAGCGCAGCGCCGAGGGCTTCTGATCGACCGGCCCGCTGACGATCACGCCGCCCCAGTCGTCCATGATCGTCTTGCCTTGGCTCGGATCCGCTCCCGCATAGCTCGGATGAGGGTTACGGGCCGGCTCGAAGCCCGGGATGCGCTCGTACAGGTACCAGCAGAACGAGCCGATCACGCCGACGTAATCGTCGTACCACATGTTGCCGTCGGTAACGATGTCGAGGCCGGCTTCTTCCTGGTCCCGGATCACCGTCGCGACGGCATCCGTATACGCCTCCTCGTGAGCGACTTCCTTGAAGGCGACTCGAACATCCCGGCCGAGCAGCTGATGCTTGAACCAGTGCGGTCGGGGATAGGATCCGACCATCGTCGTCGGAAGAACGGTGTCGACAATCTTCTTTGGCATTATGGGGTTCTCCTCCAGTAGCTGGCTGCCGTTGGGATGGCCTTCAGAAGTTGTTGTTTTATGCGGGAAGACCCGAAGTATACGTCAACGCCCCGGACCTCGGTAGGCGCCGCACGGCGCGCTTTCTCCGCATATACTCGGTGAAAACGAACTGCAGGGGACGCACGACGAACATGAAGAAGCACAGCACGCTCATCGGCCGCAGGCACGTCGTCGCGGCCGGCACGATGTGGCCGCTCGCGATGCTCCCGGGCGCCGCGTCGGCCGCGCTCCGCCGCGTCACGATCGGCGCGAATCCGGCCGGGACGAACTTCAACGTGATCGCCGGCGGCTTCGCGCAGCTGATCCAGCGCAGGCTCGGGATTCCTTCGATCGTGCGTCCGTATGCCGGCTCCTCGGCGTACGTGCCGCTGTTGCATCGCGGCGAGATCACGCTCGGGATCAACGCGGGCATCGATTCGTACCTCGCGTTTCGCGGCGAAGAGCCGTACGGCGCGCCGATGACGCGCATTCGCGCGCTGATGGCCGTGTACCCGCTGGGCTATGCGTACTGGGTCAAGGCATCGTCCCCGCTGCGCCGGCTCGAGGACCTGCGTGGCCGGCGTGTCGTGCTGAACTATCGCAGCCTCGTGCAGCTCAGCCGGTTGAACCGCGCGATCCTCGCGTCGGCCGGGCTCGGCGAGCGGGACATCGAGGTCGTCACGGCGGCGGGGCTACCGGAAGGCGCGGCCCTCGTCGCCGAAGGACGCGCGGATGCGGCCGCGATGGGTTACCGGCTGCCGCTCGTGCTGCAGATGCACGCGACGATCCCCGGCGGGCTGCGCTTCATCCCGGTCGGCGGCGACGAGGCGAAGGTCGGCGAGATCATGCCGGGCGCGTGGGTCGACACGATCGAGCCGGGCGATACGACGGTCGGGATCGACGGCCCGATCCGCGTCGCAATGTACGACACGTATCTGACCGCCGGCCTCCACATCGACGACGAGGACGCTTATCGGCTCGTCGAGCTGCTGCACGGCGCGTGGGAGGACCTGCAACGCGACTACACGCTCTTGGTCGACGTCCCGAGGTCGTCGCTCGTGCCGTCGAACAACCCGTTGCCGTACCACTCGGGCGCGATCGCGTACTTCAAGGACGCGGGCCTCTGGACCGAGGAGCACGAGCGCAACCAGGCCCGGCTGCTCGACGGCTGACGCGTCAGACACCTTTCCCGAATGGGAAAAGGTGTCTGACACGATTTCCCGAGCTCAGTGATGCTCGGGGTTCACGACGAACATCGGCGGATAATGCCGTCCGCCGCGCTCGAGCGTGATCCAGCGGAGCTCCGTGAACTGCTCGATGCCGGGCCGGCCGCCGTGACGCCCGAGCCCGCTCGCGCCGATGCCGCCGAACGGCACGTGCGGCTCGTCGTGGATCGAGCTGTCGTTGACGTGCGCCATGCCCGTATGGAGCCTGCGCGCGACCGCGAGGCCGCGCTCCTCGTTTCTCGTGATGATGCCGGCGGACAGGCCGTATTCGCTGTCGTTGGCGAGCCGCACCGCGTCGTCCTCGCCGTCCGCGACGATGATCGGCGCGACGGGCCCGAACGTCTCCTCGCGGAACACGCGCATCTCGGGCGTCACGCCCGAGAGGACCGTCGGCTCGTAGAAGAGGCCCTGATACTTGCCGCCGCAGAGGAGCTTCGCACCCTTCGTGACCGCGTCGTCGACGTGCTCGGCGATGCGCCGGAGCTGCTTCTCGTTGATGACGGGGCCGATGCAGCTCGCGATGTCGCGCGGATTGCCGGTCTTCAGCTTCTTCGTGTTCGCGACGAACTGCTCGGTGAACGCATCGGCGATCTTGCGGTCGACGATGATGCGCTCGACGGACATGCAGATCTGGCCCTGGTGCATGAACGAGCCGAACGTCGCCGCGTTGACGGCGCGCTCGAGATCCGCGTCGTCGAGAACGATCAGCGCGTCCTTGCCGCCGAGCTCGAGCACGCAGCGCTTCAACAGCGCGCCGGCCTGCGCAGCGATCTTCGCACCGACCGCCGTCGAGCCCGTGAAGCTGACGCCGCGCACGGCCGGATTCGCGACGAGCTCGTCGCCGACCTCGCCCACGTGATCGCGCGAGCACGTCACGACGTTGAACACGCCCTTCGGCACGCCCGCCTCGGCGAGGATCTCCGCGAGCAGAAGGCCGCCGGCCACCGGCGTCTCCTCCGACGGCTTCAGCACGACTGCGTTGCCGACCGCGAGCGCGACCGCGATGCCGCGGGACGACAGGATGACCGGGAAGTTCCACGGCGAGATCACCGTCACGACGCCGAGCGGCTCGCGGACGACGAGGCTCAGCTTGTTCAGGTCCGACGGCAGGATCTCGCCCGTGACCTGATATGCGGCCGCGGCCGCCGCACGGTACACGCCCGCGCTGTAGCCCGTCTCGAACATCGCCTTGCCGATCCAGGAGCCGCCCTCGTCGACGATGACCTCCTGGATCTCCTTCGCCCGCGCTTCGAGAATATCGCCGGCGCGCGCGATGATGCGCGCGCGTTCGGAATGGGTCATCGCGGCCCAAGCGGGTTGGGCGTCGCGCGCGGCCGCGATAGCCTTCGCGGCGTCCGCGCGGGATGCGTCGGCCACGTGCGTCCACACCTCGCCGGTGGCCGGGTTGTAGACGGGGAACGTCGCGCCACCCGCGGCGGGTACCCACTCTCCGTTGATGAAGAGATTTCTGTTGCTGCTCATCATCGTCTCCTATGTCATGCAGCGGGCCGCCTGCCGCGGCTCGTCGAACGCGCGGAACGCGTCTCGATCATGTTCTCGTCGTTGCGCCGGAGGTTCTCGTTCTTGTGGAACGCCGCAGGCGCGGCGCCTCGCCGTGACGGCGTCCCCCTACGGTACGACGGGTAGTATAGGTAACCGCATGTCCGATTGGCAGCGCGTCCGGCTCGACTGGAGCCTGGAGGCGACGCGATGCGTTGTGCCGCATCGGCTTGTAGCATTCGCCCGATGATTTCGCACGGTTTCGTCCCGGCAAAGGCGTGCGCTCGGTGGGCCGTCGCCGCGGCCGCCGCCGCGATGGTCGCGCTCACGGCCTGCGCGCCGCTGCCGTCGCTCGATCGATCCCTGTCTGCGCCGGTCTCGCTCCGGACCGAGCCGGCCGATGTCGGCGTGCTTGCCCGCCTCGCCGACGACGTTGAGGCCGGTCTCGGCGAGCGCGAGTCCGCCTTCTGGCTGCTCGACGACAACGCCGACTCGTTGCGGATCCGGATCGCGCTCGCGGAGCTCGCCGAGGAGACGCTCGATATCCAGTACTTCATCTGGCAGGACGACATGACGGGCCGGCTGCTGCTGCAGCACGTCGTCGATGCGGCCGACCGCGGCGTCCGTGTCCGATTCCTCGTAGACGACCTGGCCGTTGCCGGCCGCGACGAGGAGCTCGAGGCGCTCGGCGCTCATCCGCGGATCGAGGTACGTCTTTACAATCCGTGGCGAGTGCGATCTCCGGTCGGCCGGCCGCTCGAGTTCGTCGCCCGGATCGACCGCTTGAACCACCGCATGCACAACAAGATCTTCGTGGCGGACGGGCGCTTCGGGATCATCGGCGGTCGGAACATCGGCGACCGCTATTTCGGCATCTACGACCGCTTCGTGCAGAACGACATCGATCTCATGATCGCGGGCCCGTTGCTCTCCGATCTGCTCGACTCGTTCGACACGTACTGGTATAGCCCGATGGCGCGTCCACTGCCGAGCCGCGACGGCGCGCGTGCGGATGCCGGGGCGTGGACGGAGAGCGGCGCGAGCATCGCCGCGCGAGAAGAGATGCTCGCCGCGTTCTCGACGCCGGCCGGCGGCTGGGAGTCCTGGATCGAAGAATTTCTTGCCGAGCCGATGCAGGGCGAGGGCGAGCTGCTCGTCGATGCTCCGGACGTCGATCGGGAGCGGCCGGTGCAGCTCTACGCGCGCTTCAAGTCCTTCGTTGCGCAGGCGCAGGACGAGCTGCTCCTGAGCTCGCCTTATTTGGTTCCGGACCGCACGTTCATCGCGCTCCTCGAGGACGCCGTCGCGCGGGGCGTCCGCGTGCGCATTCTGACGAACTCGCTCGCGTCGAACAGCCACGTCGTCGCGCATTCGGCGTACAAGAAATGGCGGCGGGCGCTGCTCGAGGCGGGCGCCGAGCTCTACGAGATGCGCCCGGACGCGGCGATCCTGGCGGACTACCGCACGCCGCCCGCGGAGCCCGCGCGGCTCGCGCTGCACACGAAGGCCGCGGTCGTCGACAGGCGCTGGAGCTTCGTCGGCTCGCCGAACATCGATCCGCGCTCGATGGTCTGGAACACCGAGATCGGCGTCGTCGCGGACGATCCGTCGCTCGCGGCCGCGCTGATCCGCATCCTCGAGCGCGACATGCAGCCCGAGAACTCGTGGCGCGTCACGCTCGAGGAGGGCGGCTGGCTCAAGTGGTGGAACGGCGACGAGTCGCTCGGCCGTCAGCCGGCGAACGGGTTCTCGCAGCGGGCGGTCGAGTTCTTCCTGAACCTGCTGCCGATCAAGAACCAGACGTGACCGAAGCGGCGGGGCGGGCCGTCATCGCTCGAGATACTGGAGCTTCTCCTTGACGTCCTTCCACTCGTCCGCGTCCTCGGGCGGGGCCTTCGCCTTCGTGATCACCGGCCACTCTTTCGCGAGCTCGGCGTTCAACGCGAGGAACTGCTCCTGTCCGGGCGGCACGTCGTCCTCGGACACGATGGCCTCGACCGGGCATTCCGGCTCGCAGAGCGTGCAGTCGATGCACTCCTCGGGGTCGATCACGAGCATGTTCGGCCCTTCGTGGAAGCAATCGACGGGGCACACCTCCACGCAGTCGGTGTACTTACATTTGATGCAGGCCTCGGTGACTACGAACGTCATCCCTGAAAATCCTCCGGGCGGGGGCGCGGAAGCGCGCGCATTGTCCTACAAAAAGCGTCGTGCATCTACCCGGCCGCGAGTCGAACTCCGGACGCCGAACGAGGTCCGAAATCGCATCGGGGCGGGATCCGGACGCGGCCGGAACGACTCAGATCTGCGCCTCGGGCACCGTGACGGTGAGCCCGTCGAGGTCGTCGTTGAGCTGGATCTGGCAGCTCAGCCGGCTGTTCGGACGGCGGTCGATCACGCAGTCGAGCATGCCGTCCTCCTGGGCGTCGGGCGGGGTCAGGCGATCGAGCCACTCGGGGTCCACGTAGACGTGGCACGTGGCGCACGAGCAGGCGCCGCCGCACTCGGCGATGATCCCTTCGACGTTGTTGTCGACGGCCGCCTCCATCACGGTCGTGCCCGGCTCGGCCTCGACTTCCCGGACCGTGCCGTCCGGCTCGATATACGTGACCCGGGTCATCGTGCCCTGGAGGCCGCTCTGGCCGGGTGACGTCGGACTCGGTGCAGTTGAATATCCATATTCGCTTTGCATCACCTTGAACGGCCTCGAGGCCGCTATAATCGCGCCGATTTTCTGAACCGAACGCGTCTCTGACCCGCTTTCATCAAGCGCCCGCGACTCTACTTTTGATGGGCTTCGACTGCAAATGATCCATCCCGAACAACCTCAACCCGAGTCCATCGTCGTTCGCTTCGCGGGTGATTCCGGCGACGGCGTGCAGCTGATGGGCACGCAATTCGTCGGGGCCACGGCCCTGGCCGGCAAGGATTTCGGCACTTTCCCGGATTATCCGGCCGAGATCCGCGCGCCTGCCGGGACGACCTTCGGCGTCTCCGCGTACCAGATCCACCTCGGCGCGGGCCCGATCACGACGGCCGGCGACGCGCCGCAGGTGCTCGTCGCGTTCAATCCCGCCGCGCTCAAGGTGAATCTGCCGCTGCTCGAGCGAGGCGCGCTGATCATTCTGAACACGGATTCGTTCACGAGCCGCGGCCTCGCGAAGGCGGGCTACGACGCGGATCCGCGGCAGAGCGGCGCGCTCGACGGCTTCCAGGTCATCGAGCTCGATATCGCGAAGCTCACGGCCGATGCCGTGAAGCCGTTCGGGCTCAGCAAGAGCGACGCCGGACGGTGCAAGAACTTCTGGGCGCTCGGTCTCGTGCAATGGATGTTCGGGCACGAGATCGAGTCGATCGAGGCGTGGATTCGCAAGCGGTTCGCGACGAACGAGTCGGTACGCGACGCGAACGTCGCAGCGCTGCAGGCGGGGCACGCGTACGGCGAGACCGCGGAGCTCGCGGCCGCGATTCCGCAGCTCAGGACGCAGCGCGCGAAATTCCCCCCGGGCGAGTACCGCGGGATCCGCGGCAGCGAGGCGCTCGCGCTCGGCATCGCCGCCGCGGGCGAGCTCGCGGATCGTCCGGTGCTCTTCTGCTCGTATCCGATTACGCCCGCGTCGCCGCTGCTGCACCGGCTCGCGCAGATGGGCGCGCACGGCGTCGGCGTCTTCCAGGCGGAAGACGAGATCGCGGCGGTCTGCGCGGCGATCGGCGCGTCGTACGGCGGCACGATCGGCATCACGTCGAGCTCGGGACCGGGCATCGCGCTCAAGACCGAGGCGATCGGGCTCGCGATCAACGCGGAGCTGCCGCTCGTGATCATCGACTCGCAGCGCGGCGGCCCGTCGACCGGTCTGCCGACGAAGACGGAGCAGTCGGATCTCTATCAGGCCGTCTACGGCCGGAACGCGGATGCGCCGGTGCCGGTCCTAGCGGCGCGCTCGCCGAGCGACTGTTTCGACGTCGCGATCGAGGCCGTGCGCATCGCGATCCGGCACATGACGCCCGTGTTCCTGCTGACCGACGGTTACCTCGCGAACGCAGCGGAGCCGTGGCGAATTCCGGATCTCGACGCGTACGCGCCGATCGAGGCGCGCACGGTCGATCCGGCGCGCGTGCAGCAGGGCGAGAAGCCGATCTTCGACCGCGATCCGGAAAGCCTCGGCCGCCCGTGGATCGCGCCCGGCACGCCGGGCCTGATGCACAGGGTCGGCGGTCTCGAGAAGGACGTTCGCACGGGCCATATCTCGTACGATCCGGCGAACCACCAGGCGATGACGCGCCTACGCGCGGAGAAGGTGGCATCCGTCGCGCGCTTCATTCCGCCGCAGCGCGTCGAGGTCGGCGCGGAGGCGGGGGATCTCGCGGTCGTCGGCTGGGGGTCGACGTACGGCGCGCTCTACCAGGCCGTTCAGCAGGTCGCGCGGACCGGCGCGAAGGTCGGCCTGATTCACCTCCGGTACTTGAATCCGTTCCCGCCGAACCTCGGCGAGCTCCTTGCGGGCTTCGAGCGGGTGCTCGTGCCGGAGATGAACATGGGGCAGCTCGCGACGCTGCTGCGCGATCGACTCGACGTGCGGCCCGTGCAGCTCAACAAGGTCACTGGCCAGCCGTTCCTCGTCTCCGAGGTCGTGGCCGCGATCAAGCGGGAACTCGCCGAGCTTTCCGGCGCCCAACGAAAGCCGAGGGCGGTGTAATGCGGAGCCGACGGATCGCCTGCGTGGCGGAGAAGGAAGGAGACCGTTCATGAAGGCGGCGGTCGATAGACTGACGCAGAAGGATTTCGAGTCGGAGCAGGAGGTACGCTGGTGCCCCGGCTGCGGCGATTACGCGATTCTGAGATCCGTGACGCGCGCGCTCGCGGACGTCGGCGCTCGCCCCGAGCGGACAGTGTTCGTTTCGGGCATCGGCTGCTCGTCGCGCTTCCCGTACTACGTCGAGACGTACGGCTTTCATACGATCCACGGCCGCGCGCCGGCGATCGCGACGGGCCTGAAGCTCGCGCAGCCCGATCTCGACGTCTGGGTCGTCACCGGCGACGGCGACGGCCTGTCGATCGGCGGTAATCATCTGCTGCACGCGCTGCGGCGCAACGTCGGGCTCAAGATCCTGCTCTTCAACAACGAGGTCTACGGGCTCACGAAGGGGCAGTACTCGCCGACGTCGCGGTTGGGCACGCGGACGCCATCGACGCCCGGCGGATCGTTCGACGCGCCGGTCGTGCCGGGGCTCTTCGCGCTCGGTGCCGGTGCCCGCTTCATCGCGCGCGGGATCGACGTCGACAAGACCGGGCTCGGGCGCGTGCTCGAAGCCGCTCACGCATTCGATGGCGCGGCGTTCGTCGAGATCTTCCAGAACTGCATCGTCTATAACGACGAGGTGTTCAGCTCGTTCACATCGAAGGAGCGGGCGGCCGACACGCAGCTGCACGTCGAGCACGGCAAGCCGCTCGTGTTCGGCGAAGGCGGCTCGAAGGGGCTCGCGTTCGACTCGAAGACGTTCTCGCTCAAGATCGTCGACGCGCGCGAACGTGCGAACGACGTCCTCGTGCACGACGAGACGAACCCGACGCTCGCGCAACTCCTGCTGTCGATGAGGACGCCCGAGTTCCCGGTCGCGCTCGGCGTCGTTTATCGCAATCCTGCCGACGCCTTCGAGAAGGTCTTCTACGCGAAGCACCCGACGCAGATGAAGCGCACCGCGAAGGTCGCGGACGCGCTGCGGCAGACGAGCACCTGGCGCGTCAAGTGAGCTTGGCTGGGGTCAGAGCCCTTTGACTCAGTCTAGGCGACCCGGCGCATGGTGATTCGATTCAGTTTCACTCGCCTAGACTGAGTCAAAGGGCTCTGACCCCGGACGTCACCAGACATCACCGCCGCGCCGCGCGCTCGACCTCCCGCCAAACGCGCAGCAAATTGCCGCTCCAGAGCTTCTCGATCTCTTCCTGCGTGTAGCCGCGCACCTGGAGCGCACGCGTGACCGCGGGCGTCTCCTCCGCGTCCGACCAGCCGATCACGCCGCCGCCCCCGCCGAAGTCGGACGAGATTCCGACGTGGTCGATGCCGACGAGGCGGACCGCGTAGTCGATGTGATCGACGAGGTCCTCGACGGTCGACGGCGGCCAGCGCTGCTGCAGCGCCTGAACGCGCTGCAGAAAGCGGGTGCGGTCTTCCTCCGGCAGGAGCTCGAGATCCCGCCGCGTCGAGATGCCGAACTCCGCTCGCAGTGCCGCATCCGCCGCGATGGCCTCGGCGTCGTGCCGCAGATAGATGTCGTATGCGACGATCTGCACGACGCCGCCGTTGTCGCGCAGCGCGAGCAGCGTCTCGTCGTCGAGATTGCGGGGATGATCGGCGAGCGCGTGCACGCTCGAGTGCGACGCGATCACGGGCGCCCTCGACAGCCGGATCGCATCGAGCGCGCTTTCTTTCGACGCGTGCGAGATATCGACCATCATGCCGAGGTCGTTCATGCGCGCGATGACGCGCTCGCCGAACTCGCTGACGCCCCCGTGCTCCGACTCGGCGTCACCGAGCTCCGGACGCGGCTGCGCGGAATCCGCGATATCGTTGTGCCCGTTGTGGACGAGCGTCATATAGCGCGCGCCGAGCGCGTAGTAGCGATCGAGCAGGTCGAGGTCGCGGCCGATCACGTAGCCGTTCTCGATGCCTATCGCCGCGGCGAGCTTGCCCTCCGACACGAGCTGCTCGACGTCGGCCGGGGTCGTCGCGAGCCCGATCAGGTCCGGATAGAGCTCTCCGGTCATGCGGCGAATCGCGTCGAACTTGATCAGCGCATCCCGCTGCGCGCCCGCGTAGCCTTCCTCGGTGCGGGCCGCCTGGCCGACGTAGATGATGAAGAACGCCGCGTCGAGGCCGCCGCGCTGCATCTTCTCGAGATTGACCTGGAGCGCCGCCGTCCGCGGATCGACGGCAGGCGTCGCGAAGTCGAACGGAATGTCGATGTGCGTATCGAGCGTCAACGTCGCCGCGTGCACGCCGGGCGCCGGCGGTGCGACGACGGCCGCGGAAGGCGCGCTCGCGGGGCCGCCGTCGCAGGCGGCGATGCACACTGCGGCGAGCACGAGCAGGGCAGTGCCCGCGTTTCGGGTCATCGGAACCTCCGTTCTGCCGGTCCGCTCGAGTCTAGCGGCGACCGCGGGCTAGAACAAAGCGGACGGCCCGATCACCACTTGCGGCTGACCCAGAAGAATCCGGCGCCGAGCGCGACTCCGATCAGACCGGCAACCGAGTTGTCGTTCGAGATCTGGTAGATGCTGTAGAGCAGGATCACGATCGTCATACCGTAGCGGACGAAAGGAGACATCGCGCGTATCCCCAGGCAGCTCATACACCGGTGCCAGGATTGTTTATAGCACGGAAAGATTAGAGGAGATCGGTTTTCCGTACCCGGGAGACGAAATCATGCACTGCTGGACAGAGGAGCTCTTCGAGATGAACAAGCGAGTTTCGCCGCGTCTCGCGGTTCGCGTGCTCTTCCTTTCCGCCGTTCTCGCCGCGGCCGCGTGCTCCGATGCGGCCGCACAACAGGGCGCCGGGCGACAGGGGACTGCGCCAGGGGCCGAGCGCGAACGGGCCGACGAGCCGACGCTCGAAGAGCGCGTGACCGCGCTCGAGCGTGCGGTATCGAGCCTCGACACGCGGCTCGATGCCAGAACGACCGGGCAGGGCCGAAGCGCGGCGGCGCCGGGCACGACGTTGCTCGAGCAGCGCGTCGCGGAGCTCGAGCGCACGCTCGCGATGCTTCGTGCCGACGTCGCGCGCATCGAGCGAACGGCGGATGCGGCGTTGCGGACCGCGACCGACGCGCAACGCACGGCCGCCATCGCGGAGCGCGAGGCGCGTAACGCCGCGTCGCGCTTCTGAGCGGGCGCGGGTTACAATGCCCGCGCGAGGGCGCGTCGCCGCGTGTCCCCGCGGCGCCCCGGTAGCTCAGGGGATAGAGCGTCCGCCTCCTAAGCGGAAGGTCACAGGTTCGAATCCTGTCCGGGGCACCAGCGCTACGGTCTGTCGTCCTCGGCGTCCCTGCACTGAAACCGCTGGCGCTTTTCGCCGACAGAGCGACTCCCGCCGGTCGACGTAGCAGAATGTCCCGTCGGGCTCGTCCGGTCGTACAAGAGCTCGTCGAAGTCCGGATCACGATTCTTTCGTCGGCGTCTCTCGTCATCTGGTTCGGAAACGGCCGTCGACCCCGTGTCGCGGGAAAGGGACCGAGAAATGCCGGAAAGGCTTCGAGAAAGGATCCTCGCGACGTGCGGTGCGCTCACGCCGGAGCAGCAGCAGCTGATGATCGAGTTCATTTGGCTGCGCGCGCATGGGCCGCGTGAGCCGGGAGAGCGCGCGCAGCGACAGCTGATGGAGCTGCTCGACTCGTCGGGCGTCGCTTCGGAGCAGTTCACCGCGGCGCTGAAACAGGCCGTCGGGGAGCTGAAGCGCGCCTTCGCCGAGATGAAAGGCGGCGGTGCCAACACGCCGAAGCCTTAGCGGTCTTCGCGACGCGCGCTGCTCGCCGAGCTCGCTCGCACGATGGTCGCGGCTATCGCAGGCCGAACGCCGCCGCTAGAATCCGCCACGCTGCATGCGCAGCGACGTTCGCCGCTGCGCACGGCTCTTGGGGGGAGCGTCGTTCATCGGCTCGAGAAAAGCATGCGGGAGCAAATCCTTTATCGGGCGCATCCGCCGATGTTCCGCAACAACCCGTTCGGCTTCGTGATCAGCGTGCTGCTGATCGGCGCGGCCGTCGGCATCGTGATTCTGCTCGTCTGGTACGTTCGCACGCGCTCCGAGCGGCTGACGGTCACGTCGGAGGAGCTCCGCTACGAGCGCGGCATCCTGTCGAGGACGCACAACGAGGTGCGGCTGTCGGCGATCCGCTCGATACGCGTCAAACAATCGCTGTGTCAGCGGCTATTCGGCACCGGCGACATCGACGTCTTCACGGCAGGGGACCTGCCGGAGGTCGCGGTCAGGGGCATTCCGGATCCGCACGAGGTTCGAGAGCTCGTCGCCGAGCACTCGTAACGGCGGCGCGGCCGGCATCGACCGCGACGAGCGTTCGGATCGACGGTCCGGCCGCGTACCGTTTTCAATGGAGATACCGTTTCATGCGGCGCGCATGCGCGGGCTTCTTCGTCGCATCGTCGCGGCTTCTCGTGCGAGTCTCCGCAGCGCGTCGAGCGCGGCGGTCGTCACGGCACCGAGCTCGTCGACGACGTAGCGTGCGGCGACGTGCCCCAGTGCGGCGAGCGCATCGTCCAGTTCGTCCCATGCCTGAAAAAGCAGCTCCATCTGCGCTTCCTCCGGACAACGTTCGACCAAAGACACGAACGGGACGGATAGAGGTTCCATTCTGATCCCCGGCGCCGGTCCGGTGCTCTGGGTACGCGTGCGCAGCCGGCGCAGGCCGATGCGGTGCGCGGGGCGCGGACACACGCGCCCCGGCAGGGCAGGAAGAATCGACGGCGCACCCGGTCGGACGCGCCTAGTCGACGAAATCCTCGAAGTACACGAGGTCGACGGTGCCGGCCACGGCGCCGTTCGTCGTCAGGATCGAGTAGATGCCGCTTCCGGCCAACGAGACGGGCACGGGGCCCGCGAGGACGTTGCCCTCGTACTCGCGAACGACCAGATCGTAGTCGCCGGGCGGAAACGCGAGGCGGCTACCGATGCTCGGGGCGTCGAGGATGATCGTCGATGAGAGGTTCGAGACGTCCGTGCCCGGCGGCACTAGGAAGTACTCGAGGTACTCGTACTGCGTCGCGCCGTTCAAGAACATGATCCGCGCATGGTCCGTGATGCGCCGGCGCTCGTCCAACGAGAACTCGACCTTGAGCTCGCCCGGGTCGCCGCCGATCAACGCGAGATTGTGACGGCTGCGGGCGAGAGTCTGCGTCGTCTCGGCCTCCACCGTGCCGGTGTTGCCGGCGGGCGTGACACTCAACTTTCGCGAGCCCGCCGCCACTTCGATCTGCTCGGAGCGGATCAGGGGAGGGATCGCGGCGAGCACGGGCGCACTGAAGTCGTCGTCGACGAAGACGTCGCGCGGGAGGCCGTCGGCCGCAGCGTTGATGACGGTCAGCGTCGACTCCGTGCTCTGGTCGAACAGCAGCGTCGGATCGGGGCCGACGAAAGCGACCGCGACGTCCGGGATGCTGTCGTCGGCCGGATCGAGGATCGCGAACGTGTAGGACTGCCGTTGATCGAGCGTGACGAGCGCGGACGTCATCAGCACGTTGGCGGGATTGCCGGCCTCGGTCAAGCTCACGCGGTAGGTGCCGGGCTCCCGCGTCGCCGGCTCGATGATCTCGCCGAAGGCGATCGTGCCGAGCGGAGCGACGGCGGACGGCACGACCCCGTCGGGCTCGATGTAGACCGACACCGGCCCGATCGAGGGCGCCGCATGCACGGCAACGATCTCGGCCGACGTGCCGGTGAACGGCGCCTTCTCGACGATGATCGGCCGGAACTGGCCCGCCGCCTCGGTGATGGCGAAGAAATACTGCCTGTCGGGCACGAGCTCCTGCGTGAAGCCCCCGAGGAGCGTCGCAGTCGCACCGTTCGCGTCGATTGCCTGGACGTTGAAGTCGTACTCGTCCGAGTCCCAGACGAACACGCCCGACGCTTGCCGATAGTCGAGCTGCATCTCGTTGCGCTGCTCGCGCAGGAAATTCAGCGTGCCCCGCGCCGGCGCCGCGTGCAGCACGCGGACGGCCACGCCCGGCGGACGCTCTCGGCCGCTTTCGCAGCCCGTGATCGCGCTCGCAACGAGAAGCCAGGCCGCCATCGCGGCGTAACGTGTAAGTGATTTCATCGAACCCTTGAGGGGAAAGGGGTTTGCGAGACGCCCAATGGTACAGGCTTGCCGACGTGCGGCGAAAGGCCGTGTCGGCAGCGGCACTCTCGCGGGAGCCGCTTCAACGGCTACGCGCTCGGTGCCGCGCCGCTCGAGGCCGTCCGGGACTCGTCGGTTGCACGAAACATGGCGGTCCGAACGGATGCGCCCTGTCGGACCGGCCGCTACAATGCGGTGCGCCGGAGCGCCTCACCCGTCTGCGCGCATCAGCGATCACATGCAGGGCTTTCTCGTACGTCTCTTGATCAATGCGGTCGGGCTCTGGCTCGCGGCGGCGATCGTCCCCGGGATCGAGGTCAGCGGGCCCTTTACGTTGCTGTTCGCGGCGCTGCTGATGGGCATCGTGAACGCGCTGCTCCGGCCCATCGTCGTCGTGCTGACGCTGCCGCTGACCATCGTCACGCTCGGTCTCTTTCTTCTGGTGATCAACGCCGGCATGTTCGGTCTCGTCGCATGGATGCTCGACGGGTTCGTCGTCGGCGGCTTCTGGTCGGCCCTGTTCGGCTGGTTGATCGTGTCCATCGTGAGCGCCGTCGCGTCCTGGTTCATCGGACCCAAGGGACGGTACGAGCTCTTGATCGTCGAGCGGCGCACCCGGTGATGGGGGCGGTGTCGAGCCGTCTCCACGCGGCGACGCTCGTCTCTTGCGCGCTCGGATGGGCGGCGGGCACCGTATGGGCCGACGAGGGGCAGCCGTTCCGGACGCGCAACTTGAGCCCGCTCGTCTCGATCTTCGGAATTCCGGCATGGTCGAACGCGCCGAGCGAGGGCACTCGCGTCGGCTTCAGCACGGAGCTCGCCAATCATTACCGCTTCTCGCAGCGCGGCAGCGAGACGCTGATCCTGGACGGGGAGACGTGGCGTGGCGCGATCGTCATCGAGCACGCGTTCGGAGAGAGAGGATTCGCGGCCGTCGAATTGCCTTATTACCGCCAGTCCGGCGGCGTGCTCGACGATCTGATCGACTCGTGGCACGCGGCGTTCAATCTCCCGGACGGCGGCCGGAATCGTCGTCCCGAGGACCAGATCACGTATGTGTTCGCTGCGGGGCCGGCGCCGTTTTACGGGCTCGGTCGACGCGGCGGTGCAATCGGCGACACGATCCTTTCCGCCGGCCGCAGGTTCGGCAGCGACGAGCGCGGGCGAAGCGGTCAGCTCCGCGCATCGCTGAAGGTGCCGACCGGTGACGAGTTTTGGCTCGCCGGGAGCGGCTCCGCCGACTTCGCATTGACATGGCTTGCGACGCGGCGCGGGGAGGCTTGGGGCCGACCGGGCGCGTATTACTGGGGCGTCGGCGGTCTGCTGCTCGGAACGCCCGACATCATAGAGTACGACGCGCGCCGGGCCGGCTTCGTCGGTCTCCTTGGCGGCGGCATTCGTCTATGGCCCGAGTGGGGCTTGAAGGCGCAGCTCGAGGTGCACAGCGCGTTGTACGAGTCCCGGCTTCGCGAGATCGGCGACGCCGGCGTGCAGGCCACGATCGGCGCATGGCGGGACCTCGGCGGCCGCGGCGTTGTCGAACTCGCGATCAACGAGGATGTCGCAGTCAGCACGTCCCCGGATCTCGTCATCCACGTTAACTTGCAGTGGGAGTTCTGATGTTCGACGCAACGTCGCGCGGGCGTCCGTATGCCCGCGCGGTGCGGGTGGCGACCGCGTGCTGCGCCGTGCTGTGGCTTGCGGCCTGCGGCGCCGACGACCGACGCGAGAGTGCGGTGCTGTCGTCGGCGATGGGCCGGCCGGCCGCTGCAAGCTCGGTCGCCGCGGCAGAAGACGCCGAGCGCGAGCTGCGCAGGCGCGGAGAGGTCCTGAGCTTCGCGTGCCGGCCGTGCCACGGGCTCGCCGCAGGCGACGAGAGCCCGATGGGGCCGCACCTCCACGGTATTTTCGGGCGGCAGGCCGGGACGCGCGAGGGATTCGACTATTCGCCTGCATTGCGCGGCTCGGGCATCGTGTGGACCGACGAGACGCTCGACGCCTGGCTCGCGCAACCCGACGCGTTCCTGCCGGGCAACGACATGGCTTTCGCCGGCTTCCGATCGCCGGACGACCGCCGGGCGCTGATTGCGTACCTGCGTGATGTGACGGCCGTCGACGACACGAGCGAGACGATCGGCGAGACTGACGCGACTCGGATCGGACCGTCGGATTAATTTACGCCGTCCGCGGGCAGGGCGGCTGCGAACCGCCTTTTTTCGGCGCTTTCGCGGCAGGTCCACTTCTTGCATTACCGGCATGACCACCCGAAGGGAGTGCCGATGCATCAACGAGGACCGTACTCGCCGGCCCCTGTAAGCGGAGCGGGCTTCATCGAGCGTCGCAGCGGTTACGACCGCCGGCGCACGGGTATCAAGACGTTTCTTCGGGGCGGTCTGACTCCGCGCCGCCGCAACGGCGGGCGCAGGCACGACGACCATGCGTTGTTCGTGGACTGGCACGAACCGCATCTGCTGTTCCTTGCCGTGTCCATTCTGCTGCTGAGCGTCACGGACGCATTCATGACGGTGACGCTCTTGTCCGTCGGCGCACAAGAGATGAATCCCGTGATGGACCTCGTGCTGCAGCAGAGACCGGGGCTCTTCGCTGCGGTCAAGATGGTGCTGACCGGCACGGGCGTTCTCGTGCTCGTCGCGTGCGCCCGCGCGACGGTGTTCCGGGTCATCCAGGTCAGCGCCGTGATGCACTGGTTCCTGCTCCTCTACGCGGGGCTCGTCGCCTACGAGTGCTGGCTGCTGCGTCAGCTCGCGTGAAGCCGTCGCGTTTCAAGTTGATACTCGTTTAGCTACACTACGCCGGCCCCGTTTCCGGCCCGAGTGGGGTGCCGCCCGCCGGCGCCGCATTCCCTCGGCTCGAGTCCCGGTAATGAGCAGTACGGTATTCAAGCAGCAGCTGCAATCGACCCCTTTGCAGGGCGCGAATGCTTCGTTCATCGAGGCGCTTTACGAGTCCTTTTTGGAGTCGCCGGGCAGCGTGCCCGAAGCGTGGCGACGCTTCTTCGAAAGCATCGGCGCCGAGCGGGACGAGGTCGCGCACGGCCCGATACGCGAAGCTCTCGGCCGGCGGCTCGCTTCGCCGGCTGCGGCCACCCGCGTGTCGGCCGCCGCCGATGCGCCGGCGAGCGAGAAGCAAGCGGCCGTATCCCGTCTGATCCAGGTCTATAGCCTGCGCGGACATCAGATCGCGGATCTCGATCCGCTCGGCCTGTGGAAGCGGCATACCCCGGCGGTGCTGAAGCTCGACTTCCTCGGCATCGAGCCCACGGACTTCGATCGCGAGTTCTACACGGGCGGTCTCGCAGGCACCGGCCACAGCCGGATGAAGCTGCGGGACATCCTCGCGCTGCTCAAGAAGATCTATTGCGGCAAGCTCGCGGCGGAGTTCGCGCACATTTCCCGTGCAAGGGAGCGTCTGTGGCTCCGCGAGCGGTTCGAGGATTGCCGCGCGCACTGGCAGATCTCGCAGCAGGAGCAGCTCGAGATCCTGCGCAGCCTGACCCGTGCAGAGGGTATCGAGCGTTACCTCAACACGAAGTACGTCGGACAGAAGCGCTTCTCGCTCGAGGGCGGCGAGACGCTGATCCCGATGCTCGACGATCTGATCCAGCGTTCCGGCGAGCGGGGCGTGCAGGAGATCGTCATCGGCATGGCGCACCGCGGCCGCCTCAACGTGCTCGTGAACGTGCTCGGCAAGTCTCCGCAGGAGCTCTTCTCCGAGTTCGAAGGCGCGTACGACCTCGCGACGCTGAAGGGCTCGGGCGACGTGAAGTATCACATGGGCTTCTCCGCGGATCTGCGGACGCCCGGCGGCAACGTGCACGTCGTCGTCGCGTTCAATCCGTCGCATCTCGAGATCGTCGATCCCGTCGTCCAGGGTTCGGTTCGGGCACGGCAGGATCGGCGCGGCGATCGACAGGGTGACGAGGTCTTGCCCGTGCTGATCCACGGCGATGCGGCCGTCGCGGGGCAGGGCGTCGTCGCCGAGACGCTGCAGCTGTCGCAGACCCGCGCGTTCTACACGGGCGGCACGATCCACATCATCGTCAACAATCAGATCGGCTTCACGACGAGCGATCCGAACGACAGCCGCTCGACGCCGTACTGCTCGGACATCGCGAAGATGATCGAGGCGCCGGTCTTCCACGTGAACGGCGACGATCCCGAAGCCGCATTGGCCGCGATGCGGCTCGCGCTCGCTTATCGGCAGAAGTTCCACAAGGACGTCTTCATCGACCTCGTCTGCTACCGGCGGCTCGGCCACAACGAGGCCGACGAGCCCGCGGCGACGCAGCCCGTGATGTATCAGACGATTCGAAAACATCCGAGCGTTCTGTCGCTTTATAGTAGGAAACTCCAGGAGTTAGGCGTCATTTCTAAGGAAGAGGTTGATGACATAGCCGACGCCTACCGCCAATGCCTCGACGAGGGCCGGAACCCGAACGAGAACGCCCTCGGCATGCTCGGCAACCAGCACACGGTCGACTGGAGCCGCTACCAGCAGGCCGGTCTCAACGAGTCGGTCGATACCGGCGTGCCGATGCAGGAGCTGAAGCGCCTCGCGGAGCTGATGAACAGCGTGCCGCCCGACTTCGTGCTGCATCCTCGCGTGCAACGCATCGTCGACGACCGTAAGCGCATGGCGGCCGGCGAGCTCGACGTCGACTGGGGATTCGCCGAGAACCTCGCGTACGCCACGCTGCTCGCGGAGAACTTCCACGTGCGGCTGATCGGTCAGGACAGCCGCCGCGGCACCTTCTTCCATCGTCATGCGGCGCTGTTCGACCAGACGAACGGCACCGTGCACGTTCCGCTTGCCCACATCGGCGGCGAGAACGCGTTCCTCGTCGCGGACTCGCTGTTGTCCGAGGAGGCGGTGCTCGGCTTCGAGTACGGCTACAGCACGACGTCGCCGGATTGCCTCGTGATCTGGGAGGCGCAGTTCGGCGACTTCGCGAACGGCGCACAGGTCGTGATCGACCAGTTCATCTCGTCCGGGGAAGCGAAGTGGGGGCGGCTGTCCGGCCTCACGCTGTTCCTGCCGCATGGCTACGAAGGACAGGGACCGGAGCACTCGTCGGCGCGGCTCGAGCGTTTCCTGCAGCTCTGCGCGGAGCACAACATGCAGGTGTGCGTGCCGTCGACGCCTGCGCAGATGTTCCATCTGCTGCGCCGGCAGATGCTGCGCCCGCTGCGGAAGCCGCTGATCGTGCTGACGCCGAAGAGTCTCCTGCGCCACCGCCTGTCGGTGTCGTCGCTCGAGGACCTGTCGCGAGGACGTTTCCAGCCGTTGATCGGCGAGGTCGAGAAGCTCGACGCGAAGAGCGTGCAGCGCATCGTGTTCTGCAGCGGCAAGGTGTACTACGAGCTTGCCGAGATGCGTCGCGCCGAGAAGCTCGAGCGGGTCGCGATCGTCCGGATCGAGGAGCTCTATCCGTTCCCGATCGAGGAGTACGCGCGCACGATCGCGCGCTACCCGAACGCGAAGGAGATCATCTGGTGCCAGGAGGAGCCGCAAAACCAAGGCGCGTGGTACCAGATCCGGCACCGCTTGCAGGAGCCTCTGACCGACGAGCACCAGCTTTTCTATGCCGGACGGCCCGGCGCTGCGGCGCCGGCGTCGGGCATCCACGCGCTGCATGTTCGCCAGCAGCAGGCGCTCGTGGCGGCCGCGCTCGCCGCCGACACGCGCGAGCGAAAGTCGTCGCTGGCGAAGCGTGCTTGAGCATCGAGGCCGCAACGTGAGTATCGAGGTCAAGGTTCCGCAGCTTCCCGAGTCAGTCGCCGATGCGACGCTGGTCAGTTGGCACAAGAAGGCCGGCGACCCCGTGCGCCGAGACGAGAATCTCGTCGATCTCGAGACAGATAAGGTCGTTCTCGAGGTTCCTGCTCCAAGTGACGGAATACTAAAAGAAATAAAAGTCGGGGACGGCGCGACGGTGACGAGCGGGCAGGTGCTTGCCGTGCTCGAGCCCGGGGCCGTCGCCGCGGCGACCGACGGGGGCGGAGCGGCGGAGCGGCAGGCGGAGTCTGCGGAGAGAGCACGCGCCGAGCAGCCGTCGGCCGCGCCCGCTACGGCTACCGTCGCGACCGAAGCAGCGGCCGAGCGCGCCGGTCGCGCGCGACCCGAATCGCGTACGGCACAGCAAAGAATGGGGCCGGCCGTGCGGAAGCTCGTCGAGGAGCACGACATCGATCCGACCGCGATTCGCGGCTCCGGCCGGGAAGGGCGCGTGACGAAGGCGGACGTGCTCGGCTATCTCGCAAGCACGCAGCCCGTCACCGGGTTCGACGACGAGGCAGGTCCTCCCGAGGAGCGCCCGGCCGTCGGCGGACGGCGCGAGCAACGGGTCCCGATGACGCGCCTTCGCCGGCGCATCGCCGAGCGGCTCGTCGAGGCCCAGCGCACCGCGGCGATGTTGACGACGTTCAACGAAGTCGACATGAGCGCCGTGATGGCGTTGCGCAAGCGATATCAGGACGAGTTCCAGAAACGTCACGACATCAAGCTCGGCTTCATGTCGTTCTTCGTCCGGGCGTCGATCGAGGCGCTGCGCCGGTTCCCGATGGTCAACGCGTCGATCGACGGCACGGACATCGTCTACCACGAATACTTCGACATCGGCGTCGCGGTCTCGACGGATCGCGGCCTCCTCGTGCCGGTGCTCCGCAACGCGGAGAACATGAGCTTCGCGGAAATCGAAAAGACGATTGCGGACTACGCACGTCGCGCGAACACCGGCGACATTGGCCTCGACGAGCTGACGGGCGGCACGTTCACGATCACGAACGGCGGCGTGTTCGGCTCGCTGTTGTCGACGCCGATCCTGAATCCTCCGCAGACCGGCATCCTCGGCATGCACAAGATCCAGGAGCGACCGGTCGTCGTCGACGGCAAGATCGAGGCCCGCCCGATGATGTATCTGGCGCTGACCTACGATCATCGGCTGATCGACGGGCGCGAAGCCGTGCAGTTCCTCGTGCACATCAAAGAGTCGCTGGAAGACCCGGCGAGACTGATCCTGCAACTCTAGTGGCGTAATGGCGAAGAACACTTTCGACGTCGTCGTGATCGGCGGCGGACCGGCGGGCTATCCGGCGGCGATACGAGCGGCTCAACTCGGCCTCACGGCCGCATGCGTCGACAAATGGACGACGCCCGACGGCGGCCGTCCGTTCGGCGGCACGTGTCTGAACGTCGGCTGCATTCCGTCGAAGGCGATGCTCGAGTCGTCCGAGCTCTATCATCGCGCGCAGTCGGAGTTCGCGGCGCACGGCATCTCGGTCGGCTCGCTCTCGGTCGACGTCGGCAAGATGCTCGAGCGCAAGCGCGCGATCGTGAAGCAGCTGACGTCCGGCATCGATGCGCTCTTCAAGTCCGCCGGCGTCACGCCGTTCAAGGGCCACGGGCGTTTGCTCGAAGGCCGCCGCGTCGAGGTCGACGGGCCGGACGGCAAGCAGGTGCTCGAAGCGAAGCACGTCGTGATCGCAACCGGGTCCGTGCCGATCGAGCTGCCGGTCGCGAAGTTCGACGGCGAACGGATCGTCGATTCGACCGGCGCGCTCGAGTTCACCGAGGTGCCGAAGCGTCTCGGCGTGATCGGCGCGGGCGTGATCGGCCTCGAGCTCGGCAGCGTCTGGCGGCGCCTCGGCTCCGAGGTCGTGCTGCTCGAGGCGCTCGACACCTTTTTATACATGGCCGATCAGCAGGTCGCGGCCGAGGCGCTGAAGCAGTTCAAGCGGCAGGGGCTCGACGTGCGGCTCGGCGCGAAGGTCACCGGAGCCGAGCGCACGGCCAAGGGCGTCAAGGTGCGCTACGAGCGCGGCGGCAGCGTCGAGGAGATCGAGGTCGACAAGCTGATCGTCTGCGTCGGCCGACGACCGTACACCGAGGGCCTGCTCGGACCGGGCACCGGCGTCGAGCTCGACGAGCGCGGCTTCGTGAAGGTCGACGAGAGCTGTCGAACCACCGCGCAGAACGTCTGGGCCGTCGGCGACGTCGTCCGCGGGCCGATGCTCGCGCACAAGGGGACCGAGGAAGGCGTGATGGTCGCGGAGCTGATCGCGGGTCACGCGGCCGAGGTCAACTACAAGACGATTCCGTCGGTGATCTACACCGCGCCCGAGATCGCATGGGTCGGCATGACCGAGGAGCAGGCGAAAAAGAGCGGGCGCAAGTACAAGGTCGGCACGTTTCCGTTCTCGATCAACGGCCGCGCGAAGGCGCTGCAGCAGACGGCAGGCTTCGTGAAGCTCATCGCGGACGTCGAATACGACGACGTCCTCGGCGTGCACATCATCGGCCCGATGGCCGGCGAGCTGGTTGCCGAGGCCGTTGTCGCGATGGAATTCTCCGCTTCTGCCGAGGACTTACAGCGCACAGTTCATGCTCATCCTACGTTAAGCGAAGCGCTGCACGAGGCGGCGCTCGGCGCCGACAAGCGGGCGATCCACGCGCTGAACCGCTAGCCGTCACCGGCGCGGAGAGCGCGAACGCGATCCGCGCCGGAGCGGGCATTCGAGACCTCGTTGCGCCGTCGCGTGCGGCGGGCTCGTCACGTGCGAGCGGTTCGTGCCGTAGCGTGCGCACGCCTCGCATTCGCGACGATCTTCGTGCCCGCGGCCGCGTGTCGCGTACCCCGCGCGAATGCCGTTATGATAGGCGCCGGCAAAGCCGGGAGGCTTCGCCGGTGGGTTTTCGGAGTTCGAGCAACTGGGCGGGAGCGGCGGTCGCACGGCCGGCCGCCGGGCGATCGTGGGGGCAAGTGTCGCCGGATACTCCGCTCTGCAAATAGCCAACGCAGCGTAACGCTGGGAGCAGTGACATGGCCGGTCACAGCAAATGGGCGAACATCAGATTCAGAAAAGGCGCGCAGGACGCGAAGCGCGGCAAGATCTTCACGAAGCTCATCCGCGAGATCACGATCGCAGCCCGCACAGGAGGCGGTGACCCCGCGTCGAACCCGCGCCTTCGTCTCGCAATCGAGAAGGCGAAGGCGCAGAGCATGCCCAAGGACAACATGGAGCGTGCGATCAAGCGCGGCACGGGCGAGCTGGAAGGCGCGAGCTACGAGGAAGCGCGGTACGAAGGCTACGGCCCGGGCGGCGTCGCCGTGATGGTCGACTGCCTCACCGACAACCGCAACCGCACGGTCGCGGACGTGCGTCATGCGTTCTCGAAGTACGGCGGCAATCTCGGCGCGGACGGCTCCGTCGCGTACCTGTTCTCGCAAGTCGGCGAGCTTTCGTATGCGCCGGGCAGCGACGAGGACCGCATCATGGAGGCCGCGATCGAGGCCGGCGCGTCCGACGTCGTGACGAACGACGACGGCTCGATCGACGTGCTGACGGCGCCCGAGGACTACGAGCGCGTGCACGCGGCGATGAAGAGCGCCGGGCTCGAGCCCGAGAACGCCGAGATCACGATGCGGGCGTCGACGAAGGTTCGAGTAGAAGGCGCGCAGGCCGAGACGCTCCTCAAGCTGCTCGACGTGCTCGAGGAGCTCGACGACGTGCAGAACGTCTACACGAATGCCGACATCCCCGAGGCGTTGCTCGAGGAAACGGCGTAGTGCGGCCGGGCGCGCTTTTCCCTTTCCTTCGAGCTCGAGTGCCGTGACGGGCGCCGTTCGCATCCTCGGTATCGATCCGGGTTCGCAGGTCACCGGCTTCGGCATCGTCGATGCGTTCGGCGGACGGACGCGCGCCGTAGAGTGGGGGAGCATCAGGACCTCCGGCGAGCACAGCGAGCGTCTGCGACGGATCTTCGAGGAGGTCGACCGCATCATCACGACGCATGCGCCGGCGGAGATCGCGATAGAGAGCGTCTTCGTCCACCGCAATGCGGACAGCGCGCTCAAGCTCGGCCAGGCCCGCGCGGCGGCGCTCTGTGCGACGTTCCGCGCACGCTTGCCGATCTACGAGTACTCGCCGCGTCACATCAAGAAGGCCGTCGCCGGCTCGGGCGCGGCCGAGAAGCTCCAGGTGCAGCGGATGGTCAGGATGCTGCTCGGGCTCGGCGAGGCGCCGCAGCCCGACGCGGCGGACGCGCTCGCGGCCGCGCTCTGTCACGCGCACTCCCGCGTGGCCCGGGCAACTTTGATGAAGGCGGCGGGGGCGACGTGATCGGTTTCCTCAAGGGCACGCTCGTCGCCAAGCGGCCCCCGTCGTTGACGATCGAAGTCGGGGGCGTCGGCTACGAGGTGGACGCGCCGATGTCGACGTTCTACAAGCTGCCCGAGATCGGACAACCGCTGACCCTCGTCACGCACCTCGCGATCCGCGAGGACGCGCACGTGCTTTACGGGTTCTTCAGCGAGAGCGAGCGTGCCCTGTTCCGCAACCTGTTGAAGGTCAGCAACGTCGGTCCGCGCATCGCGCTCGGCGTGCTTTCGGGCATGAGCGTCGAGGCGTTCTACCAGTGCGTTCGCGAGAAGAACGTCGCGAGCCTGACGAAGCTGCCGGGCGTCGGCCGCAAGACCGCCGAGCGGCTCGTGCTCGAGATGGCGGACCGTATTCCGGAGAAGCAGGACGGCACCGACGCCGTCGCGGCGTCCCCGTCGGCGCCCGCGAGCGAGGCGCACGATGCGCTGCTCGCGCTCGGCTACAGGCCGGCCGAGGCCGAGCGCATGCTGAAGGGCCTCGACGCCGAACGCCTCACGACGGAGGAGCTGATTCGTGAGGCCCTGAAACGCGTGCATATCAACGGGGGACGGGCGTGACCGAAGGGGCGAGGATCGTGACGGCGGTTGCGTCGCGCGAGGACGAGGCGTTCGATCGCGCCGTGCGCCCGCGCCGGCTCGCGGACTACGTCGGACAGCCGCGCGTCAAGGAGCAGATGTCGATCTTCATCACGGCCGCGCGCCGGCGCGGCGAAGCGCTCGACCACACGCTGCTCTTCGGGCCGCCGGGCCTCGGCAAGACGACGCTCGCGCACATCATCGCGCACGAGCTCGGCGTCAACCTGAAGCAGACGTCGGGTCCGGTGCTCGAGCGCCCCGGAGACCTCGCGGCGCTCCTGACGAACCTCGAGCCGCACGACGTGCTCTTCGTCGACGAGATCCATCGCCTGAGCCCGGTCGTCGAGGAGGTGCTGTACCCGGCGCTCGAGGATTTCCAGCTCGACATCATGATCGGCGAAGGCCCGGCGGCGCGCTCGATCAAGATCGATCTGCCGCCGTTCACGCTGGTCGGCGCAACGACGCGCGCGGGCCTTCTGACCTCGCCGCTGCGCGACCGGTTCGGCATCACGCAGCACCTCGATTTCTACGGGATCGACGAGCTCGCGCAGATCGCGACGCGGACGGCCGGCATCCTCGATCTGCCGATCGACGAAGGCGGCGCGCGCGAGATCGCAGCACGCTCGCGCGGCACGGCCCGGATCACGAACAGGCTCGTGCGGCGTGTGCGCGACTACGCGCAAGTCAAGGCCGACGGGAAGGTTGACGCGGCCGTCGCGAAGGCCGCGATGGACATGCTCGAGGTCGATCCGCACGGGCTCGACGCGATGGATAGAAAACTGCTGCTCACGATCATCGAGCGCTTCGACGGCGGGCCCGTCGGCATCGAGAGTCTCGCCGTCGCGATCGGCGAGGAGCGGGGCACGATCGAGGACGTCGTCGAGCCGTATCTGATCCAGGCGGGCTTCCTGCAGCGCACGGCGCGCGGGCGGATCACGACGAAGGCGGCCTACCGCCATTTCGGTTTCCGTCCGCCGGAGCCGGGGCCGCAGACAAGTAGTCTCTTCGAATGAACTGTTTCGACTCTCGACTCTCTTAAGGAGCTAGCGGCATCCGCATGGGGGATCTGATTTGGCCGATCAGGGTCTACCTCGAGGACACGGACGCTCAGGGGGTCGTGTACAACGCGAGTTACTTCCGGTTCATGGAGCGAGCGCGCACCGAGTGGCTGCGAGCGCGCGGCGCGGAGCACGAGGAGCTCCGGGTGCGCTACGGGATCTTCCTCGTGCTCGCGGCGGTCGAGGCGAAGTTCCATGCGCCGGCGCGGCTCGGCGACATGTTGCACGTTCGCGCCAGAGTATCGAAGCTGCGCGGCGCGCGGGTCGTGTTCGAGCACGAGATCAGGCGTCACGCCGAGGACGGGGAGCTGGTTTGCAGCGCGACGGCCGACGTCGCGTGCATGGATGCCGAGCGCGGCGGGCCGCGGCGGCTGCCGGCCGAGCTGCTGAGTGAGTGGGAGCGATGAACAACGAGCTGAACGTATTGCAACTGATTCTGGACGCATCGCCCGTCGTTCAGGCGGTCTTGCTGCTCCTCTTGATCCTCTCGATCGCGTCGTGGGTGATCATCATCGAGAAGAGCCGGGCGCTGAAGCAGGCGGTCAGCGGCGCGGACGAGTTCGAGGACAGCTTCTGGTCGGGCGGCGATCTGTCCGCGCTCTACCGGGAAGTCTCCGCCGAGGAATCGCCGCAGGGCATGGCCGGAATCTTCGAATCCGGTTTCCGCGAGTTCGGACGTCTGCGGCAGGAGGGCGGGCTTTCGCCGGACCAGATCGTCGAGGGCGCGCGGCGCTCGATGAACGTCTCGCAATTGAGGGAGATGGATCGGCTCGAGAGCAACCTGTCGTTCCTCGCGACGGTCAGCAACACGAGCCCGTACATCGGCCTCTTCGGCACGGTCTGGGGCATCATGAGCGCGTTCTATTCGCTCGGTAATCTGCAGAGCGCGACGATCGCCACCGTTGCGCCGCACATCTCCGAGGCGCTGATCGCGACGGCGATGGGTCTCGTCGCCGCGATTCCCGCCGGCATCGCTTACAACCGCTACGCCGACAAGGTCGGCCGCCTCGAGGTGCGTTACGGCACCTTCATGGAAGAGCTCTCCGCGATCTTCCAGAGGAGCGCCGCGCGCAAGGATGCGGCGCATCACGGAGCCGCAGCATGATTCCCGCACGTCACGGCAAGCGGCGCCTGATGAGCGAGATCAACGTCGTGCCGTACATCGACGTGATGCTCGTGCTCTTGATCATCTTCATGATCACGGCGCCGCTGCTGACCCAAGGCATCACCGTCGAGCTGCCGAAGGCAGGCGCCGAGCCGCTCGACCCGGAACAGATGCGTAACAACGAGCCGATCGTTCTGAGCGTCGACCGGGAAGGGCGGTTCTATCTGAACATCGGCGAGGACGTCGATTCGCCGATCGACGACGAGACGGTCGTCGAGCGCACTGCGGCGGCGATCCGCCGCAACGCCGAGACGCCGGTGCTCGTGAAAGGCGATCGGGGCGTCGAGTACGGCCGGATCGTGACCGGCATGGTGCTGCTGCAGCGCGCCGGAGCGCAGAAGGTCGGCTTCATCACCGATCCTTTGGACGCCGAATCGCTGTAGGGTCGCGGAAGAGGCCGTGTCGCTGCTGCGCGAACATGCCGTCGGGTTGTTCTGGTCCGTCGCGCTGCACGCGGCGGTCTTCGCGGCGCTTGCGTTCGGTGCGAACTTCATGAGACGGCCGCCGCAGCCCGAGGTGCTCGCGATTCAGGCGATGGTCGTCGACGAGACGGTGCTCGCGCGGATCGATCAGCAGCGCCAGGAGACGGAGCGGCAGCGTCAGGCGGAGCTCGAACGGCAGCGCCAGGAAGCGGAGCGGCAGCGTCAGGCGGAGCTCGAACGGCAACGGCAGGAAGCGGAGCGGGAACGTCAGGCGGAGCTCGAGCGGCAGCGCCAGGAAGCGGAGCGGCAGCGTCAGGCGGAGCTCGAGCGGCAGCGCCAGGAAGCGGAGCGGCAGCGTCAGGCGGAGCTCGAGCGGCAGCGCCAGGAAGCGGAACGGCAACGTCAGGTGGAGCTCGAGCGACAACGTCAGGAGGCGGAGCGTCAGGCTCGCGAGGAAGCGGAGCGGCGCGCACGGGAGGAAGCGGAGCGCCGTGCGCGCGAGGAGGCCGAGCGCCGCGCTCGCGAAGAGGCGGAACGCCGGGCACGCGAGGAGGCGGAGCGCCGTGCGCGTGAGGAGGCGGAACGCCGCCGTCAGGAGGAGGAGCTGCAGCGACAACTCGACGCGGAGCTGCAACGGGAGGCGGAGCGGCTCGCGGCGATGCGATCTGGAGCGCTCGACGAGTACCGGACGCTGCTCAAGAACAGGATCGAGCAGAACTGGATCCGTCCGCCGAGCGCGCGGCCGGGCATCAAGTGCACGGTCCATGTGGTGCAGATCCCGAGCGGCGAGGTGATCAGCGCCCGGGTCACGGCGTGCAACGGCGACGACGCGGTCGTGCGGTCGATCGAGGCCGCGGTCTTGCGTGCGTCGCCGCTACCGCTGCCGTCCGATCGGTCGCTGTTCGAACGCAACCTCATCATCGATTTCGAGCCGGAAGATTGAATCCGCGCACGCACGGCGCGAGCGCCGGTGCGTGCGAGGGAAAGCTTTGGACACGACGAAAAACTCGAAGAGGAGCTTGATGGCCAGAGGACATGACAACGGGCCGACGCGCTGGACGGCCCTGCTCAGAGCCGGCGTCGCGATCTTCCTGGTGATTGCGGCGGCAAGCGCCGAAGCGCAGCTCAACATCAGAGTCACGCAGGGCGTCGACCGTCCCGTGCCGATCGCGATCGTTCCGTTCGGCTGGCAGGGACCGGGGCAGCTGCCGTACGACGTGACGGGCGTGATCACCGCGGATCTCGGCAACAGCGGCCGGTTCGATCCGATGGCCGTGTCCGACATGATCTCGCGGCCGACGACTCCGGCGCAGGTCAATTTTCAGGATTGGCGCGTCAGCGACGTCGACTATCTGCTGATCGGGCAGATGACCGAGAGCTCGCCGAACAACTACAACCTGCAGTTTCAGCTTTTCAATGTCGTGTCGGGCCAGCAGCTCCTCGGATTCCGGCTGACGTCGGATCGGGACAACCTGCGCGCGGCCGCGCACCGCATCGCCGACATGGTGTTCGAGGAGCTGACCGGCATCCCCGGCGTGTTCAGCACGCAGATCGCCTACATCAGCGAGCAGCGCAACGGTGACCGGCGCGTCTATCAGCTGATCGTCGCGGACGCCGACGGCGAGAACCGCGTCGTCGTCGCGGAGTCGACGCAGCCGCTGATGTCGCCCGCATGGTCGCCGGACGGCCGCCGTCTCGCATACGTATCGTTCGAAGGCAATCAATCCGCGATCTACGTGCAGACGCTGCGCACCGGCACACGAGAGCGCGTATCGATGCGCGCGGGTCACAACGGCGCACCGGCCTTCTCGCCCGACGGCCGCAAGCTCGCGCTGACGCTGTCGCTCGTCGAAGGTAATTTCGACATCTACACGCTCGATCTCGGCACGCAGGTGCTGCGCCGGCTCACCGACCATCCGGCGATCGATTCCGAGCCCGCGTGGTCGCCGGACGGCGAGACGATCTACTTCATGTCCGATCGCAGCGGCTCGCCGCAGATCTATCGCATCTCGTCGAACGCGGACACTCGCGCGGCACCACAGCGTGTGACGTTCGAAGGGAACTACAATGCCCGGCCGCGCGTCTCTCCGGACGGCCGGTATCTTGCCGTCGTGCATCGCAGCGACCGCACGCAGGGCAACTTCCGGATCGCGAGCGTGGACCTTTCGCGGAACGGTCTGTCTCAGCCGCTGAGCAGCGGACAGCTCGACGAATCGCCGAGCTACGCGCCGAACGGCGCGCTCCTGATCTTCGCGACGCGCGAGCGCGGCAGGGGCGTGCTCGGAACGGTCACGAGCGATGGGCACATCGAGCAGCGCATCGAATCCGGCGAAGGCGACGTGCGCGAACCGGTATGGGGGCCTTTCCCGCGGCCTTGACGCAGGAATGGCATTAAGAACAATACGCAGATTCTTGTATTAACTCATCCTTGAGGATCGGGAAAATGTTTCGAACCAGCGCTCTGCTGACTTGCATCCTTGCATTGGCGTTGAGCGGTTGTAACCGCGGCAACACGCTTCCCGATTTCGAGTCGGGCGCGGCGTCCGGCCAAGACCCGAGCGGCGCTTCGACGAATCCGTTCGGTGACCGCGGCGGCTTCGATGTCCTCGAGGACGGCTCGAGCGTTCCGGGGAATCTGCTCGACCAGCTGATCGTCTACTTCGAGTTCGACCGCAGCGACGTTCCCGCGCAGTACAACGACATGCTCGCGGCGCACGCCCGGTATCTCGCCTCCAATCCGAATGCCCAGGTGCGGCTCGAGGGGCACGCCGACGAGCGCGGCTCCCGCGAGTACAATATCGGCCTCGGGGAGCGGCGAGCGCAGGCGGTTCGTCGCATCCTGATGCTGCAAGGCGCTTCCGCGGAGCAGCTGAGCACGGTCAGCTATGGCGAGGAGCGCCCCGCCGCGCTCGGCAGCAACGAGGAGGCTTACAGCCTGAATCGCCGCGTCGAGATCGTCTACAGGCAGTAGACCTCTCGAAGACGGCGCCAATCTCGAGGTATCGGCCGTGAGAAGCTCTTATCTAGTCCTCCCGACCGGCATCGTATCTTTCGGTGTGCTCGCGGGTTGCACCACGATCACGCCGACCGACGATCCCGTATACCTGCGTCTGCAGGATCTCGAGGCGCGGCTGATTCGCATCGAGCGCGTCGTCAACAACGAGAGCCTGATTCAGATCGCGAATCAGCTCGATCAGCTGCGCGCGGATACGCAAGCGCTGCGCGGCGAGGTCGAGACGCTGCGCTTCGAGACCGAAAGCGGAGCGGAGCGGCAGCGCCAGCTCTACCTGGATGTCGATCAGCGCCTGCAGGCCCTCGAGTCGCAGTCGCGGGGCGGCTTCGACGGCAGGCCGGGGCAGGGCTTCGGTGCGAACGCGCCCGGCGCGGGCGGCTTCGGCGATACCGGCGCCGGCGGCGCAGCCGGCGCCGCCGGCGGATCGGTCACCGGCAGCGACACGGATAATTATCAGCGCGCGTTCGAGCTGCTGCAGGCACGCCGTTATGGCGACGCCGCGCAGGCGTTCACGCGCTTCCTGCAGGCCTTCCCGAGCAGCGAGCTTGCCGATAACGCGCAGTACTGGCTCGCCGAGACGTACTACGTGCAGCGCGAGTTCGCGACGGCGCTGCCCGAGTTCCAGAAGGTTCTCGATCTCTATCCGCAGTCCGACAAGCTCGCCGACTCGCTGCTCAAGGTTGGTTACTGCAACTACGAGTTGAAGCGTTGGGATGCCGCGCGGACGGCGCTGCAGCAGGTCATGCGAGACTATCCGGGCACGACGGCCGCGCAGCTCGCGGTCAGCCGCCTCGAGGCGCTCGAGCGGGAGGCAGGTTGAGTGCGGTGGCCGCGTCGGCGAGCCGGCGACCCGTCGGCGACGAAGCGGCCGCTCTGCGTCTGAAGATCACGGAGATCTTCCATTCGATCCAGGGCGAAGCCCTGTACGCCGGTTGGCCGACGGTGTTCGTGCGGCTCACCGGCTGTCCTCTGCGATGCCGTTACTGCGACACGGCCTATGCGTTCGGCGGCGGCGAGTGGCGCACGTGCGGCGAAATCCTCGACCGCGTCGCGAGCTTCGGTGCGCGCCACGTCTGCGTGACGGGCGGTGAGCCGCTCGCGCAGGCGCGATGCGTCGCGCTGCTCGAGATGTTGTGCGATGCGGGCTATGAAGTGTGTCTCGAGACCGGCGGCGCGCACGACATCGGTCACGTCGATCCGCGCGTCAGCCGCATCGTCGACGTGAAGACGCCGGGCTCCGGAGAATGCGCGCGCAACCGGCTCGAGAACCTCGCGCTGCTCACGCCGCGCGACGCGCTGAAGCTCGTCATCACGAGCCGCGACGACTACGAGTGGGCGCGGGCGTTCGTGCGAAGCCACGATGTGCCGTGTCAGATCTTCTTCTCGCCGAGCTACGGCGAGCTGCCGCCCGCGGATCTCGCGGAGTGGATCCTCGCCGATCGGCTGCCGGTGCGGCTGCAGCTTCAGCTCCACAAGGCGCTGTGGGGCGATACGCCCGGGCGGTGAGCGTGCACCTGTCGCGCCGGGACGCTTGCGAGGGCCGGTTGTGACGCGCCGCGCCGTCGTGCTCTTGTCCGGCGGGCTCGACTCCGCAACGACGCTCGCGATCGCGCGGAGCGACGGCTACGAATGCCACGCGCTCACGTTCGACTACGGGCAGCGTCATCGCGCGGAGCTTCGCGCGGCCGCACGGGTCGCCGCGCATCTCGGTGCAGCATCTCATCGGGAGTTCCCGTTGCCGATCGGCGCTTTCGGCGGATCGGCGCTGACCGATACCGCGATCGACGTGCCGGAGGCGGGCGGCGCCGGCATACCCGTGACCTACGTTCCCGCGCGCAACACGATCCTGCTGAGCGTCGCGCTGGGGCTCGCGGAGGTCCTCGATGCAGAGGCGATCTACATTGGGGTGAACGCGGTCGACTATTCGGGGTACCCCGATTGCAGGCCCGAGTTCATCGCGGCGTTCCAGGCGCTCGCGCGCGTTGCGACGAAGCAGGGCGTCGAGGGTCGGCCGGCGCGCATCGAGGCGCCGCTGATCCGGATGACGAAGGCGGAGATCATCCGCCGCGGCGCAGAGCTCGGCGTCGACTACGGGGCGACCGTGTCGTGCTACCGGGCGGACGACGCGGGCCGCGCGTGCGGGCGCTGCGATGCGTGCGTGTTGCGGCGCGAGGGGTTTCGCGCGGCGGGCATCGACGATCCGACGCGGTACTTCGGCGACTGACTCGGGGCGGACCGCGCTTTGTGCGCAGCCGCTCATCCAGTATGATTTCTCCCCCTCCGCCAGAGGCTTCCGTACTCGGGGACTGCAAGGGCCGTTAGCTCAGTTGGTAGAGCACCGGACTTTTAATCCGATGGTCGCAGGTTCGATCCCTGCACGGCCCACCATGTATCGCACAGCGAATGACCGGCCCGGCTTCAGCCGATACGTCGCCTGCTCGGTTGCCGTGGCGCTGCTCGCCACGTTCGTTGGAATGAGCGCGCTGGCGCAGGAGAGCGGCCTGACCGCCGGCCAAGCCGCACCCGACGAGCTGCGGAAGATCATCGAAGAAGCGTACGTTTACGGCTTCCCGATGGTGGACAGCTACCGGATCCAGCACTCGTACTTCGTGGACGAGAACCACCCCGAGTACAAGGGCGCCTGGAATACGCTGCACAACGTTGCACGCGTCTACACGCCCGAGGACAAGGCGATCCAGACGCCGAACTCCGACACGCCGTACGGTTTCCTCGGCGCGGACCTTCGCGCGGAGCCGCTCGTCATCAGCGTGCCCGCAATACCGGACCGGTACTATTCGCTGCAGTTCATCGACATGTACACGCACAACTTCGCGTACGTGGGCAGCCGGGCAACGGGCAGCGCTGCGGGCGACTATCTGCTTGCCGGTCCCGGCTGGCAAGGTGACGTGCCGGACGGTATCGATGCCGTGATCCGCTCCGAAACGGAGCTGGCATTCGTGCTCTATCGCACCCAGCTGTTCGGCGCGGATGACCTGGAGGAGGTGAAGAAGATCCAGGCGAGCTTCGAAGTCCAGCCGCTTTCTCGGTTCACGGGAGGCGCTCCAAGGTCGGCCGTGCCCATCGATTTCATCGAACCGCTGTCGGCCGAAGCGCAGCGGAGCTCGCCGGAGTTTTTCGGCATCCTCAATTTCCTGCTCCAGTTCGCGCCTACCCACGCGAGCGAAACGGAGCTCATGGAACGCTTCGCCAAGGCCGGCATCGGTGCGGGCAAACGGTTCGATATCGCGATGTTCTCGCCAGAGCAGCGCGAGGCGATCGGGAACGGCATCGCCGACGCCTGGAATGCCTACGCCGAGTTCAAGAGCGAGGAGATCGATTCGGGCAAGAGGGGCAGCGCCGACGTTTTCGGCACGCGCGAGTTTCTCGGTAACGACTACATGGCACGCATGGCATCGGCAGTGCTTGGCATTTATGGAAATTCCAAGGAAGAAGCGAACTACCCGGCGTATTTCACCGATTCCGAAGGCAAGCCGCTCGACGGCGCGACCGGTCGTTACACCGTGCGTTTCGAGGCCGGAGAGCTGCCGCCGGTGAACGCATTCTGGTCTCTGACCATGTACGAAATGCCGGCCAGCCTCCTCACCGAGAATCCGATCGATCGCTACTTGATCAACTCGACGATGGAGCCGGATCTCGTCCGCGATGCGGACGGCAGCATCACTGTGTACATCCAGCACGAATCGCCAGGCGCGGACAAGGAGCCCAATTGGCTGCCGGCACCCGACGGGCCGTTCTTCATGGTGATGCGACAGTACTGGCCGAAGCCCGAAGCGTTGGACGGTACGTGGAAGGTTCCACCCGTCGTTCGTGCGGCGGCCGCCGCTTCCGGCGACCCGGAGCTTTCGGACGTGCCCGATCTTGCGAGCCCGGAGCGGTGGCGGCGGAACGCCGCAGGGAAGGTCATCGTCACGCCGGACAACTTCATTCGCGCCGAATCGGATATGTACATGGCGGGACAGGTTCGCGACGGTGCGTTCGGGCAGCTCAAGCACACTCGCGAGGTCGCCCCGATCGACAGGCAGCTGGTCGTGCGGCTCAACCGCGACACGATCTATTCATCCGGCGTCTTCGACCTCGAAGCCGGACCGGTCACCATCACGCTGCCGGACCCGGGCGAGCGCTTTCTTTCGGCTCTGGTCATCAGCGAAGACCATTACAACCCGTTCGTCTTCTATGGCGGCGGCACGCATACGCTTACCCGTGAGAACGTGGGCACCCGCTACGTGATGGTGGCCGTGCGTATCCTGGCGAACCCGAACGACCCGGAAGACATGAGGGAGGCGAATGCGCTGCAGGATGCCATCACCGTCAGTCAGCCGAGGGACCCCGGCAGCTTCGAGATTCCGGAGTGGGATCCCGTCAGCCAGAAGCAGGTGCGCGACGCACTGATCGCGCTTTCCAACGCGATTCCGGACATGCGCTACGCGGCAGGTGCCGACGAGCACTCCGTCGATCCGGTCAGGCGCATCATCGCGGCGGCGTCGGGCTGGGGCCTGAATCCGGACAAGGACGCGATCTACCTGAACGTGTTTCCGGAGCAGAACGACGGAAGCACCCCGTACCGGCTCATCGTGAGGAACGTGCCCGTGGATGCGTTCTGGTCCGTGTCCGTCTACAACGCGGACGGATACTTCGAGCCCAACGATCTCGATGCCTACTCGGTCAACAGCGTCACCGGCCAGCGGCGTCGAGACGGCTCCATCCTGATCCGGTTCGGCGACTGCACAACGGAACCGAACTGTCTGCCCGTGACCGCGGGGTGGAATTACATGGTCCGCCTGTATCGCCCCCGTCAGGAGATCCTCGACGGCAGCTGGACGTTTCCGGTCGCCGAGCCCGTCCGATGAGACCATAATCGCCCTTGCCGTCGCTCCGGTGCTCGTCGCGGCCCCGCAGCCGCCCAAACGGCAGCGAGTAGCGGCACGCCTTCGCGCTGGTGTGCCCTGAGGTTCGCGTCCTTCGCGCAGCAGTCGACCGACGAAGAACGTGGTCCCGGTGAGCCGACTGGCATCAACATCAATGATCTCCAGAGGCGCATGCAACACTCCGACATCAAGCTACGACTCGTGCTGACGAGCGCTACGCTCTCGCCGCAGGAAATCAGCTCGCGAGCGAGGATTACACCGTCCAGAGCTTCATCTCGAGCCGGACGTCGTAGCGTTCGCGGCGTCGATCAAAGCGGCGCTGGACATTGATGTCTACGTGTTAGCTGGAGCCGATAAGCAGGAGTAGAAGCCTGCTTGACGCTCACGCTCACTTCCAACGCATCGTTAGTCGGTCCGCAGCGCGAGCGTCGGCTCGAGCCGGGCCGCGCGCGACGCCGGCGCGAGCGATGCCAACACCGCGACGAAGACCACTAGGACGGTGACCGCGAGATAAGTCGGCGGATCGAGCCAGTCGATGCCGAAGAGTAGCGACGCGAGCCCGCGGCTCGCTGCGGCGGCGCCGACGAGACCGATCGCGATTCCAATCACGGCGACGCCGAGGCCTTGCCGCAGCACGAACGTCAGGATGCGCCAACGCGTCGCGCCGAGCGCGGCACGGAGCCCGATCTCGCCGGTCCGGTCGGCCACGCTGCCTGCGACGACACCGTAGAGCCCGATCGTCGCGAGCGCGAACGCCGCCGCCGAGAAGAGCGAAAAGACGATCAGCGCGAACGTGCGGCGTGACTCGGAAGCGGACAAGAGATCCGCCATCGTCTCCAGACGAGCGATCGGCAGCGAGGGATCCACGGACCACACCGCTCGCTTGATCTCGGAAACGAGCGCGAGCGGGTCGCCGTCCGCCCGGACGACGAGCGTTTGCACGTCGTCGACCCACGGCCACTGTCCCATCGCGACGTAGAACGTGTCCGGCGGCGGCAGCGCGAGCGACGTGTGGCGAACGTCGCCGACGACGCCGACGATCGTCGACCACTGTCCTTCGGTGATCTGCGGCCCGAAGCGAACGCGCGCGCCGATGGGGCTGCGGCCGCCGAATCTCCGCTTCGCGAACGACTCGTTGACGAGCACGGCGATCGGCGCGCCGGCACGGTCCTCGGCGCCGAGCAGACGGCCCTGCAGCAGCGGAACACGCGTCACGCGGAACCAGTCGGGCGTGACGGCATAGCGCAGCAGGCCGCCGGTGTTTCGACCGTCCGCGAGCGGCGCCGATTCGAAGACGGCACCGTACGCATCGAAATCTCCGGTCAACGGAAGCTGGCTCGTGAAGGCCGCGGCGCTCACGCCCGGCACGTTGCGTACGGCGTCGAGCATTTGCCGATAGAGGCGCAGCGCCTCGCTCGACTCGAGCGCGCGGCCCGTCGCGACGACCTGCATCGTGACCGTATGCGAAGGCTCGAAGCCCGGCGCCGTGGAGAGAATCCGGTCGAGGCTGCGAAGCAGCAAGCCCGCACCGACGAGGAGGACGAGCGCGAGTGCGATCTGAACGACGACGAGTCCTTTCCTCACTGAGTGGCGTCCTCGGCCGAGCGAGCGCGCGCCCTGCAAGCCCGTGCGCAGGTCGACTCGCGTCGCCTGCAAGGCCGACGGCAGTCCGACCGCGATCCCGACGATCGCGGTGATCGCGAACGTGATCGCGAGCACCGAGCCGTCGAACGCGATGGCGTCGACACGAGGCAGCCCCGGCGGCGCCAACGCGACGAATGCGCGAATCACGACCGTCGCGACGCCGAGCCCGGCGATGCCGCCGACGACGGCGAGCACGAGGCTCTCCGTGAGACGCTGTCGCAGCACCCGTCCGGGGCCTGCGCCGAGCGCGGCGCGCGTCGCGATCTCGCGGCGGCAATCCGCGTTCCGGGCTAGGAGGAGGCTCGCGACGTTCACCGACGCGATCGCGAGGAGCAGCAGCACCGCGCCGAGCACCGCGAGGAGCACGGGCCGGACGGCGGTGGTGACAGTGTCTCTCAACGGCTCGACGAGCAGCCCGTTCTCGAGCGACGCCCACGCCGGTCGGACGCCGTCGGCCAACGGCGTGCTCGCGATCGCGGCGAGCTCGCGCCGAGCCTGATCGATCGACACGCCGGCCGAAAGGCGGCCGACCATCCGCAAATGATGGCCCCATTCCCGGCCGTCGAAAGGCGCTTCCGCGCGGTACTGCAGCGGCGTCCACACCTCCGCCCGCGGCGCGAGGACGTTTTCGAACGTCGCCGGCATCACACCGATCACGACGTGCGATTCGCCGTCGAGCTCGATGGACTGTCCGAGCACCGCTTCGGGCGTTTGCGCCAACCGTCTCGCGAGGCTCTCCGCGACGATCGCGACCTTGGGACCGCCCGCGGCGGCTTCCTCGGCCGTGAACGCGCGTCCGACCGCGGGCCCCGCCCCGAGCACGGCGAAGTAATCGATGCTGACCTTCTCGCCCTCGAGGCGCTCGGGCTCGCCGGCCCACGCGAGCGACGGCTGCCAGCGCGACGACACGGCGAGGCTGTCGAGGGCGCGGCTGCGCGCGGCCAGCTCGACATAGGTCCCGTGAGTCACGTCGTACGGCCTGCCTTCCGCATCCACGTCGAACAGCGCGACGAGGCGGCCCGGATCGGGATAGGGGAGCGGTGCGAAAAGAATCGGACGAACGGCGCCGATGATCGCGGTGCTCGCGCCGATGCCGAGCGCGAACGAGAGAATCACGACGAGCGCGAAGCCCGGGCGGCGCGCGAGTGCCCGCGCGACGTAAACGACATCCTGCAGGAGCGCGCTCATCGGCAGTGTTCCTTCCGTTCCTCCGGGCTGCGTCACTGCAATGGCAAGGCGCGTGCCACCCCCGAAAGGATAGGCAAGTCGTTGAACGTCGCCACTAAAGGGCGGGGAAGGCGGCCGTCGGCGCAGAAGACACGTTCCGGCGCCGACGGCGGATTCCCGGATTCGGGACGAATCTGCGGACAAGAATCCGCGGCGAGGACGCGGAGCGCCTCAGCGCGGATCGACCTCGGAGATGTAGAGCTCCGCCGGCTCGAGACGCGCGGAGTGGCGCACGCCGAGCCAGATGTTGTAGTTGCCGGAGCGCGGACGACGAATCGCCACGACGGGATCGAGATACAAGCCGTCGTCGTTGCAGTACCAGTTCCCGGCGGGATCGAGCACCGCGATCGTCGTGTCGGCGACGGACAGCGCGTAGATGTACAACGACGACGAGCCCGACTCGTAGTTCAGATCGACGTCCGGTGCCGCCGCGTTGATGTAGCCGACGCAGTCTCCGCCGACGCTCGCGGCGACGTCGTGATCGCCGCCGGCCCGCAGGCTCCGTGACCACGGATCGGGCATGAAGCCGGCCGTGAGATTGACCGTCTCGTACATCGGAGCGGCCGCCCAGTTCGGCCGCTCTGCGCCGCTCGATGTCGAGCTCCTCGGGTCGATCTCCGTGATGCGAAGCTCCGCGGGTGCGAGACCCGACTCGCCGTGCAGCCCGACCCAGATGTTGTAGTTGCCGTCACGCGGAGCGTGGAACGCGACGATCGGATCGTGACCGAAGGCGTCGTCGTTGCAATGCCATTCGCCTGCGGGATCGAGGATCACCAACGTCGTGTCTGCAGAGGAGGAGGCATGGATGAACAGCGAGCCGCTGCCCGCCGTGTAGTTCAGATCGACGTCCGGTGCCGAATCGTTGATGTACCCGGTGCAGCCGTCGCCGAGGCGGCGCGGCACGCGGTCGCTTCCGCCGGCCTTCAACGACTGCCTCCACGGATCCGGCATGAAGCCGGCGCTCAGATTCACCGTGGAGTAGGTCGGCGTCGCGGCCCAGTTCGGTTCGGCGGAAGCGGTGCCCGCGACGAGCGTGGTCGCCGCGGCAGTGAGCGAGAGAAGAGTCGTTTGGAGCGAAGTCGTCCGTGAGAGCATGTGGCGGAGTCTCGTAGCGCTGCCATGCAGCGACGCGACTCTAGGCGAGTGTCACGAATCGGTCGCCGCCGCAGTTCTCACTTGCGCGGCACCGCTCGCGTCGCGGTCGACGGGCTTTGCAGCCGAAGGGAACTGCAAACGACGCAGTACGCGCGCGCCATTCGACCGCCTCCCTGCGTCGGATGCGTCTTACAGAGGGCGTACCGAGCGGTCGATCGTGCTGCGGCTACTGCCGCCCGAGGCTGCGGGTAGTGCTGCTGACACTACTAAGCTCTGCACCGAATTGAAAAATTGCTCCGTGGCGCTCAAAATCACGCATCCGCTTTCCAGGCCCCACCCCCTGGGGCCTTTCAAAAGGCATTTGCCTATTAAGAGGTTACCAGGAGCTATGAGCCAGCGAAGAAGCTTGGAAGATTTGTTGAAGTCGGTAGGGAATCCGGTTGATCTGCTTAGGAATTCGCAGATCGGTGCGTACGTCTATCCGGTGGTTCCCGCCGAGTTCACGAACTGGCGCGACGAGCAGCGGGCGTGGCGCGAGACGTGCGTGCTGTTCGACCAGTCCCATCACATGGTCGACCTGTACGTCGAGGGGCCCGATGCGCTGAAGCTCCTGTCCGAGACGGCGATCAACAGCTTCGCGAATTTCGGCGTCGACAAGGCGAAGCAGTACGTTCCCGTCACGCATTATGGTCACGTCATCGGCGACGGCATTCTCTTCCACCTCGAGCAGAACAAGCTCGTCTACGTCGGCCGCGCTCCGGCGGCGAACTGGATTCAGTTCCACGCCGAGACCGGCGGCTACGACGTCAAGGTCGAGAAGGACGACCGCTCGCCGTCGCGGCCGATGGGCAAGCCCGTCGTCCGCAAGTGCTATCGCTTCCAGATCCAAGGCCCGAACGCCTGGGATTTGATCGAGAAGCTGAACGGCGGCCCGGTCGAGAAGATCAAGTTCTTCAACATGGGCACGATCAAGATCGGCGGCCGCACGGTGCGTGCACTGCGGCACGGCATGGCCGGCGCGCCCGGTCTCGAGATCTGGGGCCCGTACGAGCAGTACGACGAGATCCGCGCGATCATCGTCGAGGCGGGTCAAGAGTTCGGCCTGCATCAGGTCGGCTCGCGCGCGTACGCGACCAACACGCTCGAGTCGGGCTGGATTCCGTCGCCGCTGCCGGCCGTCTACACCGGCGACAAGCTCAAGCCGTATCGCGAGTGGCTGCCGGCCGACGGCTACGAAGGATCGGGTAGCCTCGCGGGCAGCTTCGTGTCGAGCAACATCGAGGACTACTACGTCACGCCGTACGACATCGGCTACGGTCCGTTCGTGAAGTTCGACCACGACTTCATCGGCCGCGAGGCGCTCGAGAAGATCGCCGACAAGCCGCACCGCAAGAAGGTCACGTTCGCGTGGAACGCCGACGACGTCGGCAAAATCTTCCGCTCGATGTTCGAGCCGGGCGAGGACCACTACAAGTACATCGATCTGCCGCTGTCGAACTATGCTTCGGCGTCGTACGACCGGATCGAGAAGGACGGCAAGGTCGTCGGCTTCTCGATGTTCGCGGGCTACAGCTACAACGAGCGCTCGATGCTGTCGCTCGGCACGGTTGATCCGGACGTCCAGATCGGCGACGAGGTCACGCTCGTCTGGGGCGAGGAGAACGGCGGCACGCGCAAGACGACCGTCGAGCGCCACAAGCAGATCGCCGTGCGTGCGATCGTGAGCCCGGTGCCGTACGCGAAGGTCGTCCGCGAGCAGTACGAGGGCGGCTGGCGCCGCGCCGGACAGGTCTGATCTCGGGCAACCTGTCGTAGCGCCGGGCCAGCGCCCGGCGCGTCTCCAAAACGAAGGGAAGGTCGGTGCTCGGCCTTCCCTTTGTTTTTGCGCTTCGATGCGCTAGCCGTAGCGCGCCGTCACTCGAACTCGAGAAAGCCGAGCCGGTGACCGGCGCCGTCGGTGAACCAGAGCCGATTCACGAGCCGCTCCGGCGGCTGGCGATCGCTTCCGGCGCTCAGGCCGACCGCACGTGCGACGGGACCTGGAACCTCGAACTCCGTGATCTCGCCGTTCGGGGTGACGCGGCCGATGCGGTCGCCCTTCGTATACCAGACGTTGCGGTCCGGTCCGACCGCGATGTTGATCGGTGAGCCCGTTCGGCTCGGGATCGGAAACTCGGTGATCTCGCCGTCCATCGTGATGCGGCCGACGCGGTTGCCGTCCGGCGAGATGCCGTCCATCGAGCCGGCAAGCTCGACGAACCACATGGCGCCGTCGATGCCTGCCGTGATGTCGCCCGGGCCCGAGTTCGGGCGGGGCAGATCGAACTCGGTGATCTCGCCGTCCGGGGTGATGCGGCCGATCTTGCTGGCCTTGTACTCGGAGAACCAGATGTTGCCGTCCGGGCCTGCGGCGAGCGCGCGCGGACCGCTGTCGGCCGTCGGGATGTCGAACTCCGTGATCTCGCCATCGGGCGTGATGCGGCCGATCTTGCCGGCGGCGAACATGCCGAACCAGATGTTGCCGTCCGCGCCGAGCGCGATCGCACGCGGCTGGCTGTTCGGCGTCGGGATCGGGAATTCCGAGATCTCGCCGTCGGGCGTGATCCGTCCCATGCGGTTGCCGAGATGCTCCGAGAACCACATGTTGCCGTCGGCGCCGAGCGCAATGATCCGCGGCGAGCTGTCCGCGATCGGAAGCGGGTAGAGGCGAACGTTCGAGCCGTCCGGATCCATGCGCCCGATCGCGTTGCTGCCGAGCGTGAACCAGGCCGTGCCGTCGGGCGCGAGCGCGACGGTCGTCGGGCCCTGTGCGCCTTCGGGCAACGCGTACATCGTGAACTCGCCGGTCGCGGCGAGCGTCTCGTCGGGGGCGAGCCAGCGCTGCTCGTCGGCTTCCGCGACGCGCGTCATCGTCATAAGGACTCCAGCCAGAAATAGCGTCCTGCGCATGATGCCTCGTCCCCCGGGCCCTTGTCGTTGCGGCCGATTCTAGCGGAACGAGCGACGTGCTTCGCACGCTGCGCTCGACAGTGTCCCTCGGGAGACGGTCCCGCCCACGGCAGCGCCTCGGCCGGCGCGGTTGCCGGTTTCACGCCGACAGCGTACGCTCTGGTGCCGTTTCGCACCGCGTCGTTCACGGCAGTCGAACCGGAGCGCGACGATGAATCCGAAGACGGCACTTGCCGCGTGCCAGGCCCTCGGGATCGGGATCGTGTCCGCGATCGCGCTGTTCTTCGTGCACCGCGCGCTGATCTCCGACGACACGCCGTCCGATACGCTGCCCGGGGCGTCGACCTTCGCTTCCGCCGACGGAACCGATCCGTCGGCCGAGCCTGCCGCAACGGATGGCGGGCGCGACGAGCGTCTCGCAAGGGCGGACGATCGCGGCGAAGCCGTATCGGAATCGGGGGCAGGCCATGCCGCCGGAGCGGGCGAACGGGCCGGTGGCGGCCCCGGGGGCCTTTCGGCAGGACGGCGCGACGACGACGTCCTTCCGGCAGGACGCGGCGGCGCCGACGATCTCCCGGCCGTCCGCGCCGAACGAGCACCGACCGGCGAGCAGACGAACCCGCACCTCGACGCGTTGAGGCATCCGTCTCCCGCGTACCGCAACGTCACCCTCGCGACGGTGATTCAAAGCGCGGGTCACCCGTGCACGAGCGTTCTCTCGTCCGCTGCCGGCCACGACGATCTCACGTCGTGGCGCGTATCCTGCGAGGGCGGCCATGCCTATTTCGTCTTCGCGGACGGCGACGAGCTCCGCGTCGAGCCGATGGTGTATTTCGACATGCCGACGCCGTTCGTTCCGGTCGAGCCTTCGGAGTCTCAGCCCCGCCTTCTGCCGCCGCCCCAATAGTCCCGCAGGCGCCGTTCGTCGCGGTATGGCGCCGCGTTGACCGGGCCGATCGGATGCCGCAGGATGATTCGCGCCAGGTTGTCGCACCGGCGGGAGGTGCGACGACCGATCCGACGAGCGCACGAATTCCTTGGGATACGCGTGAGCACTTCCTCGATGCATCGATCGCAAGCGCGTCCGCTCGACGCGTTGGCGCGTTTGTCGCCGAATTCCGACGATCAGCAAGCCGGCGCGGGACGGCGGTTCTTTATGTCGCAAAGTACTTGACAGCCAAATAGACTGGATCGAGACTGAGGAGCTATCGATGGCATCCACCTTCCCAGAGAGCGTGGCTTCGCGCGGCTCGACGCCGGCGTCGATCGATGCGGGGGCACGAGAGCACCTTCGATATATTCGGGACACGATCGAGGCCGCGCACACCTTCACGTCGGTCCCCGGGAAAGGGTGCATCGCAATGGGGCTTACGGCGCTGGTTGCCGCCGTCCTCGACTCGATCGCCGGGCTTGCCGCTTACTGGCTGCCCATTTGGCTCGGGGCGGCCGCAATGGCGATCGGGCTGTCGAGCTACTTCCTCGTGAGGAAGGCGAAGGCGCAAGGGTTGTCGTTGTGGGGCGGTGTCGCGCGCCGTTTTTTTCTCACGCTGCTGCCGGCGTTGGTCGCCGGCGCGGTGCTGACGGTCGCGTTGCTCGAGTCTGGGGCGCGGGATCTCGTGTCGGGCGCGTGGCTCTTACTGTACGGCGCGGGGCTCGCCGCGAGCGGCGTGTTCTCGATCAAGCCGGTCATGCTGACGGGCTTCGGGTTCATGGCGCTCGGCGCGCTCGCTCTCGCACTTCCGCCGTCGTTCTCGACGGCCTTGCTCGCAACCGGTTTCGGGGGCTTCCACCTCGCCCTCGGGCTGATCATCCAATGGAGGCATGGTGGCTAAACGAGCAGTAAAGCCGGCGTCTCAGCATTCGGCGACGAAGCTGAGCAGGCTTCGTGCCGTCAGCTCCTACGTCGCGGACGGCGAGTCGAAGGATTTCGACCGCCTGATCTACGAGCGCGTCCGGCTGGGCATCATGAGCGCTCTCAGCGTCAACGAGAGCATGACGTTCAACGAGCTCAAGGAGCTCCTGAAGACGAGCGACGGCAACTTGAGCGCGCACGGGCGAAAGCTCGAGGAAGCGGGCTATATCACGTGCCGCAAGTCCTTCTCCTCACGCATGCCGAAGACCGAGTATAGCCTCACGGCCAAAGGGCGTCGCGTGTTCGAGCGGTACTTGAACCACATGGAAGCGTTGATCGAGGCCGCGCGGGGCCGTTAATTACAAGAACCACGAACTTTGCATTGCAAAGCTGAACCAACGGGAGTCATCGATGCACGTCGCGATCATCATGGATGGAAACGGCCGGTGGGCCGTGCAGAGAGGGCTGCCGAGGCCGGCCGGCCACCGTGCGGGGGCGGAGACGGTACGTCGAATCGTCGAAGCGGCGGTTGCGTCGCGCGTGTCCGTCCTGACGCTGTACGCCTTCTCGGCGGACAACTGGCTCCGTCCGCGGCGCGAGGTTTCCGCGTTGATGAAGCTGATGAAACGCTATCTGATCAGCGAGCGTGTGCGGTGTTTGCAGAACGGCGTCCGAGTCAACGTGATCGGTCGGCGTGACCGTCTCGCACCGGAGCTCGTCCGCTCGATCGAGGACATCGAGCGGATCACCGCAGGCGGCGACAAGCTTCTGCTGCGGCTCGCGGTCGACTACTCGGCGCGGCAGTCGATCGTCGACGCGGCCCGCCAGCCCGGCAAGCCGCAGAGCTTCGAGGATTTCGAGCGGCGCCTCGCCGCGGTGAATCACTCCGTGCCGGGCGTCCCGAGCGTGGACCTGTTGATCCGGACCGGAGGCGAGCAGCGGCTCAGCGACTTCCTGCTTTGGGAGTGCGCTTACGCAGAGTTCATATTCTCGGACACGTACTGGCCGGATTTCTCCGAAGAGGAGTTCTACGCGGCGCTCGAGGAGTTCAGCCGGCGCGATCGGCGCTTCGGCCAGCTGTCACAGCGTAGCGCCTGACCTTTCGCCTTGCCGGCGCCCGCCGGCTCCCTCGGCCGGCGCCCGACGGCTATAGTGAACGTCGGGCGGGTACTTCGGGGGAAGCTCATGATCGGAAGCATTCGGGCATCGGCCGTTCTGACGGCCGCGACGGTGCTGCTCGTGCCGCGGCTCGTCGGCGCGCAGGTATCGGAAGTGAGCGTGACGCCTGCGAGCGAGGCTTCGACGTCGCTCGGCGAGCGCGAGCCCGGATGGCGCGCGCCGAGGACGCCGTGGGGCGATCCCGACCTCCAAGGCATGTGGCCGCTCGATTACATCAACGGCACACCCGTGCAGCGGCCGCCGGAGTTCGGCGAGCGACGCTATCTGACCGACGAGGAGTACGCGGAGCGGGTCGCGCGGCTCGCCGCCCTCAACGCGCGCTACGAGCAGGAGATCGCGACGAACCGGATGGACATGGGCCATTGGTCGGAGATGGGCCAACCCAACCGTCTCACGTCGCTGATCGTCGAGCCGTCGAATGGCCGGGTTCCGCCGTTGACCGAGGCGGGGCGAACGAAGGCGGCGGGCATGACGAGCTCGTGGTCGGATATCCCGTTCGACGACATCGGCGATTTCAACGCGCTCGACCGCTGCATCACGCGAGGCCTCCCGGCATCGATGTTCCCGTTCATGTACAACAGCGGGATCGCGATCATCCAGGCCCCGGGCTATGTCGTGATCCGCCTCGAGCTGATCCACGAGACGCGCATCGTGCCGCTCGACGGCCGCCCGCCCTTGGCTCCGGAGATCCGTCAGTGGATGGGCGACTCGCGCGGGCGTTTCGAAGGGGACACGCTCGTCGTCGAGACGACGAACTTCAACGGCGAGACGCCGATGCTGATCGTCGGCCCCGGCGGCAACACGATCCCGACGAGCACGTCGCTTCGCATCGTCGAGCGGCTCACGCGGGTCGCGGACGACACGATCGAGTACGAGCTCGAGGTCGAGGACCCCGAGATGCTGACCGGGCCGTGGAAGGCGGCGTTTCCGTGGAAGCGGAACGCCGAGTACCGGATATTCGAGTACGCCTGTCACGAGGGAAACACGCTGATTCCGAGCTTGATCAACGCGACGCGGGCCGAGCGCGCGGCGGCGCAGAACCTGTAATCGGTTCCCAAAGTCTGTGGCATACAAGTTGCACTCACCGGCACGGCTTCTCGTGTAGAAACAATCGGAGGTGCATCATGGCTCGTGCCGATACCCTGCCGAGCACGCGTGCCGGAGGACAGATCAGGACGGCAAGCGCGATCAATCTGTTGCTCGGAATCTGGTTGATCATTTCCGCGTTCACGCTGGCCGTATCCGAGGAAGCCTACTGGAACGACCTGATCGTCGGCATCGTCGTACTGATCCTCGCGGCGACGCGCCTTTCGAGGCCGACCGAGGGGACGAAGCCCGCGGGGTGGGTGAATGCGGCGATCGGCGTGTGGCTCATCGCGGCGCCGTTCATCCTGAGCTACCAGCGTGACCAGGAGATGTGGAACGACATCATCGTCGGCGCGCTGCTCTTGATCTTCGCCGGGTGGAGCGCGTCGCTGCCGCGTGAGCGGGACATGCTGGACGCCGGCACGCGCACGACGGATACGACGATGCGGCGCGATACGACGGTGCCGCCGACGAGCCCGCCGCGCGGGGATGTCGATACGACGCGCTCGGGCGGCACGCGGCGCCGCTGAGCCGGTCCACGAACGTTCCGTTTCGTCAGGCGGCCGCGTGCGGCGGCCTCCGAGCACGCGTCGTGACGACGTCATGGCGCGGAAGGGCACGTCGATCCGCCGAGCGTCGTGAAGGCCAAGCGCTCGCGCGATGTGCCGCAGTGCACGGCCGACATGCACGCGGTCGCTGTATGATTGCCGTGTGTTCGGACTCATCAGACGCCGACGGCGGCGCAAGATCCTCGCGACCGAATCCGTACCGCGCGAGCTTTGGCATGCGACGCTCGACGCGGTGCCGATGCTCGCGCTGCTCGACGACGGCGAGCGCGCGCGGCTGCACGACCTCGCGCTCTTGTTCCTTCACGAGAAGCGCATCGAGCCCGCCGGCGGTCTCGAGCTCGACGAGCCGATGCGCGTCCGGATCGCGGCCCTCGCGTGTCTTCCGATCCTCGAGCTCGGGCTCGATTGCTACGACGGCTTCGCGTCGGTGATCGTCTACCCCGACGAGTTCGTCGTTCCGGGACGCGAGCAGGTCGATGAGGCCGGTGTCGTGCACGTCGGCGACGACGTGCTGAGCGGCGAGTCGTGGGACTTCGGTCCCGTGATCCTGGCCTGGGAGGACGTCGAGGCGAGCGGGCAGGGCGAGGGTTACAACGTCGTCGCGCACGAGTTCGCGCACAAGCTCGATCTGCTCGACGGCAGCGTCAACGGGCTGCCGGCGTTGCATCGCGACATGCATGTCGAGGAATGGACCGCCGTGTTCCAGGACGCGTACGACGGGCTCGTCGAGCAGATCGAACGGGGCGAGGAGCCGTGGATCGACCCTTACGCCGCGGAGAATCCCGGCGAGTTCTTCGCGGTCTGCGTGGAGCTCTTCTTCGACGTGCCGATCGACCTGCAGATCGCGTATCCCGCGCTCTACCGACAGCTCGCGGCTTACTTCCGCCAGGATCCGGCGGCGCGCGTGCGCCGTCCGCGCGACCGTCGCGTGTCGTCTTGACCGGAACGGCGCAACCTGCAATCGTGCCGCCGGCTTCGTGAACGCGGAGTGCCGACGATCGAGCTTCTGGAATTCCTTGCGCCGTTCGTGCCGTGGCTCGTCGGCGTGTCCCTGATCAGCCTGCTCGTTGGCGCGCTTCTCGCTCCGGTGTTGATCCTGCGGATCCCGCCGGACTATTTCCTGCCCGATCGCCGGGAGCCGCTGATTCGGCGCTCGAGGCACCCGGCGCTGCGTGCGCTGATCCTCGCCGCGAAAAACTTGATCGGCGCGCTGCTCTTGCTCGCCGGGCTCGCGATGCTGTTTCTGCCCGGGCAGGGCCTGCTCACGCTCCTCGCAGGGCTGATCGTGATGAACTATCCGGGCAAATACCGCTTCGAGCGCTGGCTCGTGCGGCGGCCTTACGTGCTGTCGGCGATGAACTGGTTGCGCGTGCGGCGCGGCCGCGAGCCTCTCGACGCGCCGTGAGACGGCGAATCAGACGAAGCGCATCAAGACGAACAGCCCGAGCATCGTGAAGCCGAGCGCCAGCTTCGCGGCCGTGCCGATCAGCATGCCGAGGGTCGCGCCGAAGCCTGCCCGGCTCGCGGCTCGTAGTCCCTTCTCCTCGAGCAGTTCGCCGAGCACCGCGCCGGCGAATGGTCCCAGCAGGATTCCGATCGGGCCGAAGAACATGCCGACGATCGCGCCGATCGCCGCGCCCATCACGGCGCGGCGTGACGCGCCGTAGCGGCTCGCGCCGAGAGAGCCCGCGGCGAAATCGGCGATGTACGCGATGACGGCGAGCGCACCGAGCACGCCGAGCGTCTCGATGCCGATGTATCGGAAGTCTTCGGCCCATGCGCCGACGACGAAACCGGCGAAGAGGAGCACGGGGCCCGGCAGCGCCGGCAGCACGAGGCCGGCGAGGCCGGCGGCGATGAGCACGATCGCAAGGGTCCAGAGCAGCGCCGTCGTCATGGCCGCGACCGACGCGTTCTCACGTGCGCACGTTCATGCCGGGGCCCCGGGCAAGGCGCCGCGACGCAATCGAGCCGTGGTACGGCGTGGACTGCGACCGGATCACGCCTCGTCGCGCGCCGCCGCGGGCGCGGCGTGGCCCGGCCGTGCGGTCGCCCGCGGCGCGGGCTCTTCGTCTTCGTCCGGTTTCGCCGCGATCAGCATCTTGCCGAACGTCCCGTCCTGGTTGAATGCCGCGTGCTTGTAGACGCCCGCGATGTGCAGCAACGTCATCAAGAGGATCGCGATGGCCGATGCCGCATGCACACGATGGAGCTGATCCCGCACCGCGAAGTTCTGCTCGAACGGGCTCGGTATCTCGAACCAGTCCCACACGCCGATCGAGGCGCCGGAGAACCAAACCATCAACGGGCCGGTGATCAGCATCACCGCGATCGCGATCAGCAGCAGGTAATGCGTGTACTTGCCTATCCAGAAGAACGGTCCGCGCTGCTTCGGCAGCGGTCCCGGATGACCGGACCTGAAGCGCAGGACGATGCGTGCCCACAGAAAGACGTAGGCCGTGATCGCGATCGACGTATGCAGCAGCAGGGCGTCTTCCCGCTCTTGCCCGGACAACGTCGAGATCGTATCGCCGACGAAGAGCATCACGAGCACGACGATCGCCGTGAACCAGTGCAGCGCGATGGACAGCCATCCGTAGCCGGTGTTCGTATCCTTGAACCGCATCAGATTCGTCAGTCCCTCTCAATCCGTGTTCCCGCGCGCACCGCAGTGAATCCCGCCGCGGCAAGGCGGTCTCGTCGTCGATCGATTATAACGCTCGTTCTCCGTGTCGCTCCCGCGCTCCGCTCGAAGGGCCGATTTGTGCACCAAATTCATTCACGCTTCATCGGCTGTCGACGGCGTCACGCCAATCTCACGCTGGACTGTTCAGCATTCGGAAGAATCCCGTACAATGCACGAGCCTCGGGGGCGCACGCGCCCATGGTTGTCCCTCTCAACCAACCGACCCCCAGAGCGGCGCCTCCGGGGCACCCGATTCTCGCGCCCGAGATCTTCCGGTCGATGCTCATCCACCGAGATCGTCCGACATCGTCGCAGCGCGGCGCAAAGCGCGGCTTGGCCAAACGCCGATCGAGCATGCTTCGAGCGGCTCGGCACGACAGTCTCGACGACACGCGACCGGCCGTAGCCTACCATTCGACCCCTGCATCGACGAAACCTCCTTGTCAACGGCGGCCGGATTGCGGATAGTTCGCAGCCGGATACGGATCCGACGGGGGGCAGCGGGGGCGAACCGGTTCTCGGCAATACAGCGCCGGCCGCAGGGGCCGGGCGGTGTCGTCGCAGAACGCATCCGCGCGGAACCGGCCCAAATGCAAGTCGCGGGCCGGCGGGCACGCCGTTCAACCCGGGCATCACGGCAATCTCCGAGTCCGGCGACAGAAAGGGCCGAAATGGACGGACGCGATGTGCGCGAACCGAGGGCTTCGACCGAGCCGACCCGTTTTTTCTTGAACTGGCTGCAGAACCCGTTGACCGTCGGCGCGGTGGCGCCGAGCGGCCGCGAGCTGGCCAGGCTGATGACGGCGGGCTTGGCGCCCGGCGCCCGCGTCATCGAGCTCGGAGCGGGCACCGGGACGCTCACGCAAGCGATCCTCGAGCGCGGCGTCCATCCGTCGGACCTTCACCTGATCGAGCAGAACGAGGATTTCGCCGACATGCTGCGGCGGCGCTTTCCGTCGTGCACGGTCGTGACCGGCGATGCCGAGCGCTTGGCTCGTCATTTGCAGGGACTGCGCGGCTCCGTGGATTTTGTAATCAGCGGGTTGCCGTTGCTTCTCTTCACGGCCGCGCGCAAGGCGCGCGTGCTGCAACAGGCGTTGACGATGCTCGGCAAGGGCGGTTGCATTCATCAATTCACGTATGGCGGCAGGTGCTCGGTGGGCCGGGCGCTTCTCGCGCGCTACGGGCTGCACGCGTCGCTGCTCGGGGTCGCCGCGCTGAACATTCCTCCTGCCTTCGTCTATCGGCTGACTCGGATTCATGACTGATTCCCGTGGCCTCATGACTCGCCCGCGTCCGCGGCTCGGAAGCTCGCTCAAGTGCGCCGTAGCGGCGGCCTTGCTGGCCACAGCGGGCTGCGGCGGCGAAGACGTCTCGGGGCCGTCGGTCCCGGTCGAGCTCGCGGTGCCCGCGGGCCCGGGCAGCGGGCAGGCGCGCTTGTCCGCAGGTCCGGAAGGCGAGGTCGTGCTGAGCTGGCTCGAGCCCGCGGGCGACGCCGGCACCGCGCTCCGCTTCGCGCTCCTCGGCAGCGACGGATGGACCGAGCCTCGCACCGTCGTGACGGCCGACGACGTCGTCGTGAACTGGACGGACTTGCCGTCGGTCGTGCCGATCACGTCCGACGTGTTGATCGCGCACTGGCTGAAAGCCGCGCCGAACAGTTTCGCGGCGTATGACATCGCGTACGCGACGTCCGCCGACGGCGGACGCACCTTCAAGGTGCACGGGCTCCTCAACGACGACGGCGCGCTCACCGAGCACGGCTTCGTCTCGCTGTTCCCGTGGGACGACGCGATCGGCGCGGTGTGGCTCGACGGGAGGCGCCTCGCCGAGCTCTTCGAGTCCGGCGAGTTCGATCCCGACGGGCCGCCGGTCGGGATGAGCCTGCAGTTCGCGAAGATCGCCTATGACGGAACGGTCGACCAGCGCGGCGAGATCGACGAGCTCGTCTGCGACTGCTGCCCGACGAGCGCGGCGCTCGCGGGTGCTGATCCCGTGATCGTCTATCGCGACCGGAGCCCGGAGGAGATCCGCGATATCGCGGTGCGCCGGCACGCGAACGGCAGCTGGAGCGACCCGGTCATCCTCGGTCCAGACGGCTGGCAGATCGAGGGGTGTCCGGTGAACGGGCCGGCGATCGCAGCGCGCGGCGACGCGGTCGTCGCGGCTTGGTTCACCGCGCCCGAAGGGCAGCCGCGGGTCCGCGCGGCGCGCTCCACGGACGGCGGCAGGACCTTCGGTGCCGCAATCGACGTCGATTCCGACGGCGCGTTCGGCTACGTCGACGTCGAGCTCCTCGCGGACGGGGACGCGCTCGTGAGCTGGTGGCGGCGCGGGACGCAGGGCGAGATCGAGCTCGCGATCCGCCGCATCGGCGAGGACGGAGCCCTCGGCGAGCCGCAGGCGGCGGTGACGGCCGCCGTCGGACAGCCGGTCGACGTGCCGCAGCTCGCGATCTCGGGGGACGCCGCGATCATCGCGTGGACCGACCCGAGCGACGAGCGCGTCCGGACGATGCGGGTGCCGTTGCGATGAGGCACGTGGCCCGTACACGGCATGTGATCGCGGGGATCGGCGTCTTCGCGCTCGCCGGCTGCGTGACGCGGGCGCCGCTGACCGACACGTACGACGGTCCCGAGCCGCTCCCGGAGCCTCTTGCCGCGTCCTACGAGATCGAGCTCGAGCCCGTCGAGGCGGTGACGGATGCCGTGCGCGAGCGGCGCGACTTCGTCGTCAGGGAGGTCGTGCTGCCGGGGAGAGAGGCGGCGGACGGAGTGCCCGCGATCGACGAGCTCAGGTTCGAGTACTACGACGTCGACGCCGAGGACACGACGCCTGCGATCGTCGTTCTGCCGATCGCGAACGGCAACATGCTCGTCTCGCGCTATTTCGCGCGCTACTTCGCGTCGCGCGGCTGGGCCTCGCTCGTCATCGACCACGTCCGGGATCCGATGGAGGACGTGCTCGCCGATCCCGAGAGCCTGATCCGACGGAACATCATCGACTATCGGCGCGTCCTCGACTGGGTCGAGCGACAACCCGAGATCGACAGCATCGGCATTTTCGGCCTGAGCTTCGGCGGGATGGCGGCCGTGATGCTCGCCGCGCTCGACGAGCGCGTCGACGCGGTCGTCGCGGCGATGGCGGGCGGCGATCTGCCGTATCTGCTCGTGAACACGAGCTATCGGGCCGTCGCGCGACAAATCCAGCGGTCGCTGCGCGAGACGGGCTTGACCCGCGAACGGCTGAAGGAGCGCCTCGACGAGCTGATCGCGTCGGATCCGCTCGTGTTCGCGCGGTACGTCGACGCCGAGCAGGTGCTGCTCGTGATGACGCGCACGGACATGATCGTGCCGTTCGAGACGCAGGAGCGGCTGCGCGCGGAGCTCGGCGAGCCCGAGACGCTGTTGCTGCCGACGGGCCACCGCACGTCGGTGTTCTACTTCCCGCTGCTGCGGAGCAGCGCGTACGACTTCTTCGAGCGGCAGTTCAGCGCGTCGCGTTGACGAGCCCGCACGGTAGTGCGTCCCAAATGTGCGCCTTCGGGCGCGCTCGCGGCCGTCGACGTCGCGTCTTTTACCCAGCAAGCCGATCCCGGACGTGCTCGGCGATTGCGAGCGATGCGGTCAGGCCCGGCGATTCGATGCCAAAGAGGTGCGCGATGCGGCCGCCGCCCGGCACGTCACCGACCGCGATCATGAAATCCGCTGCCGGTTCGCCGGGCCCGACGAGCTTCGGCCGGATGCCGACGTAACCCGGGCTCAGCATCCCGTCCTCGAGCCCCGGCCAGTAGCGCCGGATCGCCGCATAGAAGCGCTCGGCGCGGCTCGCATCGAGCGAGTAGTCGATCGTCTCCGTCCATTCGACGTCGGGACCGAAGCGTGCGCGCCCCGCGAGATCGAGCGTCGCGTGCACTCCGAGTCCGCCGGGCTCGGGAAGCGGGTAGACCAGGTGCCGAAATGGGCTCTTGCCGTCGTAGACGAAGTAATTGCCCTTCGCATAGCGGAGCGTAGGGATTTCTACCGATGCGATGTCAGGCAGCGCACGGGCGACGCGGTCCGAATGGAGGCCCGCGCAGTTCACGACCGTGCGCGCGCGTAGCTCGACGATGCCGTCCTCGGTCTCGACCGAGAGCGCGAGCGCGTTTCCGGCAGACCTGCCGTCCCGGAGCTTGGATCTGACCGCGACCTGACCGCCGGCCTGCTCGAGGTCGCCGCGGAGCGCGAGCATCAGCGCGTGGCTGTCGACGATGCCGGTCGACGGCGACAGGAGCGCGGCGACGCCGCTGACCTCGGGCTCGAGCGCGTGGAGCCCGGCGCGGTCGAGCCACTCGAGATCCTCGACGCCGTTCGCCTGCGCCGTGAGGCGCAGGAGCTCGAGCTCCGCCCGCTGCTCGTCCGAGACGGCGACGATCACTTTGCCGATGCGTCGGTGCGGAATGCCTTTCTCGGCGCAGTAGCGGTAGAGGGCGTCGCGGCCGCGCACGCAGAGCTCCGCTTTGAGGCTCCCGCGCGGATAGTAGATGCCGGCGTGGATCACTTCCGAGTTGCGCGACGAGGTTTCCTCGCCGATCGCCGCGTTTCTCTCGAGAATCAGCACCTCGCGGCCTGAAAGCGCGAGCGCGCGCCCGACCGCGAGGCCGACGACCCCCGCGCCGACGACGACGACATCGAATTCCGGCTCCACGCTGCCCCCGTTCGACGGTTGTACCGGCCCGGCTGATAGAATGGGCAACCCCCCTTGTCCGCCGAAGTCTAGCGGAGGTTTCCCGATGCCCGACAGTGTTCCGCAGCTCTCGAACGACGAGCTCGCCCGTTTCGCGGAGGCGATTCGGTCGCGGCGCTCGATCGACTTGTTCGAGCCGGATCCGCCGGGCACGGAGCGACTGCTCGAGGCGATCGAGCTCGCGCGCTGGGCACCGAATCACCGTCTCACGCAGCCGTGGCGGTTCTACATAATCGGGCGGCGGACGGCGGACGCAATCGTCGATCTCGCGGTCGACATCGAGACGGCCACGAAGGGCGAGCAGGCCGGCCAAGCGCGGCGAAGGCGCTGGAGCGCGATCCCCGCGTTCTTCATCGTGACGTGTGCACGCAGCGACGACGAGCTCCAGCAGCGGGAGGATTACGCCGCCTGTTGCTGCGCCGTGCAGAATCTGATGTTGTACCTCTGGCAATGCGGGCTCGGCGTCAAATGGACGACCGGTGCCGTGACCCGCGACCCGCGCTTTTTCGAGATCGTCGGCATCGATCCCGGCCAGGAAATGCTGGTCGGACTCTTCTGGTACGGAATACCGCGTGCGGTTCCGAGTCAAAGGAGACGCGATATCGGCGAAATCGTCGTCGTACGACCTTGAATCACAAACCAGGATGGGCCAAGCCATGGAGAATTCGGCGAGCAATGTGGTCCTGCCTCAGTCCTCCCGAGGGCGAGAAAGGCTGGCGCGGATACTCGAAGCGGCCACCGAGCTGTTCCTGAAGGACGGCTACGGCGCAACGTCGATCGACTCGATCCTCGAGCTGTCGGGCGGGTCGAAGGCGACGCTCTACAGTTACTTTCCGACGAAAGACGATCTGTTCAGGGCCGTCATCGACGAGGTGCTCGCGTCCGCGCAGGAGCCGCGGCTCGAGACGACGGCCGATCCGCGCACGACGCTGATCGAGTTCTCGGTGCAGCGCCTCGAGGTGCTGTTCTCGTCGAAGCATCACGTGCTGCTGCGGTTGATCATCGCCGAGCGCGAGCGCTTCCCCGATCTCGCAAAGATGTACTACGAGCGGGCGCCGCTCCGCAGCCGGGCGATGCTCGCGGCGTATTTCGCCGAGCTCGAGCGCCGCGGCGTGCTCGATGCCGGCAGCGCCGACGAGGCGGCGGAGTTCCTGATCGGCATGATGGTGCACTGGTGGGTCATGGAGGCGCTGCTCCTCGGGAACAGCCCGAGCAGCGAGCAGATCCGCGAGCGGGCCACGCGGGTCGTCGATCGGTTTCTGCTGGCGTTCGGGCGGCGGGCCGAAGACGGTGCGGCCGCGTAAGTCGGCGTTGCGAGTCGCCTTCGGACGTCCCCTCTATAGCGGCTCGCGGGGACTTGGCGCGCCGCCGAGCGCGGTGCTGCGCTCGGCGTAGACCGTTTCGGTCTCGCGTTGCCGCCCAGGCCGGCCCATGTCGATACCGAATCGCGCCTTCCGTCGCCGCAGATAACGAATGCCCATCCACGTGCCCGTCGCGCTGACGCCCGTGACGCCCGCGAGGAGCACGATCATCAGCACGTCCCACAGCGGCCGAACCCGCATCGGAGCCGCGAAGTCGAGGCGGTGGAGCCCTTCGAAAAGCCAACGATAACCGCGCTGCGCGGCGTCCACCTTGAGCAGCAGCCGGCCGCTCGTCGGATCGATGTAATAGCGCGTCTCGGGCTCGTCGGCGAGGATCACGCGATAGACCGGGAGCGGCCGCTTCGCGTGATGGCTGAAGTAGTACGCGTCCTCCGTCGACACGAGCTCGGCGCTCGCGATCGGCACCCCGGGAACGAGCGTGCCGGCGGCGCGCTCGAGCTCCGAGACGTCGAGTGGAGCGGGGGAGAGCGTTTCGGCGTCGAGCCGCGTCGCGCGCCCGTCGGCGTCATGAGCGATGACGCCGATGCGGCCCCCGAACGGCGCGAGCTCGAGCCGCACGATGCCGGCCGGCGGCTCCGTACGCGCGAGGGCTGCCGCCCAGCGCCGCAGATCCTCGACGTCGAGGACGGCGCCGCGCAGGTTTTCGCGCTCGGCAAAGGCTCCGGAGGGCTCGAGCAGCCCCCACGGATTCACGGACAGGAGGCCGCTGCCGAGCCACGTCAACGTGAGCACGCCGAACGCGAGCCCGAGCCAGTGGTGCCATAGCGCAAGGCCGCGATAGGGAGACCAGCGGCCGCTTCGTCGCCGCTTGAGGCGCGCGATTCCGATGTAGAGCCCGATTGCGGTCAGGAAGAGCCCGACGAGCGAGGTCGCGATGACGACCTTGATCCACAGCGGGCCGTTTTGCCGGAGCAGCGTCGGATAGAGCCAATGCGGCACCGAGCCGAGCCAGTTCCAGAACCGCTCGGCGCGCGTGCTCGCCTGGACGAGCTCGCCGGTCGTGCTCGAGAAGTACCACAGCGTCCCGGCCGGGTCGTCGAGCGCGAACAGGTGAAGCGGGCGATGCCGGTCGAACGCCGCCGTGACCGTCCACTGATCGCGGTCGACGGTGCCGAGATAGCGGGGCGCCGCACCGGGCAGCGATGCGGCGAGCGCCGCCGCGGCCGAGCGGATCGCGGCTTCGTCCAGCGCATCGATGAAGCGGCCGTCCGCGAGCCCGAGCGTCCAGACGCGGCCGAAATCGTCCGTCACGCGCATGACCGGCTCGTCGCCGAGCATTTCGACGTGCGCGCCGTCGACGCCGATGCCGCCGAAAAGGGGATCGACCGTGCAGCATCGCTCGAGATCGAGCTCGGGGAGCAGGCGGGCCCGCTCGGCCGTCGTGACGTCGGGGAAGGTGACGTACATCATCACGACGCCCGAGAGGCACCACAGGACGACGAGCCAGCCGATCGCGATCCCGAGGTATCGATGGAGCAGGATCAGCCAACGCATCATCGCGAAGCTCCGAGACAGACCCGGGGCGCCGCGTCGTGCCGCGGCGCCGATTCCGCCGGGGCTCTGTGCGCCGCGGCGACGGAGCGAAGGCCTCGTTAAGGCAGCTGGATGCCTCCGCCGCGCGGGCCGCCCGGCCCGCCGAATCCGCCGGGGCCGCCGAATCCGCCGCCGCCGCCCATGCTGCTGCCCGGCACGATCAACGACGAGGCGGCCTCGCGGCGCAGCTCCTCGAGCCGCTTGACGGTCGTCGCGAGCGCCTCCTGCGCCTCGTTGCCGAACTTCTGGACGGCCTCTTCGAGGCTCGACGCGTCGATCTCGAAGCTGATTGGCAGGGCGCCGGCAGGCGTCAGCACCTGTGTCTGACCGACGTACAGCACGGGGCGTGACTCGTCCCGAGCGCCCGACGCCGTGACCGGCGTGAGCCGCAGCAGGGTGCCGATGCGCCGATCGGTGAACGTCTCCTCTTGGTAAAGATTGGCGCCGTCCATTGCGATGTCGGCGTCCGCGGGCTGCTGTGCCATCTGTGTGGTCCCTTTGCGTTGCGCTGTTGGGTCTAGGCTAACATTTTCCCGGCGCAGGCCGGGGCGTCAGCGCGTTTCGGCGTCGGCGTTCAGCCGACGCGGCGGAGCGCGTGGGTCACGACCGTTGCGCCGGTCCCGCCGATGTTCTGCACGAGCCCGAGCTCAGCGCCTTTCACCTGGTTGTCGCCGGCCGCGCCGGTGAGCTGCAGATACGCCTCGACGAACTGATAGACGCCCGTCGCGCCGACCGGATGCCCGCGCGCCTTGAGCCCGCCCATCGTCGACAGCGGCAGGTCGCCGTCGATGCCGATGCGGCCTTCGGTTCCGAGACGCGTGCCGGTGCCGCGATCCGCGAAACCGGCCGCTTCGAGGCTCAGCACGGCCATGATCGTGAACGCGTCGTGCAGCTCGAAGAAGCTCACGTCGCGATGGCGCGCGCCGGCCTGCTCGAGCGCCTTGCGCGTCGAGACCTCGACGGCGTCGAGCCACAGCACGTCCGCGCGCCGCTCGAGCGCGAGCGGCGCGGTGGCCGCGGAAGACCCGGCGATCAGCACGCGGGTGCCGCCGCGGAGCCCCCTCGCCGCGTCGGCCGAAGCGAGCACCAAAGCCGCGGCGCCGGTGCAGATCGGCGACGCGTCGAATACGCGGATCGGGTCGATCACGACGCGGGACGCGAGATAGCCGTCCACGTCGACGGGCTTGTGGAACAGCGCATTCGGATTGGCGAGCGCGTTGCGATGCGCGTTGATCGAGAACGGCGCGAAGTCGCGTGCCGACGCGCCGTAGCGCTCCATGTACTCGCGCATCAGCTTTGCGTTCAGCGACATGAACGACTCGCCGCGAGCGCCCTCGAGCTCCCAGTCCGCGGCGGTCGCGAGCGCGCGCGTCGCCGTCTCCCGATCGACGTGCGTCAACCGCTCGAGCCCGCAGACGACGACGATGTCGTGCATCCCGCCGGCGATGGTGAGGTACGCCATCCGCGTGGCCGCCGCACCCGATGCGCATGCCGCCTCGACCGTCACGGCGTCGATCCCCCCGAGCTCCGCATAGTCCGCGATCAGGCCGCCGAGCTGCTGCTGACCGGCGAGGAGCCCCGACGTCATGTTGCCGACGTACAGCGCGTCGATGCGGTCCTTCTCGACGCCCGCGTCGGCGAGCGCTTCACGCACGACGGACGCGGCGAGATACCGACCGCGGACCGCCGTATCGCGGGTGATCGGCGTCTGGCTGACGCCGACGATGTACACGTCTCTCACGCGGCCTCCTGCGCGGAGAGACGCAATGCAGGGAACTCGGTCATCGGGAGCGGTCTTCGAGCGTGACGGGACATCCTTTTCCCTAACGAGAGACGCGAGCTGAGCTCGCGTCTCTTTCCGAGGCATCCGTACCCGGACGCGACTCAGGACGTCGGCGCTTCGCTCGCTTCGATCTCGATGCGGAACGAGACGTTCTGGCCGACCGCCGGGACGCCGTAGCGCATGCCGTAGGCCGCGCGGTCGAGCGTGCCCGTCGCGGTGAAGCCCGCCATCGCACCGCCGCCGCGAGCCGTTCCGGTCTGATTCAATTTGACGTCGAACGCGAGGGGCTGCGTCTGCCCGATCATCGTGAACTGGCCATGTACCTTGAACTGTCCGTCGCCGACCACCTCGACGCGCTCGCTGACGAAGCGCATCTCGGGGTACTGCTCGACGTTGAAGAAGTCCGCGGTCTTGAGGTGGTTGTTCAGCCCCTCGTGGAACATGTCGACGCTCGCGGGATTGATCGTGATGTCGAGCGAGCTGTTCCCCGGATTCTCGGCGTCGTACTTGAACGTTCCGCCGAACTCCGCGAAGCGGCCGTGCATCACCGAGTAGCCGCGGTGGTCGACGTCGAAGAAGATCCTCGAATGCGCCATGTCGAACGCGTAGTCGCGCGGCTCGGCGAGCGCGGCCTGCGCGAGGCCCAATCCGGCCAGAATCAGAATCGTGCGATGCATGCGGTGCTTCCTCTTGTTGTGGGTTGGCGGAGGCCGCGGCGCGGCCGGATTATAGGGGGCATATATTAACCAATATACCCGCCGCGTCCGATGGTCCGGCGCGCTCGCCGGGAAACGGCGCCCGACGCCGTTTCCCGGGACGCGCGGGCAGCCACGGCCCGCGGCGAGCACGGAGGAGCCGGCGGCGATGAGCTTCACGCAAAAGATCCTGATCGCGATGGCGGCCGGCATCGTCGCGGGATGGCTCCTCGGTGCGCTCGGCGGCGGCACACCGTTCGTCGACGATGTTCTCGTCGGCGGCGTCCTCGAGGTGGTCGGGCGCGCGTTCATTGCTCTCCTGCAGATGATGGTCGCGCCGCTCGTGCTGTTCTCGCTCGTCACGGGCGTTGCGTCCCTCGGCGACGTGCGCGCGCTCGGCCGGCTAGGCGTGAAGACGCTCGCGCTCTATCTCGCGACGACCGCCGTCGCGATGATCCTCGTCCTGTCGATCGCCGTGATCTTCTCTCCGGGGGAGGGGTATACCCTCGCCGACGGCGCAGCCTACGAGGCGCGCGAGCCGCCGAGCGTCGTCGACGTGCTGGTCCGGATCGTGCCGACGAATCCCGTCCGAGCGCTCGCCGACGGCGAGATGCTGCAGATCATCGTGTTCGCGCTGCTTCTCGGCTTCGCGGTCTCGGTCTCGGGCGACGCCGGGCGCCGAGTCGCCGGGATATTCGCGGACCTGAACCATGTGCTGATGCGGATGGTCACGTTGGTGATCCGCACCGCGCCGATCGGCGTCTTCGCGCTTCTCGCGCGCACGTTCGCGACCGAGGGGCTCGAGCTGATGGTCCCGCTCGCGGGTTACGTGCTCGTCGTCGTCGCCGCGCTCGCGCTGCACGTTGCGCTGGTCTACACGACGCTGCTGCGTGTCGGCGGACTGAATCCGGTGCCGTTCTTCGTGAAGCTGCGCGGCGTCGTGACGTTCGCGTTCAGCACGTCGTCGTCGAACGCGACGATTCCCGTCACGCTCGATACGCTCGAGCGGCGCCACGGCGTGTCGAACTCGGTGGCCGCCTTCACGGTGCCGCTCGGCGCGACGATCAACATGGACGGCACGGCGATCATGCAGGGTGCGGCGACCGTCTTCATCGCGAACGTCTACGGCATCGATCTCGGCTTAGGCGACTTCGTCGCCGTGATCCTGACCGCGACGCTCGCGTCGATCGGCACGGCGGGCGTGCCGGGCGCGGGCGTCGTCATGCTCGCGATGGTCCTCCAGCAGGTCGGTTTGCCCGTCGAGGGCATTGCGCTGATCATCGGCGTCGAGCGGCTGATCGACATGCTGCGGACGGCCGTGAACGTGACGGGTGATTGCGTCGTGACGTGCATCGTCGCGCGGTCCGAGGGAGCATTGGACGTCGGCGTCTACAACGACCGCGACGCCGGCGGAGAAGACGCGCCGGGCGCCGCACGGGCGACGCCCGCGCCGACCGCGGACGGGTGACGACCAGGGGAGACGATGGACCGTAAGATTCTGCTGATCGGATTCGGAAACATGGGCCAGGCGCTCGTGCGCGGCTGGCTCGAGCGCGGGATCGAGCCCACGCAAATTCGCGTCGTGGATCCGGCCGAGGCGTCGCGCGAGAAGGCCCGTAGGCTCGGGATCGACGCGAGCGAGACCGTCGACGACGGCGTGCTCGCCGAGCGTGCCGAGGCGGCCGTGATCGCCGTGAAGCCGCATCAGGTCGAGGAGGTCATCCGCGCGCTGACCCCGCTCGCGGCCGGCGGCACGCTCTTCGTGTCGATCGCGGCCGGCAAGACGATCGCGTCGCTGACCCGGGTGCTCGGCGACCGGGCCGCCGTCGTGCGCGCGATGCCGAACACGCCCGCCGCGATCGGGCGCGGGATGACGGTCATGACGCCGTCGGCGGGGGTCGCCCCCGCACAACGGTCGCTCGCCGACGACCTGCTCGGCGCCGTCGGGGCGACCGCCTGGATCGACGACGAGGCGCTGATGGACGCGGTGACCGCGGTGTCCGGCAGCGGCCCCGCGTACGTGTTCCTGCTGATCGAGTGCCTAACCCGCGCAGGGACGAAGGCAGGACTCGACCCCGCGCTCGCCGAAAGGCTCGCGACGGCGACGGTCGCAGGGGCGGGCGCGTATGCCGAGCGCTCCGGCGAACCGGCGGCCGAGCTCCGCCGGCGCGTGACGAGCCCGAACGGCACCACCGAGGCGGCGTTGCGGGTGCTGATGGGGGACGGCGGGCTCGAGGGGCTTCTCGAACGGGCGGTCCGCGCGGCCGCGGACCGGAGCCGCGAGCTCTCGGCAGCCTGAGGGGGCAAGGGGAAGCCGATGGCCGGACGCTATTTCGACGAATTCGAGGTCGGGCAGGTGTTCCGCCACGCGATCCGGCGGACGCTGACGGAGGCCGACAACGTGCTGTTCAGCGCGCTGACGCACAACCCGGCGCCGCTCCACATCGATCGCGAGTACATGCGTACGCAGTCCGAGTTCAAGGAGCCGCTGATCAACAGCTTCTTCACGCTCGGCCTGATCGTCGGGATCTCGATTCACGAGACGACGCTCGGCACGACGGTCGCGAATCTCGGCCTCACGGACGTGCGATTCCCGGCGCCGTTGTTCGCGGGAGACACGGTGCACGTCGAGACCGAGGTCGTCGCGATGCGGCCGAGCCGCTCACGGCCTCACAACGGGATCCTCACGCTCGAGCATCGGGGCTATAACCAGCGGGACGTGCTGGTCGCCGTATGTCGGCGGAACGTGCTGATGCTGCGGAAGCCGGGGGAGACGGCCCACGAGTGACGGGTTGCAGCGGGCTTGCGCGGCCGGCGACGCCGCCTGTTGCGCGCGGCCTACGCGGGGCCGGCGGTCGGCCCCGGCGCTCCGTGGCCCCGGCGCTCCGTTGCCTCGGAGCACCCGTGGCCGAAGGTATCCACTCCGGGCGGGAAAGGCCGAGTTCCTTCCGGACTCGGGGTATTTCGAGGCGCTCTACTAACAATACCGGCCGTGCAACGATGTGGGCAGACGTGGGACAATGACGCACTTCTCGGTTTGGTGAGTAGCTGCTTGTATTCTTGACCATTACTGTCAGAATGTGGGCGGATTCGGGGTCTGGTAAACAACGGAGACGTTCCCAATGCCGTTCGGGGCCGAGGGCAAACCCAGGGAGCGTTGACGCTATTAAAGAGGATCAATCCCAAGAGGCGGGCGTGACAACCACCCTTGTTCGGAGGGCGGCGCAGCTCCCTCGCGGATACGGGCTCGACCTCATCTGCACGAAAGTCGCGATCGACTTTCAGTCCATCACGCTCACGAACGCCGAGGAGCGCCTCAAGGCGGGGCTGCAAGAGCTCACCGACGCGTACAGCGCCGACTCCCTGTTCATCGCGCTGTTCGACGAGGACGCTGCGGCGATCGAGACCGTGTATGCCGGACGCTCGACCTTCTCGACCTGCAACCCGGAGGTCCTGAAGGGGCGGGAGCTCAGCGACTTTCCGTGGATTCGGGGCCGGCTCGAGCATCTGCGGCTGCTCGAGATCGAGGACACTGCGCGTGCGCCGCTCGCGCAGCTACGAGATGCGCAGCAGCTCGCGAGTCTCAACGTCGGCGCGATCCTCGTCGTCGGCTTCAACATCCGCGAGCGGCTCGCCGGAATGCTCGGCATCTGCAGCTCGACGCCGAACCCCGAATGGAGCGCCGACCTGCATCTCGCGCTGAAGCTGATCGGCATGAGCTGCGCGAGCGGGCTCGAGCGCATCCGCCTCAAGGAGGACCTGCTCACGGTCCAGGAGCGGGACCGTCTCGTCACGAACACGGCGAACGACGGCCTCTGGGACTACGACGTCCGCGATAACTCGATGTACTTCTCGCCGCGGTGGCGAGCGATGCTCGGCTACGGCGAGGACGAGCCGATTCCCGAGTGGCGCTTCCTCGTCCATCCGGACGACATGGCGCGCGTGCAGGCGCAGATCCGCGAGCACCTCGAAGGCAAGACGGAGCTCTTCGAGAGCGTGCACCGGATGCGGCACGCGAACGGCGAGTGGCGCTGGGTGCAGAGCCGGGTGAAGGGCCGCGTCGACGAGCACGGACGCCTGCGGCGGCTCGTCGGCGTCGAGACCGACATCACCGAGCGCAAGCTTTACGAGGAGGCGCTCTTCCGCGAGAAGGAGAGCGCTCAGATCACGCTGCAGTCGATCGGCGACGGCGTCGTGACGACCGATGCCGAGTGCCGCGTGCAGTACCTGAATCCCGTCGCCGAGGAGCTGACCGGCTGGAAGCTCGACGACGCGGTCGGGCGGCAGATCGACGAGATCTTCCGCGGCTTTCACGAGGAGACGTGCGAGCCGGTCGAGAATCCCGTCGCGGTCGCCATGCGGCGCAACCGCTCGACGAAGTCCGTGCGGCCAACCCTGCTGATTCGCCGCGACGGCAACGAGCTCTACATCGAGAGCACGGCCGCGCCGATTCGCGACCCGCTCGGCAACGTGACGGGCGGCGTGCTCGTGTTCCACGACGTCAGCGAGTCGCGCGAGCTGAACCGGCGCCTGTCGTATGCGGCGAGCCACGACATCCTGACCGAGCTCGTGAACCGCCGCGAGTTCGAGAGCCGGCTCGAGCGCGCGCTGAAGAGCGCGAAGGCGCGGGAGACGTCGTACGCGGTCCTGCACATCGACCTTGACCAGTTCAAGATCGTCAACGACGCGTGCGGTCACGGCGCGGGCGACGAGCTCTTGAAGCAGATCGGCGCGCTGCTGAAGGCGAAGATCCGCTGGCGCGATACGCTCGCGCGGCTCGGCGGCGACGAGTTCGGCGTGCTGCTCGAGAGCTGCACGATGGACGAGGCGCTCCGCACTGCGGAGACGCTTCGCGAGCTGATCAACGACTTCAAGTTCGTTTGGGACGACCGGACGTTCCGACTCGGCGCGAGCATCGGCGTCGTGCCGATCACGCCCGGCACGGACGACGTCGCCGCGCTGCTGACGGCCGCGGACAGCGCGTGCGCCGCCGCGAAGGATGCGGGGCGCAACCGCGTCTACAGCTATCAGGAAAACGATCTGGACCTGATGAAGCGCCGCAAGGAGATGCAGTGGGCGGCGCGAATCAGCAACGCGCTCGAGGAGGGGCGCTTCGAGCTGTTCAGGCAGACGATCCAGCCGCTCCAGCCCGGGCTCGACACCGGTGCGCACTACGAGCTCTTGCTCAGAATGCGCGACGAGCACGGCGCGCTCGTGTCGCCGGAGCTCTTCATTGCCGCGGCCGAGCGCTACGGCCTGACGCCGGCGATCGACCGGTGGGTCATCACGCAGGCGTTCCGTTGGCTCGTGTCCGAGGCAGACGAGCGGGAGCGGCTCGCGCTCTGCTCGATCAACCTCTCGGGGCAGAGTCTCGCGGACGAGAAGTTTCTGCCATTCGTCATCGAGCAGTTCCAGCGGAGCGGGCTCGACGGCCGGCGGATCTGCTTCGAGATCACGGAGACGGCGGCGATCGCGAGCTATGCGCAGGCGAACCGTTTCATCCATGCGCTCAAGGAGATCGGCTGCAGGTTCGCGCTCGACGACTTCGGCACCGGCCTCTCGTCGTTCGGCTACCTGAAGCATTTCCCGGTCGACTTCCTGAAGATCGACGGCAGCTTCGTGAAGGAGATCCTGCACGACCCGATCGACCGTGAGATGGTGCGCTCGATCAACGAGATCGGTCACCTCACCGGCAAGCAGACGATCGCCGAGTTCGCCGAAAACCAGGAGATCATCACGATGCTGCGCGCGATCGGCGTCGACTACGCGCAGGGATACGGCGTCTCCGAGCCGAAGCGCCTCCTCGAAGCCGTCGCGTAATCGGGGTCAGAGCCCTTTTCCCGCGAGATTGGGGGTCAGAGCCCTTTTTCCGCAAACCTCTCGCGGAAAAAAGGGCTCTGACCCCAATCTCGAGGACGAAGGGCTCTGACCCCGGCTACCGGAAGCGCATCGAGTAGTCGATCGCGCGGACGTGCTTCGTCATCGCGCCGATCGAGATGAAGTCGACGCCGGTGTCGGCCACGGCACGCAGCGTGTCGAGGTCGACGCTGCCCGACGCCTCGAGCTCCTTCGGGCGCGTGCCCGTCGCCGCCGCATGCGCGTCGCGGATCGCGACGGCCTCGCGCATTCCGTCGAGGTCGAAATCGTCGAGCATCACGCGATGAGCGTCCGTCGCGAGCGCCTCGCGCAGCTCGTCGAGCGTTTCGACCTCGACCTCGATCATCAGACCGGGATTCCGGGCGACGGCCCGACGCACCGCCTCGGTGATGCCGCCGGCCGACGCGACGTGATTCTCCTTGATCAGCACCGCGTCGTAGAGGCCCTGGCGGTGGTTCGACGCGCCGCCGCACCGCACCGCGTACTTCTGCGCGCGTCTCAGGCCCGGCAACGTCTTCCTCGTGTCGAGGATCCGTGCGCGGCTGCCGGCGACGGCCTGTGCGTAGCGCCTCGCGGAGGTCGCCGTTCCGGACAGCGTCTGCAGGAAGTTGAGCGCGGTGCGCTCGCCGCTCAGGATCGCGCGCGCCGGGCCGCGCAGCGTGCACACGGTCGTGTTCGCCGCGACGTCCGCGCCTTCCGGAAGCTTCCACTCGACCGTGATCGCGGGATCGATCTGCCGGAACACCTCGTCGAACCACGGCGCTCCGCAGAGCACCGCCGGCTCTTTGCAGACGACGAAGGCATCCGCGATGCGCTCGGGCTCGATCAGCGCGGCGGTCACGTCGCCGGTGCCGAGGTCCTCGGCGAGCGCGCGAGCGACGTCGGCGGCGATGTCGGCGGGAGAGGGCGGCGAGTGCATCGGTTCAGGACTCCATGTCCTCGAGACGGCCTACCGTAAGCGCGAACGCTCCGGGCGCCGAGGCGCGCCGGCCAGTCTAAACGAATCCGCGTGCGCTCGCGCGCGTCCGAAGCGCGGAAGCCCGGCGGAACGGATCGCTAGACGAAGAACCCGGTATGCCCGAAGCCGACCATGCTCGCGATCATCGGCACGGACAGCATCGTGTTCGTCCTCGACGCGAGGAACGCGACGCGGCGGGCGCGGTTGATCTCCTCCGCGCTCGCCTCGACGAGCCCGAGCACCTTCTTCTGGTTCGGCCAGATCAGCACCCAGACGTTGAACAGCATGATCGTGCCGAGCCACGCGCCGACGCCGATGACCCACGCGTTGCCCGGCGCGCCTTCGTTCAGCCCGAGCATGAACGCGTCGTCGAAGAGGCCGTAGCGGAGCAACGCCGCGGCCCCGGACAGCCACGTGACGACCGCCCCCCAGCGGAACCATGCGAGAGCACGGGGCGCGACGTACTTCGAGATGCCCGAACCGCCCGGTCCGCCCGTATCCGCGGCGGCCGCTGCGAGCGCCGGCACCTGCACGAAATTGAAGTAGTAGAGGAGGCCGATCCAGACGATGCCGGCCAGCACGTGCACCCAGACGATGAACGTCAGGTCGCTGAAGTCCACGCCATTGATCAGCCCGATGATCACGGCGAGGACGACGCCGGCCGTGATGGTTCCCCCGATCGAATTCAACGGATTCATCGCATCCCCCCTGAAAGACTCGACGACCCGGCGGCCTTACCCGCGGCTTGTTGCTGTTGTTATCGACGCGGCCGGGACTTGCCCCGGCGGAACGAGTCTAGAAGAATAGGTGACAGATTGTGGCAGTTCAACGATCCGGCCGTCCCCCGCCTTCCTTCGAGTGCCCGTGCCCGGTTCTCGGAACCGGCGCCCGGCTTGCCGCGCGTCGCGGCAGCGGATACCCCCGGCCGGACAGCGACTGCACGGAGGACGATCCATGGACGTGAATGACCGGATTCGCAAGCAGCTCGCGGAGCATCCCGTGCTCCTCTATATGAAGGGCACGCCCGACTTCCCGCAGTGCGGCTTCTCGGCGCAGACCGTCGCCGCGCTTCGCGCCGTCGGCGCGGAGTTCGCCTACGTGAACGTCTTCGAGGACCCGGAGATACGCGAAGGCCTCAAGGTCTATTCGAACTGGCCGACGTTCCCGCAGCTCTACGTGAACGGCGAGCTGATCGGCGGCTGCGACATCACGCTCGAGCTCTATCAGTCGGGCGAGCTCGCGGAGATCATCAAGCAGGCGAAGGCCCCGGCGTCGACCTGACGAAATGGGGGTCAGAGCCCTTACCCTGGAACCTCCGGCCTGACCCCTCCCGCGCCGCAGCCTGACCCCGTCCCGTGCCGGGGGATCGGGGCCAGATCCCTCGGGTTCGAGACATCGCGGTCACCGCTCCGTCAGTCCGACCCCTTGTTCTCGAACACCGGCCGGAAACGGTTCACGATCCTGCAGAAGAGCTCGGCCGTCTTCTCCGCGTCGTAAAGCGCCGAGTGTGCCTGCGCGTCGTCCCACTCCATGCCGGCCGCGACGACGGCCCGGCCGAGCACAGTCTGTCCGAATGCGACGCCGGCGAGCGTCGCCGTGTCGAAGCTCGAGAACGGATGGAACGGATTGCGCTTGATCATGTTGCGCGCGACGGCCGCGTTCAGGAACTGCAGGTCGAAAAAGGAGTTGTGCCCGACGAGAATGGCCCGGTTGCACTTCTGCTCCTTGACCTCCTTGCGGATCTCCTGAAAGAGCCGTCGCAACGCGTCGGCCTCGTCGAGCGCGGGCCGCAGCGGATGATACGGATCGATGCCCGTGACCTGCAGCGACGCGGGCTCGAGGTTCGCGCCGGGAAACGGCTTCACGAGATACCGTGACTTCTCGGCGGGGACGAGGTCACCGTGCTCGTTCATCCGGACGATCACGGCCGCGACCTCGAGCAGCGCGTCCGTCGCGGGATTGAATCCGCCGGTCTCGACGTCGATCACGACGGGCAGGAAGCCGCGGAAACGCTGCGCGATCGGCGACGTCCCCTGGGCCTCGCGGCTCTGCCCGACGTCCTCGTCGTCGAGCGGCGCGGAGTTGTCGTTGGTCGTGCTCATGGCTCGGACATCGCCGCGGCGAGCGCCGACGGCCCCGTGCCGTGCAGCAGCTGCACGGTGAGCCGCACGCCGAAACCCGTCGTATCCGTCGGCACGTGCGCGAGCCCGCCCTTGTGCTCCGCGGCCGAGAGATCGATGTGCACCCACGGGATCGACTTCGGCACGAAGCGTGACAGGAAGCGTGCCGCGAGCACATGGTCGCCGTGCGATTCGACCGCGCATTGCTTGATGTCTGCGACGTCGCTCCGCAGCAGCTGATCGAAATCCTCGTCCATCGGGAACGGCCAGACCCGTTCGCCCGACATCACCCCGGCCTCTTGAAGCAGGGCGTTGCCGCGGACCCGATTCGTGAAGACGCCCGAGTAGCGCTGCGTCAGCGCCGAGATGCAGCTGCCGGTCAACGTCGCGTAGTCGATGATCAGCTTCGGCTCGTCACGGGCCGCGAGCGCGAGCGTGTCCGCGAGGATCATCCGGCCTTCCGCGTCGGTATGAATGACCTGGATGCTCGTCCCGTTCGCCGCCGTGACGATCTCCTGCGGCATGTAGCTCGTCGGCGCGATGCGGTTCTCCGTGACGGCGAGCCACGCGTCGACCGCGTAGGGCACTTCGAGCTCCTTCAGCGCGAGCAGCGCGCCGAGGGCGACGGCGCTGCCCTGCATGTCCATGTGCATGTCGAGCATGCCCTTGAAGGGCTTCAGGTTCGTGCCGCCTGTGTCGAACAGCACGCCCTTGCCGACGAGGCAGAGCTCGGGCGCGTGGCTGCCGGCCGGCCGATAGCAGACCCGCAGGATGCCCGCGTCGCGATGCGCGTTGCCCTGCGCGACCGCGAGGAACGCGCCGGCGCCAAGCTTCTCGAGATCCTTCTCGCCGAGAAACTTGCAACCGAGCGAATGCCGGGCCGCGAGCTCCTCGACGGCCTGGCGATACGTCGCCGCCGTCAGTCGGTTCGGCGGCAGCGCCGTGAACCAGCGCGCGACGTTGTTGCCGAGGGCTTCCGCGTGCAGCCGGTCGAGCGGCAGCTTCGGCTTCGCGTCGAGCACGGAGACCTGCTCGAGCTCGATCGGCCGGGGCTGCTCGTCGGTCTTGAACGTCGGCAGCTTGAACGAGGCCGCATGTGCGGCCGCGACGAGCGCGGACAGCGCTTCGCGGCGGTTACTCTCGTCGAGTCCCGCGCTCATCAGTGCGAGCTTGCCGGGACGCTCGCGCAGGCAGTCGGCGATGACCTCCCGAGCCCAGGTCAGGAGCGCGAACGGCGTCGAGCCGTCGAGAAGCGTCGCCGTGACGCCGGTCGCCCGCGCATTGCCGAGGCGCGTGAAAGCGCTCTTCAGGCCCTGCGCGCGGGCGCGGTCTATCAGCTTGTGCAACTGCCTCCCGAGCGGCAGCTCGGCGAACACCGAACCCGACGGTTCCTTCGGCAGCACGATCGCGACGTGATCGAACGATGCGAGCTGCGACTCGGTGAACGCGCGCGTTGCCTGTGTGACTTTGAGCGGTGTGAATTCCGGGAGATCGAGCATTCCTGTCGCCTTGACCCTTGTTGGGCAAACCCCGATCATAGCGCCGCCCGCGAGGGTACAATTCAGGATCGGGCCCGCATCGTAGCAGGAGCACCGCGGAAATTCATAGCTAAGGCTTTGAATTACCGCGTATCGTCGAGGAGACGTCCCATGGCGACCGCACGACCTTTGCCGACGTTCAGGGCGGCCGAAGACGACTTGGATCCAGAAGAGACTCAAGAGTGGCTCGAGTCGATCGATTCCGTTCTGCGCGTGCACGGCGCAGAGCGCGCGCACTATTTGCTCGAGTGCATGATCGATCATGCACGCCGCTCGGGGGCCTATCTCCCGTATAGCCCGAACACCGCGTACCTCAATACGATCCCGGTCGGTCAGCAGCCGCCTTATCCCGGCGACCGTGCGATCGAGCGCCGGATCGAGGCATACCTGCGCTGGAACGCGATGGCCATGGTCGTGCAGGCGAACCGCATGAGCTCGGAGTACGGCGGACACATCGCGAGCTATGCGTCGTGCGCGACGCTCTACGAGGTCGGCTTCAATCATTTCTGGCGTGCGCCGACGCCCGAGCACGGCGGTGACCTCGTGTTCTTCCAGGGTCACTCGTCGCCGGGCATCTATGCGCGGGCCTATCTCGAGGGGCGCCTCACCGAGGAGCACCTGAAGCACTTCCGGCAGGAGGTCGTCGGCAAAGGCAAGGGCCTGTCGTCCTATCCGCACCCGTGGCTGATGCCAGACTTCTGGCAGTTCCCCACGGTGTCGATGGGCCTCGGGCCGATGATGGCGATCTATCAGGCCCGCTTCATGCGCTACATGGAGAACCGCGGGCTTCTGCCGAAGCAGGACCGTAAGGTCTGGTGCTTCATCGGCGACGGCGAGACGGACGAGCCGGAGTCAATGGGCGCGATCACGATGCCGGTCCGCGAGCGCCTCGACAATCTGATCTTCGTGATCAACTGCAACCTGCAGCGTCTCGACGGCCCCGTCCGCGGCAACGGCAAGATCATCCAGGAGCTCGAGGCCGCATTCCAGGGCGCCGGCTGGAACGTCATCAAGGTCATCTGGGGCTCGCGTTGGGATCGGCTGCTCGCGAAGGACGAGAAGGGCATCCTGCGCCGCACGATGGAAGAATGCGTCGACGGCGAGTACCAGGCGTTCAAGGCGAAGGGCGGCGCGTACACGCGCGAGCACTTCTTCGGCCGCCATCCGGAGCTCAAGGCGATGGTCGCCGACATGTCGGACGACGACATCTGGCGGCTCAACCGCGGCGGCCATGACGCGATCAAGGTCTACGCCGCCTACCACCAGGCCGTCCGTCACGAGGGCCGTCCGACCGTGATCCTCGCGAAGACCGTGAAGGGCTTCGGCATGGGCGCGGCCGGCGAGGGCCAGAACATCACGCACCAGAAGAAGAAGCTCGACGAGGACGACCTGAAGGCGTTCCGCGACCGCTTCAACATCCCGATCTCCGACGAGGAGATCGCGAACATCCCGTACTGCAAGTTCGCCGAGGACAGCGAGGAGCAGCGCTATCTGCTCGAGCGCCGCAAGCGGCTCGGCGGGTTCCTGCCGGCGCGGCGCACGAAGGCCGAGCCGCTCGAGACGCCCCCGCTCGAGTTCTTCAGCGCACAGCTCGAAGGCAGCGGCGATCGCGAGATCTCGACGACGATGGCGATGGTCCGCATGCTGACCGCGCTCGTCCGAGACAAGAAGATCGGGCCGCGCATCGTGCCGATCGTGCCCGACGAGGCGCGCACGTTCGGCATGGAGGGCTTGTTCCGCCAGATCGGCATCTACTCGCCGCTCGGGCAGCTCTACACGCCGCAGGACGCCGACCAGCTCACTTACTACCGCGAGGACAAGAAGGGACAGATCCTGCAGGAGGGCATCAACGAGGCAGGCTCGTTCTGCTCGTGGGCCGCGGCCGGCACGGCGTACTCCAATCACGGCGTGCAGATGATCCCCTTTTATCTCTTCTATTCGATGTTCGGCTTCCAGCGGATCGGGGATTTCATCTGGGCCGGCGGTGACATGCAGGCGCGCGGCTTCCTGATCGGCGGCACGGCCGGCCGGACGACGCTCGCCGGCGAGGGACTGCAGCACCAGGACGGCCACAGCCAGCTCGTCGCGACGACGGTGCCGAACTGTCGAGCCTACGACCCGTGCTACGCGTACGAGCTTGCCGTGATCGTGCAGGACGGCATGCGGAGGATGTATGCCGAGCAGGAGAACATCTTCTATTACATCACCTGCATGAACGAGAACTACGTGCACCCGCCGATGCCGGAAGGCGTGACCGAAGGCATCTTGAAGGGCATGTACCTTCTCGAAAGCGCGAAGGCAAAGAAGGGCCGTCCGCGCTTACAGCTCATGGGCTCCGGCACGATCCTGCGGGAGGTCCAGGCGGCCGCGAAAATCCTCGACGAGCGGTTCAACGTCGATGCGGACGTCTGGAGCGTCACGAGCTTCAGCGAGCTGCGGCGTGAGGCGCTCGAGGTCGACCGGTGGAATCAGCTTCATCCGCTCGAGAAGCCGCGCACGAGCTACGTCGCGCAGTGTTTCGCCGACCGCAAGGGTCCGTTCGTCGCTGCGACGGACTACATGAAGACGGTGCCGGATCAGATTCGCCAGTGGGTGCCGGGCCGCTACGTCACGCTCGGCACGGACGGGTTCGGCCGAAGCGACGGGCGCAAGGCGCTGCGGGAGTTCTTCGAGGTGGACAAGCATTCGATCGTCGTCGCTGCGCTCAAGGCGCTCGCGGACGAAGGGAGCGTGAAGCAGGAGGTCGTCGCAGGTGCGATTCGGGAGTTCGGCATCGATCCCGAGAAGCGCGATCCGGTGACGCTCTGAGTTTTTTGCGGGCGTAGTGTCGTGGAGATCTCCGTTCCCGATCTGGGCGACGTCAGCGACGTACAAATCACGGACATCCTCGTCAAAGTCGGCGACCGTGTGTCGCCCGAGGATCCGTTAGTCAGCCTCGAGACCGAGAAGGCGACGATCGACGTGCCGTCGCCGGCTGCGGGCTCCGTCAAGGAAATCAAAGTCTCGATCGGCGACCGTGTGTCGTCCGGCGACGTGCTGATGGTCGTCGACGGCGACGACGCGTCTGCGGCGGCCGGGATGACCGCCGAAGAGGCGACGCCGGACAGCTCCGCGCCGTCCGCCGGTGCGTCCGCAGCGGCATCCGGCGATGCATCGCGCACGGAGCCGCGCGGCGGCGCGAACGGCGGAGACGCCGCGCCGCGTCCCGTCGTCGTGCCCGATCTCGGCGACTTTTCGGACGTCGAGGTCATCGAGGTGCTCGTCGCCGAGGGCGACGAGGTCGAGGCCGAGCAGGGGCTCATCACGCTCGAGACCGAGAAGGCGTCGATGGACGTCCCGGCGCCCGAGCCGGGCGTTGTCGTAGCGCTCAAGGTCAAAGTCGGCGACCGCGTGTCGGCCGGCGACGAAATCCTGCTTCTCAAGCCTTCGCTCGCGTCCGGCGCGCAGGGTGCCGACGCCGGCCAGCGCGCAGCCGAGGCTCCGACGAGCGCGGCCGGCGGCCTGGCCGAGTCCGTCGCTGCGCCCCGGTCGTCGGAGACGCCGGCGGCACCCCGCCCGATGACCCCGCCGAGCGGCGAGCCTGCCGACGTGCGCACGAGGCCGTCGGCCCACGTATCGGCGCCGATGCCGGTCGACGAAGCGGCGTTCTCGAGGGCACATGCGAGCCCGTCGGTCCGCAAGCTCGCGCGCGAGCTCGGCGTCGATCTCGGCCGCGTGCGCGGCACCGGCGTCAAGGGCCGGATCCGCGCCGAGGACGTGAAGGCGTTCGTCAAGGAGATCGTGCAGGGCCGCGGCGCGCCCGGCGGCGGGCTGCCGAGCGTGCCCGACGTCGACTTCGCGAAGTTCGGCGAGATCGAGCAGCGGCCGCTGTCGCGAATTCAGCGCATCTCGGGCGCGCGGCTCCATGCGAGCTGGGTCAATCTGCCGCACGTCACGCAGCACGACGAGGCGGACATCACGGCGCTCGAGGAGATGCGGCAGTCGCTCAAGGCGCAGGCCGAAGAGCGCGGTATTCGTCTCACGCCGCTCGCGTTCATCCTGCGCGCGTGCGCGCTGACGCTCGCGGAGTTTCCGCACTTCAAGTCGTCGTTGTCGAAGGACGGCCAGAGCCTGATCCTGAAGCGTTACACGCATCTCGGGTTCGCCGTCGACACGAAGAACGGGCTCGTCGTGCCTGTGATCCGCAACGCGGACCGCAAGGACATCTACGAGATCGCGGCCGAGCTCGGCGAGCTCTCCGCGCGCGCACGCGACGGCAAGCTGAAGCCCGAAGACATGCAGGGCGGCGTGTTCACCGTGTCGAGCTTGGGCAGCATCGGCGGCACGTTCTTCACGCCGATCATCAATGCTCCGGAGGTCGCGATCCTCGGCGTCTCCCGTAGCCAGTGGAAGCCCGTGTACCAGGGCGGCGTGTTCGTCCCGCGGCTCATGCTGCCGCTGTCGCTGTCGTACGATCATCGCGTGATCGACGGCGCCGACGCCGTCCGTTTCACGACCCGGCTCGCCGAAACGCTCGGCCAGGTCGATCGGCTCGTCGAGGCGATTCCGTGAGCGGAACGGAAATTCGCGTTCCCGATCTCGGCGATTTCGAAGCGGTCGACGTGATCGAGGTGCACGTCGCCGCGGGCGATCGCATCGAGAAGGACGATCCGCTGATCACGCTCGAGACGGACAAGGCGACGATGGACGTGCCGTCGCCTCAGGCCGGCGTCGTCGTCGACGTGCGCGTCGCGGTCGGCGACAAGGTGTCGAAGGGCGATACGATCGTCACGCTCGACGCTGCGGGTGCCGTCGCCGACGCAGGTGCCGATGCGGCTCCGAGCGCTGAAGCGGCGAAGAAAACGCTCGATGCGGCCTCGGCGGAGGCGACGCCGTCCGACGCTCGGGCCCCCGCGTCGACCGGCACGGCGCCGGAGCGGGCGGCAGGAACGGCGACCTCCGCGCATGCCGTTCCTGGCCGCGGAGGTCCGGGCTCGCGGCTCGTCGTGCTCGGTGCAGGTCCGGGCGGCTACACGGCGGCGTTCCGCGCGGCCGACCTGGGTCTCGACGTTACGCTGATCGAACGCTGGCCGTCGCTCGGCGGGGTCTGCCTGAACGTCGGTTGCATCCCGTCGAAGGCGTTGCTGCATGCCGCGCGCGTGATCGAGGAGACGAAGGAGATGGCGTCGCACGGCATCGACTTCGGCGAGCCGCGTATCGATCGCGACAAGCTTCGCGGCTGGAAGAACGAGGTCGTCGGCCAGCTCACGCGCGGCCTTGCCGGCATGGCGAAGCAGCGTAAGGTGCGCGTCGTGCACGGGACCGGCCGCTTCGTCGGTCCGAATCGGATCGAGGTCGTGCGCGACGGCGAGGTCGAGACGGTCGACTTCGACCAGTGCATCATCGCCGCGGGCTCGGAGCCGGTGCGTTTGCCGAACCTGCCGGACGATCCTCGCATCATGGATTCGACCGGTGCCCTCGAGCTCGAGGAGTTGCCGAAGCGGATGCTCGTGATCGGCGGCGGCATCATCGGCCTCGAGATGGCGACCGTGTACGACGCGCTCGGCGTGCGCGTGTCCGTCGTCGAGCTGACGAAGACGTTGATTCCGGGCTGCGACCGTGATCTGGTCCGGCCGCTCGAGAAGCGGCTCAACGCGCGCTACGAGGCGATCATGCTCGGCACCAAGGTCGTCGACGTGAAGGCGACGGGCGAGGGGATTGCGGTTCGATTCGAAGGCGACGCTGCGCCCGACAGCGAGCAGATTTACGGACGCGTCCTCGTCGCCGTGGGCCGCCGTCCGAACGGTGCTGCAATCGGCGCGGAGGCGGCCGGCGTCAACGTCGACGAACGCGGCTTCATCAAGGTCGACAAGCAGATGCGGACGAACGTGCCGCACATCTTCGCGATCGGTGACATCGTCGGTCCGCCGATGCTTGCGCACAAGGCGTCGCACGAGGGTAAGGTCGCCGCCGAAGCGGCCGCCGGCGAGAAGAGCTTCTTCGATGCGCGCGTGATTCCTTCGGTCGCGTACACGGACCCCGAGATCGCGTGGGTCGGCGTCACCGAGGAGGACGCGAAGGCGCGCGGCGTCCGTTACGAGAAGGGGACTTTCCCGTGGGCCGCAAGCGGGCGCTCGCTGTCGCTCGGCCGCTCGGACGGTCTCACGAAGCTCTTGTTCGATGCCGAGACGAAGCGCGTGATCGGTGCGGGTATCGTCGGCCCGAATGCGGGCGATCTGATCGCCGAGGCCGCGCTCGCGATCGAGATGGGCTGCGATGCCGAGGACATCGGTCTCACCGTGCACCCGCATCCGACGCTGTCCGAGACGATCGCGTTCGCGGCCGAGGTCGCGGCGGGAACCGTCACGGATCTTTACGTCCCGAAGCGCTGAGGCGCGACCCGAGTCGTCGACAAACGCGATAGCGAAGAAAGGCCGTCGAGGCGGGCGCTCCCATCGGTCTACGATAGCCACGGCCCGAGATAGACGGCCTGGCGCCGGATCCTGCTTCTTGGAAGCCTGTCGTCCCGCCTCCGGCCCGGGGCGCGCCCGACATCCCTCGGGCGAGCACCATCGATTGTCGATGATCCCCCTTTCTCTACTCCAATTGGGAATATCCGACAGTCCGTATTGTTAGCATCGGCTGCCGGCAGCAAGATCGGCAAAGGGGTGCTAGTTGAACGAACGACGGAAAGCCGCTACTGACGCAGACTGGCCTCTCTATGAATAGCACAGCGCAGTCCGTGAGTATCCGCGCCGCCCTCTTTCTCGGCATAACTGCTTTGTCGATCCCCTTGGTCTTTGCGCTGGGCATGGCAGTTCTCGTGCCGCTCCAAGGTCTGTTGTCTCCCTGGCCGGAAGGAGAGCTGTGGCACTGGATCGACGATTACGTCTTCGATATGCCGTTGAAGTGGCCCTACTTGATATTGGCCCCCGGGATCCCGGCGGCCGTCGTCTTTTGGACCGTCGTCGCGTTCGCCTACGGATGGCTCACTCGTCGCGTTCGGGTCTTGTATGCCGGTCTTGGCGTGTTACCGACGGTTTGGGGCGTTGGTGTGGTATTGGTGACAGTAATCGGAGCTTAAGTCTCGTGCGTGGGGCGTCCTCCAATGTAGGCTGACCGGATCTGCCGTGAGCGCGCCACTATCTAGATTGTCGCAAGCAGAGCTAGCGAGTAACGCCGGCGCGCCGAAGAATTGCGCGGACTCGTTACAGGCGAAGCCGCCCGTGGCACACGCGACTCGAAGGTGCCGCCTGCCGCCCTGATCGGCGAGCGCTCGTACGCACACACCTCGAATCGGCACCACGGCACGCCGAGCTTCGGTCTCTCGAGCGCGAAGAACTCGACCGTGCAGCCGAACTCGAACGTGCAGAGGCCGCCGTACGCGAGGGCGACGACCAGGTGCTCGGAATGGTCGACGGGCCTGCCTCTTCGGGGCCCCGTCGAGCCGTGTCGGGTGAGCGGTTCATGTATTCGGATCGTACAATACGCGTCGGCGCATCGAACGACGTACGACATGTCCTCCGAATCGAGCATTCTACTCGCGTCGACCCCGCCGGCGTGGGTCGACTACGCCGTCGAGCACTGGCCCGTGCTCCTCGTCGATCACGCAAACTGCGAGAAGAAGGCCGCGTCGACGGCCTTGTCGCTGATGTTCGCCTATCCGGACGACCGCATGCTGACCGGAGTAATGTCGCGCCTCGCCCGCGAGGAACTGCGCCACTTCGAGCAGGTACAGCGGCTGATGGACAAGCTGGGGGTCCCGTTCGCGCGGCAGCGGCCGGGACGCTACGCCGCGGGGCTACGCGCCGCGATGGGGAAGGTCGAGCCGCAGCGCAAGCTCGATGTGCTCCTCGTCGGAGCGCTGATCGAGGCGCGCTCTGCGGAGCGCTTCAGGCTGCTCGTTCCGCGTCTACCGGAGCCGGTCGCGGAGCTCTATATGAGTCTCGAGCGTTCCGAGGCGCGCCATTTCGAGCTCTACCTCGATCTCGCACGCCGAGCGGACACCTCCGAGGGTAAAGTAGAGAGCGAACGCAGGCTCGCGGCGCTCGCGACCCGCGAAGCGGAGCTCGCGACGGAACCCGACTCTGTTTTTCGATTCCACTCCGGCACGCCGACCGGCACGGGGAACTAAGAAGATCCCGTTCGGGATGGGCCCGTGCTCCAGCGGGAGCTGTCGTCCGTCAGGATAGCGCCGACGCGATCAAGAGCCGTCAGTCGGCGCTGAGCCACGCCGCGAGCAGGCGGATCTGCACGGGCTCGAGGCGCTCGCCGAACGCCGGCATTTGCCCGTTTCGACCCTCGACGATCGACGTGACGATCGCATCGCGCGAGCCGCCGTAGAGCCAATGCCCGTCGTTCAGCGGCGGCGCGCCGAGGAGGGGTTGCCCCGAGCCGTCCGCGCCGTGACACGCCGAGCAGAGCTGCGCGAAGCGCGTGCGCCCGGCCGCGACCGCATCGTCGTCTCCGCGCCCCTGGGCGAGCGCGACCACGTAGTCCGCGACTTCCGCGACGCCCTCGTCGCCGAGCGCCGCGCCCAAAGGCGGCATCACCGCGATCCGCCCGAGTGTAATCGTCTGCGTGACGGCGTCGAAGGTGCCGCCCCACTGCCACTCGGTATCGCGCAGGTTCGGAAACAGATTCGCCTGTCCTTGCGCGTCCGGCCCATGGCAAGCGGCGCAATGGTTGGCGAACACGCTCGCGGCCGCCGCCATCGCGCGCGGATCGTCGCGCAGCCGCGCGTGATCGGCCGAAGCGAGCTCCTCGCGCAGCGCGCCGAAACGCTCGACGTAATGGGCCGCGCTCGCCTCGATCTCGTGATGCTGAGACCAGTGCAGCACGCCCGCGAACGTGCCGAGGCCGGGGTAGAGCATGAGATACAGCACCGAGACGACGAGCAGAGAGAAGATCAGCCAGAACCACCAGAGCGGCGCCGGCGCGGTGCCCTCTTTGAGCGTCTCGTCCCACGTGAGCTCGCCGATGCTCTCGTCGTGGTTCTTGCCGAAATAGACGCTGACGACGAGCCACGCGAGCGCCGCGAGCGTCGTCACCGTCAGCACGACGATCCAGCCGCCCCAGAACTGCGTCGGCAGATCAGCCATGGTGGTCCTCGTCGTGGAGCGGCAGCCGCGAGATCGCTTCGAACTGCGACGCCCGGCCGCGCACAGAGAGCCAGACGACGAGCGCGATCATGAAGGCCATCACCAGCATGTCGCCGATGAAGATCACGTACGTCATAGCCCGCTTCCTCTCGTGCGTGTGCGGCCGAGCGATTGCAGGTACGCGATCACCGCGTCGAGCTCTGTCTTGTCGGCGACCGCGTCAGCCGCCGCAGCGATGTCCTCGTCCGTGTACGGATGGCCGAGACGGCGCAGCGTCCTGAGTCGCGCGGCGATGCTGCCGTCGGGATCCGCGGGCCGCTCCGCGAGCCACGGGTAGGCAGGCATGATCGAGGTCGGCACGACTGCGCGCGGATCGAGCAGATGCACGCGGTGCCAAGTGTCCGTGTACTTGCCGCCGACGCGGTGCAGGTCGGGTCCGGTGCGCTTCGAGCCCCACAGGAACGGCCGGTCGTAGACGAACTCGCCCGAGCGCGAGTACGGCCCGTAGCGCTGCACTTCCGCGAGCAGCGGCCGAACCTGCTGCGAGTGGCACGACGAGCAGGACTCCCGGATGTAAACGTCGCGTCCGAGGAGCTCGAGCGGCGAATACGGCGCCACGCCTTCCGCGGGCGTCGACAGCGACTCCTGGTAGAGGCTCGGGATGATCTGGACGAGCCCGCCGATCGACGAGACGACGAGGATCCCGAAGATCAGGAGGCCCGAGCTTCGCTCGATGCGCTTGTGAAGGCCGAGCAGGCTCATGTGCCGACCTCCGCGGCGAGCGTGCGCGTCGGCGGCGCAGCGGGCACCGTCTCGAGGCCGCCCATCGTCCGCCACAGATTCACGGCCATCAGCGCGGCGCCCGCGAGAAAGAGTCCGCCCGCGACGAGCCGCAGCGCGTAGTACGGCGCCATCGCGGCCATCACGTCGACGAAGCCGTAGCGCACCTCGCCGAGGTCGTCGAGCGTGAGCCAGAGGAGCCCCTGTGAGACGCCTGCGCCCCACATCGCGATCACGTACAGCATGACGCCCGCGAGCGCGAGCCAGAAATGCGTGTTCGCGAGCCGCGTGCTCCAGAGCGGGCGCCCCGCGAGCCGCGGCACCATGTAATAGAACGTGCCGAACGTGATCAGCGCGTTCCAGCCGAGCGCGCCCGAATGCACGTGGCCGACCGTCCACTCGGTGAAGTGGGACAGCATGTTCACGCTCCGAATGGCCATCATCGGCCCTTCGAACGTCGCGAGCCCGTAGAACGCGAGGGAAAGCACGACGAACTTGAGCGCCGGATCGACTCGAAGCTTCCGCCACGCGCCGCTGACCGTCATCACGCCGTTGATCATCGTCGCCCACGAAGGCGCGAGCAGGATCAGGCTCATGACGACCCCGAGCGACTGCACCCACTCCGGGATCGCGTTGTAGTGCAGGTGATGTGGGCCCGCCCAGATATACGTGTAGACGAACGCCCAGAACGCGACGATCGAGAGGCGATAGCTCCAGATCGGCTGCTCCGCTTGTTTCGGCAGAAAGTAGTAGAGCATGCCGAGGAAGCCGCCGGTCAGCAGGAAACCGACCGCGTTATGCCCGTACCACCACTGCACGATCGCGTCCTGCGCGCCCGCGTAGAGCGAGTAGGACTTCGTCAGCGTCGCCGGCAGTGCCAGGCTGTTCACGACGTGCAGCATCGCGACGACGATGATCAGCGCGCCGTAGAACCAGTTCGAGATGTAGATCGGGCCGACCTTACGCCGCGCGAGCGTGCCGAAGAAGACGACGCCGAACGAGATCCACGCGACCGCTATCGCCAGATCGAACGGCCACTCGAGCTCCGCGTACTCCTTCGATGCGTTGATCCCGCCGAGCAGGGACAGCGCCCCGAACACGCACGTCGCCTGCCATGCGTAGAACACGAACCACGCGAGCCGCGGCGCGAACAGCGGCACGTGCGAGGTCCGCTGTACGCTGTAGAACGCCGTGCCGATCAGCGCCGACACGCCGAAGCCGAAGATCACGGAGTGCGTGTGGACGGTCCGGAGCCGCCCGAACGAGAGCCACGGCTGGTCGAAGCCGAGCTGCGGCCAGACGAGCTCGGCGGCGACGTAGACGCCCGCGAGCATCCCGACGAGCGTCCACGCGACCGCGGCGGCGGTGAAGGCCGCGACGATCCGGTCCTCGTAGAGCACGGCCTTCGCGCTCACGTCATGCTCCGATGCGCGGCCCGATGCCGCGGCCCCATAGAACGACGGTCAGCCCGAGCAGGCTGACCCACGCGACCAGGAGATACGCGATCAGCGACGACGCCATCAGCATCCCGCGACCGGGATCGATGCCGAGCACGACAGGCAGCCCGCGGTAAAGGAGATACATGCTCGCGATCAGCGCCGGCACGAGCACGATCACGTTCAGGAACGCGTGTGGATAGAGGTGCGCGGCGCTGCCGATCGCGAGCGGCACGCCGACGACCGCGACGAGCGCGAGGCTCGCGCCGAACGACTCGCTCGCGCCGTACGTCTTCGCCATCCAGCGGGCGATCATGGCGGTGCTGAAGAGCCCGAAGAGAAGGAGCAGGAAGTACGCGACACAGATCGCTGCGATCACGGTCCGTGGCAGCATGATCGGCGCGACGCCGAGCCGCCAGCCGAAGGCGGCCGTGCCGATGTAAGCGAAGAGCGGCGGCAGGATCACGAGCCACAGCGCGAAGCCGAAGAAGACGCGCGCGGCGCTCGGAGGACGCTCGGCGAACGCGGCGAAGACCTCTCCCGGTGAGCGGAGCACGCGTGCGATCAGCAGCGGGGTCAGAGGCGCTTGCACGGGCGTCGTCGTCAAGGCTCGGAGCTGTCGGATGGATTGCAGTCTAGCGGCGGCGGCAGCTCGTCACTTCTGCGGGATGTACGTACCGACCTCGTGACGTCATTGGCACGGACCGGCAACCCATGAAGCGTTTGCATCACTTCCGCGTAGAAGACGTTGCCGCAATCCGTGCCATATCACACGTGAGCGCGAACGCGAGCCGACCGACGGACTCGAACGTCCCCGTTCGACGATGCGTAGGCGCTGCTCGTTGAATACGCCAAGCAGCGCCGCGCAGCAACGGGTCGAACGCCCGGGACGGGCGAGGCCGCTCGGCTACTCGTGCGAGAACCCAAGACAATGAGCAATCCCGTGCCCGAGCGAGGCCGTTGCCCTGTCCTGGAGCCTGGCGGGCCGGTCGACGAGATACACGTCGCACTCGAAGCGTCCGGTGCTCGCATTCCGGCGCAACACCGAGAATCCCATCGGCCTGCTGTCCGCGCGTTTGCCGAGCGCGCGCGCCGCGGCCTTGAGCTCGCCGACGGACACCCAATGGACGCGGACCGTGACCTCGACGACGTCCGCGATGGGTCTCCAGGTTTCCGTTGCGCCGGCACCGACGGGCAACGACGCGAGAAGCAACGACCACGAGATCAGGACCGTCCGCCGCATGACACGGGAGGCTAGAGCGGCGGACCGCTGCGCGTGTGAAAGGGAGGCGAAAACGAACCAAAAAGCGTGTGAAAATCGCGACTAGGCCGCGCCGCGAGCAGAAGCATGGCATCAGGGGCCCGTTATCGATTCGCCGACCTCACCCTCGACACGGGGAAACGGGAGCTCACCCGCGGCGACGAACGAATCGAGCTCGGAAGGCTCACCTATGCGTTGCTAGTCGCGCTCGTCGAAGCGGCGCCGAACGTCGTGACCCACGACGAGCTCGTCGCCCAAGTGTGGGGCGGGCGGCTGACGAGCCCCGAGACGGTGACGCAGCGCGTCAAGCTGCTGCGCGGCGCGCTCGGCGATGATGCCGGGCATCCTCGCTACGTCGGACTCGTCCGCGGGCAGGGATACCGGCTCCTGCCCGACGTGCAGCGCGTGCATCCGGTGCCTCCGGTTGCCGCTCCCTCCACGGCGGACTTGGCCGCGCCCACATGGGCGGCGGGCTCCGCGCCGGTCCGGATGCGGCTGCGGCGGCTTTCCGCACCGATCGCGCTCGTCTTCACCGTCCTCCTCGCGGTCGCCGGGATCGCCGCATGGCAAGGTCATGCGCGCAGTCGGACCGACGCCCCGGTCGCGGCAGACCCGTCCGCCAGGGACGAGTCGCCTTCCGTGGCCGTTTTGCCGTTCGTGAACGACTCGCCCGATCCGGAGCAGGAATATTTCGTCGACGGATTGTCCGGCGAGCTCATCAATGCGCTGAACCGCATCCCGGGTCTCGCCGTCGCGGGCCGCGTCTCGTCGTTCTATTTCAAAGGCAGAAACGAGGACCTGCGCACGATCGGCGACATGCTCGACGTCGAGCACGTGCTGAGCGGCAGCCTGCAGACGTCCGGCGACCGGCTGCGCATCGGCGTGGAGCTCGTCGAGGTGCGGACCGGGCGCCGGGTGTGGGGCGACACGTACGAGCGTCCGCGCGACGACATTTTCGATATCCAGGACGACATCACCGAGCACGTCGCGAGGGTCCTGCAGATTCCGCTTCGGGTCGGGATCCTGGGCCGGGTGCCGGGGAGCCCGAGCAACGTCGCCGCGTACGAGGAGCTCGTCAAAGGCGAAGGCTATCTGCGCGAGCTTCGCGCGGACCTGTTCCAACCCGCGATCGATCATTACCTCCGGGCGACGCAGCTCGACGGGGAGTCGTCGATGGCGTGGATCGCGCTCGCGTCCGCGTATGCGGCCGGCGCGGGCAACCTGCCGGAGCGCGCCGTGGAATGGAGACGTCTTGCGACGGAAGCGGCCGATCGTGCTCGAGCGCTGACACCGAACGCCCTGCACGTCTTGCTCTGGGACGCGCAGCGGAGCGTCGGCCGTGGCGCGTGGAGCGACGCCGCCGCCTTCTACGGCCAGGTCGACGAGGTGCGCTTTCCGTATCTCGCCCAGGAATACGGTCCCACGACGAATGCCTGGTTTCTGAAGGGGACGTTCCTCCTTCAAGTCGGACGCATCCGCGAAGCGATAGCGCATCTCGAGAAGGCGCGCTCGCTCGATCCGCTGAATCCTCTGAACACTCTTCTTCTCGGGGACGCCTATGCCGCTAGCGGCGCTTACGCGGACGCGCTCGCCGAGCTCGATCGCGGGATGCGCCAGGGAGGGCTGACGGCCGCGCTGCAGGGCTATGCCGTTGCCGTCGCGCTCGCGTCCGGCGATCGCGCCGAGATCGAGCGTCGGCTCGCGGCGCTCTGGGACTCGCCCGCAACCGACCGGCACAGGCAGATGGCGCAGTTTCTCGACGATCCCGCCGCCGGCGTGGCCGAGCTTCGCGCCTATCTGGCTGCCGAGCCCGGCGCGCCCGAGATCATTCCGCTGCTCGTGCTCGCGCACTGGGCCGCCTATTACGGCGATCCGCACACGGCGCTCGAGCTCCTTCGGAGGATCCCGCGCGAGCTTGCCGCGCCGGACATCGCTCTTGCACTGTGGCGGCCGCTTTTCGGGGATGTGCGCCGGCTTGCCGAGTTCGAGTCGTTCGTGCGCGAGATCGGCCTCGTGGCCTACTGGGAGGCACATGGATGGCCGGATCTCTGCGAGCCCGGCGGCGACAATTTCACGTGCCGTTGAGCCGGCCTCGGCGCTCCGACGAGCCTCGCCGTTGATCGTCGTCGAGGCGGTGTGCGCGTTCAGCGCGCGCATCACTGCGCTCTTTCTCCGCGAGACGGCTTTGCGCAAGGCCCAGGCGTCGGTGCACCTCCCGGAAGCCGCGTGATCGAAGGCGACGGCGCTACTCGTAGCCGAGCCGCACGACGGCGCGCTCCATCCCGTTCACGGTGCCCGAGCGGAGCCACTCGAGCGACGCGTCGAACAGGAGCGCGTGGACGCGCTCCCACATCGCATTGTGGGACGCGCAGCCCAAGTCGAGCAGAAGCTTCTGCGGCGAGCCGAGATGCTCGTAGAGCAGCCGCACGCGGTCCGGCGCGACCTGCGCGTCGTGCACGGCGGCGACGAGCAGCATCGGCGTCTGCATGTGGCCGACGACGTCGCGATTCCAGCCCCAGACGGCCGTGCGGGGCGCGCGGCGCACGCCGCTGCCCCACGTGGCCCCGACCGGATCCGATGCGAGCATCTCGCTCCAGATCGCGGCTGCCGCCTGCGGATCGTACTGGTCCGCGCAGCCGATCTGCCGGTTCCAATTGGCCGTGAAGTCCGCGAGCGACTGCGTCGTGAACGCGGCGCCGCTCGGCGGGCGGGACGGCTGCTCCGCCGGCATGTCCGCCGTATAGGCGGGCGCGAGCAGCACGATCCTCGACACCTTGTCGGGATGCCGCGCTGCGTAACCGCCGGCGCGCGGGCCGCCGAGCGACCAGCCGATCAGCGCGACGCGCTCGACGCCGCGCAGCGCGCGCAGGTGCTCGACGACCGCATCGATATCGTCCCAGTCGGACGCGATCGTCGTGAGCTCGCCCGGTCGGTTTGGCTCGCACGGTGCCGCGAGCACCGAAGGGATCAGTGCCTGCTGCTGCTCGGCCGACAGGTTGCACGGATCGTTCATCGCGGCCGGCCGCGTCGACCTTCCGTAGCCGGTCGCGTCCATCGCGAAGACGTCGTAGCCGGCGGCCGCGAGGTGCGCCATCCAGCTGTAGTCCTCGTGGGGCACGTCGAACGCGACCTCGGCGGGCGTCCCCGCGCCGTGCACGAACAGCACGACCTGTCCCTCGAAGTCGCGCGTCCGGGCGAGCATGCCCGCCGACACGCGCTCGCGGACGTAGAGCTGCGCCGGCTCGCCGGCCATTGCAGGGACCGTCGAGACATGCGGGACGTAGTGGTCGATCGTCAGGATCTGGCCGCCGTCGTCGGCTGCCGAAGGCTGAGCGGCCAGAAGCACGGCGGCGCATGACGCGAGCATGCCGAGAAGTCCCACGCGGCCGTCGGCCGCGGCGCGGAGCGCTGCGAGCATTGACATCGCGATCTCCCCTCGTCGATGGTGTGATGTCGAACCGTTTGCGGCGCGACCGGTCGCGAGTTCCTGTTCGTTGTCGCCGGCGACGGTCGTCCGTAGTCTGGTTCAGACGCTCGAGGGCTGCAACCGATGACCTCGGCACGTTCCCGGCGAGGCACAGAAGAGCCGCCGCACCTTCCGATCACGATCGCGGACGTTCGTGCGGCCGCCGCCCGCCTCGACGGCCGGCTGCAGCGCACGCCGGCCGCGGTGTCGGAAACGCTGTCCGAGATCGCGGGGTGTCGTGTCTATCTGAAGTTCGAGATCTTCCAGTTCACCGCGTCGTTCAAGGAGCGGGGCGCGCTCTCGAAGCTGCTGACGCTGACCGACGCCGAGCGCCGCAATGGCGTCCTGACCGTTTCCGCCGGCAACCATGCGCAGGCCGTCGCGCATCACTGCCGGCGTCTCGGCATTCCGGCGATCGTCGTGATGCCGCGCTTCACGCCGTTCTCGAAGGTCGCGCGGACGAAGGCGGCGGGCGCGGACGTGGTCCTCGCGGGCGAGACGTTTGCGGAGGCCGTCACCGCCGCGATGCAGATCGGCGCGGAGCGCGGCCTCACGTTCGTTCATCCGTTCGACGATCCCGCGGTGATGGCGGGGCAGGGCACGCTCGCGCTCGAGTTTCTCGAGGACTGCCCGGATCTCGACGTGCTCGTCGCGCCGATCGGCGGCGGCGGGTTGATCTCGGGCTGTGCCGTCGCGGCGAGGGCGGTGAAGCCCGACATCGAGATCGTCGGCGTGCAGTCCGCGGCGTACCCCGGCATGAAGGCGCTCTTCGAGCCGGTGGAAGCGGCCCCGGGGCGCCAGACGATCGCGGACGGCATCGCGGTCAAGACGCCGGGCGAGCTCACACGCCGCGTCGTCGCCGCGTGCGTCGACGAGATCCTGCTCGTGAAGGAAGACGCGATCGAGCAGGCAGTGTGCCTGCTCGCCGAGATCGAGAAGGTCGTCGTCGAGGGCGCAGGCGCGACGACGCTGGCCGCGGTGATCGCGCATCCCGGCCGCTTCGCCGACAAGCGGGTCGGGCTCGTCCTGTCCGGCGCGAACATCGACAGCCGGACGCTCGCGGGCTGTCTGCTGCGAGGTCTCGTTCGCGACGGCCGGATGATTCGCCTCGCGATCGAGATGGAGGACGTGCCGGGCAGTCTCGCACGCGTCGCGTCGATCATCGGTGAGGCCGGCGGGAACATCATCGAGGTGCTGCACCAGCGGTTGAGCGCCGACCTGTCGCTCCGCTACACGACGCTCGAGATCCAGCTCGAGACGCGCGACCGTCGGCACAGCGAGGCGATCGTCGCCGCGCTGTCCGACGCGGGCTTTTCGGTGACCGTGCGCCGCTGACGGGCTCCGTGTGTTTCGGCTCGGCCCCGGCGAACGCCTGCCGGGGCTGCTCGGGCTCGCCGGCGCGTCGTTTCGAGCCGACCCGCTATACTGCTCGACTCGTCGGCAAACGGAAGGAGAACGACAATGAGAAGGGGACTGTTCGCCGTGGCCGTGCTCGGGGGGCTCGCGGCGATCGCGCACGCGCAACCGCCTGCCGTCGCGCCCGCGTGCGACCGTGCGTGCCTCGAGGGCTACATCGATCGGTATCTCGAGGCGATGCTCCAGAACGACGTCGATCCGGAGCTCTTCGCGCGCGAGGTCAAGTTCACCGAGAACGGTATCCGTCTGCCGCTCGGCGGCGAGGGGCTCTGGTACGGCATGACCGGGATCGGCTCGTACAAGTTCTACGTGCCGGACATCGAAACGCAGCAGGTCGCGTTCATCGGCACCGTCATCGAGAACATGCAGAACGGCGACGCCGACGACGGCGAGGGCAACTTCGTCGCGGTCGCCATTCGACTGAAGATCGCCGACGGGCGGATCACCGAGGTCGAGCAGCTCGCAATCAGGCCCGAAGTGCAGCTCTTCGGCGGCGGTAACGACAACAGCCCGTTCGGCAATACCGGGGACAACGTCGAGAGGATGGGCGAGCCGCATCCGATCTTCCGCGAGGCGATTCCGGAAGCGGAGCGTGCGTCGCGGGAGGAGCTGATCGAGGTCGCGAACCACTACTTCACCGGGCTTGCGCGCAACGACGGCAAGGGCTACTACCCGTTCACCGACGACTGCGTCCGCTACGAGAACGGCATCCTCGTCACACGCAACTTCACGTGCAAGCAGCAGTTCGAGGACGGCTCGCTGTTCAACGTCGTGTCGAGGATCCGCGATCGGCGCTTCGTCGCCGTCGATCGCGAGCGGGGCATCGTCTTCACGTTCGCGTTCTTCGATCACCATCGGATCAACTGGACGTGGCAGCTCGCCGAGCTCTTCAAGATCGAGAACGGGCAGATCCGCCGGATCGAGGCCGTGTTCCACAAGGCGCCGTTCGGCATTCCGTCCGGCTGGAGCACGTACGAGCAGGCGATGTCCGAATCGATTCAGAGCGTGCGCTGACGACACGGCGGGGCGGCGGCCAGTGGTCTTTCCTGCCGCTGTTCGTTCGCCCTTCGTCGGGACCGCATGCGGCGGGGCCGAAGCGCGCTGAGCGGAGTGCATCGTAGCCACGACCATGCCGTCCAACCGGAAAGAGCCTGCCGAGCTGACCGACGCGCGTAAGCGTCTCGCGCGCGCCGAGGCGACGATCGAGACCTTCGAGGGGCTCGAGCATCTGCAGGAAGGCCTCGAGCTCCTCGAGAGCGCGGCGGACGAGCACGCCGCGCTCGCGCGGCAGCTCGGCGCGACCTACGCGAAGAAGGTCCACGAGCACGTGCGGCGCGAGCTCGGCTCGGGCCGCAATCTTCCCGAGCCCGCGCTGCAGCATGCGTTCGCGCTGCTGCGGTGCTTCGATGGGAAGGGGTTCGAGGTCCCGTCGACGTCCAGAGAGACGAAGATCGAGCTCGTGAGGCGGCTGATCGACATCCATTACGAAGGCTATCCGGAAGCCGACAAGCGGCGCGCGTACGAGGAGCTCGCGGAGATCGTGCGCGTCAGCGGCAAGGATTGAGCCGCTCCCTCGGAGCAGAGTAGAAGAAGGTCGCGGCGGCGAGATCGCGGGTTCAGCGCCGATTCAGCTCGTTCCTCCAGACTTCGATTTGGGTCACCCACCGGAGGAACGCACGATGAAGCGAATCGTCTCCGTTGTCGTCGCCGTCGCGCTCACCGCGTGCTCGAGCGGAACGACCATCCGCGTATCCGATCCCGAAGCTCGCATCTATGTGAACGGCGAGTACGTCGGAACCGGGAAGGGGTACTATTCGGACCGCAAGCCGGCGTTCACGAAGCAGAAGGTCACCGTGCGCAAGGAAGGCTGCGACGCGCAGCACTATGGCCTCCGCCGCAACGAGCGGCCGGACCTCGGCGCGATCGTGGCCGCGTATTACCTCTACCTGCCGATCTTCTGGTTCACGCAGTACAAGCAGCATCACGCCTACGAGTTCGACTGCGTCGAGACCGGGCGCCCGTGAGCGGGATTTGCGCGCATTTGTAGCGATTTTGTACGGGCAGGGCGGCGGCGAGACCGTCCCTGTCCGGCGGGTGCGGCCGCGACGGCGCGGTATGGCGAATTCCGAAGCTTCGACGGCCTTCGGCCGTCACGTTTCGACACAAACGGCTGCAACAATCGCTGCAGATTGCCCGGACCGTTGCCGGTAACGTGCGCGCCATCGGTTGGCGGCGGTGCCACCGGAAGAGGAGTCGAAGCATGAAGACCAAGATGGCAAGTCTCGGGCTTGCCGGTCTGTTGGCTATCGGAGCGGTGTCGGCGTCGCACGGTGCCGAGCGCGTCGGCGTCGATGGTTCGTCCGTCGCGACGTATGAGCACTCGGCGGTGCGCGCTCCGGCGATCGAGGAAATCGTGGTGTACGGCACGCGAGTGAGCTTCGCTCCCGACGAGCACGAGCTCGCGTCGGAGCTGCGCGAGCAGGTGCGAGCGATGCACGAGCAGCTGAAGGCCGCGATCAGGGTCGAGCTCGCGGAGCTCGACGTCGAGCCGTCGCCCGGACCGACAGGCACGGATATCCCCCTCGTGGTCAATGTGCCCCAAGCCTGACCACGCCCCCTAGCGAGACCGATCCTCCCCCATCGAGTCTCGTGTAAGGACGCACCGGTCGTCCGACTGCTTCGAGGGGCCGGTCATACCGGTTGCGAACGCCACCCCCCGCAAGGCGCGTTCGCATCGGCCCCTTGCCTTCTTGATCGCGACGTTCATCCCGCCCGGGCGCTGCGCGCCCCATTCGCGCCCCTTGTCGTCATTCGTTGCTTGCGCTTGCGGGCGGCAGGCTCGCCGCGGCAGACACCGGCGACCTGCAGAGTGCGTAACTTACGCGGCTGCGCCGGCTCCACAGGAGCCACAACACGACGATCTGCGCAGCAACGGCGACGAGGCCCGTGTTTGCGCCGATGCCGACGGCGGACACGGCGCCTTCGAGAGCCTCCGGCGTTCCGACCTCGGCGGCGGGGAGCCCGGACATCAGCAGGAACGCTACCGGCGACAGCGAGTGCACGACTGCGTGCAGCCCGTCGAAGCTCTCGGTCTGCGCCGACAGCACGACGGACGCGAGGATTGGCAGGCACCAGACGAGCAGCACGACGAGCATGGCCTTGCGCGGGCCGAGGGCCTGGAAGAGCAGCGCCGTGTAGATCACGACGAGCGTCAACGCGAGGGGGAGCCGCCAGACCGTCGCGGGCGATCTGCCGAACGACTCGACGAAGTAGCCGGATGCCGCGATCTCGCGCAGCAGGACGAGGAGGCCTGCGACCGCGGCGACGGTGAAGAGGGCATAAACGAGAAGCGACGCGGAATCGTCCTCCCAAAGGCGGGGCGCGGGGCGGCCGTGTTTGATTGCGCGCCGGAGGCCGCGCACGACGTGGTGGTGCGTCGGCACGACGATCGCGAGGAGCACGATGCAGAGGAACCAGACGACGTACGCGTACACGAGGGGCAGACTGATCGCGACGACCTCGCCCAGCTCATCGAGGCTCCATTGGCCGAACAGCGGGAAGGGCATGTAGGCGCGGGTCACGATCGGCCACACGTTGCCGATCAGCACGACGAGGAAGCCGAGCAGGAACGCGAGCGCGAAAGGTTTGCTGAGGGAGTGCCTGGTCGAGGATTTCCAGCGGCGCACGGCAATCGTGCCGAACGTCAGGATCAGCGCGCCTTGCAGCAGCAGCGTGAAAACGAATGGCGACATCGACCATCGGTAGAACGGGACGTCGCCGAACACGGCCAGGAACGGATTGCCGGTCTGAGGGACGACCGCCGAGCCCGTGACCACCGGGACCACCTTTTGCGCGATCACGGGCCACACCGAGAGGTACTGGAAGAAACGGAGCCCGAGCTGGGACACGAACGCCGGCAGCATCACGTTGACGAACAGCACGAGGAGGATCGACAGCATGTAGCCGAAGATCCACCGTCGTATGACCATGCCGGCGGCGATGCCCGTCATGTGGTACATGACGACGCAAACGAAGAAGGAGCAATACACGGACAAGAGCACGTCCGGCGGAATCCGACCCACGACGGCCACGAACGCGAGGTGGGGCAGCGTGAGCGCGAACATCGCGTACTCGAGCACGGGGAGGCCGCACAGGTAACCCACGAGATTGCGAAGCGGCGAGACCGGCGTCAGGCGCTGATAGTCGAGCGTCTGGTCGATCCGGTCCTGGATGAGACCGGCCGACACGCTGCCCGCGCCCTTGATCATCAGGATGATGCCTTGCATCACGAGCAGCGGTATCCAGATACTGCGAGCGGCCGCTTCGGCGGGCGTTCCGGAGTTCGTCTGCAGCGTGTACATCAGCGAGACGACGAACGTCGCGGCGATCAGCGTGACGAGGTACCAGAAGATCGCCTTACGCAAACGCAGGCGGCTGCGGACGTAGCGCATGAACACGGGGTTGCGCCACGGCAGGAGCGCATCCGTCACGGCGCCCCGTCCCGACGCGGCGCCGCGCGCCTCGAGCTCGGGAACGGGGGAGACCTTACTCTCCAGTGCTATCGACATGACTCGCTCCGCCGCCGATCAGGCTCATCAGCAGCGTTTCGATGCTCGAGCGTTCCGGTGTGAAGCCGGCCACGTCGAATCCCTCCGCCACGAGCGAGCGAAGCAGGGCCGAGCGGGCCGCGCGATCGCCGCGAAACGCGAGCAGGATCGTGCTGCCGTCGAGCCTCATGCGCTCGACGCCCGGCTGCGCACGCAACCATTCCGCGACGCGGTGCGCGTCGCCGACGATCTCGATGCGGATCTGCGCGGCCTCCGCGTCGATCGCGCTCATGACCCGATCCATCGGGCCGTGCTCGAGGAGCCGGCCGCCGTGCATGATGCCGACCGACGTGCACATGTCCGAAAGCTCGCTCAGGATATGCGACGAGACGATGATCGCGGCGCCGCCCTCGGCGAGCGCCTCGAGAATGTGCCGCAGGTCCCGCCGCGCGATCGGATCCATTCCGCTCGCCGGCTCGTCGAGGAGCAGCAGCTTGGGCTCGTGCAGCAGCGTCTTCGCGAGCACGACGCGCTGCATCATTCCACGCGAGAGCGCGCGCCCGTAAACGTTTCGCGCGTTCGTCAGACGCACACGCTCGAGACAGGCGTCGACGCGCTCGCGCCGGGCACGGCCCCGAAGCCCGTGGCTCGCTGCATAGAGATCGAGAAATTCCCACACCTTGAGGTCCGGGATCACCGGCGCGAGGTCCGGCATGTAGCCGATCAGCTCGTGCACGGCTTCGGGCTCCTCGAAGAGGTCGCTGCCGGCGACGCTGACCTCGCCGTACGTCGGCTCGAGCAGCGTCGCGAGCACGCGGATTGTCGACGTCTTGCCCGCGCCGTTCGGGCCCGCGAGGCCGAAGATTTCGCCGGGCGTCAGCGTGAGATCGAGATCGTGCACGGCGGTGAAGCTGCCGTAGTCGACGCGCAGATTGTGGACCTCGAGCACGGGCTCCGGCCGCGGATGGAGGGCGGGGGACGGATCGTCGAGCGTCGACATGTTCGACTCCGTGACGTCGGAGCGTGACAAAGGTTACAGGGTTGCGGAGGCCGCACGGCCTCAGGCAAAGTCCCGGAGACAGTGTCATCGCGACCGGGGTGCTCCGCCTCACGAGCTGCCCGCACACGCCAGAGTATTCGAGATCGCCCCTGCGGGGGAGACACGCAAATGGACGACACGAGCATCGATACGGCCGCACGTCGCGTCTCGGCCGCTGCGCCCGGCCTCGCACGGATCGCCGGGGTCGCCGCCGTGCTCGGCGTCGCGGCGCCGGCCCTCGGTCAGGCCCCGATCGTTCAACCCGGTGCGCCGGGCGAGCCGAGCCGCCTGATCACTCCCGAAGAGGCGACGAATCTCGCGAGCCTGCGCTTCTCGGCCGCGGACGTGAAGTTCGTGCAGGACATGCTCGTGCATCACGCCCAGGCGCTCGAGATGACGGCGCTCGTCGACGCACGCACGACGCGCGACACGATGCGCCGCCTCGCGTCGCGGATCGAGCTTTCGCAACGCGACGAGATCGAGATGATGCGGTCGTGGCTCGACGCGCACGGTCTCGCCGCGCCGGACGTCGGTGCGCACCACGGCCACGAGTCGGCGTCCATGCCCGGCATGGCGACGCCCGAGCAGATGGCGGCGCTCCGGGAAGCGACGGGGCACGAGTTCGACACGCTGTTCCTCGAGCTCATGATCAAGCACCACCGCGGCGCGATCGAGATGGTCGAGGACCTGCTCGACCAGCCGGGCTCGGCGCAGGATCCGGTGCTTTTCGAGTTCACGTCCGACGTCACGTCCGATCAGAACGCCGAGATCGAGCGCATGGATACGATGCTCGCGGGGCTCTCGCCGGATCCGCGCGTCGCGCTGAAGCCAGGCTTCACGGATGCGGGAGAAGCCTCGCTCAACATGGTGCTCGTCGCGTCACTGCCGAAGCCGCCGGGCTTCTTCGATCCCGAGCATCCGGCCGGGCGTCCGATGGAGCGCGAGCGTCCTCGTCGCGACGATGCGGATGATGGGGACGATGTCGACGATGCCGACGATCCGAGCGTCGACGAGGTCGGCGCGGCCGCCGCTGGCGAGACCGACGCGCCTGCCGCTGCGGACGGCGCTGTAACGCCATCGCCGTCCGGCGACGCGGTCGCGGCCCGAGACACGGGTGAGGGCGAGCAAGCGGACTCCGCTGACGCGGGCGACGCGGAGGACGACGGCAAGGCCGAGCCGCGGCCGAGCCTGTTGAGCTTCGCGAACACCGACATCGTCTTCGCGGGCAACCTGCTCGTCGCGGGCAACTACCACGGCTTCAACATCTACGACATCAGCGATCCCCGCTCGCCGGTGCACGTGAGCTCCGTCGTCTGCCCGGGTGGCCAGGGCGACGTGTCGATCGTCGGCGACCTGCTGATCTACTCCGTCGAGCAGGCGCGAGGGCGCCTCGACTGCGGGCTGCAGGGCGTCGCGGGCGAGACGAGCGGCGAGCGGTTTCGCGGCATTCGGATCTTCGACATCAGCGACATCCGGATGCCGAGACAGGTCGGTGCCGTGCAGACGTGCCGAGGCTCGCACACGCATACGGTCATCACGGATGCGGACGACGACGGCAACGTCTACGTCTACGCGTCGGGCACGAGCCGCGTGCGGCCGGGTGAGGAGCTCGAAGGCTGCTCGGACGACTCGCCGTTCGAGAACCCGGACACGGCGCTCTTCAGGATCGACGTGATCCGGATTCCGCTCGACGATCCCGGCGAGGCCAGAGTCGTGAACCGGCCGTTCATCTTCTCCGATCCCGAGTCCGGCGTGCTCGCGGGGCTATGGGAGGGCGGCGATCACGGTCCCGACACGCAGGAGACGAGCCGCACCGATCAGTGCCACGACATCACCGCGTTCGCCGAGCTCGGGCTCGCAGCGGGCGCGTGCTCGGGCAACGGCATCCTGCTCGACATCAGCGATCCCGTGAACCCGGTGCGGGTCCACGAGGTCATCGACCCGAGCTTCGCGTACTGGCATTCGGCGACGTTCAACAACGATGGGACGAAGGTCATCTTCACGGACGAGTGGGGCGGGGGCTCGCGCCCGCGCTGCCGTGCGTCGGATCCGAAGAACTGGGGCGCGAACGCGATCTTCGACATCGTCGACCGGAAGCTCGAGTTTCGCAGCTACTTCAAGATGCCGGCGCCTCAGACCGAGCAGGAGAATTGCGTCGCGCACAACGGCTCGCTGGTGCCGGTGCCGGGCCGGGACATCTTCGTGCAGGCCTGGTATCAGGGCGGCATCTCGGTCATCGACTTCACGGACTCGTCGAACCCGGTCGAGATCGCGTTCTTCGATCGCGGCCCGATCGACGCGGACGACCTGATCATGGGCGGCTACTGGTCCGCCTATTGGCACGCGGGCTACGTGTACGGCACGGAGATCTCGCGCGGCCTCGACGTGCTCGCGCTCGAGCCGAGCGAGCATCTGTCCGCGAACGAGATCGCAGCGGCGTCGCTCGTCGCGCGCGACGTCGTCGTGAACCCGCAGCAGCAGCGCAAGGTCGTCTGGCCGGCGGAGCCCGTCGTCGCTCGGGCGTACGTCGATCAGCTCGTGCGCACGGCGACGATCACCGGCGCACAGGCCGACGCGATCGGCGCCGCGCTCGATCGCGCGGAGAGGCGGCTTGCCGGCGAAGGCAACGTCGACGACGGCGTTGCGGTCGAGCTCGATCGGATCGCGGCGTCGGTGTCGAGCATCGGCGGCGACTGGGACGAGCCGACGCGGCGCAGGCTCTCGGCGCTTGCCGCGACGTTGAGCGAGATCGCCGAGCGGGTGCGCTAGCAGCCGGGCCGAGCGACGAGCGGCCCGCGCGCCGCTCGATTCCTTTCGTCGCCGACCGAGGTTCAGCGATCCGCGACCGTCCGATCTGGAATCGTTCCCGGAACGGTCGCAGGTTCGTCTACGCCGCTAGTCTCGGTTCGCCGGCCAGCCGGGGTGCATCTTGTACGGCACGCTCAGCACGGTGGCCTCGATCTGGCGGATCTTGCCGTCGATCACCTTGAACGACTCGAAGATCAGAAAGCTGAACGGCCGGCTGAACTGGCCCGCCGGCGTCACGTTGTTCGGGTTGCCGAAAGGCACCGCATCGAGATTGCCGCGGTGATCGAATGTCGCGATCGCGGACACGACCTGGTTCTCCTCGTCGACGACGAGATAGCGCCGATTCGAGACCGACGTGACGATGATCAGCATGCCTGCCTCGAATTGCTCGCGGCAGCTCATCCGCTGGACGGGGCTGATCGTGACGTCGGTGGCCAACGTCATCTGACCGCCGTTCTCGAAGCGCACGCATGCGTCGTCGAACGGCGTGACGTCGCCGCGGGCTTGGGTGATCCCTTCGAAGTAGGCATCCGCGATGTCGATCAGCGCCTCGCGCGACACGCGTCGATTCGGCGGCACGGGCTCGAACCAGATTGGCCTCGGCACCGCGAACGTGGCCATGCTGCGATCGTCCGCGGGCCTTCGGAGCACGGTCGTCTCGATCTCCGTGACCTGCCTGTCCTCGACCTTGAGCCGAGCGGCGAGCATCGAAGGCAGGCCAGCCTCGACGATGCCCGCGTACAGGTGGATGCCGCCCGAGGCCGGGTCCGTGAAGATCAGCCGGTTCTCGCCGAGCCCGTCCGCGGTCGCCCAGAGCGCATCGCCGATCGCAAGCTCGACGCCGTTCTCCGTGTACCGCACGTTCGGCGCCAGCGGCACGCGCGACGGCTGGCGGCTCGTGATCGCATCGAGAAAGCGCTCGGCGAATTGCTCGAGGCACTCCTTCCCGCAGACGACGCGATACTGCGAAGGCGGCGTATCGGGCTGTGCGAGCGCGGGGCCGCAGGCGACGACGACGGTGCAGGCGACGAGGCGTTGCAGTCCGCGCAGGCGAATCGTACGCATATCCGGTCGATCTCCGAGCGATCCTGAACAGCGGCTAAAGGTACCTGGACGTCCGCGCGATTGCGAGGGGCGGCCGAGGCCCCGGCGCTCCCGATTCTCCGGTGATCCCGCGATTGGTGCCGTTGGACCGGCTCAACTACACTCGATGGATAGGGGGCTCCTCCCGACAGGCGGCGCATGGCGCCGAGAAAACGAAAGAGAGAAGGTTCGATGCTGAGAAGACTCATGATCCCGATCGCGGCGGTCGTGCCGCTGATGAACGTCGCCGCGCAGCCGGCCGCGTCTTGCGATCGCGCTTGCCTCGAGGGCTGGGTGGATCGCTATCTCGTCGCGATGCGTGACGGCAACGTCGATCCGGCTTTGTTCGCGCGCGAAGTGAAATTCACCGAGAACGGCGTGCGGCTGCCGTTGGGCAACGAGGGACTCTGGTACGCGATGTCCGGGATCGGCAGCTACAAGTTCTACGTTCCGGACGTCGACACCCAGCAGGTTGCTTTCATAGGCACGGTCCGCGAGAACGGCACCGGACCCGACGACGGGGATCTGGTCGCGATCGCATTGCGTCTCAAGATCGTCGACGGACGCATCACGGAAGCCGAGCAGCTCGCGATCCGGCCATCGAGCGTGAACAGCAGCCGCGGCGATTTCCCCCCGACGGGAGAGGGCGTCGAGGCGATGGGCGCGCCTCACTCGATCTTCCTGGAGAGCATTCCGGAAGCCGAGTGGATGTCGCGCGCCGAGCTCATCACGACCGCGAACTACTACTTCACGGGACTCGAGAACAACGACGGCAATGGGTATTACCCGTTCACCGACGACTGCGTGCGATTCGAGAACGGCGTCGACGTGCTCGCCCGCTCGGGCACGCGCATCACCTGCAAGGAGCAGTTCGAGACGGGAGTCAGAGGCATCGTGTCGAGGATCCGCGACCGGCGGTTCGTCGCCGTCGACCGCGAGAGGGGGATCGTGTTCACGTTCGCGTTCTTCGATCACCACAGGATCAACTGGACGTGGCAGCTGGCGGAGCTCTTCAAGATCGAGAACGGGCAGATCCGCCGGATCGAAGCGATCTTCCATCGCGCGCCGTTCGGCATGGGCTCCGGGTGGAGCACGTACGAGCAGAGCATGTCGAGTGCGATCCAGGATGTCCGGTGACGGACACCCTCGGCAAGTCCGCGGACGCCGCGCGCGGCTGGCCGTCGGTCGGGCGGCCATGCGATCGGGTTGCTGCCCCGCCGATCGCGAGGCGAAACCCTATCACGGAAGGTTATAGCCGGTCATAACCCCGCGCCGGTTTGCTTCGGCCTCAGGGCCACGGGACACTTGGTCTCGACGGACGATTCGCGCCCGCGCAGCGCATCCGTCGCAAGCAAAGTTACTTCCCATGCGAACCTCGAAGCGCGGAGCAAAAGCATGACGATGAGGATATTCGGTGCGCGGCTTTTCGATCGCATGATTGTGCTGTCCGGACTCATGACGGTGATCGTTGCGGCGGGGCCGGCCGTCGCGCAGGAGCCTGCCGACCGCGAGCGCCCGAACATCCTGCTGATCATCTCCGACGACGTCGGCATCGACGTCACGTCGAACATGTATCCAGGATTGATCGAGAGCCTCGTCGAGCGATACGGGCCATCCGGGCACGATCATCCGGACTACGAGCAGATCGACGGGCGGCCTGCATCGACGCCGACGCTCGATTCACTGGCCCGGTCCGGTATCAGCTTCACGAACGTGTGGGTGCAGCCGTTCTGCTCGCCGACGCGCGCGTCGCTGCTGACGGGGCTCTTCGCCGCGAAGACCGGCGTGCTCGATTACACGCACTGGCTGTCTCAGACCCATCATTCGTTCGTTCGCGATCTGAAGGACGCCGGCTACAGCACGGCGGTCTTCGGCAAGTGGCACATGGCCGGATTGGGCCGGTATCCCGGCATGAAGCCGAAGGAGGCAGGCTTCGACCTCTACAAGGGCAACTTGAACGGGGGCATCGCGACGTACTGGGACTACGACTATCACGTCCAGGACGACGCGACGCCCGCCCACCAGTGGCGAACGGAGAAGCCGCCGGTGAAATCGCTGCCGGGCGTCGCACCGACGACCTATGCGCCGATCGTCAAGGCGGCCGACACGATCGAGTGGATCACCGCCCGGGAGGAAGAGGACCCGGACAGGCCGTGGTTCGTCTGGCTCGCGTTCAACCTGTCGCACATCACGGGCAGGCAGCAGCCGAACCCGATGGCCGTGCCGAACGCCGACACGCTGGACGAGGTCTCGCGCGCCGAGATAGAAGCCTGCGGAGGCGAGTTCGGATCGGCGAACGCCGGCAGATGCTCCGACAAGGCGCTGATGCGGGCCATGACGAACTCGATGGACACGATCATCGGCAAGGTGCTCGACGCCGTCGACGCGCTCGACTCGAATACCTATGTGATCTACATAGGCGACAACGGCACGTGGATGTTCGGCGAACGGCGCGAGTTCATCGACAACATGTACATCACGCGCCGCGATCGCAGCAAAGGCACGGCCTACGAAAGCGGCGTTCGAGTTCCGCTCGTGATCCGCGGGCCGGGCATCGCCGCGGGCAGCCGCAGCGACGAGTTCGTCCACGGCGTCGACCTGTTCGCGACGATCCTAAGCCTCGCAGAGCTCGACGTTCCGGAAAAGGTCCCGAACCGCGCCGGCGACGGCATGGTCGCGCTCGATTCGGTCTCGCTCACGCCGATCATCTTCGACGGCGCTTCCCGCGTGCGCGACCAGATCGAGGGCTACCTGCTCGCGGAGACGGTGAACCCGGTACGGAACGGCCTGCGCCACGTCGCCGCACGAAACGGGACCTACAAGCTCGTCTGCGCCGAAAGCGCGTCCACGGCGAGCTGCGAGCTCTACGATCTCGTCGACGATCCGCTCGAGGAGTATCCGCTCGAGAAGCCCGAAAGCTGTGCCGCTTACGCGGACGGCACGTGGGGGCCGGATGCGGCGGAGTGGCACTTCTGCCGGCTGTTGGAGGTCGTCGCGACGGAGTCCTTCCTCCGCCCCGGCTACGAGATGCCCGAGAGCTCTATGCCTCAACGTCGCCAGCCGGGCGGCCAGGGGCCGCGGGGAGGCGGGCAGCCGCGCGACGCGACCGGAAACTGACCTTCGCGCCCCTCGCGACGAACGCCGTGCAGCTCGGAGCGGCCGCGCCGCGTCCGCGGAACACCGACGGGCTACCGGGCAGCCAGCACGGACTCCTCTTCGATAATTAGCCGCAAGCGGCAGTAGTGCCAGCCCGCATCCTCCGCCGTCCATGCGCCGTCGTCGTAGTCGCCGCAGCTCGCGGGCGCTTCGAGCGGATACTCCTCGAGCGGATCGTCACGCAGGTCGTAAAGCTCGCAGGTTTTCGCGTCCGCCTCGGCAGTGCAGACGACCTTGTATCGGGCATTGCGCGCGGCGGCGTGGCGCGTGCCGCCCGTCAGCAGGTTCGTCGTCTCCGTCAACAGGTAGTCGTCGTTCGGATCCCGAACGGCGGCGGCCTCGCCGAACAGGATGGGCGTCAGCGAGACGCCGTCAACCGGGACGGTAGCCGTGCGGTCGCTGCCTGGAACGCTCTCGGGCGGCGTGAGCCCCGCGATCGTGAGGATCGTCGAGAAGAGATCGGCGGCGTGCACGTACTCGTCGCTCGACGTCCCGGCCGGGATGCCCGGACCTTTGACAACCAGCGGCACGCGAACGCCGCTCTCGTAGGCCGAGCCCTTTCCGCGGCCGCTGCGCGTGATGTACATGTTGTCGATGAAGTCGAGGTTCGGCCGGCCGTACATCGGTGTTCCGTTGTCGCCGATGAAGATGACGTACGTGTTCGGATCGAGGGCGTCGATCGCATCGAGCAGCTTTCCGGTCACCGTGTCGAGCGCGTTCGTCATTGCGCGCATCAGCGCCTCTCCGCTACAGGAGCCGACGTTCGAAGACCCGAACTCGCCTTCGCAGGCCTTCATCTCGTCGCGGCTCCGCGGATCCAGCGTGTCGGCATTCGGCACGGCCATCGCGCTCGGCCGCTGCTGCGCGGTCGCATGCGAAAGGTTGTAGGCGAGCCAGACGAACCACGGTTTGTTCGCATCGGCCTCTTCCTGCGCCGTGATCCACTCGATCGCGTCGGCAACCTTCACGACCGGAGCGAACGTCGTCGGCGCGATGCCCGGAAGCGACTTCTCGGGCGGCGATTCGGTTCGCCATTCGCTCGCGGGGGTGTCGGCGTCCTGAACGTGATAGTCGTAGCTCCAGTACGTGCGGATCGCCGCGTGCATGTTTCCCTTGAAGATCTCGAAGCCGGCCTCCTTGGGCTTCATCCCCGGATAGCTCACGGGATTGCCGGGGAGGCCCGCGAGGTGCCACTTGCCGAACAGCGCCGTGCTGTAGCCGGCCCGGTCCTTGAGGAGCTGCACGAACGACGTGTGCCGCTGCGCGAGCGGATCGGCGTAGGTCAGGACGTTCGCCTTCGACGCGAAAAGGCCCGTGAGGATCGACGCGCGGGTCGGCGAACAGAACGGCTGAGCCCAGACGTTCGTGAAGGTCATGCCTTGGCGCGCAAGGTCGTCCAATCGAGGCGTCGACGCAGGGCTGCCGCTGATGAGGCCGTGCTCCGGGTGACCGTGCCCTTCCGGTCCATATCGCTTGGCTAGATCGTCGATCAGCCCGGGATACATGTCGGAGGTCACGTCCAGGCCGAAATCGTCGCCGATGATGAGAACGATGTTGGGCGGCGCGTCGGGCTCTTGAGCAAGCGCATACGTGCCGAGAAGGAGCGCCAACAGGCCGCCGCCGATCCTGATCATGCTGTCGATTCGCATCGCCTCTCGTCCCGAAGAAATGAATTGCTGTGGACTCGTAGACGCCGCTCGCACCGGAGAAGCGGCGGCGCAGACGATCCTATTCTCCGCAAGTCGAGAAGCGCTCGGCTACGCCTAGGACGCGACTAATGGGTGGTCATTAGCGGAAGGTTATAACTTGGCACTGGCGGCGTCGGAATGCCCGCTCCGGGAGGCGGCCGTTTCGCGAGCCGCCTCTCGTCCCGCGGCGCAGATTAGGTCGTATCAGGACAGCGTTTCGCGTAGGAAATCGGCGACGCACCCGACGGCGCTGCTCGCCGGGCCAGGCGCTCGAAACAGAGTTCGGTACATCGTGCGAAGCTCGACGTCGAGCTTCACGAGCGCGGGTTCGTCTTCCGGCAAGACCATCGTTTCGAACAGCGCGACGATGCCCTCGCCGTACTTCGCCATGTCCTTTGCGACTGTGATGAACTGCGCGCGAGCAGCGACGTTCCTGCAAACGATGCCCCGCTCGAGGAGGGCGCTCTGCACCATCCTGCACGCTTCCGATCCTTCGGGAGGCAGTATGAACGGGAGGTCCGAGAGCTCCGCGGGTGATGCGTCGCGGCGGACGGACAGCGCGGGGCTCGCGTAGAGGCCGAATCTGACGGGTCTCAGAATCTCGGCGTGCAGCGAATGGTCGGCAGGGTTTGCGACGGTGAACACGAGCAGATCCATCCGTCCGTCCTTGACGAGCTGCACGCCCTTGGCCGCCGAGTCCGCGAGGTGGCACTCGACGTCGAAGTTCGTATGCCGCTGATAGAAGCGCGAAAGGTGTCGCTTGATGCAATCGTCGAGGAGATGCCCGCCGGCGCAGACTCGAACGGTGACGCGCTTCGGTGTTTCCGTCCTCCGCTTGAACTCGCGAATCTTGTCGGCTTCGGCTACGAAAGACCGCGCCTCGCTCAATAGCGCGATGCCGTAGCTCGATAGCAGCGGTTTTCGGCCGCGCCTGCGGATGAAGAGAGGCCGTCCGAGCTGATGCTCGAGCGCGGCGATGTGGTTCGAAACGGCGGCCTGGGAAATGCCGAGCCGGTTCGCCGTGCGCACGAAGTGACAATCCTCGGCTGCAGCGAGAAAGATCTCCAATTGACGAAGAGTGCAAGGAATCATCGCGCTTCGGGACGTGTGTCGCGCCGCCTGCCTCCCTGCACCGAATTGTATCTTGGCAGCATACGAACACAACGCGGCCCCTCCGGATCGAGAAACTCGCCGCGTGATCGACTAGAGTTGCGTCGTACCACTGGAGCGACGGCAGCGAACCCCCTAGATGCTTCCCTTCGACGCCGACACGAGCTCGCAGCGCCGGCCGGCGAGCGCGCCGAGCCGCGGTCGTGCCGCGTGGACGGCTCGGCCTCTCGTCGCCGGACCGAAGATTTATCCAGGCTGGCCGATGGTGGCAGTCGGATTCATCTCGGTTGCGCTGGTGTTCGGCGGGCCCGTCGCGGCGTTGCCGTTCGTCTACGGCGCCGTGGTTGCCGAGTTCGGCTGGTCCCTGACCGAAGCGACGCTGCTTTTCACGTACAAGAATATCGCGTCCGCGTCTGCCGCATTGTTCCTGCTCGGACCGCTTCTCCGGCGCTTCGGTCTGCGCAAATTGATGATCGGCTCCTTCATCGGCACCGGCCTCGGCATGACCGCCTTCCTAGCGGTCGAATCGCTACTCACGTACTACCTGGCCGGAATCCTCCTCGGGCTTGGCAGCGCCGCCGCCACCGTAGGAACGAACGTCTTGGTTTCGCGGTGGTTCTACCGGAACCAGGGACTCGCCGTCGGCGTGGCGCTGACGGGTGCGAGCGTCGGGGGCATCGTATCTCCCGTGCTAACGGTCGCGCTGATCGAGGCCGCGGGCTGGAGGGCGGCAGTCGCGAGCCTCGGCTTGCTCATCTGGCTCGTGGCGTTGCCGATCTACGTGTGGAAGGCCATGGAAGAGCCGAGCAGCAAAGACGTCGAGTCGGAGATCGGCTCTTCGGCGGAGTACCTTCGACCCGCTGACGATGATGCGCGGTCGGGCGACGCGGCGTGCCTCGCAGCGATCTGCCGCACGAAACGGTTCTGGCTGATCGCCGGCGCGTTGCTCCTCGTCGCCGCCGCGGACGCCGCGATGGTGCAGCATACGCCGATGCTTCTCGCGGCCAATGCAGAGATCGACGCGCGGGTCGTCGCCGCCGGAATGTCCGCGATGTTCGCGTTCGGGATCATCGGCAAGGTCGCCGCGGGCCGTCTGTACGACGCCCGCTCGGTGAAGGGGATGTCCCTTTGGAACGTGCTCGTCGCCGTTTCCGTCGCGCTCGTGTTGCCCGTCGTCGGGATCGCGACTCTCTTCGCGTTCGCGGTCGTGCGCGGGCTCGCTCACGGTGGCCTCGTGCCGAAGCCGGCCGTTCTGGCGAAGCACTGTTTCGGCGCGGCGCTCGTGAGCACGGTGCTGCCTGTGCTGATGGGCATCTGGCTTCTCGGCGCCGGTGTAGGCCCGGTGCTGCTCGCGATGCTCTTCGACGCGACGGGCCACTATCGCTACGGCGTCCTGCTGCTCGTCACGTTGTCCTTGCTCGCGGCCGCGCTCGTGAGGGGAGTGCGGTCGGAGCATGGGTCCTTTGCGCCTTCGGGCGAGCATGGCGCGACGCCGGAGCTTCGGCCTGAATCGACTTGCAACAGTCGACCGCGAGCTCGGTGCTGCGCGACAGGAAATCGAGGATGAGCTCGAGCTCGCGCGCCTCGTACGTCGACCACAATGCGAACATCTGCTTCTCGAATCCGGCGTAGAGCCTCTTGATCGGCTCGATCGCGTCGGGGCGCACGCGGACGACGACTTTGCGGCGGTCGGAATCGTCGACGCTTCGTTCGACATAGCCGCGGCGCACGAGACGGTCGATCAGGGCCGTCACGGAGCCGGACGTGAGGCCGGTCGCCGTCACGAGCTCGCCGGGCGAGACGGCGCCCCGAAGATAGATGAGGTCGAGGACCTCGAGGTCCGTCGTGTGCAGGTCGAAGCGATCCGCGATCGTCCGGCTCGTGATGACCGACTGTGCGCCCATTCGGCGGACGGCGACCCCGACCTGCGCGACCATGTCGGCGCGCACGCCGGGCTCGCCGCTCGCCTTCCGCGCGGCCGCCTTCCGTGGCGCGCGCTTCCTCGCCGGGGCCGCCCCGGCCCGCTTCACCATGCGAGCACGGCGGCGAGCATCGCCGCGCACGTGACCAGGTCGAGCGGGAGGCGCAGCAGGCTTCGACGCGTCCAGCGCACGGCCTCTGCGCGATCGACCCGCTCGGCCTTCTCGAACGCGAGCGCCCGCGGAATGAAGTCGAACGCCGACCAGAGGCGCATCGCGGCGTGGCTCGCGAGCGCGACGAGCAGCCACGTGCGCACGCCAGGCATGCTCCATGCCGTGACGAGGGCGACGATCAGCACGAGCTCGAACGCGGTGTGCGCTGGTATCCAGAAGCGCCTGCGGGAGATGCCGCCGCGGCCGGGTTGGATCAGATCGGGCCGGCTCGGCCAGAACGGATCGACGACGCTGTACTCGTACAAGCCGCCGCCGAGCGAGACGAGCGCGAGAGCTGCGCCCAACACCGTAGCCGGCATCGCAATGTCGAGCATCGCTGCCTCCTTGCATTGCCGTTCACGTGTATCGGGCGATATCGTTGCATGCAGGTCTCTTGATGGTCAAGATATCGTGACTGTGGAATGATGGGTACGGCATCGGCGTCGTCGCGCGCAAGGTCGGACGTCGTCGCCGGTTGCAGTGAGCCGCGCGGTCTCGACGGCAGGCTGATGCGCGGTCAACCCGCGAGGGGCAGATAGATCCGCGTGAGCCACTCAGACGGCGGCAGCGTACGGGCGTCGTTCAAGTACTCCTCGAAGCACGGATGGTCGGCGGGCTCCGCTCTCGGCGAGCCAGTCGCGGAACAGGAATAGATAGGGCCGCTCGAGCTCCGCGTACGGGCCCTTGTGCACGACGCGCACAGGAGCGGCGGGATCTCGACGACGAGCGCGTCCGCGTCCACGGCGCCGGCGGCCGTGAGTCCCGCGTGTGCGCGGAGCTCCGCTCGCGGGACCGATTCCGGATCGTCGTAGTAGATACCGAACGAGCGCGTCGCCGGGCCGATCAGGCCGCGCGAGCCGGCCCACGTGTAGAGGCAGGCGCTCGAACGTCGGACCGATTCTCTGGTAGTCGCCGTGGTGCTCGATCGCGGCGAGGCGTGCACCTTCGAAGCGCTCGATCTGCACGTCGTACCGGCCGGTGGCGTCGTCGGGCCGCTTGGGAGAGCGAGAAGTTCGCGACCTCGGCCAGTCGTTCGACGTCGAGCGGCTCGTCGAGATGCGTGGCGATGTGCTCGGTGACGCGCGCGATCCGGCGGGCGTAGGAGGCCTTGGTGCTCGGTCTCGACGTGCTCGGTTTCGGCGCGCTCATGCGTGTTCTCCTGGTGGACGACGGCACGTTAACGCACGCCGTTTGATCGCGCTTGCGGATTCCCGGGCCGCCGTGGGCCCTCGGCAAGCCTTAGCGCGTCCGCGCCTTCGCGATTCTCGGTGTCTTCTTCTTCGCGGCGCGCGCCGCCTTCCGCTTCTCGCCGGGCTCGACGAGCGTCGTTTTCGCGGGATACTCGCAGAGATCCGCGATCACGCACTCTGCGCAGTTCGGCTTCCGTGCCTTGCACACGTAGCGGCCGTGCAGGATCAGCCAGTGGTGAGCGTTCTTCTTGAACTCGTCGGGCGTCGTCCGCGTCAATGCGTCCTCGACGTCTCGCGGCGTCTCGCCGGGTGCGAGCCCCGTGCGGTTCGCGACCCTGAAAATATGCGTGTCGACCGCGATCGCCGGCTCGCCGAACGCCGTGTTCAGGATCACGTTCGCCGTCTTCCGTCCGACGCCAGGCAGCTTCTCGAGGGCCTCGCGGTCGCGCGGGACCTCGCCGCCGTGCTGCTCGACGAGCGCCGCGCAGGTCCTGATCAGGTTTCTCGCCTTCGTGTTGAAGAAGTTCAGAGTGTTGATATAGCTCTTCAGGCCTTCCTCGCCGAGCGCGAGCATCTGCTGCGGCGTGTTAGCGACCTTGAAAAGCTTCTCGGTCGCCTTGTTCACGCCGACGTCGGTCGACTGCGCGGACAGGACGACCGCGACGAGCAGCTCGAACGGCGTCGAGTACACGAGCTCCGTCGTCGGGTTCGGATTGTGCCGCGCGAGCCGCTCGAAGATCTGGCGGCGCTTCGCCGCGTTCATGGGCCGCGCTCCGCTGCGGTGGCCGGCTCCTCGGCGGTCGGCAGCCGCGACGGCTCCCGCTCGCCGACGAGGAGATTGCGCACCGCGAGCAGCACCGCGAGACCGAAGAACGCGCCGGGCGGCAGCACGGCGGCGAGCACGCCGTCGAACGGCAGCTCGATCGTGAACCGATCGCTCTCTCCGCCGAGGAGCAGTGCCGTGCCGGCGAGGAGCGTGCCCTGGCCCGCGATCTCCCGCAGCGCGCCTAGCGCGACGAGCACGGTCAAGAAGCCGACGCCGGTCGCGAAGCCGCTCAACGCGGAAATCCATACCGGGCGGCGGCTCGCGACGGTCTCGGCCTGCGCGAGGATCGCGCAGTTCGTGATGATCAGCGGGATGAAGAGCCCGAGCACCTCGTGGAGATCGTGCAGGAACGCATTCGTCAGAAGATCGATGCACGTCACGAGCGACGCGATGATCAGCACGAACAGCGGAATCCGCACGACGGGCACGAGCGACCGGCGCACCGTCGAGATGACCGCATTCGTCACGACGAGCACGGCCGTCGTCGCGACGCCGAGCGCGAAGCCGTAGACGGCGGTCGTCGTGATCGCGAGCAGAGGGCAGAGGCCGAGGAGCTGAACGAGCGCCGGATTGCTCGTCCAGAGACCCTCGTGCAGCGTCTTTCTGATCTCGTCCATTCGCCCGTCGATGGATTCCGTGCAGGCCGCGCGTCCGCGCCGGCGGCCGTCGTCAGTCGCGCTCTTCGCGGGCGGCGCTCTGCGCGGCCGCGAAGAGCTCGTCGCGATGGCGCTCGAAGTATAGCAGCGTGTTGCGCACGGCCCGGACGACCGCGCGCGGCGTCACGGTCGCGCCGGTCAACGCATCGAACGTGCCGCCGTCCTTCGTGACGGCCCACAGCGCCTCCGGCGGGTCGCCGAGGCGCTTGCCGTCGAACTGCAGGATCCAGTTGGACTTGCGGAGCTCGATCGCGTCGCCGAGACCCGGCGTCTCGCGGTGGCTCAGCACGCGGACGCCGGTCAGCACGCCGTCCGGCGACAAGCCGACGAGGAGCCGGATCGGCGCGTTGTAGCCGTCGGGCGCGGTCGACACGACTATGACCGCTTCGGGCTCGCCGGTGCCGTTCGTGACGACGAAAACGTCCGTCGGCGCGGCGCTGCCGAGGAGCTCGGGGTCCGTCACCGTGAGCTGCGTCGGCGTGAGGTCTCGATCCCGTAACGCCGGATCGAGCACGCTGTAGAGACTGCGGAGCAGCGCCTCGCGCTCGTTCGCCGCGATGCGCTCGTGGCTCAGCTCGTAGCTGCCTGCGACGAGCACCGCAGCCGCGCCCGCGATCAGGCCGACGAGCATCAGCGTTTTCGCGACGCTACCTTTTGGCGTGTCCATAGATGCGCGGCTGCGTGTAGCGGTCGATCAGCGGCACGGCCGCGTTCATCAAGAGCACGGCGAACGCAAGCCCGTCCGGATAGCCGCCCCACGTGCGGATAGCATAGGTCAGGAGGCCGATGCCGGCGCCGTAGTAGAGTCTGCCGCGGTCGGTCGTCGGCGCGGACACCGGGTCCGTCGCGATGAAGAACGCGCCGAGCAGCGCGGCGCCGCTGAAGAGATGAAACGCGGGCCCCGCATAGCCGCTCGGATCGATCAGATGCAGCACGAGCGCCGGAAGGAGGAGGCCGCCGAGCACGGAGACCGGGATGTGCCAGCGGATGATGCCGGCGTAGAGGAGGTACAGCCCGCCGAGCGCGATGAAGTTCCCGACCCACTCCCAGCCGCGGCCGCCGAACGTCCCGATCATCGAGTGCGCGCGAAGCTCCTGGAACGGGCGCTGCGCGCGCAGCCCCTCCTTGACCATGTCGAGCGGCGTCGCGCGCGTGTACGCGTCGATCGTGCGCTCGGGCGGCAACTCGGCGAACAGGCTGTAGCGGACCTGATCGACGAAGCCGAGGGCGCGATAGTCGATGTCGCCCATGCGCGGCGGCAGCCATTGCGTCATCAACACCGGGAACGACACGAGCAGCAGCACGTACGCGACCATCGCCGGGTTGAACAGGTTCTTGCCGAGCCCGCCGTAAAGCTGCTTTGCGAGCCCGATCGCGACGACCCCGCCGAGCGCGGGGATCCACCACGGCACGAGCGGCGGCAGCGCGAACGCGAGGAGCGCCGCGGTCACGATCGCGCTGCAGTCGCGGAGCGACCGGACGACCGGCCGGCGGCGCAGCAGCATGATCGCCGCCTCCGTCCCGACCGCCGCGAGCACGGCGATCACGAAGTTGATGAGGAGCCCGAAGCCGAAGAACCACGTGTAGACGGCGGCCGCCGGCGCGAGCGCATACAGCACGCGGCGCATGATCCGCGGCACGCTGCTGATCGGCTTCGAATGCGGCGGCGCCGCCGTCGCGAATCGGCGCGGCGCGGGGCGCGCGGAGGAGGGCGTCGGCTCTTCGATCACGGCTCGACGTTGCCGCGTTTGCGCCGCTTTGCGCGCTCGACGGCCTCCTCGATCGCGCGGCGGCGCTCCTCGTCCGCGCGAAGCTGCGCCTTCAACGCCTCCTGTGCCGCGCGCGTGTCCTCGACGGCCGCTTCGCGGCGGCGCTCGCGGCGCTTGTGCCGCGCTTCCGCTTCGGACGACAGCGCCTGCTTCCGGAGGTGCTGCGCGAGCGCGCGCTTCGCGCTGCGGAATCGCTCCGTCAGCACGATGTGGCTCGGACAGACGACGTCGCAGCAGCCGCATTCGATGCAGTCGTCGAGCCCGAGCGCCTCGAGGTCGTCGAAGTCGCGCGCGGTCGCCGCGACGACGAGCTCCTGCGGCTGCAGCCGCGCCGGGCAAGCGGCCCCGCACTCGCCGCAGCGGATACAGGCCCATTCGTCGAAGTCGACGCGGATCTCGTCGTCGGTCGCTGCGAGGATGCAGCTCGTCGCCTTCGTGACCGGCAGCTCGTCGCTCGGCAGCGCGTAGCCCATCATGCTGCCGCCGTGGATCAGCCGCACGACGTCGTCGCGGTAGCCGCCGCACTGCTCGATCAGCCAGCCGATCGGCGTGCCGATCGGGACCTCGACGTTGCGCGGCGTAGCGACGCCGAGGCCGGTCACCGTCACGATGCGGGACGTGACCGGCTCGCCGCTCGACGCGAGCCGCTGCAGCGCGTATGCGGTGCCGACGTTCTGGCAGACGTAGCCGATCGCATTCGGATAGGTGCCGCTCGGCACCTCCTCGCCGGTCAGGAGCTCGATCAGCTGCCGTTCGCCGCCGGCCGGGTAGATCGTCGGCACTTCCGCGAGCCTGAGCCGCGGATCGCCGGCCGCGAGCGCGGCACGTCGGATCGCGTCGATCGCCTGCGGCTTGTCGCGCTCGATCACGATGATCGCGAGCGGCGCGTCGACGAGATCCGCCATCCGGATCACGCCGAGGACGATCTCCTCCGGGAATTCCCGCATCAGCATGTCGTCGCAGCTGATGTACGGCTCGCATTCGGCGCCGTTCACGATCAACGCCTTGCAGCGTCCGGCGACGCCCTCGAGCTTCGCGGCCGTCGGGAACGCGGCGCCGCCGAGCCCCGCGATGCCGGCGCGGCGGACGAGGTCGAGCTGCGCGGCGCGATCCGTCGGCCATGCGCTCGACGTCGCGCCGCGGTACGGAAAATCCTCGCCGTCCGTGTCGATCACGACGCAGAGCGCGTTGCGGAGCCGTGCGCCGGTCGGGATCAGCCGCTCCTCGATCGCACGCACGCGCCCCGAGCTCGACGCGTGGACGCCGGCGGAGACGCCGGGGCCGGGGACCGCGATCGGCTCGCCCTTCGCGACGCGCTGGCCGACCTCGACGATCGGGACCGCGCTCTCGCCGGCGTGCTGATGCAGCCCGATCACGAGCTCCGGCGGCACGAGGCCGCGCAGGATCGGCTCGGTGGTCGACTGCGCCTTGTGCGCGAGCAGACGGATGCCGCCCGTGAGTCGGCGGTCGGGTGTGAGCTCAAGCATGTCGCGGCACCAGCTCGATGCAGTCGACGGGGCACGGCGGCAGGCACAGCTCGCAGCCCGTGCAGTAACGCGCGAGCACCGTGTGCATCGTCTGCGGAATCCCGACGATCGCGTCGACGGGGCAGGCACGCGCACAGAGATTGCAGCCGATGCAGAGCGTTTCGTCGATGCGCGCGACGCGGTCCATGCTCGCGTGCCCGAGGCTCGCATCGAGCGGCTGCGGGTCGCGGCCCAAGAGCTCCGCGAGCGCGCGGATCGTCGTGTCGCCGCCGGGCGGGCAGCGGTTGATGTCCGCGTGGCCGGCGACGATGGCTTCGGCATAGGGGCGGCAGCCCGGGAAACCGCACTGCGCGCATTGAATGCGCGGCAGCACGCGCTCGATCCGTGCGACCGCGTCGTCCTCCCGGTCCGGCAACAGCCGCGACGTCGCGATCAGCACGGCCGCGAGCGCGAGCGAGAGGCCGGTGAGCAGCGTGACTGCCGTGAGCATGGGGAAGAGCGCAGCGAGAATGCTTCGATCCCGGTTCGTCGGTCAGAGCCGAGCGAACCCCGCAAAACCGAGAAATGCAAGCGACATGATACCCGCTGTCACGAACGCAATCGCGTGCCCGCGAAACGGTCTCGGGACGTCCGCGCGCTCGAGGCGCTCGCGGAGGCCCGCGAGCAGCGCGAGGACGAGACCGAAGCCCAGCGCCGCGCCCGCGCCGTAGAAGAGCGCCGCGACGAGGCTCCGGCTCGCCGTCGAGTTCAGCAGCGCGACGCCGAGAACCGCGCAGTTGCTCGCGATCAGCGGGATGTAGAGTCCGAGGACACGGTGCAGCATCGGCGAGAGCCGCCGGATCAGAAGCTCGGTGAGCTGCACCGCCGCGCCGATCACGAGGATGAAGGCGATCAGGCGCAGATACTCGACGTCGAGCGGGATCAGCAGCAGCCGGTCGACGAGATAGGCGAGGCCCGACGCCGTCGTCAGCACGAGACCCGTCGCGAGCGCCATGCCGACGGCACCTTCGACGCGTCGGGACGCGCCCATGAACGGGCAGAGGCCGAGGAACTGCACGAGCACGAAGTTGTTGACGAGTGCCGCGGCGATGATGATCAGCAAGAGCTCCATGTCGCCTCCATCGTCGGCAGCCCCGGCGGGCGCGTTCCGCGCTCAGGTCACCTTCATGCCGGGCTCGGCGCCGTCGTCCGGGCGGAGCAGGAACACACCCGGCCCGTCTCCGCTCGCCGCGAGCACCATGCCTTCCGACGTGCCGAAGCGCATCTTGCGCGGCTTCAGGTTCGCGACGAGCACGACGAGCCGGCCAGCGAGCGCGGACGGCTCGTAGGCCTTGCGGATGCCGGCGAATACCGTGCGCGTTGCGCCGCCGGTGTCGAGCGTGAGCTTGAGCAGCTTGTCGGCGCCTTCGACGTACTCGGCTTGGACGACGCGCGCGACGCGCAGGTCGATGCGCGAGAAGAGCTCGATGTCGATCTCGTTGGATTCGGCAGGTTTGTTCTCGGCAGGCTCGGTCATTGCGCTCTCCTTGCTGCGGGCTGCGACGGCTTTCCGGGTTTCGTCGATGATCGCCTCGACGGCGGCAGGCTCGACGCGCGTCAGGAGCGGCGTGAACTTGCCGATCGGCCGGGCGAGGAGCGGCTGCGGCGCGTCGGACCACGCGAGCGGCTCGATCGCGAGAAACGCCTCCGCACGCGCGGCGAGCTCCGGAAGCACGGGCTTCAGATACAGGACGAGCAGGCGGAAGAGATTCAGCCCCTCGGTGCAGACGCCGAGGACCGCTTCACGATTCGCTTCGTCCTTCGCCGCGATCCACGGCTTCTCGGCGTCGATGTACTGGTTCGCTCGATCCGCGAGCGCCATGATGCGGCGCATCGCGCGCGCGTAGTTGCGCGCTTCGTAGTCGGCCGCGATCGCTTCGGCCTCGGCCGAGAACTCGGCGAAGAGCTCGGGCTCCGGCAGCTCCGCCGCGAGGCGGCCGCCGCCGAGCCGGTGCACGAATCCGGCGCAGCGGCTCGCGATGTTCACGACCTTGCCGACGAGATCCGAGTTCACCTTCGCGATGAAGTCCGCGAAGTTCAAGTCGATGTCGTCGACGTTCGGCGCGAGCTTCGATGCGAAGTAGTAACGGAGATAATCCGGGTCGATGTGCTTCGCGAACGTCGCGGCGTTGATGAACGTTCCGCGGCTCTTCGACATCTTCTGCCCGTCGACGGTGAGGAATCCGTGCACGAAGACGCCGCTCGGCCGACGGTAGCCCGAGCCGTGGAGCACGGCCGGCCAGAACAGCGTGTGGAAGTACACGATGTCCTTGCCGATGAAGTGATAGAGCTCGGCGTCGCTTTCGGGCCCCCAGTACTCGTCGAAGTCGATGCCGGCGCGGCGGCACAGGTTCAGGAAGCTCGCCATGTAGCCGATCGGCGCGTCGAACCAGACGTAGAAGTACTTGCCCGGCTCGCCGGGGATCTCGAAGCCGAAGTAGGGCGCGTCGCGCGAGATGTCCCAGTCCTTGAGCCCGGCCGCGAACCACTCGTCGAGCTTGTTGACCATCACCTCGTCGACGCGGCCCGGCACCCAGTCCTTCAGCGACTGCTCGAAATCGCCGAGCTTGAAGAACAGGTGCTCCGACGACTTGACCGTCGGCCGCGTGCCCGACACGACCGAGACCGGGTCGATCAGGTCCATCGGCGAGTACGTCGCGCCGCAGCGCTCGCACGAGTCGCCGTATTGATCTTCCTTGCCGCAGACCGGGCACGTGCCGCGCACGTAGCGGTCCGGCAGGAACATCTGCCGGACCTCGTCGTAGGCCTGCTCGATCGTGCGCCGGCGGATGTGACCCGCCGCGTCGAGCCGCCGGTAGATTTCGCGCGTGAGCTCGGCGTTCTCCTCGGCGTGCGTCGTCAGGTAGTTGTCGACGCTGATCCGGAAGGTCGCGAAGTCGCGCCGATGCTCGGCGCTGACGCGCTCGATCAGCTTCTCCGGCGGGATGCCTTCACGCTCGGCCCGGAGCATCGTCGGCGTGCCGTGCGCGTCGCTTGCGCAGACGTAGTAGCACGTGTGTCCGCGCATTCGCTGGAAGCGCACCCAGACGTCGGTCTGCACGTACTCGACGATATGCCCGATGTGCAGCGAATCGTTCGCGTAGGGCAGGGCGCTGGTCACGAGGATCTTGCGCTTGCGGGTCACTTCTCGGGAGCTCCGGACGGGGGAGTGTCAATTATTACATTTGGTCCGAAATCGGGGTCAGAGCCCTTTCCCGGAACGGCGGAAGACCAGAGCAGCGGACAACCTGGCGCACGACTCGAGGTTAGAGCTCATTCCTTCCGGGAAATAGGGGGCAGAGGGAAATCGGGGTCAGAGCCCTTTGACGCAAAAGCACAGGGGCCCCCGAAAAAGGGGGTCTGCCCCTAGTTCGCAAGGGCTCCGAAGCCAAGAGGGCTCTGACCCCCATCTTCACCGATTCCGTGCTCGAAGGGCTCAGACCCCGATTACCGGGCAAAAGGGCTCGACCCCATTCTCCGCTGACCGCGTTCTGACCGACCTGTTTTCGAAAGGGCTCTGCCCACGATTTTGGGGACGCCGACTCTCCAGCAAAAAGGGCTCTGACCCCGATTTCCGGTTCAGCCGACGGCGCGGTCGAGCGCGCCCGTCAGGCGGGCGACCGTGCCATCGACGTCGGCGAGCTTGTCGAGGCCGAACAGGCCGATGCGGAACGCACGGTAATCCTCGGGCTCGCCGCACATCAGCGGGACGCCGGTCGCGACCTGCGCGCCGGCCTTCGCGAACCGCGGCACGATGTCCGGAATGTCCGTGTACGACACGACGACACACGGCGCCTCGAAGCCCGTGCCGGCGACGCTCGGGAAGCCGCGCTCGGCGAGCAGCGCGCGGACGCGGCGGCCGAGCTCGACCTGCCGCTCGCGGGCCCGCTCGAAGCCGAATTCGCGCGTCTCGTTCATGACGTCGCGCAGCCGCCGCAAGCCGTCCGTCGGCATCGTCGCGTGGTACGCGTGCGCGCCGTTCTCGTAGGTCTCCATGATCTCGAGCCACTTGCGGAGGTCGAGCGCGAAGCTCGTGCTCTTCGTCTGCTCGATCCGCTCCCGTGCCGCGTCGCCCAGCATCACGAGCCCCGCGCCCGGCGTGCCGGACCAGCCCTTCTGCGGCGCGCTGATCAGCACGTCGACGCCGACCTTGCGCATGTCGACCCAGAGCGTCCCCGACGCGATGCAGTCGAGCACGAACAGGCCGCCGACGTCGTGCACGGCAGCCGCGACGCGCGTCAGATAGTCGTCCGGCAGCACGATTCCCGAGGCCGTCTCCACGTGCGGCGCGAAGACGACGTCGGGCCGCTCGCTGCGGATCCGTGCCTCGACCTCGTCGATCGGCGCAGGCACGAACGGCGCGTGCCGCGCATCGCTCGTCCGGCGGGCCGTCAGCGCGGCGCTCTCGGCCGGAATCGCACCGGCGTCGAAGATCTGCGTCCAGCGGTAGCTGAACCAGCCGTTCCGCAGCACGAGGCAGCGCTTGCCGGTCGCGAACTGGCGCGCGACCGATTCCATGCCGCACGTCCCGCCGCCCGGCACGATCGCGACGGAGCGCGCGCCGTAGACCTCTTTCAGCGTCGCGGAGAGGTCGCGCATCACCGCCTGGAAGGCCGCGGACATGTGATTCAGCGAGCGGTCCGTGTAGACGACCGAAAATTCGAGGAGTCCCCCCGGGTCGACCGGGGAGCGGTTTGTCGAAGTCATGGAAGCTCCGGATATGGCGCTGGAAGACGTATAGGATACACGCCTGTTCCGCGTTTGCCCGGCGTGGGGCGTGCGAGGATGCCGATGGACCTGCTGATCAACATCGATGTCGACGATCTTGCCCGCGCGGAGCGGTTCTATTGTGAGGCATTCGGCCTGTCGCCGGGCAGGCGCTTCGGCGCGTTCGGCGTCGAGCTATTGGGCTCCGCCGCGCCGATCTACCTGCTCGCGAAGCCCGCAGGCTCCGCGGCGACCGAGGCCGTGAACGACACGAGGCGTTACGAGCGGCATTGGACGCCGGTGCATCTCGACTTCGTCGTCGACAACATCGACGCCGCGAGCCTGAAGGCGACGGCGGCCGGCGCCGTGCTGGAAGCGCCGATCTCGAGGCACGAGTGGGGCAAGCTCGCGAGGTTCGCGGACCCGTTCGGCCACGGCTTCTGCCTCGTCGAGTTCAGCGACGAAGGGTACGACGCGATCGCGACGTCTCGGCCGTAGCGGTGCGGCTCGCGCCTTCGCGTGTACGAGCCGCCGAGCGCGGCAGGCCGCTCAGGCGATGTCCTTGACCTGCTCGAACTTGCTCTTGTCGAACGCCTGCATGTAGGCCTCCTGGCCCGAGATGACGCCGGCGTCGAGCAGCCGCTTCAGCGACGAGTCCATCGTGCACATGCCCTCGGCGGCGCTCGATTGCATCACGTTCTCGAGCTGCTCGAGCTTGCCCTGACGGATCAGGTTCGCGACCGCGGGCGTGTTGATCATGATCTCGAGCGCGGCGACACGGCCGCTGCCGTCCTTCTTCCGGACGAGCTGCTGCGAGATCACGCCGCGCAGCGACGTCGACAGCATGTTGCGCACGTGATCCTGCTTGTCCGCCGGAAAGATGTTCACGACGCGATCGATCGTCGCCGCCGCGCCGTTCGTGTGGAGCGTCCCCATGACGAGGATGCCCATCTCGGCGGCCGTCATCGCGATGCTCATCGTCTCGAGGTCGCGGAGCTCGCCGACGAGGATCGCGTCCGGGTCCTCGCGCAACGCCGAGTGGAGCGCCGCCGAGAACGACGGCGTATGCACCCCGACCTCGCGCTGGCTGATCAGGCACATCTTGCGCTGATGCACGAACTCGATCGGGTCCTCGATCGTGATGATGTGGCCCTTCAGCCGGGTGTTGATCGCATCGACGATCGCGGCGAGCGTCGTCGACTTGCCGGAGCCGGTCTTGCCGGTCACGAGGATCAGGCCGCGCGTCGCGTGGCCCAGGCTCCGCACGGATTCCGGCATCCCGAGCTGCTCAAGCGTCAGCGCCGTCGATGGGATCCCGCGGAATACGGCGCCGATGCCGTTCAGGTGCCTGAAGACGTTCACGCGGAAGCGCGCGACGTCGGGGATCGTGTAGGCGAAATCCGCGGCGTCGTGCTTCTCGAACTGCTCGATGGCCGTGCGACTCATCAGCCGGCCGAGCTCGGCGCGCAGCTCCTCGTTGTCGAGCTTCTGGTTCTGCACCGTGATCAGCTCGCCGTGCACCCTCATCCGCGGCGGATCGCCGGCGACGAGATGCAGATCCGAGCCCTTGCGCAGGTGCATGCTGCGCAGCAGATCGTCGATCAGCGACATCTCCACGGCGCCTCCGCTACCCGATCTTCGTCGTGGGGGAGAGGACCGTCGTGTCGGTGACGAAGCGCTCGAACTTCTTGCGGTCCGTCGCGAAGCGATACGCGTCGTCGGCATCGATCTGGCGCTTCGCGATCGCGTCGAGCAGCGCCTGGTCCATGAGCTGCATGCCGAGCTCGCGTCCCGTCTGAAGCTGCGCGGGGATCTGGTGCGTCTGGTCCGTCATGATCAGCTTCGCGATCGCGCGAGTCATGATCATGATCTCGACGATCGCGCGCCGTCCGCGGCCGTCCGGGGTCTTGACGAGGTTCTGCGTGACGACCGCGTGCAGGCTGTGCGCGAGGAAGCTCTTCGTCTGCTCGCGCTGCTCGGTCGGCAGCGCATCGATGATGCGGTCGACGGACTTGACGGCGCTCGTCGTGTGCAGCGTGCCGAGCACGAGGTGGCCCGTCTCCGCCGCCGTCATCGCCATGCTGATCGTCTCGCCGTCACGCAGCTCGCCGACGAGGATCACGTCGGGATCCTCGCGCAGCGCCGCGCGGACGCCGTCCGCGAAGCTGTGGATGTGCGTGCCGAGCTCGCGCTGGATGATCTGCGAGCGTTTGCTCTGGTGCACGAACTCGATCGGATCCTCGAGGCTGATGATGTTGAGGCTCCGCGTCGTGTTCAGGTAGTCGATCATCGCCGCGAGCGTCGTCGACTTGCCGGTGCCGGTCGAGCCGGTGACGAGGACCATGCCCTGGTGCAGGTCGCAGAAGCGCGTGATGACGGGCGGCAGGTTCAGGCTCTCGAGCGTCGGGATCTGCGTCGGGATGCTGCGGAACGTCGCGCCTATCCCCGTCGCCTTGCGGTAGAGATTCACGCGGAAGCGGCCGCCGTCGGAGCTCACGTAGGAGAAGTCGAGGTCCTGGCCCGAGCGGAAGCGCTCCCGCTGCGACTCGGTGAGGATCTCGTCGACGTAGCCCTCGAGCTCGGCCTCGCCGAGGTCGCGGAACTTGATCGGCATCAGGTCGCCGTGGAGCCGCAGCATCGGCGGAACGCCGACGGCGAGGTGCACGTCCGAGCACCCTTGCGCCAGACCGAGCTTGAGAAAGGCGTCGATGCGGGCCATGGCGGACGGCTCAGCGCAGCCTGCTGCCGACGATGGCGAGCGCGTTGCGCAGCTCCTCCATCGACGCGTAGCGCTTCGCCTTGTCGACCGCCATCGCCTTCGCGACGATTTCCGCAAGGTCGGCGGGCACGTTCGGGTTCACCTGCGTGAGCGGCTGCGCCTTGCCCTGCACGTGCTGGTACATCACGGACATGTGATCGCCGCGCGTATAGGGCGGGCTGCCGGCGAGCATCTCGTAGAGGATTACGCCGAGGCTGTAGATGTCCGCGCGCTCGTCGACCTTCTTGCCGAGGATCTGCTCCGGCGCCATGTACTTCGGCGAGCCGATCACGTAGCCCGTCTTCGTGAGCTGCGTATCGCCGCTCTTCGCCGCGGCCGCGACGCCGAAGTCGACGATCTTGAGCAGCCCCTCGTCGTTGATCAGGATGTTCGCGGGCTTCAGGTCCCGGTGGATGATGCCCTGCTGGTGCGCATGCAGCATGCCGAGGCAGATGTCCATCGCATACCGCACCGCCTTCTTCGGGTTCATCGGCTTCTCGTTCGCGATCTCGGTGCTCAGCGTGTGAGACGGGAAGTACTCCATCGAGATCGCGTAGCCGCCGCCCACGTACAGGAAGTCGTAGATGCGGATGACGTTCTTGTGCGTGATGCGGCGCGAGTAGCGCAGCTCGTGCACGAAGCGCTTCATCATTTCCTCGTCCGACGCGACGTTCGGATTGAGGAACTTCAGGATCAGGCGCTCCTCGACGACCGTGTCCTCGACGAGCACGACGGTGCCGAACGCGCCCTTACCGATCTTCTGGATGAAGCGGTAGCGGCCCTCGATCAGGTCGCCCGGCTGCAGCGCGTTGACGTCGAGCGTGCTCGGATCCTTCGGCGGCGCGACCTCCGCGCCGTCGACCAGGAGCGTCCGTGTCGTCGTCTCGACCGCGGGGGGCACTGGGGCGGGCGGGCGGTCGACCCTCGAGACGTTTCGCGCCGACGGCGTGGGCGTCGGCGGCAGCGTCACGCCGAGCGTTCCGGTCGCAGCGAACTGGCCGCTCTGGGGCAACCGGCCCTCGATGCGCTGCAATGCGCGGTTCGCCGCGCGCGCGATCGACTCGTCCGAGGACGCCGCGGTCTGCTGCAGGAACTCGCGAATCTTCGTCGCATGCTGCTCGCCGGCGAGCTCCGCGATCGCCTCGATCGCCGCGAGCTTGATCTCGCGCTCGGGGCGCCGCAGGTAGGGCAGCACGTGGCCGAGCACCTTCTCGTCGCCGACCTTGCCGATCGCGCGCAGCGCGACCGGGACGGATCGGTCGTTCCGCGAGAGCATCTTGAGCAGCGCGGGCAGCGCCTTCGGATCGCCGATCTCGGCGAGCGCGTCCGCGGCCCGCTCGCTGACCCACCAGTCCTTGTCGTCGATCGCCGCGATCAGATGATCGATCGCGCGCTTGTCCTTGCACGTGTTCAGGATCTCGATCGCGGCGCGGCGAATGTTCTCGTCCTTGTCGTTGACGAGCGCGAGCACGGCGTCGACGACGCGGGGTCCGCCGATTCGGGCGAGGGCGTCGCAGGCACGCGAGCGCACCCACCAGTCTTCGTCGCCGACCGCCTCGAGCAGGTACTTCACGCTGTCCGTCGTGCCGATCTCGTTCAGCACCTCGACGGCGGCGCGGCGCGAGAACTCGTTTTCCGACTTCAGCGCGGGCAGCAGGTGCCTGACCGTCTCCGGATCGTTGATCTTCACGAGCACGTCGACGGCCTTGTTCATGACGCCGATGTCCGGATCGATGAGCAGGGACGCGACGAGCCCGGTATCGAAGGCCTTGCCGAGCTTCGATGCGGCATCGAGGGCAGCTTCTCGCACGAGCTTGTTCGAGTCGCGAAGCTGCTCCTGCACGACGCGATGGACCTCGGGCCGGTCGTAGCGCGTGATGATGTTGATCAGGTGCATCTTCACGACCGGGTCCTTGCCGTCCATTCGCTCGATCAGGTCGGGCAAAAGGTCCTCGGTCGCGATCTCGTCGATGAGCTTGAATACCGCAGCCTTTTCGTTCGGCTGCAGGTAGTAGATCTGATTCAGCAGCTGGCGAACGTTCAGCCGGTCCTTGTGAGCCGTCAGCACCTCGATCAGCGCGGGCTTCGAGTACTGGTCCTCCGCGAGCAGGTCGACGAGGCGATTGACGTTGTAGCGCTTGCTCGCCGACAGCGCCGCCACGGCGCCCTGCACGGTGCGCGGCTCCGCATCGGCGAGCCCGCGGACGACGACGTTCAACGTCTTGTCGCTGACCAGCGAGGTCAGGATCTCGACGTATTCGACCGTCTGACGACGGTCCGCACACGCGATCGCATCGAGGATCTTCGGGATGGCGGGCGTGCCGAGCTTGCCGAGCTTTTCGAACGCCTTCCTGGCGGCGGGCGAGCTCGGGTCGGCGGCATCCTGGATCTGCGAGATCAGCCTATCCGCTTGGAATGCGACGATGAAATTCATTCAGACCTGGAACAGCCAACCAGGGCCAGCCTTTTCTCGAATTGGTTTATCCCCGCGAATGCCCCGCATCCGCCGCCTCCCGTTGCCCCAACTGCGCCCGGGACCCGACATAACGGACTGCGGGACGCCCTGAATTATGCCACACGGTCTTTGCCTAAATGTAACGCGGATCACACGTTTGCAAGAGTCCGTCCCACGGCCGATGCAAACGCTTCGCAGTGCAGCATTAAGTTACAATCACCGTGTAGACGATGGTGCAGAATCATGGATGACGCGGCGGAGCAACAACTGAAAGCGCACCTCGAGCGGTTCGTGCTGCCGGAGACCGGCCGGCCGCTCGGCGGGCGAGGCGGCCGTTTCGAGGTCCGCCGCGCGGAAAACGGCTTCGCGGTCTCCATCCGCGTCGGTTTTCCCGTCGGGCGCAGCCGGGATGCGCTCGCGGCCGTTATCGCCGAGCACTGCCGCGGAATCGTCGACGGGACGGTGACGGTCGACGTCGACTGGGCAGTCGAGACGCACAGCGTGCAGCACGGCCTGAAGCCGATTCCGGGCGTGAAAAACGTGATCGCCGTCTCATCGGGGAAGGGCGGCGTCGGCAAGTCGACCGTGGCCGTGAATCTCGCGCTCGGGCTCGCGCTCGAGGGTGGAGCGGTCGGGTTGCTCGATGCCGACATCTACGGCCCGAGCCAGCCGCGGATGCTCGGGCTCTCGGGCCGCCGGCCCGAATCGACGGACGGCAAGACGCTCGAGCCGCTCGAGGCACACGGCATCAAGGCGATGTCGATCGGCTTTCTCGTCGACGAGCGTCAGCCGATGGCGTGGCGGGGCCCGATGGTCACTTCGGCGCTCAATCAGTTGCTGATGCAAACGAACTGGGGCGGCATCGACTACCTGATCGTCGACATGCCGCCCGGCACGGGCGACATCCAGCTCACGCTCGCGCAGCGCGTGCCCGTGAGCGGCGCCGTGATCGTGACCACGCCGCAGGACATCGCGCTCGCCGACGCCCGCAAGGGCATCGAGATGTTCCAGAAAGTGAATGTGGCGGTGCTCGGCATCGTCGAGAACATGAGCCTCCACGTCTGCTCGAATTGCGGCCACGAGGAGGCAATCTTCGGCGAGCTCGGCGGCGAGCGCCTCGCGGCCGAGTACGGGGTGCCGCTCCTCGGCACGCTGCCGCTCGAGCGGCGCATCCGCGAGGAGACGGATGGGGGCCGTCCGACCGTCGTCGCCGATCCGGACGGGACTGCCGGCAGGCGGTTCCGCGCCGTCGCGCTCCGCGCCGCGGGCGAGCTCGCCGCAAGCGGCAAGGACTACAGCCGGCTGTTCCCGAAGATCACCGTCGAGGACAGCTGATTCGGCGCGGCGCCTCGCGCCGTCGCTCGGCGGCGTCGTCGAGCGTCAGGCCTTCGGCAGGGTGACGCCGCGCTGGCCCATGTACTTGCCGCCGCGATCGCGGTACGAGACCTCGCAGAGCTCGTCGGACTCGAAGAACAGCATCTGGGCCACGCCCTCGTTCGCGTAGATCTTCGCGGGCAGCGGCGTCGTGTTCGAGAACTCGAGCGTCACGTGGCCTTCCCACTCCGGCTCGAGCGGCGTGACGTTGCAGATGATCCCGCATCGCGCGTACGTCGACTTGCCGAGGCACACGGTGAGGATGTTGCGCGGGATACGGAAGTACTCGACGGTGCGTGCAAGGGCGAACGAGTTCGGCGGGATGATGCAGACGTCGCCTCTGAAATCGACGAAGGAGCGCTCGTCGAAGCCTTTCGGATCGACGATCGTCGAGTTGATGTTCGTGAAGATCTTGAATTCGTCGGCGCAACGGACGTCGTAGCCGTAGCTCGAAACGCCATAGGACACGACCTTCTGGTCGCCGTGCTTGCGCACCTGCGCGGGCTCGAACGGCTCGATCATGCCGTACTCGCGTGCCATCCGCTTGATCCAGCGATCGGATTTGATCGTCATCGAATGCCTTGCTCGTTCTAGTTCGTATCGCCGAGTCCCTGCACGGATTCGAGCAGGAGCGTGGTCAGGGTCTCGTCGCCGCGACGCTGCTCGATCTTGACCGGAAGATGACGCAGCTCGGGCGCGAGCCAGATGATCGTGTAGCGGGACGAGCCTTCTCGCCGCTGCACGATCTTGATCGTATCGTGCGTGCCCGCGGGCGTCGCGAGCGTTTCTTCTCCGGCAATCTCGTAGCTATAGGACTTGACCGATGCGTCGTCGATCAGCGCGTGCGACGTCGGCGCGGTCGCGCCCGCGACCTCGAGCATCAGCGCGAGCTGCAGTGTTGCGCGGTCGTGGACGCCGGGCTCGAGCGGCACGTCGACGCGCCCGTCCTCCGCCGTGACGTGCGCGACGCCGGTCGCCCAGTCGAACTCGATCGCGACGTTGTCCTCGCCCTTCCGTGTGCCGTCCTCGAGCTTGAACTCGAGCGGGCGCGGCTTGCCGTCGTGCAGATCGAAGAGGCTCTCCTCGATCAGCGGGCGAGGGCGGACGAGCCGCGCGAGGCCTCGCGCCTGCGTCACCGAACGGAAGCGATAGCGGTCGCCGTCCCGGGCGAGCGACTGGATGCTGTCGCCGACGTCGCGGCCGTTGTACTCGACGTCGTACGTCGCCGTGTAGGTCGGAATCGATTCCTCGGCGTGCGCGGGGCCGAGGCCCGCGACGACGCCGACGCAAGCTGCCGCACCCGCGGCGCCCAAAGCCGCGAGAATCCGCTGCGCGATCGGCTTCGCTCCGCTCATGGTTCCTCCTCCACGACCACGGGTCCCGCGAGACGCTCGCCGTCGAGCAGGACGTCGTCGCCCGCGAGCCGCAGGCGCCCGGCGACGAGCCAGTCCGTCGCGCGCGGCAGGATCACGTGCTCGCCGCGATGCACGCGCTCGACGAGCGTTTCGACCGAATCGCCGGGCCGCACGGAAATCCTGTACTGGATCACCGCGGGGCCCGCGTCGAGCTCCTCGGTCACGAAGTGCACGGTCGCCCCGTGCCGTCGGTCGCCGGCCTCGAGCACGCGGCGATGCGTGTCGAGCCCGCGATGCCTCGGCAGCAGCGACGGATGAATGTTGAGCATGCGTCCCTCGAATCGCCGCACGAAGCCCGGTCCGAGGATGCGCATGAAGCCCGCGAGCACGACCGCGGCCGGCGAGAACGCCTCGATCGTGTCCGCGAGCGCGCGCTCGTACGCGTCCCGGTCGGCGAACTCCTTCCTGCCGAGAAAGACCGCCTCGATGCCGGCGCGACGCGCGCGCTCGAGACCGCGTGCGTCGCGGCGGTCGCTGATCGCCGCGGCGATGCGCGCATTCAGGCGCCCGTCGCGCGCCGAGTCGATCAACGCCTGAAGGTTCGTGCCCTCGCCGGAGATCAGGACGACGACGGCGGGGCGCTCATCCGGCGTGCTCAACGAATGTCGACCCGTCCGGCCTCGTCGGCGACGACCTCGCCGACCACCCAGGCCTGCTCGCCGGCCTCGCCGAGGTGGCGCACGGCCGTGTCTGCATCCTGCGCCGCGACGACGGCCACCATGCCTAGGCCGCAGTTGAACGTGCGATGGAGCTCGGCGGGCGCGACGCCGCGGCGCTCGAGCCAGTCGAAGACCGGCGCGCGCGTCCAGCGCGACGCCTCGAGGCGCACGCCGAGGCCTTTCGGCAGCACGCGCGGGATGTTCTCGGTCAGGCCGCCGCCCGTGATGTGCGCGAGGCCTTTGATCTCGACGCGTTCCCTGAGCGCGAGCAGGGACCGAACGTAGATCCGCGTCGGCGTGAGCAGCGCTTCGACCAGCGTCTTGTCGCCGCACGGCGCACGCGCGTCGTCGGGATACCGCTCGAGCACGCGGCGGATCAGCGAGAACCCGTTCGAATGGACGCCGGACGACGCGAGCCCGATCACGGCGTCGCCTGCCCGGATGCCGCTGCCGTCGATGATGCGGTCGCGCTCGACGATGCCGACGCAGAATCCCGCGAGATCGTATTCGCCGGCCTTGTGCATGCCGGGGTGCTCGGCCGTCTCGCCGCCGAGGAGCGCGGCGCCCGCGAGCTCGCAGCCTCGCGCGATGCCGGCGATCACGCGCTCGGCGACGTCGACGTCGAGCCGGGGCGTGACGAAGTAATCGAGGAAGAACAAGGGCTCCGCGCCCTGCACGACGACGTCGTTCGCGCACATCGCGACGAGGTCGATGCCGACGCCGTCGTGCGCATCGTTCTCGATCGCGAGCTTCAGCTTCGTGCCGACGCCGTCCGTTCCGGCGACGAGCACGGGATCGCGGTAACCTCCCGGCACGCGGAAAAGCCCGCCGAAGCCGCCGAGCCCCCCGATGACCTCGGGGCGCAACGTCCTTTTGACGGGGGCTTTGATGCGCTCGACGAGCAGGGCGCCCGCGTCGATATCGACGCCTGCGTCCTTGTAGGTGAAGCTGGGATCGGCCGGCATGCTCGCGGTCCGTGGGCTTGAGGCGTGGGCCGGTATAATAAGCGACCCGACGGGGGGGCGACAGGGCCGAGACGAATGAAGGGAAGGAGCGTTTCGTTGCGTTCCACTCGCAAGGATGCCGAGCGCCTCGGCCGGAAGGCGCTCGTGGCCGTTTTCGCAGCGGCGGCCGCGTTGCTCGGCGTGCTCGCCGTCGCGCCCGCGCGCGCCGTCGTGTTCCCGGATCTGTACTCGCTGACCGTCACCCCGGACGCGGGGTCCCGCGACATGCGCTCCGCGGCGATCGATCTCGCGATGCGCCGCCTCCTCACGCGCATCACCGGCGTGCGCGACCCGGGCACCGATCCCGACCTCGCCCGCCTGATCGCGGACGCGTCGTCCTACGTCTCGTTCGACGGCATGGTGGACCGGGGCCGGTTCAGGGTCGAGTTCTACTCGAATCGGATCGACCAGGCGCTCGAGTCGCTCGGTAAGCCGGTCTGGGGACCGGAGCGCCCGCTGACGCTGCTGTGGATCGCGATCGATGCGGGCGGCGGCGAGCGCGTGCTGCTCTCCGACGCCGGCATCGGCGCCGATGCGCTCGGGGACACGGCGGGCGTGGTCGGCGTGCGCCCCGAGACCGTCGAGCTCGCCGCGGCGATACGCGAAGAGATCCAGAGAGTCGCCGACGAGCGCGGTCTGCCGATTCGCTTCCCGCTGCTCGATCTCGAAGACCTCACGTCGGTCACCGCGGCCGACATCTGGGGCACGTTCGTCGAGCCGATCGAGGCGGCGTCCGCACGCTACGGAGCGGACGCGATCCTGATCGGACGGATCAGCACGGATCCGTTCGGCACGAGCGTCCGTTGGACGCTGGTGGACCGCGGCGAGGTGACTACGTACGGCGGGAGCGGCTTCGCCGATCTGCTCGATTCGGTCACGGACGAGCCGCGCCCGCTCGCGGACGAGCCGCGGTCCGTCGCGGACGAACCGCGGTCGCTTGCGGACGAGCCCGCCGGGCAAATCACGGGCGTTGGCGGGCAGAGCCTCGGCGCCGACCAGCCGGATCCGGTCGACGACGGGCTGAACGTGCTTGCCGACATGCTGGCCCCGGTCGCGGACGGACTGCACTGGGTCGCCGACCGCTTCGTGCAGGCGTACGGTTTCGTCGGCGGCGCGCGCACCGTGCGCCTGGTCGTGCGCGACGTGTCGACGCTCGACGACTACGGCCGCGTATTGAGCTATCTCGAAGGATTGAGCGCGCTGCAGACGATCGACGTCGAGGGCTACGAGGACGACGGCGGGCTGCTCCGCCTCCGCGCGTCCGCGCGCGGCGACCTCGCCGTGCTCGAGCAGATGCTCGGCCTCGGCCGCGTGCTGCGCCTCGACGAGCAGGCGTCCTCGTCCGTCGACAACACCCTCGTTCTGACGCTGGTCGGCGGATCGAGACGATGAGCTTTCGTTGGCTGCCGAACGCGATCTGCGTGATCCGCGTTCTGCTCGTCGTGCCGCTCGTCGTGGCGCTGCTCGGCGAACGCTACGAGCTTGCACTCGTGTTGCTGATCCTCGCCGGCGGCTCCGACGCGGTGGACGGGTTCCTCGCGAAGACGTTCGATTGGCGCACGCGGCTCGGCAGCCTGCTCGACCCTGCCGCGGACAAGGTGCTGATCGGCAGCGTGTTCGTGACGCTGACGTATCTCGGCGCCGTGCCGCTCGCGCTCGCCGTGATCGTCGTGCTGCGCGACGTCGTGATCGTGGTCGGCTCGGTCGCTTATCACGTGCTGATCGAGCCGTTGCAGGGCCAGCCCGCGGCGATCAGCAAGCTGAACACCGCGTGCCAGCTCGCGTTCGTGCTGTTCGCGCTGACCGACGCGGCCTACGGCTGGCCCGGACGGATCGTGCTGCTGCCGCTCGGCGCGGCCGTCGTGTTCACGAGCATCACGAGCGGTCTCACGTACGTGCTCCGCTGGAGCCGCCGCGCGTGGCAGGCGAGCCATGCCCGAGCCTGATGCAGGCCGAGCTCGAGAGCCGACGCAGCTCGCGCTGCCGCTGCGCCTGGAGGATCACGCCGAGTTCGGAACGCTCGTCCCGGGCCGCAATGCGGCGGCCGTCGCGCACGTGCGGATGCTGTCGACCGGCCGCACGGGCGAAACGCTGTGGCTCTGGGGGCCGCGCGGCGTCGGCAAGAGCCATCTGCTGCAGGCCGCCTGCCGCGAGGCGGACGCGGTCGGCCAGCGCGCGATGTACGTGCCGTTCGCCGCGGGCCTCGATTTGAGGCCGGACGTGCTCGCCGGGCTCGACGCGCTCGATTTCCTCGCGCTCGACGGCCTCGATGCCGTCGCCGGGCGCGCGGACTGGGAGCGCGCATTGTTCGACGTGCTGAACGAGTTTCACGCGCGGGGCAAGAAGCTCCTGCTCGCGGCGTCGAACGCGCCCGCGGCGCTCGGCTTCGCGCTCGCCGACCTCGCGTCGCGCGCGGCCGGCGCGACGATCTACCGGCTCCACCCGCTCGACGACGACGAGCAGATCGACGCGCTGAACTTGCACGCCCGCAACCGCGGCTTCGAGCTCGAGCCCGCGGCCGCACGCTTTCTGCAGGCGCGCGTCGAGCGCGACATGACCGCGCTCTGCGGCTGGCTGCACCGCCTCGATGCGGCGTCGCTCGCCGCCCGTCGGCGTATCACGATCCCGTTCATCCGCGATTCGCTGGCGGCCGCGGCCGGGCAGGGCGACTCAGCGTGAAGAGCAGGCCGAGCTCGACCAGCGCAGCGAGGAGCACCGTCGCCGCGAACGGCGAGCGGCCCAACGATGCGACGACCTCGACGGACGCGGCGCCCGCGAAGCCCACGAGCGCGAACGCGAGCCACTGATACGTGTAACGGCGGCGGCGAGCGAGCCCCGGGATCGCCGCGACGAGCGGCAACGCGGCGGCGACCGCGAGCGCGACCCGGCCCGGCAGCGGCAGCGCCGACGTCAGGATCCCGATGGTGGCCGCCGCGAGGAGCACGCCGTGGCTGAGCCACGCGGCGACGACGAGCGCGTTCGCGCTCATCTCGGCTCCCGGCCCTTCAGCCTGATCGCGAGGCGTGCGACCCGTTCGCCGAGCGCGCGGGCGAGCTCGCTCTCGTCGTCGGAGAGCGTCGGGTTCCACGGCGCGGCGACGTGCGACGCGCCGTACGGCGACCCGCCGCTCTGCGTCTCGAAGAGCGCGGGCCGCGTATAGGGCAGGCCGACCCACAGCATGCCGTGGTGCACGAGCGGAAGCGCCATCCCGAGCAGCGTCGACTCCTGGCCGCCGTGCAGCGTGGACGTCGACGTGAAGACGCCCGCGGGCTTGTCGACGAGGGCGCCCGAGAGCCAGAGATCGGTCGTCGAGTCGAGAAAGTGCTTGAGCGGCGCGGCCATCGTGCCGAAGCGCGTGGGGCTCCCGAGCACGAGGCCGTCGCACTCGGTCAGGTCGCTCGCGCGGGCATACGGCGGACCCTCTTCCGGCACGGGCGGCGCGACGGCTTCGCTCGTCGCGGACACGGGCGGCACGGTGCGAAGCCGCGCGGTCGCGCCAGCCGCTTCGACGCCGCGCGCGATGTGCCGCGCGAGGGCCGCCGTGCGGCCGCCGCGCGAGTAGAAAAGGACGAGGACGGTCGTATCGGTCACTCGAAGAGTTCCAGCACGCGCTCGGGCGGGCGGCCGATCCGCGCGCGGTCGCCGACCTCGACGATCGGCCGCTCGATCAGGATCGGATGCTTCACCATCAGTGCGATCAGGTCCTCCTCGCGCGCGTTCACATCGAGGCCGCTTTCCTTCCATTCCTTCTCGTTCTTCCGGATCAGGTCCGCGGCGGAGATGCCGAGCTTGCGGAGCAGCGCTTTCAGCCGCTTCGCATCCGGCGGCGTCTTCAGATACTCGACGACCTCCGCCTCGATACCCCGCTCCTCGAGCAACGCGAGCGTCGCGCGGGACTTCGAGCAGCGCGGGTTGTGATAGATCCTCGTCGTCATGGCGTACTCCTCGGTCTTCGTGCGATCAGGCGGTCGAATGTCGGCCGGAGTTTAGGGGAGGCGGATCAAGGCTTTCCAGCGCGGGCGCGAGCAGGGCCATGCTATGCTTGGCGGCGGCAGTCTCCTCGACGGAGCTGAAGCGGTATTGTTCGAGCAGAAGAACAAGGCAGGCCGAGCCCACTGGGCGCGAGCGCCAAAACGAACGCTAGCGGCGCTGGTCGCAACCCTCTCGATCGCGGCATGCGCCACGTCGCCTCCCGTGCAGGAAATGAGCGATGCCCGCGAGGCGATCGCGGCGGCCGAGCAGGCATCGGCCGATGAGCTCGCGCCGGGGCCGCTGAACGACGCGCGGCGTTTCCTCGAGACGGCCGAGCAGCTCTTGAGGGACGAGGCCTATGGTGCCGCGCGCATCAACGCGATCCGCGCGCGGAATCGAGCCGTGCATGCGCTCGAAGCGAGCCAGCAGGCGGCGGAGAGCCCCCCGGAGGACTGACGGCGATGGCGGTGAAGGCGGTCCGCTATCTGGTCAGCGGCAGAGTGCAGGGCGTTTACTTTCGCGGCTCCACCCGAGAGCAGGCGAAGCGGCTCGGGCTTGCGGGCTGGGCGCGGAATTTGCCGGACGGGCGCGTCGAGGTCGTCGCGGCCGGCGATGCGATGCGGCTCTCCGAGCTCGCCGAATGGCTCTGGAAAGGACCGCCGATGGCCGCCGTGCGCGAGGTCGCGATCGAAGAGTGGGTCGGCGAGGTCGAGGGCGACGCGTTCGAGATCCGCTGAATCTCGGGCCGACCTCAGAAGCGATACCACTTGCTGTTGAGCCGACGGACGACGCGGTCCGCATACCACGTCTGGCCGACGCTGCCGTTGTAGCGCGCAAGGCCGCGGACGAGATCGTATCGCTCCATCTCGAGGTAGTACTTCAGGATCCAGCAGCCGATCAGCACGTTCGTGTCGATCTGGAACAGGACGTTCTTGTCCCGATAGCCGAGCTCCTCCTCGAGCTCCTTCACCCAGAACGGCATGACCTGCATGAGCCCGAGCGCGCCGGCCGACGAGATCGCGAACCGGTCGAAGTTGCTTTCGACGTCGATCACCGCGAGCACGAGCTCGGGCTCGAGCCCGACCCGCGTCGCGTGCCGATGCACGCTCTTCAGTATCTCGAGCCGTTCCCTCGGATCCTTGACCTGGCGGGATAGGCGATTCGACATGTCGGTCAGCCAGACCTCCGCGTCGAATCGGTCGGCGAAGCTGCTCGCTTCGGAGATCGCCTCCTTCAGGATCTCGCGAAGGCGCGGATCCGGTCCCGAGCGTGCATCCCCGTAACCGCCGGCCGCCATCGCCGACCCGGGCATCGCTGCGGGCAGGCCGGTCTGACCGGCGGCCGGCTCTCCGCCGAGCGCGACGAGCGCCGACAGCACGATCAGCGAAGCGGGCGGCGGACGCAGCGCGGACCGGGTGCCCGTCATGTCTTACGGCGCGCGGCGATGTGCTCCGCGAGCCCGTCGAGCGGCAGCATCTCGATGTCCGCCGCCCGGCGCGACTTGTACTCGCAGAGGCCGTCCGCGAGCGCACGCTCCGCGATGACCACTCGATGCGGGATGCCGATCAGGTCGGCGTCCGCGAACTTGAAGCCGGGCCGCTGCGGGCGGTCGTCGAGCAGCACCTCGAAGCCTGCCTGCACGAGCTCCGCATAAGCCTTCTCGGCGGCCGCGCGCACGTGCTCGGATTTCTCCATGTTGATCGGGATCACTATCAGGTCGAACGGCGCGAGCGGCTCCGGCCAGATGATGCCGCGCTCATCATGGTTCTGCTCGATCGCCGCGGCTACGACGCGGGTCACACCGATGCCGTAGCAGCCCATCTGCATCGGGCGCGGCTGGCCGTCCGCGTCGAGCACCGTTGCGTCCATCGCGCGGCTGTACTTGTCGCCGAGCTGGAAGATGTGGCCGACCTCGATGCCGCGCGCGATCGACAGCGGCCCGCCGCCTGACGGGCTCGGGTCGCCCGCGACGGCGTTGCGCAGGTCCGCGACCTGCGGAAGCTTCGCATCTCGTCCCCAGTTCACGCCGCGGTAGTGATGATCCGCGCGGTTCGCGCCGCAGACGAAATCGGCGAGCGGCGCGGCGTACTGGTCGACGTACGCGGGAATGTCGAGACCGACCGGGCCGACGAAGCCGACGACGGATCCGATCGCCTCGATCTCGGCCGGGCGGAGCATCGTCAACGGGTTCGCGACGCCGGGCAGCTTCTGCGCCTTCACCGCGTTGAGCTCGTGATCGCCGCGCAGCATCAGCGCGACCGCGGGCGACTCCGTGCCCCTGACCAGCAAAGTCTTCAGGCACTTCTGCGGAGGCACGCCGAGGAATGCCGCGAGCGCGTCGATCGAGCCGACGTTCGGCGTCTCGACGAGGCTCATCGCCTCGGTCGGTGTGGGCCGCTCGCCGGCGGGCGGCGGGACGGCGACGACCTCGACGTTCGCCGCGAAGCCGTCCGCGTCACAATAGGCGATCGCGTTCTCGCCGGACGCGGCGAGCACCTGGAACTCCTCGGAGCGGCTGCCGCCGATCGCGCCCGGGTCGGCCTGCACGATCCGGTACTCGAGGTGCATCCGATCGAAGATCCGCTGATACGCCGCGCGCATCGTGCGGTAGCCTTCGAGCAGCGACGCTTCGTCCAGATGGAACGAGTACGCGTCCTTCATCACGAACTCGCGTGCGCGCATCACGCCGAAGCGCGGGCGGATCTCGTCGCGGAACTTCGTGCCGATCTGGTAATAGTTGACCGGCAGCTGCCGGTAGCTTTTCAGCTCGTTGCGCGCGATGTCCGTGATGACTTCCTCGTGCGTCGGGCCGAGGCAGAACTCGCGCTGGTGGCGGTCCTTGAGCCGGAGCAGCTCCGGGCCGTACGCGTCCCATCGGCCCGATTCGTGCCAGAGCTCGGCGGGTTGGACGACCGGCATCGAGAGCTCGAGCGCGCCCGCCCGGTCCATCTCCTCGCGGATGATCCGCTCGACCTTGTGCAGCACGCGCCGGCCGAGCGGCAGCCACGTGTACAGGCCGGACGCGAGGCGGCGGATCAGGCCGGCGCGGAGCATCAGCTGATGGCTGACGACCTCGGCATCCGCCGGCACTTCCTTCAGGGTGTTGATCGGTAGCTGGCTAAGGTACATTGTTCGGCGGGCGCTCGCGTGAACGGGTATGAAGAACGCCGAATTGTAGCGGTGCCGCCGTTCCGGGAGCCAGTTCGAGGCCGATCCAGGTCGACGCGGTCTTCGTCATGGCGGCATTCGTGGGGGCGGCAGGTGACGAAGATCGTATGAAGTGGGTATACGAGTGGAAGGCGAGCAGGCGAGTTCTCCTCGCAAAGGGATTTATCTGCTGCCCAACCTGTTGACGACGGGCGGGCTCTTTGCCGGCTTTTATTCGATCGTCGCGGCGATCGACGGCAACTTCACGGCTGCCGCATGGTCGATCTTCGTCGCGATGTTCCTCGACGGGCTCGACGGGCGCGTCGCGCGGATGACGAGCACGGCGAGCGATTTCGGCAAGGAGTTCGACAGCCTCGCGGACATGGTGTCGTTCGGGCTCGCGCCCGCGATCGTCACGTATCAGTGGGGCGTCGAGAGGCTCGCCGAGTTCGGCGCGGTCTGGGGCAGGCTCGGCTGGCTGGCGGCGTTTCTCTATGCGGCCGCCGCGGCGTTTCGCCTCGCGCGCTTCAACACGAACACCGCGATGCTGGACCGCCGGTACTTTCAGGGGCTGCCGAGCCCGTCCGCGGCCGCGGGGGTCGCGTCGATGGTCTGGCTCAGCACGTCGTACGGGATAGACGGGCTCGTCGCGCTCGTCGCCGGCATCGCGATCACGGCGGTCGCGGGGCTTCTGATGATGTCCCGCTTCAGTTATCTCAGCTTCAAGGATATCGGGCCGGGACAGCGCGTGCGGTTCGGAAAGCTCTTGCTGATTCCGCTCGTGATCATCGTGATCGCGATCGAGCCCGAGCTCGTCGTGTTCACGCTGTTCGTCATCTATGCGTCGTCGGGTCCGGTGATGTGGCTGCTGCGGCGCCGCCGGGTCCGTCAGGAGCCGGTCGCGCCATGAGCGCCCGCGTCCGCTATCTCGCAGAGATGGGCATTCCGGTCTATGCGCTGCGCCGGGCGGCCGGCGCTGCCGTGGAGCCGCATGCGGCGTCGACGGTACCGGAAGCCGCCGCGGCTCCGCCCGTCGAAGCGCGGATCGATGCGGTGCCGCCTGCTGCGCCGCTGCCCGCGTCGCCCGAAGCGTGGCGCGCGCTCGAGGCCGAGGTGCGCGATTGCACGAGATGTCCGCTGCACCGCGGGCGCACGCAGACCGTGTTCGGCGTCGGTCGGCGGGATGCGGATCTCCTCGTGATCGGCGAGGCGCCGGGAGAGGAAGAGGATCGGCAGGGCGAGCCGTTCGTCGGCCCCGCCGGCCGGCTGTTGAACGCGATGCTGCGCGCGATCGGCCTGTCGCGGGACCAGGTTTACATCGCGAACATCCTGAAGTGCCGTCCGCCCGGCAACCGAGACCCGCGGCCCGAGGAGGCCGACGCGTGCGCGAGCTTCCTCGATCGCCAGATCGAGATGATCGCACCGCGTGCAATGCTCGCCGTCGGCCGCATCTCGGCGCAGCGTCTCCTCGGGACGGAGCAGCCGGTCGGTAGGCTCCGCGGCGTCGTGCATCGCTACGGCCCGAAGGGCATTCCGCTCGTCGTGACGTATCACCCTGCGTATCTGCTGCGCACGCCGATCGCGAAGGCGAAGAGCTGGCAGGACCTTTGCATGCTCAAGCCGCTGCTGGCATCGTCTTCAGCGTAACGGAAGGGGCAGGTCGATGAGCGCCGCCGTTCAACCGCAAGCGCATATCCGCATGATGCAGCCGACCGACCTGAAGGCGATTGCCGAGGTCGAGCGGGCGGCGTACGACTATCCGTGGAGTCTCGGCATCTTTCGCGACTGCCTGCTCGCCGGCTACTACTGCATCGTGCTCGAGATCGACGGCACGGTGACCGGGTACAGCATCATGTCGATCGCGGCCGCCGAGGCGCACGTGCTGAACATCTGCGTGCACCCGCGCGCACAGAGCCGCGGCTACGGCCGCCGCCTGCTGAATGCGTTGCTCGAGAAGGCGCGCGACGCGGGCGTCGACAAAATCTTCCTCGAGGTGCGTCCGTCCAACAGACACGCGATCGCGCTGTACCGCTCCGCGGGCTTCCAGGAGGTCGGCATTCGGCCGGCCTATTATCAGGCGCGATGGGGGCGGGAGGACGCGGTGATCCTCGCCGCGATGCTGAAGCCGAAGCCCTCCGAGAACGAAGAGTCCGCAAATCCGCCAGAGTCGTAGCGCGCGTCGCGCACGAGTTCCGCTAAGATACGCGCCCGCCGGGGGCGGAGATGAAGGCCGGCTCGTGCCCGGCCCTGCGAAGGGCCGAGTCTCCGCCGGCGCCGCCATGACGCATCGCGTTGCCCGCCGGGCGATCCCAGCTTTCCGTTTCGACGTCGCGCACCGAGGATCGGTGCGCCAGGAAAAGAACGATGTCCGATTCGCTACGACAGGAAATCGAGAGGCGCCGAACTTTCGCGATCATCTCACACCCGGACGCGGGCAAGACGACCTTGACCGAGAAGCTTCTGCTCTTCGGCGGCGCGATCCAGCTCGCCGGCGCCGTCAAGGGCCGCAAGGCCCGCCGGCATGCAACGTCGGACTGGATGCAGCTCGAGCAGGAGCGCGGCATCTCGGTCACGTCGTCGGTGATGCAGTTCCCGTACGGCGGCCGCATCGTCAATCTGCTCGATACGCCGGGCCACGAGGATTTCTCGGAGGATACCTATCGCACTTTGACGGCCGTCGACAGTGCGCTGATGGTCATCGACGCGGCGAAGGGCGTCGAGGCGCGCACGATCAAGCTGATGGAGGTGTGCCGCCTGCGGACGACACCGATCATGAGCTTCATCAACAAGTTCGACCGCGAGGGCCGCGAGCCCGTCGAGCTGCTCGACGAGATCGAGACCGTGCTCAAGATCGAGTGCGCGCCGGTCACGTGGCCGATCGGCATGGGACGCGAGTTCCGCGGCGTCTATCACCTGCTCGAGGACCGTATCTACCTCTATCTGACGCGTGACGGCAGCCGGATGCCGGAGACCGAGGTCATCGAGGGCCTCGACTCCGCGGAAGCGCGTGCGCGCCTCGGCGACCGCGCGGCCGAGCTCGCCGACGAGATCGAGCTGCTGCGCGGCGCGAGCGCGACGTTCGATCCCGCCCGTTATCTCGAAGGCAAGCAGACGCCCGTGTTCTGCGGCTCGGCGATCCACAACATCGGCGTCAAGGAGCTGCTCGACGCGTTCGTCGAGCACGCGCCGGGCCCGCTGCCGCGGGATACCGAGACGCGGCGCGTCGATCCTTACGAGCCCGAGCTCTCGGGCTTCGTGTTCAAGATCCAGGCGAACATGGACCCGGCGCACCGGGATCGCATCGCGTTCATGAGGATCTGCTCCGGACGCTACACGCCGGGCATGAAGCTCCATCATGTGCGCCTCGGCCGCGAGGTTCGCGTCGCGGACGCGATCACGTTCATGGCGGCCGATCGCCAGCACGTCGACGAGGCGTATGCCGGGGACATCATCGGCCTGCACAACCACGGCACGATCAACATCGGCGACAGCTTCTCCGAGGGCGAGGCGCTCGCATTCGCCGGCATCCCGAGCTTCGCGCCGGAGCTCTTCCGGCGCGCGGTGCTGAAGGATCCGCTGAAGATCAAAGCGCTGCAGAAGGGACTCGCGCAGCTCTGCGAGGAGGGCGCGACGCAGCTCTTCAGGCCGCTCACGAGCAACGATCTGATCCTCGGTGCGGTCGGGCCGCTGCAGTTCGACGTCGCGTCGTTTCGTTTGAAGGACGAGTATCGCGTCGAGTGCGTGTTCGAAGGCGTGAACGTGCAGACGGCGCGCTGGATCCGTTGCAGCGATCCCGCGAAGCTCGCGGAGTTCAAGAACCGGCTCGCCCCTCACCTCGCGGAGGACTTCGCCGGAGAGCTCGTCTATCTCGCGCCGTCGACCGTGAGCCTCAACCTGACGCGCGAGCGTTGGCCGGACATCGAGTTCCACGAGACGCGGGAGCACCGCGTCGCGGCGGACGGAAGAGCCTGACGAGCCGCTCGAGCCGCTCGAGCGCGCGGCCGTCCGCGTCGGGCTCGTAGCGCGCGCGAACGTACGCCGCAGCGATTTGCTGGATCGCGGCGCCGAGGTCGGGCCGCTCGCGCTCCGCGCGCGTCGCGAACGCGGTCGGTGTCTCGCCGATGCGAGGCGGCGCGATGCCGCAGCGTGCGAGCCTTCGGCAGAACGCGGCGAACGCGCGGAGCGCGGGATCCTTCCGCTCGCGGCCTCGCTGCGCGAAGCCGTGATACGCGGCGAGCAGCGCGATGATCGCTGCGACCGCGCCGATGGCGGCGGCCGAGAGCAGCGCGGGCGTCGCGAAATCGAGCCCGAGCCGCTCGAGCAGCATGCGCTGGCGCGTCTCTCCATAGCCGATCACCCACGAGTACCAGTACACGTCGAGCGCGTCCCACGCGAAGCGCAGCGTGCGGACGAAGTCGAAATCGGACGCGGCGCGACCGCGCACGCTCGCGGCGGCGCCGAGCTCGATGCGTTCGGAAGCGACTGCCGCGGTCGGGTCGACGCGCGTCCAGCCGCGGCCCTCGAGCCAGACCTCGGCCCACGCGTGCGCGTCGGACTGGCGCACCGTGTAATGATCCCGGAACGCGTTCAGCTCGCCGCCCTGGTAGCCGGTGACGACGCGCGCAGGCACACCCGCGGCGCGCATCATCACCGCGAAGGCGGACGCGTAGTGTCCGCAGAATCCCGCTCGCGTCTCGAACAGGAACTCGTCGACCGAATCCGTGCCGAGCCGCGGCGGCGTCAGCGTGTAGCGGAACGGCTGCTCGCGGAACATCCGGAGCGCCTCGTCGATGACGCCGTCGTCGTCGAGGCCGCGCTCGCGCCAGCCGCGCACGAGCGCGAGGGTGCGAGGGTTCGAGCCTTCCGGCAGCCGCGTGAGCACCGCGCGCTGCCGGTCCGAAAGGGGATCGAGGGCGAGGTAACGCGTGTGCGATACGACGCGATATTGACGGTGCGGCGCGACGCCTCGTCTCAGCGCGACGACGAGCTGATAGTCGTCGGCCATCGTCATGCCGTCGACGCCGGACCATTCGCGCGGCAGGTCGAGCGCGAACGTCCAGCCGCGGTCGTTCGGCTCGAGCGTGACGTGATACTCGGTCGGCTCGCCGAGGTACTCGATATCCCCGCGGCGGACCCTCGGCCCGGCCCAGGTCCGCGACCAGCGACGGCCGTCGAACGCCGACAGCACGGGGCCGCGCCAGTAGAGCGCTTCCGGGGGCGGCGGCTCTCCGACGAACTCGACGCGGAACGCGACCTCGTCGGACTGCGCGAGCTCGGTGATGTCGCCGGGGGTCATGCTGTCCGAAAGCCCCGTCGCCGCGCGCTGCGGGTCGTTCGGCAGCGCCCACAGTGGGGCCGACAGCCGCGGGAACAGCACGAACAGCGCGAGCATCACGGGCACCGCCTGCAGCAGCATCCGTCCTGTCAGCGCGAAGGTCGCCCGGACCGGCCGCAGCGCACCGCGTCGACCGATTTGCAGCAGGCCTGCCGTCGTCACGAAAACGAACACGAGCAGGTACGCGCCGATGAAGATGCTCTGCTGATCGATCAGGCTCGCGAACACGACGAAGTACGCGACGATCGTCAGCACGACCTGGTCACGGTGCGAGCTCGCCTCGAGAAACTTCAGCGCGACCATCACCATCAGCAGCGCGCTGCCGGCCTCGACGCCGTTGATCGTGCGAAAGCTCGCGAAGACCGCGACGAACGCGAGCAGCGTCAGCAGGATTCGTGTGCGCTTGCTCGGCATCGGATACCCACGTCGCTCCGCGACGATGCGCCACAGCACGCAGCCGAAGAGGAGCAGCGTGATCCACACGGGGACCGTGAGCCAGTGCGGCATGCTCGCGCCGACGACGACGGCTGCGAGCCAAAGGAGCCTGCCGCGAGCGAGTGGATCGTGCGGGGTTCCGCTCACGACGGCACCTCGTCGGGCTCGTCCGCGTCGAAGAGCGCGAGCGCGGTTAGGCATCGATGCAAGTGCTGCTCGCCGGAGCCGACGGGAACGAACGTGGACGGCAGCTCGAGACCGAAGCTGCGATCGGCGGTGGCCGCGTCCAGGCACCAGCGCGCGAGGATCGACAGCCGCTCTTCGGTATCGACGTCGGGCAGCGCGGACCACCTGAAGATCTCCGCCTGCCGCTCCCCGCCCGCGAACTGCTTGAGCAGCAGCTCGTCGCTGCGCGCGTAGGCCTTCCACGCGATCCGACCGGGCGGGTCGCCAGGCACGGCGGCGCGCAGGCCGGCGAAGTCCGCATCGGAGCGGTCCACGGCGCTTCGTCCGCCCGAGTCGTCGGCGCCGAACGGAGGCGGCGTGCCGGGCGCGGCGGGTGCGGGATACACGATGCATTCGGCGTTCATGTGCACGTACGTCCACGCGCGGCACAGGTTCGCCGGATGGCGCGTCGCGACCGAGAAGCGCGGAAGGCGCAGGCGTCCGCGGCGGACGGTCGGGACCGACAGCGCGAGCACGGCCGTGCGGCCGGGACCGATATCGACGGGGCCGGCCTCGCTTTCGGCGGCGCGAAGCTCGAGCTCGTAGCGCGGCACCGATGCGGTGTTCGTCAGTGCGATGTCGAAGCGGACATGTTGTCCCGCGAAGACCGGCGGTGCGCCCGCGTAGCGGACCTCGATGCCGAGCAGGTCGTTGTGGCACTCGTGCAGCGTGACGAGCGCGAGACCGGCGAGGAGGAACGTCAGCGCGAACCCGAGGCTCGTCGCATAGTTCATCGAGCCGAGCAGCATCGCGAACAGCATGCAGCCGAACGCGGCGCCCAAGCCCGTCGGCAGGATGTAAATCCGCCGCCGCTCGAGTGTGACGACGGCGCCGTCCGGTCCTTGCCGGCGGCGGATCCAGTCCGCGAATCGCCGGGAGACGACGCTCACGACGCCGCGTACGGGCCGCGAAGCACGGCGCGCGCCTGCGCTCGTCGCGCGCCGTGCACGCGTGCGGTCAGGGGAGCGGGACGGCGTCGAGGATCGCGGAGCCGAGCGAGGCATGCGTGTCGAATGCGCGTCCGGACGCGGGCTGCAGACGGTGCGCCGCGATCGCGGGGAATACCGCCTGCACGTCCTCCGGGTGAACGCCGTGATGGCCGCGCATCAGCGCCCAGGCCTGCGACGCGCGAACGAGCGCGATGCCGGCGCGCGGCGAGAGGCCGGCGACGAACTCGCCGGACGTGCGCGTGTACGCGATCAGCGCCTGCACGTAGTCGAGGATCGGCTCGGCGAGATGCACGTCCGGCACCAGCTCCTGGAGCCTGAGCAGCGCGTCGACCGACAGGGCCGGCTCGAGCGCGTCGACGAGCGCGCGCCTGTCGCCGCCCGCGAGCAGCTGCCGCTCGTCGTCGGGCGCCGGATAGCCGAGCTCGATTCGCATCAGGAAGCGGTCGAGTTGCGACTCGGGCAGCGGGAACGTGCCGATCTGGTGCGACGGGTTGCGCGTGCCGATCACGAAGAACGGCGCAGGCAACGCATAGGTCGCGCCGTCGACCGTGACCTGCCGCTCCTCCATCGCTTCGAGCAGCGCGCTCTGCGCCTTCGGCGTCGCACGGTTGATCTCGTCCGCGAGCACGACCTGTGCGAACAGCGGGCCCTTGTGGAACTCGAAGCGGCCGGTCTCGCGGTTGAAGACCGAGACGCCGATCACGTCCGCCGGCAGCAGATCGCTCGTGAACTGCACGCGCTGATAGTCGAGGCCGAGCACCTTCGCGAGCGCGTGCGCGAGCGTCGTCTTGCCGACGCCGGGCAAGTCGTCGATCAGCAGGTGTCCGCGCGCGAGGAGACACGCGACGGCCAGCCGAAGCTGCGGCGTCTTGCCGACGATGATCCTGTCCAGCGTCTCGATGACGCGGTCGATCAGCGGCGCCGCGTCGTGCTCGATGCGCGCCGCACGGAGTGACGGTGTGGACATGCGCCCATGTTCGCTCAACGTGCCGTCCCGCGACACCCCCGCGCCGGCCGATCTGTGACTCAGTCGAAAAATCGGGGTCACAGCAGGTCACAGCCCCTTTTCGTGCCGGGCACCTTTCGCAGCAAAAGGGGTGTCCGACACAGCGGGCAGCCGGGCCGGTTGGGGTCAGAGCCCTTAGACTCGGTAAAAGGGCTCTGACCCCGATTTTTCAGCCGATCTCGGCGAGGAGGTCGATCTGGCTGCGCAGGCGCGCCGTGCGCTGCTCGAGGTCGGCGACGCGCTCGCGCTCCTTCGCGACGACGTCGGCCGGTGCGTTCGCGACGAACGACGCGTTGTCGAGCTTGCGGCGGCACTTCTCGAGGTCGGAGCTCCACCGCTCGAGCTGCTTGCCGAGCCGCTCGCGCTCGGCGGCGATGTCGATGAGCCCCGCGAGCGGCACGAGGATCTGCATGTCGCCGAGGAGGGCAGTCGCGGCGCCGCGCACCGATGCCGCGGACTCGACCTCCGAGATCTCGGCGAGCATCGCGAGCCGCTCGAGATAGTTGCGATGCCGCGCGACGCGCTCGCGATCGGTCGCGGTCGCGCCGGCGAGCTTCACGACGAGGCGGTGCGACGGCGCGATGTTCATCTCGCCGCGGATCTGCCGGATCGCGACGACGAAGCGCTGCAGCCACTCGATTTCCGCCTCGGCTTCGTCGTCGGCCGCGTAGTCGTCGGGCATTGGAAGCCGCTCGAGCATGATCGTCTCGCCCGTCGCGTTCGTCGCCGCGGCGAGCTTGAGCCACAGCTCCTCCGTCACGAACGGGATCAGCGGATGCAGGAGCTTGAGCAGCGCATCGAGCGTCTCCGCGAGCGTCGCGCGCGTCGACGCGACCTCGCGCGGGTCCGCGTCGTCCGCTTGCAGCACCGGCTTCGTGAGCTCGAGATACCAGTCGCAGAACTCGTGCCACGCGAAGTCGTAGAGCGCCTGCGTCATCAAGTCGAAGCGGTACGCGCTGACCGCCTCGTGCGCGGCACGCACCGCGCGGCCGAGGCGCGAGCGGATCCAGCGGTCCGCGATCGTCGGCTTCCGCTCGCCGGCCGGCACGCCTTGCGCGAGGTGCGTCAGCACGTACCCCGACGCGTTCCACAGCTTGTTACAGAAGCGGTGATAGCCGTCTACGCGGCCGAGATCGAAGCGGACGTCGCGCCCGGTCGTCGCGAGCGACGCGAACGTGAGCCGCAGAGCATCCGCGCCGAACGCGGGGATCCCGTCCGGATACTCCTTGCGCGTCGTCTTCTCGATCCGCGACTTCAGATGCGGCTGCATCAATCCTTCGGTGCGCTTCGCGACGAGGCTCTCGAGGTCGATCCCGTCGACGACGTCGAGCGGGTCGAGGATGTTGCCCTTCGACTTCGACATCTTCTGGCCTTCCTGGTCGCGCACGAGGCCGTGGATGTAGACCTCGCGGAACGGCACGTCGCCCATGAACTTGAGGCCCATCATGATCATCCGGGCAACCCAGAAGAAGATGATGTCGAAGCCCGTGACGAGCACGTTCGTCGGGTACCACGTTGCGAGCGCCTGCGTCTGCTCGGGCCAACCGAGCGTCGAGAACGGCCAGAGCGCCGAAGAGAACCACGTGTCGAGCACGTCCTCGTCCTGCCTGAGCGGCACGTCCGCGCCGAGATCGTGCTTCGCGCGCACGTCCGCCTCGTCGCGGCCGACGTAGATGCGGCCCGATTCGTCGTACCACGCGGGGATGCGGTGGCCCCACCAGAGCTGCCGCGAGATGCACCAGTCCTGGATGTTGTGCATCCAATCGAAATAGGTCTTCGACCAGTTCTCCGGCACGAAGCGCACGCGGCCCTGCTCGACCGCCTCGATCGCGGCCTCGGCGAGCGGCTTCACGCGCACGTACCACTGGTCCGTCAGGAACGGCTCGACGATCGCGCCGCTGCGATCGCCGCGCGGAATCATCGACACGTGATCGTCGATGCCGTCGAGGAGGCCCTGCGCGCGCATGTCCTCGACGATGCGCTCGCGCGCGACGAAACGGTCGAGCCCGCGATAGGCTTGCGGCGCCGCGTCGTTCAGCGCGGCGTTCTCGTCGAAGACGTTGATCAGAGGCAGGCCGTGCCGCTGGCCGACCTCGTAGTCGTTGAAGTCGTGCGCGGGCGTGATCTTCACGCAGCCGGTGCCGAACTCGGGGTCGACGTACTCGTCCGCGATGATTGGGATCAGCCGCTCCGCGAGCGGCAGGCGGACCTTCTTGCCGATCAGCGCTTTGTAGCGCTCGTCGTCCGGATGCACCGCGACGGCGGTGTCGCCGAGCATCGTCTCGGGACGGGTGGTCGCGACGACGAGATACCCGCTGCCGTCCGCGAGCGGATACCGGAAGCGCCAGAGATGCCCCTTCTCCTCGGACGACAGCACTTCGAGATCCGACAGCGCGGTGTGCAGCACCGGATCCCAGTTCACGAGCCGCTTGCCGCGGTAGATCAGGCCCTCGTCGTAGAGACGCACGAAGACCTCGACGACGGCTCGCGACAGGCCCTCGTCCATCGTGAAGCGGTCCCGCGACCAGTCGACGGACGCGCCCAGCCGGCGCATCTGCTTCGAGATCGTGCCGCCGGAGCGCTCCTTCCATTGCCAGACCCGCTCGACGAAGCGCTCGCGGCCGATCTCGCGCCGCGACGTGCCCTCGGCGTTCAGCAGGCGCTCGACGACCATCTGCGTCGCGATGCCGGCGTGGTCGGTGCCGGGCTGCCACAGGACGTTGCGGCCGAGCATCCGGTGCCAGCGGGTTAGCGCGTCCATGATGGTGTGCTGGAACGCGTGCCCCATATGCAACGTGCCGGTGACGTTCGGCGGCGGGATCACGATGCAGTACGGCTCGCCCCGTCCGGACGGAGCGAAATAGCCCGCCCGCTCCCAGCGGGCGTAATGGTTCGATTCGATCTCGACTTCGGCGGGGCGGTATCCCTTGCTCAACTTCCGTTCCTCCGGGGCCTCCGTGGCACTCGCGTTTGCCGGGCTCGGCCGCAAAGGATAGCAGCTACGGGGCCGCTAGCCGGGCGGCTCGTCGTCGTCGACGGGGAGGTGCTCCCGCAGAATCGCGTCGATCAGATCCGGAAGCCTTTCGCGGAGCCGCCGGGAGATCTGCTCGAACAGGTGCGCCTCCATCTCGGCGAACGCGTTCCGCATCAGCTCCTCGGCGAGCGTGAACGTCTCCGCGGCGAGGCGCGTCTGGAGCTCCGCGATCAGTGCCTCGGCGGGGGAAGGGTAGGCCGGCGACTCGTCGTCCTCGAGGCCGTAGACGACCTCGGTCAGCACGGGGATGCCCGGGTCGGACGGCTTCTGCATCACGCTCGGATCTTGGTCGTCTTCAGCGCGTATCCACGATCCCTGTAGAAACGATAGCGCTCGCGACCCTGCGCGCGCCGTCCTTCGTCGCCGTCGACGACCTCCGCGAGCCGCGCGTACCGGCTGAAGTAATCCGGGACGTCGGCGCCCAAATTGATCAAGAGGTCCCAGCGGTCGCCCCGCGGACCCGGGCCGTCGTCGATCAGCACCGGCTCGAGCGGCGTCGGCGCGGCGTCGCTGACGAGCTTGTGCGGCACGAAGCTGCCCTGCGAGTAGGTCCAGAGCAGCTCGTCGAGCCGCCGTGCGTCGACGCGGGACGGCGGACGGATCAGCACGTGCCGGCCCTGATCGAACGCCTTCTCCGCAAGGCGGCACGCGAAGACGAGCCCCGCGTCCGGCGACGACGCGTCGAGGATGTAGAAGTCGATCTCCGTCATCCGTTCCCGGCGTTCAGCAGGAAGTCGACGAGGAGCGGCACCGGACGGCCCGTCGCCCCCTTGTTCGAGTCCCCGCGCCACGCGACGCCCGCGATGTCGAGATGCGCCCACGGTGTGCCGTCGACGAACTTCGCGAGGAACGCCGCGGCGACGCTAGCGCCGCCATCGCGGCTGCCCGAGTTCGCGAAGTCCGCGAAATTGCTCTTCAGCGAATCCGCATAGTCGTCGTCGACGGGCAGGCGCCAGGCCGTGTCGAGCGAGCGCGCCGACGCAGCGAGGAGCGCGCGCGCGAGCGTCTCGTCGTTCGAGAAGAGCCCGCTGTGCAGGTGACCGAGCGCGACGACGCACGCGCCGGTCAGCGTCGCGACGTCGATCAGGCACTTGGGCTCGAAGCGCTTCGCGTACGTGATCGCGTCGCACAGGATCAGCCGGCCCTCGGCGTCCGTGTTCAGGATCTCGATCGTCTTCCCGGACAGGCTCTTCACGATGTCGCCGGGACGCGTCGCGCGGCCGCTCGGCATGTTCTCGGCCGCCGGAATGATGCCGACGACGTTCAGCGGCAGGTCGAGCTCGGCGACCGCGGCGACCGTGCCGAGCACGCTGGCCGCGCCGCACATGTCGAACTTCATCTCGTCCATCTTCGCCGGAGGCTTCAGCGAGATGCCCCCGGTATCGAACGTGATGCCCTTGCCGCACAGGACGACCGGCTTTTCGTTCTTCGCGCCGCCGCCGTAGCGGAGGACGATGAGGCGGGGCGGCTCCTCGGCGCCGCGGGTCACGGACAAGAGCGCGCCCATGCCCAGCTTGTCGATCTGCCGCTCGTTGAGGACCTCGATGCCGAGCTTCGCGTGGCGCTCGGCGAGCGCCTTCGCCGTGTCGGCAAGATGCGAAGGCGTGCAGACGTTCGGCGGGCGGTTGCCGAGATCGCGGGCGAGATCCATGCCGTTCGCGATCGCGACGCCGTGTGCCGCGCCCCGGCGCGTCTCGCGCACGTCCGCCGCGTCGGCGATGCCGAGCCCGAAGCGCGTGAGCCTGGGCTTGTCGTTCCGCTCGTCGCTCTTCAACTCGTCGAAGCGGTACAGGGCGCCGCGGACGGTCTCGACGGTCAGCCGCGCCGCGTAGTACGCGTCGAGCGACGGCGGCCGCTCCCATGTCAGATAGCTGATCGCGTCCTTGACGCCCTTGTCCTTCAGCGCGCCGACGGCCGCGCCGAGCGCCTTCGTGAGCTTCTTCGCGTCGAACTCCGTCGCCTTGCCGCAACCGACGAGCAGCCACCGGGCGACGGTGCCGCCCGGATTCGGCACGAGGAGCGTTGAGCCGAGCTTGCTCGATGCATCGCCCGACCGGACGAGCTTCCTGATCAGGCCGCCGGACGCCTCGTCCGCATCCTTCACGGCGCCGCGGAGCGGCTCATCGAAGATCGGCAGGATTGCGCAGGCGGTACGTTGCTCGGCGGCCGCGCCGGTCCTGACGGGAAACTCCATTCACTGCTCCTCAATGAACTTGCTGGAATTTGCTGGGGCTCGTCCGTGCTCGAGAGCGTGCGCGAAAGGCGGGCCTGTTATCTGTGTTGTTGCCCGCGTTCACGGTGACCGCTAGTGTACTCGATCCTTTACGGCCACTGGAAACGGAAAGCCGCGTGACCCTCGTCAGCCGCTATGTCTTTCGCGAATGCGTCGGGGCGCTCGCGGTCGTGCTCGGCGTGCTGTTCCTGATCCTGCTGAGCAACCAGTTCGCGGAGGTCTTGGGCGACGCGGCAGCCGGCTCTCTGCCCCGCGACGCGGTGTTTCCGATCCTCGGGCTCACGTCGTTGAGCTACGTGACGCTGCTCGCGCCGATCGGGCTCTTCCTCGGCATCATGCTCGCCCTCGCGAGGCTGAGCCGAGATTCCGAGATGGCGGCGCTCGCGGCCTGCGGCATCGGGCCCGCGCGGCTCTTGCGCCCGATCGGCCTGCTGACGCTCCTGCTCGCGGCCGCGATGAGCTGGCTCGCGCTGGTCCAGACGCCGGCGGCGAGCCGCAGGATCGAGCAGATCAAGCTCGAGGCGCAGGAGGCGCTGTCGATCTCCGCGATCGAGGCGGGCAAGTTCGCGAGCCCCGACTCGGGGGAGACGGTCGTCTACACCCGCGAGGTCGACGGCGACCGGCTGATCGGCGTCTTCGCAGAGCAGCATCTCGGCGACCGGGTCGTCGCCATCGTCGCGGAGCGGGGCAAGCGTGTGCAGGACCCGGCGACCGGCCTCCTGTCGTTCGTGCTGTTCGACGGGACGCGCTACGAGGGCGTGCCCGGGAGCCCGAGCTTCCGGATCCTCGAGTTCGGCGAGCACGGCATCCCGGTGCGGATCGAGGCGGACGACGAGTACGTCCCGCCGATCGAGACGCGGCCCACGGAGGCGCTGCTCGCGTCGGACGATCCGGCCGACGCCGCTGAGCTGCAGTGGCGCATCTCGTCTCCGCTTTCGCTCCTCGTGCTGGCCCTCCTCGCCGTGCCGCTCAGCCGCTCGTCGCCCCGTGAGGGCCGGTACTCCCGGATCGGCGTCGGTCTTCTCATATACATCATCTACGCGAACACGTTGTCGATCGCCCGCGTGTGGCTCGAGCGAGGGCTCGTCCCGGAGTGGATCGGCCTCTGGTGGGTCCATGCGGCGGCGGCGCTCGTCGCGCTCGGGCTGCTCGCAAAGGAGTCGGGGTGGCTCGCATCCGCGCCGAGGGTGGCCGGGCACGAGCGCTCGCCGGAGCTCGACATGGCCAAGGAGGCGGGCTGATGCGGCGCCTGACGCGGTACATCGCGCTCGAGGTGCTGAAGGGCGTCGGCCTCACGGTCGCCGTGCTCGTCGCCGTGACGAGCTTCGTCGAGCTCGTCGGGCAACTCGACGACGTCGGCACGAACGACTACGGCTTCCGCGAGGCTCTCACGTACGTCGCGCTGCGATTGCCGCGGACCGTCTTCGAGATCCTGCCGCCGGCCGCGTTGATCGGCAGCTTGTTGAGCCTCGGCAACATGGCCGTGCACCGCGAGCTCGTCGTGATGCGCGCGAGCGGCGTGTCGAACCTGCAGCTCCTGGGCGCGGTGTCCCTCGCGGGCTTCGCGCTGCTCGTCGTGATGCTGCTGCTCGGCGAGTCCCTCGCGCCGTCGCTCGGTGCGTATGCCCGCGAGATGCGGATGCGGGCGCTGCACGAGGATCTGATCGAGGCCGGGCAATCGACTTGGCTCAAGAGCGGCGACCGGATCTGGAACCTCCGCCGCGGGCAGGGCGAGTTCGGCTTCGGCGGCGTGTACATGTTCGATCTCGACGGCGACTTCAAGCTCAAGCTGATCGCGCGCGCGGACTTCGCCGAGCCGGGCGGCGAGGGCGAATGGCTGCTAACCAACTACGCGGCGACGCGGTTTCTCGGCGACGGCGTCGAGGTCACTCAAGAGCGTGTCGCGAGCGAGCGCACGAACCTGAGCACGGATCTCCTCGCGTTGTCGGTCGTCCGCGAGGACCTGCTCGATACGCCGGCGCTCCGACGCTACATCGCGTATCTCGACGAGAACGAGCTCGACTCGAGCAGCTACCGCATCGCGTACTGGGCACGCATCGCGAACATCGTGTCGGTCGTCCTGATGACCGTGCTCGCGTTGCCGTTCGTCTTCGGCGGCCTGCGCTCGGCGGGGAAGGGCGCGCGGCTGCTCGTCGGTCTCGTGATCGGCCTCGGCTACTACGTCGCGACGCAGATGATGCAAAGCAGCGGCGAGGTCTTCGATATCGATCCGCTGATCGTCGCGTGGGCGCCGAGCGGCGTGCTGCTCGTGATCACGTCGATCGCGTTTCTTCGCCTGCGCTGACGGCGCGCGGCTCGTGAACGAGCCGCGTGCCGGAGAGCCGGTCGTGCCACCCGCGCCGTTCACGGTCGAGCGCCGCCCACCATAGGCCGAGCCCGGCGGGCGCCGCCGCGAGCACTCCGGCAGCGAAGCGGACGAGGGCGGCGCGCCACCCGACCGGGCCGTCGGGGCCGACGAGCCGAAGGCGCCAGGCCCTCATGCCGAGCGTCTGCCCCCCGTGCACCCAGAACCACGTGAAGAACAGCACGACGATCGCCGCAAGGCAGAGCTGAAACCACAGGGTCCCCGGGGGGACCGCGCGGCCGCCGCGGGCCAGGAAGACGACCAGCGTGAACATGAAGAGCACGGCGCCGAGCAGCATCAGGTCGTAGACGAGCGCCGCGACCCTGCGCGGCAAGCGTGCTGGCTCCGCGCGGCGCCGACCGTGAAATGCGTCACTCAAGTTTCTGCCCGTTTCGCCGAGAAAGCCGGGAAGTTTAGCCGGCGGCTGAAGCTTGTGGCGAACGCGCGCCGGGCTGCCCGACGACGGGATCCGGAAGGCCGCGCTCGGCACGGATTCGAGACTTCGATCGCGCTTCGTCCCGACTAGGATGTCGAGCAGTTCACAGTGCGACGAAGAGCACGTCGGGCGTGAAGCGGTCGATTGTTGCGCCGCGCGCCCGTGTGCTAAACAGCGGCGTTTCCAACGCGAACTAAACATTCGACACGACAGGTCGTGCCATGAATACCGATGTCATCGCCCCGAGGTCCGAGGTCAGAATGAAGCCGCTCGCGGCCGCCGTCGCGGTCGGTGTCGGCGCGGTGTGCGGCATTGCATCCGTCGAGGCCCAGGCCGCGGATCCGGTCGAGGAGGTCGTCGTGACCGCGTCGCGACGCGAGACCTCGGTCAACGACCTGCCCTTCAACATCACGGCCCTGAGCGGCGACACGCTCGAGCGGCGCCGCATCAACGACCTCGCCGAGCTCGGCCGCTGGGTGCCCGGGCTCACGGTCGTCGATCAGGGCGGCCGGGCGTCCAACCTGATGGTCGTCCGCGGGCTCAACGTCGCTTCGCTGAACGCGAGCGAGTTCCTCGAGAACTCGTCCGGGGACAGCGTGCAAACGTACGTCGGCGACATTCCGCTCTACCTCGACCTGAAGCTACACGACATCGAACGCGTCGAGGTGCTGATCGGGCCGCAAGGGACGCTCTACGGCGCGGGCACGCTCGGCGGCGCCGTGCGCTACATCCCGCGCGCGCCCGAGCTCGATAGCTTCACGTTGGACCTCGAGGGCGACGTGTTCGGCGTCTCGCACAGCGAGGGCACGGGGTTCGAAGGGGCGTTCACCGTGAACGCGCCGCTCGTCGCGGACAAGCTCGCGTTGCGCACGTCGCTCGCGTGGCTCGATGACCCGGGCTACATCGATTATCCGTATCTCGTCCGCGTGCCGGGCGTTTCGAATCCGCAGCCGAATTTCGCCGACCCGCTCGACGTCGCGGCCAACCTGCGCGGCGAACGGGACGTGAACTGGGAGCAGACGCTGACGGGCCGCGTCGCGCTGCTGCTCGCTCCGTCGGACCGCGTGCAGGCGACGTTCAACTACTACTTCCAGGACCAGGAGGCAGGCGGACGCTCGGTGAATCACCGCCACTCGTTCGGCACCGGACCTTACGAGTCGGCGCATCGCTTCCTCGAGCCGAACGATCAACGGAATCGGCTGTTCAGCGTCGAGGTCGTCGCGGACCTCGGCTTCGCCGAGCTCGTTTCGGCCACGGGCTTCTCGGAGTACGACCAGCTCGGTCAGCGCGATCAGACGGACTTCCTGCTCGATCAGCCATGGGGCTACGAGGAGTTCCCGCTGTTCGCGGCGTACACGCGCGAGCGCTCCGCGGACGAGAGGACGAACCAGGAGATCCGGCTCGTCTCCGTCGGCGACGGCCCGTGGAGCTGGATCGGCGGAGTCTTCTACAACGACTACGCGCGCGACGCGATCAGCGAGGAGTTCACGCCGGGCTACCCCGAGTTCCGGGGCGCGTCTTTGCCGACCGGCGATCTCGAGTATCGTCAGCTCACGAGCATCCGGCTGGAGGAGAAGGCGGTGTTCGGCGAGGTCACGTATCGCTTCGCCGAGCGCTGGGCGGCGACGTTCGGCGGCCGCTTCTTCGACTACGAGACGCGCCAATCGATCACGGCGGACCTGCCGTTCATCGACATTTTCGGGACGCCTCAGGTGAACACCGCGGGCGACGATGGTTTTCTCGGTAAGGTGAATCTCTCGTACGACGTCGGCGACGCGTCGCTCGCGTATTTGACGATCAGCGAGGGCTACCGTCTCGGCGGCGTGAATGCGATCGAGGAGTGCGATCCGTCTCAGATCGGTGACGACACGCAGGTCGTGTGCGCGCTCCCGCACGAGATCCTGATCAAGCCCGATCGAACGAAGAACTACGAGCTCGGCGTCCACAGCGCGCTCGCCGATGGGCGCGTGCACGTGAACGCGTCCGTCTACTACATCGACTGGGACGACATCCAGACGATGAGCCGCACCCAGTACGGCGCCAATCCGATCTTCGTGAACGGCGGCACGGCGCGGTCGAAAGGCCTGGAGCTTTCCGCAAACGCACGCACGAACGGACCGTGGTCGTTCAGCGCGTCGTACGCCTACAACGACGCGCGGCTCACGTCGTACGCGCCGGGCATCGTCGATGGCGAGGACGCGTTCGCCGGCGACCGCCTCGCCGGCACTCCGGAGCATCACGGCAGCTTCTACGCGAACTACTACCGCGTGCTGCCGGGCGGCGTGCGGCTCGACATCGACTACGGGCTCACGTTCACGGGCAACGTGCTGACGAAAGTAGGGCAGCGCAACGGCGGCGAGGTGCTCGGCGGGTACACGCTCCACAACGCATCGGTCAGCTTCGGCAAGGATCGCTGGACGGCGATGCTCTACGCGGACAACCTGTTCGACAAGTTCGCGGAAACGGGCGTCCGTGAAAGTCCGCTGCGGATCCGCGAGGTCAACGGCCTCGCTGTGCGGCGCTATTTCCGGGACGTCCTGCAGCCGCGGACGTTCGGCATAGAGTTCCGCTACAGTCTCGGAGACTAGCCGAGCCGAAGAGCGGAACCGCCATCGAGCTGCCGAAAGTTCTCACGCTTCTGCAAGATCGCGCCGAGCGCAGCCTGCGCTCGAACGATTTCGCGGGCCTGCTGCGGGCATGCGAGGAGATGCTGAGGCTCGAGCCTCGGCACGCCGATGCGCATTTCCTGCGCGGGATCGCCGCCGCCGGCACCGGACGGTTCGCCGCCGCCGTCGACGCGATCGAGCGCGCGCTCGCGCTTGCACCCGGCCGTGCCGACTACCACGCGCAGCACGCACGCTGCCTCTCGATGCTGCAGCGCGGCCGCGCGGCACGCGCTGCGGCCGAGCGGGCGCTCGCGCTCGGGCCGCGCGATGCGCTGACGTTCGATACCGTCGGCGTCGTGCTCGCGCGGGTCGGCGCTCACGAGCAGGCCGCGGAGGCTTTTCGGCGCGCGGTGGCGCTTGCGCCCGATCGGGCGGATTTCCAATACAACCTCGGCACGTCGCTGCGCTTTCTCGGCGACTTCGCCGGGGCCGAGGCCGCGTTCGAGTGCGCGGTGCAGATCGACCCGCGCTTCTTCAGGGCATACAGCGTGCTCGCGGAGCTGCGTTCGGCGCGGCCAGACCGGCAGCGGGTCGAGCGGCTGCGCGCGCTGCTCGCCGAAGCGACGAGCGACGTCGACGGCGAGCTGCACCTGCGCCACGCGCTCGCGATGGAGCTCGAGGCGCTCGGTGACTACGACGCTGCGTTCGCGGAGCTCGAGGCCGGCAAACGCCGCAAGCGGGCGGCCGTGGGTTACGACTTCGACGTCGACCGCGCGCTTTTCGAGCACGTCGAGGCGATCTGTGACGAACGGTTCGTGCGCACCGCGGGCCCGGGGCATCGCGACGGTGCGCCGATCTTCGTCGTCGGCATGCCGCGCACCGGCACGACGCTCGTCGAGCGCATCCTGTCGAGCCACTCGCGGGTGGCCTCCGTCGGGGAGACGATGAGCTTCGGCTTCGCGCTGAAGCGCGCGGCGGGAACCGCCTCGCCGCGTGTGCTCGATGCCGAGACCGTCGCCGCCGCCGCGTCGGTCGATCTCGCTGCGGTCGGCCGGGCGTACCTCGACGCGACGCGGGAGCTTCGCGGAGACGCGCCGCGCTTCGTCGACAAGATGCCGCTCAACTTCTTCTATGCCGGGTTCATCCACGCGGCGCTGCCCGACGCGAGCATCGTTTGCGTGCGGCGCAACCCGCTCGACACCTGCGTCGCGAGCTTCAGGCGGCTGTTCGCGACCGGCTTTCCGTACTACCGCTACGCGTACGACCTGGCGGACATCGGCCGGTACTACGTCTGCTTCGAGCGGCTGGTGCGGCACTGGCGCCGCGTGCTGGGCCCCCGGTTCTATGAGATCGAGTACGAAGCGCTCGTCGCCGCGCCGCTGGACGAGACGCGGCGCCTGCTCGAGCACGTCGGCCTCGATTGGGAGGATGCGTGCCTCGATTTCCATCGAAGCGCGGCCCCGGTCGCGACCGCGAGCGCCGTGCAGGTGCGGGAGCCGCTGCACGGCCGGTACGTCGGGCGGTGGCGCCGTTTCGCCGGCCGCCTCGGCCCACTGATGGATCAGCTTCGCGCCGCGGGAATCGATCTAGGCGACGAGATCCATCCAGGAGACTGAGTTTGCCGACACCGTATCGGTCCGCGGCGATCGGGGTAGCGGGCTTTCCACAAGCGGAGCGGAGCGCGGATGGACGACGGATTGGGGATCCAAACGAGCAATCCGTGTTAAGTTAAGCCAATAACTTATTGAGAAATCTATTCTTAGTAGCCAAGCGCGGATTGCAGCAATTGTAAGTCAAGATCTTGACTGCCGCGCGGCGCCGTGCTTTTCCACCGAGTTATCCACAAGTCGTCAATCGGCGACTAGATCGGCAAATTCGGGCTCGCGCCGTATCGTCGCCGCCACATAGCTGCACGTCGGGATCACGCGCAGCCCATGGCTCCGGGCGTAGTCGAGCGCGAAACGCACGATCTGGGCCGCGAGCCCGCGTCCCCGCAGCGCGTCGGGAACGAACGTGTGACGCAGATCGAGCGTTCGATCGTCAACCTGGGTATAGGCGAGGTACGCGGTAGAGCCGTCGAGGTCGACGTAGAAGCGGCCCGCCGCCGGATCGTGCCGTACGTCCATGTCGCGTTACCGCTCGCGAGCGGGTGTCGATCGCGTGGGGTCGAGGTCCGGCTCCGGGATCAGAGGCGGCGGCGCGACACGTTCCTGATCGACGCTCGGTATGTGGAGCGGCAGGTCCGTGCTCCCCGGTGCGCGCACGTCGATTTGCGGCCGCTCCGGCGGAGTCGCGGGAGCGCGCGGACGCCTGGGGCGTCCGTCGTCCGGCAGCGAGACGAAATCGGCGATGCCGAAATACCGCGTGGGATCGCGCTCCTTGAACTTTTGCGCGATCCCGTTCATCCCGAGCAGCATCGCCGCCGTAATCAGGCTTGCGCCGATTCCCGCCGTGACGTATCTGACGATCATTCCGCGAATACTCGGTGCTTCAAAGCTGCACGATACTACAGAATGACGATGGCCGGGATTTGCGTCCAGCGAGAAAAAAAGAGCCCGACGTTCGGTCGGGCTCTCAGGGGAGGTTGAAGATTCCAAACAGGGGGAGAACCTTCGAACCGATGTCAGTATATCCCTGAGCATCGGTCGTCTCTGCAAAGAAGTCCCAAGCCTCGTGTGACAAAGGATTAAGTCAAAACAGCGAGTTGCGGCATGCCCGAATGCGAAGGCCGCCGGCACGTGTGATTTAATTCGCGGAATGCGCGATTGGGAAGACGTCAGACGTTGGCGAAAAGCGGAGCGCGCGCGCCTCATCGAGGAGCGACGTGCGTTGCCGCTCGCGGTGAGACAGCAGGCAGGCGACGCGATCGCGGCTCGTGTGCGGGAGCTCCACGTGCTCGCCGGGGCGCCGTGCACCGTCGGCCTTTATTGGCCGATCCGCGGCGAGCCGGATCTTCGGCCGTTGATGAGCTCGCTGCTCGAGCGCGGGTTCACGTGCGCGCTGCCCGTCGTCGTCGAGAAGAACTCGCCGGTCGAGTTTCACCGCTATGCGGCGGGCACGCGGCTCACGCGGCAGAGCGTCTGGGGGATTCCGGTCCCGGCCGACCGCAATCCGGTGCGGCCCGACGTGCTGCTGATTCCACTCGTGGGATGGGACCCGGGGTGCTACCGGCTCGGCTACGGCGGCGGCTATTACGATCGCACGCTCGCGAGCCTGTCGCCGCGCCCGTTCGCGATCGGCGTCGGCTACGAGCTCGGCCGCCTCGAGACGATCCACCCCCAGCCGCACGACATCCCGATGGACGTGATCGCCACCGAGGAGCGGCTGATCGAGCGGCGCTGAGCGTCACGAACGACGCCGAGGCGCCTGTTATCATTCCGCGACGATTTTTCGGGCCGGAGGAGCCGTGGCCGTAAGCGAGGATGCGCTGAAACTGGTCGAGGAGTGCGCCGGAATCGGCGAGCTCGCGATCGGCGATCGCGTGCTGACCGGCGTTCGCTACGAGGTGAGGCGATTCCAGGCCTTCGCGCCGTCGGGAATGCCCGTGCCGGGGCTGCACCGGATCGAAGGCCGAATCGGCTTCGACGACGGGCGACCCGTCGCGCCGTCCGATTGCACGCTGCGCCTCGAGGACGGGCGGAGCCTCCGCGTCACGATCGTGAACGCCGACGGGCGTGTGCTGGCCGAGGGACACGGCCCGTCGCGCTGTCATTGCTGCTGAGCCTCGGCGCGCCAAGGGACGCACGACGCCGTTCGGCGAGGCGGAAAAGACGACAGCAGCGGCTCGTGCGTCGAGCCGCTGCTCGGGTGAAGCGTCTACTCGAAGTCGAGCACGCGCGAGAAGAACGGTAGCACGTGCTGCCCGTAGCGCTCGGCGACGCGATTCGTATGGTCGCCCTCGTAGGTCTCGAACGAATGCTCGATACCGTAAGCGGCGAGCACCTCCGAGAGTCGGCGGTTCTGGTCGAGCAGCCCGTCCTGCAGCCCGATGTCGAGCGCGATCGCGTCGAACTGTTTCAGGTTCGGGATGTGCTGGTCGATTATGACGAGCGGGACGTTCGCGTTCCACTTGGCGAGGGCCAACGCGTCGACTTTGCCGTCCGCGAGCGGGAAGTCGAAGTAGAGGGGCGGCTTCTGCGGATTCGGCGACCATGCGGCCGCCTGCGTGAGCTGCACGCGCGCGAAGATCTGCGCCTGCTTGCCCTGCTCGACGGTCTCGATTGCGGCCGCCTGCTCCATCGCCGGTCCCTGCGCCTCGAACGGTGCGACGCAGCACGAGCTCATCGCATAGAAGCTCGAGTAGAGCTCCGGGTGCTTCATCGCGATGCGCAGCGTGCCGTAGCCGCCCATCGAATGGCCTGACAGCCCGCGGCTCCGCCGCTCGGGGATCGTGCGGTAGCGTCGATCGATCTCCGCGACGAGATCGCGCGCGATGAACCCTTCGAAGTCGCCGCTCGTGACGGACGTCGAGTACATGCTGCCGCCGAAAATCGTCAGCGAGTCGGGGACGACGACGATCATCTCGCGCGCATTGCCGGATGCGATCGCCTGGTCGGTGCTCTCCTGCAGGCGGATCATCCCGGCCCACTCCTCGCCGCCCGGCAGCCATCCGTGCAGCTGATAGACGACCGGATAACGCCGGCTCTGGTTCTCGCCGTAGCTCGGCGGCAGGTAGACGAGCACGTCGCGCTCGGCGCTGTTGCCCTGCAGATTACCCTCGATCGAAGGCGAGTGAACCTTGATGCGCTCGATCGTGCCTCGCGCGACGTCTTGCGCGGAAGCCTGCTCCGCGCCGAGCGCGACGAGCATGCCCGCGCCCGCGAGCGCGAGCGCCGAGGTGACGCGTGCCGATCGTCGAGTCGTTGTTTGCATTGGGTGACCCCCTAACGTCCTTCCGTGAGCACGGTATCTTAGCAGGGGCGCCGTCTTCGAAGGCTTCCGGGCCCCGCACGGAGGCGCTGCTAGAATACGCGGCCTGCGCGAGGCCCGGGGGCGTTCTTGAAGCTCACCGTCATCATCCGCACGCTCGGCGTGCTGTTCATGCTGTTCAGCACGACGCTGATTCCGCCGCTCGCCGTGTCGCTGCTCTACGCGGACGGGGAAGCGACGCACTTTTCGTTGACCTTCGCGATCGCCGCGATCATCGGGCTCGTGCTGTGGTGGCCCATGCGCAGCCGGGAGACGACGATACGCACCCGCGACGGCTTCGCAATCGTCGCGCTCCTGTGGACGGCGATGAGCCTGCTCGGCGCCGTGCCGTTCATGCTCGCGCTCGACCTGTCGTTTGCGGACGCGGTGTTCGAGTCGGCCTCGGGATACACGACGACCGGCGCGACGGTGCTGAGCGGCCTCGACGAGATGCCGAAGTCGATCCTGTTGTATCGCCAGGAGCTGCAATGGCTCGGCGGCATCGGCGTCGTCGTGCTCTCCGTCGCGCTGCTGCCGATGCTCGGCATCGGAGGCATGCAGCTCTATCGAGCGGAAGTGCCCGGTCCGTTCAAGGACGAGCGGATGACGCCGAGGATCGCGCGCACGGCACGGCGATTGTCCGAGGTCTACGTCACGTTCACCGTCGTCTGCTCGTTGTGCTATTGGCTTGCCGGTATGGACGCCTTCGACGCGATCGCGCACGGCATGGCGACGGTCGCGACGGGCGGCTACTCGACGCACGACGCGAGCATGGCCTACTTCGATAGCCCGCTGATCGAGGCGATCGCGATCACGTTCATGCTGCTCGGGGCCATCAACTTCAGCGTGCATTTCATTGCGTGGCGCACGCTTCGCCTGCAGCTCTACGGGCAGGACACGCAGACGCGCGCGTTCCTTTGGGCTGCCGCCGCGCTGACGCTCTCGGTTGCCGCGATCCTCTATTTCACGAACGAGTACGACGATCCGCTCGAGTCGCTGCGTTACGCCGCGTTCCAGGTCGTCTCCGTGATCACGACGACGGGCTTCGCGACGGCCAACTTCGCGCTATGGCCGCTCGCGTTGCCGGTTCTCCTGATCTTCGCGAGCTTCGTCGGCGGCAGTGCCGGCTCGACGTCCGGCGGGCTCAAGGTCATCCGAGTTCTGATACTCGCGAAGCAGGCGGGCGTGCACGTGCGCCGCCTGATCCATCCTCGGTCGTTGACCCCGGTGCGGATCGACGGCCGGATCGTGCCCGAGAGCATCATCGACGGCATCTGGGGCTTCTTCGCCGTCTACGTGGCCGTGTTCGCCTTGCTGATGGTCGTGCTGATGCTCGACGGCGTCGATCAGGTGACCGCGTTCGGCGCCGTGTCGACGTCGTTGAACAATCTCGGTCCGGGGCTCGGCGGCGTCGCGATCACGTTCGAGGGTTTGAGCGACCACGCGACGTTGCTGATGGCCTTCTCGATGCTGCTCGGTCGCCTCGAGATCTTCACGTTCCTCGTGCTGCTGACGCCCGCATTCTGGAGACGATGAAGCGTTCCTGTCCGCAACGGAACGCCGAATCGGTTGATGGGTGAGGTTGCGCGGAGCGGGCGCCCAGCGCGTAAGGACGTTCGAGGACCGGCCGCGGGAGCGGCTCGGTCCTCGCGATTCGATCAGCCCGCGTCGGCCTTCGCGCCGCCGGCTGCGACGGCCTCGGGCTTCGCCCCTTGGCCCTGGCCCTGCTGCGGCCGGTTGCCGCCCGAGAGGGGCGCGACGCTGCCGCGCTTCGAGCCGAGCGCCGCTTCGACGGACTCCGCGTCCATGTCGATCGTGCCCTTGAACCGGGCGCCGTCCTCGACGCTGACGCGCGGGCAGATGATGTTGCCCTTCACCTGGGCGCTCTTGTGCACGGTGACCCGCTCCGTGCCGTAAAGATCGCCCTCCATCAGGCCCTCGACGTCGATAGTGTGCGCATACACATTCGCGCGCACCCGACCCTGGCTGCCGATCATCAGGCGATTGTCCTTGAGCGTGACGGTGCCCTTGACCTCGCCCTCGATCAGCAGGTCTTCCTCCCCGCGCAGGTCGCCGTCGATGCGAATCGACGGTCCGATGACTGCGACTTCCCGCACGCCCGTCGGACGCTTCGGGGGATCCGCGAGAGTCGAGTGCACCTTTGGCTGTTCGTCGCGCGTCATAGTGGATTGCCCCTTCTCCATGCCTTTCTTGCCGATATCAAACATACGTGCCCCCGTGTCGAGCAGTGTGGAATCGAGCCGTGCCGCGAAAAACTGGATCGCTCGCTGCGAGTAGCCCGGGACGCTCACCATAATCCCGGAAAGGGCGGCGTTCTGTGTGCTGCGTCACGGACAGGATCGAGGGGCGTGCGAAGGGGAATTGGAAATCGCAAAGCGTCGGTCGGGCGCCCCCGGAGAGCCCAGCCCCTTTGGCTCCCCGGGGGAGGGGATCGTGCCCGACCTGTTCTTGGTATCGAGGTCTTCGCGCCTTCCACTCGGTAACACGGGCGGCGCGGCTTCCGGTTCCCGGTTTACGGTGGGACTCGGAAAGGTACCTACGGCGACGCCGTGAAATCGACGCTCGTCGTGTCTCCGTTCTCGATCACGACGACTTCCGGCCACAGCAGCAGGTCGACCTCGTCGTCGGTCTCCGCGTCGTCCGCTTCGCCGTCGCACGTGTACGCCACCCGATATTCGCCGGGCGAGAGAATGATGCGGAAGCCATAAGAGCCGTCTTCACCGAGCGAGACGGCGCCGGTCGCGATCGGCGCCGGATCCGTCGTGCTGCCGATGTCACCCGGATCGAGTGTCGTCCCGTCCGGTCCCTCGAGATCGGCCGCATCGTAGACGTAGATTGCGTTGGCGGTTCCGAGCGTCGTGTCGCCCGGGCAGCCGGCCGCGTCGATCAGCGCGTCCTGCACCGAGCCCGTCAGGAAGCCGTGCTCCGTCATGTCGATCAGCCGGAACGCCGGCCGCAGCATGTAGGTTCCTGCGAGCCCCGGCGGCTGGATCAGCGCCATCCGCATGTCCCAGTCGAGGAGCAGATGCGTTTCTCGATCGGCCGTCACCGTGAACGGGCTGACGAAGCGGAGCCCGTTCTGCTCGCTGCTCGGAATCCGGAGCTCGTATCGGGCACCGTTCGACATCACGTGCGAATCGCCGTCGTTCGCGGGATCGGCAAGCACGTGGAGCTGCACCCAGTTGTAGACGCCCGCGGGGACTTCCGCGTCGAGAAAAAGATCCTCGTAGGTGCCGTGCGTGAGCTCGAGCATGTCGATCACGTGGGTCACCGGGTCGCCGCTCGCGTTGACGAACGGGACGTCGATCGCCGGACCGTCCTGCGGCTTCAGCCGCACGCCGGTGAAATGCACGACGATCGCGTCGACGGTATCGACCGGCGCGTCGGTGATCGAAAGCGACAGCTTGCCGGTCGGGCTCGCGACGAAGTTCGAGCCGTCGACGCTGCCGCCGCCGCCGCACGCGGCGATGCCGAGCGTGGTGATGCCGAGCGCGGAAAGGTTCCGGACAGATGCCTTCATGGTCACTCCTGGGCTCCATCGATGTCTGAGGCGGCGGCCGATAGGGCCTGCCGATGCTCCAACGCGTACACGGTCGGCGACGATTTTCGTTCCCGAAACGCGTTTCACAGTGCGGACGCTGTCGCAAATCGGTGACGGGGAGGGCGCCCGTCAAGCGACGCACACCGAGTTAGACTGGCGCCTCCGGTCAGGACGCCCCTTGGTTCAATCTCGATGCGGAAAACCGTTTCGATCGCCGCATTCTGCGTGCTCTGCGGCACGCCTACCGCCAGCGACGCCGCGGCCGCGGATCCGTCGACGGCGAGCGAAGCGTTCGCCGAGGGCACGGCGGCCTTTTCGGCTGGCGACTTCGAGCACGCGCTCGCGCGCTTCGAGGCGGCGCTCGCGGCCGGTCTCGACGGGCCGGCCGTCCATTACAACATCGGCGTCTGCCTCTACCGGCTCGGCCGCTATCCGCAGGCCGACGCCGCCTTCGCCTCGATCGCCGATCGCTGGCCGGACATGCGCGGCCTCGCGGAGTACAACCTCGGCCTCGTTGCGCTGAAGCAGGGCGAATCCCGGCGGGCGGAACGACACTTTCGTGCGGCGCTCGCGAGCACGGACGACGAGACGATCGTGTACCTCGCCCGCGAGCAGCTCGCTCGTGGAGCGCAGGCTCCGGGAGCTCCGGCAGCTCCGCAAGCTCCCACGGACGAGCGGCTCGTGCTCGTCGACGCACGGCTCGGCTACGACGACAACGTGCTCATGCTCGCCGACGAGATCCGGTTGCCGGACGGGCAGTCCGGCGAGAGCCGTTTCATCGAGGTCTGGGCGCAGATCAGCGATCCGCTCGCGGATTCCGGATTTCGCTTCGACGGAAGCGTTTACGCGCTGCACTATCCCGAAGCCGAGACGTTCGACCAGAACGTGCTTCAGGTAGGCTTTCCTTACGAATGGAGCATCGCAGCGTGGCGCGGCGAAGCGGGGCCGCAGCTCGGCTGGACGACGTTCGATGGCGACGTGCTCGATCGGCGCGTCGCGATCGACGTGCGCGCATCTCGCGACGTCGGCCCCGGAAGCACCGTCGAGCTTCGCTTCGCTCGTCAGGAGATCGGCGAGGGCGACTCGTTGTACGAGTTCTTCGCGGGCGATCGGACCGTGCTCGAGGTTCGCCTTCACCTTCGGGGGCAGCACGGCAGGCTGACGCTGTCGCACGGCGTGGAGCGCAACGATCGGGTCGCGGCGACGGTATCGCCGCGCAGGACGCGGTGGTCCGTACGCTATCTCTACGACGTCAGCGCGGCGTGGCAGATGGAGATGCAGGCGTCGTGGCGCGACAGCCGCTACGGCAAGCTCGCCGAGCCTCGGGAAGAGGACCTCGGCGAGATCGACGTCTTCGTCACGCGAGTGCTGCCGGACGATTGGTTTGCGAGCGCCGGGGTCAGTCTCGTCGACAACGATTCGAACGTCTCGACCGCGGACTACCGCGGGAGACGGATGTCGATCGGCGTGATGAAGCAGTTCTGACGGGGACGCCGTCGCGAAGATCCGGCGGCTGCTCGTCGATATGGCCGCCGAACGGTCACGACGTGCTCGGAACCGGCCGACCGGTAGCTTCTCGGGAACGGAAAATCGCGTGCTTCGTGTTTATCCGCGTGAGGACTGCATGACGGTGGCGAGTACGATGCACGTGTCGAGGAGGATCCCGCGTCTTGCTTCGATGACCGGGGCGCTCGTCGTCGCGACCGCTTCCGCGCAGGGCGTCGATCCCGAGGTGACGATTCGACCGATTTCGGACGCGATGGTCGAGCTGCCGGCGCCGGTCGGCCGAATCCTCGCGCTACCGGACGTCGCGTCGAGCATAGCGGTCGACGAGAGTGCCGGCGGCCTCGAGCGCGCCAACGAGAATCGGTCGCGCCGGCGCGATCGCGCACCGAATCGCGCCGCCGGCCCTCCCGATGAGTCGCCGGGCATCGACGCGCGCGTTCGCGGGGCCGAGGTTGCGGCCGACATCGCGGAGTCGGCCCGTTCCGCGCGCGAGGGCCTCGTTCGCGGCAAAGGACCAGTTTCGCTTCGGGTCCCGGCGGAGCTGCCGCAGCTGCCCGAGCACGTGCCGGATCACGTGCGGTCGCCGGGCCCGCCCGGCGAGCCGACGGATCGGGCCCAAGTTCGTTGAGAGACCGTTCGCGCTATGCCGCGAGCCGCCAGAGCGCGGCGACGACGAGCACGACGGCGGCGCCGGCCGCGGAAACCAGGCCTTTTCTGACGTACGCGGGAATGCGGGGTGTGGGCGCGGATGAGTGGACCGCCGGCTCTTGCGTCTCTGCCGCGAGCGCCGCATCGACGTCGTGCGGGCTCAACACGAAGCTCGCCGCAAAATCGTCATCGTCGTCGAAGCGATACGGGCCGTTCGGCCGTGCGTTCCCCATGGCTCCCTCGAGATGAGGCGTCCGAGACGCACCGGAGGTTCCTCATTTACCCGTTGACTTCGTCGAGGTGCGCTCGGACATCTCGATGCTACGCGAACGCGGTCGCGCGGAGCGCGATCGAGGTCACGGATCGGACACTGCGAGTGCAGCGGAAGCCGATGCATCCGCGAGGCGCGGAGCCGCTCGAAGCGGGATTGGCGCTCCCTACGAGACTCGAACTCGTGTTTCCGCCTTGAGAGGGCGGCGTCCTAGACCGCTAGACGAAGGGAGCGCTGGGTGCCTAGGCTCGGCGAGGGCTGCTATGATAACGATGTTTGCACCGAGGTTAAATATACGGAAGCTTTTTGAACTCGACGGACACTCAACCTCGCCCCCGTCCAAAGATCATACCGCGTGCCGAGCACCCGATCAGCCGGGCGAATATCTCCAGTAACGCGTTGAAGGTTCTTTACCGGCTCAAGAACGCCGGCTACTCGGCGTTCGTCGTCGGCGGCGGTGTGCGAGACCTGCTCCTCGGCCGGAATCCGAAGGACTTCGACGTCGTCACGGACGCGCTGCCCGAGGACGTGGACCGTTTGTTCCGCAACTGCCGCCTGATCGGGCGGCGCTTCCGCCTCGCACACGTGCGCTTCGGCCGCGACATCGTCGAGGTCGCGACGTTCCGCGCGACCGGCAACGGCGAGGACGATGACCGGCTGCACGACGAGTCGGGCCGCATCCTGCGCGACAACGTCTACGGCACCATCGACGAGGACATCTGGCGGCGCGATTTCACCGTCAACGCCCTCTACTACAACATCGCCGACTTCACGCTCTGGGACTACACGACCGGCCTCGAGGACATCAAGAATCGCACGCTGCGTCTGATCGGCGATCCCGAGACGCGGTATCGGGAGGATCCCGTTCGGATGCTCCGCGCCGTGCGGCTCGCGGCGAAGCTCGCCTTCACGATTGCGCCCGAGACCGCCGAGCCGATCCCGCGGCTCGCGCGACTGCTCGCCGACGTGCCCCCGGCACGCCTGTTCGACGAGGTGCTGAAGCTGTTCCACTCGGGCCACGCGGTCGAGTCGTTCGATCTGCTGCGCCAATACGGGCTCTTCGGCTATCTCTTCCCGCAGACCGAGGAGGTCCTGCAGGGGCCCGAGGGTGCGGCCGCGCTCGAGCTCGTGCGGCGCGGCCTCGAGAACACGGACCAGCGCGTGCGCGAAGACATGCCTGTGACCCCGTCCTTCCTGTACGCGGTCCTGCTTTGGCCGGCGATCAAGCGGCTCGCGAAGGAGCTCGAGGGAGAACGCTTCGGCCCGGTGCTCGCGCTCGCCGAGGCCGCGCATCGGGTCGTCACCGAGCAGCAGCGGCACACGACGCTGCCGAAGCGCTTCAGCGGCCCGATGAAAGAAATGATCACGATGCAGCCGCGCTTCGAGAACCGGCAGGGTCCCCGGGCCGCGAAGCTGCTCGAGCACAAGCGCTTCCGCGCGGCCTACGACTTCCTCGTGCTCCGCGCCCGGTGCGGCGAGGTCGATCCGGAGATCGCGGAGTTTTGGACGAAGGTTCAGGAGATGTCGCCCGAGGAGCGGCGGGAGGCGTTCGGCGAAGGCAAGCGCCGTCGCCAGAGCCGCCGCCGACGGCGCGGCGGACGCCGGCGTTCCGCGGCAAGCCTGGCTGCCCAGTCGGGAGCCTAATCCGTTAAAGTCGCGTCGGGACCGCAGGGGGCCCGGAACACCGGATCATGAGCGACAGCCAGGGCGTCATCCACGTCGACGGACCGCGTTTCATCGTCGTCGAAGGGCCGATCGGCGTCGGCAAGACGAGCCTTGCGCGGCGTCTCGCGCAGAGCTTCGCGAGCGAGCTGATCCTCGAGCAGGCCGAGGAGAATCCGTTCCTCGAGCGCTTCTATCGCAATCGCCGGCACGCGGCGTTGCCGACTCAGCTCTTCTTCCTGTTGCAGCGCGCGCGGCAGATCGAGCAGATGCGCCAGACCGACATGTTCTCGCCGGTGCGCATCGCGGATTTCCTGATCGAGAAGGACCGCCTTTTCGCCGAGCTGAATCTCGACCCGAACGAGCTGCGGCTCTACGAGCAGGTGGCCGCGACGCTCGATCTCGATCCGCCGAAGCCCGATCTCGTCGTCTATCTGCAGGCGCCCGCCAACGTGCTGATGCGGCGCATCGCCGCGCGCGGTATCGCGTACGAGCAGTCGATCGATCAGGAGTACCTCGAGCGGCTCGGCGAGGCGTACGCGAAGTTCTTCTACGACTTCAACGGCGCGCCGCTCTTGATCGTGAACACCGCGTCGATCGATCCGATCCATCGGGACGCGGACTACCAGGAGCTCTTGAAGAGGATCCTGAGCATTCGCCACGGCCGCCACTACTACAACCCGGCCGCCGAGGCGATCGGCTGATCGTTCGAAAAAAATGTGTCAGACACCTTTTCTCGCGAGAAAAGGTGTCTGACACGATTTTCCCCGTCCGGCGGCACGCGGCCGTCTTGTACAATGGCGGCCCCCCGAACGAGGGCCCCAAGTGGCAAGCTTCGAGACGTCATCGTCCGCGCGCGACGTGCGTGAGCAGCTGCACGATTGGCGCGCCGCGCGCCAGACCGTCGCGCTCGTGCCGACCATGGGGAACCTGCACGACGGGCATCTGAGCCTCGCGCGACTCGCCCGCAAGGTCGCGGACCGCGTCGTGATGTCGATCTTCGTGAATCCGACGCAGTTCGGCGCCGGCGAGGACTTCGAGCACTATCCGCGAACGCTCGACGAGGACCGCGCGAAGCTCGCCGCCGAAGGGGCGGTCGACCTGCTCTTCGTGCCGGACGAGCGGCAGATCTACCCGTTCGGGACGGCGCAAGCCGTGCGCATCGTGATGCCGCCGCTCGCGAACGAGCTGTGCGGCGCGTACCGGCCCGGGCACTTCGACGGCGTCGGCATGGTCGTCACGCGGCTCCTCAACGTCTGCGAGCCGGACGTGCTCGTGCTCGGCCGCAAGGACTACCAGCAGCTCGTGCTGCTCGAACGGATGATCGCGGATCTTTGCCTGCGCACTCGAGTCGTTTCCGGGCCGACGCTGCGCGAGCCGGACGGTCTCGCGATGAGCTCGCGGAACCGATACCTGACCGCGGAGGAGCGGGCGAGGGCGCCGGCGCTCCACGCGACGCTCGAACGCGTGCAACGCGCGCTCGCCGAAGGCGCGACCGATCATGCCGCGCTCGAGCGCGACGCGCTCGAGTCGCTGCGCCGTGCGGGCTTCGAGCCCGACTACGTCGAGATCCGCACGGCCGCGGATCTGTCGAAGCCGCGCCCCGGTGTCGCGGCGGACGAGCTGATCGTCCTCGGCGCCGCGCGGCTAGGGCGCGCGCGCCTGATCGACAACACGAGCCGCTGAGCGGCGCCGCGCGAGCGCCCAGTGCACGTGTTCGCGGACGATCGGAGAAGGATGCTCTGCGCGTGACGCGAGCGCCGCATCGATCTCGGGATCCGCGGGCGCGTTGCCGAGCGCGACCGCGATGTTCCTGAGCCAGCCCTCGTAGCCCGCACGCCGGATCGCGCTCCCCTCGGTGCGTGCCGACCACTCGTCCTCGGTCCACGCGAAGAGCTCGACGAGGCGGGCCGCGTCGAGCCGGTGCCGCGGCGAGAAGTCGGGCAGCGCTGCCGGGCGCGCGAACTTGTTCCAAGGGCAGAAGAGCTGGCAGTCGTCGCAGCCGAAGATCCGGTTGCCGATCGCGGGACGGAGCGGCTCCGGGATCGAGCCCTTGAGCTCGATCGTCAGGTACGAGATGCAGCGGCGCGCGTCGACCTCGTACGGCGCGACGATCGCGCCCGTCGGGCAGACCTCGAGGCACGCGGTGCAGCTGCCGCAATGCGCCGTCGCCGGAGCGTCCACCGGCAGGGGCAGGTCCGTGAGAATCTCGCCCAGGAAAAAGTACGAGCCGGCGTTTTTGTCGATCAGGTTCGTGTGCTTGCCGATCCAGCCGAGGCCCGCGTTCCTCGCGAGCGCCTTCTCGAGCACCGGCGCGCTGTCCGTGAACACGCGATAGCCGAACGGGCCGATCCGCTCCTCGATGCTTTCGGCGAGCTTCTGCAGGCGCTTCCGCAGCACCTTGTGGTAATCGCGGCCGAGTGCGTAGCGCGACACGTAGGCCCGCCGGCCGTCGCGCAGCGCATCGAATGGATCCGCGGCATCGGTCGGCCAGTAGTCCATGCGCGCGGAGATCACGCGCACGGTCCCCGGCACGAGCTCCGCGGGACGTGCCCGCTTCATGCCGTGGCGCTCCATGTACTCGAGCTCGCCGTGTCGCCCGAGCTCGAGCCAGCGCTCGAGCCACGCCTCGTCGTCGCGAAGCTCGACGCCGGTGATGCCGACCTTGCCGAAGCCGAGCGCGGCCGCGCGCTCGCGGATGTCGCTCGCGAGCGCTCGTAGCTCGTCGGCTGACAGGTCGTGACGGCTCATCGTTTCTCGGCGGACGCGGCCGCGGCTCGGCGCGCGGGAGCGGGGGATGGCCAAAGTATAATGACGCGGTGAAACGCGGTCGCGACAACCTGCCTGCAGCCGTCTACACGACCGCGCAGGTTCGCGCGTTCGATCGAATCGCGATCGAGCAGCGCGGTATCCCCGGCTACGAGCTCATGTGTCGAGCGGGCCGCGCCGCGCTCGACGTGCTCGAGGCGCGCTGGCCGGAGGCGCACAAGCTGGCCGTCGTCTGCGGCGCGGGCAACAACGCGGGGGACGGTTACGTCGTCGCGCGGCTCGCGCGCGCGGCGGGATACTCGGTGCATCTCGAGACCGTCGTGCCGCCCGAGCGGTTACGCGGCGACGCGAAGCAGGCGTGGGAGGACTGCCGCGCCGCAGGCGTCGACGCCGTGCCGTTCGGCGGCGGGCGCGAAGACGGCTTCGTGCCGGACGTCGTCGTCGATGCGCTGCTCGGCACCGGGCTCGATCGACCCGTCGAAGGGACGTTTGCCGGCGCGATCGACGCGCTGAACCGCGCGGGCGCACCGATCCTCGCGCTCGACGTGCCGTCCGGCCTCGACGCCGACACCGGCCGCGTGATGAACGTCGCCGTGCGGGCGGACGTCACGGTCACGTTCGTCGGGCTGAAGCAAGGGCTCTTTCTCGGCGAAGCGCCCGACTATCGAGGCGACCTCGAGTTCTCCGACCTGATGCTGCCGCCCGACGTGTACGCGGGCGCGCCGCTGGCACTCGAAAGACTGACGCCGAAGCTGCTCGAACGGACGTTGCCGCGCCGCGCGCGCACCGCGCACAAGGGCACGAACGGCCGCGTGCTGCTCGTCGGCGGCGGTCCAGGCATGCCGGGCGCGATCCGGCTCGCCGCCGAGGCCGCGCTCAGGGTCGGTGCGGGCCTCGTCTATGTCGCGACGTGGCGCGACAGCGTCGTGCCGGTCATGGCCGGGCGGCCGGAGCTCATGTGCCGCGGGGTCGACACCGTCGAGGATCTCGAGCCGCTCCTCGAGCTCGCGGACGTCGTCGTCGTCGGTCCGGGGCTCGGCCGCTCGGAGTGGGCACAAGCGCTGTTCCGTCGCGTGCTCGCGAGCGCCCGGCCGCTCGTCGTCGATGCCGACGGCTTGAACCTGCTCGCCGAGGCACCCGAGCGCCGCGGGAACTGGGTGCTGACGCCGCATCCCGGCGAAGCGTCGAGGCTCCTCGGACGCGGCATCGGGGACGTGCAGGCGGATCGGCTCGGCGCCGTGCGCGAGCTCGTCGTGCGCTTCGACGCGGCGGTCGTCCTGAAAGGCGCGTGCACGCTCGTCGGCACCCGACACATCGCCGGCGGCGGGGCCGCGCGTGGCGAGGCCGCCGACGTCGACGTCGCGGTGTGCGACTACGGCAATCCGGGCATGGGCACCGGCGGGACCGGGGACGTGCTCGCCGGAGTGCTCGGCGGCCTGACCGCGCAGCTCAGGGATCTCGAGCAGGCCGCGCGGGCCGGCGTTCTGCTGCACGCGCTCGCCGGCGACGACGCCGCGGCCGAAGGCGGCGAGCGCGGCATGGCCGCGTCCGATCTGCTGCCGGCGCTGCGGCGCAGGGCGAATCCGCTGTGACGTTGGACGGCACGTCCGGCGAGCGGGAAGACGGCGTCGGGGCCACGCGCTGGGACGTGGCGTTCGACAGCGAGGAAGACCTCGCGTCGGCGGCCGGCGAAACGGCGCGGCGCTGGGCCCACGCGAGCCTTGCGCCCCTCGTCGTCGCGCTCCGCGGCGATCTCGGCAGCGGCAAGACGACGTGGGTGCGGGCCATGCTGCGCGGCCTCGGCCACCGGGGCAGGGTGCCGTCGCCGACGTACACGCTCGTCGAGCACTATCGGCTGCCCGAGGCGGGGCTCACGGTCGTGCACCTCGACCTTTACCGCCTGGCCGACGACGCGGAGCTCGACAACCTGGGCTTTCGCGACTGGCTCGACGAGCCCGCGACGTGGCTGCTCGTCGAGTGGCCCGAGCGCTCCGCAGGGCTCGAGGCGCTCGCCGACGTCGAGCTTCGGCTCGAGATCGTCGGGCCGGCGTCCCGTAGGGTGCGGGCGTCGGCAAAGACCGCGCGCGGGCGCGCCGCGGTCGACCTCATGCCCGCCGACGGATCCTGCCGGCCCACGGGCTGAACTTGGGGAGCGGGGCGTCCTCGTCAGGACGCCTTTTCGGCGCGTCGGTGGGTTTCCCGGTAGGCGTCCACCGCAGAGACCCGTTCAGCGTCCCTTCAGCTAAGCCTCTTTCTAGCTAGGTTCGCTAATTGACTCATTCGTATTGCAAAATGAAGCAAAAGCCTTTAGAAAGGCCGATAACATAAGCAACAAGAGTGCTCGAGGGAGGCTAGCGTGAGCATCCGGGCCTTCACTCCGTTCGCGGCCTGGCTCGTCTCGATCGCTTTGCCGTTCGCCGTCGGCGCGGCCGAGGTGGAGGGCGTCAGAGTGTGGTCGGGCCCCGAGGCGACCCGGGTCGTCCTCGATCTGTCGGCGCCTGCCGAGCACCGCGTGTTCTCGCTGACGGACCCGCACCGCATCGTGATCGACCTGCAGCGCACGTCCGCGCGCCGCACGCTCGCGCTCCCGGAGCCGAAGGGCTTCGTCTCGTCGATCCGCACCGGCGAACGGCCGAACGGCGAGCTTCGCGTCGTGCTCGACCTGAAGCAGTCCGTGCAGCCGAAAAGCTTTCTGTTGCCGCCGAACGAGCAGTACGGCCACCGGCTCGTCATCGACCTCGAGCCCGGCACCGCGGTCCCGGTCGTCAAGCGCACGGCGGCGCCTGCGCGGGGACGGGATCTCGTCGTCGTCATCGACCCCGGCCACGGCGGCGAGGACCCGGGTGCGAGCGGCCGGCGCGGCGTCCGCGAGAAGGACGTCGTGCTCGCGATCGCGCGGCGCCTTGCGTCGGAGCTCGACAAGCAGCCCGGCGTGCGCGCGCTGTTGACCCGCGACGGCGATTACTACGTCGGCCTCGATCGCCGGCGCCAGATCGCGCGCGAGGCACAGGCGGACCTGTTCATATCGATCCATGCGGACGCGTATCGCGATCCGAACGCGCAGGGTGCGACCGTGTACGTGCTGTCGGAGAAGGGCGCGAGCGACGAGGTCGCGAGGCGGCTCGCGGCGCGCGAGAACGCGGCCGACACGATCGGCGGCGTCTCGCTGCGCGACAAGGACCCGGTGCTGCAGCGCGTTCTGCTCGATCTGTCGCAGAGCGCCGCGATCAGCGCGAGCACCGCGGCCGGCGAGCGGCTGATTGACCGGCTCGGCACGGTCACGGCCATGCGCAAGCGCCAGGTCCAGCGCGCCCAGTTCCTCGTGCTGAAGCAGCCCGACGTCCCGTCCGTGCTCGTCGAGACGGCATACATCTCGAATCCGAAGCAGGAGGCCGCGCTCGACGACGCGAACTACCAGGCGCAGCTCGCGCGTGCGCTCTATGCGGGCATCCTCGACTACTTCCAGACGCACGCGCCGCCCGACACGTACCTCGCGCAAAACCCCGGCGAGCGCGTGATCGTTCCGATCCAGCACGTGATCAGCCGCGGCGAGACGCTGTCGACGATCGCACAGCGCTATAACGTGAGCCTGCCGGCGCTGAAGCGCTCGAACAGCCTGAAATCGGACGTGATCCGCGTTGGACAGGTGCTGACGATTCCGACGGGCTGACGGACGCGCCAAATTGTGTCAGACACATTCTTCGGCCGAAAAATGTGTCTGACACAATTTCGCCCGTGCGCGCCTACAATGCGCGGCGTGGCCATCCGCATCCTCCCGTCGCAGCTTATCGATCAGATTGCCGCCGGCGAAGTCGTCGAGCGGCCGGCGTCCGTCGTCAAGGAGCTCGTCGAGAACGCGCTCGACGCCGGCGCGCGCCGCATCGAAGTCGAGATCGAGGACGGCGGCTGCCGGCTGATCCGCGTCTCCGACGACGGCTGCGGCATCGCGCCCGACGAGCTTCCGCTCGCGTTGTCGAGGCACGCGACGAGCAAGATCGCGTGCCTCGAAGACCTCGAGGCGCTCGTGTCGATGGGGTTTCGAGGCGAGGCGCTTCCGAGCATCGCGTCGGTCTCGCGGCTCGTGCTGACGTCGAGAACGGCCGCGGCCGAGATCGGCTTCCGGATCGTCGCGGACGGCGGCGCCCTCGGCGACGTGCGGCCCGCCGCGCACCCGCGCGGGACGACGGTCGAGGTGCGCGACCTCTTCTACAACACGCCCGCGCGGCGGAAGTTCATGCGCTCCGGACGGACCGAGGCAGGTCACGTCGATACCGTCGTCCGGAGCCTCGCGCTCGGCCGCTTCGACATCGAGTTCCGCCTGAAGCGCGACCGCAGGGTCGTGCTCGGATTGCCGCCGGCGCACGATCGAGCGGGCGAGGAGGCTCGCGTCGCCGAGCTCTGCGGGCGCGAGTTCCTCGAGAGCGCCCGCTACGTCGAGCACGAGATCCAAGGGCTCGCGCTGCGCGGTTGGCTCGCCGCGCCGACGTTCTCGCGCACGCAGCCCGATATGCAGTACACGTTCGTCAACGGTCGTTTCGTGCGCGACAAGCTCCTGCGGCACGCGGTGAGGCTCGGCTATCAGGACGTGCTCTATCAGTCCCGCCACCCGGCCTTCGTGCTGTTCCTCACGCTCGATCCGCGGCGCGTCGACGTCAACGCGCATCCGGCGAAGCTCGAGATCCGCTTTCGGGATTCGCAGCTCGTGCACGACTTCGTGTTTCGCACGATCGAAAGCGCGCTCGCGCGTCCGCTCGACGTCGGCGACGCGCGCGCGGCACCGCCCACCGCGTTTCGCGGCCCGGTCGGGAGCCACGGCACCCCCGAGCAGTGGGCGCTCTACGCGGAGCTCCACTCGCCGAGCGCAGTCCGCGATCATGCGCACGCGCACGACGGCGGCTCCGCGATCGAAAACTTGCTCGGCGGCGTCGCGCCGGAAGCGGGCGGCGCTGCGCGAGACGCATCGGCGACGTCGGGTAGTGTCGGTCACGCACACTCGAGGTTGGCGCTGCGCCACACCGGCGCGCACGCACCGCATCGCCCGTTGCCCGAGGCACATGGCGACGTCCCGCCGCTCGGCTTCGCGCTCGCGCAGCTCTTGGGGATCTACGTGCTCGCCGAGAACCGCGACGGGCTCATCATCGTCGACATGCATGCCGCGCACGAGCGCATCACGTACGAGCGGATGAAGCGTTCGTTCCACGAGGATCGCGTGAAGCCGCGTCCGCTGCTCGTCCCCGTCGACGTCAAGGTCGCAGCCCGCGAGGCGGATCTCGCCGAGGCCCATGCCGAGGAGCTCGAGCAGCTCGGGCTCGTCGTCGTGCGCCGCGGACCAGAGGACGTCCAGGTCCGTGCGATCCCGCAGCTCCTCGACGGCAGCGACGTCGCCGCGTTGCTTCGTGACGTCCTGAGCGATCTCTCGGAAGGCGGCGGCTGCGAGCGCATCGAGGCGCGGATCGACGAGCTGCTCGCGACGATGGCGTGCCATGCGGCCGTGCGCGCGAACCGCAAGCTCGACGTCGCGGAGATGAACGCACTGCTCCGCGAGATGGAGCGCACGGAGCGCATCGATCAGTGCAATCACGGGCGGCCGACCTGGACCCGCATCACGCTGTCCGAGCTCGACCGCCTGTTCCTGCGAGGGCAGTAGCCGTGGCCGCCGCGCGCGGGCGCGCGATTTGCCTGACCGGACCGACGGCGACCGGCAAGACGGAGCTCGCGCTCGAGCTCGCCCGCTCGATTCCGGTCGAGGTCGTCAGCGTCGACTCGGCGATGGTGTACCGCGGGATGGATATCGGCACGGCGAAGCCGAGCCCCGAGGTACGCGCCGCCGTTCCTCACCATCTGATCGACATCGTCGATGCGACGGATACCTATTCGGCGGGCCGGTTCCTGTCCGACGCGCGCGCCGCGATCGAAGACATCGCCGCGCGCGGCAAGCTGCCGCTCCTCGTCGGCGGCACGCTCCTCTATTTGCGTGCGTTGCGCCGCGGGCTCGCGCCGTTGCCGGAAGCGGATCCCGAGCTTCGCGAGGAGATCGATCGGGAAGCCGAAGCGCACGGATGGCCGGCGCTCCATGCGCGGCTCGCGAACGTCGATCCGGAAGCGGCCGCCCGTATCGCCCCGAACGACAGGCAGCGCATCCAGCGCGCGCTCGAGGTGTACATGCTGACCGGTAAGCCGCTCAGCGTCCTGCAGCGCGAGGGCGCAGCGGCTCGCGGCACCGGTATCTCCCCCGATACGGACATCGTGATGGTCGCGGTCGTGCCCGCCGACCGGACGCTCCTAGCCGCGCGGATTGAACGCCGTTTCGACGCAATGGTCGAAGCTGGATTGATCGGAGAAGTCGAATCGCTGATGGCGCGCGGCGACCTTACCGCGGACATGCCGTCGATGAGAGCGGTCGGGTACCGCCAGATATGGGCTTACCTCGAGAGGCGGTATGATTGGCCCGTCGCGCGTCAGAAAGCGATCGCGGCCACACGTCAATTGGCCAAACGCCAGATGACGTGGTTGCGCTCGGAACCCGGCGTCGAGACGTTCGAAGCGTTCTCGCCCGGGCTTGCCGAGAAGTTGCTCGAGCGCGTCGGGTCAGAGTGCCGGTAGCCCTCGAGCCGGCGCATTGTGATAACATGCGCCCCTCGTGGGACTAGCTTTTTTGTTCCGCCAGTGGGATCAATTGCGGAACGAAATTTCGAGATGCGCGTTTTCGTGCGGGTCGAACTTCGGGCCTGATCTCGACAATATCTAAGAATAAGAGGAGACGTTCATGCCGAAAGGTCAGTCGCTTCAAGATCCGTTTCTGAACGCGCTGCGCAAGGAGAAGGTTCCCGTTTCGATTTATCTCGTAAACGGAATCAAGCTGCAAGGTCAGATCGACTCGTTCGACCAGTTCGTCGTGCTCCTGCGCAACTCCGTCAGTCAGATGGTCTATAAGCATGCTATCTCGACGGTCGTGCCGTCCCGCAACGTGCGGCTGCCGGCCGCGGACAACGATGACTCAGACGATTAATAGAGGCCGAACATCGCGGCAGGGAGCGCCGCTTGCTTGAACGTCCCCGCGCGGGCGAACGATCCCTGCTAGTTCACATCGGTTACGGCCGGCCGTGCCAGCCTGACGAGACCGAGGAATTCGCGGCCCTCGCCGATTCCGCGGGCGCGCAGGTCGTCGGCGCGATCCACGCGCAGCGCGCGAGGCCCGATCCCCGTTTCTTCATCGGTTCCGGTAAGGTCGAGGAGCTCGCGCAGCTCGTCGCCGAGTCCGGTGCCGAGCTCGTGCTGGTCAACCGGGCGCTTTCGCCGAGCCAGGAGCGTAACCTCGAGCGGGCGCTCAAGGCGCGCGTCCTCGACCGCAACGGCCTGATCCTCGACATCTTCGCTCAGCGCGCCGCGAGCTTCGAAGGCAAGCTGCAGGTCGAGCTCGCGCAGCTCGAGCATCTGTCGACGCGCCTCGTGCGCGGCTGGACCCACCTCGAGCGGCAGAAGGGCGGTATCGGCCTCCGCGGCCCGGGCGAGACCCAGCTCGAAACCGACCGGCGCCTCCTCGGGAAGCGCATTCGGGTGCTGAAGGAGCGGCTCGAGCGGGTCGAGCGCCAGCGCGAGACCGGGCGTAAGGAGCGGCTCCGGTCCGAGCGGCCGACCGTCGCGCTCGTGGGCTACACGAATGCGGGGAAGACGACGTTGTTCAACGCGCTGACCGGAGCGGGCCTCGAGGCGAAGGATCAGCTTTTCGCGACGCTCGACCCGACGGTGCGGAGGCTTCGGCTAGGCGGCGGCGACGAGGTATTGCTGGCCGATACGGTCGGCTTCGTCCGCGACCTCCCGCACGAGCTCGTCGCGGCGTTCAAGGCGACCCTCGCCGAGGCGCGCGACGCGGCGCTGTTGCTGCACGTGATCGACGCGAGCGACCCTTACCACGCCGATCGGATGCGCCAGGTGCAGGAGGTGCTGAGCGAGATCGGCGCGGGGGAGGTCCCGCGGATCCAAGTGTACAATAAGGTCGACCTGGCGCCGGACGAGAGCTTTCGGGATCTCCGCGACCGCTCCGAGTCCGACGTCTGCGTCTCGGCGCTTACCGGCGAAGGGCTCGAGCGGCTCCGCGAGGCGATCCGTCGGCAGACATTCGGCGACCGCGTGTCCGGGCGCGTGAGGCTCGGGCCGGAGCAGAGCCGCGTGCGAGCGATACTCTTCGACTGGCAGGCCGTTCGGGCCGAGGAGCCCGATCCGTCCGGGGGTTGGACCTTGACCGTGGAACTGACGGCGGGACGCTGGAGCGAGCTCTGCCGCAGAGAGGGTTTGTCGGGAGCCGACGTGAGTCGGAAGGCGTGAGACGATGGCATGGGACGACGGTAACAAAGGCAATCCGTGGCGGCCCGGCGGCGGCAAGGGTCCGGCCGACCTCGATGCCATCGTCAAGGATTTCCAGCGCAAGCTCGCGGGGCTCTTCGGCGGCCGTGCCACCGGCGGGCGAACGGGCGACGGTCCGAGCGCAGGCTCCGCGGGCACGGCGCTCGTCGCGACCGCGCTCGTCCTGATCGGCTGCGGCTGGCTCCTCAGCGGTTTCTACAAGGTGGACGCCGCGGAGCGCGGCATCGTGCTCCGTTTCGGCGCGTACCAGACCACGACGCAGCCGGGCCTGCGCTGGCACTGGCCGTGGCCGATCGAGACGGTCGAGAAAATCAATACGCAGCGCACCGAGACCTGGTCCTACACGGGCAGCATGCTGACGCGCGACGAGAACATCGTCATCGTCGACCTGATCGTCCAGTACCGACGCACGGATCCCGAGGATTATCTGTTCAACGTGCAGGCGCCCGAGGCGACGATGCGCGACGTCACGTCGAGCGCTATCCGCGAGGTGATCGGCAAGAACGACCTCGACTTCATCCTGACGGACGGCCGCCCGGAGATCGCCGCGCAGACGCACGAGCTTCTGCAGCGCACGCTCGACGCCTACGGCACCGGCATCACCGTGTTCCAGGTGAACCTGCAGGAGGCGAACTTCCCACGCGAGGTCGAGGATGCCGTCCAGGACGCGGTGAAGGCGAGGGAGGACAGGGAGCGCGCGATCCTGAGCGCCGAGGAGCACCGCAACCGCATCCTGCCGCTCGCGCGCGGCGCCGCGGCCCGCCAGAAGGAGGAGGCCGAGGCGTATCGGCAGCGCGTCATCGCGAACGCCGAAGGCGAGGCGGACCGCTTCAGCCGCATCGTCGCCGAGTATCAGAAGGCGCCCGAGATCACGCGCCAGCGGCTCTATCTCGAGACGCTCGAGGAGATCCTCGCGAGCTCGACGAAGGTGCTGGTCAACACGGACGGCGGCAACAACGTGCTCTATCTGCCGCTCGATCAGCTGATCCAGCAGAGCCAGCGCCGGGCATCTTCGCAGAACGAGCCGGCCACCGTGCCGGCGCCGATCACGAGCGCACCCGCTCCGCGCGCAAGCGCGCGCGAGCGCACCACGCGCTGAGGGTAGGGAGATGAGCTCCAAGCTGAACGCGCTGCTGATCGTCGTCGTGCTTGCGGCCATCGTGCTTCGCATGTCGATCTTCACGGTCGACCAGCGCGAGCACGTGCTGAAGCTCCAGTTCGGCGAAATCGTTCACTCCGAGTACGAGCCGGGCCTGCACTTCAAGTGGCCGCTGATCAATACCATCGTGCGGATGCCGAACCGCGTGCTGAAGCACGAGATGTCCGAGGAGCGCTTCCTCACGGGCGAGAAGAAGAACCTGATCGTCGACTACTTCGTCACGTGGCGGATCTCCGATCCCGCGCAGTACTACCGGTCGGTCCGCGGCAACGAGGACGACGCGTGGCAGAGGCTGTCCGCGATCGTGAAGGAAGGGATCAAGGCGGCGATCAGCCGACGCACCGTCCAGGAAGTCGTGTCGGCGGATCGGTCCGAGCTCATCGACGCGATGCTCGTCGAAGCTCAGCAGCGCTCCCCCGAACTCGGCGTCGAGGTCGTCGACGTGCGCGTGATGCGCATCGAGCTCTCGAGCGACGTGACCGATTCGGTGTACCAGCGCATGCGTCAGGAGCGCTTGAGGATCGCCGCGCAGCTGCGCGCCGAAGGCGAGGAGGAATCGGAGCGCATCAAGGCCGATGCGGAGCGGCAGCGCGAGGTCATCCTGGCCGAGGCGTATCGCGACGCCGAGCGGATCCGCGGCGAGGGCGACGCTCGTGCCACCGAGATCTATGCGCAGGCGTACAGCAAGGATCCAGAGTTCTATCGCTTCTACCGCAGCATGCTGGCGTATCGCGAGTCGATCGGCGGCCAGGGCGACATTCTCGTGCTCGAGCCGGACAGCGAATTTTTCAGGTTCCTGCACGGCGATCTCGGCGTGACGCCGGTCGCCACCGAGTAACTCTTCAGATTCACCGGTGCGGAGGCTCGAGCTGTGGCCTGGGCGGATCTTTTTGCGGGCCTCGCGTTCTACTTGATTCTCGAGGGCCTGTTTCCGTTCGCATCGCCGCAGGCATGGCGCCGCGGGCTCGCATCGATCGCCGGGCTCGAGGATAGACAGCTGCGCACGTTCGGGCTGATCGCCGTCGTCAGCGGTCTGTTGCTGTTGTTCATCGTACGAGGATAACGTGGGACGCAATGTCGTCGTGATCGGCACCCAGTGGGGTGACGAAGGCAAGGGCGCGATCGTCGACGGTCTGGCCGATCGCGCGCACGCCGTGGTCCGCTTCCAGGGCGGCCACAACGCCGGCCATACGCTCGTGATCGACGGCGAGAAGACGGTCCTGCATCTGATTCCGTCCGGTATCCTGCGCGAAGGCGTGCTGAGCCTGATCGGCAACGGCGTCGTCGTGTCGCCCGACGCGCTCGCCGCGGAGATGGCAGGGCTCGTCGCGCGCGGCGTGCCGGTGGCCGACCGGCTTCGCGTTTCGCCCGCCTGTCCGCTGATCCTTTCGTCGCACGTCGCGCTCGACAACGCGCGCGAGCGCGCGAGCGGGCCGCTGGCGATCGGCACGACCGGGCGCGGCATCGGTCCCGCCTACGAGGACAAGGTCGCGCGGCGCGCCGTGCGCGTAGCCGACCTTTTCGCTCCGCGTACGCTCGACGAGAAGCTGACGCGCCTGCTCGATTTCCACAACTTCATGCTGAAGCACTACTTCGGCGCGCCGACCATCGACAAGGCGAAAGAGCTCGAGGTCCTGCTCGGCCATGCGGAGACGTTCCGTCCGCTCGTCGCGGACATCCCCGAGATCCTCCGCCGCCTCGCGGACGAGGGCCGGAACGTGCTCTTCGAGGGTGCGCAGGGGGCGATGCTCGACGTCGATCTCGGCACGTACCCGTTCGTCACGTCGTCGAACACGACCGCAGGCGGCGCGCTGACCGGTGCCGGCGTCGGGCCGCGCAGCATCGACTACGTCCTCGGCATCGTGAAGGCATACACGACGCGCGTCGGCGCCGGCCCGTTCCCGACCGAGCTCGGCGACGAGACCGGCCGTCATCTCGCGACGGTCGGCGCCGAGGTCGGCGCGACGACCGGACGGCCGCGCCGCTGCGGCTGGTTCGATGCGCTGCTCTTGAAGCGGATCGCGTTCACGAACAGCCTGACCGGGCTCTGCGTCACGAAGCTCGACGTGCTCGACGGGCTCGAGGAGATCAAGGTTTGCGTCGGCTATCGCCTCGACGGCGAGGAGCTCACGTCGCTGCCGCTCGCGATCGAGCGGTTCGCCGAGTGCGAGCCGATCTACGAGACTCTGCCGGGATGGCGAGGCACGACGCGGGACGTGCGCGACTACGATCGGCTGCCGGCCGAGGCGCAGCGCTACATCGAGCGGCTCGAGCAGCTCGTTGGCGTCCCGGTCGACATGGTGTCGACGGGCCCCGGCCGCGATTCGCTGATCGTGCGGCGGCATCCTTTCGCGTGAGCCCGAAGCGGGGAGTGACGCGCTGGACGACGCTGCGGCGCGAGCACGTCGCGGAGTGCCGCGTGTTCACCGTCGAGCGCGCGCGGACCCGCTCGCCGAAGGATGGCGGCGAGCACGACTTCTACCGCATCCTGTCGGCCGACTGGGTGCAGGTCGTGCCGATCACGGCCGCGGGCGAGATCGTGATGATTCGCCAGTACCGGCCGGGCGCCGACGCGGTGACGCTCGAGATCCCCGGCGGGCTCGTCGACGACGGCGAGGCGCCGGCGGACGCGGCCGCTCGAGAGCTCCTCGAGGAGACCGGCTATCGCGCGGCGCGCCTGCGGCCGCTCGGCACGTTGAATCCGAACCCGGCCCTGTTCGCGAATCGCCTGCATGCGTTCATCGCCGAGGAGGCCGAGCACGTGGCCGAGATTCGTAACGACCCCTCGGAGCACACCGTCGTCGAGCTCGTGCCTCGCGAGCGGCTCCCGGAGCTACTTCGTGCCGGCGCCGTCGATCACGCGCTCGTCGTCGCGACGCTGTGGCACTACTGGCACGCCTGCGTCGCGGGCCTAAGCGGGTCCGCGTCGGACTGAGCCTGCGCCCGAACTCGGATTACCCTTCGCTTTCCCGCTTCGCGAGCTCGAGCCATTCGCGCTGCGAACGACGGAAATGCTTCGGCGCGAGCCGCGCGTCCTTCAGGATCGCCGCGAACATCGCTGCGGCCTCGTCGGTACGGCCGAGCCTCTTGCAGAGCAACGCGTGACGCACGCGCGCCTCGGCGCCCGGATAGTAGCGGGCGAGCGCGGCGTACTCCTCGAGCGCCCGCTCCGTATCGCCGCGCTCCTCGAGCGAGCGGGCGTAGAGGAGATGCCCGTCCGGCGAGCGAAAGTCCGGGTTTCGCTCCCGCAGCCGATCGAGCGTCGCGATCGTGTCTTCATGAAGGCCCGCCGCGAACTGCGCGTTCGCGAGGGCGAGCAGGATCTTCGGATCGTCCTCGAAGAGGCCCGTGCGCGCCGCACTGCAGATCCGAATCGCCTCGTCGTGACGGCCCGCGCGCGTCAGCTCGCCCGCGTAGCGGCTCGCCGTCTCGATGCTCGGGTTGCGCTCGTACTCGAGCTCCGCTGCACGAAGGTCCCTCGTCGGGTCGACGACGCTCTGCACGCGCCTCACCGCCCGGCGAGCGGTCAGGTTCTGGTTCAGCGACGGCAGCACCTCGGCGAGGAAGTAGATCAAGGCGCCGAATCCGGGAAGGAACAGGATCAGGAAGATCCAGCGCATGTCGCGTCCCGTGCGCACGACGTGCAGGATCGCGAGGCCCTGGATGACCGCGGAGAGTATGACGATCGGCATGGGCGAAATTGTCCGTGCGGCTGGACCGAGAAAAAAGGGCCGCCGCTATCTCATTCTCGCCGCCGTCTCCGCGAGGATCTCGCGGACGAGCCCATCGTGCGCGTCGGTATCGTCCGCCGGCGCGCCGTAGATCGGCGGCAGGTCGGCGCTCGAAAGGTAATCCGGGTGGTGCACTTCGGCGATCGTTGCATAGTCGAACGATGCTTCGTCCTTGGTGACCGTCAGCACGTAGACGTGGACCGCGAGCGGCACGCCTTCGTCCGTGCGCATGAGCCCCGCGACCTTCCGCGTCGCCGGCAGCTCGCCGAAGTGGAGATGCCGCTTCGTGACGACCCAGCCGCTTCGGGCGAAGACGGCGCCGATCGAGCCGCCAGCGACGATCTCCTCGTGCTCGCGACGAAACCGCGGATCGATACTCGGCGGATATGCGACGACCGCGAACGTGCGGCAGATCTTCGCGCCGTCGTGGAGGCTCCAGAGATTCGAGACGCGGAAGCGTTCGTCGCTCTCCAGCACGTCGATGCCGTAGCTGCCGAACCGGCGCTCGATGCGCTCGCTGTTCAGGAGCTCCCGCTCGGTCGTCTCGATGCGCGACGGCTCGGCCAGCGGAACAGGGTGCTGCGCGACGGCCGTGAACGGGGCGAGGAGCGCCAGCGTGCCGAGCAGCACGTGGGCAAGTCGGCGCAGGGTTTTCCCTTTGGTCTCGAACGACATCGCTTGACTCCGAAATCGGCCGGTCCGGCGTCTGGGGCCGGCGGAGCTGCAGTCTACCCGATCGGCCTCGGGGGGCATCGCTTCGGACCACCGTCGTTATCGGTATCGGCCAGCCACAGCATCCGAGCGGCTTTTTAGGGTAATCTGCGCGTCGGCTGCGGCCGGCCCCCGCAAGGACGCGGACCCGAACGGCCGGCAAAACGAACGAGAACAGAAGCGGAGGATTCGCATGAGGATCGGGGTCCCGAAGGAAGTCACCCCCGGCGAGCGACGCGTCGCGACGACGCCCGAGGCCGTCGGTCAGCTCGTGAAGCTCGGCTTCGCGGTGACCGTCGAGGCCGGGGCCGGCGCCGAGGCGAGCTTCTCGGACGAGGCCTATCGCGCCGCGGGCGCCGAGATCGCGGAGGACGCGGGTGCCGTCTGGTCGACGGCCGACATCGTCCTCAAGGTCCGTGCCCCCGTCGACGACGAGGTAGACCGGATGCGCCCGGGCCAGGTGCTCGTCGCGTTCCTTGCACCCGCGCAGAACGCGCGCCTGCTCGAGCGGCTCGCGGAGAAACGCGTGACGGCGCTCGCCGTCGAAGGCATTCCGCGGATTTCGCGCGCGCAGAAGCTCGATGCGCTCTCCTCGATGGCCAACATCGCGGGCTATCGCGCCGTCGTCGAGGCCGCGCAGCATTTCGGGCGCTTCTTCATGGGGCAGATCACGGCCGCGGGCAAGGTGCCGCCGGCGAAGGTGCTCGTGATCGGTGCCGGCGTCGCGGGTCTTTCTGCGATCGGCACCGCGAAGGGGCTCGGCGCGATCGTCCGCGCGTTCGACACGCGGCCTGCCGTCAAGGAGCAGGTCGAGAGCATGGACGCCGAGTTCCTGATGCTCGACTTCGAGGAGGAAGGCGAGGGCGTCGGCGGCTACGCGAAGGTCATGAGCCCCGAGTTCATCGCGGCCGAGATGGCGCTCTTCCGCGAGCAGGCGAAGGAAGTCGACATCATCGTCACGACCGCGCTGATCCCGGGCAAGCCTGCGCCGAAGCTGATCACGCGCGACATGGTCGAGTCGATGAAGCCCGGCAGCGTGATCGTCGACCTCGCCGCGGAGCAGGGCGGCAACTGCGAGCTGACCGTGCCCGGCGAAGTGATCGAGCATCAGGGCGTCAAGATCATCGGCTACACGGATCTGCCGAGCCGCCTGCCGGCGCAGTCGAGCCAGATGTACGCGACGAACCTCCGTCACCTGCTCGCCGACATGTGCCCCGGCAAGGACGGCAACGTCGTCGTCGACATGGATGACGAGGTGATCCGCGGCGCGACCGTCGTCAAGGACGGCACGATCACGTGGCCGCCGCCTCCGCCCAAGATTTCCGCGGCGCCTCCGAAACCGGCGCAAGCCGCCGCGGTAGAGCCCGCGGCGGAGAAGAAGCCCGCGCCCCGATGGGTCGGGCCGGCCATCACGTTCGGGCTCGGCGCGCTCGCGCTCGCCGTCGTGGGGCTCTTCGCACCGCCTTCGTTCATGCAGCACTTCACGGTGTTCGTGCTCGCGTGCTTCGTCGGCTACATGGTGATCTGGAACGTGACGCCCGCGCTGCATACGCCGCTGATGAGCGTCACGAACGCGATCTCGAGCATCATCATCATCGGCGCGCTGTTGCAGATCAGCTCGCCGGAGCCGGCGATCAAGTGGTCGGCGTTCGTCGCCGTGCTCATCACGGCCGTCAACATCGCCGGCGGTTTCGCCGTCACGCGCCGCATGCTCGCGATGTTCCGGAAGTAGGAGATCCCCGATGTCGAATGGACTCGTCACCGCCGCCTACATCGGCGCGACCGTTCTGTTCATCCTCGCGCTCGGGGGCCTGAGCCATCAGGAGACGGCGCGGCGCGGCAACCTCTACGGCATGCTGGGCATGGGGATCGCGCTGGTCGCGACGTTTCTCGGCGTCGTCACGGCGAACTACGCAATCCTGATCCTCGCGCTCGTCGTCGGCGGCGCGCTCGGTCTCGTGCTCGCGCGGCGCGTGCAGATGACGCAGATGCCGGAGCTCGTCGCGATCCTGCACAGCCTGGTCGGCCTCGCCGCCGTGCTCGTGGGCTTCGCGAACTTCATGGATCCTTCGACGCACCATGTGGGCGTCGAGAAGACGATCCACGACGTGGAGACTTACCTCGGGATCCTGATCGGCGCCGTCACGTTCTCGGGCTCGGTCGTCGCGTTTGGGAAGCTGAGCGGCAAGATCGGCGGGAAGCCGCTGCTGCTGCCGGCGCGCCACTGGCTGAACCTCGGGCTCCTGATCGTCGCGATCTGGCTCGGCGGCTGGTTCCTCGGTGCGTCGGAGAGCGGCGCCGGCGTCGTTCCGCTCGTGCTGATGACGATCGCCGCGCTCCTGTTCGGCATCCACATGGTCGCGGCGATCGGCGGCGCGGACATGCCGGTCGTCATCTCGATGCTGAACAGCTACTCGGGATGGGCCGCGTCGGCGACCGGGTTCATGCTCGAGAACGACCTTCTGATCGTGACCGGCGCGCTCGTCGGCTCGAGCGGCGCGATCCTGAGCTACATCATGTGCCGTGCGATGAACCGGAAGTTCCTGTCCGTGATCGCGGGCGGGTTCGGCACCACGGGCGGTGCCGTCGCGGCGGCCGCGGAGCAGGGCGAAGTGCGTTCGCTCGATCCGGCCGAGGCCGCGCAGATGTTGGCCGACGCGAAGCGCGTCGTCATCGTGCCCGGTTACGGCATGGCGGTCGCGCAGGCGCAGCACGCGGTCTACGAGCTCACGAAGGAGCTCCAGTCGCGCGGCGTCGACGTGCGCTTCGCGATCCACCCGGTCGCGGGCCGCATGCCGGGGCACATGAACGTGCTGCTCGCCGAGGCGAACGTGCCGTACGACATCGTCCACGAGATGGACGAGATCAACGATGACTTCCCGCACGTCGACGTCTCGATCGTGATCGGTGCGAACGACATCGTGAACCCGTCGGCGCAGGAGGTGCCGGACAGCCCGATCGCCGGCATGCCCGTGCTCGAGGTCTGGAAGAGCAGGACGACGTTCGTGCTGAAGCGCAGCATGGCGACGGGCTATGCCGGCGTCGAGAATCCGCTGTTCTTCAAGGAGAACACGTTCATGCTGTTCGGCGACGCGAGGGACACGCTGACCGCGCTGATCAAGGCGCTGTAGCGCGCCGCGGCCGGGGCGAGACGGACGACGCGCCTGCGTCCGAGCCGAGTCGTGCGCAGCGACGCGGCTGCGGCGCGCCCCGCCGCATCCCGCCCGCCGACGTGGGCGGACGAGCGAGGCCGGCCGCTCTTCGGATTCAGGAAAGTTGCGGGAACGCAGCGCATGCGGCGTGGTACATTGAATCGAAGCCTGCGCACGAAAAACGGAGCGATGATTGTGTCCCGTTCGGTACTGATCCGCGCGTCGCTCGCCTTTGCACGAAGGTGTCTGACACGGTTTTCCGCCGCCGCCGCGTTGCTGCCGGCAGGTCTGCTGCTCGCCGGCTGTCAGCCGTCCGACGAGGAGCTCGCGGCGCGACACGCCGAGACGATCGACCGGTTCTGCACCGATTGCCACAACGACCTGGACCGCGAGGCGGACACGAGCCTCGAGCACGTCGACCTCGCGCGCCTCACGGAGGATCCGGGCCTTTGGGAGAAGGTCATCGTCAAGCTGCGCGGCAACCTGATGCCGCCGCCCGGCCGGCCGCGCCCGGAGCCGGATGACGCGCAGGCGCTCGTCGCGTATCTCGAGTCGCGCCTCGACGCGGCCGCCGAGGCGAACCCGGACCCGGGCCACGTCGGCATCCATCGGTTGAATCGCACCGAGTACGGCAACGCGATCCGCGATCTGCTCGCGCTCGAGATCGATCCGGCCGAGTTCCTGCCCGCGGATGACGAGGCGTACGGCTTCGACAACATCGCCGACGTGCTGCGCATCTCGCCGTCGCTGCTCGAGCAGTATCTTTCCGCGGCGTCGAAGATCGCCGCGCTCGCGGTCGGCGACCCGCGCACGCGCGCCGTGACGAGCATCTACCGCGCGCCTCCCGATCTCGCGCAGGGCGATCACATCGCGGGGCTCCCGCTCGGCACGCGCGGCGGCTTCTCGTTCCGCCACAACTTCCCGCTCGACGGCGAGTACGAGTTCCGGGTCTTCTTGCTGCGCAACATCGTCGGCTATATGAAGGGCCTCGAGTGGCCGCACATGCTCGAGATCTCGATCGACGGCGAGCGCGTGTTCCTGTCGCAGGTCGGCGGCGAGGAGGACAACGCCGCGTCGGACGCGAACTTCTCCGCGGCGGCAGACGCGATCGACGAGCGCTTGCGCATCCGCGTGCCGGTCGACGCCGGGCCGCACGAGGTCGTCGTCACGTTCATCCGCAAGAGCTCCGCGGAGACGCACGAGCCGCTCGAGCTGCACACGCGCGATCAGGACCTGCAGAACATGAACGGCGAGCCGATCGTCGATTACGTGAGCCTGAGCGGACCGTTCAATGCGACCGGCCGCGGTGAGACGCCGAGCCGGGCGCGGATCTTCACGTGCCGGCCGGGCAGCGACGTCGAGGAGCTGCCGTGCGCAGAGGAGATCCTTTCGACGCTCGCACGCCGCGCGTATCGGCGGCCCGTGACCGAAGAGGATCTCGGCCTGCTGCTCAAGTTCTTCGAGTCCGGCCGCGAGAATGGCGATTTCGACTCGGGCATCCAGAACGCGCTGCGCGTGATGCTCGCGAACCCGGCGTTCCTGTATCGCTCGGAGCCCGATCCGGAAGGCGTCGCCCCGGGCGAGCTCTACGCGGTCGACGATCTCGCGCTCGCTTCGAGGCTCTCCTTCTTCCTGTGGAGCAGCCTGCCGGACGACGAGCTGTTGACGCTCGCCGAGCACCGTCGGCTCTCGGATCCCGCGGTCTACGAGGCGCAGGTGCGGCGGATGCTCGCGGATCCGCGCTCCGACGCGCTGATCGACAACTTCGTCGGCCAGTGGCTCTTCCTGCGGAATCTGCGCAGCGCTCGCCCGGCGATCGAGGAGTTCCCGGACTTCGACGAGAACCTGCGGAGCGCGATGCGCGAAGAGACGGAGCTCTTCGTCGAGAGCATCATCCGTGAAGACCGCAACGTGGTCGAGCTGATCACGGCCGACTACACGTTCATGAACGAGCGGCTCGCCCGTCACTACGGCGTGCCCCGTATCTACGGCAGCCACTTCCGCCGCGTGCCGGCGCCGAGCGAAGAGCGCCGGGGCCTGCTCGGCCACGCGAGCATCCTGACGGTCACGTCCTATCCGAACCGCACGTCGCCGGTGCTGCGCGGCAAGTGGATCATGGAGAACGTGCTCGGCACGCCGCCGCCCCCGCCGTTGCCGAACGTCCCGTCGCTCGACGAGAACGAGCCGGGCGGCGTAGCGCGCTCGGTGCGGGAGCGGCTCGAGGAGCATCGCAGCAATCCGGTCTGCGCGTCGTGCCACGATGTGCTCGATCCGCTCGGCCTCGCGCTCGAGAACTTCGACGCGATTGGCCGCTGGCGGATCAAGGAGCCGGGCGGAGTCGTCGATGCGTCGGGGCAGCTCGCGGACGGCACCGAGGTCTCCGGGCCGAACGAGCTGCGCGAGGCGCTCGCCGCGCGGCCCGAGCAGTTCGTCGGCGTGGTCGTCGAGAAGCTGTTGACATATGCCTTGGGTCGCGGCTTGACGCCGACCGACATGCCGACCGTTCGGAAGATCGTGCGCGAGGCGGCCAAAGACGATTACCGCTTCTCCTCGCTCGTGCTCGGGGTCGCGAACAGCACGCCGTTCAGGCTGAAGCGCGCGGAGCCCGACGCCGCGACGACGACCGCTTCGACGGGCTAGAGGAGGCTGCGCCGACCGGTTCGCTACCGGCGGCGGCGCACGTTTCGGGTGGCGTCGAAAGGGCGAAGCCGCTTCGTGCGCGCGCTATTCGCTCGAAGCCGCTTCGTGCAAGCGCTATTCGCTCTGATCGGCCTCGTCGCTCGGCGCGAACGCCGCGGGCTCCGGGATGCGGCTCAAGAACCAGCGCTGCACCGCCTCGGCCTCGGCCACCGCATTGTTGTTGCGCTGAACGAGCACGCGCAGGTAGAGCTCGGACGCGTCCTCGGGAGCCGCATCGATCTCCGCACGGATGCAGTTCACGTAGGCCTCCATCGCCCGAAAGTACGCTTCGGTGTCGGCGATGACCCGGCTCTCGTTGCCCGGGATCTGCTCCTGCGGGGGGATTTGGACGAGCGGCGGGTGCTCGCACCCCGCTCGAGCATCGACGGCCGCGGCGCAGAGCAGCAGAGCGCTCGCCGCAAGTGCCGAGGCTTTGCGATCCGTGGCCATCAGCGGCTCCTCCCAAGTCCTTAACCCGCCGAGACGGTAGCACAGCCCGCCGCGACAGCACTATCTGTCGCCGATCCCGAAGGGCGTGGCTCTTGACGTTCGCGGGGGCGTCCCCATATCCGCCCCCGGGTCGCGCCGCGACGCTTGCCACGGCGCGGAAACGGAGGCATGGAATGGAGAGGATCTTCTGGCCCGCGGCGGCCGTTCAGGCGTACCTGCAACTCATCCAGTTGAACCTTGCCCTATGGCGGCCGCAGGTCGCCGAATGGCTGCACAGCGAGGAGGCGGAGCCGTCGCTTCGGATGCTGCTGCTCGCCGTGCCGTGCTCCCCGACCATCCACTGAACGGGCAGGCGCGCATCGCGCCAGCCGCCCGATGAGCTTGCCGTCCCGGCAGGCGTGCACGGCGCAGCCGCGCATCGTTCCGTGCTGATCTCGGGATGGACGACGTCGACATCGTCGACGTCGACGTTCCCCGTCCGCGCTCGCGCCGCGCATGCGGCCAGCGATTTCGCTCCCGTCCCCGGGACGCGACCGCGTGCCTCTCGGGCGAGAACGGGCGTAGAATCCACGCAGATACGTCCCGGAGAGGGCGGTGGAGGGAGGTCATGGTGCGACTCGTCGTTGCTGCACTTGCGTCGTTCTGGTTTGCCGCCACGGCATCGGCCCATCATTCCGTAGCGGCCGAATTCGATACCTCGCAGCAGGGCTCCCTCGAAGGGGAAATCACCGCGGTCTGGTTCAGCAATCCGCACGTGCGCTACCGCCTGACCGTCACGAAACCCGACGGCACGACCGAGGACTGGGAGCTGCAGGGCGGTAACGTCACGAATCTGCTGCGTCAGAACTGGACCGAGGACTCGCTCCGCGTCGGCGACAAGGTCACGGCGACCGGCGACCTCGGCCGCGGCGGCGCGAAGAAGCTGAACATCCGGCGGGTCGTCACGGCGGACGGGCGCGTCGTGCCGCCGCCGCGCGAGCCGGGCTCGCGCCCGGCTCTGAACGAGCTCAACGCGAGCGCCGACAAGCGCTACGGCTACGGCAGCCCCGGTCGCCCGGTCGACATCACCGGCGCGTGGCGCAACGACTATCGCTGGCGCGTGACGGTCGATGATCTCGAGCCGAAGCCGACGCCGTTCACGGCCGAGGGGCGGCGGATCTTCGAGGCCACCGAGGCGTGGCACGACTATTCGCTTCGCTGTCTCGCGCCCGGCTTGCCGCGCGTTTTCGGCGCGCCGTACAACATGGAGATCGTCGACGCCGGCAGCCACTACCTGTTCGTCTACGTCGAGCACAACACGCCGCGATGGGTATGGATGGACGGCCGCAGCGCGCCGCCGAACCATCCGTCGACGCCGATGGGGTTCTCGGTCGGCCGTTGGGAAAGTAACGTCCTGGTGATCGAGACGACGCATCTCTCGGCCGGCTGGCTCGACGGCTCGGGCCTGCCGATGTCCGGCCGGGGCACGCGGATCGTCGAGCGCTACACGCCGAGCGAGGACGGCTTGACGATGGAGCGGACGATGACGATCCACGATCCGTACTACACCGAGCCGCTCGTGCGCACGCGCTTCTCGGCAAGAGGCGACGACGTCGCGATCGTCGAGCAGGCGCCGTGCGATCCCGATAGCTACTATCGCGACCTCGCGGCGAGCGGCCGGCTCGACGCGCATTTCAGCCGCTGAGAGCGGCCATCGGTCCTGGCCGTCGTGCGGGCGGCGGCTCGCCGCCGCCCGGCTGACCGTGCCGGCCCACAGCGAGCCGCGTAGCGTCGGCACGCGTCGCCGGCTCGCGGCCGTGGTGCCTCGCGGCTTCCCCGGCACGGACGCAGGCGAACCGGCGGTCTCGCCGTTTTGGCCTTTCCCTCGGCCGCTTCCGGCCGTTACCATGCGCGCCGGTTCGCGGATTCCAACCTCGCCCAGCGCATGTCGGACAAGCTCCTCGTCTTCTTCAAGGAAATCAGCAAGAGCACCCGCGATTTCTTTCCGATCCTGGCCGTCGTCGTGATCTTCCAGTGGGCCGTAGTCGGACAACCGATGCCCGATGTCTGGGTCCGTCTCGGGGGCATCCTGCTGACGCTCGTCGGGCTGTCGCTGTTCGTGCGTGGCCTCGACGTGCGCATCTTCCGGCTCGGCCAGGGCCTCGCGAACGGTGTCGCGAGCCGCAAGAGCATGCTCGTGCTCGTGATCCTCGGTTTCGGCATCGGCTTCGGCAGCACCGTTGCCGAGCCCACACTCGCCGCCGCCGCCGAGCAGGCGGCCTCGACCGCGCTCGCGGCCGGTCGCCTCGCGGGTGGAGAGGCGGAACTGGCCCGCTTCGCTCTCGTGCTGCGCTACGTCGTCGCCGCGGCGGTGGGTCTCGTTGTCGCGACCGGCGTGTTCAGAATCCTGAAAGGCCGGCCGGCCGCGAGGTTCGTGTTGCCGGGCTATGCGCTCGCAACCGTCGTTGCGCTGTCGAACGAGTCGCCGCTCGCTGCGGTCGCGTTCGACGCGGGCGCTGCGGCGACGTCCGCCATCAACGTTCCGCTGATGATGACGCTCGGCACGGGCCTGGCATCGCTGATCGAGGCCCGCGATCCGTTGACCGACGGTTTCGGCCTGATTGCAGTCGCGAGCCTGATGCCGACGATCGTGATCCAGCTCGCCGCCGTCGCGTTGGGCGGATGACCGCCGCACGGAGCAGAGGCTTTTGCCGGTCGTTCCGTTCGCCGCCTCGATCGCGCTCGCGGAGACGCAGCTCGGTCCGCCGGCGCGTCGCCTGTGGTTTGCCCAGGCTTACCGCCTGTACCAGAATGAGCTGATGAGAGGAGAGAATCGTGCAGTTCAAGCTGCTGGTCGCCCTTACTGACGACTCGAAGGTGCGGTCGATCCTGAAGGCCGCAAGAGAGGCCGGCGCCACGGGCGCGACCGTGATCACGAGCGCGCGCGGCGAAGGCCTGAAGCCGGAGAAGACCTTTTTCGGGCTCGACGTCACGCGTCATCGGGACATCATCTTTTTCGTCGTCGAGGAGCATTTGAGCCGCCGCATTCTCGAGCGGATCGCGGAGGCCGGACAGTTCGACGGGGAGCCGGGCTCCGGCATCGCCTTTCAGGTCGATATCGAGGATGCGATCGGCCTCACGTCGCAAATCCAGGTGTTGTCCGAGCGGATCGGCGAGGAAATTTGACACCTGCGTCGTTGCCTCGGGCGCCGATTCGTCGAGCGGTGGCCGCCGGGGTGCCGCGACGCACTTGACGATGCAAAGTACCCTCTCGTGAGCTCGACCTCGACGCTGCGGCGCGGGGCGGGCGGAGGAGCTTGCCGCACGGAGCGCGTGTCCCGCGCCTGAGCCTCGCCGTCGAATTCGTGCGGCGAACGCAACCACCTCGTTAGAAACACCGTCGCACCGTTCCGTACTCTCCGCGTCGGAGACTTCTCACGATCCGTGGCACGATTGCTGCATCGACGCAGGTCGATGACGGCGCCGAAGCGACGTTCGGAGATCGACATCTCCGAGGACATGGCGTTTCAGCGCCGCACCTGGCAGGTCGAGCGTGCGGCATGGATTCTCCTCGGCGTGATCCTGATCGCCGCGCTGCTCGGCTTCTTCGGCGGCGGCGGGCTCGTCGCATCGACCGAAACGGCAACCGAGGACGGGAATCTGTCGATGCAGTACGATCGCTTCGCGCGTCTGGCAGCTCCGACGCGCCTGCGCGTCGTCGTCACCCCGCCGGATGAATCTGCCGACACGCTGCGGATTTGGCTTGCGCGCGAGTACGTCGAAGCGCTCGAGGTCACGAGCGTCGTCCCCGAGCCAAGCCGAGTAGAGGCCGCGTCCGACCGCTACATCTTCGAGTTCCCGCTGTCGCCGGGCAGCGAGACGGCAACGGTTCTGTTTCGCGTCGAGCCGCTCAGAGCATGGCACGTTCCAGGGCGGCTCGGTATCGACGGGGGGGCCGATCTTCGTTTCGATCAATTCATCTACCCGTGAGTACGGCGCGGGATCGAGCGAGGCTGCGCGAGTGGCGGATCGCACTGTCTCGCGATCCCACGATTCCGTCGAGGAGGGCACCGAATGGATGCGATCATCAAGGCCTTCTGCATCTACGTGTTCCTGCTGATCTTGCTGCGGCTCGCAGGCAAACGAACCCTCGGCGAGATGACCTCCTTCGATTTCGTGCTGGTGCTGATCATCGCAGAGACGACCCAGCAGGCGTTGCTCGGCGACGACTTCTCGCTGACAAACGCGATGGTGCTGATCGGCACGCTCGTGGGGCTCGACATCGTGCTTTCGCTGATGAAGCGGAAGTGGCCCAAATTCGACCGGCTCGTCGAGGGAGTGCCGATGATCATCGTCGAGCACGGCAAGCCGCTATGGGATCGTATGTACAAAGCGAGAGTCGACGAAAGCGACGTGCTCAGCGCGGCGCGGGAGTTGCAAGGCCTGCGCACCCTCGACGAGATCGAATATGCGGTGCTCGAGCGGAGCGGCTCGATTTCGATCGTGCCGAAGCGCCCGTAAGGCGCGGGCGTCAATAGGTGTTCGTGCGGACAGAACCGGAGATAGCTTTGTACGTGTTCTTCACCGGGGAAGCACTGCGCGGCGCAGACGCGCAGCACATCAAGACCGATGACATACCACAGGGAGACGTGACATTGCAGCCTCAGCGAAGACCTGATCTGGCGCTCCTGTATTTCATCGAGCGTTTACCGACGACGATCCGGGAGATCATCCTCGCGAGGTGCTGTGAGGCATTCGATCGCCTGCAGCTTGGCAAAACCCAGGATCTTTTCGCGACGTTCCGTGCGATCGTGTCCGCCTCGGATCTCGAGACCCGCGCTTACACGTGCGCGAAGATGGTTGCGGTCCTCGAGCTTGCGCTGCACGACGAAACCGCCGCCACGCATTCCGAGCTCGCGGAGCGCCTCGAGAAGGCGGGACGACAAACGGGCACCGTCGATCTGCGAACGCCCCTCGCGCAGAAGCACTGGCAGGTCGCTCGCGAAGAGTTCTTCGCGCTGCGCCGCGACCTGCTCGCCGTCGACGCGCTCCATCAGATGCTGGTGCACGCGCCGGAAGGGCGTCGCCCGGCGGGAGTCGAGAGGTAGCCGAAAGCGGTCAGTGCGGGTCGTCGAAGGCGACGGAAACCGCGGTCAACGGTCCAACACGGCCTCCACCAGCCGGCGCACCGGTCCGGCCACCATGACGACGGCAGCCGCCGCCCCGAGCACGCCGACGAATCGCTTCCAAAGCGGCATCATCGAGACGCTCGCCTGGATCTCGTCGACCGACGCGGACCACCTGCTGCCTTCGAGGAAGCCGAGCCCGGAGACCCAGGACAGCAGATCGACCAGTGCGGGAACGCCGAGCCACGCGAGAGAGGCGGCAAAGACCGCGGCGCCCGCGATCCACCACGGGGCGCGTAGGACCAGCCCGAAGGCGGGGCTGGTCGAGCGATACCAGCAGCGGTCCGTCGGCCCAGGCGCCGCGAACTTCGAGTGACCGTCGAGCATCCAGTCGACGAGGCGGGACACGAACTGATCCGGTCCGCGGCGCTTGTCGAAGTCGAGGTACTTGAGGTGACTGAGAAGCAGAACGCGGGATGCTTTGTACGGGTAACTCACGGGCTGCGGAGACCCGGCCGGTGCGTTGAACGAAAATGCCGTGAGCTCCGATGCGACGGGGTCCGTATGGTCGTAGACGTTGATCCACTCGAAATCCGGGGGCCAGCAGCTCGTGTCCTTGTTGATCGGGACGATTGCCCGCCAGAGGAATGCGAACTTGTCGAGCGGCGATCCATACGTGACGAAACCGCGCAGCTTGCCAAACAAGACGTCCCGGTAGAGGACCTCGTCGTCATCGGTGATCCAGACGGGCCGCGCAGGGCGCATGTCGTCGACCGGCCGCGCCGTCCCGCTCCGGCGCGGACCGAGGATCGGGGGCGTCGCGGATTTGAGCGCTGCATGGGTTTCCTGGGTCAAGTAGTTCGGCAGTGAATGGGCTGTTTCCATGAGGCCGTTCCAGGCGACGACACTGCCCAAGCTGTGCGCCAGGACGTACCAGCGGTCGTAGTTCGCCCGGTAGACGTCGACGAGAACCTGCACGACGCGGCGGCGGATGGCCACGCGACGTGGATCGTGAAGGTCGGTCAGCGGTCCCTGGAACGATCTGCCCCGATCCTGGTAGAGCTTCACGTCGCCGACGAACTGGTAGAAGACGTCCGGGCCCGGAATCTGGCCGAGGCGCAGCCCCCTCAACACGGCATTCAAGAGGTTGACCGTGAGCGCAGAGAGGAGAAAGACGTTAGCGAAGCCCCATAGTCGCGCGCGGACCAGCGCTTCGCGGAGACGTGGACCACCCCAGGGGAACGGCGGGAACTCCGGGGCTTGCATGTCTTGCGCGCCGGGGAGGCTCGAATCGTCGAACTTCTTGACGCCCCAGAAGCCAAGGCCCCAGAACCAGAACCTCAGGCGATTCCACAACGTGTCCTTGTCGTCGAGGTCGGCCCACCAGACCTCGTGCACGCTCAAGCAGAAGCGTCGCGACCCTTGCGCGACGTGAATCTTCACGGGCGCACTCCCTTCGGCGCGCCACGATTCGTTCTCGGCGCCGGCCTCGGAGTCCTGCGTCGTTCTGATCTCGACGGAGACCTTGGTCTCGGGCATCGCGGACAGCGCCGCGACGAGGCGCTTCACCTCGTCGGAGATATGCTCGAAGCGTCGCTGCTCTCCTATGCCGTGGACGAGGACAATGCCGATGCTTTGCGGCGGGAGCGACGAGTCGGTCATTCCTATCCGTCTCGATTTCGTATTTTGGGGACGGATTGTTGTATCTCGATCCTCGATGTCAACAGCGGTCGAGGATTTGCGAATTTTTGCGACACGGGAGAATCGTAGCGCGGGGCGGTGCAGCGGCCCGGCGGGCGGAGCATCGATCCCGATGCTACATGTGCACTCGAAGCCCGGTCGCGCGTTCCGCGGCGACTCGAAGCTGCGCGTTCGGCGACCGAGCGGTGTCGCCGGCCCGAATCAGCCGAGGCGCTCGCAATCGGAGGAAATCGGGCGAGGTATCGCCGTGGTGCCGAGGAGAGGACTTGATAGCGCGCGTAAGTAGCGGAAATGAAAGGGCGTAACCGTGACAATCGGACAGGGTACCCCTTCCGGTACCCCCTCGATATTCAGGCATCTAAGCCAAAATGCCCGATTCCAAAAAAGCGCCCGGCCGAAGCCGGGCGAAGTGTCGTCGTCCGACGGTAAGACGGGGTTAGGTTTGCTGCGCCACGCGCTGCCGGATGAAGGCGTCTATATGTCCTTGGCTCAGACCCGCGGCGCGAGCGGCGGCAAGGTCGGCGACGTCGTCGCCGGTCAAACCGAAGCCGGACGGGAGATTGATCCTGTAGCCGTGTAACAGCTCCGCGGGAAGCTCGGACACTTCGAGCACGTCGCCGGCTTCGAGACGCGCTAGAGCGCGCTCCGCGGGCGTACCTTGCGGCGGGGCGGGCCGCGCGGCAGGCTTCGACGCGGCAGGCTCCGGCGCGGGCTTCAGACCACTAGCCGCCCACGATTCCAGATCGAGAATTTCCTTTACGCCCGTCTTGCCCTTAAACGCGAGCACGCGAGCACGCTCTAGTCGTTCGCGAAACTGCGGGTCTTCGTAAAACCGTTTCCCGGTCTTAGGGTTCACCGCGCTTTGCAGCTTGGACAGCCGCGCGAGCGCTGATTTATTCGGCTGCACGTCCGGCGCGGCATCGGGACTCGGGCGCCCTGTCGCCGGGTCCAAGCCGGCCGCGATATAGGCTTGTTCCTGCAACGTAACTTGCTGCGCGAAACGCTCGTGAGCTTCCCGCGATTGCTGAACAGTATCGATTTCTTTGCTCATTGTTTCCTCTCTTTCCGAATGATTGAAACTTGCTGTAGCCGCGCGTCATACCAGCTACCCGCGTCCCGCACTACCCAAATTAGGTTGTGTTTCATCGCGTACGCGACGTGCCACGCGATATCGGCATCATGGAAGACAACGCCCCACGGTTCCGCCGTGTCCGGTTCGCCGTTGACCTTGCCGAAGTAGTCGATACGCGCCGCGCGCGGCTCGCGCCGGTCCGTATCGTCTTCGTGCAACCAGCTCAAGGGGAACGGCTCGCATTCGATGATCCCGCGCGGCTCGCAATAGCGCCGTATCGCTTCGGCGACGCTATCCAATGCCGTTCTCTCGATCGAATCGAGCTAACGTGTCTTCGGCTTCGCGAAGCCGGCCGCGTAGCCTCTCGATGCGCGCCGCAGTAAATTGCGGGTCGCGACCTTCCGCCGCAATGCGCTCCGCGTTCGCTAGCTGCGTCCGCGACTCGACAACGGCAGAGACGAGACCGGCGCGCTGGTCTGCCCGCGCCGCGGCGCGCCGCTTCTCGCGGTCGGTAAGCGGCGACGGCGCCCGCCGCGCGCCCGGATCAAGGATTGCGGCCGCCGTTCTATGCTGCGCCGCGGTCTTCTCGTGTCGCTCCGCGGCGTTGAGATGCGCGGCCGCCTCGCGCTTCGCGTTGTCGCCGCTCATGACAGGTAGTCGTCTGACGGTTGAACCGTGAAACGATCGGCGAGCGAAACGGCAGGAGCGCCCGAAGATCCGAAGCCGGGAAACTTAACGTCGCCCGCTGAGCCCATTACTTCGAGCACGCGAGACGAGATCGCTGCGCTGACCACGTGGCGATGCGGCCAATATCCTTGTTCAGTTCGCTGCGCATCGGCGAGCACGGCGGCCGCGTCCTTCAGCGCCTTCGCAGCACGCGCCGCGGCTGCCAAAGCCTTCTCGAAATCCTCAGCGGCTCGCGCCGCATTCTTCGCGGCTCGCGCGGTATCCTTCGAGACAGCGCGCTCGGCAAGGTCGGCTTGCTCCGCGTCGAATAGCCTCAGCTTTTCCCGAAGCTCGCCGAGCGTTTCATCGTGTCGACGCACGAGACGAATAAACGTCGAGTCGCCGCTATCGGCTTTCGCTTGCGCATCGGCGCGTTGCTTCTCGACTCCGTGAATCCGCGACACCAACGTTTCGCGGAAGGTGATTGCTGAACTGCGCATGACATTACCTCTCTAGCTTTGTGGGGATGGGACTTAGTGAGCGACCGGCTTGCAGAGCACAACGCGCGCAGCGCCTTCGCGTCGCTTCGGGTCCGTGATGTCTGCCAGCTCGGCGAACCCGGCGCGCCACGCGGCGCGAATGAATCCGCGCGGAAGCTCCCGGGTTTTGCAGTAGGCGACGCGTTCGCCGGGATTCGCGCCGTCGCGCCACGTGAGACCCGTCAACGTCTCTAGCTCGGGCGGGTCGATCAATGAAACCTTCTTACGCATCGTTGCGGCCATTCGTTTGCCTCGTTTGCATGTCCTTCGGGTCCTTCATCTGCGGTAGAACCCGCTCCGTCTCGCGTTGCGTCTGGAGCGGTTGCGGCGCGAGTCCCGCTAGCGCCGAGCGTGCGGCGCGCTTCGATACGGACCGGGGTCGCCGGTTGAACAGCTCGCCGTTTCGCGGCGCTCTGTGGAAAGGGTTACGCGCCATTACTTCCTCCCGCTCAGAATGCGGCGCGCTTCGATCTCGGCTGCGCTCATCGGCTCGCCCCCGATCGGTAGCCCCACGGTCGACCATCCGCGCCGCAACGTTGCCTCGCGCTGTCGTTTCCACTCTTCGGCCGTGTCTCTCGTGCCGTGCGCTAGAAACCGCTCGGTCGAGTAGTCGCCTGCAGCATTCGGAACAGTGAGCTTCGATGGTTGCGGCGCCGCGTTCACTTCACGTGCGACAAGTACAAACCGCTCCGCATGCGGACGGACCGCGGCGAGTGTCGCGCCCTCGATGCGAATCGCAGTGCGGATCTCGCCGAGGTAGTCGAGACTCGCCCGGAAGCCGAGCGCGATGAAGTCTCTGCAACGCCGTTCCGCGAAGCTCTCAATTGAGAAGTGTCCGACTGACGGACTCACATAGATGCAGGACTGTGCATCCGGGTCGCGTTGTTCCGGCTTCGCCTCATCGCGCAGCGGCGCTAGTGCTTCACGTACGCGCTCGGTCGGCGGTTCGCGTCGCGCCCGGCGCTCCTGCGCCTTGTCCATCTCTCTGCGGACCGCGGGCGATATGATTCCTGCAGGATCGCTATAGCGCTCCAGGGCGGCGACACGCTTACTCGGACTCGATGCGGCAAGGTCGGAGTCGCGCCGCTCGCGCATCCGCCTAACGAGTGCATCGTTCTCCGCTTCTAGCTCCGCGTCGGACGGCGGCGGGTATACGGACCAGTGCCAAAGTTTTGCGCCCGTATCGTAGTCGCCGTGTAACCGTAGCCCGTTCGCCTCGATGTCCCGATGCTGGCGCAGCCAGATTCCGAGCTTGATCGGCGACACGCGACGGTTAGAGAACACGCCTTCGAGGGCTTCGCGCAGCGCGGCGCGTTTCGAATCCGTGCGCGCCTTCGGTCCGGACGCGTACCGTAGGAGATCGCCCGCGGTCACTTCGGCATTCGGACCAAGTAGCCAATACCACGCGCGCAGCAACGCGGCGACGCGGTCTGCATGCGTGCTCATGACGCGGACCGGCCGAAGAACTCGGAGCATAGCCGCGTCGTCGCGTCGATGATCCGTAGCTGTCGCTTTCCGTTCCCTTCGAGATCTTCGGACCGGATTTCGTATCGCTCGCCGCGCGGATTTTCGAGCCACGTCGACATGCCGCCGATGTCGCACAAGGTGCCGACCGGACCTTGCGTTGTTATCGGGACGGGATGTTTTGGGTTAGAAAGGTCCCACGCTATGACGTCGAAGCGCTCATAGCAGTCATCAAACGCCGCATCGAGAAAGCAGACTGCGAACCCAGGTTGCGCCGGAATTATCATTGCTATTGATCCCATGTATCGGTTTCAGAGACTTCGACGGGGCCGCACACGCGGACCGCGTGACCATCGTCGACTAGCTCCAGCTCCCCGGACTTGACGAGAGCTTGAATGCCCTTGCGGTTCAGCTCGGCGGTTCGGTTGTCTTGCTTGCCGTCGATCGGCGCCGGAACATGGCAGCGCGCCTCATCAATCAACACGCGATTCGGCACGCTGCGCCCGTCGAACATTTGCAAGGAGCGCATTGCGTGCCGGATGGCAGACGCGTATATGCCCTGCGGAAGTTTCTTCGCTTCGCGCGGCGCGTCTGCAACGTGCTCGATTACACACGACGAGATCTCGTCGCCGTCTTCGTCGAGTCCGACCACTACGCGTTTGAGCTTGAATCCGAACGCTACGCCGTCGGCGCCGTCTTTCTGCTTGACGACTGTTGCGAGACGGTAGTCACCATTGCGGACTACTTCTATTTCCGCGTCCGCGGCGCCATGCAGACCGGACCATCCGCGCGGCCCTTTGCTCGAATCCTTCCCGGAGTGATGGACGACGACGACGAGCGCGCCCGTCTGCGCATGCAGAAACTTGCAATGGTCGATCACCTTGCCGAGGTCGCGGCCCGCGTTCTCGTCGGCGCCGGGAGATGCAGCGGACAGCGTGTCGATCACGATCACGTCGGCGCCGCCCTGCGCGAGAATCTTTCTGCATAGCAGGGCCGAGTCCTTCGCATCGAACAGATTGGGCCGCTCGCTAATCATGCCCGGCATCGCAACGTCGTTTCCGTGCTGGCGCCGGTACGCCATAACGCGCTGCTTCGCGCCGCTCGCACCCTCCGCGAAGACGTACACGCATCGCCCGCGCTTCACGCGCAACCCGTCGGCGCTCCAGCTCGCGCCGCGTGCAATCGCGCAGCACAGATCGAACGCGAGGAACGACTTTCCACTGCCCGGCTCGCCATAGATCACGGCAAGCTCGGCGACTGGCAGCACGCGCTTGACGATCCATCCGGGCGACGGTTGTGCGCAGATCTCGTCGGCACTCCAGATCCTAAAACGGTTCGACGGTTCAACGTCGATCGCGTCGAGATCTTCGCCACGCATGGCCGCTAGCTGTCGCTCGATCTCGGCGATTGCGTCGTCTAATGCAGCCATGCATCATCCTCGCTTTCGAGCGCTCGGAACGCGGCTTCAACGCGCTCGGCGGCTTCTATGCCGGCCGCTTGCATCTCGCGCAGCATCGCTAGATCGTCTTCGAGCCTGCTATACGCCGTCATTGCGGAGCGGCGCGCAGCGGATTCTTGTGCTCGTCGATGTCGCTCCGCGCTGCGCGCGTCGATCTCGCGCCGCTCGCGTTCGAGCGCGTCCCGCATCGCGCGACTACCGAGCGGGGGACCGCGCTCGATGAATTCCGCCGCGCTCATCACGCGGAACCTGTCATCTTCCATCGCCGCATGCTCGCGCGCTTAAGCGGCGACGTCGGACGCGTCGACAAGCTCGCCGCGCTCGTTCAGATCCGCGTCAGAGATAACGCGATAAGTCGGACCTTCGAAGCTTTCCAGCCAAACGAGATCGAATTGCTCGCCGGCCGAGTTACGGTCTAGGACCTTCCAAAGCGCGTGACGTCGCGCTGGCCTGCGGATCGGAATGACGAGAATCCATTCCTTTTTGCCGTCGTGTTTGTCGAACGGATGAATGCTCGCGCCGAACGCGGCAAACCGTTGCAGCGCAGCGCGGGCGTGTTGCTCACGCACAAGACGGCGGCCGAGCATGTAGTAGAGATGCATTGCGATTACCTCTCGCGTTGGTTGGAGACAAAAGAAAACCCCCGCGTCAGAGGCTCGGCACCGTGCGGCTTCGGCGCGAGCTTGACGCGGGGGTTTGCTGGCAGGGGCGAGAGGCGACGCCCGACACGGAAACTTTCGTCTCAGTGCATCTCACGCTCCGGACGCGCGACGCGTCGGGGGAGATCTAATCAGCGAACCGGGTAAAGCTCGGTTGCCTTGACCGCACGCGCCGTGTGACCGCTAGACGCGAGCGAAGAGACAGGGGGACCGTTTCAGTGCGTTTTACGTTTCAGCGTTTTGACGGCGCCGACGTGCTCGGTATGGAACGCGAGCACGGAATCAATGCGCCTGTAATCGAGAGTAGGAGTGATACGGGGCGCTGTCAATTCTCGAATGCGAGAATGCAGCGCAGCGATCGACCCCTCTCTACTTACAGCAGAAAAAGTGTCCCGGCCTTCCGGATCAGAACGTTGCGCTCGGCCGACCGCGCACCGTGCGGATCGCCGGGCAGGAGAAGACCCGGCAACATGATGGCCCGACCGAGAGAGCCGCGCGGCAGAAGCGCAGCCGGCCCCTAGCGTATTCTGCCAAAAAAGTGTTCTCACGTTTCGGATCAACGCCTTACGGTGACATGGTGGCGCCGACCGAGAGAGCCGCGCGGCAGAAGCGCAGCCGACCCCTCCGTAGGATTGGGGAAAAAGTGTCCCGGCCTTTCCTATCAACGTCTTACGGTGACGCCGTTTTCGTTCCCCTCCGTAGGATTGGGGAAAAAGCGCTCCACTGGACGCGTGTACAGTACCGACAGTCAGCGCGCCGCCGCTCGGTCAGCATCGAGACGGGCGCGCCGCGTCGACGTCGAACACCATCATGGGGGTGATGGTCTGGCGCTCCTATCGATGCGACAGGCGACGAGCGCGGCATCATGGTGCCGAGTGACGGCGGAACCGTGAGACGCGCTGTAGGGCGCGCTGGAGCGTTGCTACGCGTGACCGTGTGACGTGTGAAGGTGAACCGCGGTTAACCTTGTGACGGTGCGCGGCGCCGGGGACTTTTGTTTCGTCTTTCTACGCGCCGTAGTCTGCGCTGATTTTTCGTTCTGACCATTCTGCCTTCTGACCCCCTATAGGGGGGGGGTCAGAGCAGAGCAGAATTCTGCGGGGGTCAGAATTCTGACGTCAGAAGGGGTCAGAGACTACCCGTACTCCAGTAGTACTGTATATGGATACAGGTTCACGGCGAATCCGCGCGGTGCGCATCGAGACCGTGATGCGCGTAACCTATTGAAACTATACAGAATGAGGCAGATACAGTACTGTATGTTTTTCCAGGTGGTAGATAACATCGAGACGTTGTGTCCGTCCCGTCACGTGTTGTTTACATTGGACCCCGGCGCCGTTCCCGCGCGCTGTCCCGCTAACCCGGGATACAGTCAGAAGCGAAATCCGAGCGGCACGCATCGAAAACTGTATAAAAAGACAGTAACTCGACGGGCGCGGCGGAGACTGTATGTTAATTCAGTAGAACGGCCGCCGCGCGTCGCCGCGGGGGTACCTATTCGGGGGTACTCGCCCGGAAACCCGCATAGTTCCTAGCGTCTCGGGTCCTTGGTCGGGCAACGCGGCATTGAACGCGCTCCGATCGGGCGCCGGCCGCGCTGTCCCGCTAGCCCGTCCGATCGGGCGCGCTGCAACACGCGCCGCGCCTAGCTCGATCGCGCCGTTTCACGTGTCCCGCAGACATTCGTTAGCGGGACAGCGTGAGCGCCCGCGTACGCTCCGGAGCGGTCGACGTCGCCCGAGCTACGGCCGGCGCCGGGATCGCGGCAGGAAGGCGCAGCCGTGCGACCGTGTGACGCGTATCGCCTGGCATCGAGCGGCGAGCATCCAGACCGCTCCGGCTCCAGCGCGAGCGCTCGGCGACACGCGGCGACGTCGACGGCCGGGCCAGATCCGCGGACCGGGGGCGGGGGTCTCGCGCGGCGCCCTGCAAAATCGACCTTCCGAAATGAGAATGCCGCGATACCGATATACCTGCCCGCGGATTCCAGCGCATTCCGATCTAGAAACCGTCCCGTAAAGATGTCTTAGCGGGACACGTTACACGGTCCCAAGGTGAAAGGGCGTGCTCGGCTGAAAGGTGAAAGGGCGTGCTCGGTCGCACGTCGACAACGTCACACGTTCCCGCCGCCGTGCAATCGGTCAAAGGTGCGAGCTTGTGACGGTTCGACGCGCTCGCCGAGCGGCGAGCATCGAGACCGCGCCCGCTATTCGTCGCCGCGATAGGCGCCGCGGCACAGTTCGTTGATCTCGCGCCGTAGCTCACGGCTCGCGCGATATTCGTTGACCCGATCGAATCCGTATTGGTCGATCAGGACCGGTTCGAGCGATTCGAAGTCCCGATACCGGCCGCTTTCGGCCAGCTCGCGGGCGCGGCGATCGATGGGCGGAAGGTCGGATCTAGCCATGCGCCGATCATACCGTGAGACGTGGCCGCAGGTTCCGCCCGATTCCAAATTTTGCTATCCTCGCGCGCGTGGGATGGTCTTCTATCGGAGTAACCGACATGGCAGGTAAGCGAAGCGGCGGAAGCAAGGGCGGTAGGGGCAAGCAAACGTCGGACCGAGTGTCCGGAATTGCCTCGAAAGGTCTGCGCAATCCGGGGAGCCTGACGAACAAGGAAATTAAGTCGATTTCCGGCTCTGTGCTTAGTCAGGACGAGACGAAAGGTCCCCGCGGGAAACGATAATCCGTCCGGTCCGCATGGAAAGCGGCCGACGGTCCGAAGGGCGTAAGAAGTCGCGGCGCTCGAACTGGGCGAGGGCTGCACTGCGCCCATTTGGGTCTATTAGGAACTGGAGCAAGTGAAGCTCAAGAAGATTCGTGTAACTAATTTCCGGTCTGCCGAGGATACCGACGAATTCACCGTCGGTCCGATTACCTGCCTAGTTGGCAAGAACGAGGCGGGGAAGTCAGCAGTACTGCAAGCTCTCGCCGGCCTTAACCCTCATTCAGCGACGCCATTCACGTACGACAAGGAACGTGACTATCCGCGCCGCTTCCTAACTCAGTACGAGTCGAGACATGGAGGCAAGGAGGCTCGCGTAGTTTGCACCGAGTGGGAGTTAGATGATATCGAGGCAGAGGCGATTACCGCCGAATTTGGTCCCGAGGCGTTAACAAGCCGGTCCGTCAAGATATCGCGTCATTACGACGTAGCCGCTTTGCAATGGGAGCTACCCGTCAACTTCGCGAAAGCCGTCGCCCATTTGGTTGCCACCTCTAACTTTTCGGCCGCTGAGAAAGGTTCGTTGCGGAGCGCTAGTAATACGCAAGAACTGCGTGCTGCGCTTAAGGCGATCGAAGCACCTACAGAAAAACACAAGCGACTGTTAGCTCTCATCGACTCGTTTCCGGGGCCATCGATTACGGGAAAGGTGACTAGTATCTTGGAGAGTCACCTTCCACGCTTCATGTACTTCTCAAATTACGATCGCATGAGCGGTGAGGTTAGACTTGATATCCTGCGAAAGCAACGCGACGACAAGTCTTTGTTTAGCAGCGATGACCTCCGCGGCGATCGTCTTTTCCTTGAGTTTCTGGAGTTCGCCGGTGCCGATCTCGATGACATTCTAGCGGCGAAAACGTACGAATCGTTTTCGGCGAAGCTTCGGGCAGCATCGGTGAACATTACCGAGCAGATTTTGGAGTATTGGACGCAGAATCCCTACATAGAGGTAGACGTTAAGGTAGACGCTGCGAAGCCGGGCGACAAGCCTCCGTTCAATGAAGGAATCGTGGGTCGCGCGCGAATCTTGAATACCTTGCACAAAGCCGATGTGCCGTTTTCTGAACGTAGCGCTGGCTTTATTTGGTTCTTTTCTTTCCTGGTCAAGTTCGCGCAGGTAAAGGATGAAGAGGTGCCTATTGTTCTCCTGCTAGACGAACCGGGACTCACTCTTCATGGAAAGGCCCAAGCCGACTTACTTAGGTTCTTCGAAGAGAGGCTAGCTCCGCATCATCAGATCATTTACTCGACGCATTCTCCGTTTATGGTGCCGCCCGATAAGCTTACTTCCGGGCGGATCGTGGAGGACCTAATAGACGAAAGCGGTAGGCGGCCAAAGCCTATAGGTACAAAGGTTCGAGAGGATGTATTGAGCAGCGATGCCGATACCATCTTCCCGCTGCAAGGCGCACTGGGGTACGAAATCACACAGACGCTTTTCGTTGGTAAACACACGCTTCTGGTGGAAGGTCCGAGCGATATCCTTTACCTCAAATCTCTCTCTGCGGCCCTGACCCGACGTAACCGAATCGGTCTTGATCCAAGATGGACGCTATGCCCATCGGGCGGCATCGGAAATATCCGCCCCTTCGTTTCCTTATTCAAGGGGAATGACTTGAACATTGCTGTCCTAACGGACTTCGCGAAGGGCGACAAGAACAAGCTGGAGAACCTTCGAGCATCGAACATCTTGAAGGCCGGAGCGGTGCTTACCGTCGTCGATTTTACCGGTAAACCGGAATCAGACATCGAGGATCTTTTTGAGCCACAACTATTCGTTAACCTAGTCAATAAGGCTTACTGCTTGAAAGGAGCGAACGCCCTAACCGTCGAGAAGCTAGACAAAGCCGACGAATATACAGTCCGGCTGGTCAAGAAGGCTGAAGCTTATTTTCGATTACTGCCCGACGACGTTCCGACTTTTGACCACTACCGTCCAGCAGAGTGGCTAATCGAAAATCCGACGTTTTTGGACGGGGATAGCGAGGCGGTAACCAATACGCTCGATCGCGTCGCGGCCGTCGCGGCCGCAGTTAACCCGTTGCTTGCGTAGGAAACGCAGTGTGGCTGACACCGAAAAGGACTACCGACAGCACCTCACGCAGACCTATGAGGAATTGTCGGTCGGCTATGGGCGGACCCTTGTCACCCTAGCGGGCGGTGCGCTAGCCATCTCTATGGCATTCGTGAAAGACATGATCGGGAGCAACGAGGGAACTGCCGGTCGCGGCTTTCTTATTCTCGCATGGGTCTGTTGGACTATATCGCTTTGCTCGGTATTGAGCGGGTACTATTTCGGAAGAGAAGCGGCGCGGTATGCAATCGGCCAATACGATAGGGACGAACTGCGCGCCGAGAACGGAAAGCGACCGGGCGGACCCTGGGCAGTTGCAGTAAACTTGCTTGGGATTCTGGCCTTAGTCGCGTTTACTCTTGGCGTTATTTCGTTTCTCGTTTTCGTCTACGGAGCATGGGGGATAGGATCGTGAGCGGAAAGAAGGATCAGCCAGCAGGCGGGAATAGCCCGTCACATAAGAACGATAAACAAACTGGGTCTGTCACTCGGACAATTAACCGGCGCGATACGACTATGTTCTCGCCGGTTGGCCCAGCTCCGTCAAAGAAGCCCGGCGAGACCGGACAAGGTGGCGGACAAACCGATTCGGGCAAGAAGTCCGCGAAGTAACGCGGCCCTATAGCGGCCGCGTTACCTTTGTCTTAAGCTCGTCCAAGCGATCCGCATACGCCTGCATCATCGCGCGCCGATCTTCAAGCCGCTGCGCCCGGTCGTATGCTGCGCGAACCTTGTCCGGTTGCTTGTGCGCTAGCTGAGCTTCGACTAGATCGCTCGAATAACCCATCTCATAAAGCAACGTGCTCGCGATAGTGCGAAAGCCGTGCCACGTTTGAACGTCGCCCGAGTAACCCATCGTCCGAAGCGCCGTTGTAATGCTGTTATCGCTCATCGGGCGGCCGGCGCGTACGCCTGGAAAGACATAGGCGCCCTTGCCGGTTACTTCGTGTAGCTCGCGCAGAATTGCGACGGCTTGACGGGATAACGGTACGACGTGCTCGCGTTTCATCTTCATCCGCTCGGCCGGTATGATCGTAAGCGTCCGGCGAAGACCGTCTTCCCGCCGTCTGAGGCTTCAGTTTAGCTGCCCTCCGTGAAGCGGGCACTGTGGACGTGTCCGCGTGGAGGACAGATGGACACGTACACTCTTTCGC